>OGRF01000032.1_pt1 | contig 135215 bp, 101 predicted proteins | sample 1553381 | NCBI WGS metagenome assembly OGRF01 (sample SAMEA2580060, study PRJEB22360) | human gut metagenome | biome: human gut; feature: human-associated habitat; material: faeces | place: Denmark | collected 2008/2010
CAAGGCTGCAATAGTATGCAAAAAATTTTCGAAAACATTGGAAATGTAGGCACAGTGATGCAGATTTTTATGATTTTTATGTGTTTTGTGGTTTTTTCTGCAAATTAATTTATGATTTTTATCTGTCTAAAACCACAGTACAAAATTGTAATTTGTCGGGACGCGGCCACGTCCCGACAGCTTGCTCCGGAGGTAATCATGGTGATGTTTATGTTGACCTTGGATGCGCCCCGGCGTGGGTGGGACCTCTGGAGGTTCGCTTCGCTCATCCCGTCGGGCTGTCGCCTGACACCCATTCACAAGGTCATGGGCGACCATGCCTCCAGAGGTCCCACCCCCGCCGGGGCTTCTCTGCCACATGGTCTTTACTGATGGTCATTTCTTTCCATGCTATGTAACTCCCCGTGTGCATTAAAACGTTTTCCGCTCACGTCGTGGCCAAAATTGAACTCGACGTGAGCGGAAAACGTTTTAGCACGCACGAGAAACACGGAGAACATGGGAGCCACGGTCTTGGGGTAACCCTTGTCTCGTCGACAGTCTCGGGATAACACCATGGAGACACTTACAGCATCACGCCGGCGGACACCCCGGAGAGATTATTCACCATCAATATGGCACACATTGCCCCGCAAACGATTAGGGACGCATTTTTGTACTGTTTCATATCGTTCATTTTTATAAGCTTCCCAGGGAGCTATACCCCCGATAATTTCGTCATCTCGTCAAAAATCTCTACCACCTCTTTCTTGTCCAATCCGGACTTTTCAGCCACGGCAAACAAATCCTCCTTCTTCGGTTCGATTTTATCATTGATCGAGGTTGTGCGAAACCCATTGATGCCATCACTTGGCAGAAGGTCGTATGCAGGTGCAAAATGCCATTCGCCATCACGATGGATAAACGAAAAATTCTTGGCGTGGTCATCTTTATTGGCTATCAAATAATTGAATACCATCAAACGATACACTTTTTTCATCTCGGACACATTATGCGTCAAAGCAGCACATACCTGAAAAATATGGGAATAGTCAATGCTGGGCAAGCGATAATCTGCTCCAATAAGGCCGGCGACACTGACCACATGTAACTTTCCGTTCGACGTCCGGTCAAAACGCTCCACACCGAAATACTTATCCTCAAACAGCCGTGTTTCAGGCATCTCAATTCCGCATTTCTTTGCAAGAAGCGAATAACGGTATTCTTCTTTACCAATGTTCGGGGAATCCGCCTTCGCTCTGAACTTCACCAGCCATTCTTTCCCTTCATGACGGGCAAATATTTTCGGACGCGCGCCGCCGGGAGAGCCGCCACGGTATTGGAACTCCTCAATTCCATCTCCCCTATACTCCTCACTATCAAGTATTTGTTCGGCTTCCAACGCCATTTTTTCAAAGTCTACATACTCCTGGTCCGATATGACACTTCTGTCAGGACGGAACTCCAGTGCTCCTCGTCCGGTAGAACCTACTATCGCAAGACGATCCAACAAAGTCAATGTCCGTGAATTGACCCCTTTTTTCTGTAAATATCTGTCCAGCACAAGCAACCCCCACCCATCCGGCAGGCAATCGTCAAAGACCCCGAAGCCGCCTTCAAACGGACGTGGTTTGGCAATGAACACCCCTTGGCGCAATGGCAACTCAAATGGAGAGATCGAAAAACCAGAATTGAGCCATTCATTTGAATACTCAAATGCGCACAACCCGTCTTTCGACAGCGCCATCCGTCCCACCGGACGGTTATCATAAATGACTTCAATCTGCCGTATGCTATTCATTTTTCTTGCCCCTTTTTCGTGAAACATATTGCTCATTCAAAACATCATCAAGCGTCTGATACTGTTTCTGAGTAAAGAGTGCATCAAAATCAGAAAGTGCATTCAAGGCAAACCCGATTTGGAGCAAACCTCTCAATGATATTTCACCAGTCTGCTCAAATCTGCGATAAGTGGCAAACTTGATACCGGCTCTGGCTGACAATCCTTCCTGAGTCAAGTCCAGCTCCAATCTTCTCGCCTTCACTCTTGCCGCTATCTGTAAAGCAACATCTTTAGGCACAGGCAGATTAAATGCTAACATATTATTCATAATTCCGTAATTTTCGCCAAAACAAACAATATATTATTTGTTACAAATATAGCAAAAATTTCAGAAAAGCCCCCTTTCTGAGTATAAATTATCACAAATCCTATACTCCAAGTGTTTTAGAGGGCACTATACAGTTTTGTCCGCGATTGCCGACAATGTGAATTCGCAGCGTTTCCCGTCATAGAACGTATCCAGGACTTGCGCGAAGATGTCGTCAGGCGAAATTGCGTCGAACAGGGTCATGCTGGAACGCACTTTCATTGCATCGAGCACGCCGAAAATTTCCTCGGCCGACTTGTCATTGTGCTTCAGCAGCGCATTCGTAATCTCGCGCAGCCGACGTCCCAGCACTTCATTCTGAAGATACTCCTCCGCTTCTTCCCGACCGCGGATGCCATAAAGTGTCGAGTAGCAGCTACGGCCCAGCCCGACAAGCTGCGGAAAGATATACCAGATCCAATGACTCTGCTTCCGCCCGCGTTCAATCTCCGCCAATGCAAGCTTATAGTCAGTCTTCTGAGCATCTATGAAGCGCTCAATTCCCTGTTGGCGATAATATAATTCGTCAGATTTCCGGGTAAATAATTCTTTTATCATTTGCTTCTCAGGTATTCGTCAGGATTGAGATAAAACATTTTCTGCCAATTGAATTTCTCAGGCTGCCGGCCGTTTCCATAAACCTTGTCGTATAGCCGGAAATGCGGCACGGGTGTCAGTATCGTGTAATGCAGGTGTGCCGGAGCCTTGGCGGCGTTTCCGGTTTTTCCGAGCAGGCCGATTACCGTATCATGGCCCACTATCTGCCCCCACTTCACAAAGTTCTCCTTCAAATGCATATACTCGTGCAGTTTCCATTTGAATTGTTTGATTTTACCGAATCAAGTTTATTTGTTTGATTCAAAGTGGGTTATCCGGTCATTTATCAAAGATAGACTTCACTCCCTTAATGACAGTTTTGCCGATCTTCTTTTCAATCCCCTGTTTCGTAGTGGGGATTCCTGTCGCTGTTGCAATTTTCCGCTTAAGCACATCAATGCCAAGCGCCCTTCTCGGCGAAAAAGATGTCCCCGGCAATCCAAATATCTTCATCTGTATTATGCGTTTATAAAGTTTAGTTTTTCTCCATCTAAAGTTACCAAAATTTTTCTTTCCTTGTCAAGTTCCTTTTCCAATTTCATTGTACTGTTTGTTTTATTGGTTTTAATTCATATTTTTGCAGTTATAACTATCACTTACGTGAAGATAAAAGGCTAAATAACGACATGTCTATCAACATAATGATAGTTAAATAAAGAAATGACAATGGCTGATTTATATGAATATTCGACCCCGGAAATCGTCAGATTGATGGGCACACGTTTCAAGGATTACAGGATGCGCTGCGGGCTCACCCAAAAAGATGTGGCGGAGCAGTCCGGCATCGGATTGACCACCATCCACAAATTCGAGAGCGGAGTGGCGGACAACCTGACACTGTCGACTTTCATTCTCCTGATGAAAGTCATAGGTCAGATCAATAACATGGACAACCTTCTGCCGGAACTTCCCGAGTCGCCATATCTGATACGTAAAAATGAGAAAAAAGCACAACGCATCCGCCATTCAAAATAATACAGGAATATGCTGAAAACATTGAAAGTGATACTTTGGAATGAGGAAATAGGCAGGCTGTCGTGGGACGACCGGCGGCGCCTGGCATATTTTACATACAACCCGGAATTCGTCAAGAGAGGCCTGAACATATCACCGATTTCAGCGCCCATTGACAGCACAGGGGCATTGACACCGATATGGGGCGAAAGCGAAAAGATCTATCAGAAGCTTCCTGCCTTTGTCGCAGATTCCTTACCTGACGCCTGGGGCAATCAGTTGTTCGAGCTATGGCGCCAGCAGAACCGGCTTTCAGGAGCGGACATCAATCCGCTTGACAAACTGGCGTTTATAGGCAGACGCGGGATGGGAGCATTGGAATTCCTGCCGGAAGTGCCGCTTGAGCGGAAATCAGACAAGATTGACATAAAATCATTGGCCGACTTGGCCGAGCGCATCTTTGCGGAAAGAGAGAACGCCAGAATCCTTCCGGAAGAATCCATCACCATGCAGTCCTTATTGACAGTAGGGACTTCCGCAGGAGGGCGACAGCCGAAGGCAATCATTGCCATCAACCGGAAGACAGGAGAAATCCGCAGCGGACAGATTTCCGGAATGGAGGATTTCGGCTACCACCTGCTGAAGTTCGGGAATTCCGAGTACAGTTCAGCGGAATTGGAAATGACTTATTATGAATTGGCCGGAATGGCCGGCATCCGCATGATGCCTTCGGAGTTGTATTCTGCCGAGGGAAGCAATCATTTCCTGACCGAACGCTTCGATCGCGACGGGCGCAAGAAGGTACACACACAAACATTGGCAGCGATAAACCCCGATGCCGACAGCTACGAGCAGCTGATAGCGACTTGTCGCAAACTACACCTTCCGGAGGCCGATTGCCAAGAGGTTTTCCGCAGAATGGTGTTCAATGTCCTTGCGAACAACACTGACGACCACAACAAGAATTTCTCATTCACAATGACCGAAGACGGTTCGTGGAGATTATCTCCGGCATACGACATCACATACGTCATAAACAGGGGCGGATATCTGCCGAACGAGGAGCATTGCCTGTTTATACGCGCGAAACTTAGCGGCTTCACCCGGGGAGACATCATTGACTTCGCCCGAGACAACGGCATCCGCAGACCCGATACCGTCATTCGCGATGTCGCATCTTCACTGAAGAATTTCCGAACCATAGCATTGAAAAATGGCGTAGCGGAAGAATGGATCGGTCGTGTCGAGAGTACGATTGTTGAGCATTTGAGAGCATGGGGCGAGTGGGATGAAGATAAAAAGTGCGCTCCCGTCATAATCAACGGGCATGAGCTCAAGGACATTCGACTGGAAGAGACCTACAAAGGCAACTATCATTTGTATGCCGTAATTGACGGATGCGAGCGCAAGTTTGTCATCAGCAAGAACAAAGAGGAGTTCTCTCTGATAAAGAAAGCAGGCGTCTCAAACATTACCGACGAACAACTGGATATGATGGTTTGCAAGTACTTCAAATTGTGAGTTTTGAATGTTTCATGTGTCGTTTGCCATAGTCTTTTGTCTTAATGTTGAATAGGAGCGTGAAAGTCGATGACCGTCCACTTGGATGGGGCACCGGACCAATAGGACAGCTACTGCGAAGACAACGCGTGGTGGCTATGAATAATGCAGGTTAAAAAGATAAAAATATTTGGAAATTAGTAACGAATCCGTTACTTTTACAGATACAAAGGTCTTTGTTATATGAAGAGTTCTGAATAACAAAGAACTTTTTCTCGAAAGTATATTATGAATATGTATAAGATAGTAGCAATTATTGAAAAGGGAACGGACGGGCGATTTGCTATCACGTCCTCGCAAAGTTTTGGCAAAAATCATTTCGGCGGTTTTGGGGAGACAATCGAGGAGGCCAAAGCAGATTTCCGCGAAAGCGTCGAGGATTGCCGTGATTTAGCTTTGGCGGACGGAGAGTGTGTTCCTGAAGAGTATCAGGTCACGTTTCGCTATGACATGCCATCATTCTTCGAAGATTTCGATTTCATCAATGCCAGCCGCTTCGCTCAGTATGCGGGTATCAACGAAAGCAAAATGAGGCAATACAAGAGTGGAGCAGCATTCCCTGGAGAAAAGACCACAAAGAAGATTGTGGCTGCAATACATCGCATAGGAGCCGAATTGAGTTCGGTTTCAATATAACAAAGAACGTTTTTGGAGAGGGGCAGCCGTGAGGTTGCTCCTCTTTTTTCTATATGCCACCTCCAGATTGAGAAACTCAAGCGCTGAAAGCAACCATAGGGAATTGATGTCTGCGGGAACGTGTAAAGTAAAAAAGGAGCTGTCCGTGACGGACAACTCCCTTGAAGCATAGTCTAGTTTAGTATTTTATTGATTATTTTCCTACATAGGCACCCATGACTTTACCGGTACGAGGGTTGCCTTTCTGGTCTTTGACCACTTCCGTTTCATCGATTTCAGGTTCCCGGCCGCTCTTGATGGACTTCAGCTGGTCTGCCGTCATACCGTTTGTGAGGGCAGGATTACCTGCGCCGATCAGAGGGACTACACCATTTGAAGCCTTTCCTAGCATTTTCTCCGGATCGAACAACAAGCCGGACACCGGAGCATCATCACCGAACACCTTCTCGGCATTGATGGAATAAGAAACAGTCTCTGTTCTCTGGTCAATAAGTTCATTCATTGTGCTCTTTATCGCCCAGATACCATCGCGTCCTCCTTTATTGCCGGAAACTATTGAATTGTAGACTTTTACCTTACTATCTATCTGAGCTATACCTGAGCAGACATCCTGGCTGCTGGATTTGTTTCCTGCAACAGTACAGCTGATGATATAAGCTTCAGTATCAGTTACACCCTTTCCATAAATCGCAATAGGAGCATTTCCTGCATCTGAGCCGTAGAAAGTGGTATTGACTATCACCGAGAAGGAATTTTCACGGCCATAGAAATTACTGACTCTCTTCCAGTTGGTAGAAGCTGAATTGTTTTCAAACTCGCAGCTGTAAAGATATGCTTTGGCAGTATTAAGTTTCTTGTCCGTGTCGTAATTGTAAAAACCGCCGACAAGCGAGTTCTTGGTGCAGCCGTTACGTCTGATACCGCAGTTTCTGAGAATCATCGTACCCGCATTGTGGATTCCGGCAGCATTTCCGTTTTCCACCATATTGTCCGTTATTTCACAATGCTCCATCTCCACATACGAATTGTTCGTACTGAACATACCGCATGCGAACTTGACAGATTTATTATCCTTGATAAAGCAATTTGTGAACTTGACTTTGGAACCGAGCACATAGACTCCGGCACCATATCCGGTGAAGAAATATTCACCGTTCAGTTTATTGGAGCCGGCTTTTGTACTTGTGTTGCATCCTCCACGGACAGTAATTCCATTGATCTGTATGCTGTAGTCGTCATCCTTGGGAGCGGCTATGATAAACACGTGATTGGTGGAACTTTCATTTCCGCTGAGAATGGTTTTGTTGACAGCCGGATCCGCTGCATCTCCTGCTTTAGGATTTGCAGGATAACCACCGTAAATCCTGACATTCTGAGTCAGAAGGAATGTCTTGTCCGCATCGCTGCTGCCTCCTGCATATTGTGTCGGAGTATATGTTCCGGCTGCAAGATACAATTTGTCCGCAGTAGCACACGCCTTCAAAGCCTCGCCGAGATCTGTCGCATCCTCCCAAGAAGTGCCTTTTCCTGTAGCGCCAGGTTTGATGAACCATTCATTGCCAAGGTCTTCCGGAAGACTTGGCTCCTGAACCACTTTTATACAGGCTTCCGCATCACTTGTAATAGATACTCGGATTTGTCCTGTACGGGACCTGAGAGTCGTGTTCCGGGTAACATTGAAAGTCAATTCAGTTTCACCGTTTCCGCCCATTCCCCTTTTGTCACTTGTGATTTCTATCCAGTCAACGAGGCTTTCAGCGACCCACGGAAGGTTCGATTTGAAAGAGCCTTTGAATTCTCCACCCGTCTTCCCCACTGCTATATCCTTCTGCCCGGAGAATGTAATTTCAGGTGTCTGCCCGGTATTTCCGCTAAGGAAAGGATATTCGGATTCCTTAGGAAAATCGAGCGTACAAGATGCCAGCGCTGCACCTGTCAGCACGAGGCAGATTGTCTTGAATATATTGTTCATACGTCTTTACTTTTTCGTTACGAATAAAATGCCCGTATACAATGTGCGTTCTTCTCCGCCATTATCATTGGTCCAGTTAATTACATTGTATTCATTCTTATCTTTAGAGGCACGCACTATCATTTCTGAAGAACCGCCGCCGTCAAGATTCATCATATTATGACAGCCTACAGCCGACATGATCTTGCACATATCATTGTAATACAGGCCGTTGGACCATGTATAACGACGACCGTCCGCAACCATCATCCATACAGTCGTGCCGTTTTTCTCGACACCCATACAAGTTCTCGGATGGCGTTCTGAAAGTCCGTCCTTCTGTGAAGGGATATTCTGGGACACACCGTCAATGATAAGAAGCGGTCCACCTGCCCCTGCCTCCACGATATCCGGATTTTCAGACACTACTTTTTCATAATCAGCATTGTCCGCCATACGGATTTTCTTGTCCGGCGTCATGTAGAAAAAGCATCTTGGACGACTCGGAAGTTCATTGAAAGTGTTCTTATAGCATTTACCTTCATGATGAAAGATACCCTGAGGGCCTTTCTGAGTCTCCGAGCCGAAATCGGAATTGGTTGCGGCCCACACGAAATGATCCGGACTGTCTGCTTTTTTTGCCATTTCCGTAAGTTTGCTTCCTGCGCTCTGGAACACATCTCCTGCATACACCTGGTCCAGACAAAGATTCGGTTTCGACAGGTCCGCCCTGAGGAACCATATCCTCATAGGACATCCGTCCATGCCGAGATAGCTCAATGCCGTCATTGTCAATCCGTCAGTAATTACAGTCTCACTGTCCGAATAGAGAGCAGCTATCATATCTGTCTTCTCAATGAGCGTTTTAGCCACCTCAGTTTTCGGTTCATTGTTCACATAGTCAGGCTGAACAGGTTTCTCCTGACAAGCTGCCAATGCAAGTGAAGCAGCGATTATATATTTCAATGATTTCATTTTCTTGCTGTTTTATAGTTCATTTCCACCCCAACCAGGATTCTGCTTGAGCAGAGGGTTCTCCCTGATTTCTCCTTCCGGAATAGGGAACAATGTCTGTCTCTTGGTGATACCCAATCTTTCGATTGCCTTGCCCTGACGGATATAATCATACCATATCAGGTTTTCACCTATGAGTTCAAGCCTTCTTTCCTGAAGAACGGCTTCTTTAAGTTCGGCTTCGGAGCTTGCCGTGCTATCTGAAAGGCCTCTCATTCTACGAAGCTGGTTAAGACGCTCGCATCCGTCAGGGAAACCTAGTGCCTCAGCGCTGATAAGATAGATCTCACCGATTCTCGAGATGATTATCGGGTCTGAATATGCCTGTCCGCCAGGATATTTGCCCATACACTTGTCAGTACCCACCGTAACGACGGAAACCGGCAGTCTCGTGTCATTGGCATCGAAAAGATTGATAATCGTCTGCGTCGGGAAATACCATCCGCTACCCTTGTTCACATAGTCATACGTAAAGTACTGCGAGCCGAGTTTGACGGATGTTTCAGTATCATCCATATTGAAGGCGAAGATTGTCTCCGAGTTGGCTTTGCGCTCATATCCGAAAATCTTGCTGAAGTCCTTTTCGAGAGCATATTTACCGCTGGTAATAAGGCCTTCTGCGAGTTCGGCGGCTTTCTTCATGTTTCCTTGATAGAGGTATGCTCTGGCGGCAAGAGCCTGTGCAGCTTCCTTGGAAACCATATACATGTCTGTAGAAGTCTCAAGATTGTCGATGGCGAGCTGGAGCTCTTCATTGATAAAGTCCCAGCAGTCCTCAACAGTGTCTCTCGCCACTCTGTCCGAGGTATTGACTCTGAGAATCGGCACGCCTCCCCATCTCGTCACGAGGTTGATATAAATCATCGCACGGAAATAATGTGCTTCTCCATAGATGACCTTATTTGCCTCAATACCGGCCTTTTCCACAGCAGCAAGAAGCACGTTCACATGATAAAGTTCATTATATAAACTGTTCCATTGACCCGTAACATTCGAGCCGAGCGTCTTCAGGTAGCCGTTATAAATATCTATCGGGTTGTAGTTTTTCTGTGTAATGTCACCACCGAGGAGATCGAAGCACATATAGCCTGTGGTGCCGGGTTTGTTCTGCATGGCAGAATAAACGCCGTAACGAAGAGCAGAAAGGTCATTTGCCGTCACTCCGTCAGGAGAAATCGCTGAACGCGGATATATATCCAGCATCTGCGAGCATGAATTCAGCACCATCAGCACGGACAGTGCAAGTGTAATATATCTTTTCATTTATATCCCTGTTTAGAAAGTTAGGTTTAAACCGAAAGTAAATGTACGCGGCTGAGGAACATTGAGTTCGTCCACTCCGAAGAATCTCGCATCGAGATTGCTTGAAACTTCAGGGTCATAGCCCGGATATCTTGTAAGAAGGAACAGGTTGTCGCCCTGCGCGAATACCCTAAGCCCTTTCATATGAATCTTTTCGAGGACTTTCTTTCCGAAATTGTAAGAAAGCGTAAGGGAACGGAGCCTGATAAACGAGCCGTCATAAAGGAAATAATCGGAATTTTTGGTATTCCATGATGAACCTGCGATAGCACGTGCATAGACATTGGTACTGCCAGGACCTGTCCATCTGTTTACAGCCATTTCTTCTCTTACACCCATATTGGTGGAGCATCTCGTAATGTTCTTTCCCTGTCCGAAATATACTTTCGCGCCATAAGAATACGAAAGGAACACATCAAGACTCAAGCCTTTCCAGTAGAAGGTATTGCTCCAACCTCCGCTGAATTTCGGATTGGAAGAGTATTTGACAGCGCGGTCTGTATCATTGATCAGATTTTCAGCATCTCCGTCAAGGTTTGCATACCTGAAGTCTCCAGCTCTCACCCCCTCCGCATAAAGCGCTTCAGGAACCTCGGCATCGTACTGGTATACGCCGTCGAATTTGAAGAGATAGAATGTTCCCACTTCCTCACCTACTTTGAGAACCCGGTTTCCACCGATTGCGATAAGGTCATCGTTTCCGGTGATGGACGTAACGGTATTCTTGTTATGGGCAATGTTGAATGAAGTTGTCCAGTGTACAGGCCCCAAATCAAGGTTTCCTCCGATGGTAACTTCTATACCCTTGTTCCGGATAGAGCCGACATTGCTCATGATGGAAGTGGTACCGGAAGTTGCATAAGTAGGCTTGGAATAGAGCAGGTCCGTAGTATTTTTCAGATAGCCGTCGACTATCAATGTAAGTTTGTCATTGAAGAAACCGAGATCGACACCGACGTCAGTCTGACCGGACTTCTCCCAAGTCAGTTTAGGGTTTCCGAATACGGTCGAGTAGATACCGCTATGTCCCATATAGTTCTTTCCTCCAGCCATTTGCGACTGTGAAGAGAACAAGCCGATGCCATTCTGGTTACCTGTCTTACCGTAACTTACACGAAGTTTCATATCGACTCCGCTATCCTTCATCCAGGACTCCTTTCCCACATTCCAACCGAACGAAACTGAAGGGAACCAGCCCCAACGGTATTTAGGACGGAATTTGGAAGAACCGTCAGTTCTTAATGTAGCTGTGAGTGTATATCTTTCCTTATAACCGAAGTTAAGACGACCGAAGTATGATTCCAATGCATAGGCATAAGCGTTGCCGCCATAGCCGGCCAACTCCGCTGCAACTCCGACCACGTCGAAGGAATCAGAAGGGAAACCTTTTCCGTCAAGAGAAATGTTTCTCGTGCTCACTTTCTGGAATGAATGGCCGAGCATTGCATTGAAAGCAAGATCACCGCCGAGATAAGTATCATTGTAGTTCAGGACAGAGTCGAAACTCAGGTTCATGATGGTCTCATGCCTGTCAATGATCTCGCCGACGCCCTTTCCATAAGGATGTTTGGAGTTATAGAAAGTATAGTCGTACAGTTGGGTGACATCCGTATTGATCGTGTTTTTGAAAGAAATCCTGTTATCCAGGAACTTGAGATTCATGTGAGCATTGCCGAGGAATCTGAGGTTCTCGATAAAGGCATTCTGCTCATTGAGAATCTGAATAGGGTTATGGAACGAAAGTCCGTCAGTACCACCGATATAATAACTTCCATCCGGTTTATATATACGGTCATAAGGCCTCTGCTCCAAAGCACGTCCGATAATCATGGTTCCGGCATTCGCACCAGGCACCTGATGTGTCTTCATGTAGTTCGCGGACATGTTCGCACCGACTTCAAGCCATTTGGTAAAATCGTGCTGTATCTTGGCTTTCAAGTTGAACTTGTCCAGTTTGTTGGTCTTGATGACACCTTCCTTGTGATTGTAGTTCGCGCCAATGTAGAAATTGGTGGTCTTGTTGCCTCCTGAGAAGGAAGCATCCGCATTGTAGCTGATTCCAAGCCTGGTGATGGCACCCATCCAATCCATATCAGGCAATGTGCCGAAAGGATTATAAATGTGAGTTTTATAATTGGCGTCACCTATTGACAAGCCATACTGCTTGTTATAGTTGTCAACACCCTCATTATATGCTTCAACATAAAGTTTCGAATCCGCCATCTTGATCTTGTGGATATTAGGGAATTGCGAAACGCTTGTGCTGACATTGACACGGGCCGTGGCCTTTCCCGCCGCACCGGATTTGGTGGTGATGAGAATGACACCGTTGCTGGCGCGGGAACCGTAGATTGCCGCCGAGGCTGCGTCCTTGAGCACATCGATAGACTCTATATCGCTGATATTGAGGACGGCCAGTGAACTCATATCCTCACCGAGGTTGGTAAGGTTTGCATTCTAATTCGTAATAGGCACACCGTCAATCACATAGAGAGGTTCGTTGCCTGCACTGAGTGAAGATATTCCTCGAATGACCATACGCTCACCGGAACCGAGGTTACCGGATCCGCCACTGACGGATACACCGGCGATACGTCCGCTGAGCAGAGCTGCAGGGCTGTCCACGTTACGAAGTTTGTTGTCATCCACCGACATCTTGCTGATGGCACTGGAGACGAGCGAGCGACGGAGTGAACCATAACCTACCACAACTACTTCCTCAAGGAATTCAGAGGATGTCGTCATTGTGAAATTGACATTGCTTTCTTTGCTGACCTTGGTCTCCTGGTCCACGAAACCGAGACAAGTGCATTTAAGCGTGGCAGGCTTGGTCAATGTGAGGGAATATGCGCCGTCAATATCCGTAGTCACACCGTCTTTTGTGCCCATTACGAGAATCATGGCACCCGGAACCGGTTCTCCGGCAGAATCGGTAACAATACCTTTCACGGTGAAATTCTTGGCGGCAGCCGCTGAAATCATTGCCACATTGCCATCGATTTTGACGTCGATCTGCTGGGGCTTGAAAATTTCCTTGAGCGCTTCAGTGACAGAAGCATTCTTGATGTCAACACTCACCTTGGACGAAAGATCAAGTCCTTCAATCTGAGTGACAATAGAGATTCCATATTGGCTCTTGACTGTGTTCAATGCCGACTCAATGGAGACATTGGACACTTTCAGTGAGATGTTCTTCTGCTGGGCAGAAGCCATTACACCGCCTGCCATCAGGAAACTCAGCAGGACAGCTAGACAACGCAGAGCCATACCCGCAAAGAATTTTGTGGTTTTTAGCATAGTGAATATTTAAAAAATGATAATTATCAATAAATCGTATACAAGTTTTCATGTTTCTTCACATGAAAATCCTTGTTTACATTCAATGATTTCAGTATTCCTTCTACATCCTCGTTGTTTACGAATGACGCATAGAACAATTTAGACGCTACATTTTGGTTGGCTATGAATATTTTGACTCCAAAACGGCGTTCAAGGTTATGACAAATCTGCTCGAGAGTCATGTGATAAGCATTGAACTCTCCCCTATACCAACCGGTCGCATTGACCGCATCAACCTCGAAGAGCGAGGCGCTTAAATTCTTGTTGCTCACGGACAATGCAGTTCCAGGAACCAATGTTATAGGATTGACCTGGCCTGGAATCCTGACTTCTACGCCACCTTCGACCAATGTCGTGGTGCTGCTGTCCTCATCAGGAAAAGCCCTGACATTGAACTTGGTGCCGGTTACCTTGATCTGCGTTCCGGCAGCATGTACGATGAAAGGATGAAGCGTATCCTTGGCTACTTCGAAGAATGCTTCGCCGCACAGGAAAACGTCTCTCGTAGCACCTGTGAGGCTCTTTTCGCAATTCAGACGGGACTGGGCATTGAGATAGACACGGGTCCCGTCGGCAAGGAGGACCTCCTTGATATCGCCGTTTGCCGCCATATATTCCACATACTCAGGAGCATATACTTCGGCGACCATTTCAGGTTTTTCGATTCTGCCGATAAATACGCCCGCGATGACCAGGCAAGCTGCGGCCACTCCACCGATGCAAGCTTTTATTCCTTGGGATATTCTGGATCTCAGGATATAGCCGCCAATGGACTCATACGCACGATCTATCTGGTCCTTGTCCATCTGCGGAGACGGGCTGTTCCAGATTTCACGGGCTTCCGATATGTCAATTTCCTCTTTCATACGTACATTGTTATCCTTAATGCCTTCTTTAGACGCAGAAGCCGGATGTCACACGTAACGGAAAATGAAAAATTTTTGATTTTTTTACAGAAATACACTAGATCTGATATGCGGCAAGCTCAAGCCTCAACTGTCCCAACGCGAGACTGATGTGCTTTTCGACAGTTCTCTTGCTGATTTTCAGGCGTTTGGCTATAGACTCATTGGTCATGTTATGATATCTGCTGAGAGTGAACACTTCTTTGCGCACTGCCGGCATACCCTCCACGACCCTGTCAATGATTCCGAGGGCGGTTTTCGCGTCAACAGTCTGTTCAATGCGGGATTCACAACAGAGCTGAACGGCGAAGTTCTCTCTCAACTGCTCAATTTGCTTGCATTCCCTGAAATAGTTATTCACCTCATTATGGGTAACCACGAAAAGATAACTTGAAACGATGGACATAACCTCTTTATCATCTTTTCCTTTGAGAGACAAGTTGTCACGATGCATCCACAACTTGCAGAAGACATTGTGGGCAATCTCTTCCGCAAGCCATTCCTGTCCGCCGGCCTTCAGGGCATAGCCATAGACCTTCGGATAAAACGCATCGAATATTTCCTTAAACTGCTTCAATTTAAAGGGATGTCATCTACAGGTTCACTCTTCAGGCCGCGAAGTTAGAAAATATATTTTACTTTTGCACCTTTTAGTGACATTCAAAAAACAATTCGGGAACGAACTCTACAGTTCCAACGTCGCAGACTTCACCCCTTTTGCATTGACCTTCAAATAAACAGGGCCTTCGGCGCCGGCGCGCGAACGCACTATGACCGTGAGTTTGCCGGCGAAGAGGTGCATGTGCGGGAGATGGAACAGTTCGAGTGAGCACGGGTCACCATTGGCGATGGCGCGGAACTCGCCGGCACCGGACACTGAGGCGAAGACCTCGCGGGTATCGGAAGGCACGATATTGCCGTCCTTATCTACCACACTTACAGTCACATAAGCCAAGTCTTCCCCGTCGCGGGCGATGGAATCCCTGTCGCATTCAAGACGGAGGGCGTACGGCTTGCCGGCAGTGCGGACAGACTCCGAAGCTGCGACATTGCCATCCGCATCATAGGCCACGACGCGGATCTCACCCTTCCGGTAAACCACGTCATTCCACATCAGGCGATAACGTCCCTCGACCGCCTCATCCTGAAGGCCTTCGCAAGGCGCGGACGGCGACATCTTCGAGCGACGTCCCTGAGAGACACCATTCACAAATAGTTCAGCTTCAGGCCATGAAGTATAGACGTAAACCGGCGTCACCTGCCCTTCGCGGCCGGGCCAGGTCCAATGCGGAACTATATGAAGCGTAGGACTTTCCGTGTTCCAGACGCTGCGGTAAAGCCAATATCTGTCCTTCGGAATTGAGGCCAGGTCAATGATTCCGAACATGGAACTGTGGTTCGGCCATGCATCAGTATCGTAAGGGCTCGGCTCGCCAAGGTAATCGAAGCCCGTCCAGACGAACTGGCCCAATGTCCATGGATAATCTTCTGCCAGAGCAAGGTCCACGTCAGGAATGTTCGACCAGTTGCAGGCCTCCATGTCATAGCCGGAAGACTGGTGGTCCTCATGCTTTACGCTGAACGCCTTCTCCACCGGAAAATGGTAGGTGCCCCTGGAACTGACGGTAGACGCCGTCTCGGAACCCAGCACGAGGCCCTGAGGCAGCTGTTCGTAGCAATCCTTGTAACGGAAAGTGCGGTAATTGATTCCCGGAATATCCAGCTGGGCCGCGAAACCGTTGGAAAGCACGCAGTTGACCTGATCCATGCCACATGTGACAGGACGCGTCGGGTCCTCCCTGTGACAGATGGACTGAAGGAAAGCCGCCGTCTTGTAGCCATCCGCAGTGCATTGGGACGGAACCTCATTGCCGATGCTCCACATGATTACGGACGGAGAATTCCTGAACGCATGGAGCATGCTGATCATGTCACGCTCGGCCCACTCGTCGAAATAACGATGATATCCATTCTGGCATTTGGCATCGTCCCACTCGTCGAAAGGCTCCACCATCATCATGAAACCCATTTCATCACAGAGACTTACGAGTTCAGGAGCAGGTGTATTGTGCGACGTCCTGACCGCATCGCAACCCATGTCCTTCAGCATTGTCAGCTGATGCTTCAACGCCGGCACGCTCACGGCCGCGCCGAGTGGACCGAGGTCGTGATGATTGCAGACGCCCTTGAATTTCCGGTGCTCGCCGTTCAGGTAAAAGCCCTTCTCAGGAATGAACTCGACCGAACGGATGCCGAAACGCGTCTCATACTCGTCCGTCACCACGCCGTCCACCAAAATACGGGTCAATGCCTTATAAAGGTGCGGGTGCTCCGGCGACCACAGCTTCGGCTCCTTCACCAGAAACTTCTGCACATGACTGTCGCCGTTATGATACAATGCTACCGACCGCCGCGAAGCCACCTTCTCGCCATCCGGCGAAAAAACGTCCGTAGCATATTCTATGTCAATGTTTTCCTTATCCGACTGCAATGAAATCGCCAGAGAGACTGACGCCATGTCCTTATGCACCGAAGGAGTGGAGACGAAAGTACCCCACACCGGGATGTGCGCCTTGGCGGAAGTACATACCAGGCGAACATTTCTGTAAAGACCGGCCCCCGGGTACCATCTGGAAGAAAAAGGAAGGTTCTCCAGCCTGACAGCCAGGACATTGGAGCCGGACTTGTCCAGATATGGCGTGACATCGCAGTGGAACGGGCTGTAGCCGTATGGCCAGAAGCAGACCTCATGGCCATTGACATAAACCCGCGCCTCGCTCATCGCGCCGTCGAACAGGAGTTCCGCCTTCATCCCGTCAGGGACATTGAACTCAGTCCTGTACCAGCCCACGCCCACGTACGGCAGACCGCCGGTGCGCCCGGTCTTGAGCGATGCCTTCGTCTCCATATTCTGCACTATCTGCACATTCTGAAGGTCATTTTCAATGCTGAAAGGCCCTGTAATGGCCCAGTCATGCGGCACGCTCACGCTCTCCCACCCCGAATCATCATAACCCGGCACGAAAGCCCCGTCAGCCTCACCACGATGGAACCGCCATCCGTCCTTCAGGCAAGTCTCCACTCTGGAAGGACCCGCCTCTGCACGGCAAACCGACATTGAAACACCTGCTGCACAGACAACGGCAGCCAGAAACGAAAACATCTTATTCGACATCCAATACCTCCTTGTTATCTTTCACAAAGATATAATACTCTCCGCAATCCAGGAAACGTTCGCCCTTGTTGTCCACGAAAGACAGGTCGCGCATCGGGTCGATTTCGAATGTGAACACCTCGGACTCCCCTGCCTTCACCAGCCTCTTCTCGAAATGTTTCAGTTCTTTCACCGGACGGGTGATTCTGCAGACAGGATCGCAAATATACCACTGGACAGTCTCCATTCCATCCACGTCGCTGGTATTCTTCACCGTCACCGTAGCCGTAACCTTTCCGTCCTTGGCCACCCTGTCGGCGGACAACGTAATCGGAGAATATTCGAACTCACTGTAACTCAGGCCATAACCGAACTCATACATCGGTTCTATCTGAATATCCTTGTACCATCCCTGCGTGCCCTTTCTCGCCGGACTCCTGCGATTGTAATAGATAGGAATCTGCCCCGTGGTATAAGGGAAAGTCATCGGGAGACGCCCTGAAGGATTGTATTTTCCGCTGAGGATTCCGGAAACCGCCTTGCCGGCAGTGATGCCCGGCATCCAAATCTCCAGAAGAGCATCAGACATCGGGGCAATACGGGAAAGGTCCACGGGACGTCCGCTCGCGACAAGCACGACTACCGGTTTGCCCGCAGCCTTTATCCTGCGCAGGAATTCCTCCTGAACCTCAGGCAATGCGACAGATGACCTGGAGCAGTTTTCCCCGCTCCATCCGGTCTTCTCACCCAGACACGCCACCACGACATCCGCGCTTCCAGCAGCATCCAAGGCAGCCTTTACGGAAGCCTCATCCATTTCCTCAAAACCGCAGCCCTGCGCGTAAACTACCTGAGCATCAGCGAATTCCTCTTTCATTCCGGTCAGAATAGGCACCACGTCAGCCGGCTTGCCACGTGCCACCCAGTTTCCGATAAGTTCCTTCTGCGTATCAGCCAACGGACCTACGACCGCTATCTTCGCGACACCCTTCAACGGCAGGACGGCATTGTCATTCTTCAGAAGCACCATGGACTCCTGCGCCATTTCCTCAGCATGCGCTACAGCCTCCGGCTGCAGATAAATATCCTCCGCCGGACGCACGTCAATATAAGGCCGCTCGAAAAGCCCGAGCCTGAACTTCAGACGGAGCACCCGCCTGACGCACTCATCCACCGTCTCCATGCTGACCAGGCCATTGTCAATGAGTCCCGCAAGATTCTTCCGGTAAAGATCATCCATCATATCCATATCAATGCCGGCGTTTATGGCCAATGCCGCCGCTTCGTATCCGTCCTTGGCCGCTCCCTGATTCGTCAGCTGGATTACCGCATCCCAGTCGGAAACGATCATTCCGTCCCAGTTCCATTTCTTCTTTAGGATATCCGTCATGGTATATTTGTTGGCAGAAGCCGGTATGCCGCTGATATTGTTGAAGGCACTCATCACCGTGGCAGCACCAGACTCCACTCCGGCATGGAAAGAAGGGAGATAGGTATCCCACAATGCCTGGTCGGAAATCTCCGTATAAACGTAGTCGCGACCGGCCTCGGACGCGCCATATCCCACGAAATGTTTAAGGCATGCGGCAATGCTGCCCTCCGCGGACAAATCATCGCCCTGATAGCCCTCAACCGCAGCCTTGCAGAACATTGACGTAAGATACGGGTCTTCTCCGTAGCCTTCCATCACTCGTCCCCACCTGGGGTCGCGGGCAATGTCCACCATAGGAGAAAAGGTCCAATCCAATCCGCCATAGTAAGCCTCCTTGGCGGCGTCACGGCTGATTGTCCTGACAAGGTCGGGATTCCAGCTGGCCGCCTGCGCGAGCGGTACCGGAGCGATGGTGCGGTATCCATGTATCACATCATGGCCGAAAATCATCGGAATGCCCAGCCTTGTCTCCTCCATGCACCTTTTCTGCATCATGTTCCTGAGGTTCGCGTCATCAGAGAAATAAATCACGGACCCCGCCTCGGCAGGTACAGCGCCCGCCATTTCACGGAGATTGTTCTCCACGGTATTGCGGCCCAGCGTATACTGGTTAAGCTGCATTATCTTCTCTTCCAGCGTCATACGGGAAAGAAGGTCATTGACCCTTTCCTCGACGGGAGCGGAAGAGTCCTTATACAGTGGTGTCGCGTCCTTTTTTACGCGCGCATCGGCCGGCATGGCTACGGCAGCCAGTCCGGAAAGCGCAACAATTGCCGAAAGTGTCTTATTTCTCATTGTCATAAATGTGTTTTTGTGCATTGTAATAATCGTGCATGATATACCATGCCTGTTTTCTCATTCCCTTGTCGGAGACCAGTCCCTTGCGGTTCCAACCGTCCTGATTCACAGGATGGAAACGGAACGGCGAGCGGAAATCGAACAATATCCACGGGGAGACTCCCGCCAGGTTCGGTATCTGTCCGAACATCTCGATATTCTTCCGGTATTGGTCCGCCTGGAACTCCTCGCTCCAGGAGCTGGCCCATCCGGCATCTCCATGCTGCCCGTACTGCGCCTCACATCCGAATTCGGAGATGATGACAGGCTTGCCGGGAGCCACATTCCATCGGCATTCCGACGGACTGACAGGCCATGGGGCGTACCAGCCCATGTATTTGTTGAAAGAAACCACATCGAGGTCCTCGGTGAAATCATCCTCAATCCTGAACTCGCCGTACTCTTTCTTGAAATAGACATTGTCAAAGGCGGCAGTGAAAAGGCGGGTGGAATCAATGCTCCTGGCGAATGCCAATTCCCTGCGCAGAAAGGCGTTACGAGCCGACGACGGACGGGTCTCGTTCGCCACGCCCCAGAATCCGACGGCACAGCGGTTCTTGTCCCTGTAAAGCATTTCGGAGAACATGCGGAGCGCCTTGTCCATGGTGGCGGCATTCTCGAAATCGATTCCCTGCCATACCGGAATTTCCTGCCAGAGGATGATTCCCATCTTCTCGGCCATGCGGACAATGTACTCATTCTGAGGATAATGCGCAAGCCGTACCATATTCACACCCAGAGCCTTGGCCTCGGAAAGGAGCATGGCGGCATCCGCCTCGGAATAGGCCCGTCCCATGCGCTGCGGAATCTCCTCATGGAAAGAGATGCAGCACATGAACGTCGGTTTTCCGTTGACGAGGATACGGGTTCCGTCCACATTGATGTTCCTGAAACCGATCTTCTCTGAAACGGCATCACCAGCGCCGGACCCGCCGGCCGGGGCATAAGTCAGGGACACATCATACAGCTTGGGCGATTCCGGGCTCCAGCGCTGAAGTTTCTTCACGCGGAAGGACAGTTCCCCGAATCCGTCCTTGTCCAGTTCCAATTTCTTCGAGACGTTCAGTTCAGGAATACTCAGCGTAACGGCAGAGCCTTCAGGAACCGCGCCAGACATGCGTACATAGGCATTGATCCGGTCCGCCTCATTCTTGTCCAGCTGGACTTTATAATCCTTGATATAGGTCTCCGGCACGGAAACGAGCATCACGTCGCGCGTGATTCCTCCGTAATTCCACCAGTCGAAAGACATTGCTGGAATGGCATCCGGACTACGGCGGTTATTGGTCTCGACCACCAGGAAATTGTCCCCAGCCACGACATTGCCGGTGACATCTATCTGAAACGGCGTGAATCCGCCTTCATGGGATGCAATGCGCTTACCGTTGAGGTAAACCGTGCATCGGTAGCTCACCGCACCGAAATAGAGATACAATTTCTTTCCGGACGGAACGCCGTCGGACGAGAAGTGCCGGGCATACCACACGGTACCTTCATAGTATTGGAGCTGAGGGAGTTGGCTGTTGAAATCGCCTGGGACGTCAAGCCGGAGTCCGCCGTCGAACGAATACTCGAAAAACTCGTCTGCTTTCGCAGGCTTGCGGTTCTCCCAGACCTTTTTCCCGCGTCCCTGGTCGTAAAGGTCAATGATGGCGTCCCATTTGCCGTTCAACAACTGGAAATCACGTCCGTAGACATTGACCATAAGGTCGGGATTGCCGTAGGTTTCCTTGTCGCCGGCATTCAGAGGAAGAGATGCCGCACATATCAAAATGGCCGCAGCGGCCAGATTCGCAAATTTCATCTTACAATATTTCATATTTATACAATGCAAAGGTATTCTCGGAAGGAAGGCTGAATTTCACGGATCCGCCTTCATCCACGACTGTTCCGAAAGATTTTCCGTCACCTGTGACGGGAGAGAAACTGACTTTCTGCCCTTCCGTCAGCCACGTCTTGACCGCACATGTCTCCTCTTCATTTTTTTCACGCAGCACAAGCACGAATCCCGTGCGGTTCCCGGCAGAAATTGATTGGAATCCGGTCCATGACTTTCCGTCCGGTTCATCACCTATCGGCAGGATTGTGCCCTGATGAAAATCATTCATCACACTCTTGTAGGCTTTCATGACGGACGACAGGGCAAACGCTTCTTCAGGAAGATTCGAAGCCTCCATCCAGGCAAGCGGCTGCCCCGCCATGGCAACGGCGAAAACATACGGGAATTCATACAATGCCGGTGCGAACGGGTCGCCTGCGTATTTGTCAGCGTTCCGCCATTTGTTCAGAAACTCCGTCTGGAGCCGTTCAGCAGGGACATAACGGCTTAGCTGCCAGATGTTTCTCAATGTCCAATAAGGATAGTAGTTCTGCCAGTCGGTGTATCTGTTCTCCAAAAAGATGTTGCCGTATTCATTTAGAAAATGATAGCCTCCGCGGCGTCCGGCAGTCACATCGAGGTTGAAGACCACTTCATTGCCCGTCTCCGCCAGTACGGTATCGAAGAATTTCCGCAGGTTCGTCTCCGCTTGCTTGGTCGGAATGGAGAGGCCGTCGATCTTGAACACCTTGATTCCGTACTCATCATATAGTTTCACGACAGCATCGGCATCCTTGCGCCAGTCCGCGAAGTCATTCTGGATGCTGGGATTGAACCAAAGTCCGATTTCGACACCCAGTTCCCGGGCCTTGTCCATGACAGGCTTCAGGCCGCGAGGATATTTTTCCTGCGAAGGGGTCCAGTAGAGAGGATTGTCCCAGATATTCTTGAAAGAGCCTTTGGCGAGTGCGGAATTGTGGCTTTTGCCTTCCTGCCATCCGTCATCTATCTGGAAATGAGTCACTCCCAGACGGGCGGCCTTTTCCAGTTCGGCGATACAGAACTGTTCATTGACCTTGGAATCCTGGCTTCTGTCACCCCAGGTATTCATCATTATCATCTCGTCACGGTCGGCATGGTGCTCACGGATATGCTTCTGGTAATTCCTGAGGGCAAGGAGCGGCGACAGTCCGCCTTCCCCGAACACGCCCGTCACGCAGGAATAAAGGCGCACCATGTCATCGCCAACGGCATCTTCTTCGGAAATGCCGATCCCCGCTACGGTGAATTTCCCTGACTCGCAGATGAAATCCGCATCGGGACTGCCCAGCTGCACTGCAGAGCATGGTGCTTCCTTCAATATGAAAAAGCCGTTCTCATCGCGGGCGTCGCGGGCGAAAAGGAGATTTCCCCTGTAGCCGGTCTTGCGGTACGGTATGAATGAATGTTCCGCGACCAGATTGTTGTTCCAGTCCGTGACGTCGAAGAATTCCACCACCTTTACCTGCCAATGCATTCCTCCCGGGCAGAATCTTTCCAGATACCTGGCCTTGTTTTCCTGGCCCCGGCGCATATCCGAGACTGATTCTATATTCTTGTTGTCCGCCACATTGCCGGCCGACTGTTCTTTTCCGGCAGAGATTCCGCCGACATAATTGTCACAAGCGATGGCCGGACAGCCTTCATAGACCCTGAACACCCTGCGCACACGGATATCATCCATGGAAAAAGTGACTTCCGCTTCCAGATGTTCCGGACGTATGCCGTCGGACTTCACTTCACGCACTGTCAGTTTGCCGTCAGCGGCTGCCCCGGAAGACTGTCCCACCGCCAAAGCGGGATCCCCGGTATTGCTGACGAAGACGCGCCCCGTAGTCTTGTCCTTCACATAGGCATTGGTCAAATTCCCGCCGTTCCAACGGAACGCGCGTTCAATCAACGCATTGCCGACGAAAAGCGTATCGCAGGAGAGACGGGCGTAGCCCTTGTCCGACGCCGGTGCATTCTTCAACAGTGTGTTCGGAAGGTTGAAGTTCTGATCCGACAGCGGCACATCAGTCCTGCCGGCGCCGGCCTCCATCATCCGCTTGAGTTCAGGCAGATGGTGCTGATAAACCCCGCGCGGAAGACAGCCGTTCTTTATGCATAGCGCCGCGGCCATGCCCACGACCTCGCCCATCATTCCGGTAGTTCTCATGACACGCACGGTTCCCAATGCCACATGGGTGCAGCTGATATCCCGTCCGGCCATGAAAAGGTTCCCGATGTTACGCGAATAAAGGCAGCGGTATGGAACCGCATAAGGATGAATCCAGTCATGCACGGTCGCGGACTTGAATTCATTGCCCGGAAATTTCCCGGAGTTTTTCGGATCAGGGAAATGCAGGTCAACGCTCCAGGTAGTGGTAAATGACGCATCTTCATACTGAATATCCCTGTCAATGTCCTGCTGAGAAAGGACATGATCGCCCAGAAGTCTCCTGGACTCTCTTTTCCCGGCGATATAAGCCACCCAGTCCAGGCTTCTGTCAGCATAAGCGGCATCGTCCGAATGGTTCTTTAGCCAGCTCCAATTCGAATATATCACCAGCAGCCCGTAATCGCGGACTCGCTCGGCGTCTGCAATCTGGTCCCGGTTCATGCCGGTTTCCCAGGTCCACTCGCCCATCGTCACCTTCTCGCAATTCGAAGCATTGAACTCCACGCCATAGGAAAACTCCGGGAAGACTGTCTTCTGCGGGCATTTCCTGGAATACCACTGGACAGAAGCGCCCATTACCATATCATCAGCTTTCACAGGCGCGGACCGTTCGCCATATTCGTCGCGAGACTCCCGGCCCATCGTCCAGTCGGCACCCGCCAGAAAACCGACAGTGCCGTCACCGGTGCAATCCGCGAAAAGCCTTCCATGCAGACGGACTTTCTCTCCGGTTTCGACATGCACAGCCGTAACAGACTCTATCTCAGAAGCTTTCGTATCCACAGCAATCACATGATAAGGAGCATACAGGTCAATATTTTCCTCCGCATCTATAAACGCCTGCTTTTTCCAATCCTGATAGCTCTCGGCCGGACGCGCATTGCCTTTCTCCGTATGCCCGAATTCCCGGATCATCCTTCCCAGCCCCTTATACGGTTCCATCTCCACGTAACCGCCGAGGTGCACGCGGATCTCCGAACTGTTGTTGCCGCCCAGAACCGGCCGGTCATTCACGAGAGCAACCTTCAACCCGTTCCTCGCTGCAGCCGCAGCCGCGCACATGCCGGCAATACCGCCTCCGGCAACCACGAGGTCATAATTTTTGTCAATGCTTTCGCACTTGGTACTCCTGAGCTTCTGAACGTCAGCCGGCTCCGGGGCGCCGCCACGTGTAAGCAACACGGCATCGCATCTGCCGTCGAATCCCGTCATGTCATGCAGACGTATCTCCGTGCTGCCGCCTTTTACGGTCACTGCGCCGGCATACTGCCATTCCCATGAATGGCCGGTCACGCCCAAATCATTCGGAAGGGTCTTCCCTCCTACCGCCACACGGAATGCGCCCGGGCCCTTGCCCGAATGCCACGGAGAGGTCCAGTTGTATGTGCGGACCCAGACATGCCACTCCCCTTTTTTCAGGTCAATGTCCGTGCAGGCATCTTCGACAGGCACGCCCATGCCATGAGCCAGAAGATATGGCGACCCCATCTGGTCCATAAACTGCTGGTCGACTTTCCAGCCTCCTTTTTCCGTGAAGCTCTCCGCCTCGACCAGAACGTCCCGTCCTTCGCATGTGAAGACGGACAACGATACCGACAGCAATGCTGCCAAAAACAAATGAAGAAAAATTCTATTTCGCATCCGGATTCATTTTAAAATCTGTAGGTGACTGCCCGAAATGACGTTTGAAGCAGACACTGAAATACTTAGGGTTGGCAAAGCCTGTCATTGTGGATATTTCCGCGACAGTGTAGTCGGACTCCGAGAGGAGCTGGCTCGCCCGTTTCAGACGGATATCCAGGATAAATTCCTTGATGGACATTCCAGTAAGGTCATTGAGTTTCTGATAAAGACGGGTGCGGCCTATCGCCATGTCCGAAACGAAATCATCCACGCCATACTCCTCGTTTTCCAAATTCTCCTCAATGAAGTCCACCGCCTTTTTCAGCAGTTCTTCATCCACGGAAGAAATGGCGATATGAGATGGCTCAGCCACGAACTTCTTGCTGTACAGCTCTTTGAGCCTGTTCTGATTCTTTATGAAGTTCGATATCTGCTTGTGCAGGTAATCTATGTCCACCGGTTTGCTGATAAAGACATTGGCCTCGCATTCAAGCGCTTCTATTCCCGCTTTCTGGTTTTCACCGAGAGCGGAGAGGGCGATGATGGGAATATGGGAAGTCTTGATATTGGAACGGATACGACGGCAGACTTCGAATCCGTCGACCTCCGGCATCGCAAGGTCCGTTATGACCAACTGCGGCATGACCTTTTCCACCTTGGCGAGTCCGTCCCGCCCGTTGATCGCCGTATAGACATTGTAATAAGGAGAGAGCCTCTGCTCCAGATAGTTGCGCAGCTGGGCATCGTCTTCCATGACCAGGATATCATACGTCTTCCTTTCCTTCCGGCCCGAGGTCTTCTCATTCGCGTCGAGGTCGGAAATCATGTTGTCAATCTCCGCCGCAGCATAATCATAGGCCTTTCCTTCCCCGGCCGAATCCCCGGCCGTCACATCCTTGCACGGAACGAAAGGAAGCAGCACGACAAACGATACCGTGGAATCAGTAGAACGGACAGAGATGCTGCCCTTCATATCTTTCACAAGTTCCTTCACTATCGCCAGGCCCAGACCTGTATGGGTACCGAACCCGGTCTTCACCGGACCATGGTTGTTGAACGGTTCGAAAAGAGTGCCGACCTCATCTTCAGGAATGCCTTTCCCGCTGTTGGTAACCACGAACTTGATGATGTCTCCCGGCTTGCAGTCCAGCGGCACCTTCAGGGTCTCTATCTGCCTGAATTTCAGCAACTGGCTGATCATGTGCTGGATACGGACCACATTCTTGCTTATGAGTTCCACATAGCTCCTGTACGGCGCATCCATCGGAATCAGGCTGTCCAGCAATAGTCTGACACTCTGACTTTTCCACCCGGAACATCGGCAGGAAACTCGTCATAACGGAACACCTTGCCGAAATCCGCGTCCCAATTCCTTCCCATATACATCACCCAGCCGTTAAGCGGGTTCTTGATGACGGACACGGTGTCCGGTGCGATGTTCACCACCTCATATTCAGGCTCGCCCATCATGACCTCTGCACGAAGAGGCAGCTCCGCGGATGAAGGGCCTGCAAGTATCTCGAATTCACCAGGTTCAATGATGAAAGACCTGGATTTAACATCATAGAACGAGAATGCGTCAGGGCCCAGAACGAAAGTCATGCGGACAGACTTGCCTGCCGGAATATAGACTTTCCCGTAGTCTTTGAGTTCCTTCACCGGTCTCGCAACTGAAGAAATCTTGTCACTGACATAAACCTGGGCGATTTCGGACGCTCCGACCCGGCCGGTATTGGCAACGGTGAACGAAACCTTCACGCTGTCGGCAGACAGCTTTTCCACATTCATGTCGGAGTACTCGAATGAAGTGTAGGAAAGGCCGTAACCGAACGGATATCTCGGCGCGATGCCGCTTCTGTCATATCCTCTGTAGCCGCAGAATATCCCCTCTCGATATTCAATTCTCTTGAACGGTGTATTCTGAGTCTTCACAGGAGTATTGTCATAATATGAATCATGTACAGGATTGTCCGTCCATTTGTCTTCTATGGAAATAGGGAGCTTGCCGCTTGGAGAAATCTTGCCGCTGACAATGTCAGCAACAGCTGTACCGCCTTCCTGGCCTGCATACCACGCATAGAGCACAGCTTCCACACCTTCGCTCCAGCCGTTGAAATCCACGCCTCCACCGGCATTGAGAACCACCGTGACATGAGGGTGAGCCTCCGTCAGCCGGGAAATCATTGACCTTTGCTCCCGAGGCAGTTCGAACGGCCTGTCGAAGCCTTCGCCCTCGATATTGCTGTTGAACCCTCCGCAGTAGAGGATACGTCCGGCCTTGGCTACGGCAGCATTGAACGCAGATTCATTGAACATGCCGATCTTGAGTTTCGCAATCGCATCGGAGACGTTGTCGAAAAACTCGAAGCGGATCGTATAGTTCTGTCCTTTCTTCACATCGAAGAATGCCGTTCTGGAGGACAATGAATGGTTACCCCAGTCTCCTGCGACAAGTTTGTTGTCGACAAGCAGCCTGTAGCCATCGTCTCCGGACATCAAAAAACGAAGTGTACCACTCTCCGGGGCAGTGTAAGTTCCCTCCCAGCGTACCGAAAAGCCATCTTCCGGAATACCCTCGGCAGGAGATTTCCTTCCCCAGTTGAAATCCACGGCAGCATCAGTCCTCACGACTGTCGGCTTGCCGTCAAATGTCTTGTTATCATAGTATTCGGCCCTGAAGCCGTTGGTTTTTCCATCCTTGGACGCCACGATGTCGGAAGAAATGTCGGCATACAGGTCATCATCCGAAAGGACTTGCACATATTTCTCTCCGAACTGCTTCTTGATACCGTCCGCCACCGTTACCGTATGAAAAGGCGTTACGAATCCGCTGCCGCCGCCGGTCGTCGTCACACAAGCGTTCGGACCCATGACCAGCACACGCTCACGCTTGCCGTAAGGAAGCTCGCTGCCCCTGTTCTCCAACATCACGATACCCTCGCGCGCAAGTTCCAATGCCGTAGCCGCATTCTCAGGATTATTCTTTTCAATGCTTTCGTCCAGTACCGGCTTGTCCAGAAGCCTGAACCTGTCCAATGTCGACAATATGTTATATACCTTCCTGTCAATGGTTTCCTCCGAAATGACGCCGGATTCTATGAGAGGCATGATCCTTTCTTTTGTAAGATACACGCCTTTAGGGCATTCCAGGTCAAGACCGCCATTCACGGCTCCGGATGTGGAATATACGGAAGTCCAGTCGGACATGAGAATGCCGTCGAAACCCCACATGTTGCGGAGGACCTCCACATTCATATAAGCATTTTCCGATGCATGAACACCGAAAACCGGATTGTAGCTGGTCATGACGGCTCCGACATGAGCCTTTTCGACTGCTTTCCTGAATGCCGGGAAATATATTTCATGAAGTGTCCTCTCATCCACGTCGGAACTTGCATGATGGCGGCTCCATTCCTGATTGTTGGCCGCAAAATGCTTGACGGTGGCGATTACGCCTTCCGCCTGTACACCTTCTATATAATGTTCCGCGATTTCAGAGGCCAAATACGGGTCCTCGCCGAAATATTCGAAATTCCTGCCGTTCATCGGAGCCCGGTAGATGTTCACGCCCGGTCCGAGCAGTATGGCCACTCCCCTGGCCTTGGCGTCTTTGCCCAGACCATGACCGAGCTTTTCTGCCAAATCCCTGTTCCATGTAGCGGCGGTGAGTATTCCGGATGGATAAAGAGTGCTGACAGTATTGTTGCGTATGCCCTGTGGGCCGTCCGCCATACGGATCTGAGGTATGCCCAACCTGTCCACGCTCCTCATGACGAAAGAGGATACGGCACCTATATAATCACACTTTTCTTCCAGTGTCATTTTCGACACGAGTTCACGTACCCTGGAGTTTTCCTTGTCGGGCTTTACCATGTTATATACATTGTCGCTGCCGACAGCCATGTCAGAAACCAGAAGAAGAAAAAATGATAGAACAAAAGTTATTGCCTTCATAAAGATTATGTGGTTTTAAATCCGACGGCAAAAATAGGATATCGCCGGACAACATAGGGGCCACATTTATACGTAAATGGTTCTTTTTTGTACAATCAATTGTCTATCAATGACTTTAACATAGATATTTGTGTGTTCGTTTTCACAAAATCAAGAAAGATGTACGATACCGTCTGCGGATAGTGCGGATAGTAATGAGAATAGGTTACGTTGAACTGTAGGTGGATTTGGCGTGGAGCGCAAATTACTGATTGCTAGCTATTTAACCTAATTCAGAGTTGTGAAAACTGTAACTCTGAAAATAGCTAAAGTGTTAATGTATAGGTAGTTGCGCTCCACGCCCTATTCGCTGTCGAAATCGTGGATTATGCGTCAGTGCGCCAAAAAAAATAGGTATCTTTGCAGCGGCATAAGGATTACTATACATCCGACGGCTGGCTCAATCTTTTAAAAAATGACAGTAAAACAATAATTATTTATGAAAGCATTGTACGGAAAAATATGCGGACTCCTCTTTGCAGGATTCTTTGCGGTTATATCATATCCTGCTATCGGAAGCTCTCCGACGCAGACTCCTTCAGAGACTCAGGGAACTGCCGAAAAGAAGGATGACGGGGTTATCCGGATACTGGCAATCGGCAACAGCTTCTCGCAAGATGCTGTGGAACAATATCTTTACGAACTCTTCGATGCTGCAGGGATAAAGGTCGTGATCGGCAATATGTATATCCCAGGCTGTTCGCTGGAAAGGCATTACAACAATTCCGTGTCGGACAAGGCTGAATATGCTTACAGGAAAATCGTCGACGGTGAGAAGACGAATACCCCGAAAACAAAACTCATCGACGCGCTTCTGGATGAGCCGTGGGATTATATCAGCCTTCAGCAGGCGAGCGGAAAATCCGGTGAATACGATACCTATAATCCATATCTCAAGTCATTGATATCATATCTCAGGAGGTACGCACCGAAGAAAGACTTCAAGTTGGTGTGGCATCAGACCTGGGCTTATGCTTCGGATTCCGACCATAAGCAATTCCCGAATTACGGAAGCGACCAGATGCAGATGTATGAGGCGATAATGGCCGCAACCAGAAATGCATTGAAGGATAACAAGTTCGATGTCCTGGTGCCGTCCGGAACTGCCATCCAGAATGCCCGCACTTCCTATGTCGGAGACAAAATGAACCGCGACGGATACCATCTGGAGGTCAATTATGGACGTTACACCGCTGCCTGCACCTGGTTCGAAGCGATTTCCGGAAAGAAGGTGGTAGGTAATTCCTATGCCCCTGCGACTGTGGATGACGGCAAGAAAGCAGTCGCGCAGAATGCGGCTCATGATGCCGTGCGCCATCCGTACAAGGTCACTATAATGAAAGCTTTTCAGACAGCGCCGTCGGCAAAATAACGAATGAACGTAAAAATTGCTATCTTTGGGAATGTGAAAGGTTTTGAAGTATGGAGACGATGATTAGGAAATTCCCGATAGGGGTGCAGACATTTGACAAAATCATTGAGGATAATTATCTGTATATCGACAAAACCGGATATATTGATGAGATTGCCAATAAATATCAGTACGTTTTCCTAAACCGTCCGCTCGGTTTCGGCAAGTCGTTGCTGTCTTCTACTTTCCATAGTTATTTCGAGGGCAGGAAGGAACTTTTCGAGGGACTGAAAGCGGGCGAGGTGAAGAAGGAATGGAAGAGGCATCCTGTTTTTCATTTTGACATGTCCACGGCCAAGCATTTGAATGAGGAGCAGTTGGTACGCACCCTTGAATACAAGTTGGAGTGGTATGAACTCATCTACGGGCGCGGCGAAAAAGATATAAATCCCAACCAACGTCTGGAGGGGTTGATTCATCGCGCCTTCAAGCAGACCGGGCAGCAAGCCGTCATCATCATTGACGAATATGACGCGCCTCTATTGGACGTGATGAACGACAAGGGCAAGTTGCCGGTCCTCAGGCAGATAATGAGGAATTTCTACAGCCCGATAAAGAGCCTTGACCAGTATCTGCGGTTCGTTTTCATCACCGGAGTCAACAAGTCTGCGCAACTCGGCATTTCAGGTGAATTGAACAATTTTCAAGACATATCCATGATGCCGGAATACTCTGCATTGTGCGGAATTTCTCAGACTGAGTTGGAAAACAATATGCTAGATGAGGTTCAAGCACTGGCAGACGAACAGAAAGTGAGCTACGAAGAGGCTCTCGCATTGCTGAAAGCACACTACGCCGGCTATCATTTTTGCGAAGAATCAGAGGATATATACAATCCGTTCAGTCTCATCAATGCATTGTCTGATAAGTATTTCGGCAGTTATTGGTACTACACCGGAACCCCGACATGCCTAATTGAAAGACTTCGGAAAAATCCTATCGATGAAACCACGCTTGACAACATTCCGCTCGTCCCGCAAGCAGATTTCGACGTCTCGCCCGAGATTTCGGAGCATTCATTGCCAATGCTTTACCAGACCGGTTACCTGACCATCAAGTCATACGACGAGAGGATGCAGCTCTATACGCTCGGATATCCGAACAAGGAAGTCAAGATCGGCTTCACGCGAGGACTTTTGGGAGAGTACCCTAGCAAGACCGGCACCGCATCAGGATTCGTGGCACATTTCTATGCCGCAATGGATTCCCAGGACATTGACCTGGCCATGGAAAAGCTGCAGGCGTACCTTGCCGGAATACCGAACGACCTGGAAAACAAGACAGAAAAGCATTATCAGACAATTATTTATCTGATTTTCTCGCTGCTTGGCTTCTACATCCGCACGGAAGTAAAATCCGCCATAGGCAGGGCTGATGCCGTCTGCTACACGGACAATTGCATCTATGTCTTCGAGTTCAAGGTGGACGGCTCTGCTGAAGATGCGCTCAAGCAGATTGACGACAAAGGCTATATGCTTCCATATAAATTCGAAGAAGGCAAGAACCTCGTCAAGGTCGGCGTGAACATTTCCTCTCAGACCCGCACCGTCGAGAAGTGGATTGCCAGGTGATTCTATTTTGACGTGGAGTGTAAATCGCATACTATCAGATGATTAACCGAAATCAGAGTCGTGAAAACCGCAACTCTAAAAACAGCTAAAGCGTTAATATATAGGCGGTTATGCTCCACATCCCTTGTATCGTCCTGAAAAAAGATTCGCAACATTATTTTCCATTTCCAGAAATTATTACTATCTTCGCGCCGCATTTTGAGTCGAAAACGGACTCGTGAAAAAGCAGAGGCTTTTGGTGCAATGGGGTCCTGCCCCGGTTGCAGGACTGAGTAACACATTTTAAACAAATTAAAGAAATGAAACATTTCGCATTGAACGGCCAGGTTCGTGAGGCCAGCAACAAGGCGGCAATCAAAGAATTCCGCAAACAGGGTCTTGTACCATGCAACATCTACGGCGCAGGTATCGAGAACGTTCTCTTCACTATCACAGAGAAAGATCTTAAAGGTCTTACCGAAACTCCGGCATCTTATATCGTTGACCTTGAGCTCAGCAACGGCAAGAAGTACTTCGCAGTTCTTCACGAGCTCCAGTTCCACCCGGTAAAGGACAACTGCCTTCACGTAGACTTCCTCGCAGTTACTGAGGACAAGCCTATCGCCATCAAGGTTCCTGTAACCATCACCGGACACGCTGCCGGTGTACGCGCCGGCGGTAAGTTCTACAAGCTCGTACGCGAACTGAAAGTCAGCGCCCTCATGAAGGATCTTCCAGATGAGCTCATTGTCAATGTCGACAGACTTCAGATCGGCAAGAGAATCGTTGCAGGTGACCTCAAGTATGAGAATGTCAATGTAGTTTCTCCTAAGGGAACTATCATCTGCACAGTCAAGTCTTCACGTCAGGTTGCAGCTCACATCGAGTATGAGGAAGCTCTTGACGAGGCTATGGAGGAAGGCGTACATCACGCAGAAGCTCCGGCAGCTCCGGCAGCTGAGGCTCCAGCTGAAGCATAATTCCAGCAAAGAGACATTTTCAGGACTGGCAGGACAAATCCCGCCGGTCCTGTTTTTTTATAAAAAGGTAACGCACTCGGAATATGAGCAAAGACTATTTGGTAGCCGGCCTCGGAAACATTGGCGCTGAATATGCCGACACCAGACACAATGTCGGTTTCATGGTACTGGACGCATGGGCGGCATCAGCAGATGCGACATTCCAGACAGCAAGATACGGAGACATAGCCAAAGTCTCTTTCAAAGGAAGGAGAATCACGCTTCTCAAACCGTCCACATACATGAACCTGAGCGGCAATGCGGTGAGATACTGGATGAATGAACTCGGCATCCCGATGGAGAACCTCATTGTCATCTGTGATGACCTGAACCTGCCTTTCGGGACATTGCGCATGCGCAAGAAAGGCAGCGACGGCGGACATAACGGATTGAAGAACATCCAGGAACTTCTGGAAACCACCGAATATCCCCGTATCCGCATCGGCATCGGCAACAATTTCAAGAAAGGCGGGCAGGTGGATTTCGTAATCGGTCCGATGAGCCAGGAGGAAAAGGAGGCGATGCCGGAAATCTGCAACAAGGTAATCGAAGGCATCAAGGCTTTCACGACAATCGGTCCGGACCGGGCCATGAACAGTTTCAATACACAGGTGAAGAAAACCACGGAAGAAGAAAATCGTCTTTGAGCAAGACGATTTTTTTTCGTAAATTAGCCGTTCTGAAAAAACATAAAACGTTCAATAAATATGAAAAACAAGTATATCATAGCATTGGCATTGGCGCTTTCGTCGGTCGCGCTTTGCGGATGCGGACAGAAGTGGACGGAATCGGTCGCTGACGGGTATAATGTCATTGAGCAGAAAGGCGGTCCGACATTGGGGTACAGTCCAAAGTCGGGCATAAGCATTCTCCACCAGGACGGATATGCCTTCAAGGACCTGAACCGAAACGGACAACTTGACGTCTATGAGGACTGGAGACTGACTGTCGGGGAGCGTGTCGCCGATCTTGCATCGCGTATGAACATGGAGGACATTGCCGGACTGATGCTCTACAGCAGCCATCAGACAATCCCGTCGAAACGTGCGGCATACAATGGCAAGACTTTGGATGAGAGCGGTGCCCCGGCCTGGGCTCTCACCGATGATCAGAAACACTTCCTTGAGGAGGATGGCGTGCGTCATGTACTCATTACTGCCGTTGACAGTCCTGAAATAGCAGCCCGCTGGAACAATGCGGCTCAGGGCTTTGTCGAGGGGCTCGGACTCGGCATCCCATGCAACAATTCTTCAGACCCTCGCCACTCTTCCCGCGCGGACGCCGAGTTTAATGCAGGTGGTGGAGGAAAGATTTCCATGTGGCCGGGCAGTCTCGGAATGTGCGCAACTTTCTCACCTGAAATCATGAGGCGCTTTGCGGAAATCGCTTCCACGGAATATAGAGCGCTCGGCTTTACTACTTCGCTCTATCCGATGGTCGATGTGGGTACGGATCCACGCTGGATGCGCTTCTGCTACACGATGGGAGAGGGCACGAAGCTCGCTACTGACCTTGCCAGAGCCTACTGTGACGGGTTCCAGACTTCCGAAGGCGAAGATGAAATCTGTGACGGGTGGGGATGGAACAGCGTCAACACCATGGTAAAGCACTGGCCTGGCACCGGAGCCTGCAACGAGGGCGGACGGGACGGACATCAGGGTTACGGAAAATATGCAGTTTTTCCGAACGGAAATTTTGAGCTTCATACGATTCCTTTCACGGAAGGCGCGTTCAAGCTTGACGGCAAAACGAAGAAGTCTGCCGCGCTCATGCCTGACTACTCGATATGCTATGGCGTTGAGCCTGATGGCGTCGGCAGCGGTTACAGCTACAAGTTCATTCAGGAAATGCTCAGAGGGGAGCAGGGGTACGACGGCGTGATCTGCACCGATTGGATAATCACGCACGATGAGGTCGGCGTCTATGCCTGCAAGGGAAAGTGCTGGGGAATGGAGGACAAGAGTGTCGCTGAGCGTCACTACCGCGCGCTTATGGCCGGAGTCGACCAGTTCGGCGGCAACAATGAACGCGGGCCGGTGCTGGATGCCTACCGCATCGGTGTTGCAGAGCACGGAGAGGAATGGATGCAGGAACGTATGCGAACTTCTGCACGTCGTCTGCTGACCAACATCTTCCGCACCGGGCTCTTCGAGAACCCCTACCTTGACCCCGTCCGAACTTCTGAAATCGTCGGGTGTCCGGAATATATGGCCGAAGGTTATGACGCGCAACTCAAGAGTGTCGTCATGCTCAAGAATCACGGAGGAGTGCTGCCTCTTCAGAACCGGCAGAAACTCTATGTGCCGGAACGCCATGTCCCGGCATATACCGACTTCTGGAAGCAGCGTATCCCCGAGCAGTTCATAACCCCTCTCGGCGCCGAACTTGCAGGCCGCTATTATGAAATTGTTTCCACGCCGGAAGAGGCCGACGCGGCTCTCGTGTTCATTGAATCCCCGAACAGCGGGTACGGCTTTGACAAGGAGGCGGCGGCCTCCGGCAAGGACAGCGGATATCGTCCCATCAGCCTGCAGTACGGCGACTACACCGCGACATTCGCCCGCAAGACAAGCATCGCCGGCGGAGACCCTTACGAAAAAACGTCGGACCGCAGCTACCGTGGCAGAAGCGTCAAGACTGTCAATAAGGAAGATATGGAGCTTGTCGTGAAGACAAAGAAGCTCATGGGCAACAAACCGGTCATATTGGCGATAAATGTTCTTAATCCACCGGTTCTGAGCGAGGTCGAACCATATGCGGATGCCATATTCCTGATGTTTGACGTCCAGCGTCAGACGGTACTTGACCTCATGTCCGGAAAAGTCGAGCCGTCGGCACTCCTGCCGTTCCAGATGCCGGCTGATATGCGCACGGTCGAGGAACAGGCCGAGGACACGCCGCGTGACATGCGTTGCTACCGCGACGCAGACGGCAATATCTACGATTACGCTTTCGGTATGAACTGGAGCGGTGTCATTGACGATGACAGAGTGCGGAATTACAGATAGCACAGGCTACGGCTCTCCAATCATGTCCACATTCTACGGAATAAGGTTGCTTGGGCAGCCTCTATCAAATATTTTTAACCCTTTTCGGATTTTAAAGTGTCAGACTACAGATACTCGGCTTTTTTTCGTAAATTAGCCGTTCTGAAAAAACATAAAACGATCAATGAATATGAGAAACAATCTTGGCGTCAAGACATTCGTCCTGAGCACGCTGTTCTCGATTTTTGCCTGCCCGATCTGTGCAGGAGGGAACATCAGCAACGCAAAAATTGCGGAAATGAAGGTAAAATCGGTGAAAATCAACGGATATGTCGGAGGAAGAATCGATGACTGCATCAACCATCGCGTTATGAAAGAAGATGTCGATGCCCTTGTGGAGCCGTTCCGTCATAGAGATGAGACCTGGAGTTGGAAAAGCGAGTTCTGGGGAAAATGGACATTGGGAGCAATCGAAACTTACCGCTACACCGGCAACGCCGCACTTTATGAAAAGATTGCCGCTTCTGTCGGACAGATCATCGAAACCCGGAGTCCTGACTGCTACATCGGAAACTATGCGCCTGAAGCTCAACTGAAAGAATGGGACATTTGGGGACGTAAATACACAATGCTGGGACTGCTCGCATGGTACGAACTCTCCGGAGACAGCCGAGCCCTAGCTGCGGCATCCGGTGTCGCAGACCACCTCATTTCACAGCTCAAATCCAAGAATGCCAAGATTGTAAAATGTGGATCATACAGAGGCATGGCAAGTTCTTCCGTGCTTGAACCAATCATGAAACTGTACAACATAAGCGGGGACAAACGCTACCTCGATTTCGCGACAGACATTGTCTCGCAGTGGGAAAGTCCGGATGGCCCGAAACTGGTGAGCCGTTCCGATATTCCTGTAGCTCTGCGTTTTCCGCATCCTGAGACCAAATGGTTCTCATACGAGAACGGCGCCAAGGCATACGAAATGATGTCCTGCTACGAGGGACTGCTCGAATACTATAAAGTGACCGGAAACGAAACTTATTACGAGGCCGTGCGCAAGAGCGTTTCACACATAATCGAGGAAGAAATAAACATCGCCGGTTCAGGCAGCTCGATCGAGTGCTGGTACGGCGGAAAAGCTCTCCAGACCGTTCCGACCTACCACACTATGGAGACCTGCGTCGGATTTACCTGGATGCAGCTTTGCTGCAGAATGCTGAAATTCTGCGGAGATTCCCGCTATGCGGACCAAATCGAAAAGACATTCTACAATGCCATTCTCGGTTCGATGAAATGCGACGGCAGCCAGATTGCCAAATATACCCCGCTTGAAGGCTGGAGAGTGGAAGGAGAGAAGCAGTGCCACATGAATATAAACTGCTGCAATGCCAATGGTCCCCGCGCCTTCGCGATGATTCCGGCTCTCGCATATCTGACAGAAGGCGATTGCCTCAAGATAAACCATTATGGAGATTCCGAGGCAGAGATTTCCCTGGACAAACGCAACTCCATGGGTATCAGAGTCTGTGGAAATTATCCGGTTTCCGGAAACATCTCCATTGAACTATCCCCTGCAAAGCCGGCCGAATTCACATTGGCACTGAGGATTCCTGAATGGAGCAAGACGACGACGGCAAAGTTGATCAGCGGACCGGATACATTGAAACTCAGCCTTGACAATCTTTCCGCCGGTGAATATGCGAAGGTGGAACGCAAATGGAAGAAAGGCGACCGCATTGAACTGTCACTGGACCTTACGCCGCATCTGCTGGAACTTAATGGACATCAGGCGATTGTGCGCGGTCCTATAGTGCTTGCCAGGGATTCCCGTTTCAATGACGGTTTCGTGGATGAATGCGTGGTAATCCAATCTTCGGAGGACGGCAGCGTAGCCCTGACCCCGGCAAAAGGCAACGATTTCGCATGGATGTCCTTCACAGCCCCGATGATCGCAGGAGCCGACCTGGAAGGCAACGGCAAGCCTCGCCAGATTCATCTCTGCGACTTCGCATCCGCAGGCAATACTTGGGACAAATCCACCCGCTACAAAGTCTGGCTCCCGAAAACCCTTAACGTAATGAAGGGCGAATACAGGGCATACAATGACGCCCCACAAGATTAATTTCATATATTTTTCAAAACAGCCAATATGTACAGAAACATACTCGCAATTGCATTATCAGCACTTTCTTTTTGCGTATCATACGCCCAGAACACCTGGACGGGCAATCCTTTCGCTTCCAAAGGCACGATTGTCGCCCCTGTATTGAGCAGTTCGCTCGTGGATGAGATTGTAATCGTCTCAGACAATCCCGGAGACTGGAAATTTACCGCATCATTGGAAAATGACGGAGGAAAAGAAATAATCAGCATTTCGATGGATGCTCCGACGGAGGCACCGCCGGCAAAATTCAATGTCTATTTCACGTTCCCGCAGAAAGGAGTCTTCAATTTCTGGAGTCCGGACTTGAATTGCGGCACGCACCTGGATCCTTTCTGGGGACTCACCAATGCAAGCAGTTCACTCGCCTACAGGATGCCTCTTTATGAGTATTTCGATGACAACAACAAGAATTGCCTGACGATTGCCTGTTCAGAGGTGCTCCGTAAGGTAGATGCCGTACTCGGCATAATGGAAGAAGGTTGCGCAATCTGTTCCGAGCTGCGTTTCTTCAGGGAAAGCGAAGCCCCTGCAAAGCATTATGAGACTAAAATCTTGCTTGACAAGCGACCTGTATTCTGGTCGGAAAGCATCCGCGAAGCGTCAGATTGGATGACGCAGGTGAACGGCTACGAGGCTTTCCCTGTGAACGATTCTGCATTTGAGCCGTTGTACTCAAGCTGGTACCAGTTCCATCAGGACGTAAATGCAGAAGCGATTGAACAGGAGTGCCGTATCGCTGCAGATCTCGGAATGAAAACCGTAATTCTTGATGACGGATGGCAGACAAGCGACGGAAACAGAGGTTATGCTTTTTGCGGAGACTGGAAACCGGCTACACAGAAATTTCCGGACATGGCGGCACACGTTTCGGCAGTTCATGATCTCGGAATGAAATATCTTGTCTGGTACAGCGTTCCATACGTCGGATGGCACAGCGACGCCTACAAGAAATTTGAGGGAAAGTACCTCTACAATGACCGTGTCAGCAGTTGCGGCGTGCTTGACCCACGTTTCCCGGAAGTCAGGAAACATCTCGTGAATTTGTATGTCAATGCATTGAAAGACTGGAACTTGGATGGATTCAAACTCGATTTCATCGACAGTTTCAGATTTCATGGAGAGGATCCGGCCGTGAAAGAGAAATATGCCGGACGAGACATCATGAACCTCAGCGAGGCCGTGAACGTGCTGATGAAGGAAGTTTCATCAGCCCTGAAAGCCATCAAGCCGGAAATTCTCATTGAATTCAGGCAGCAGTACATAGGTCCGGCCATCAGACAGTACGGAAACATGTTCCGCGCCGCAGACTGCCCGGGCAACGCGAAAGACAACAGGATGAGAATCGCCTCCCTCAGGCTGACGAGCGGTTCGACGGCTGTTCATTCGGACATGTTGGAATGGAACATTTCCGAAACGCCGGAGAATGTGGGCAGAGCAATCATCAACTCCATTTTCGGAGTCGTACAATACTCGACAATGCTGAGGAACATTCCGCAAGAACAGCTTGACGTCATGAGAAAATGGATGAAGTTCGCCTCCGATCATCGTGAGACTCTGCTAAAGAGCGAATTCCGTCCGCATCATCCTGAACTCGGCTACCCTGTCATCGAGGCGGAGAGCGATAAGGAACTCATAATCGCCGTATACCAGGACAATGCCGTCATTGACGTGCCCCGTCGTGGAAAAAGTGTCTATATCCTGAACGCATCCGGCTCCGACAGCATTGTCGTCCGCTGCGGCAACAAGACAAAAACAGTGAAAGTTCCTTGCGGCGACTGGAGAGCATTGTCTCCTGCCGCCGTAAGATAGGCTCATTAACCGTCGACCTCGACGCCGTCCGGAACGGAGACATCAGTGTGTATGCTTCCGTCAGACAGTCTTTCATGACGTACCTTGATCGGTCCGTATGGCGTCGGGAACGAACCTTCAACCCATGCCAAATCACCGAGATGCGGGGTTATACGGACCTTGGTGCAACCCGGTTCGAGGATTTCGATACCGAGGACATGGTGGCTGAGCCAAGCTGTCGGACCGGATGCCCAGCCGTGGCACAGGCTATGGCGGAAACCAAGATAGCAGTATGCACCGAAATCGCCGTGTATATCCTTCTTTCCCTCAGGGACGAGTTCGTCAATGCCGGCCGCATTCGGAAGCCAGTCAAGGTTGAAATCTTCCCAAAAAGTCGTCGCGCCCAGGTCCAGCATCGCACCCCAATAGTTGCGGATGATGTCGAGCGCACCCTTCCAGTCACCTCCACGGGCCATTGCCTCAAGCATAATATAGCCATAGAAGGTCGAGAAGCCATGACCGCCGTTATATGAAAGGATGTCCTTGTCAGCTTTCTTCGCATTCGTAAGCCCCGCAAGCGTCATCAGAGCCGCAGCCTGCTTGGAGCCCGGCGCATCCGGTGCAACCCCTGACTTGAGAAACTCCGCATAGAGTTTGTCGGCAGGTTTGGCAAGGAGTTTTTCGGCGGCGGCGCAGTCCTTTTGTAATTGAGGGTCATTGAATATGGTTCCGAAATCCTGTCCGCACTGCATTGCAAGAACCATCAGGGCCTGGATTCCGACATCTTTCGCCTGTTTGTTGCCTTCAGTCGGCCAGTCCAGAAAGCGCGGTCCGTTCAGGTGTTCACGTCCGTCAGGAGATATTCTGGAGATAAGCAGACGCAACAACTCCGTAATATATTCCTTCGACTCAAGAAGATTGGCCAGATTTCCGGTGTGGAGATACCAGTCATGACAACAAAGCATCCACCATATCGAGTAGGTCGCAGAAAAGCCGTTCATCCATTTGGGCAGCGGGGTTATGTCGCGCATCCAGTCAAGCGTTTTTGGCACCACTTCATTGTTGCCGAAGACTGTCGCAATCGTCATGACCATCGGATAGGAATCCCCCATCCAAACAAGCCTGTCGCGCTTTATGCCCTCTATGAGGAAATTCTGCATGCACAGATGCACAGTATAGGCTCCCGTCTCCCAAATCCGGTTCAGGCGCTCGTCACTGCTGCGGAAAGAACCGACATATTCAATATCACGCATTATTGAAATTGCCCTAGCTTCCTTGAGTTTCAGCTCCCGGTCATTATCAATGAGGTCAATGCGCACGAAACGGAATCCGGAATTACCGATTTCCACCGTGCCCATCATTGGAAGCAATATTATCTGGTCCCTTATTGAGTGGTCGTTCGTCGCGCCGCCCTTGCCGCCGACCTCGGACATTGCTTCGCTTGCCGATTCTCCATAGCGGACACGCACTTTGACAGGGTCTCCGACCGGTCCGGTGACGAGCTGAAGTCCGCCGTGCAATTCCTTTCCGTAGTCGAGAAGGATCGCAGGATGCACTCCATCTCCAGATTTCATGATGCAGTACGATTCCGGGGTGTCGTTGTTGCAGTAGGCCTGCCCGTTACCCGGTTTCAGCAGGACATCGGAAAGCCGCACACCGGCATCACTCTGCCATACGACCCTGGCAGGCGAAATGTATGTCCGCGTGCGAGAATCGCGCTCCTGGGCATTCAGAAGGATTGTTGAACAAAACAGAAGAGCTGCAGAAAGAACAGTTTGAAATTTCGTCATAATCATTATTCAATATAATATTTTCATAAGCACAAAAATACTTCGTTTCCGTTGTTTTTCCAATGTCAGACCAAGTACATCTTTTGAAAATCGCCGCCCCGGTTTGTGCAAATCACAAGGTTTTGGTTATTTTTGCATATTCGATTTTAAGACTATGACAATCCTCTCCTTTTTGATATCCCTGTTGACCGTCAGCTCGGCGGTTCAGCCTCTTTCACCGGACAACCGGACTTTGTTGAAAAATCTTGTCGGGAAGTTCGACAGTCTCGATGTCTATGAGAACCGCAAGATAGCGAAGATTCAGATGAAGAAAGAGGCGTGCGAAAAGCTGGAGGGACGCGAACAGATGGAAGCATGGCTGGATGTGGCATACGAATACAGCTACTTCGACTCCGACTCCACCATCGCGGCCCTTGAGCATGTCAAAAAGATGGCATCCGACGCTTCCGACCATTATATGGCGGTCAAAACAGCTATCCGTATGTCACGAATCTTGACAACGCTCGGATACTATAAGGAAAGCAGCGACATAATCGATTCCATTGACAAGAAAACCATTCCGCAAACACTCCTTTTCGAATATTTCGAGGTCAAGGAGTTCCTCTGCTACGAGCTTTTCCACGTTGACGGTTCACGCCTCGAATTTCAAGACATGTATGAGGAACATTATCGTGCCTACATGGATTCCGTCATTCTTTACGCTCCGGAGAATTCTGAATACGGACTGCGTTCGCAGGAAAAGAAGGCATTGATACTCAATGACTATGACTACGCGATGCAGTGCAACAGGAAAAGGATGGAACTTGCAACGAAAGGCTCTATTGCCGAGTCATTCGTCTTCTACGAGAGAAATATCATATATGAAAAAATGGGCGGATGTGAGGAGGAACGCCTGAATTGTCTCTTGAAAGCGGCCATCATTGACCTGGAGAACTCAAATCAGGATGTCGCAGCGTTCACCCGCATTGCACAAATGCTCCGGAACTCGGTGGATGCCGGGATTCTTGACAAGTTTTCAGATTATTCCTACACTTCGATGCTCAAGTTCCGCTCCAGGACACGAAGGATTCTGGGAATGGATGTAATAGTGGAGACGGACAGGCTGCTGCGGCAGCAGATTCTGAGCCAAAAAAGGCAGCTCTCATTAAGTCTGGGACTTCTTTCGATTCTTGCAATTATTCTCATAGCCGTCTTATGCCATATGGTTTCCCTTATGCGGAAAGGCAGATTGCTTACCAGACGCCTGGAGCGTTCCAACCGCATCTCCAACGGCTACATCGCCAGCTTCTTCCAACTCTATTCCTCATATATCGACCGGCTTCTCGCTTTCCGTGGACGCATAAACACGAGCCTGAGGCGCGGCAACACCGACTACGTAATCGAGCTTACGAATCCGTCCAGGGACATTGAAAACGAGGAACTCAAGCACATGTACGACAGTTTCGACTCGGCCTTTCTCGATATATTTCCGACTTTTGTGGAAGACTTCAACTCCCTTTTGAGACCCGAATGCCGCATAGTTCTCAAGGATAGCGAGAAGCTTACCACGGAACTGAGGATATTCGCAATGATCAAGCTCGGAGTCACCGAAAGCGCAAGGATTTCCGAGCTTCTCCACTACTCGATAAAGACTGTCTACAACAAACGGTCAAGCATGAATTCGAAGCTCGCCATCCCGAAAGAACAGTTCGAAAAAATGCTTAAAGAGTTGTAAAATCTTGACGCAGGTCATAAGGCCTGCGTCATATCCGATATTACAGAACAATGCTGATGGAGTATCTGCCGGCTCCGTACTCTTTCGGCTCACTGCCGTCAGGGAGAGTGACTGTGGCGCTGCTGCCTTCCGGGATGCTGAAAGTCCAGTTCCAGCTCTCACCGCTGTAGCTCCACTCGCTGGTAATCAAACCGGCGACGGATTTGTAGGAGGCTTTTAGAGAGCCCAGACGACGGTCAGGGACCGGTTTCATTATTATGTGACGGAAACCAGGAGCCTCAGTGTCGGCTGCTATGCCGGCTGCCGTCTTCCAGAGCCACTCACATACACAACCGTAGGCATAGTGGTTGAAACTGTTCATACCCTTCGGTCCCATTCCACTTTCGATGGTGTAGCTGTTCCAGCGCTCCCAGATGGTCGTGGCGCCGTTATCCACGGAATAGAGCCAACTCGGGTTCTTGCGCTGGAAAAGGAGATTGTAGGCAATGTCGTCCATCCCATTTTCGGAAAGTGTCTGCATCAGTATAGATGTGCCGAGGAAACCTGTCTGGAGACAGTTGTCGTGCTCTTCGAAATTCTTTCTCAACCGGGCAACCATATTCTCTTTTGCCTCTGCTTCCACAAGACCGTTCTTCAGGGCAAAGAGCGCAGGGGTCTGCATTGTGTTAAGAACCGTTGTCTTGAAATTGCCGGACCCATCGAGGAACTGCTCCTTCAGATACGCCTTCGCAGCCTCAGCCATCGCTGCATACTCCGTCTCATCGCGCCCTGTCGCCTTGGCCATATCACGCATCATCGCGGCATCGATTGCCCAATAACTTGCGCCCAGATAGTCCCAATACTCTTCGATGTCCTTTCTCAAGACAGAGACACCTGAGGCGCTCTTCTCATAAAGTTCACCGTGGCTTTCAAGAGGCTCATAACTGAGCCAGTCAGCCCACTGATAATTGCCGTTTTCTGAAGCGAGGGCCCAGTGGTCGTATTTGCTCTCATTCACGTGACGGATGTATTTATCCATCGCCTCCCAGTTTTCGTCAATGATGGTTTTGTCTCCAAACTGCTTCCAGACAACCCATGGAACGATGACTCCGGCATCTGCCCAACCCACTCTCATCATGTTGGTCGGAAATGCTCCGTACTGTGCAAAAGGAGCCACTCCAGGGTATGCTCCTGTCTCCGACTGGGTGTCGCGCAAGTCGCGTGTCCATTTGTGGAAAAAAGAGTCCGTGTTGGCGAAGAATGTGCCGGTCTCGGCAAAAACCTGGGTATCAGCCGTCCATCCGAGACGCTCGTTTCTCTGCGGACAGTCTGTCGTTACGGAAAGATAATTGGAACGTTGTCCCCATAGAGTATTGGAAATCAACTGGTTGATAAGCGCATTGCCGGTAGTCAGCTGTCCCGTTTCGAGATTTTTCGTAATTGAACTCACCGGGAGAGTTACAACCGAACGGATTTTCACTGGAGCCGTGGCGCTGATTGACGCATAACGGTAGCCGAAGAATGTGCAGTCAGGGTGATATTTCACATAGCCTTTGTCTGAACCGAATGTGTAGAGAAGCCGCATGCCGATTTTATGTGCGCGGAGATTCTCCCTGTGAATACTCCCCTCCGGACCGTCCATTCCGCGGCTCACAGCCCCGTTCCCGTCGTTGAGAATTTCTGACGGAAGGAAAGTCAAAACTGTTCCCTCTTCTGCGCTGAACTCAAACTCCGGTATTCCTGAAGTATTCTGTCCAAAATCAATTACAAGATTCTCCCCTTCCGCAACGTTCATCTCCTCACCAGGGGCATACTCTCTCAAAATCAGCACTTTTCCCCATTCTCCTTCCTTTGCTCCTTCAACATCCTTCCATACATAAGCCTTCCGAGGCGCGAGGGAGATGTCGCGACGGATATAGATTTCCGCTCCGTCAGACGGAAATATCTCTCCCTTGAATTCGTCAATCTGCTCCGGCGAAACAAGTTTATCTGCCGTAAGATATCCTTGCGGGATGCGTGCGTCATATTCTTCGCCGTCGAAAATCGCAGCGTGGGTGACAGGCCCGGCCACTCCCGCTTTCCAGTCCTTGCAATCAGTTCCGAAAACTTTCTCGCTTCCATCCGCAAAATTCAGTTTGAGAACTCCTCTGAAGCCAGGCTTGCGACCAATCATACCTTCGTGTCCGTAAGGAGTGATGATTTTGTCCGCCCACCAGCCGGGAGTGGCCTGCGCCGAGAGCTGGTTGATTTGTCCTTCGCCTTTTTTGAATGCCTCCGTAATGTCATAGGTGAAAGATAGTCTCGTTTTCTCGAAATGAGTGAATCCCGGCTTGAGGAACTCTTCGCCTACTTCTTTTCCGTTCAGGAATATGCGATATACGCCCAGCCCGGTAGTCATCCAAACGGCTTTTTCCACCTTCGCCGGATTGCTGACCTCACTTACGAACCAACTTGCACCATCCGCTGCCCTCTCACGGGGTTCTTTTGCCGGGCCCTCTACAAGTTCGCCGATTTTGCCTTCAACAACTGGCGCATCGGCTGCCGCAATCCATTCTGATTTTTCCCAAAGAGAATCATCAAGCGCGTTTGTCCGCACTCCGACAGTTTCCTCAGATGTGCAGCCCAAAGCCATAAGCGCTGCGACTGCAAATAGTGTATATTTTCTTTTCATCGATTATGATTATTGTTTTTCGTATTCTCAAAAATATGGTTTTCAAAAACGGCATTTGTATGGCCGAAGTGTTGCAAATATAGATAATTGACGGATATTTTTATTCATTTATCCTGATTTTCCATGGCCCTTGAATTTGACAAGATTCCGCCGGACACGGAGTTGAAGAAACGTGCAATGAAAAGGCTCTCCATCCCGAAAGAACAGTTCGAAAAAATGCTTAAAGAGCTGTAAAAATCGTTAAAAACCACAAAAACACATTTCCCTGGTTCGATTTGGTCGAGCTAGTGAATATATTGGTGTTCAATATATTAGCATTTCCCTAAACCGATTTTAGTTTCCTTTGTGAAAATCGGGTAGTACAATTTATCGTTTTGCTTTCTACTTTTGTGCCGTGCATGATTGGAATGAACCGGATGTTCCGGAGTTTCCAGGAAAAACTAATACACCATGTCATTAAACAAAGTAATGCAAACAGCAATTGCGGCGCTCGCCGCCTTTCTCATCGCGGGATGTTCACCAAGTAATGAAATCCCTGTCAATCCTTCCGTGTCGGCACCGACACGTGTAATGCTCAAAGAAAAAGTCAATGTCTATCTTAAAGGAGTCGGCTCCGGCACGAGTTTTACCGTCGATTTCGGTGACGGCTCCCCTGTTGTAGAGGCTGTAACTCCTTCTGCAGCAGTTCACGCCTATTCAGAAAGTGCCGACTGGAAGATAAGCGTATCGTCTGATGCATTGGATGAAGACTTCACCAAGACCATCCGTTGTTATCAGCTGGAAGCCTTGTCTTCCGCACAGCGGAACTTCAAAGACCCTTCCTATAAGAAAATCTGGGTTATGACCCACAGGGCACACACCACTGACAAGTCAGTTCCCGAAAATTCAATTTCTGCGGTAAAGGCTGCCATTGCATCTGGCGCAGAAGCTCTCGAATGCGACACCCATCGCACCAAGGACGGTCAGATTGTGATTTGCCATGACCTCTCCATCAACAGGACAACCAATGGGACCGGAGACATACCATCCCTGACGCTTGAACAAATCAAATCCTACAAGCTGCTTGACCGCAACGGCAATGTCACAAACGAGACAATGCCTACCCTCGAAGAGTTCCTCAAGGCCTGCCGAGGAAAAATTTATGTGGATCTCGACTATTCTCCACGAACAGCGTCAACGGCAGAGGTAATGGCCGTTGTGGAAAAACTCGGAATGATGGAACAGGTATGGTTCTATTGCAATTCAGTGGAAAAATGCCGTGAAGTCCTTGCGATTTCTCCTCGCGCACACGCCTACACCTGGGCAACGGCTTATGAGCCGCTCAAAGGACTTGAAGGGCCATATTTCGTTCAGTACAGCTATTCCCCGACTTCCGGCAGCACATCCATCGGCACCGCTGTCCGTGACGGCATGCTCTGCTCGGTATGTATGCTCAGCGTCCTTAACAACAAGATTCCGGAGTATGACGTGGACGGGGCCCAGCTCGACGAACTTATCACATCATTCCCGGACGTGAAGATGATCATGACAGACGCTCCGGAAAGACTCATCAAGGCTTTGTCCGAACGTGGACGAAGGTAAGCAACTCTTAACTGAAAACTAATAAGATCAATAATATGGATAATAAAAGACTTTTGCCGGTCATCATTGTCCTTGCCTCATTTTTCTCTGCGATTTCCGCTTTTGCGCAGGTCGCTCCAGTGAAAGGTGTAGTCGTGGACGCCAACGGAGAACCGGTGATTCAGGCAGGTGTCGTCATTGACGGCACGCAAACCGGAGTCGTGACTGACATTGACGGAGCATTTGAAATCAATGCTCCCAAGGGTGCCACTCTGGTCATCTCCTCTATAGGATTCAAATCACAGAAAGTATATGTCAGCGGTGGAGACATGAGAATTGTCCTCCAGACGGAATCAACCGCACTTGACGAAGTCGTGGTCGTCGGTTACGGCTCCATGAAAAGAAAGGAAATGACCTCCGCCATCTCCCACATCGGCTCGAAGGACTTCAGTTCTGTCAGCAGTCTTGACGCTTCGATGCTCATCCAGGGAAAAGTATCCGGAGTGAGCGTTTCCAACACGGCTGTCGCAGACCCGAACAACATCGGAAGCATCCAGATCCGCGGAGTGTCATCACGAAGCGCGGGCAATGGACCTTTCGTAGTCGTTGACGGCGTTCCGGGAGGAGACCTGACCAACATCAACCCTGCCGATATCGAGTCCATCGACGTCCTCAAGGACGGTGCTGCATCTGCAATCTACGGAACCCGCGGTAGTAATGGTGTCATTCTCGTCAATCTCAAAAAGGGAAGCAAAGACGGCAACATCCACACGACCTACAGCGGAACAGTTACTTTCAATCTGCCTAAGAACGAACTTGACATGATGTCCGCCGAGCAGTACCGCGCATACAGGACTGTAAACAACCCTCTCGACGACCTCGGCGCAAGCTCCGACTGGTTCAAGGCCACTACAAGATTGGGTCTCAACCACTTGCACACCATTACGGTTTCCGGAGGAAATGCCAAGACCAATTACCGCGTGACCGCCGACTATCGTTACGCACGAGGCATTGACCTGGGCTCCGACAGACGCGAATACGGAGCGAGGGCAGGAGTGAACCACACCACCAAAAGCGGTCTCTTCACTTTCACGGCGAATCTGACTCCGAGAATCATCAAACGCAACAGGATGACCGGTTCATATTCAAACGTCCTCGTCATAAACCCGACGGCTCCGATATATGATGAATCGACATCCAACGGTTACTACCATTTCCCTGCGGGCTCCAACTATTCCAATGTCGTGGAATCAATGACAGAGGTCACCCACGACACGGAAATAAAGCTTCTTGAATGGAATACGGGCGTACAGATGAACCTTCTTCCGCTCTTCACTCCTAAGCACCCGGATTACAGTCTTACTACAAAGGCCACGGTTTCCGGATATGAGGTCGACAAATTCAACGGATATTTCGCCCCTTCAACCATTTCCTGGCATGAAAATGACAAAATCAAGGGTGATGCATCCCGTTCATTCGACAAAAGTTCCCAGACCAATTTTGATTGGGTGACGAATTTCAGCGCACAGTTCGGAGGCCACCGCCTCAGGGCAATGGCCGGATACAGCTACTTCTATGTCGTCAATTCCGGAATGTCCGCAAGCAACCAAGATTTCACCTCCGACGGACTTGGCTACAACAATCTCGGAGCAGGCGAATGGGCATCCAAGGAAGGACAGATTTGCCTCGGCTCATATAAGAACGACAGCAAGCTCATATCATTCTACGGACGATTGAACTACGACTGGAAAGAGCGTTACCTCCTGTCCGTTTCCCTTCGTCACGAGGGTTCTTCAAAGTTCGGACAGAATCACAAATGGGGTAATTTCCCGGCAGTTTCAGTGGGCTGGAGACTTTCTGACGAACCATTCATGAAGAAAGCTTCTTCGTGGCTCGACGACCTCAAGTTCAGGTACGACTACGGTGTCACCGGAAACCAGGACTTCGGCAGCTACAACTCTCTTGCGACCTACCGCGCATTCGGATATTACCAGTACAACGGATCAAGCTTCCACGGGTGGGGCCCGTCCAAGAACGTGAACACGGAACTCCGCTGGGAAAAAGGACACAACCAGAACATCGGTGTGGATTTCTCCCTCTTCAAGTACAGAGTCAGCGGTTCATTGAACTACTTTATCCGCAGACAATCCGATTTGCTGGGCGATTACAATGTTTCCGTTCCACCGCACCTTTTCACGACAATATTCACCAATGTCGGCACCCTCCGCAACAGCGGATTCGAGTTCGACATCAATGTCAATGCCATCAGAAAGGATAAATTCAGCTGGAGTTTCACTCTCGTCGGAGCTACCAATGACAACCGCTTCGTAAGTTTCTCCAACGACATCTATCAGGGACAGAAATACTACAATGTCTGCACGATGTCCAATCCTAACAACCCTGGATATCTCCAGAGAATCGAGGAGGGACAGCGAATCGGAAACTATTACACATGGAGATATGCCGGAGTGGACAAGTCAGGAAACTGGCTCATCTACGACCACAACGACAATATAATTCCTATCGCTGAAGGTTCTGAGGAAGACAAGTGCGTGACAGGAAACGGCCTGCCGAAATTCACGGGCAGCATGACCCACAATTTCACATGGCGTAACTTCGACCTTGCCGTTGCATTCACTGGAGCAGCAGGATTCGATATTTTCAATGTCCATGACTTCTATTTCGGACTTCAGGGAATGACCGGAAATGTCCTTACGAAAGCATATTCGAAGAATGCCCATATCAAGACAGGTCTGAACGTCATCACTGACTATTTCATTGAGAAAGGCGACTATCTCAAGCTCGACTATATAACACTCGGCTATAATCTCCGCCTCAACAGGAAGTTCATCGAAAACTTCAGGGTTTTCGGAACCGCAAGGAATCTCTACACATTGACCCGCTTCGAGGGCGTGGATCCTTCAACCTACGAGGTCAACGGCCTTACACCGGGAACATTCGGAGGTTCGTACAACTACTATCCTTCGGCATTCCAGTTTATATTCGGAGTACAGATAGGCTTCTAAAATCATGAGGAAAATGAAAAATATCATAAGGTTTTCGGCTCTTGCAGCCGTAATTATCGGAGCATCTGCCTGCACGGACCTCAGCGAGACGGTTTACGACCAGGTGATGACCAACAACTACTATAACACGAAGGCCGATGTCATACAAGCAGTCTTTCGTCCATTTGAACACGTATATTGCAGTGAATATGACTTCTATGAGCACGAAGAACTGACCGGTGATCATTTCATCACCCCGACGAGAGGTACCTGGTGGTATGACGGCGGAAAGTGGGAAATCCTCCACAGACACAACTGGAGCAGCATTGAAGACAGTTGGAGCTGGACCGGGGAGTGGAACGCCTGCTACACCGGCATCGGACAGTGCAATCTCGTACTTGATGACCTCTCAAGGCTGAATCCGTCGAAGTTCTCTCTTACGGACGCGGAATTCGAAGCTTTCAAAGGCCAGCTCCGCACAATGAGAGCCTATCTCTACCTGAGGCTTCTCAACTGCTACAGGAACTGCATTCTCACCACGACATCCGACGCGTCTGTAAACAATCTTCCTGAAAACAGGACGCAGGTGTCACCGGAAAGATTGTTTGAATTCATTGAATCAGAACTCAAGGAGGGAGTAAACTACCTTCCTGCCAAGGTCGGAACTTCAGGACCGGGCTCAATCCAGGGCTCATTCACCAAAGGTGCTGCCGCAGCGCTCCTGGTGAGACTCTACCTCAATGCTGAAAAATGGATAGGTGTTCCTCACTACGATGACGTGATAAGCTGGTGTGAGAGAATCAGAAATGGTGAATTCGGTCAATATTCTCTGGCCGAGAACTGGTGGGAACCATTCGATTGGAACAATGAGAACTGCAACGAAGTCATCTTCGGATTCCCGGCCTCCTACACGACCAAAAGCTGGCATATGCAGAACGACAGACGCACATTCTACGGACGTTGTCTTCCTTACGGCTGCGCCAACTATCTCGGTGTCGAAGGCAACGGTGAGAGAAACCCGAAATATGCTCTGTCGCCGAGCTACGACAACCAGAATCCACGTCAGCTCTTCAACTACAAACTTGGAATGCCATCTCAGAAGTTCCAGAAATATGCCGGTGACAAACGTTGGGCACAATACAGGAATACTAGCGTGAACACCCGCGAAGGAATGTTTTTCCTTGAGGGAAAAATTCCAAACTCGAAGACAGCTTCCGGTTATGCAATGAATCCGGACAACCAATATGTTATCTATCTCCGCGACCAGGTCGGTCAGTTCTTGAACAAGGGAGAAGAGGGCATCATAGTAGGTTCAGGCAAGGAATCCAAACTCGGCAACGGAGACTTCAACTCAGGTCTTTTCTGCGTGAAATATCCTTTTTACTCCTTCACCGGAGGCTACTACATAGAGTCTGACCTCACACTCATCCGCTATGCTGAAATTTACTACTCCGAAGCAGAGGCACTTCTCCGCACAGGCAAGGCAGACGAGGCAGGAAAGCTCCTCAATCAGGTCAGGAAGAGAAACTATGTCGATTTCAATTCATCGATAGCTTATCAGCCTGAGGGCAGCGTAAAACTCGATCTCGATGAAATGCTCGACGAATGGGGACGTGAATTCATTCAGGAAGGACGCCGCAGGACTGACTTGATCCGTTTCGGAAGATTCCAGGAAGCTTGGTGGGACAAGCCTAAGGATGCCGACACGCACTATGAAATTTTCCCTATTTCCCGTCAGGCTCTGGAGCAGAACAAACATCTCAAACAGAACCCGGGATATGAAGATATTAACAGATAAGGAAGGATAACTATGAATATCAGAAGAACATTTTTTATGACACTGGCCATCATCTCCCTCTTGGGAGCAGGCTCTTGTCAGAAGACATACCAGATGGTTCCTCCTCCATCTGCGTCCTCGAGCGATGACGACCTCGGTGACGAAGACTTCGGAGGAAACAAGGAAACAGCCATATTCGTCACTCCGTTCGGCGAGGGCGAAATGGACGGTTCATCATGGGAGAATGCCTATGATGCCGACACGTTCCTGGGACTTCTTTCGGACCAGACGGATCTGTCAAAGGCTAAAATCTACCTTTCCGAAGGAGATTATTACATGTCAAGCGGTTCCGTTTTCGGTCCTGAGATAAGAAAGAAAATCGGCGCCGTGATGGGAGGATACAGCATCATGAGCAAAGGCACCGATGTAACTGCCAGAGACGTGGTGAATCACGCGACAGTTTTCAGCGGCGATGTCAACAAGAACAACAGAGCCGATGAAGGAGACTGCGGACTTCTTTGTGTCCTTGGAGGAACATCTTCTTTTGACGGAATCATATTCCGCAACGGCTACATCAACGAAAAGACTGCTTCCTCACAAAAGAGCGGAGCCGGAGTCTTTGTTGACGGCGATGCCGATACTTGGGTAGAATTCGTAAATTGCCGTTTTGAGGATTGCGTGAGTGCGGCCACCACCCCTGGCTATGCCGGAGGAGCCGCAGTCTATGTCAAGGCAGGACAGGCAAGACTCAAGGCTTGCGAACTGACCGGATGCTCAGGAGTTTCGAGAGGAGGTGCACTCAGATGCAACAATGACAAGGCTATCCTGTTCCTCGACCAGTGCAGCATACACGGAAACAGCGTCAAATACGACTGGGGTTCCGGCCTGCAGCTCTCTTCCGGAACAATCTGCGTCAACAATTCGACTTTCTGCTCAAATGTCGTTGGCTGGCAAGGATCTGGCGGAACCGTCAACGGCGGCGGCGCAATGCTTGTCCTCAACTCTACGATAATTTCTGATGACACGACTGCCGGAATCCGTTGCGAATCCGACTCCAGAAACGCTTCCTTCTTCGCGAACAACATCAGCCTGAACACAAACGGCGCTCCGGGATTCCTCCTCAACGGAAACGGAAAAGTCGCAGTTTCAGGCGGTCACAACATATTCAACAAGGTGGCCGGAGAACTCCAGTCCGATGCTTCAGATGTCACATACGATACTGACCTGAAGAATTTCGGTTCACTTGAAAACGGAGCCTACATTTGGGACAATTCCAAAGTATCCCTCGCGACATACGCTACTGCAACAGAAATCGATGGCTATGCACGTGAGTTCAGCCCTGTCATCTGCCCTGTTGCAGAAATCGGTAAGGTCTTCGCAGAATGGTGTGACGGTTTCGCTGTGGACGGACGAGGCAAGGCGAGAAATCCGGAAAAACTTCTTCCTGGAGCATACGACCCGTGCCTTGAAGGCGTGGCTGCCAAAGCTCTGCGTTTCAGCGTATCAGCCGTTCCTTTTGGCGGAAATTCCATCAGCAGCCCGGATTCGTTCGGCTTTATTCTCACGAACCCTAAAGGCATTTATTCCTACAACAAGAAGATAGTTCTGATCGGTAACGAATACCTTGCCGATGACGGAGAAACCATGCTGTGGGACGGCAAGGGTACGACTGTGACAGTTACCGCTTATGCTCCTTATGCAGAGGCAGTTGACGGCATCGTTCCTGTTTCCTGCCCAAGCAACCAGGCGACAGCAGCAGAACTCACGGCAGCAGACTTCGTGCTTTGGAAAGGCAGCGTGAATCCTTCGACTGATCTCTCCGGCGGCAAGATTCAGCTCAACCTCGGACACCTCAACGCAAGGCTGATCGTAAAGGTCACTCTGAACGGCGTTCCGGTAGAGACGTCAAAGATCGCATCGCTTTCCGTAAGCGGACTCAAGACAGAGGGGAAATGCAACCTCGGCGCAGATGCTCCGAAAGTCGTTGCTGACGGCGCTCCTGTCAATATGTTCCCTAATGTCGGAGAGAGCTCTTATGAACTCATCACTGTTCCACAGACTGTTTCGACCGGCTCTCTGTCTGTTAAAGCGACGTTCAACAAACGCCAGTATGTCTGGGCATCACAATCCGATGTGACTCTCGCCCCCGGAAAGACATCCGAGCTCACGATAAACATTTCTACGACAAAATCGGTCTCTTCCGGCCGTATGTCAATAACCACAAAATAACAGGGAAATGACTATGAAATCAGGAAATATCAAAATAATGGCCGTTCTTGCAACGATGCTTGCGTTTTCTTCCTGCGAGAAGGAAAAAGAGCTGCCTTCGTTCGGCAGTGACGAACGTGCCATACGCATAATCCCGGAAATAGCTTCTCCATACACGAAATCGAATCCGATTACGGATGGAAAAGAAACCGAGTTCAACAAGGGTGACATGATTGCCCTGCTCTGCAACGATGGTCACGTGACCTACAAGCTTACGGACAAGGGATGGCAGACGACGGACAATTATTATCTCCGCTGGGGGTCCGCTCCAGTCAGCTATTCTGCATTCTACCCTGCCACGGAGAAATCCACGACTTTCGGCAACTTCGAACTCCAGTCTTCGCAGCGCACGGCCGACCGTCTTGCTGCGGCTGACTATATGACCTGCACTGTCGAGGATGCTGTCAAGACAAGCGACGGAAGCCTGCGTCTGAAAATGGAAAGACAGATGGCCAAGGTCAGCTTCACATTGTCCGGAATCGAAGGCAGCGCCCGTGTCCAGGGATTCCGTGTGTGGACTTCGACAGGATTCACCGAAGGACAGCCGAACTCTGACAGGATGTACATCAGCCCGTATATTGCTACTGCCGAAGGTGCCGTTTCAGGACAGAACGGAACGACCTACACGGCGATTGTAGTCCCTTCCGGGGCGGACGATTCCAAGGTGTTCGTTACGTTCAACTACAATGGAAAGGACATAACATTGACCGGCGTACCTGAGTTCAAGAAAGGCTTCAGATATGATATGGACATAAACATCGCCGGAACAATCATTTCCATCAACTCTCCTTCAGTGGCTCCTTGGGACGAAGGTACAACCGTCATTCCTGGAGGCGATGCAGAGAAAGTCCCTCTCCTTCCTTACTTCGTGAAACCGGTGGTATCCGGAAACGGAAACGGTCTCTCATGGGATAACGCAATGGGAATGGCTGACTTCCTCAAGATGATAAGGCAGAAGAGCGGAACCCAGGCAGAATCTGATGAGAATGCCGACAATGTGGACGACAGGGACTTCTACTTTATCGGCGGAACCTATTCCGTAGAGGATATAAAAGTGGAATACTCAGGATACGGCTCCAGAGTGCGATTCCGTGTACATGGAGGCTACGACCCTGCCAGCAAAGGTACAGACGTCAGCAGCAGAAATGCCGAAACAGTGTTCGACGGCAGCGGAAGCAAACGCTTCCTCACACTCGGCAATCAGACGGAGCCTACGTTCGACGGTATCACTTTCGCGAACTTGAAGAGCAACGTCGCACACGAAGGGTGTATTTCAATCGCTGCCGGAGGCTCAGGAGACGCCCGCGTGAACTTCACTAACTGCACATTCCGCAAATGTACCGGTTCAGGTGGTCAGAACCCTATACTGATGGTCAGAAAAGGACTCGCAAAACTCAACAACGTAACCTTTGACGGTTGTCGTGCAGATGGCGGTGTCCGTGGACTCATACGTCTAGCCCAGAAAGAGAGCAGGGTATATCTCAATGCCTGCACCTTTATCAACAACACTTTCGGCGGTGGCGGATTCGGTCTGCTCGTGCATCTTAATGATGTCGGAGGCAACGTTTGTATGCACAACGTAACCTTCGCCGGAAATGACAACGGCTGCGGCGCAACCGGCGTTGTAAACGGCACCGGAGGAATGCTCATCGCTTCAAGCACAATCGTAGCATCCAACGCCAATCCTGCCATCCGCTGCGAGTCTGACCAGAAGAGCGGTTCACGCCTCGTCAACAGCCTCATCATCCAGGAGCAGGACAAGACAGCCATAGACATGTCGTCATCCGGCAGAAAGCTGAAGTCCCTCGGAGGCAATGTCGTTGTAGGAAGCATCAATGTCAACAACCAGTATGAAGCTTCATCCAATGATGATGCATTCGCCAACAGGGCTGCAGCTGCGGCACTTAAACTCGAATGGAACTACGGTTCACGTCACTATCTCTGGAACGGAACTACAACCTTCACGAAGTTCTCTCTTGAACAGCTCCGCATTGCAATCAAGTCATACAGCAACACCAACACCGGAAAACTGTATGGCGGTTCTACTGAAGTCTATGACGGCAGCAAGGCAGGCGAGGACTTCCTGAAATGGCTCGACAGCATCAATGCTTTCGACATCTACAAAAACAGCTCAGCCGTATGGCCAGGAGCATATCAGGGCAATTAAGTAAAACATCCGGAGTATGCCCTCAACGGACATTGCTGCTTTTGCGGGCATACTCCATTAATAAATTCTAACTATGTCATTAATACACAAAAACGACAGGGGGGGGTAGAGAATTACAATTCCCCTGAAATCATGGTTATCGATTTAGCAACCGAATGCGGTTTCGCGACTTCAACATCAACAAAAAAAGAATATGGTGTAGGGATTGACCCATACGGATATGATGAGGACTTATAAAGGAGGACTGACGATGAAAAAAGTAAATTACATCGTGGCTGCAATTCTGGCAGCCGCAATCTCTTCTTGCGCAGAAAAGATTGAGGAGCCAACACCGGGAGCATCCCGTAATGATTATGTAGCGCCTGTCGAGGGAGCCACATTCTCACTTATTGCATCTTCATCAGAGGACAACGACGCTCCGACCAAAGCTCTTTTCGACGGGAATCAACTCGTCTGGAACTCGGGCGACGCTCTGAATGTCTTCGCTTCTTCGGAAAACTCATACGAATTCAAATTCGCTCCGAAAGAGGACGCAGCATGGAATAAGCAGGGTAACACATTCTACACCACGGAGTTCACTCCGGAGGAGGGAAAGGCTTATGATTACACGGCTGTCTTCCCGTTCGAGTCCGGCCTGACTATGGATTCAGAGGGTTGGGTGTGTGAGAGCATTGACGGCAATTCTGTCAAAAAGGCCTATTCTCTCTACACTCCAGAGCAGAAAAGAAACGGAAACCGAGCGCATCTTGAGACTATGCCTCTTTATGGCACGGCTCAGGCGACCGGCTTTGATGTTCCAAAGCTTACCATGCGCAATGCCATTTCCATAATCGAGGTTGGGGTTGCAAATAAACTTTCTCTGGCTCCGATGGAAGTGACGAAGGTCAAATTCTCTTCCGACTGCATTTCCTTCGGCGGCGAGTACTATCTTAACGCAAAGACTGGAAAGCTCGAACTCAAGGAGGGCACAGGAAAGAGCAAAGTTGAACTCGTGTGCAAAAACGAGTATGACAATGGTAGCCACAAAGAGATGATAGAAGTCAGAGACTCCGCTTGGAACGCTATTGCCGTTGCTCCTCAGACTGTGAATGGAACCATCTCTGTGGAGGTGACGACAAATCATGGAACAATCTCCGCGACAAGAAATCTCAATGACATAACCTTCAATGCTGGAAAAATAAGAAAAATCAAACTCGAACTTGAAGAGTCTTCGCGCAACATTTTCGTCAAGGCGGATGCAGATGGAACAAAGGACGGTTCATCTTGGGAGAATGCCTTCAACATCACACAGTTCCTTGATTTCATAAAACAAAACGAAAACGACTCCAACAACAATGCGATTAAGCTTGAAGGAAGGAATTTCTATTTCGCTGGTGGAAACTATACTGTCACAGAACGTAAGATCGAGTTTTCCGGATATCAGCGCAGAGTCAAGTTCAATGTATTTGGAGGTTACGACCCTGCAAGCAAAGGGACTGACATAAGCCGCAGAACTTCTGAAACCGTGTTCGACGGCAACGGAAGCAACCGCTTCCTCACCCTCGGCAACCAGACGGAGCCTACATTTGACGGCGTCACCTTCGCGAACTTGAAGAGCAATAGTGAAGGCTGCATCATGTTGGCAGCCGGAGGATCAGGAGACGCCCGCGTGAACTTCACAAACTGCACATTCCGCAAATGCACCGGCTCCGGTGGGCAGAACCCTATATTAATGGTAAGAAAGGGACTCGCAAAACTCAACAACGTAACCTTCGACGGTTGTCGTGCAGAGGGCGGTGCCCGTGGGCTCATACGTCTCGCACAGAACAATAGCAGGGTTTATCTTAATGCTTGTACCTTTATCAACAACACTTTTGGTGGAGGCGGTTACGGCCTTCTCGTGCACCTCAATGATTTCGGAGGCAACATTTGCCTTCACAATGTAACCTTCGCCGGGAATGACAATGGCTGCGGCGCAACCGGTGTCGTGAACGGAACCGGAGGTATGCTCATCGCATCAAGCACAATCGTAGCATCAAATTACAACCCTGCCATCCGCTGCGAGTCTGACCCGAACAGTGGTTCCCGTCTCGTGAACAGCCTTATCATCCAAGAAAGGGACCAGACTGCCATTGACCTGTCGTCTTCAGGCAGAAAACTGACGTCTCTCGGAAGCAATGTGATTGTCGGCGGCATCAACGCAAATGGACAGTATGAAGCTTCTTCCAATGATAACGCATTCGCCAATAGGGCAGCAGCTGCGGCACTTAAACTCGAATGGAAGTCCGATTCTCGTCACTATCTCTGGAACGGAACCACGACCTTCACGAAGTTCACGCTCGAACAGCTCCGCGATGCAATCAAGTCATACAGCAACACCAACACCGGAAAACTGTATGCCGGTTCCACCGAGGTCTATGACGGCAGCAAGGCAGGCGAGGACTTCCTCAACTGGCTCGACAGCATCAATGCTTTCGACATCTACGGAAACAGCTCAGCCGTATGGCCGGGCTCATACCAGGGCAACTGATACCCCGGATTTGACTCTACACTGACACATTGATCAGTAACTTGAAAGTGGCTGATTCCAAACAGCGGTTTCAGCCACTATTGTAAACAAAAATTGTATGAAATTCAGAACGATTCTACTATTAGCGACAGTTTCATTTTTCACTACGCTCTCCTGTGCACCGAAAACAACGGAATGGACAGGATGGACGAACCCTCTTTTCGAAGGGCAGTATGCCGACCCTGAGGGAATAATAATCAACGACGAACTGTGGATATATCCAACTGCATCGCATCCCTTTGGGCAGCAGCTCTATATGGACGCTTTCTCCTCCAAAGATCTCAAGACCTGGACCAAGCACAGCAATATCATCACAAACAAAGAGATAAGCTGGCTACGCAAGGCTCTCTGGGCTCCGGCTATCGTGCATAAGGACGGAAAGTTTTACCTTTTCTTCGCTTGCAACGATGTCTATGAAGGAGATACGGGCGGCATTGGCGTAGCTGTGTCCGACAAGCCTGAAGGCCCTTTTCAAGACCTTCTCGGCAAACCGCTTCTGAACGACATTGTCAACGGCGCCCAGCCGATAGACCAGTTCGTCTATCAGGACCCGGCATCCGGTGACTGGCTGATGTTCTACGGCGGCTGGGGACACTGCAATCTCGTCAGGCTCGCGGATGATTTCAAATCCATTGTCCCGTTCGAAGACGGAAGTCTTTTCCGGGAAGTTACGCCTGAGGGGTATGTAGAAGGGCCGTTTATGATTCAGCGTGACGGCAAATTCTATTTCATGTGGAGCGAGGGAAAATGGCGCGAGGACAACTACCGTGTAGCCTATTCCATTTCCGACACACCGTATGGTCCGTTCAAGAGAATCGGAACCATCCTGGAAAGTGACCCGAAGCACGGAACAGGCGCAGGACATCACAGCGTCGTGCGGCGCGGCAATGATTTCTACATCATCTACCACCGCCATCCGCTCGGCTCGACAGACGGGGACAACCGCGTAATCTGCATCGACCGGCTCGAATTTGACGAAAACGGCTTCATCCTTCCGGTAAAGATGTCCTAGCGGTTGCACATCACGCAGAAACGTAGATAAACCTATCTCAACCGGCCCTGCAAAAGGCCAGAATGTGGCGCTAAAGACGAATGTCCTATATGACGCGACAGCTACCGTCAATGCCGGCGTCGAGTTTTCCGTCGCCCCGAAATGGACAATGGATATTTCCGGGAATTATAACGGCTGGAACTTTTCCGACAACAGGAAGTGGAAACACTCGCCCCGGGCGCGCAGAAATGCACGGCCCGGAGTAAGGAAAACGGCGCCGACACTGAAAAAAATTTGTCAAAATTGCCGACAAATGGTGCTCTACAAGCTTACAGACGAAGATTTTTAAGAATATTGTTTGCATATTTATTCGATAATACATAAATTGCAGTCAGTTTTTCAATGTTTAACTAATAAACTGATAACATCATGAAAGAGATCGTTGAGAAAATTCAGAAAGAGTATGAGGAGTTCGCAGTAAACGCTGAGGCTCAGGTAGAAAAGGGCAACAAGGCTGCCGGCGCACGCGCCCGCAAAGCCGCTCTTGCACTCATGAAGGATTTCAAAGAGTTCAGAAAACTTTCTGTTGAAGCCGGCAAATAAAAAATATTTTCATTTGCATGCAACATTCCTAAACCATATTGCATCTATAAGGCAGGTTTAGGTTTTAGTACACGTCTAGAGGTCGGACAGCAGCGATGCTTCCGGCCTCTGATATTTTATTGTTCCAATTGTTTTTACGGCCGCCCATTGCCTCGCCACATGATATAGAAAACCAGCGGAATGCCCAAGATAGCGATGGCACTGCCTACAGGAACGGGCACAGGGAACATGAGGGAAAGCAAATCACCGGCAAGCCCCATTATGGCACCGGTCACAAGAGAAAGCGGAAGGACTGCGCTCATGGAAGACGTGCCGGCAAGCGCCCTCGACACATGAGGCGCCACGATACCTATGAAACCTATGGGACCGCAGAATGCCGTCACAGCCCCCGTCATCACGCAGCAGCTCAGCATTGACACTCCCCTTATCTTCCGGACATCGGCACCGGCCGCCCTGGCATAATCATCCCCGAAAAGCAGCACATCCATCCCCTTGTTGCCTGCCAGCGCCAGGACCGTACCGACGGCTAGGCACACGGACATTATCAATATCTCCAGCCAGCTGTTGCCGCTGAAACTGCCGGCGGACCAGTTCCAGAACATCCTCAACCGCGTCTCATCCACCTGATACTGCATTATGGAAGTCACCGCGCTCATGATGAATCCCAGCATTACGCCGGTAATCAGAAGAGCGGAAGCATTGTGCACCCGCATTGAGACCGCCATGATTATCAACGATATACAAACAGCTCCCAGAGCGGCTCCCGCTGCCAGGCCCAGACCGGAAGCCAGACCTCCTATACCGGCCGCACCGCATATCAGCATCACGGCAGCCGCACCGGTTCCGGCACCCGCACTTACACCGAGAATATGAGGATCGGCAAGAGGATTACGGAAAATCGCCTGCATCTGTGCTCCGGAAATCGCCAGGGCTGCACCTGCCACGACTGCGGTAACCAGACGCGGAAGCCTGAGCTGCAGCACTATAGCATCAGCATTGTCCCCGGACGGGGAAAACAAGGCCCGGAAAACATCAGCGATACCGATATTCAGCGGCCCGGCCAGAATATCCGCCACGACCAGCAGAAAAAGCACCGCCACGGAGCAGAGCCAGGTTATCGCAAGACGCTTATTCATCGTAGACGGCTTTCGAAAAAGATATGTTCCTCCACACCGGAATCACCGCCATGAGCAAGCCCACCGCCAGCACACAGACCGATGTCAGGACAATGTCTTTCCATTCCAGAATGATAGGATATGCCCTTGTCACGAATCCTCCAGGCATACTTATGAAACCGAATTTCTGCTGGAGCAATGCGAATCCGATGCCCACGACAAGCCCGATGACGAGTCCGAGCACGGAAATCAGCCAGCCCTCCATCATGAAGATGCCACGCACCATGCCATCAGGCGCGCCCATGCTGCCGAGCGTGGCTATATCCCCCTTCTTCTCGATAATCAGCATCGACAGGCTTCCGAAGATACTGAACGAGATAATGATGATTATAAATATGAGTATCAGGAAGATAGCCGCCTTTTCATATTTCATCATCTTGTACAGTGCAGGATTCTGTGCGAACCTGTCACGCACCACGAAATCATCCCCCAGCCTTTCCCGCAAGCCCCCGATAATCTTCTTCAATCCAGCTTCTCCCGCCTCCGGCGCAATGCGTATCTCTATGGATGACACTTCATTGTCATAATCCAGCAGCTCCCGCATTGACTCGATAGGCACTATCATCAGGCTTGCGTCGACATCTGCATTGACAGAAAATACGCCGGCGGGATAGACCTTGACCATCTCGATGGAGGCTGCGGGGTTCGCGAGCGAAATGTTGCGGTCACGGGCGGGAAAGTAGATTTCGATCGGAGCGACGAAACGCGGGCTGATGTCCATGGTGTAGGCCGTGCGCGCGCCGACGACCGCCAGCGGCACCTCACCTCTGTGCAATGTGAATTTGCCGTCACGGATATGGTCCTTCAGCGGGGATTCCTCTTCATAGACCGCATCCACGCCCTTCGACTTGACCACGCCGCTGCGACCGTCATAGTTCACGAACACGTTCTCCTCCAGGACACTGCACATGTTCAGCACCTCGCTCCGGGCGTATGCCCAGTCGAATGCCTCCTGCTCCGGAACGAACACCTTGCCCTTGGCTGGAGAAACCAGAATGTCCGGCTCAATGTTCCCGAGAGAGTCCTTGACCAGACTGTCGAAACCATTGTAGACGGACATTATAATTATAAGCGCGGCTGTACCTGTCGCCATACCTGCGGCACTTATCGCGGAAATAATGTTGATGACATTATGGGATTTCTTCGCGAAAAGGTAACGTACCGCAAATCTGAGGACCAGGTTCATCTCGTCACTATTTCTTCAGCAATTCATCGATATGCTCGACATAATCAAGTGTCGAGTCCTGATAGAACACGAGTTCAGGCACAATGCGGAACTGCTTGGCCACGAGACGGCCGAGTTCACCGCGGATTGCGCGTGCATTGTCGTCGATGATCTGCATTGCAGCTTCTGCCTTGGATGAAGGGAAGATGCTGACATACACCTTGGCCACGGAAAGGTCGGGGCTGATGCGGACTTCCGTCACGGAAACCATCGCACCTCCGAACATGGCCATGCCCTTGCTCCTGATAATCTCGGCGAGGTCCTTCTGGAGTTCTTTCGCCACCTTTAGCTGTCTCGTGCTGGCTCCTGCGTTTCCGTTATCCATAACTAGATGATTTTTATAAGGTTATAGTTCTTCTTGCCACGCTGCGCGAGGATGTATTTTCCATCCACGATATCCTTTTCGCTCACCTCATATTCCACGTCGGCGACCTTGTCCTTGTTAATGCTTACGCCGCCGCCCTGAATCATCTTGCGGCACTCGCCCTTGGACGGGAACACCTGAGTCTTCACGGCGAGAAGGTCAATGATATTGCAAGGAAGATCCGACTTCCGGATCTCGAATGTAGGCACGCCGGAGAACACAGCGAGGAATGTCCTTTCATCAAGTTTCCTCAACTCGTCGGAAGTAGCGTTTCCGAAAAGCATCTTGGATGCGGAAAGTGCATTCTCATACTCCTGCTCACCATGTACCATAATCGTAATCTCCTTGGCCAGAAGCTTCTGGAGCTTGCGCTGACCGGGATCCTGCTTGTGCACCTCAATGGCAGCCTCGATTTCTTCTTTCGTGAGAAGGGTGAAAATCTTGATATATCTCTCGGCATCCTCGTCGGAAACATTGAGCCAGAACTGGTAGAACTCGTATGGCGATGTCCTTTCAGGGTCGAGCCAGATGTTGCCGTTCTCGGTCTTGCCGAACTTTCTGCCGTCGGCCTTCCTGATGAGAGGACAGGTCAATGCGTAGGCGTCAGTCTTGCCGAGCATCCTGCGGATAAGCTCCGTACCCGTGGTGATATTGCCCCACTGGTCGCTTCCGCCCATTTCCAGACGGCAATTCTTGTTCTCGTAGAGCCACAGGAAGTCATATCCCTGGAGAAGCTGGTAGCTGAATTCCGTGAAAGACATGCCCTCGCGTGATTCATTGGACAATCTCATCTTCACGGAGTCCTTGGCCATCATGTAGTTCACGGTGATATGCTTGCCCACGTCGCGGATGAAGTTCAGGAAACCGTAATCCTTCATCCAGTCGTAGTTGTTCACGAGTTCGGCCTTGTTCGGCGCGTCAGACTCGAAATCAAGGAATTTGGACAGCTGCTTCTTTATGCAGGCGATGTTATGGTTCAATGTTTCCTCATCCAGAAGGTTTCTCTCCTGTGATTTTCCGGAAGGGTCGCCGATCATTCCGGTAGCGCCGCCAACAAGTGCGATCGGCTTGTGGCCGCACTCCTGGAAATGCTTCAGGATCATGATGCTGACCATGTGCCCGATATGAAGGGAATCAGCTGTCGGGTCGATTCCGACGTATGCTGCTGTAGGGCCTTCCATCAGTTTCTCCTCTGTTCCGGGCATGATATCCTGGATCATGCCTCTCCACTTAAGTTCCTCTACAAAATTTTTCATGATATCTATAATTTTTATATTCTCGTCGCAAAATGCAAATATACGGAAAGAATTGGTATTTTAATTCAAATCTATTAAATTTGCCGATTGTTTAGAACATATTAAACATACGAAATATTATGAGAAAGAACATTGTTGCCGGTAACTGGAAAATGAACACAACCGTTCCGGAAGGTGTAGAACTTGCAAAAGCAGTAGTAGAAAAATCAGCCCAGGTCCCTGAGGCTGTCGGACTTATCATCGCGACTCCATTCACCCACCTCGTTCCTGTATCACAGGTAGTAAAGGGTTCAAAGGTAGAACTCTCCGCAGAGAACTGCGCAGACAAGGAGAAAGGAGCTTACACCGGTGAGGTTTCTGCTGCAATGCTCGCTTCAGCCGGCTGCGAATATACAATCCTCGGTCACTCAGAGAGAAGACAGTACTATGGTGAGACCGACGCTACTCTCGTAGAGAAGGTAAACCTTGCACTTGCAAACAATCTCGGCGTAATCTTCTGCGTAGGCGAGAACCTTGAGCAGAGAGAGGCCGGAAAGCACTTCGAAGTCGTTACAGAGCAGATCCAGAACGTTCTCTTCGGTCTTTCAGCAGAGCAGATGGCCAAGATCATCGTAGCTTACGAGCCGGTTTGGGCTATCGGTACAGGCAAGACCGCTACAGCAGAGCAGGCACAGGAAATCCACGCATGCATCCGTAAGGTCCTCGCTGACAAATTCGGTGCAGAGGTAGCAGAGAACACCACCATCCTCTATGGCGGAAGCTGCAAGCCTTCAAATGCCAAGGAATTGTTCGCTTGTCCTGATATCGACGGTGGTCTTATCGGCGGTGCAGCTCTCAAGGCTGATGATTTCATCCAGATCGCATTGTCATTCTAATTTCCGCGCGGCATAGGGCCGCAATTGACCGGAAATCCGGTCCCGGAAACAAAAAACCAATAACGGGGCAGCGAACTTAATGGTCCGCAGTCCCGTTTTTTCATTGGAATAACACACAAAACCGATATGATAAAGAAAATATTATTGACCAGCCTATGCCTCGCCGCCGTCGTTTCATGCGGCAACAGGGCACCCAAGTCAGAACTTCAGAAGAAGATCGACTCCTACGCAGTGTTCCAGATCGGCTCACCTTACATGGAAGGCATTTCCGACAACGGAAAAGAGGTGCTCAACCTCTTCAGAAAAGCTGCCGACGAGGTCGACAACATTTTTTGGGAACAGACATTCGGCGACAAGAACGCCATCATGTCGATGCCTGACGGTCCTGCAAAGGATTTCGCATTGATCAACTACGGCCCTTGGGACCGCATGGATGACAATGCTCCGTTCATCGAAGGCTATGGTGCAAAACCTGCCGGCGCATGCTTCTATCCGGAAGACATGACCGCAGAAGAGTTCGACGCACTCGAAGATCCTGCAAAGAACAGCCCATATACATTGATCAGAAGAGGCGAAGACGGCAAATTGAAGGTCGTATGGTATCATGACGCATACAAGGAGAGCGTGGACAAGATCTGCGGTTACCTCGAAAGCGCTGCCACGATGACCATCAAGGAGAGTGTCCGCAACTACCTCCTCAAGAGAGCCGAGGCCCTCAGGACTGACTCATACAAGGAGTCCGACTACGCTTGGATGGACATGAAAGACAGCAAGATGGACTTGGTGATCGGCCCTATCGAGAACTACGAGGACGGCATCTACGGAATCAAGACATCATACGAGTGCTTCATCCTCCTGAAGGACCTGAAGAAGACCGAAGAGCTCACCAAATACATCGCAATGCTTCCTGAACTCCAGAAATCCCTCCCTTGCCCGGAAGAATACAAGACTTTCGTGCCGGGAACCGAGTCTGACATGTTCGTCTACGATGCCATCTATTATGCAGGTGATGCCAATGCCGGCGGAAAGACCATCGCCATCAACCTTCCTAACGACCACGAAGTCCAGGCCGAGAAAGGCACCCGCCGTCTCCAGCTCCGCAATGTGATCAAGGCGAAGTTCGACAAGATCGTCTACCCTATCGGCCAGATCCTCTTCGAGCCTGAGCAGCAGAGATACCTCAGCGCAGATGCTTTCTTCTGGAATGTCACTTTCCATGAGGTGGCTCACGGCCTCGGCATCAAAGAGACTGTAAACGGTCTCGGAAGCGTCAAGGACGCCCTCGGCAACCAGGCTTCCACATGGGAAGAGGCGAAGGCTGACATTCTCGGTCTCTACATGGTATGCAGCCTTATCGACAAGGGCGAGATTCCTCTCATTTCCAAGGAGGCAGCCATCACCACTTACATTTCCAGCCTGGTCCGCTCCGTACGTTTCGGCGCCGCTGACGCTCACGGACGTGCCAACATGATGTGCTACAACTTCCTGAAGGAAAACGGTGCATTCGAGCGCAACAAGGACGGCCTCTATCATGTGAATTTCGACAAGGTTCCTCAGGCCATCGCAGACTGGGCAAACCTCATCATCACCACACAGGCTACAGGCAACTACATGTTCGCCAAGGAATATGAGGCGAATCATGCAGTGGTTCCGGAGGCATTGTCAGCAGACATCGCCAACGTGAACCGCGGCGGCGTTCCTGTGGACATCCGCTTCGAGTTCGTCTGGTAAAAGGAATTGACATATAACCTGAAACAGGCTGGCCCGCAAAAAGGACCAGCCTGTTTTTTATCTCAATATCTTGACGGTCATGCCGACACGCTTCCGGGAATTCCATAGCCAGACGACGCCCTCGTCATTGATTTTCTTCACCTCGAAAGCCAGACTGCTCTTGTATACCGTCATCTTGTAGGAGGCATATTTGACGGAGCAGGTAATCTTCTGTCCCACGAAATCCGGTATGGCAGAGCAAGTTACGACATAATACTCCGACATGGTGTCATTATGCACACGGAACTGCTTGTTCTCACGGCTGAACCCAAGCTGCCATGTTTCCGGCTGATAGAGCACCTCCCTGGCGCCTTTCACCTCCAGCGCCAGACAGTCCTGCTCCAGGAACGCAGCATCCGGCTCATGCTCCGGAGCACATCCGAGCATACATGCCAATGCCGTCAGTATGAACAATTTCCGTTTCATCTCACAACCATCTTTTTCTCTATAATATCAGTGGACCCGTCAATATATGTAATGTGGGCCGAAATCACACAGCTCCTGTCCACCCGGAAATACCCGTCCTTCCCCGGTGCAATCTCCTTTCCGTCCATGAGCCATTCCACTCCGAGCGCATTGCTCAGGTTATAGACAATCAGCGGAATCATTGTCCCGGCCTTGAATGAATGGTCCGTATTACGCTCGATATCCTTGAGATATATGAAAGGATAACCGTCGTTGTACACACGTTTGGTGACGACTTTCACCGTGATTTCCTTCCCTGTTCCCGATTCCGTCTCGTACTGGATCTTCACCGTATAGGCCGTGGACGGCTTGAGCCCCTCGATCCTCAACGCATATTCCCCCGCATCGTACGGATATACATTTTCTTCAATGCCTTCCGCGTCGGCCGGTCCCCATACCACCTTGGCAGGGATTGAAGCGCCATGCGTTTCCGCCTTCCATTGAAGTATCGCCACATTCTGGAAAACCTGGCTGCGCAGTTCCAATGCTTCGGGAACCATCGTTCCGGAATTCCTTACCACATTGAATTCCACATTGTTACCGGCAATCATAATATCCTTGATTGCCAGCGGAGCCGCAGTCCCGTCCCATAGTTTGAACGCCGGCACAGACTCCGCCGAAAACTCATTGTTCTTTCCGTACGGATAGAAAACCTGGCTGGCATCCGCGGCTTCCGGCAGCGCCTCCATCATATCGGCGCACTCATGGTCCGGATTACAGTTCACCTCGTTGCTCAGCCAGCGTTCCGCGGCAGTCGCCACACGCTCATATTTCTTCGAATGCCCGGTTTTCGCCGAGGACTTGTCAATGTGATAGATAGCCAGTCCTTTGCCGCCGATATACATATCCCAGCCGACCTGAGCGCGACACTCCACCAGAAAATATTCGCCCTCATTCGCCGTGTCGAAGCGCAGATACCGCCCGTTCTCATGAATAGGCTCCAGAATATAATGGCCTTCGGCCAATGTCTCCGGGTTCCCGATTCCGAGCATATCCCGTTCAATGGCATTGAGGTTCGGCGGCGTACGGCCTTCATTGTTCCTGCAGCCGTTATCCATCAGAGACGTTGTGCCCCAGAGGTCGCCTTTCCGGATTTCGGTCGCGCGGACTTCCGTGTTGTAAAGGTCCACGAGCCCCAGCACATGACCGAATTCATGACAGAACATGCCGATGCCCGCGAAACGGAATTTGCCGTCCTTGCCCCTGCCGAGTTCCGAGCACATGGCATACCTGTTTATCTTTTTCCCATTGATTGTCAGGCTGATACCCGCCTTTTCCAACGACCATGAATGCGACCAGAGGGCATTGTCCCCTCCCCCGTCGGCCTCGTTCTTTCCGGCGGTGAACACGAAGACATTGTCGACAGTCCCGTCGCCGTCGTCGTCATATTTGCCGAAATCGACACCTTGTTTGGCCGCAAGACGACAGGCCTCCGCCACGGCCTCGGCGGCTTTGGCATCCACGCCGTTCACATTGCGTCCGTAATATTCGAAGGGTTTGCTCAATGTCACCAGCGGACCGATGTCGAAGTTGAATTCGCATTTGCCCTGGAACTGGTCGGTGAAATATTTCTTGACGCTGTGGTTGCCTGTATTTATAAGACGGATGAAGTTATCCCGGCTGTGGGTCATCTCCAGATTCTTGAACTGCGCCAGGATGATGATGCAGTTCCGCTTCACCACAGTCTCTTCCGTTCCCGCATCCGCAATATCCGCAGAAGCCGTCATGGCAGATCCTGCCAGGCAGAATGCTGTCACGACGGCTGATATTATTCTCGACATTTTCATGCAGATACGTTTCTTTCAATCTGCATAGATAACTTATTTTTACGAAATAAGCAAGAAAACAGGGTTCCACAGATACGCCACACACTTGCAACACCTGAAAAATCACTATTTTTGCAGGTTGAATCAATTTTAGTGAAAATGATGATCAAGGCAATTATATGCGACGCGGACGACACGCTGTGGAGCAATGAACCGCTGTTCAGGAACGCTGAGCAGCATTGTTTCGAGATATTGAAGGAATACGGCACGCCGGAATGGCTGAACGCGGAACTTTACAGGACGGAAACCGACAACATGGAAGAACTCGGCTACGGCGCGAAGGCATTCATATTGTCAATGATAGAAACCGCCGTGAGAGTAAGCGGCGGAAAAATCAGCGCAGAGAAGATTCTCCAGCTGGAGCAGACCGGAAGAGCGATACTCCGGAACCCGGCCACACCGCTGGACGGCGTGGAAGAAACATTGACAAGTCTCAGGCAGACAAGCAGATACGAACTGGCGATACTGACCAAGGGAGAGTTGCTCGACCAGAACAACAAGATAGACAGGTCAGGACTCAGGAAACATTTCGACTATGTGGACGTCGTGAACGAAAAGACCCCGGAAGTGTATTCCGAGCTGTGCGCGAGACTGGAAATCAGGCCAGAAGAAATGGTCATGGTAGGCAATTCCTTCAAATCAGACATTGACCCGGTATTGAAAATCGGCGGCAAGGGCATCTACATCCCATCGCCGATGACCTGGCAGCACGAAATCGTGGAGGAATACGAACATACCGGACTATATCGCGCGGACACCTTCAGAGAACTACCCGGAATTCTCGAAATGATACAAAATAAAACGAAATGAAAATTGCATAGTTTCAGAAAATGAGCTAATTTCGCGCAATCTGAAATTCAAACAAACTATAACCATCATCGACATGGACAGACAAACAATCAAAAAGTACAATTACTGGCAATGGAGGACATTGATAATCCTCATGATAGGCTATGCATTGTTCTATTTCGTGAGAAAGAACTTCAGCATCACGATGCCGGCGCTCGAAGCCGAACTCGGCATCAGCAAGGCCAAGCTCGGACTCTTCCTCACATTGAACGGCGTCATCTACGGAATCTCACGTTTCGTGAACGGATTCCTGGCAGACCGCGTCAGCCGGAAGAGAATGATGGCGGCAGGGCTTCTGCTTTCCGCCGTGGTCAACATCCTCATCGGATTGAGCCCGGAGATGAACGGCATCTTCAATTTCCTGGACGCTGAAGGCAAAGCCACCGCCGGACTTGTAGTCTTCATCGGAAGTCTTTGGTTGATAAATGGTTATACACAAGGAATGGGATACCCTCCATGCGGCAGTCTCATGGCCCACTGGATCCGCCCGTCCGAGCTCGCCACCAAACAATCCATCTGGAACAGCTCGCATTCCATCGGAGCCGGCCTCGTGGCCCTGCTCTGCGGAACGGTCATCCTCCAGCATTTCTCATACGAAGCATGGCAATGGTGCTTCTTCATCCCGGCAGCATTGGCAACCGCAGGCGCGGCAATGCTTTTCTTCGGACTGAAAGACACACCGGCATCGGTAGGTCTTCCCGACCCTGAGACAATGGACGAAAACGCACCTGTAAAAGAAGCAGTCAAGGAAGACGAAGGATTCACAAAACTTGCATACAAGAGACTCGTGAAGAAAATGGTCTTCAACAACCCGATTATCTGGATTCTGGCAGTGGCCAATTTCTGCGTTTACGTAATCAGATTCACGATTCTGGACTGGGGCTCCACCTTCCTCACACAGGACAGAGGCCTCAGCATCCAGACAGCCGCCATCGTAGTGGCCGCATCGGAAATCGCCGGCGGTATCGTCGGGACATTGCTGGCAGGATGGGCCACCGACAAGTTCTTCAAGAGCAAGGCGCACCAGACATGCCTCGTCGGTCTCGTCGGTGCCACCATCTGCTTCGCGATTTTCTGGATGCTGCCTAAAGACGCTACCGCAATGACAATCATATCCGTAGTCATGGCCAGCTTCTTCATCTATATGCCACAGGCACTTATCGGCATCGCATGTTCGAACCACGCCACCAAGAGAGTGGCCGCTTCAGCCAACGGCGTTGCAGGTATCTTCGGATATGCCAGCACCACTGTTTCAGGTCTCGCGTTCGGTCTGCTCGCCGACAACCTGGGATGGAATTCCGTATTCGAAGTTTCCATCGCATTCGGTGTAATCGGCATCATCATACTGGCATTGATCTGGAAAGCGCCGGCCGACGGCTACAAGAAAGCGGACAGCATCCTCGCCGAATTAAAGGCCGAGTACAATGTTGGACGATGAAAATTTCCGAAAGTCATTAAATTTACATAACTTTGTAAGTTCAAAAAGTGAAAATTTAATTATGTTGTTCCAACTCTTACAGGCAGCAGGCATTGACACCATCGCTGCAGCACAGGCGGCATCAATGCCGGTTGTTCCTCACCAGGAGGAAATACACCTTCTCGACATGGCATTCAAGGGAGGCTGGCTCATGCTTGTCCTTCTCGCATTGTCCATCGTAGCCATCTATCTTTTCGGAAAGAAATGGTGGATGATCCATCAGGCAGGACAGATTGACGCCAACTTCATGCGCGACATCCGCGACTACATCCATGAAGGCAAACTCAAATCGGCACAGTCACTCTGCGAGAAGTATGACTCCCCTGTCGCAAGACTGGTAGAGAAAGGAATTTCCAGAATCGGACGTCCGCTCTCCGACATCCAGACGGCCATCGAGAACACAGGCAACACTGAGGTGGCTAGACTTGAGAAAGGTCTGCCTATCCTGGCGACCATCGCAGGCGGTGCCCCGATGATCGGATTCCTCGGAACCGTGCTCGGTATGGTGCAGGCATTCTTCAACATGTCGCAGGCGGGAAACAACATTGACATCACCCTGCTTTCCAGCGGTATCTACACCGCAATGATCACGACCGTAGGCGGTCTTGTCGTCGGCATTCTCGCATACTTCGGATACAACTACCTGACATCCAACATTTCAGACCTCGTATTCAAGATGGAGAACGCCACCATCGACTTCATGGATCTTCTCCAGGAGCCGGAAAAGGAGAACTAGGATATGGCATTCAAGAGACAAACGAAGGTGTTGCATGAGACCGCGATGTCGTCAATGACCGACCTCGTGTTCCTGCTGCTTATCTTCTTCCTTATAACATCCACGCTGGTGAACCCGAACGCGCTCAAGCTGATGCTGCCGAAAAGCACCGGCCAGGTTTCAGCCAAGGCCACCGTCAGCGTATCCATAAAGGATTGGGGCAATGACGAATACACCTACCATATCAATGGCAATGAGCAGCCTGTCCCGTTCGAAGAAGTGGAGGATGAGCTGACAGGACTTCTCCAGACGGAGGAAGATCCTACATTCTCGATATACGCTGACCAGAGCGTGCCTGTAAAAGAGGTAGTGGCAGTAATGAACATTGCCAAGAGAAATCACTATAAAGTCATACTGGCGACACAGCCCGAGTAACGACGGATGAAGAAATATCAGGAAATACAATCAAAGACTGAGCGTTCAGGCATGGTTATCGCATTGGCGGTGACCGTGGTTTTCCACGCATCCTTGATTGTCTTCGGAAGTTTCAACGGACTGACCTACATTTATCCCCCGCCACCGGAGCAGAGCTTCGTGATAGATTTCAGCGAGGACAATGAGAAGCAAGTCGTCAGGCAGCAGAAGAAAGGTTCCGCTCCGCAAGTGGAGGAACCAGACCGCACCAAGCCGATAAACATCGTGCAGCGCTCTGAAGCCCAGGAGATCGGAAAGAAGGAGAATCTGGCACAGGAAGCGACTGTGGACGATTACGGAGATGTGGAAAAGTATGAGCCGACTAGAGAAAAGCCGATAGACAAGAGGGCTCTTTTCACTGCCGCGAACAACAAGTCGGACAAAGACACGTTGGCACCGCAGACAGCCTCCAAGGTGACGGAAGCATTGAAGGAAGGTCATGCACAGGGCAACACCAAGACCGGAAAGACGGTGGGAACGCCAAATGCGCACGTGAAAGGCAGAAGCTTGGTCGGCGTGATTGCGAGACCGGATTACCCTGTAAATAAAGAGGGTACGGTGGTGGTGACAATCTGGGTTAACAACTACGGAGAAGTAACGAAGGCCCAGCCCGGAGCGCCGGGAACCACGACGGAGGACGGCACCCTGTGGAACGAGGCGAGGAAAGCGGCAATGAAGACGCGTTTCAATATGGATGCAGATGCCCCGGCACTCCAGAAGGGAACCATAACATACATCTTCAAGCTCAAAGGTTAAGGAACAATAGGCGCAAGCCTAACACATATTATTTTATAATGGCGTGAGCCATAAACAATTAAACACGCCCGAAAGGGCAAAATCCAAAATGGAAGAGAACAACAAGAGCGGTTTTACCGCAGAAGGAAGAAAGCTGAGACCGAGACGGCCTCGCATTTCCGGAAAGGTCTATTCGTCATCAGAAGGACCGGCAGAAAGAAGATCCTACAATTCAGAAGAAAGACATTCGGGAGGATCAAGCTATGGAAGACGTGCCTACGGCAATTCAGAAAGCCGTGGCGGCTATGACAACGACAGAAGGTCAAGCGGAAGCTCTTACGGCAGCAGACCTTCGGGCAGAAGCTATGGCCATTCAGACAACAGAGGCGGCTATGGTCATTCTTCAGAGGGCCGCAGCTATGGCAATTCAGAAAGAAGGTACGGCAGCAGTTCCTATGGCAACAGGCCATCAGGAAGGAGCTACAACCCGGAAAACAGAGGAAGTTACGGCAACTCTTCAGAAGGACGTTCATATAACAACGGCGGTTCTTCAGAGAGGAGAAGCTACGGAAACGGCGAAGGCAGAAGCTTCGGTCCTTCAGGAAGAAGGGCTTCATTCGGAGCATCTGAAAGACCTGCAGGAAGAAGACCGTTCGGCAGCAATGAAGGCGGAAGAGGCGGCAACTTCGGACGCCCTGCCAAGAGAGGCTTCGGCGGACGCGACAACGGCGCCGGAAAGGGATTCAAGGGCGGCAAACCGGCAGGAAGAAACAATTCCAGACCGCAGGCAAAACCGAATCCATACAGATTCAATGAGGCTGACGAGAAGAACATGAGCATGATCCTGAGCCGCAAGCCGCAGCTCGACCAGATCCAGCTCTCTGACAATGACTATGTAGAGACACCTATCAAGGAGACAATCCGCCTGAACAAGTTCATCGCGAACTCAGGTATCTGTTCACGCCGCGAGGCTGACCAGTACATCCAGGCAGGTGTCGTGACCGTAAACGGCGAAGTAGTCACCGAACTCGGTTCCAAGGTCAATGTCCTCAACGACGACATCAGATTCAACGGTGAAAGAATCCGCGGTGAAGAGAAAGTATACATCGTGATGAACAAGCCTAAGGGATTCGTTACGACTGCAAGCGACCCTCACGCAGAGAAGACAGTGATGGATCTGCTGAAAAACTGCAGCGCAAGGGTATTCCCTGTAGGACGTCTCGACAAGAACACCACCGGTGTCCTCATGTTCACCAACGACGGAGAAATAGCTGAGAGACTGACACATCCTTCATACGACAAGAAGAAGATCTACCAGGTAATCCTGGACAAGCCTCTCGCACAGGAAGACTATGACAAGATTCTGGAAGGCATCAGCCTTTCTGACGGCGACATCAAGGCAGATGAGCTCGAATACATTGACGCTGAGGACCACAGGAAACTCGGAATCGAGATTCACTCCGGAAAGAACCGCATTGTCAGAAGAATTTTCGAGTCACTCGGTTATGAGGTGAAGGCTCTCGACAGAGTTTACTTCGCAGGACTTACCAAGAAGGGTCTGAAGAAAGGTGAATGGAGATATCTTTCAGAGGGCGAGGCCAATGTACTCAAAATGGGCGCATACGTCTAGTACCTATGGATACCATACAGGAACCTAAAGAACATAGAGCTGGATTTGTCAACATCATCGGTAATCCGAATGTTGGCAAATCTACTCTTATGAATGCACTTGTGGGCGAAAAGCTTTCCATTGTAACGGCGAAGGCACAGACCACGAGGCACAGGATCAGGGGAATCGTAAACGGAGAAAACTATCAGATTGTCTACTCCGACACTCCGGGCATCCTGAAACCGAACTACAGGCTTCAGGAAAACATGATGGATTTCGTGGAAACCGCCATCGGCGATGCCGACATAATCCTCTATGTTACTGATACTGTGGAGAAAGCGGACAAGAATGCCGAATATATAGAGAAGCTCAAGAAACTGGACTGCCCTGTCATCGTAGTCTTGAACAAGATCGACATCAGCGACCAGGAAAAGGTAGTGAAGACAATGGCGGAATGGCAGGAAAGGCTTCCGCAGGCATTGGTCATCCCGGTTTCGGCGAAAGCGAGATTCAACATTGAGAGCGTTCTCAATGCCGTGATTTCCAAGCTTCCGGTGTCACCGGCATGGTTCGACAAAGACGCATTCACCGACAAGAACCTGAGATTTTTCGCTTCGGAGATCATCAGGGAGCAGATTCTGGAGAACTACTCCGAGGAGATTCCGTATTGCTGCGAAGTGGAAATCGAATCCTTCAAGGAAGGAGAGGACAGATATGAAATCGGTGCTGTGATCTATGTCATGAGAGACTCCCAGAAGGGCATTCTCATAGGCAAGGGCGGAAGCGCATTGAAACGCACCGGAACGAAGGCACGCATTGAGATGGAAGACTTCTTCCAGAAGAAGGTATTCTTGTCAATGTATGTGAAGGTAGACGAAGGCTGGAGGGAGAACCGCAAGGAACTCCGCAAATTCGGCTACGAGGAATAAGAGAAATAACCAAACTAATAGGAAGATAACAATATGAGCGAATGGGACGACGAGCTGTCACAGGACGAGCTGGAAGGCGATGAGAACCTGAACGAGGAGCCGATTGACGAATCCTCGGCGGTGCCATCCGAGAAATACGAGAAACTTCTTGGGGAAGACAGCAAGAAATACAAGCTGTCCGGAATGTTCAAGGACTGGTTCCTGGACTATTCCTCATACGTTATTCTCCAGAGAGCCGTTCCGAATATCGTGGATGGTCTCAAACCCGTGCAGAGACGTGTGCTGCACGCCATGTACGAGCATGACACTGGCGCATACAGCAAGGTGGCCGGTATCGTCGGTGAAGCAATGCATTTCCATCCTCATGGAGACGCTTCCATACTTGGAGCTCTCGTGCAGCTGGGACAGAAGGGCTATGCCATTGACTGTCAGGGTAACTGGGGTAACATTCTCACCGGCGACCCGAATGCTGCAGGACGATATATCGAGGCCAGACTGAGCAAATTCGCCAAGGACGTGATCTTCGACCCGAAGATTACGGAGTGGATGACATCATACGACGGAAGGAACCAGGAGCCGGTGGAGCTGCCGGTAAGATTCCCTCTCCTGCTGGCTCAAGGCACAGAGGGCATCGCTGTCGGTATGGCATCCAAGATATTGCCTCATAACTTCAATGAACTTATCGATGCTTCCATAGCATACCTCCAGGGAAAAGAATTCGAGCTGCTGCCGGACTTCCCTACCGGAGGTTACGCAGACTGTTCCAAATACATGAAGGGACAGCGCGGCGGAAGCGTGAAAGTCAGGGCGAAAATCGAGAAAATAGACAAGAACACTCTGGCCATCAAGGAAATACCTTACGGCAAGACGACTCACGTTCTGGTCGATTCCATATTGAAAGCCAAGGACAAGGGCAAGATAAAAATCAAGAAGATCGAAGATATGACTACCGACACGGCAGATCTTGTCATCCATCTTCCGAATGACGTTTCCCCTGACAAGACCATAGATGCACTCTATGCCTTCACGGATTGCGAGACGAACATTGCCCCGAACGCCTGCGTCATCAAGGACAACAAACCGCAGTTCCTCAGCGTGGACGACATTCTCATCTACGACACGGAACACACCCGCGACTTGCTGAGGAAACAGCTGGAAATCAAGAAGAACGAACTTGAAGACAACTGGCATTACACCTCCCTTGAAAAAATCTTCTTCGAGAACAGGGTGTACAAGATCCTGGAAGAGGACCAGAAGACTTGGGAAGCGCAGATCAAGGACGTATTCAAGAGAATGTGCGAGTTCCAGGGTCAGCTCATCCGCAAGATAACTATGGACGACATCCTGAAGCTTGTGGAGAAACCTGTCAGGAAGATTTCCAAGTTCGACACGAAAGTCATTGACCAGAAGATACTTGACATCGAGAAAGAGCTGAATGTCGTAAAGGACAATATCGAGCATATCACGGAATACACCATCAAGTTCTTCCAGAACATCAAGGCCAAGTACGGCAAAGACTTCCCTAGGCGCACCGAAATCACTGATTTCGAAACCATTACCGCGACCAAGGTAGTCAGCAACAATGCCAAGCTCTATGCAAATCTGGAGACTGGTTTCGTAGGTATCGGACTGAAAAAGGACGAGGGCGAGTATCTCTGCGACTGCTCCGACATGTCGGAAATCATTGTCATCGGCAAGGACGGCAAGTATCTCATCACCAAAGTCTCTGACAAGGCATTCTTCGCGACGAACCTGCTCTATGTTGGAATTTTCAACAGGGGCGACAGCAGGACGATTTACAATGTCATCTACCGCGACGGCAAGAGTACGGTCTACTATGCGAAGAGATTTGCCATCACCAGCGTGACCAGAGACAAGGAATACGATATCACCCAGGGCAAGCCGGGCTCGAGCATCTTATGGTTCTCCGTAAACCACAACGGCGAGGCGGAGACAGTGAAGATTTATTTCCGTGCAAGACCGAAGCTCAAGAAGCTGAACATGGAATATGACTTCTCGGAGCTTGCCATCAAGGGCAAGATTTCCAGGGGCAACCTCGTCACCAAGAACGCCATCCAGAAGATTTCATTGAGGGCCAAGGGTATTTCCACCATCGGCGGCAAGTCCATCTGGTTCGACACTGATGTCCAGAGACTTAACGAGGACGGACGCGGAATGCTGCTCGGAGAGTTCAGCGGAAACGACAAGATTATAGCCGTATTCAAGAACGGAACATACTATACGACATCATACGACCTGAGCAACCGCTATCAGGGTGATTTGCTCCTCATCGAAAAATACGACGAGAACAAGGTCTATGCGGCATTGTACTATGACGGGGAGAACTTCTACATAAAGAGATTCTCGTTCCCGCCAAGCGACAATTCTCCTGCATCGTTCATCGCGGACAACAGGGGCGCATACCTTGCTGACTTCAGTGCGGACAAGCATCCGCAGTTCATGGTGACATTCACCGGAAGACAGGAGCACAGGGAGCCTGAAAAGTTTGATGCAGAGGAGTTTATCGCCAAGAAGGGTATCACGGCCAAAGGTAACAGATGCCACAGGTATGATATCCTGAAAGTAGAATTCATCGAGCCTCTCCACAAGCCGGAGGACGATGAAGAGGAAGGTGCAAAACCAGGTGAGATAATATCGTTGGGACCTGAGGATATTCCTGATGACGAGTCATTCAGCCCTGAGTCAATGTACCAGCCTACCGGCGAAGGTGAAGAGACTCACGGAGACCTTGGCGAAGCGGATCCTGACAGCGAGGATGCCGACGAACCGAATCTTTTCGACTTATGATAATTTCATTGACCGGGTTCATGGGGTGCGGCAAAAGCTGCATAGGCAAGATTCTCAGTGAAAAGCTGGGATTCAAATTCATTGACCTGGACACATGGATAGAAGAACACGAAGGCCGTTCAGTCCGTCGGATTTTCACCGAAAACGGGGAAGCCGGGTTCCGGCGGATTGAGACAGCGGCATTAGGCGAAGTCATTGAAGAAGAGGGAGATATGGTCCTTGCACTGGGCGGGGGAACATTGACCTCGGCGGCTGCTGCGACGATGGTTCATGAACGGACGGAGTGCGTCTATCTGAAAGCCGGCATTGACACGCTCGTGTTCAACCTGACCAATTGGCCCGGAGACAGGCCGATGCTGGACGGAAATCCTGACAGCGAAACGCTGCGCCGGCGCATCGGGGAGCTGATGTCACAGCGCGAATCCACATACGGGAGGACCGCCCATATAATTCTGGATATTGACGGAAAAGATTACGACGCGGTATCAGATGAGATCATCGCGCTCGCGCATGTCCTTGATTCTTAATTGGATAGTGGAGTTTCCACGATAATAGTTCTCGACAATGCTGTAGCAGACATCGATCGGATTGCCGTTGCGGATATGGTCGAAATAGTCCGCCATGTTGAACGCGATTGCAGACACCTGGTGATATGGCTGTGATTCCTGGATGAGTTCCAGTTTCAGATGCTGTCCTCCCGGGCCCACCTTCCTGCCGTTTCCGTCATCATAGACATTCTTGGTCAGGAAAACCGGCGAACTGTTGCCCGGTCCGAAAGGCTGGAACTGTTTCAGCACGCGGAAGAATTTCGGGGTTATCTGCGAGAAGTTGATTTCCGAGTCGACATCTATGACAGGGGTGGCCATCACACACGTAATGTGCTCACCTACATACTTTTCGATACGCCTGGTAAACTCCGGAAGATTCTCCTCGCGCATGGTAAGGCCGGCAGCATAGATATGTCCGCCGTAATTTTCCAGAAGGTCGGCGCAGCTGCTGATGGCCTCATACAAGTCGAAGCCACGGACGCTTCTGGCAGAGCCTGTCACGAAACCATTGGAATTGGTAAGGACGAAAGTCGGTTTATAATAAGCCTCCACGAGACGGGAAGCGACGATACCCACCACGCCCTTGTTCCAGTCCGGGCCATAAACGATGACGGCATTTTCTGACGAAAGACAAGACCCGTTCTGTACCATGTCCAGTGCCTCTTTCGTGATTTCACGGTCAATGCTCTTGCGCTCGTTATTGTTGTCATTGATCTTCGTGCCGATGGTCATCGCAGTCGCAGCATCCTCAGCAGTAAGCAGTTCCACCGCCAGACGACCTGACTCCATACGTCCGGCAGCATTGATTCTCGGACCGATCTTGAACACGATATCGTCGATGGAAATGTGTCCCGGCTCCAGATTCGCGAGACTGATCATCGCCTGCAGGCCGATTCGCGGCTGCTCATTCAGCCGTTTCAGACCGAAATGCGCGAGCACCCTGTTCTCCCCCACCACGGTCACAAGGTCCGATGCAATGCTGACGACCAGCAGGTCCAGCAACGGGAGAAGTGTCTCGAAATCAATGTTGTTGTGCATTGAATATGCCTGCACCAGCTTGAACCCGACACCGCAGCCGGACAAATCATCGAAAGGATAGTTGCAATCCTCGCGCTTAGGGTCCAGCACCGCCGCGGCAGCCGGAAGTTCTTCCTCCGGAAGATGATGGTCGCAGATGATCATGTCAATGCCTTTGTCAGCAGCGTAGGCTACCTTGTCAATGGCCTTGATGCCGCAATCCAGTGTGATTACGAGCTTTACGTCATTGGCCGAGGCCCAGTCGAGCCCCTTTCTGGACACGCCGTAACCTTCGTCATAGCGGTCCGGGATATAGAAATCCACCAACGGCGTCAGCTTCCTTATGAAGGAATAGACCAATGCTACGGCTGTGGTACCGTCCACATCGTAGTCTCCATAGACCAATATCTTCTCTTTCCCGGAGATTGCTTTTTCGAGTCTGGCGACCGCCTTGTCCATATCCTTCATGAGGAACGGGTCATGCAGCGCAGAAAGGCTGGGACGGAAAAATGAACGCGCTTCTTCGAAAGTTTTGACTCCCCGGTTTATGAGCAATGATGCCAAAACAGGGTCCACACCCAGCTCCGCAGAGAGCTGTGCCACATTCTCCGGATCCGCCGGAGCACGCAAAGTCCATTCTCGTTCTTTAGCCATAGCATACAAAGATACCTTATTTATTTCAATTTTAGAATTAAAAGTGCTATTTTTGTAGATGCGGCCATAATTGGCAACTGACGATGCCATGGCACGTTTTCATTGAACAAAAAGATTGACAAAAATATGGCAAATTTGGAATTGAGCGAGCAGGAACTCATCAGAAGACAGTCCCTCGACAAACTCAGGGAGTTGGGAATCGAACCTTATCCGGCAGCATTGTACCCGGTGAACGCGACAGCGAAAGTCATTGAGGCTGAATATGATCCGGAGAAAGGCAATTTCCAGGACGTATGCATTGCAGGTAGAATCATGTCCAGGAGAATCATGGGAGCGGCGTCTTTCATGGAACTTCAGGATTCCACGGGAAGGATACAGGTTTACGTAAAACGTGATGAAATCTGCCCAGGTGAGGACAAGACCATGTACAACACCGTATTCAAGAAGCTTCTCGACATCGGTGACGTGGTGGGTATCAAGGGTTTCGCGTTCCACACGCAGACCGGACAGCTCACTGTGCATGCCAAGGAACTCACACTCCTCAGCAAATCATTGAAAGTTCTTCCTATCGTGAAGGAGGCTGACGGCAAGGTGCATGACGCTTTCACCGATCCGGAGCTCAGATACAGACAGAGATATGTGGACCTCATCGTGAATCCGCAGGTGAAGGACACCTTCATCAAGAGGGCGAAGATCATCGCGACGATGCGCGAGTATTTCAACAATGCAGGATGTCTGGAAGTGGAGACCCCTATTCTCCAGTCGATTCCGGGCGGTGCTACGGCAAGACCGTTCATCACTCACCACAACGCATTGGACATTCCTCTGTATCTGCGTATTGCGAACGAGCTTTACTTGAAGAGACTTATCGTCGGCGGTTATGACGGCGTGTATGAGTTCGCAAAGGATTTCCGTAACGAGGGTATGGACAAGACCCATAATCCGGAGTTTACATGTATGGAGATTTACGTGGCATACAAGGATTACATCTGGATGATGGATTTCATCGAGAACCTTCTCGAAAAGATCGCGATGAACCTTTACGGAAAGACCACAGTGATGAATGAAGGCGTGGAAATCGACTTCAAGGCTCCTTACAAGAAAATCGGCATCCTCGACGCCATCAAGGAATATGCAGGTGTGGACGTGAAGGGCATGGACGTGGACCAGCTCCGCGAGACTTGCAAGAAACTCAATGTGGAAATCGAGCCGTCAATGGGCGTGGGCAAGCTGATCGACGCCATCTTCGGTGAATATTGCGAGAAGCATTTCGTACAGCCGACTTTCGTTACCGATTATCCGGTGGAAATGTCGCCGCTCACCAAGAGACACAGGAACGACCCTACCCTTACGGAGCGTTTCGAGCTGTTCGTATGCGGCCATGAGCTTGCCAATGCATATTCGGAGTTGAACGACCCTATCGACCAGAGGGAGCGCTTCGAGGAACAGGCCAAGCTGAAGAGCAATGGAGATGACGAGGCAATGTTCATTGATTATGACTTCCTCCGCGCTCTCGAATACGGTATGCCTCCTACTTCCGGTCTCGGAATGGGTATCGACCGTCTTACAATGCTCATGACAGGCAACACTACCATCCAGGATGTGCTCTTCTTCCCGCAGATGCGTCCGGAGAAGATGCCGTCAAAGCAGGCTGAAGAGAAAGATTCAGAAGAGAATAACGCATAATCAGGATGAGGAGAGAGACTATCACTTCTGCTCAGAATCCTAAGATCAAGATGCTTCTCGCGCTTGGGGAAAAATCTCGTACCCGGCGCGAGAACGCTCTTTTTATAGTGGAAGGCAGACTGGAGATAAGGCATTGCATCGAAGCCGGTTACAAGGTCAAAGCACTTTTCACGTGCACTGACATCATATCCGGCCGCGAGTTGGATGACATCGCAGGGATGTGCGGAGAACATTGCACCTTATATGAGGTATCGAGGCCGGTCTACGAGAAAATAGCATACCGGAGCGGAACGGAGGGCGTCATTGCCGAAGTGGAAATCATTGAAAAGACATTGAAAGATGTGCGGCTCCGTGAGAATCCTCTGGTGGTGGTGCTGGAGTCCGTGGAGAAGCCGGGGAATCTCGGCGCTGTGCTGCGGACGGCGGATGCGGCCGATGCTGATGCCGTGGTGGTCTGCGACCCGCTTACGGATTTGTACAACCCGAATCTCATCCGGGCCAGTCTCGGTTCCATCTTTACCAGACAGGTGGTGACAGCCACATCGGGCGAGACTCTCAAATGGCTGAAGGACAACAATATAAAGATATACACTGCACAGCTTCAGGATTCGTCATGGTACTATGACACGGACATGAAGTGCGGCACGGCATTGGTGATGGGCACGGAGCATGACGGGCTTTCCACGTTCTGGAGAATGCATGCGGATGCCCATGTGAAGATTCCGATGCTGGGCAGCATGGATTCGCTGAACGTTTCGGTGTCGTCCGCGATTCTGATGTTCGAGGCAGTGCGCCAGCGCCACTCGTGTCGCCAGGTTAACGGTCCCGTGCGTAAAAGCCAGGGAATTACGCACGAGAGGGCCGAAAAGTGATCTGTGGTGCGTAAAGCCCTGGAAATCACGCACGAGAAGAGAAAAAGACAATGAACAGTTTCGGACTCATAGGCGATCCTATCGCCACTTCCCTGTCGCCGGCTCTTTTCAATGCCGGGTATGAGGGGAAATATAACTATGACCTTATAGAGGGTGCCGATTTCGGGGCATCCTTCAAGGCTTTCGAGGACAGATATAAAGGTATCAATGTGACTGCACCGTTCAAGGAGCAGGCTTTTGCACGTGCGGACATCTACACCTCCTACTGCCGGAAAATCGGCGCTACCAACCTCCTGGTGAAGACGCCGGACGGCATTCTGGCTGACAATTCCGACTTTACGGGAATCATCCTCAGCATTGCAGAGGCTTATATGCCCGGGATTGTCAAGCAGTTCAGTGCCAAGTACGGCGATTCCGCGCACATCAAGGTGCACCAATATGTCAGGCAGGCATTGACAATGCTGTTCTCGCGCAAGCCGCAGGCTCTGGTCGTCGGTTGCGGAGGCGCAGGGCGCGCAGCAGCTGTTGCAGCAGCGGAGTTGGGTTTCGATACCGCGTTGATGAACAGGACGGCGGACAAGGCGCAGAAAATCGCCGATGAACTGCCTGAATATGATTTCATCGTGGACCAGCTGACGGATTTCCGCGCGGCTTTCAAGGAGTGCGACCTGATAATCTACACGCTGCCGATGAAGCTTGACGGAATCGACCTGCTGACCGCCGAGGATTTCGAGGGGGAAGACAGGTACACATGGCCGCGTCCGGGAAAGGTCATCCTGGAAGCCAATTACAAGACGCCGGCATTTGCCGGAGCCGTTCTGGACAATGCCCAGGCAGGTGGAGCGCAGTACGTTCCCGGTCTTAAATGGCTTATGTATCAGGCTTTTACCGGATATTCCAGACTGACCGGAAGCATGCCTTCACTGGAGGCGATGGAGCGGGTGGTGTCACGCAGTTTGTAGTCTTCAGGCAAGTTATTTTTTCTCATATTGGTAAAATTTGCTAACTTGCAGTGTTATTGTGAAAACACATAAAACAAACATATCATGTCATTGAACAAAGTAATGCTGATCGGTAACGTGGGTAAAGATCCGGAAGTCCGTTACCTTGAGAACAATCCGTCCGCACAGCCGGGCACGAATCCTAAAGTTGCACAATTCACCATGGCCACCACGGAGAGATTCCGTGACAGGAACGGGGAAACCCGCGAGAACACGGAATGGCACAACATCGTGGCGTGGAGAGGACTTGCAGACCTTGCTGAGAAATATATCAGAAAGGGTTCGCAGATATATGTAGAAGGCCAGATAAGGACCAGGTCTTGGACTGACCAGGCCGGTGCGAAACAGTACAGGACTGAGATTATCGCCAATGCCATCCAACTTCTCGGACGCAAATCCGACAATCCTGGGGCGCAGCCGGGAGCCTTTCCTCCACCTCAGCCGCAGGGTTACCAGCAGGCACAGCCTGGCATGGCATACCAGCAGCCACAGCAGCCTGCATATCAGGCTCAGACCCCGGCAGGTTTCCAGCCTGCAGCACAGCCTGCCGCTCCTGAATATCCGGCAGCAGGTGATCCTGGTGACGATCTTCCATTCTAGAAATCTTAATTGAATAAAATATGAAACTTGACGTAGTTCTTGGTCTTCAGTGGGGAGACGAGGGCAAAGGAAAAATCGTGGATGTACTTGCAGGAAGATATCCTGCCGTAGCACGATTCCAGGGCGGTCCTAATGCAGGCCACTCACTTCATTTCGATGGACATAACTTCGTGGTAAGAAGCATTCCTTCAGGCATTTTCAGGGAGGGTTCCACGAACATCATCGGAAGCGGTGTGGTTCTTGACCCTATCACATTCCGCGAGGAGTGCGGCAACATCAGCAAAATGGGCATCGATCCCAAGGCCAAACTGAACATTTCCAAGAAGGCTCACCTCATCCTGCCTACACACAGGCTTCTGGATGCGGCATACGAAGCAGCTGCCGGAAAGAGCAAGATCGGCTCCACATTGAAAGGTATCGGGCCTACCTATACCGACAAGATCAGCCGTCACGGTCTCCGTGTAGGCGACATCCTGGCTCCTGATTTCAAGGCGAGATTCGAGAAACTCAAGAACAGACACCTCCAGCTTCTCAAAGACCTGAACTTCGAGTGCGAGCCTGAAAAAGATGAAGCAGAGTGGATGAGCGCAATCGAATTCCTCAAGGAGTTCAATCTCATTGACTGTGAGTACTTTGTGAACGACTGGCTGGATGAGAAGCCTATGCTCGCAGAGGGCGCGCAGGGTTCGCTTCTGGATATCGACTACGGTTCATATCCTTACGTAACTTCCTCATCTACAACTATCGGCGGCGTCTGCACAGGACTTGGCGTCGCTCCTTCAAGAGTGGGCCATGTATATGGTATCTTCAAGGCATATTGCACACGCGTCGGCAGCGGTCCGTTCCCTACGGAATTGTTCGACGAGACCGGCGAGAAGATCCGTAAAATCGGCAATGAGTTCGGCGCTGTTACCGGCCGTCCGCGCAGATGCGGCTGGCTCGACCTCGTAGCATTGAAATATACGGTAATGATTGACGGCGTTACCGACCTCATCATGATGAAGTCAGACTGCCTCGATACTTTCGAAACCATCAAGGTCTGCACATCTTATATAATTGACGGCAAGGAGACCGACCAGTTCCCGTTCGATACGGAGGCCGAAATCACCCCTGTATACACGGAGTTCAAGGGATGGAACCAGGACCTCACCGGATGCCGCACAGAGGATGAACTTCCGGAGACTTTCAAGGAGTATATCCGTTTCATGGAGAACTACCTGAAGGTTCCTATCAAGATCATCTCCCTCGGACCAGATCGTGAAGCTACTATCGAAAGATAGGTTCAAACAATAGGTATTCATATTTAAGCCCGGCCACAGTCAATTGTGGCCGGGCTTTTCAGAACATCCGGCGACAAAAAAAGGAGATTCGTATTTCTACGAACCTCCCGATAATTATTATGAAGGTAACCTTCTAAAGGTCATTCATTTCCTTGAGATAATCCTCCTTGCTGCTTACCACGATATCCTGGAATTCCTTCTGGCCTGTGCCGGCTGGAATGAGGTGACCGCAGATGACATTCTCTTTCAGACCTTCGAGGTCATCGACACGGGCGCGGATTGCAGCCTCGCTGAGAACCTTGGTAGTCTCCTGGAATGATGCAGCAGAGATGAAGCTGTCAGTCTTGAGGGCTGCTCTTGTGATACCCTGGAGAACCTGGCTTGCGGTAGCAGGTCTTGCCTCGCGCACTGCCATCATCTTGAGACCCTGTCTCTCGAGTGAAGAATTCTCGTTCCTCATCTCTCTTGCCGGAATGATGTCACCAGCTCTATAGCGCTGTGAATCACCGGCTTCGAGGACGTAGAACTTGCCATAGATATCATCATTGGTATCCATGAATCTCCACTTGTCGACAAGTTCCTCAGGAAGGAACTCGGTATCACCCGGATCATTGACCTGAACCTTTCTCATCATCTGTCTTACGATGATTTCGAAGTGCTTGTCATTGATCTTCACACCCTGGAGACGGTAAACTGCCTGAACCTCATTCACAATGTATTCCTGAGCCTTGACAGGTCCGAGGACATTGAGGATGTCGGTAGGAGAGATTCCGCCGTCGGAAAGACGTGAACCGGCTCTTACATAGTCGTTCTCCTGAACAAGAATCTGCTTGGTAAGAGGAACGAGGTAATGTTTCTCGATACCGGACTTGTTCTTGACGATGATCTCACGGTTACCTCTCTTGATCTTGCCCATGAGCACCTCACCGTTGATTTCGGAAATACATGCAGGGCTTGATGGAGTTCTTGCCTCGAAGAGTTCGGTCACACGAGGAAGACCTCCGGTAATATCGTTGGACTTGCCGATTGCACGAGGGATCTTGATGATGATGTCACCGACCTTCACCTTCGCACCGTCGCTGACGGTAACGTGAGCACCTACAGGCAAGTTGTACTGCTTCAGAAGCTCGCCGCCGTCGCCTATTACAAGGATTGAAGGGTTCTTCGTCTTGTCCTTGGACTCGATGATGACCTTGTCCTTGTTGTTGGAGAACTCGTCAGCTGACTCCTCGCGGAATGTCGCGCCGGAAATCATGTTGTCGAAGCGTGCGATACCTGAAGTTTCTACAATCGTGATAGCGTTATATGGATCCCATTCGCAGATGAGGTCGCCCTTCTTCACGCTCTCGCCATCTTTCTTGTACAATATTGAACCGTAAGGAACATCGTATGTAGAGAAGGTGATGCCTGTATTCTCATCGACGATCTTGAGTTCAGTCATACGGCTGACAACCACTTCCTCAGCCTCACCGAGGTCATTGACTCTCTGAAGGGTCCTGAGCTCTTCGAACTGGAGCTTGCCGTTATACTTGGACTCGATGGATGAATCAGCAGCGGTGCTGGATGCAGTACCACCGACGTGGAAGGTACGGAGCGTAAGCTGTGTACCAGGCTCACCGATAGACTGTGCAGCGATAACGCCGACGACTTCACCTTTCTCGACCATCCGGCTGGTAGCAAGGTTACGTCCGTAGCACTTCGCGCAGACACCCTTACGTGACTCGCAGGTAAGCACTGAACGGATCTCGACCTGCTCGATAGGGAGAGAGTCGATAAGGTTTGCCGTAGCCTCGCGGATTTCCTCGCCTGCCTTGATGATCAATTCACCCGTGATAGGGTTGAAGATATCATGTACGGAGGTTCTACCGAGAATTCTCTCGCCAAGTGATTCTACGACTTCATCCTTATTCTTGATAGCTGTAGCGATAAGACCTCTGAGGGTACCGCAATCCTCTTCGTTGATGATGACGTCATGGGAAACGTCCACCAGACGACGGGTAAGGTAACCTGCATCGGCAGTCTTGAGGGCGGTATCGGCAAGACCCTTACGTGCACCGTGGGTAGAGATGAAGTACTCGAGCACTGTCATACCCTCCTTGAGGTTGGAAACGATAGGGTTCTCGATAATCTCGGCACCTGCAGCACCGGACTTCTGAGGTTTTGCCATCAAGCCTCGCATACCGCAAAGCTGTTTGATCTGCTGTGTGGAACCACGGGCTCCTGAATCCAACATCATGTATACAGGGTTGAATCCCTGCTGGTCTGCTGAAATCTGTTTCTCAACGATTCCCGTAAGCTTGTTGTCAATGGATGTCCACAGGTCGATAACCTTGTTGTAACGCTCGTTGTTGGTGATGAAACCCATCGAGTAGTTGTTCTTGATGTCCTCTACCTGCTTGTAGCCCTCATTGATGAGGTCGTATTTCTCAGGCGGTACGAGAACGTCGCCAAGGTTGAATGAAAGACCTGCACGGAACGCACGGTCATAACCGAGATTCTTGATATCGTCAAGGAAGTGGGCAGTTCTGGAAACGCCGGTATTCTTGATGACCTCGGTAATGATTTTTCTCAATGCTTTCTTTCCGAGTACGTCATTGACGTAAGGAACTTCCTGCGGAACGAACTGGTTCACGATGATTCGGCCTGCAGTGGTTTCCACCATCTGTGTGCCAGCCTCAGGATTGCTCTTGTCCTTAGGGAGTCTCACCTTGATCTTGGCGTGGAGTGCAATCGCACGCTCATTGAGAGCCACGATAACCTCTTCCGGACCATAGAATGACATACCCTCGCCCTTTGCACCAGGTCTGATCTTGGTAATGTAGTAAAGACCGAGGACCATATCCTGTGAAGGCACTGTGATAGGAGTTCCGTTCGCAGGGTTCAAGATGTTCTGTGAACCGAGCATGAGGAGCTGAGCCTCCATTACGGCAGCATTGCTGAGCGGAAGATGGACTGCCATCTGGTCACCGTCGAAGTCCGCATTGAACGCGGTACAAGCGAGCGGGTGCAGCTGGATAGCCTTTCCCTCTATCATTCGCGGCTGGAACGCCTGGATACCGAGTCTGTGAAGTGTAGGTGCACGGTTCAAAAGTACCGGATGACCTTTCATCACGTTCTCGAGGATATCCCAGATGACCGGATCTCTCCTGTCGACAATCTTCTTCGCAGACTTGACGGTCTTCACGATGCCGCGCTCAATCAGTTTCCTGATGATGAACGGTTTGTAAAGTTCGGCCGCCATGAACTTAGGCAGACCGCACTCGTGCATCTGGAGCTCCGGACCAACGACGATAACTGAACGTGCAGAATAGTCGACACGCTTACCGAGGAGGTTCTGACGGAAACGTCCCTGCTTACCTTTAAGGCTGTCTGACAATGATTTGAGTGCCCTGTTGGATTCACTCTTGACTGCGCTGGACTTCTTGGAGTTGTCGAAGAGTGAGTCTACCGCTTCCTGAAGCATACGCTTCTCGTTTCGGAGAATGACTTCAGGAGCCTTGATCTCGATGAGCCTCTTGAGACGGTTGTTTCTGATGATGACCCTTCTGTAGAGGTCATTGAGGTCTGACGTAGCAAACCTTCCACCATCGAGAGGAACGAGCGGACGCAGATCCGGCGGAATTACAGGAATGACTTTCATGATCATCCACTCCGGACGGTTCACGCCCTTGGACTCCTCGAACCACTTCACGACGCTGAGCCTCTTGAGCAGTTCGGCCTTTCTCTGCTGGGAATTCTCCCTTGCCATCGCCTCACGAAGTTCTTTCGCGAGAGCATCGATATCGATTTCCTTCAGAAGGTCATAAACACCTTCTGCACCCATCTTGGCAACGAACTTCTGCGGATCGTCGTCAGCAAGGTTGTCATTCTCAGGAATCCTTGCCAGAATATCGAGATATTCATCCTCTGTAAGGAGGTCGAGCTTGTGCAGCCCGCTGTCACCAGGATTGATGACAATATACTTCTCATAGTATATTACAGCCTCCAGCTTCTTGGCCGGAACACCAAGAACAGCGGAAATCTTGTTAGGAGCAGACTTGAAGTACCAGATGTGGGCAACAGGAACAGTCAGGGCAATATGTCCCATCCTCTCCCTTCTTACCTTCTTCTCGGTAACTTCCACACCGCACCTGTCGCAGACGATTCCACGATAACGGATTCTCTTGTACTTGCCGCAATAGCATTCGTAGTCCTTGGTAGGACCGAAAATCTTCTCGCAGAAAAGGCCGTCGCGCTCAGGCTTGTAGGTCCTGTAGTTCACCGTCTCCGGCTTCAGGACCTCTCCATGGGATCTGTCGATAATGTCCTCAGGAGATGCAAGCGAGATGCTGATTCTCTGGAAGTTGCTCCTTACCTTATTATCTTTGTTATTGAAAGTAGGCATATTATATCAATTCAAATTGATGGTAATTAATCAAGAGTCACTTTAAGTCCGAGACCTCTGAGCTCGTGCAGGAGCACATTCAGAGATTCAGGGATACCCGGTGTAGGCATCGGTTCGCCCTTGACGATAGCCTCGTAAGTCTTGGACCTTCCTGAGACATCATCGGACTTGACAGTAAGGATTTCCTGAAGTGCGTTTGCTGCGCCGAATGCTTCGAGCGCCCACACCTCCATCTCTCCGAAACGCTGTCCTCCGAACTGCGCCTTACCTCCGAGAGGCTGCTGAGTAATCAATGAGTATGGACCGATGGATCTGGCGTGCATCTTGTCGGCAACCATGTGACCGAGTTTGATCATATAGATGATACCGACCGTAGCAAACTGATCGAACCAGTCACCTGTACCACCATCTCTCAGATGTGTGCTGCCATATCTAGGAAGACCTGCCTTGTCAGTGTAGTTGCAAATCTCATCAAGGCTCGCACCGTCGAAAATAGGTGTACTGAACTTCAATCCGAGTTTCGCACCTGCCCATCCGAGAACTGTCTCGTAAATCTGTCCGAGGTTCATACGTGAAGGCACACCGAGAGGGTTCAGGACAATGTCCACAGGAGTACCATCCTCAAGGAACGGCATATCCTCCTCCCTTACGATCTTCGCTACGATACCCTTGTTACCGTGACGTCCGGCCATCTTGTCACCGACGGTAATCTTTCTCTTCTTGGCAATGTAGACTTTTGCAAGCTGCATCACGCCGTTGGAAAGTTCGTCACCGATCTTGACCTTGTCGAGAGCTCTCTTGTTGGCTGCTGCTGCCTCTTTGTAAGCGATACAGTAGTTGTTGATGAGATCACGGATCATTCCGTTGGTCTTTTCGTCATCCGTCCACTTGTTGGAGTTGATATTGTCGAAATCAGAGATGCTCCTGAGCATTGCGGTAGTGATTTCCTTACCTTTCGGTATAATCTCCACGCCATACAGGTCGCTGATTCCGGCGCTCTTCTTGCCGTCGGCAAGAACAACAAGTTTCTCGAAGAATTTGGCGTACAACGACTCAGCCTTCTTGTTGAAGTCTTCTTCAATGCTTTCGACACGCAACTTCAGCTCAGCCCTTGCACCCTTGCGGTTACCTTCTTTCGCAACCTTCGCGTAAAGCGCTGTCTTGATGACAGTTCCGCTAAGTGAAGGATTGGCCTTGAGTGAAGCATCCTTCACGTCGCCGGCCTTGTCGCCGAAGATGGCACGGAGAAGTTTCTCCTCCGGTGAAGGGTCGCTCTCTCCCTTAGGAGTGATCTTGCCGACCATGATGTCGCCCGGCTCGATATGAGCACCGACTCTTACGATACCGTTCTCATCCAGGTTTTTGGTAGCGTCTTCGCTGACATTCGGGATATCGGAAGTAAGTTCCTCCATACCACGCTTTGTCTCACGGACTTCGGTAATGTATTCGTCAACATGGACTGATGTAAGGATATCCCAACGTACCATCTTCTCTGACAGCACGATAGCATCCTCATAGTTGTAACCCTTCCAAGGCATGAACGCTACCATGAGGTTTCTTCCGAGTGCAAGCTCGCCGTTCTGGGTAGCATAACCCTCGGTCATGACCTGACCTGCAACCACCTTGTCGCCCTTTCTTACGATAGGCTTCAGGCAGATTGTGGTGCTCTGGTTCGTCCTTCTATATATAGGAAGGTGATATACGGTGATATCCGGAGAGAATCTCACGAATTTCTCGTCATCCGTGCAGTCATACTTCACATGGATTTCATTTGCATCCACGTAAACTACCTCACCGGCCCTCTCGGCCATTACCTGTGTCCTGGAGTCGATGCAGACTCTCTCCTCAAGACCAGTACCTACGATAGGAGACTGAGGTTTGAGAAGCGGAACGGCCTGACGCATCATGTTCGCACCCATCAATGCACGGTGGGCGTCATCATGCTCAAGGAACGGAATAAGTGAAGCTGCCACGGAAGCCATCTGGTTAGGGGCAACGTCCATGTAGTTTACCTCTTCTTTGGACACTACAGGGAAATCGGCTTCAAGACGGCACTGGATTCTGTCTTCCTCGATGGTTCCGTCGTCGTCCATCTTCACATTGGCAAGAGAAACGAGCTTGTCTTCCTCCTCCTCGGCGCTCATGAACTTCCAACCGGCATCGGAAAGATCTACCTTTCCGTTTTCAACCTTGCGGTAAGGAGTCTCAATGAATCCGAGGTCATCGATCTTCGCATAAACGCAAAGAGATGACAAAAGACCGATGTTAGGTCCCTCAGGAGACTCGATAGGACAAAGTCTTCCGTAATGTGTATAGTGAACGTCTCGAACCTCGAAACCTGCCCTGTCTCGTGAAAGACCGCCAGGACCCAACGCAGAAAGACGACGTTTGTGCGTCACCTCGGCAAGAGGGTTGGTCTGGTCCATGAACTGGGAAAGCTGGCTGGTACCGAAGAATGAATTGATCACTGAAGACAATGTCTTCGAATTGATCAAGTCGATAGGGATGAACTGTTCGCTGTCCCTGACGTTCATTCTTTCGCGGATTGTCCTCGCCATTCTGGACAGACCTACGCTGAACTGGTTTGCAAGCTGCTCACCTACAGTCCTTACACGTCTGTTGCTCAAATGGTCGATATCATCCACGGTAGCTTTTGAATTGATAAGCTGGATGAGATATTTGATGATCTCGATGATGTCGGTATTCGTGAGGACACGAAGTTCAGGGTCTGTCGTCAGGCTGAGCTTCTTGTTCAAACGGTAACGGCCGACAGCTCCGAGGTCATATCTCTTCTCGGAGAAGAAGAGCTTGTCAATGACATCGCGGGCGGTTGCCTCATCAGGCGGTTCCGAGTTACGCAACTGCTTGTAGATGTAATAAACTGCTTCTTTTTCCGTATTGGTCGGATCCTTCTGCAGAGTGTTGTAGATGATGGCATACTCGTTGTCACTTGACTCATCCTTCTGGAGAAGGACAGTCTTGACCTCTGCATCAGTAAGTTTCTGGATAGTCTCCTCATCGATGATTTCACCTCTTTCGACAACAGGTGTAGTACGCTCGATAGGAATGACTTCTCCTGTATCTTCGTCCACGAAGTCCTCATTCCAGGTTTTCAGAACCTTGGCTGCAAGCTTTCTGCCCATATTGGCCTGAAGATTCTCAGGCGTAGCGTCAACTTCCTCCGCAAGACCGAAGATATTGATGATATCCTTGTCCGCATCGAAACCGATTGCCCTGAGCAATGTGGTTACAGGAAGCTTCTTCTTACGGTCGATGTAAGCATACATGACATTGTTGATGTCAGTTGCGAACTCGATCCATGATCCCTTGAAAGGAATGATTCTGGCAGAGTAGAGCTTGGTTCCGTTCGCGTGCAATGTCTGGTCGAAGAACACGCCCGGAGACCTGTGGAGCTGTGATACGATGATTCGCTCTGATCCATTGATCACGAAGGTACCGCCAGGTGTCATGTACGGAATGTTTCCGAGATATACATCCTGAACCTTGGTATCGAAGTCTTCGTGCTCCGGATCGCTGCAAGAAAGGCGGAGTTTTGCCTTCAGAGGAACGTTATACGTCAGACCTCTCTCAAGACACTCTTCAATCGAATACTGAGGCGGATCGATGAAATAATCGATAAACTCAAGCTTGTAGTTGTTCCTCGTATCTTCGATCGGAAATATTTCCTGGAATACTTGGTAAAGACCTTCGTTTTTTCTGTTTTCAGGGGTGGTGTCAAGCTGGAAGAAATCCTTGAATGATTTCAGCTGCACCTCAAGAAGATCCGGATAATCCAGGATTTTTGATGTGGCGAAATTTATTCGTTTATTGGTAGTCTTATTTGACATATTCTGCCTTTGAAATAGAGAAAAACTTAAATACGACAAAAAGGTTTAGAGCCTACTGACGGCTCTAAACCTGATTTCGATCCCATCTAGGGGCGAAGCGAAGTTATTTAACCTCAACTTCAGCACCAGCTTCCTCAAGAGTAGATTTGATCTGCTCTGCTTCTGCCTTAGATACTTTCTCTTTCAAAGTTGCACCTGGAGCCTTGTCAACAAGTTCCTTTGCCTCCTTAAGGCCGAGGCCGAGGAGATCCTTTACAGACTTGATAACGTTAAGTTTAGCGTCACCAGCTGACTTGAGGATAACGTCGAACTCTGTCTGCTCTGCTGCTGCAGCCTCGCCGCCAGCAACTGGAGCTGCAACTGCAACTGCTGCTGCAGCTGGCTCGATACCGTACTCTTCCTTAAGAACCTTAGCAAGTTCCTGAACGTCTTTTACAGAAAGGTTAACCAACTCTTCTGCAAGTGCTTTTACATCTGCCATAATAAATGATAATATTTAAATTGTTTATACTTATTTCTCTTCTTTTTCTGAAAGGGTCTTGACGATTCCTGCGAGTTTGTCGCCTGCTGACTGAAGAGCAGAAACAACGTTCTTCGCTGGAGACTGGAGAAGACCGATGATGTCTCCGAGGAGTTCCTCTTTGGACTTGATGGATGCGAGCTCTTCGAGCTTGTCAGCACCTACGAAAGCGCACTCCTGAACATAAGCACCTTTAAGTGCAGGTTTCTCGAAACCATCTTTCTGGAACTTCTTGATGAGCTTTGCAGGAGCATTTGCAACCTCTGTGTACATGATTGCAGTGTTTCCCTCAAGTGTGCATGCAAGAGTATTGATTTCCTCGTTATCAAGTTCTTTGATAACGTGATGGAAGAGTGTGTTCTTTACTACTGTAAGCTTGATGCCGGCCTCGAAACAAGCGCGGCGGAGCTTTGTTGTCTGTTCAGCATTGAGACCGGAGATATCGGTAATGTAGAAATTAGGAGTCTCCTTGATCTGTGCTGAGATAGATTCAATTATCTGGGCTTTCAATTCTTTTCTCATAACATTGAATTTTTATTATTCAGCACTGAATGTCTTGATGTCGAGTTTGATACCCGGGCTCATTGTGGTGCAGATAGCTGCGCCTTTGAGGTATGTACCTTTAAGAGTCTGTGGCTTCAACTTGAGTATTGCTGACATTACAACCTTTGCATTGTCATAAATCTGTTCAGGAGTGAAAGATGCCTTTCCGATAGCAGCGTGGATGATACCGGTCTTGTCAACCTTGAAATCAATCTTACCTGCCTTTACTTCCTTAACAGCGTTGCCGACGGCCATTGTAACGGTACCTGTCTTAGGGTTCGGCATGAGTCCTCTAGGACCGAGGATACGACCGATGATACCGACCTTGGCCATGACAGATGGAGTACAGATGATAACGTCAACATCAGTCCAGCCGCCTTTGATCTTCTCGATATACTCGTCGAGACCAACATAGTCTGCACCGGCCTCTTTAGCCTCAGCCTCCTTGTCAGGAGTACAGAGTACGAGGACTCTTGTGACTTTACCTGTTCCGTGAGGGAGTGAAACCACGCCACGGATCATCTGGTTAGCTTTACGAGGGTCTACACCCAGGTTTGCGATAAGTTCAACAGAAGCGTCGAATTTGGTATATGTAATATCTTTAAGAATACCGCATGCTTCTGAAAGTTCGTACTGCTTTGACGGATCATACTTTGCCAAGGCAGCCTTCATGTTCTTTGAAATCTTGCTCATAATGCATGTGAATTATTAAAGGTCAGCCGGGAATGTTCCGGTTACTTTGATACCCATACTTCTCGCTGTTCCGGCAACCATCGTCATAGCTGATTTAAGTGTGAATGCGTTCATGTCAGCCATCTTGCCTTCAGCAATTGTCCTGATCTGATCCCATGATACACTTGCAACCTTCTGTCTGTTAGGTTCACCTGATCCCTTCTGGATCTTGGCAGCCTCTTTAAGAGATACCGCAACTGGCGGCTGCTTTACAACGAAAGTAAACGACTTGTCTGAGAATACTGTGATGACAACTGGGAGCACTTTTCCTGCAGAACCCTGGGTTGCTGCATTGAACTGCTTGCAGAAGTCCATAATATTCAGACCTTTAGAACCGAGAGCCGGTCCTACTGGTGGCGCAGGATTCGCTGCTCCGCCTTTGATTTGGAGCTTGATGAATCCGGTTACTTCTTTTGCCATGATTTTATTCTTTAGTTACTTGATTAAAGTTGAGCTCAAGCAGAGTCTTTCTGCCGAAGATCATAACTATTACCTTTATTTTGCTTCTGTCGACTGCAATCTCATCCACTGTTCCATCGAAACCACTGAACGGTCCGTCAGTAATCTTGACAGAATCGCCGACCTGATAGTCAACTTCAGTTTCTGCCGCGGTCACTGTCTGTTCGTCCTGCTGACCCAGAAGTCTCTTGACCTCCTCGTCGCGTAGCGGAACCGCTACTTTCTCTCCCTGGCTCTTGGAATCATCAGATTTCTCTGAAAGGAATCCTGCCAGACCAGGAATCACGTGACTGCGGATAAGGTAATCGGAATCCTTGCCAAGTTCAGCCTCAATAAAAACATAGCCCGGGAAAAGAATCTTCTCTGTAGCAACTCTTTTTCCGTTCTTGACTGTGTATTTTTTCTCAAGGGGAACAAGAACCTGCGAAATCTCTTTCTGCAAATCAGTGCTCCTCTCGATCTCTTTATCGAGGTACTCTTTGACTTTCTTCTCTTTGCTTCCTGCAGTCCTAAGGACGTACCATTTTTTCTCGCCCATGGTAATGATAAAAAAATTACAACGTGTAGATTGCTGTCATCAGATACTGGAAAATGTAGTCAATGACAAAAAGCACAGCCGCGATGATGACAGTAGCGACCATGACAAGCAGAGCAGCACTCTGAAGCTTTGCCCAGGTCGGCCAAGTCACCTTGTTGGTGAGCTCGTCGAATGACCCTTTCACATAGTTAATGAACTTTCTCATCTTTTCTTTTAATGGACACTGCTTGTTGGAAGCTTGCGCAGAGTCTGTTAAACATTACCAAATCGTAACCTTTGATATTAGCAGGGGCAGAGAGATTCGAACTCCCATCAATGGTTTTGGAGACCACTATACTAACCCTTATACTATGCCCCTGTAAAAGTGCCGGATGAACCGGCACCTGAATTTATGTCGTACTAAAATTAGTCGATAATCTTAGTAACCTGACCAGCACCTACTGTACGGCCACCCTCACGGATTGCGAAACGAAGACCTTCGTTAAGAGCAACTGGAGTGATGAGTTTAACAGTAATCTCAACGTTATCGCCTGGCATAACCATCTCAGTTCCCTCTGGAAGAGTGATCTCACCGGTAACATCAAGTGTACGGATGAAGAACTGTGGACGATAGTGGTTGTGGAATGGAGTGTGACGGCCACCTTCCTCTTTCTTGAGGACGTAGATCTGAGCCTTGAAGTCAGTGTGCGGAGTGATAGAACCTGGTTTTGCAACAACCTCACCTCTCTTGACATCTTTCTTGTCGATACCACGGAGAAGAAGACCAACATTGTCTCCAGCCTCTCCCTGATCGAGGAGCTTGCGGAACATCTCGACACCTGTAACGGTTGTAGACCTAGGAGCATCACCGAAACCTACGAGCTCAACAGGATCGTTGACGTGGATAGTACCAGTCTCGATACGGCCTGTAACTACAGTACCACGACCTGTGATAGAGAAGATATCCTCGATAGGCATAAGGAATGGTTTCTCGTTCTCACGAACCGGAATAGGAATGTATGAATCTACAGCATCCATGAGCTCCATGACCTTATCTTCCCACTTTGGCTCTCCGTTAAGTGCACCAAGAGCAGAACCGCGGATGATAGGGCACTCATCATCAAATCCGTAGAATTTGAGGAGGTCTCTGATTTCCATCTCAACGAGGTCGAGCATCTCAGGATCGTCAACAAGGTCAACCTTGTTCATGAAAACAACAATCTTAGGAACGTTCACCTGACGAGCGAGAAGGATGTGCTCACGTGTCTGAGGCATAGGACCATCAGTAGCTGCAACTACGAGGATTGCGCCGTCCATCTGTGCGGCACCAGTAACCATGTTCTTTACATAGTCAGCGTGGCCCGGGCAGTCTACGTGTGCGTAGTGACGGGTAGCTGTCTCATACTCGATGTGTGAAGAGTTGATGGTAATACCACGCTCTTTCTCCTCTGGAGCGTTATCAATCTGATCGAAAGATCTAACCTCGCCAGAGTTTGTGAAACCTTTCTCGACAAGTACCTTAGAGATGGCAGCTGTCAAGGTAGTCTTACCGTGGTCAACGTGGCCAATTGTACCGATGTTGACATGCGGCTTGGTTCTTACGAATGTTTCTTTTGCCATAATATTATGTTTTTAATATGTTATTGCTGTGAATAAACAAATGTAGAGCCGGTGATGGGAATTGAACTCATGACCTCATCCTTACCAAGGATGCGCTCTACCCCTGAGCTACACCGGCAATCTTAATAAATTTTGGAGCGGAAAACGAGGTTCGAACTCGCGACCCTCAGCTTGGAAGGCTGATGCTCTACCAACTGAGCTACTTCCGCAAGTGAGTGGGAGAAGATGGATTCGAACCACCGAAGACATAAGTCAGCAGATTTACAGTCTGCCCCATTTGGCCACTCTGGTATTCTCCCAATATTTCACCGGATAAGCCGTTTCCGGAACTTGAGCCGATAGAGGGATTTGAACCCACGACCCCGAGATTACAAATCACGTGCTCTGGCCAACTGAGCTATATCGGCAGTATTTTTGTCTTACGTTTCGTAAGGGATTGCAAAGATAGGCATTAAATCTGATTCTGCAAATATTTTCGAAAAAAATTTATCGAAAAATCTTACATTTCCATCATCCGGACTGCTTTCTCCGCTATTCCCTCCGCATCCAGTCCGCAGTCATGTCTCTGCGAATCCTGTCTGTCCTGCGCCACATACATATCCGGGATTCCGATACCTCCAATCGGTATAACATGCGAGTGCCCAGCCATATACTCCGTCACCGCACCGAATAGTCCTCCCTTCACGCAGCCCTCTTCCACTGTAAGAATCCGGCCCTTCGACGCCGCCTCCTCCAAAATCTGCGTATCAAGCGGCTTGATATACCTTATATTATATATGGCGGGAGCATGTCCCGTACGCTCGCGGATAATCTCCGCCGCCTCCATTGCCCTGCAAGCCTCAGGCCCGGCGGCAATGATGGCCAGGCCTTCGCCGTCCATAAGTTTCTCGCCCTTCCCTACCGGCAATTCTTCATATTGCGCCTCTTTCCATTCCACGCCTTCACCGCAACCGCGAGGATACCTTATTATAAAAGGACCGCCGTCGTAATGCAGAGCCGTGTACATGAGGTTCTTCAATTCAATCTCATTACGAGGAGCTGAAACGACCGCCCCCGGTATGGACCTGTAGGCAGCCATGTCATAGCATCCGTGATGCGTCGCGCCGTCTTCGCCTACCAGTCCGGCCCTGTCGAAGCACAGTACTACCGGAAGATTCTGCAATGCCACGTCATGTATGATTTCATCATAAGCCCTCTGGGAGAATGACGAATAGATGTTGCAGAACGGACGCATGCCGCCGGCAGCAAGTCCGGCAGAGAATGTCACGGCGTGCTCCTCCTCGATGCCGACATCGAAGAATTGCCCCGGAAGTTCATCAGCCAGGATATTCATGCCGCAGCCGGTCGCCATCGCCGGAGTAATCCCGACCACGCGCTTGTCCTTTCGCGCGAGATCCAGAAGGACATTGCCGAACACATCCTGATACCTGTCCGCACGGCGGTTGCCGGCAATGCGCTCTCCCGTGGCAGGATTGAACTTGCCCGGTGCATGCCATACCGTAGGATTCTGTTCCGCAGGCCCATAGCCCTTGCCTTTCGTGGTAATGGCATGAAGGATGCGGGGCCCCTTGATGTTCCTCAGACGCTTCAGCGCATTCAGCACGGCATCAATGTCATTTCCGTCAATCGGCCCGAAATAACGGAACCCGAGAGCTTCGAAAACCGCTCCGCCGAAACCGTCCACAAGCGAAGACTTCGTGGAACGCACCAGATTCTGCATCTTACCGCGAAGCCAGCCGTCACCCATCTTGTCCCAAATCTTGTCCTTCAGCTTGTTATAGGTAGGATCCGTCGTCAGTTTCAGCAAGTAATCATGCAATCCGCCGATATTCTTGTCAATCGAACAGTTGTTGTCATTGAGAATGATGAGGAGGTCGCTATGGCTTGCGCCGGCATTGTTCAAGCCCTCAAGGGCCAGACCTCCGGTCAATGCACCATCGCCGATGAGAGCGACGACTTTTTCGTCAATGCCCTGCATCGCGGCTGCGCAGGAAAGCCCCAAAGCTGCTGATATTGAAGTAGATGAGTGGCCTGCGCCGAAAGCGTCATAGATACTTTCGTCCCGTTTCGGGAACCCGCTCAGGCCATCCTTCATCCTGTTACGGATAAATGCCTCCCGGCGCCCCGTGAGAATCTTGTGCGCATAAGCCTGATGCCCTACATCGAACACGATCTTGTCCTGTGGAGTATTATACACATAATGCAGTCCCACAATGAGTTCCACGGCACCTAGACTGGAGCCGAGGTGACCGGGATTGACCGCACAACACTCTATTATATATTGCCGGATTTCCGCACACAACTGCTTCAGGGAAGCCTCGTCCAGCGCACGCAAATCCTCAGGACCGTTTATCTTTTCCAACATAGAAGAACACGTAGTTTTGTTGCAAGTTACTAATAATTCCCGATATTTTGCGCCATTTCATTTTGACGTTTATGATTTATTGAATAAATTGCAATGATTTATCGCACTCCAGCGACATATATCCTGAGAAAAACAAAACATTTATATAAGATGACAAAAGCTCAAAAACTAATGAATGACAGCCCGGTAGCCCGCTGGTCAGTCTTGGTGCTGATTGCACTGATGATGTTCTTCGGCTACATGTTCGTGGATGTGATGTCCCCTCTCAAATCATTGATCGAGAGTTCCAGAGGTTGGAACAGCACAGTTTTCGGAACCTATGCAGCTTCAGAGTACTTCCTGAACGTGTTCTGCTTCTTCCTGATTTTCGCGGGTATCATCCTGGACAAGATGGGTGTACGCTTCACAGGTCTCCTTTCAGCGTCATTGATGGTAATCGGCGCATTCATCAAATATATAGGTATCAGCGACTGGTTCCAGGCGACCGAATTCTGCGCATGGCTGAACAGCTGGTGGGTAGCATTGCCGGGAAGCGCCAAGATGGCCAGCCTCGGTTTCATGATTTTCGGCTGCGGCTGTGAAATGGCCGGCACCACCGTTTCCAAGGCTATCGCCAAGTGGTTCAAAGGCAAGGAGATGGCTCTCGCAATGGGATTGGAAATGGCTATCGCACGTCTCGGCGTATTCGCCGTCATGTGGACCTCGCCGATGATCGCCGCCAAGTTCGACAACTCCGTTGTAGCTCCTGTGGCATTCTGCACCGCACTTCTCATCATCGGTCTCCTTTTCTTCCTCATCTTCACGTTCATGGACAGGAAGTTCGACTCACAGCTCGTTGAAGCAGGGCTCATGACCACAGAGAAAGACCCTGAGGACGAATTCCATATCAGCGACCTCGGAAAGATCTTCAGCAGCAAGATGTTCTGGATCGTGGCTCTGCTCTGCGTGCTTTACTACAGCGCCATCTTCCCGTTCCAGCGCTATGCCCCTAACTATCTCGAAGAGACATTGGACATCAGCGCGGAAGCCGCTTCCAGACTGTTCAGCTGCTTCCCTATCCTCGCGATGGTTCTCACTCCGTTCCTCGGAGCATTCCTCGATTTCAAGGGTAAGGGCGCTTCAATGCTTATGCTCGGAGCGATCATCATGATCGTCTGCCACCTCGGTTTCGCATGCGTCCTGCCTGCATTCCCTAGCAAGACACTCGCCCTCATACTCATTGTAACATTGGGAGTTTCATTCTCTCTCGTACCGGCAGCCCTGTGGCCGTCAGTACCGAAAATCATTGACGAGAAGATTCTCGGTTCCGCTTACTGCCTCATCTTCTGGGTACAGAACATCGGTCTCTGCCTCGTTCCGCTCATCATCGGCGCCACTCTTGAGGCTACCGGCGGATATTTCGTACCGATGCTTATCTTCTCAAGCTTCGGCGTGCTCGCATTCCTGCTGACATTCCTGCTCAAGATTGAGGACAAGAAGAAAGGCTACGGTCTCGAACTTCCTAACGTAAAAGAATAGGAGCCAATGACTTCAGATACTTGTAAGATCCGGAACGTGTCCCGCTGGCTGGCATTGGCCTGCCTCGTGGTCCCGATGTTCGGGTCTTATTTTTTCGACGATATGTTTTCATCCCTGTCCCAGCTTTTCCATAACCCGGAATTGCTGGAACTCGGATGGAATTCAGCCGATTACGGATTCTATGCCGGCGGCTATTCGTTTCTCTGCGTATGGGGCGGACTCATCGTCTGCGGCATGCTGCTCGACAAATGGGGCGTCAGGGTCACCGGTTCGATTTTCGTCGGCCTGATGGCTGCCGGAGCCGGCATCGTCACCATTGCCATAACCTCCGGAATGTCACCGAAATCTTCACTCGCATTGGCGTACGCCGGCTGTATGATTTTCGGGCTCGGAAGTGAAATCGCCGGAGTCGCCGTGACCCGTTCCATCGCCAAGTGGTTCAAAGGCAAGAACATGGCATTGGCAATGGGATTGCAGCTGGCGATTGCGCGTCTCGGTACGGCATTGGCACTGCTGCTCTCCCCTATCCTGGTTTCCGCCAAACCTGCCGGAAGTTTCTACACGCTCATGGAGACCGCGCGTCCTGCATTTGCCGGACTTCTGCTTCTGCTCGCGGGCACCATCCTGTGGGGGATTTTCGTGGCAATGGACGCCAGGTTCGATGCCGTAACTGGTTCCACAGACAAGAAAGAGACCACGGAAGAGGACAAATTCAAGTTCTCCGACATCTTCAGAGTGCTTGGCAACAAGTACTTTATCTTGTCCGCACTGCTCTGCGTCTTCTTCTATTGCAGCATCATCTCGTTCAAGAAATTCGCGACATCCATCCTGATACCCAGATTCGGCATCCCGGTCGAGACCGCGAGTCTTATGGTGTCAATGATTCCGTTCTTCACCGTGATTTTCGCGCCGCTTTTCGGCTTCATGGTCGACAAGGTCGGAAAAGGCACGAAATGGATGATTGCCGGTTCGGTATTGGTACTGCTCGCGCACGTCATGATCGCATTCGCGCCACAAGGGGTTTCAGCCTTCGGCTATGTAGCTATCGCAATGCTGGGCGTCGGTTATTCCCTGGTGCCTGCGGCTCTCTGGCCTGCCATCCCCAGGATTGTCCCGGAGAAGAATCTCGGAACGGCATATTCGCTCATATATTGGATTCAGAACATGGGAATGCTTCTGGTCCCGATAGCCGTGGGCTTCATCTTCAGAAATGAAGTGACAATGCCGGGCAACGTGGTGCAGGAGCAAAGCGCGGCACTCCATGCCGAGTTTATCTTCATAACACTCAGCATGTTGGCGATTGCCGTGTCGGTAATCTTCGACAGACTTTCCGCGAAGGAAAACTAAGGAAGCTTGAAGCCCGTGACTTTCATGACCCGTTCAGGAAGTTCAGGGACACCGGTGGTGGGAGCATTGCGGTCCATGGAACGGATCGCCGTCATTTCCTCACCGGCCAATTCGAAATCAAAGATATCGGCGTTCGCCCGGATCCGTTCCAGGTGGACGCTTTTCGGTATAACTATCACGCCGCACTGAACCTGATAGCGCAATGCCACCTGACGTGTGGTCTTGCCATATTTCTGCGCGATCGCGACCAATGTCGGGTCCTCGAAGACCGAGTCGTAACGGCCACGTGCGAAAGGCATGTAGCCTTCATGTTGCACGCCAAGACGGACCATCCACTCGTGCGCCTCCAGCTGCTGCGCCAAGATGTTGGTTTCCACCTGATTGACGGCAGGAACGACCTTGTTGTAACAGATCAGGTCAATGAGCCTGTCGGTGTTGAAGTTCGAGACTCCTATCGCGCGGATGAGTCCCTCTTCATACATCGCCTCCAGGTCACGCCATGCTGCATAGACATCGCCATAAGGCCAATGCAGAAGCACCAGGTCGAGGTAGTCCGTGCGGAGTTTCTTCATGGATTCCATAAGCGAAGCCCTGGCGCAGGAAAAATTGCAGTTCATCACCTTGGTGGTGATGAAGACTTCCTCACGCGGCACGCCGGATTCAGCTATCCCCTCTCCGACAAATTCCTCATTGTTATATAGTTGCGCCGTATCGACCATCCTGTAGCCCAGTGCCAGGGCATCTTTCACACTGTCGATACATTCCGACGGGTCGATCACCTCGAAGGTGCCAAGCCCAAGAACCGGCATAACGACTCCATTGTTCAGTTTTACAGTTTCCATAATCAACCAGTTTGTCATGGCAAATATACAAAACCTGTGGATTGGTGCTATAAAAAAACAACTCCAATCCGAAAGTTTGACACTTTAAGTTAAAAATTATTGGTGTCCGCTAAAACGGTGGCGAACGCTATGTCAAGCGCTTCGATGCTTGGCAGCATCTGTTGACAATGCTCTACGCCATTATAAAGAGGTTCGACTCTCTTCGCGAGATAACGGGCTCCATGTTCCCCGAGGACCGCAAACTGACCCATCTCGGCATCAACATGATGCCGCGTAGAAGCACTCTGTCAGACGCCAACGCGAGAAGACCGGAATTAATCTTCGAGAAGACATATCGTAGCCTGTACGCCAGATACAGCGACGAACTTTCCTCGGACAGCCGGAAGAAACCATCGTCAAGCTGGATCAATAGGCTTCAAATCATAGATTCTACAACTGTAACACTGTTCTCCAACATGCTGTTCAAGGGCGTTGGACGACATCCTAAAACGGGAAAGAAGAAGGGAGGAATCAATGTTCATACGAATATCCACGCCAACGAAGGCGTTCCTTCTGATGTACGGTTCACTTCCGCGGCCACAAACGACAGCTTTATGCTAAAGCCCACGAGCTACGCAGAAGGAGATATCTTGGCCTTGGACAGGGCATATATCGACTACGGGAAGTTCGAAGAACTGACTGCGCGTGGTGTAATCTATGTCACAAAGATGAAGAAGAGCCTTGTGTATCAGACAACTGAGGATGCTGCATATATGACGCCTGATGGACTAATGGAGCATAGGGTGAGGCATGTTACGTTCACAAAGAAGGTAAAGGATGGTGATGATATTATCCATAAAGCACGCATTGTGACATATGTTGACATTAAGAAGAACAAGCCAGCAAAGTTGGTATCATTGCTCACGAATGATATGGAGATGACGGCTGAGGAAATAGTCTCCATCTACAGCAATAATTCGTTAATTTTTTCAGGTCCTAAGCGGCCCTGTCAGTAAATAAAACCAGTTCTTTGAAAAGTTTGTCAATAACTTGTGGGTCCAGTTGAAGAGCTGAAGTAAATTTGTCCCTTAGTCCTATCCTCTTCATCAGGATACTATACGGCGACCTTAATGAAGCGCTTGAGCGACTTGGAATAAGTTTTCAGTCCGAATAGGCGACCTTTGTCCACCTCTGCCTCCTCGCATCTGGAGAGGTCGAAACTGGAGAAGTCAACCTTGACATCGTACCACTTCGGACGACCTCTTTTCCCTGAAGGCTTCTGGAGTGTGGGATAGAACAATACGGCATCGTTTCGGAGCCTGCTTATCACATGGACGCCTTCCTTGTGCAGAGGATTGACGAATGTCTCTTTTGAGAAGAAAGCGTCAGCCACTATCAGACGCGAGATTTTCTGGAGTTTCTCCTTGAGGATGATCAGGTTCTGACAGTACCAATCAACGAGGTTGTAGTCCATCTCCTCCAGAGATTTGGTGTCAGGGGGCTGTATCGCGCTCAGCGTCATGCAATCGCAGTTGTCCACATTAATCGAGTTTTCGTTATTTCTAAATATTCTAATTGCGGTTATTTTCCGATGCAGGAAATATGAGAATTTAATAACTTATTGTAGATAAATACTTTAATATTTAACCTTTTCGTCTTTGTCCCCCTGCTGTCCCCGAAATTTTGGAGCGGCCAACTATTATGCTAGCATTTTGAGGCCGGGGGACAAAAAAGGGCTTCGCGGGGGACAAAAACACTATGCAAGCAGCCATTCCGTTGCTGAGACTATGTGAATGGTCTTACCGTCGATTTCAACATCCCGGGTGGGAGAGAAGGCAATCAGTGTCAGATTGTCGCAGTGAAGCGGACCTGATGCCTGAATCAGCGCAGAGGTCTCGCGATTATATGACTTTGGCGTGTCGATTTCATAGGCGACCTGGACCAACTCGAGTGCCTGATCATTGTCGCAAACAATGAAGTCAACCTCTTTTGCCCGCGGATTGGCCTTGTAGTAATAGACATCGCGAAAATCATATGCGCAGCGGCGGAGCAGTTCAATGTACACTACGTTCTCAAGCCGCCAGCCGATATTCTCTCCGGCCATCGAGTTCTCCCGATTGTTCTGGAAACCGGGATCGACGATATAAGCCTTCGGATTGCGGATCCTGTTCTTGCTCTTGAAGGAATGTTTCGCCAGGATTTGTATGAGGAATGCCTGACGAAGATAGTCCGTATATTTCTTGCAGGTTTTGTCGCTGATCCCGAGGATACTTGCCATATCGTCGTAATTGACCTCCTGGCAAGCATTGTTTATCAAGTGGTTGGCAATCTTCCGCAGCGCATCCATATTGCGGATCTTGAAGCGCCGTTTAATGTCTTTCTCCAGAATGGCAGCGATAAGGCTCTCGATGTAGCCGCGTTTGTTCCTCAGGCCCTGGAGTTCGGGGAAGCCGCCTGTGACGATGTAGTCCATAAAAGAGCTCTTGCGCGCGGCATCGGCCTTGGTGGTGATGCCGGCAGTGTCAACTTGATGATATGCGCAGTACTCGGAGAAGGAGAACGGATAGAGGCGGATTTCGTTGTAGCGTCCGGTCAGATGGGTAGCCAGTTCGCTGCTGAGCAGTTTGGCATTGCTGCCCGTTACGAAGATTCTCATCTTGCTCCGCAGGAGCCTGTTGACGAACAGATGCCAGCCATCCACATCCTGAATCTCGTCAAGAAACAGATACGGGACATTGGTACCATAGAGTTGGTATATGCAGGAAAGGACGGTGTTCAGATCTTTCGCTTCCATACCCAGCAGGCGGTCATCGTCAAGGTTGACATAACCGTAGCGGATGCCATGCTCCAGCAGGACCTTGTGGCAGATGGTCGATTTACCGCTGCGCCGGATGCCAATGACGACCTGGGCCATCGTGCTGTCGAACTCGAACAGGGATTCCTCCCTGCGGGACACACACTTCGAAGGGTCGTATCCCAATATTTCATCTCTTTGTTCTGCAAGGACTTGCAGGATTATTCTTTCCTCAATCATATAATTCCTTAAATAGTTGATACAAAGGTAGTAAAAATATCTGAATTCCGATAAAATGCGGAAAATATCTTCTCGAAATCCGATAAAATGCAAGTTTCGGGCTTCTGAAATCCGATAAGATGCATGCCGAAAAAAGTGCAGCCTTGCATTGCTGCAGGAACTCATTCTCATACAGTTACTCCTATGCTCGCTAACCAAGGGTAGCCGCGCTCATAGGGGCGTTCCGCCCCTATGAGCGCAATAAATATCCACAAACTACTCCAGCTAGTCGAAGGGAAACTTTTTCTTCACTTTTTTCAAAAAAAACTTGGAAAAGTCTTAGAATACTTTTTCAAAAACTTTAACAATCTTTAACGTTTTCTTTGATGGCGGATTGGAGTGAATCTCTTATCTTTGCACAACCGATTAACAAAAGACAGCCGCATTCTATTATGGAACAATTGAAAAGTATCCTTCGTCATTTTGACATTAAACGTTCTGAATACAAGTCAAATTCAACCCTTTCTGAAGATATTATTGGGAAGTGCTTTGCATCTTGTGCAAAAGATATCTTATGTGGGGGTTATATTCTTGTAAATGGGAAGTTCAAAATCGATATACATTCAATTGAACTGTACTATCATGAGGAAGATGGAGGAATTATTGACCCGATAATGTACCACACAAATCTGAAGATGAAGAATTCTACAATCTTCAAAAGGATGAATGTGCTTCCATACTTTGAATTCGGCTCTCTTAATCTTCACACCTCCGGAATTGATGTAACGTTTGAGAATCCGGATGAGCATTATAGAGCGTCGTTTTTGATTCGTGAGTATAGAATCCTGACTGCTGAACAAGAACTTTCAACTTCTGATGTTCCGTTTGATACTCATTCAACACATCTGTTTGATGATATGCTTTATCTTGGCGTCCCTGCGGACAAGCCACTTGATTTGAGATGGTGCAAGGATGAATTTTACAAGGATTACGAAATAGATGAGCTGCCCCGCATTAATGTCGCACAATACAAGTTGAAGAACGGCAAATATGAGAAAGACGAAATATCTCAGGCAGAAGCTGATGAACTTGGTGATAAGGCATTTAAATACAGCGGGAAGTGGTATATGAAATGCCAGCGCAAGTGGCAATTCCGAAGGAAATAATCCAATAATATGATTCAAGACAACCAATGCAACAGGGTGTTCTTTTCCGCCCTGCTTAGGGAGTGCAGTCCCATAGCGTTCCGGGGACTGACCGAAGTCCTCAATAAATATGAGGTCCCCTGGTCTTTTCTTGAGGGGACAAATGATATCTGGTGCCGGGACTATATGCCAATCCAGATACTGCCGAACCAATTTATGGGGTATGACTACCACCCTGATTATCTTCTCCACAGTGCAAAGGATAGGGCCACGATAACTGACGGAAACGAGATTTGCAGAAAGCTGGGATATGCTTGCAGCAATATGCTCTCGACGGTCAAGATTGATGGCGGCAATGTGGTCAAAGCTGACGGGCGTGCGATAATGACGAGCAAGATTTTTGAGGAGAATCCGAGTGATAATCTGTCTTGGTTCATCCATTATATCGAGAGCGCTCTTGGTGCAAGGCTTGTCATCTTGCCTTGGGATGCAAACGAAGAATTCGGTCACTCGGACGGAATCTGCCGGTATATTGGTAGAGACAGGGTCTTGCTGACGAACTATGCAGATTTCGACAGCAGGATGGCGGAACGCTTCCGCAATACCCTTAAGCCCAGCTTCAAACGGGTGGAAGAATTGACATTCAACACCCACAGGAACCCCCACAAACATAGTTGGGCCTATATCAACTGGCTCCAGACGGAACAAGTGCTGATTCTGCCAAAGTTCGGCATCGAGGAGGATGAGCAGGCTCTTGAGCAGATTTCCCGCCTGATGCCGGAGTATGATGGACGCATAGAGATGGTGGATGCCAGCGACCTCGTAATTCATGGTGGCTGCTTCAATTGCTGCAGCTGGACTATTAGAGAAGAACCGTGCGGAGATTTACCTTCAAACGAGAGTGGATTATGAGTAATGTTTCAATTGAACCCGGTGCAGAAGTCTACAAAGGCAGTTTCTCTTTGAGATTTGCGCCTAAACCGGAAGATAAATATGTTCCGAAGAACTATGATGAGGAATGCATCTGCACTGGATTGCGCCTGCTGTCAGAAGGGAAAACAGAAGAGGGGTTGAGGTATCTTCTGATTGCCTGGGCCGATGAGGATTTATGGGCTGGAGAGTTGCTGTCATACGGCTATGCGGCAAATTGGTTCGGTGAGAATGATTACCCGAAGGCTCTGCAGATCCTATACAAAATGGTGGACCGAGGCTATCCGATGGCAATGAACAATCTTGGCACTATGTATATGGAGGGCTGCGGGGTGAGACGCAGCGACCGTTGGGCAAAGTACTGGTTTGAGAAGGCTGTGGCGCGCGAATTCGTTTTTGCTATGGTCAATCTTGCTAACATGCTCACTCTTGGGCCGAAGAAGTACAGGGATTGCAGCAGAGCCGTTGAACTTTTGAAGATGGCTATGGCGAAAGGCGCAGGACCTGTAGCTGCTTATAATCTCGGCAGATGCTATTATTTCGGGCGTGGAGTTGATAAGAATTTGGAGACGGCACAGGAACTATTCAAGGAAGCCGAAGAAGGAGGATTTCCGGTGACGGAGAAATTGAATGAGAAACAGTGATATCTATATCCAATTTTGGGAATACTGAACATTAGATATAATAAATATATTATTAATATTTGCATTATCGTATTTTTGTTGCATATTTGCCGAAAATAAAAAGCAACTATGCACACCCCCGAACAAGTAGCAGCCTCCATCAAGGAAATCATCAAGCAGAAATACGGCAACTTGAATGCGTATGCTCAGGAAAAGAACATCACGCCTACCCAGTTGTACGCCCTGCTCAACGGAAAAGAATATCTGTCATTGTTCTCTGCTGTCCGTTTCAGCACGGACTTCGACCTGAATATTGACTATTGCACGAAGGGGGAACTTCCCGTCCTCAGTCCGGAGCACGATTACAATATGCTGCTGGAAGCTGCGACGGAATTCTTCTACGCAGTACGGGATGAAGACAAGGCACGTGACGAGTTCGAGCGCAAATATGATGACCTATCTTCCGAAGAGCGGGAGCAATCAAAGAAGTATCTGGAAAAACTGCGTATTGACAAGGCAAAGGCCGGATGTGCGCTCGTAGATCTGCTGAACGCGGGCTGGGGTGAGGAGAATCCTGATGATGAGATTGAGAAGCCTGTCATCCCCAAAAGCACGATGAAACTGCACGAAACTATTCAGGAGGTACTCCGCCGGAGCGGACATCCTCTTACATTCACTGAGATTGCGAAGCAAATCAATGCGCAGGAACTCTATACCCGCAAAGATGGCCAACCCGTTCCGGCCAGCCAGATTTCTGCGAGGGTGAAGAGTTATCCGCAGCTGTTTGATGTGAATGCAGAAGATAATCCACATACAGTAACTAACAAATAGCCACATTACGATTATGACTACAACCGAAATTCGAAACAAGGTTTTCGCAGAACTCGATTCAAGAAATTTGGCGAACCCATCCATCAGGAAAAATGCACTGGACCGTGTACTGGATTTTATCAAAATATCAAAGTACCATGAAAATGGATCAGTGATTCTCCCGAAAGATAAACGGCAGTTCAAGCAAGATTATGCGGCTCATAAAGGTAAAGATTTGACTGGAGCAGAAAGCAGTGTCATTAACGAAATGTACAATCAGTATGGACTATAAGGAAGGATTACAACCTGTCATCGGACCCAATCCCCGAATCCTTATCCTCGGTTCTCTGCCCGGAGACGAATCATTGAGGAAGCAGGAATATTATGGCAATCCGCGGAATATGTTCTGGGACGTGATGAGCGGTGTTCTCGGTGAGAAAGCTCCGGTTCGGTATCCTGAAAGGGTTGAGTACTTGAAACGCCACGGCATTGCATTATGGGACGCTCTTCACGCAGCTGAAAGAGAAGGAAGCCTGGATGCAAATATCAAGAACGAGGAATTCAATGACATTGCCGGGCTACTTGCAGCCAACCCGTCCATTGAAGTCATTGCCACAAACGGAGGAAAGGCCGAGAAGTCCTTCAGGAAATACATTCGCCGGAATCCTTCCGTCACCAGAAAGAGGATATGTCACTGTGCAAGCACAAGTCCGATGAGCATTTGCGCCAGATGGAATCTTGATCGGCTCATAGAGCAGTGGCGCAAAATCTTATAATTGATGAAAAAACCGGTACAAGACGAGCAACAGGAAAAGGAAACCTTAGTCGATTGGCTGAAGGGCATCGGACTTGTCGGCATTCCGCTATGGATTGTCTTATTTTTCCTTTGTTGCGTCGGCATCAGTGAGTGCCGGGACAGACACAGCAAAAATAGGCCGACACCTCCACCGTACAGAACGGAAGACATTTACCAACACCGTCCTATCGAAAATACAAGAACTGTCACAAAACGCTCCTTTGCGCCTATTCAGAGCGAGGAAAACAAGATGATTGACAAATTGAACGGAGAGGATTTCTACGACTATTCCGATTACTACGACGGACTTGACGGAGAACACTCCGATATCGATTATAACGAAATCAGAGATTATTTTGAGGATTAGTTCTCAAGTCAATAGTTCGTTAATTTTATAAAAGTTACGTCACGGCGCGGACGCCGTAGAATAAAAGCTCTTTGAAATCAGTGTTATTTAATCGCATGTTTGGGCGTTTACCGGACATTGCAATAAGTCGATCCACCATTGCAGCATTGTGCAACAGGGTTTTTGTCGAGCCGACGGAAAGGTTGATGTTTTCCTGCCTGGCATAAGCCCTCGCCACGTTGATGGAAGAGAGTGACATGTTGAAGGCAAACGCAAGTGTCTCCTTGTTGCGAGCCTGACAGTGAGTGAGGCCTGTGAACTGCTTCGCATCGCGGAACAATTTATGTGTAGCTTCTCATAAGCTATCCAAGCAGATAAAGCAAAACTTCCCGCTAAGGTACTTCTATGGAGAAAGTGCAAATGCCATCAAGATACAGGTCTGGGTCACACTTATCGCGAACCTGCTTCTGATGGTCATGCAAAAGCGAATCATGCTGATGTACTACGTCAATCTTTACACCTTCCTTGAAGACCCTGAAAAAGACTGGGCAAAACTGCTCTCTGAGGCGAATACACCTCCTGAAGGAGAGCTACTGCTCTTCTGCTGAGAGGGGCTTACTTTCAAGAGAATCATCCGCAATGCCGTTACAACATGGATATTTCACCGCTTACTGACTTTTAGCGGACAGCAATGGTTAAAAATATTTAATAGAGCAACCGAAAGTCGACATCCATCAAGTATACAGGGCATTATCCATCCCCGCGGAGGAAAGTGACGGGTCCGGCGGAAAACCCTGTGCATTATTTGAGTGAATGGGTATGCTCCGGAATATGTAATCCACATCCATTTTCATCACAAATGTTCCAGGAAAACGATTTAGATGGTACCAAACGTGAATATTATGCCACTTAGTACCAAGAAAACGTTTTAGATAGTACCAAATCTTGGTTGCAGTAAGATAAAACATGCGGACAGCTGCGCTTACCCTCTCGCTTCCTCTTCCACAGGATTTTTCACCTGACCCGTGAAATCACCGTCAATGCATTACATACTTGCACAACAGCAAAAGCCCCAGAATCGCCATTACAGCGCTCTAGGGTCTTTATATCTTAAAATCAAAGTGTCAAAGATGTGAGATTACTTCAAATCCTGCTTGTAGAATTCTGCATAGTTCCAGCCGGCGGCCTGATAGATAGGCAGGTAAGCGGCAATCATGCGCTGGAGGAAATCCTGGTAACCGGAGAGGGTCTCAGGCTTGGACCAGGCCACTTCGGCAAGGGCAGCCATTCGTGGAAGGTTCATGAAGTACACCCTTTCGATTGCAGAAAGATGCTCCGTCCATGTATTGCATTGAACACCAAGCACATGAGATGCAGCATTCTCATCCATGCCGCCGACAGGATTATAGCTCCATACTTTCTCCAGAGGAACGCTTCTCCTGTGGGCGAAGAGTTCACCCTCACGGGATTCCGTCTGGTAGCAGTCGAAATAGCAATGATATTTGTCGGTCATTATCACATCATTGCCGAGCGCGGCAGCCTTCTGTCCGCCTTCGCTTCCCTTGGCCCAGGACATCACGACGCAGCTCTTGGAAACACCGCCTTCGAGAACCTCGTCCCAGCCGATGATATGCTTGCCCCTAGTCGCCAGGAATTCCTCGACCTTGGAAGTGATGCAGCTCTGCAACTGAGCCTCTGACGTCATGCCTTCCTTCTTCATAAGTGCCTGACAATCCGGACATTCAGCCCATCTTTCACGTGGAGCTTCATCTCCGCCGATATGAATCATGTCGCCAGGGAACAATTCGCAGACCTCTTCGAGGACATTGCGGCAGAACTCCCATGTCGTCTCTTTTCCGATGCACATCACGTCCTTGGAAATGCCCCATTGCTGACGCACCTCATAAGGTCCGCCGGTGCAGCCGAGCCAAGGATAGCTTGCGAGTGCAGCCACGCTGTGTCCAGGGATTTCAATCTCAGGAACGGTGACGATATGTCTGTCCTGTGCATATTTCACGATTTCACGAATCTGGTCCTGGGTATAGAATCCGCCATAAGGGCCCTCGTGGTAAACATCGCATTGTTCCCCTGAAAAATTGGTGTCGTATGATCTTGCGCGCACGGAACCGATTTCCGTAAGACGCGGATATTTCTTGATTTCGATTCTCCATCCCTGGTCCTCGGTGAGATGCCAGTGGAATCTGTTCAGCTTGTGCACCGCCATCATGTCAATGAATGACTTCACTTCGTCCACAGAGAAGAAATGCCTGCCGCAGTCGAGCATGGCTCCACGATATCCGAAACGCGGGGTGTCGCGTATCACCATCTTGTGGTCCACGCCCTGCATGAGCAGCTGTGTCAATGTCTGGAGACCGCTCCAGAGTGCATCTTCGTCGGCAGCCTTGATGATGATGCGATGACGTCTCACCTTGATCACATAAGAGCCGTCCGCCTTCACCCATCTGGAAAGTTTAAGTTTCACAGTAGAGCAGCATCCGCCTTTCTTCAGCGTAATCCCTTTGCTTTCAAGGATTTTCGATGTAAGGTCAATGTAAGTGTCAGCCAAATTGCTTCCTGACGGAGCAGCAATGGTTATCTCTGACGGGATAGAAGACTTGCCGGCACGTCCAATGACTTCGGCAGGTTCAGGCACAATCTTTACGGCAGCTGTCGCAGTCACACAAATCACCGCCAGCAGCGTCGTACAGAACATTTTTCCTAATTTCATATCGGTTGTATCATTAATTTATCTTCGGATCCAGATCCACATCCACAGATGAAGAAACTTTCACTCTGACGGAAGCATCGGAATAGCCCTCCAATGCAAAGATAATACAATCATTTGACTTGACACGAATCCTGTAGCAGCCGTTCTTGTCCGTGGTGGCAGAAACGGAAGGGTCGGACGCAGCGGAGACTTTTACGCCCGACAATACGGCAGCCTGCACATTGCGCACAGTGCCAGTCACTTCCACGTAATCACCAAGTGCGGCCTCTCCTGTTTCAGCAGCATTGACACCGGCATTGACCTTGTCGGCATTGGCATCGTCGGCATTGGCATCGTCTTTTACAGTTATCGTGGTTTCGAGGCGGATGTCATCGGAGGATTCGCCGATATAGATGGCGAATTCGCCCGGCTCGACTACGCGGCGCATTGACTTGTCAAGAAGCGAAAGCGCGGACACGGGAACATTGAACCGGACCTCGGTCGACTCGCCTGGTTTGAGGCTGATTTTACGGAAGGCTTTGAGCTGCTTGACCGGCGTGGCGACACTGGAGACCAGATCGCGGATATAGAGCTGCGGTACGGTCTTGCCGGCTTTCTCCCCGGTGTTTTTCACGGTAAAGCGCACATTGACGGTATCACCGGCTGCAAGGACATTGTCCCTAATTTGCAGATTCTCATAGCTGAACGTGGTGTAGCTCAGACCATGGCCGAAGGAATATGAGGCGTAAGGGTCGGAGTACACGTAATCGCGTCCCGGCGAATCTGGCGTGCCTTTTTTGTTGTAATAGCCCTTGTCGGTCGGGAGGTAATTGTAGTAGCATGGAAGGTGGCCGGAACTTTTCGGGAATGAGACCGGAAGCTTTCCGGAAGGGTTCACTTCGCCGAAGAGTATGGACGCGATGGAGTTGCCTGCTTCTTCGCCGGCGTACCACTGGACGAGTACCGATTCGGACAATGCGGCGATTTCATCAGCTACGAACGGCTTGCCGGTTACCATCGTGACTACCATTGGTTTACCGAGCTTGGAGAGTTCCCGAATGAGGTCCATCTGCACGCCAGGAAGTGTCAGGTCGGTCAGGTCATAACCCTCGCCGGATGTGGCCGGTTCGCTTGCTCGTGCGAGTATTGCACTCTGCGAACCCACGAAAAGCAGTATCACGTCACTCTTCCTGGCGGCTTTGATAGCGGCTTTGAAGCCTGATTTGTCCCGCGAATACGGGTCGCAGCCTTCGGCATAGTTTATACGGACTCCACGCGGGTCCAGCATTGACTTCAACCCGTCCAGAGGTGTGACGCCGTTGCTCTTGTCCGCGCTCCAGCTGTAGTCGCCGAACTGCACCCTGTCGGCATTCGGGCCGATTACGGCAATGCTGCCCAGGCCGTCTGCAGAGAGCGGCAGGAAGCCGTCCTTGTTCGTCAGAAGTACCGTGCTTTCGTCTGCCATGCGGCGCGCAAGTGCCTTGGCTTCGGCGGTATGGATAGCTTTTCTCCATTCGAGCGTATCAGGAAGCGGCTTGTCGAAGAGCCCCGATGCGAATTTCGCGTAAAGCACGTTGCCGGCTGCCCTGTCAATGTATTTTTCGTCCAGTTTTCCAGTGCGGACGAGTTCTTCCACGAATTTGTAGTCTTCGCTTCCGGCTTCCAGGTCAATGCCTGCTTCCACTGCCATTTTCGCAGCTTCCGCGCCGTTCTCCGCAGCCATGTGGAATCTGTAAAGCATGTGTACCGAGCCCCAGTCGGAGTACACATAGCCCTTGAAGCCCAATTCGTTACGGAGCAATTCCGTCATGTAATACGGCGATCCGGTAACAGCTACGCCGTCATAGGAACTGTAGCAGTTCATTATGGACAGCGGTTTCTGATTTTCTATAACACTCTGAAACGGAACGAGATACAGGTCACGGAGTTCATGTTCGCCGCCCTTGACGGATGCCAAGTTCAGGCCGCCGGTAGGGTCGCCGTGTGCAAGGAAGTGCTTCGGCGTGGTGATTTTTCCTTTTGCGTTCATCGCCGACACATAGGCATTGCCCATACATGAAATGAGGTACGGATCTTCGCCGTAGGTCTCCTCGACGCGGCCCCAGCGGAGTTCCCTCACGATATCCAGGTCCGGTGCCAATACCTGCTCGGCGCCGATTGCCGTCATTTCATCGGCAATGACCCCGGCCATCTTTCCCACCAGTTCCGGCTCGAAGGTGGCCCCTTGTGCAATGGCCTGCGGAAAGACGGTGCTTCCGTCCTGCACGACGCCATGCAGTCCTTCCATGACAGGAATCACCGGTATTCCCAGCCTGGTTTCTTCCTTCATGTATTTCTGTATCTGGTACATGGCCCGCATATATTGCTCCGAGCTGTACGGAAAGGCTTCAATGCATCCCCAGGAGTGACCACCCGACGAGGCCGCCAATTTCTCCATATCCACTTTCCCTTCCGTATTGAAGTGCTTGAAATGCAGATGTCTCATCTGCGCCACCTTTTCCGCCAATGTCATCCTTCCCAGCAAGTCCGCAGTCCTCTCCTCCGGCGACAGCGTCTGGTCCTTGTATGGCGGAAGGGCGGTGTGGAGGATGGTATCGGCAAGATGAAGGACATCTTCCTTGTTCACTTCCACAGGATAGGTCTTCCCGTTGCAGACCCAGCCTTTCTCAATGGCGAAATAATCCGGCTCAGAGACATTTTCTCCGGCCAGTTTCTTTTTCAGCCAGCCGTAGAACGCTTCCCAGCGGGGCAGATAATAGTCACGCAGAAGTCCGCTCCATTCCTTGTTCGCGTAATCGCGGATTCTGGTAGTTCCTATTTCCGGTCCCCAATAAGAGATGAGCATACGGGCATTCTTTTCCGACAATGCCCTGTCGGATGCGGTCGAGCCATAATGCTTGGCCTTGTCCAGCCAACGTCCGACCAGCCAGTCCGGCTGCGTCCCGGCCAGACGGTCCTGAAGTTTCAATAGTTCAATGAATTCGTCTGAAAGCAGAGTAAAAGCGTCTCCGTCACCGCTTTTGTAGGCCGACATTGAGTTTTCGTATACCTCTCGGGCATGATTGGTCAGCACCTGGCGTGCAAGATCGGCAAGGTCATAGCTGAATGTGGCTGAGCCTTTGAATTCAGGCGCTGCGGCAATGAAGTATTCGAGGGCGTGCTTGAGGTCCTCAGGATCATACTGGAACCGCTTCGGTCCCCACGTGGAAACATTCTTCACATTCATTCCCGGACGCGCACAGAAGATTGATTCGAATGTTCCTTCTCCCTTGATCTTGAAATCGCCGTAGATGGAACGTGTCAGGATATGCCAGGCATTGAGAAGGTCATCATTGCCCTTGCCATACCTGTAACGGATATAGTTGCGGGTATAGTCCTCTACTGACGGTTCTCCTTCTTCCCATGCGGTTTTCATCGCCCAATCATAGACCACCGGGTTCGCATGAATTCCTTCCGGAAGTATGCCGACGCCACGGAGCAGGCCTGAACTGAGTTCCAATGCCTGGTGAGGGCCTTTGATGATGATCGGCAACTGGCCGCCCATATCCGTCTTCCCTCCGAAATGGTTCACGGTAGCCCAGATCCACGGTGTTCCGTAGAATTCATGGGTGTCGCGCCATGTGGTGCCGCTCTCGCCGAAGAGGTCGATGACCATCGTATGTTCCGGTGACAGTCCGGCGAGAAGTTCTTTCTTCGGATTGCCGCTCCATCCCTGGAGCATCCATACGGAACCGGGCAGGCCGCGCTGCATGGCAGCCTGGATCAGTCGCGCCGTGCGGGTGACATTGACACCGGTCGTGTCGCCGCCTTCATGGAAAAGGTCTCCGCCGAGATACTTGATGTCATCGCCATATTGACGTTTGAGCTCCTTATACCAACTGTCTGACATCTTCGTGAAAAGCGGGTCGTCCGGGAGCAGGACGGAAGGACGACGGAAAACGTGTCCCCACATGCCCTGGTCGGCAATCTTCGCCGTCGGATATTTCCCGGCAAGTGAAGTAGGGACCATTCCCCAGAATCCCTGGAGCACCGGTTCGATTCCCAACTCCTTCATCCTGGCCAGGATACGACGCTGCATATCAGCACGTTCCTCCATCATGGCGCGGCTCATCGGACCGCCCCAGCCTTGCAGGTTGCCCATCAGCCACCAGGCGGTATAAGCCGGTCCGGCTACAAAGTCCTTGATTTCGGCATCCGTGAAGCCGAACTGTCCGAGGACTTTGGCCCATACGATTTCGCAGCCTATAGGAGCAAGCATGAGGTTCACGCCCTGAAGCGCCATCCAGTCCAGTTCGCGCTCCCAATCCTTCCAGTCGTAGAACGAATAGGAGTAGTTGTATGTGCAATAATTCAGGGCATATCTGTACCCGAATTTCGAGTTGCGGATGATATGCCCTTCTGTTTCAGGAAGTTTTCCGCCAAGCACGCCGATATTGTCTCCGTTGTGCGAGAAGCTTTCATGGCAGTACATATTGAGATAATAGTTGACTGCCATGGATGCCGCCGTTGCAGAAGATGCCGATATCTTCAGCTTTCCGTCCTCAACGTAAAACTCATAAGTATCAGCATAACCGGAGGCTGCCGGCCGCTCAGAAAATTCCACCCTGCCGACGAGGGAAGGGATACGCCTGGAGACGAGATTTCTGACTCCGACGAAATTGTCAGCAGATGTTGCAACTGCTGTAGACAGGAACAGGATTGCGGCCGCTGTCAGCAGCCTGACGAAATTCTTCATTATTTAAGATTGATGTCTAAAATTACAGGATAATGATCGGACACGGTGTCCAGTCTCTCAAGTGATTCGCCGAAAAGGAACGACTTTACCACATGCGATTCCTCGAAGTTGATGAAGTCAGTGCCGTTGGCATCGTAGAGGATATAGTCAATGTTCTGGTTCGGCTGTGCCGGAAGCGTCCCTTCGGTAGCACTCTTGATGACGAACTTTTCCTTCAGAATCGGGAACGCGGCACCGCCGTTGGCCCATGCGGGAGAATCATTCAGGTCTCCGGCAAGGAATACAGGCTTGATTCCTGCGAACTTGTCGGCTTCATTGACAATGATCCTGGCGCTTTCCTTACGCTTGTCATCATCAGTATCCAAATGAGTGGCGATGAACACGAACTTCTCGAATTCGGCAATGATCAGGATTCTCTTCTCCCTTCCTTCTATCGGAACGGTGGTCACGTTCTTGAAACCGAGTTTGTTCAACACCGATTCCTTGATGAGCAGTCCGGGACCGATCTTGCCGCCGGCATAATCCGCGGCCTGTCCGAAAACCACTTTCCATTTTTCGCCGGTAGCCGTGGCGATATCATTGAGCAGTTCGCGTCTTCCTCTGTCGGACGCATGCCAGTCAAGTTCCTGGATGGAAATCATGTCCGGAGACAATCCCTTGATTACGCGTGCAAAGTTCGCAGTATTCTGCGCCGTGAAGCCGTTTTTCGAAGGATCACCGTTGTTTCCCTTGCAGTAGTATGAGTTGTACGTCATCAGACGGATTGTCTTGTCGGATTTTCTCGGATAAGCATAAGGGCTGGTCGTGTTAGACCCGTTTCCGGAACCGCCGCCGTTTCCGCCCTGCCATTGGTTATTTCCGGTTTCAGGCTTGCTGCATGAACCGGAAGCAATCATCGACAAAGCGATGATTGCTGAAAAAAGAATATGCATCTTCATGTTCACTTTAAAGATTAATTCTCGTCCCAATGCGGGTTCTGCTTTACCTTACCGTTGCTGAGCAAAATCTGGGACAGAGGAATAGGATAAAGATAGTCCCTGTCTTCACGCCATTGACGAGGCTCCGTAGCGGTGTCATGCACTATCACATTGCCTCCGTTCTCTCCTGTAAGACGGAATTTCTCGCCTATCTTGTAATAGGTCTTGACGCCGTCGATCTCAGGTTTTGCATTGGTGTAAAGGCAGATGTCCATAGCGCTGTTCTTGCCGTCGCCATCCATATCATATACACGATATGTCTCGCCGTCCTTGATAGGAGCGAAGTACATGCCCTCGATTTCATTTTCGAAGCGCTTGCCTTCCTTCCAGCGTACCATATCATAGTATCTGAAGCCTTCAGCGATAAGTTCGACTGCACGCTCCCTGCGGATTTCCAGAATCACGCCCTTGTTTGCTCCCGTAACATTGGCATAGCCGGTCACAGGGCTTGCGAGATACGGATCCGGATTCAGATTGGCCGCTTCCATGTTCAGGTTCGGCATTCCGACTCTGTCGCGCAATTTCTTTATCGACTTGTCGATGTCGCTCTGTGTCAATGTTCCCAGTTCAGCCTTGGCTTCGGCAAAGTTAAGATAAACTTCCGCAGAACGGAACAAAATGATGTCATTATATGAATTGTTGTAACCGTCCTGACTTGCATCGCCTACCCACTTGGTGAGGTTATATCCGGTGTGTGAGCATGCGAAATCAGGGCCGAGGGTCTCCGTACCGCCGATTCTGGTGTACTTCGGTCCCCTGACGGTCTGTGTCAGACGCGGATCACGGTTCTGCATCTCCATGTAGAAGCCCATTGTCCCGTAATTCGGCTGGTCGGTGAATCTGGTACCGTCAGCCATAAGATAGCTGTCAACCATCTTCTTGGTCACGCCCGGCATACCGTAAGTCGTGGAGAGCGCATACATGTTGATATTGTGGACGATACTCTGTCCCTTGTCATAATCCCTTGCCAGAATCACTTCTTTCGATGTGGATGTGGCATTTTTCGCAGAGAAGAGGTCGCGGTACGGGCTGGAGCCTGTGTTATAGATGTCATACGGACTGCTGGTAATGAACTTTTCCGAAGCATCGGCGCAAGCCTGAAGGAACTCGTCGCCGCCTTCCAGGCCATGATATTTGCGGAATGTTCCCTCGAAAAGGCAGATTCTGGATTTCAATGCCAGTGCCGTCCATTTCGTAACATTGTAAACATCAGGGGCCGTAGGCAGGTTGTCAATGGCGAAGTCAATGTCTTCCAGCACTTTCTCCATGACATATTCACGGGAATCACGAGCCTTGTAGAGAGCCGGATCGGCTGAGCCTACAGGGGTATCATACCATGGCACGTCACCGAAGCGTTTCACTTTCTCGAAATAGAAATATGCCCTGAAGAATCTCGCTACTCCGTCATAATGCGCACGTGCTTTGGCATCCTTGCATCTGTGGGAGTAATAGAGATAGTGGTTTATGTATGTCAACGGATTCCATGAGCCGGTAGTCCAGCCGCCTCCGTCATTTTCGACGACCCTTGTTCCTGCAACCTCTTTGGAAAGAGTCGTGCAGACGATAAGGTCGGCAGTTTCGGAATAGATGGATTCCGCCGTAGGAAGGTTCTGCTGGTAGAACGTATTTGTGAACGTCCGCAGCTCAGCTTCATTGTTGAAATAATTCTCAGGCGCGAGCTTGTCCTGCGGGAATTCATCCAAATCACAGGAAGTCACTGCTAGTGCACCGAGCAATAATATGTATCTGTATAGTTTCATGATATGTTCACCTATTAGAATGTAATATCAAGACCGAATGAATATGTCTTGGAGAAAGGATATACGCGGCCGTTAGGGTCGGATGTCATCTGCTCCGGATCCAGGTAGTCGCTCTTCAGTTTCGTCCAGGTGGCAAGGTTGTCTCCGCTGAAGTAAACGCGGATCTTGTCCACATGGATTTTCCTGGTAAGGTTTTCCGGAATGGTATATCCCACGGTCACATTCTTGAGTCTCAAGTATGCCAGGTTCTGGAGATAACGGTCATTGACCTGTCCGAGCGAGCCTCCGTCGGCACGGGAATATCCGCGCACCTTAGGGAAATAAGCGTCAGGATTCTCTTCTGACCACACATCCGTCAAGATGGTTTTCGGGATAAATGATGCGTACGGACGTGCATAAGGTCCCCAGAACATCATGTTGTTCGCTCCCGGATAGATGTGCTGGCGTCCGATTCCCTGGAAGAACAGTGCCACGTCGAATCCATACCATGAGAGATTCGCATTGAAATTGTAATGCCATCTCGGACGGGAATTTCCGATGACCCTGAGGTCTCCCGGATTGGAGAGAGTATAGTCGCCCTGATCTACTTTACCGTTGTCGTCAAGGTCGGCATAGATAAGGTCACCGCCTTTAAGTCCGCGATATTCACCGGTAGCGCCATTGTAGATATGGTTGTTCACCTTGGACTGGTCGACAGGTCTTGCAGCAGCTTCTGCGTCATTCCTGAACAAACCCTCGATGTGGTATCCCCAGATTTCTCCGATGTCACGTCCCTCGATATAGCTGGACAGCGATTTGTCAGGATTGTCATATCTGGTAATCTTCGCCTTGCTGTCTGCAAGTGAAGCACTTATGCCATAACGGAAAGGCTTGCGAGCCAAGCTGAAACTGTCATTCCATGCGAGGGTGATTTCATATCCCCTTGTACGGAGGTCACCGGCGTTCATGTTAGGAGAAGCCTGGCCGTATACACCAGGGAGTTTCTTGCCCGGGATAAGCATGTCCTTCGTATCACGGATATACAGGTCCGTCGTGAATGAAAGTCTGCCTTTCAGGAAAGCGAGGTCCAGACCAAGGTTCTTGGTAATGACGGTCTCCCATGTGAGGTCGCCGGACTGCTGCGCACCGAGACTTGTGATGTAAATCTTCTGTCCGTTCATCAGATATGAGTCGGAAAGGGTCGGGCTCAATGACTGTATGTATGGATAGTTGTCGGCGATGGCCTGGTTACCCAGAGAACCGACAGACGCACGGATCTTGAAGTTGTTGATGATGTTGTTGTAAGGCTTCATGAATTCTTCCTCGCTCACACGCCATCCGAGCGCGATTGAAGGGAAGAAGCCCCAACGGTCATTTTTCGGGAAACGTGATGTTCCGTCCCAACGCATGTTCGCCTCCACGAGATAACGTCCCTTATAGTCATAATTGATTCGGGAGAAGAAGCCCAGAAGCTGCCATCCGTAATGTCCGCCGCTGGATTCTGCCGTTCCGACACCGAGATTCAAGTCATTGAGAGTTTCACTCTGCAGATCTTTCTTGGCGCCATAGAGCGTCTTCGCATCATACGTCTCATGGTTCATACCGACCAGAATCTTGAAGCTGTTGCCCTTGATTTCATTCTCGTATGTCGTATAGAGGTCGTATGTATAGTGCTGGTTGACCTGTGACCTCTCACGCAGTTTGTCGGCGAAAAAGCCTGTGTTGGCTGTCTTGATCTCAGGATATGCCTCAGAATAAGTCATGTTTGCAGAACGGTATGTCTTCTCCTTCTGGAAACGGTCGTAGCTGAAATTCCCTACGATAGTCCAGCCCTTGGCAGGAGTGAGGATTCCGCCGATCGTGGTGATATACTGGGTCTGCTTGAGCTGCGAGAACATCTTGCCGCCGTTTACGGCTGCGATAAGGCCGTCTGCAGGGGTATTGCTTGAAACGGCATTGGTATAGACATTGCTGCCGTCAGGATTGACCGGAACGAGGAACGGGAGTGCGTGGAACGTGTAGTTCGGAATGTTGCCGCCGTCCTCGAAGTCATAACCAGGTGATTTGTAGTTGGATGTGAACATCCTGGCGGAACCGTTGATCTTAAGCCATGACTTCACCTGGGAGGAGAATTTCATGTTCAATGAATTGGTCTTGTACTTGTCGGTATTCTGCGCATACAGACCGTCCTTCGTATAGTGGTTTCCGCTGATGAGATAATTGAATTTGTCAGTACCGCCGCTGATGCTGAGGTCATGGTTCCATGTAGGCTGGGTAAAATCGAAGAGGTAGTTGTACCAGTCAAAGTTACCGTAGTACATGTATTTTCCGTTTTTCTGGACAACCCAAGGGCGTGCGGAATTTTCCGTCTTGTCATTACGCCTGCGCCAGAGCTCGCGATAGTCTTCACCGTCGTACAATGTGTAAGGGCTTCCGTTATAAGAACGGGAGAACTCATCCACGATAAGTGCTGAGTAATAACCGCTTGTAACGAAGTCGGTAGAGGCGGTCGGCTCGGAAAAACTGAATCTGCCGTTATATGAGATATGTGCAGTGCCGTCCTTGCTGCTCTTCGTGGTAATGAGAATCACGCCGAAACCTGCACGGGCACCATAGATTGCAGCGGAAGCTGCGTCCTTGAGGACTGATACCGACTCCACGTCATTCGGATTCACACGGTCAATGCTTCCCTCGACACCGTCGATAAGTACCAGAGGGGCACCGCTGCCGTTGATGGATGCCACACCACGGATGTTCAAGCCGGTCTCCTGTCCGGGAAGGCCTGAACCATATGTGATGTTGAGGTTCGGGATTGCGCCCTGAAGAGCCTTACCAAGGTTCGACACCGGGCGGTCCTTGAATTCTTCGGCTGTCACCTGTGACACGGCACCGAGGAGGTTTGCCTTTTTCTGCGAACCGTAACCTACGACTACGAGAGCATCGAGGCTCATGCTGCTTTCCTCCAGGACAATCTTCATCGTGGATTTGGGAGAAAGAGTCTGTGAATTGTAGCCGAGGCAGGAAACGAGAAGCTTGTCGTTCCCGTCTGCCTTGATGCTGAATTTTCCGTCAACGTCAGACACGGTGCTGCGGGAGCCGCTTTCATTGGCCACAACGACACCGATAAGGGGCTCGCCGTTTATGTCGACGATGGTTCCGTTGACAAGCACCTCGCCGGATTGTCCGGTTACAGCTGTCTTTTTCTTGAACAATACAATCTGCTGAGCCACAATCTTAAAGTCAAGATCCGTGGTGCTGAGCATCTTGCCTACAGCCTGTTCAGCAGGCATCGCTTTCGCTTTCAGCGACACCTTCTGGGTAAAGTCAATGTTTTCGATTTCATAGAAGAAGCGATAATCCGAGGTGTTCTCGATAGTCTTGATCGCTTCCGAAAGTGGAATCTTGTCAAAACTTGCAGTTATGGTCCGCACTGGATTCTGTCCCCAAGAGAAAATCGGGGTCAGCATCAGCAGAACAACTGTCAAGAATGCTTTTGGTTTCATGTTTTATCTGTATTATCTTGTTATTTTTCCAGAGACTTGAACGCTTCCGTCAAGTCTGAATGCATACCCTATAGGAGAGGCCAGAGCCATCAGCGACAGGATTTCGTTCAGTGTTTCATTCCTGAGCGTAAAATTATATTTATAGGCATTGGCAATGTCGGCAGACACGGCGATATTCACATCATACCACCTTGAAAGACAGTCACATACCGCACCGAGAGTCCAGCCTTTGAATTCAATGGCGTTCTTGGTCCAGCAGTTTTCCTGAAGCACGTCTCCCTGAACAGGTGACAGCGTGCCATCTTGGGAGCACCTGACGATATCCCCAGGTGTCATCATCTGGTAATCCATATTTGTCCTGAGAGCTACGGAACCCTCCTGCAGCGCTACCATGATATCCCCGGTTTCTTTCTCCGTGCGGACATTGAATTGCGTCCCGTAGACGCAGATTTCGACATTGCCGGATTTGACCACAAAAGATCTGCCCTCATTTTTCGCGACATGGAAATAACCTTCGCCGTCCAGAAGCACTTCACGCTGTCCGGTTTTCTGACTGTTGTCCAATGATATGGTGGATCCGTCCCTGAGGCATATTTCGGTGCCGTCAGAGAGCATCATCCTGGATTTGCCGTTAAGCGGCGTGTATTCTGCAATATTGAGATAATCCGATGGTCTGCTGACTGCAGCAAGAAATCCCGCCGTCGTAAACAAACCTGCTGCCGCAATGCAAGCCGCTGCCGCCACCCACTTGCTGAAACGTCGTTTAGGCTTTCCTGATTTCGCATTGCCGTCATTCTTTCTGATGGTCAAGTCCTTGACATGTTCCCATGCAGCATCGGCATCGAAATCCATATCTTCTTGTCTGACAGATTCCCACAGGACTGCAAGTTCGTTGTATACTTCCCTGTTAAGAGGAGCCTTATCCAGCCACGCAGTGAGCACGGCATCACTTTCCGCATCCGAAATGCCTTTCAGGTTGCGGAGTATCTCATCCCATGGAATTTTTCTGTTTCTTTTCATAATCAACTGTTTTCAGCAATATATTTTCTGATTACGCTCAATGCTTTGGTAATTTGAGCTTCTACCGTCTTCGTGGAAATATTCATCTTTTTGGCAATCTCCTTGTGGGACATGTTTCCGAAACGACTGCTTACGAACACCATCCGGCATCGTTCAGGAAGCGAGAGTATGGCTTCCTCGATGAAATGGTTGAGTTCCTGCAATTCAATGGAAGAGTTGTCGCATGAAATGAGGTCAGTGATACACTCGTCAATGTTAAGAGACGCCTTGGAATCCCTCAACCAGTTCATGCACCGGTTTCTGACCGCGCGGAAAAGATATGACCCCGGAGACTTCATCCGCCCGAAATTTTCCTTGTTTTCCCAAAGGGAGACGAACAAGTTCATGACAATCTCTTCGGCAGAATCCTTTTCTTTCACGAATAAGGCAGCATATCTGCAAAGCTGGACATAATACCTTCTGAAAAGGATTCCGAAAGCGTCTTCGTCACCCTTTCCAAGCCTTTCCAGAAGGATTTCATCAATACTGTCCAGCCTGTTCATTTCAAATTACTTTGCGCACGCTCCGAGATGCTTGCCCTTACGAGCTTCACCTCTCTGGTCTTTTGCCAGAAGAGTACGGTCTGCCACAGGGACAATGGTATCTTCAGCAATACCTGAGAGCTGCTCTGCCGTAAGTCCTCCGGTAACTGCCGGATTGGATGAGCCTACAAGAGCGATCGTCTTGGTATATCCGCCATTGTCGGAAAGCTGTCCGAGCATGGATGCAGGATCGAATGCTACCTCGGAAGCAGAGCCGGAGGCATTGTAGAGTTGCTTGCCGACGAGCGTGGTGTTGAATGTAATTCTCTGGGAACCATCGTTTTCATAGCCGACATTCTCTGAGCCTTCGATGCTTGATGTGTTACCTGCGATGATGGAGTTCCAAACCTTGATTCCGGAAGCATTCTTGCTTACAAGACCGCCGACATTCTTTCCGCTGTTGCCGGTGATAGTGGTGTTGATAATATTCACTTCACCCATGTGGACAGCAACCGTACCCCACTGTGCAGTATTCTTGTTTCCCGTGAATGTGCAGTTCACGATTACGCCATGGTCGCCCCAGATTGCATAGAAAGCGGAACCGGCGCCATTGCACGTGTTATTGGTAAATGTGCTTCCATATATATAGAAGTATGACTGGTCTCCGCTTGTCTGGCTCCAGTGTCCGTCAATCATCATGACACCGCCATTGGTAGCAGCTTTATTGCCGTCAAATGAGCTGTCATATATGAAGAGTCTGGATTTCGTGCTGGAGATTGCTCCGGAAGCACCGGCTGAAACATTGTTGTTCACTGCGCAACGGTTAAGGGTCAATGCTCCGGTCTTGTTGAGGTTCACATGGATGGCACCACCTTCCTTGGCAGCATTGTCACTGATGGTACAATCCTCAAGGGTAACATTGGTATTGCCCTGAACTACGAACGCGCCACCGCGTCCGCCTGCGATATTTACGCCGTTCACAGCGGTTCCCGGACATCCGTCAGCATTGCCGTCCTGAATCTTGATACCTTTCACCAATACGGATTTGCCTTCTTCGATGGCCGCACCGAATACCATGACATGGAATGCCTTTACGTCATCAGAAAGTTTACCGCTGAATACGGTAGCATTCTTTGCCGGGTCTGCGACCTCACCCTTCGAAGGATTTGCAGAATAACCGCCGATGAGAGAAATGTTCTTGTCAATGAAGAAAGTCTTGTTCTTGGCTTCACCTGCATCAGCACCTTTAAGGGCCGTGGTCGGAACATATGTGCCGGCTGCGAAATGGATTTCCTCTCCCGCAACTGCCTCATCATAAGCATGTTCAAATGTCGTAGCGCTATCCCATGCAAGTCCGTCAGCCTCTGCAAGACCGCTGGTCGTAACATAGAATTTCCTCTGGCCGATTTCCTCTACCACACCGGCCTCCTGCCGGATCTTTACGGTTACAGGCTCGGCACCGTCAATGGAGATCGTAACCTCAGCGTCACGCGGAACATCGGTTCTGTTCTTGTCCACCGTGATGGTCATTTCGGTATTGCCGATCGACCATGTAGGAGATACGGTCACGAAATCCTTGTTCGGCTCGGCAAGCCATGGACCGATGGTTTCTACCATTACCTTGAAAGACTCCTTGGACCTTCCCGGAGCTTCGATTGAAGTTGGTGTGACATTCAATGTCACGATTTCTTCCTTCTCTTTTTCAGATTCGCATGATGCAAAGCTGAATACGGCTGAAAGGCCGAGAGTCAGGAAAAAGATTTTTCTGAGTTTCATACTTGTCAGTTTTATGTGCTTTAAGTTCTATTTTTAACGTTTCAAAAATTGAACACGATAAAGATGCCTTTTCGGGGACATCACTTAAAGGACACCTAAAACGACTTATCCCCTATCCGGCCGACAAGTTTTTTTCAGATTTTTTCCAGCATCATCCACGCATGGCACGGAGGGCGTTCAGGACAGCGATGACGGTCACGCCTACGTCGGCGAATACGGCCTCCCACATGTTGGCAATGCCCAGGGCGGCGAGGAGAAGGAAGAGGAGCTTGACACCGATTGCGAAGATGATGTTCTGGCGGACAATGCGCATAGTGCGACGTGCAACCGTCACAGCTTCAGCTACTTTGTGAGGGTTGTCATCCATGAGGACGACATCGGAGGCTTCTATGGCGGCATCACTTCCGGCGGCACCCATTGAAATGCCAACATCGGCAATTTTCAGGACCGGAGCATCATTGATACCGTCACCGACGAAGGCCAGACGCTTGACAGACGGCTCTGCGGAAAGCAATGATTCGACATGCTGGACTTTGTCCACAGGAAGAAGACCTGCATAAACCTCATCCACACCTACTTGCACGGCTACGGCATCGGCGGCAGCTTTCCTGTCACCTGTCAACATGACTATTTTCGAAATGCCTTCACGACGGAGATCGGTGACGGCTGATGCGGACTGCGGCTTGACGGTATCCGATATGATGATGTAACCCAGATACTTGCCGTCGGCAGTCACATGTACTATCGTGCCCGGCTGGTCCGTCACGGAAGCATTGACCCCGAAACGGAGCATGAGTTTGTCATTGCCGGCCAGCACGGAACGTCCGCCGACATTGGCACGGATGCCCTCGCCTGCGAAATTCTCGGTCGCGGAGACATTGGCACGGACGATTTCGCGCCCGCAGGCCTTTCTCAGCGCAACAGCGACAGGGTGGTCGGAATAGACCTCGGCAGAGGCCGCAAGTGTCAGCAGGTCAGCGGATTTGCAGCCGTTGAAAGGTACGACGGCGGTCACATTGAAATCGCCTTTCGTGAGCGTGCCGGTCTTGTCGAAGACGACGGTGCCGAGCCGGGACAATGCTTCGAGATAGTTGGAGCCTTTGATCAATATTCCACGTCGCGAGGCGCCGCCGATTCCGGCGAAAAACGTGAGCGGGATGGATACGACCAATGCGCACGGACATGAGATCACGAGAAATATCAGGGCCCTGTTCAGCCACGTAAGCCATTGACCGTCAATCAGTGACGGAAGTATGGCGAGCAAAACTGCTGCCCCCACGACGGCCGGCGTGTAGTACTTCGCGAAACGGGTGATGAACTTTTCGGTTTTCGCTTTTCCGGTGTCGGCATTTTCGACAAGGTCCAGGATTCGCGCCACGGTGGACTCGCCATAGGTGCCGCTTGTCCTGATTTTCAGCAGGCCTGTCATGTTCAACGAGCCGCTAAGTACCTGACTGTCAGTGCCGACTTCACGAGGAAGGCTTTCACCGGTCAATGCTGCCGTGTCGAGAGAGGATGTTCCGGAAACCACCACGCCGTCCAGCGGAATTTTCTCGCCGGGTTTCACGACAATGATGCTGCCGGCCGGAACCGCATCGGGAGCGACCTGCGTGAAACCGCCGTTGCCGTCGTCCAGGTTCGCGTAGTCCGGGCGGATGTCCATCAAAGAGGAAATGGATTTGCGGCTTCTGTCCACGGCAATGTCCTGGAACATTTCGCCGACTTGATAGAAGAGCATAACAGCCACCGCTTCAGGGTATTGCCCGGTAGCGAAGGCACCGATCGTAGCCACAGCCATGAGGAAATTCTCGTCGAAGATTTCGCCATGGAAGACGTTGCGGACGGCATTGAAGACGATGTCTCCGCCAATGACCAGATAGGCCGCGGCGTAAAATATTATTTTTACAATGTTTTCGTCTGATTCGAAAAGCCAAGCGCCGGCAAGCATCAGCAGGCTGACAATTATCCGGGCCAATGTGATTTTCTGTTCCTTTTCCATAATTGCACATTCGTTTTACGCTGACAAATGTAGGAAACGTCTTCTGCAACCGGATTGCAAGTTTGGCGATTCTTTATAAATTTGCGATAGTTTCAGTTGGGTGGACAACTTGCGAAATTAAGTTACTCAAGTTTCGTAAGTGCGAAACACCGCTTATAGAGCCCGCTAGGGCGATGGCAAGTCCCTTCCCCGAGGGGAGGGATTTAGGGTGAGGGTAACGTGTAAAAGTTATAGAGGTAATATGGCGATAAGATTGACATTGAACAAGACAGAGAAACCGCTGTTCTGCGAGAGCAAATGGTGGGGAGACCCGGACATGTCACCGGATATGGAATACCCGATGATGAGGGTATGCGAACATTCTGACGGGACTTCGGAAATATTGAAGGCCGGGCAAGAGCCGTCCGACGGAGAAGTCTATGAATATCCATTGACATTCATCTGCCAGATCAGGTGCGAAGACCTCGTTCCTTTCGATACGGAGAACAAGCTGCCGCATGACGGCATGTTGTATTTCTTCGCGGCAATGGATGAGTATACGGGGTATGATTCGCCTGTCCATCTGGGCCTGGGCGAATGGCCGAAGGGCTCTGTCATAGTGAAATACACCAAGTCCATAAACATGGAGACCTTCCAGGCGTGCATCATGGTGGATGATGACGACCAGCCGCTTACGGAGCCGGCTCTGGAAATAAGTTTCGGGCAATGCGATGCTGACGCTGACGGGCTGAAACTGTTCGGCAATGCATTTTTCGCGGATGTCAGGGAGCAATATCCGGACTATATGAATTTGCTCCAATTGGATGGCGACGATACGGCCGGCATGGAGTTCTATGATTGCGGAATGCTCAACTTTCTGATTACCAAGCAAGATTTCGACAAAGGCCTGCTGAAGCGTCCGGTCGCCGTGCTGACGTCGCTGTAAAAAAAAGTTCCCATGGATATCTCCGAAACATTCGCGCACCACAATGTCCGCCCGACAGCGGTAAGGATGCTGATATACAGGTCAATGCTGAAGTTCCATGATACCTTCAGCCTGGCTGACCTGGAGGTGGAACTGGATACGGTCGACAAGTCCACCATCTTCAGGGCGCTTGAAGTTTTCACGCAGCACCACCTCATCCACGAAATCGAGGACGGAAGCGGTGCCCGAAAGTATTGCGTGTGTCACAATGACCATGAATGCAGCCCGGACGAACTGCATTGCCATTTCTACTGCGAATCCTGCCACAAGACTTTCTGTCTGGACAAGACCCACATCCCTGCCGTAAACTGTCCTGAGGGGTTCGAGCTTCACCAAGTGGAATACCTGATGAAAGGCATCTGCCCTGAATGCGCGTTGGGCCACAGACTTCGAAAGAGTGACAACCCTTAAATTCGTGCTAACGTTCAGCAAGTTTGACGACTTACGAAACTTGAATTGTCAAAATTTTATGTCACCCGGTAGATTTTTTTGTCGGAAATGTTATATTTGGTGAAAATTACAGGGTGTTATGAAAAAGGTGTTTATTATCGCATGCTGCTTGGTGTCAATACTTTGCATGAGCAGTTGCAAGGAAAATTATTCCAATGGCGAAAAAGTCGGCAATCTGATCGAGTTCACGCGTAAGGGTGTGTTATGGGATTCCTGGGAAGGCAGGCTGAACTTGACGCAAACGGGCATGAACACCAGCGGTGAGCCGTTCTCGTTCAGTTTCGACAATGACAGGGATGATCAGGATTCATTGATCACTCTCATGAAACAGGCTCAGGTCGAGGGCTGGAAGCTGAAAATCAAATATCACGAGGTCTGGGGACTGAAGAATTGTTTCTACAATCGCGGCGAAACGGATTATTTCGTCGATGATGTCACCGTTCTGGACAAGGATTTCGCAAATCCTCTGAGAAATATCGGCAGCGAGAATCGCGGAAGTGTAGTGGACACCGTCTGGGTGGTCATCGACAAGGCCGAGGTTTTGCGCCGCATGAAGAAATAACACGCGCGCCGGGCGACGGCGGAACGCGGCCACGCTCGGTTTTTGGAGGAACTGATTTTCAATGAGTTATAAAATAGGGCGTGGAAACGCAGCCTTTTTTTGGCCACGTTTCCACGCCCTCGCCATTATGATACCTGATTATCAATAAGTTACAAATTCACCCGTGGCCGCGTCCCGACTGACTTTCCGCGAGGTTCGGGGCGCGGGAATATACATCATGGAAAGACCAAGTGGCAGAGAAGCCCCGGCGGGGGTGGCGGCTCTGGAGGCATGGTCGCCCA
>OGRF01000038.1_pt1 | contig 127819 bp, 122 predicted proteins | sample 1553381 | NCBI WGS metagenome assembly OGRF01 (sample SAMEA2580060, study PRJEB22360) | human gut metagenome | biome: human gut; feature: human-associated habitat; material: faeces | place: Denmark | collected 2008/2010
TTTTTGTAGGTTGTGTAGCCATATTCTCTTGAGGGATCTGATTTCCCGTCAAGATAATAAATTCATCAGGACTGTAACAGCATACTCCGATTTCGGATGCTTGTTTGGTACCTTTTTACACAAGTGTAACAGCATGCTCCGATTTTGAAGCGAAAGCCGATATAGGGCATTCCGTAATTTATTGATATCCAATGCAGGATAAAAACAACTGAATGGGTATATCGAACTGATTCTTCAGCTCGTTTGATGTAACAGCATACTCCGATTTTTCCATCCTTTTTTATTTAATAGCTAATTTATAGTTTCGCAGAAGCAGAAGCCAATCTCGCTTTTCGGGTGAAGTGTACCATGTCGGTAGACTGATATAATCGGAAGCAAGATTAATTATGAAATTCAGAAATTTTCTCATGCAAGCTTCTGTAAAGGTAATGTACTTTATGTATCAGGAACAACTTAACGGTTATCCAATAATCAAGCTATTGAAAGATTTGTATGACATCATTTCATACTTGATCGAATAATAAAAATCCTATTTCTCAAAGATTCTTCTAACGGAATAGACTTATCTTATATATCCAAGAAAATATTTACAAATCAAGCCCTACGGAATTTAATACAAAATCTCCTCTTACTTATACTATTGCTATGTTTAAGCTATTAGGTTACTCGAATGCAGATATAAGGAAATCTATTCTAAGCTTGTCAGATTTAGATTTATTGAATTGTATAAATGTATTTTTATATATCTATCCGGCTATTTCAGCTAACTTCTTTATCTACAATGAGACATCATATCTTATTACAATTTCTTCAAGCGCTTCTATCAATAAAATTCAAATAGAACCGAGATATTTTTATGGCGGAAATCCTGAAAGACTGACAAAAGAAAAAATAGATAAATGTATAGACAAAGCATTTGACTATGTCAGAAAATAAAAGGATATAACACAGCCGTGGGAAATTTTACCCCTCACGGCTGTTAGACGTCATACATCCTCTGCCTTACACCCTTCAAGATAGCTGTCAATCCCTTCTTCAAAATCCTTTCGGAGTTCGTCGATGGTAGTCCCTTCATAAAGAATCAAGGCTTTATTGCCCATTCCTTGCACCTTACCGCAAAGGCAATTATCCTCTTTACTGTATTCTACAGAACCTTTGTAACCTTTGTATTCCAAATAATCCATAAGCCTTTATATTACTTAAATGTTGGTAAGTTGCTTTTTGCATCCACGCTTTCAATCCCATCTAAACATTTTCATCTTCTATAGGAGATAATTCTCCCTTTCTTTTCACCATTCATCACACCAAATCTATAGCTGCCAGTTCCTCTGCCAGTGCGTTAATACCATTCTGAATCTTCTCCAACTGCTGTTTGCGGGGTTTGTGAACTCCAGCCGCATAGTTCCACAACTGGCGTTCATTGATTCCGGTTATCCGGCTCAAAGCTGCCTTGGGGAAGATACTGCTATAATAGTTAATGAAGGTAGTCGCCATCTATCTTGAACTTCAAGATAAACTCTCCCTGTAATACTTCCACTGGAGCAATGTGCATATCCTTGCACGACTCCAGGTAAAGCTCAACAGCTTCCTTCATATTCTTCTCGATTTCTTTTACATCGTTGCCGGCAGTAATTACCGGAGCACCCTCAATGTAGGCACTCAGATTATTTCCAGCATTTTCAACTAATACTTCAACGGCTTTCATATCAAACACCCAGCACTATATTAGCGTCAATATTCAGTTTTTGACTAATTTCACGAGCGACCTTCAATGTCGGTTCACATTTACCAGACATATAATCACTTAAACGTGAAGGACTAACACCAATCAATTTAGCCAATGCTTTTTGGTTAAGCCCCATTTCATACATACGAAGTTTGAGCACATCCACAAGTGAAGGTTCCCCCAGCGCAAAATGCTCTTCTGAATAGTCAGCAACAAGGTTAGAAAGTAATTCCAACTCTATGCTATTAGGATCATCGAGAGGGGTTTCATCTGCAACCAGTGGAAGTAATTCCTCAACTCTTTTTACAGCCCAGTCGTATTGAGCTTTTGTTTCTATCTTTGTCATAGCTCTTTGGTAATCGGTAACCGCCGATTCGGTTTAATTATAAAACTGAACAATCAGCTATTCTATTATTCGGCATGAGTGCCAATGAAACGAACATAAACAAACTTTATAGTGAATTTTATTACTACAATCAACCTGTAATTAATTCCTTTAATATTGAATACATAATGTTGGTTACCCACATTATCCACACTATTGAAAGTCTTTTTTACGTCTGCAAAGCAAGTCCATTCGCTTTTCTTGACGATGGTAGTCCATTCTTGTAAAGCTACCTTTGCATCAGGATACGTTTCTGCATATTCCTTTATAACTTGTTCTGTAAATATCCTCATTAGGTTCACTCAATTATCATATTGCAAAAGTAAAAATAAAGTTCTGTTTTTCAAAATTAAATTCTATTATCCATAATCGTAAAAATAGCAATACCTCGAAAGATGCCGCTATTCAATTAGTCAATATCTTAGTTAGTTGATTTCATATAAGTCCCGTAATTTTCTGACTTGATTATTCTATTCTTCAGATTTACCCCGGTCCTTTTGAAAGAAGGAAGCTATCTCTGTTTAACGTGCAGCGTCAATGCCGTGGTTATTTCTTTAAGGTTGTCTTATTTCAGAAGCTGATTACCTTTCATAGAAAACTGAACCGCTCAGCACAAATTATCCCTCTTTTTTCGTAACTTCACAAAAATCCTAAACCGAAATCATTATGAAAGCAAAGTTACTGATTGCCCTGTTCGGCTTGTTGCTCAGCCTGGGCACTACCTCGTGCGTGACACCACGACACGCCAAGAGACCTCCCCACAAGAAAGAAGTTCCTCCCGGACATGCCAAGAAGAAACACGGCAAGAAAGCGGCCAAGTTCGATACTCCGGGACACCGCAAGCCGCTTCCTCCGCAGGTCTGAGAAATAGAAATTCCCCCTTCGGACCAGCCTTCAGCGGAAGTGTCAGGAGGGGAAAAGAGGAAATAACTACTCTTTTTAGTTATTTAACTAAGAAAATTAGTTTATAAACTAAAAGTTTTAGTTCTTTGCGGTAACCAAATGAAACAGATATGAAAACACTTACCGCCAAAGAAGAAGAAATCATGGGATTTTTCTGGGAGAAAGGCCCCATGTTCGTCAAGCAGCTGGTGGAACTCTACGATGAACCCCGGCCGCATTTCAATACCCTGTCGACCATTGTAAGGGGATTGGAGGAGAAAGGCTACCTGTCGCATACAGCGTTTGGTAATACTTACCAGTATCATGCCGTAGTGTCGGAAGAGGAATTCCGGCGGAAAACCCTGCGTGGGGTCATCTCCAAATATTTCAACAACTCTTTCTTAGGGGCTGTCTCCTCGCTGGTGAAAGAAGAAGACATTTCGGTGGAGGAACTCAAGGAACTGATACAGAAAGTAGAAGAAGGAAGGCTATGAGAAAACGTATATTGCTGACAACGTGGCTGCTATATAGCCTGATGCTGCCTTTCTGGGGACAGACGGAAAGTAAAAAGGAACCGAAACTGCTGATAGACGGCTGTTTCTTCATGGAAACGCCCTCCGAACTGGATGGGGCAAAACTCAAGATGGCAGTTCTGAAGAGCGAAGACGGACGGATGATGATACTGGTAACAGGCGTCAAACTAAGCGAGAACTCAAAGACGTACGCCGTTCCTCTGTCTGAAGTGAAGGATGCAGATTATTGGCTGGAGAAAGCGAAGGAAAACGTAAAGTTTATGTCAATGATTACTCACACTTCTAAACTAGCCCTGAAGGAAGGGGAGCACATTAAGCCTTTCAGCGTACAGTCTACCGACAGTACCCGCTGGACTGACCGCAATACCCTGGGACGTCCGCTGGTGCTCAACTTCTGGTACACGGGGTGTGGTCCTTGCATCCGCGAGATGCCCGAACTGAGCAAATGGCTAGATGCCTGCCCTGATGTGAATTACCTGGCCGTCACCTGGAACACTCCCGAACAGATACAGACGATTGTGGAACGTCAGGGATTCCGCTTTCATCAGGTAGCAAACGATTCTGCGTTGTGGAAGATGTTCGGCGTACAGCAGACACCCACCACGGTAGTGATTGATAAGCAGGGGGTAGTGCGAAAGCTCACCATAGGCACCAACCAGCAGAAACGTGACGAACTACTGAAAACCATCCGACAATTATCGGCCGAGAAATAAACAGAAATTAGAAAAGACCTTGGTCGGTACAGAATAATAATTGTAAACACACATAAAGTCATGGGAACTTTTTTAGTCTATATACTCAAGTCGGCTGTCTGCCTGGCGATGTTCTATCTGTTCTACCGCCTGCTACTCAGCAAGGAAACTTTCCATCGTTTCAACCGGATGGCTTTGCTAGGGGTGATGCTGCTATCATGCCTGCTGCCTTTGGTAAAGGTGACGGTGGAACAGGCTTCGCCGGTAAATGCACAAGTGATGTCGATGGAGGACTTGCTGCTGATGTATCAATGGAACAGCGAAGCAGTAGTGGTGGAAGAGGGAAGTCGCCCGTTCCACTGGCAGGAAGGGCTGGTGTTAGTCTATTTTGCGGGATTGTTTTTTGTCATCGCCCGTCACCTCTGGTCGCTGGGACGCATGCTTTATCTCATTCGCCACAGCCGGTGTGAAAGGTTAGACAACGGTATCTGCTTAGTAGTTCACCATCGCAAACTGGCTCCTTTCAGCTGGATGCGCTACATCGTGATTTCTGAAACAGACCTGAAGGAAAGCGGATATCACATTCTGGTGCACGAAATGGCCCACATCCATCACCGTCACTCATGGGACTTGTTGCTGACCGAAGTCTGTGCCTGGCTGCAATGGTTCAACCCGGCCATTTGGCTACTCAAACAGGAGTTGCAGAACATTCATGAATACGAAGCCGACGAAGAAGTACTCCGTCAGGGCATCAATGCGAAAGAATATCAAATGTTATTAATAAAAAAAGCCGTTGGCGCAAGGCTCTACTCTATTGCCAACAGCTTTAATCACAGTTCACTTAAAAAACGTATCACTATGATGATTCGAAAAAAATCCAATCCGTGGGCACGCGCCAAGTACCTCTATGTACTTCCGCTGGCAGCCATCACCGTGGCCGCCTTTGCCCGTCCCGAAATCTCCCAACCGCTGGACGAGATTTCAAGTGTCAAAGTTAATGATTTATCGGCAGTTCTGGAAACGTATGCCGATAAAAATGTGTCGAACCCTGCCGAAAAGGTCACCCTGAAGATGAAGGTAGTAGATGAGAAGAGAGAACCCGTCATCGCGGCAGCCATACTCGTGGTGAATACGACCAACGGTACCATTACCGACGAAAACGGCAACTTCACGCTTGAAACCGCTACCGACCAAAGCATCCAGGTGTCCTACATCGGTATGAGTACGGTTACCATGACGGTGAAGGATTGTCTGAAAAAGGCCGACCAGACGATTGTACTACCTGAAGGTGACACAAAGAAAGATGTGAAGGTAGTAGCACCTGTTCCGCAAGCCGTAACTTCGGACGACCGGACCTTTGACGTAGTGGAACAAATGCCGGAATTTCCGGGAGGCATGAAAGAATGTCTGAACTTTGTGGCCCGCAACGTGAGATACCCTACCAAAGCACAGGAAGCCGGTAAGCAGGGACGGGTCATCGTACAGTTCATCGTGCAGAAAGACGGTTCGCTGAGCGACCTCCACGTGCTCCGACCGGTCGACCCGTGGCTGGATGCGGAAGCCATCCGGGTGATTGGCACCATGCCGAAATGGAAACCGGGCATGCAGGGCGGTCAGGCGGTTGCCGTGAAATTCACCCTGCCGGTCACCTTTATGCTGGAGGGTTCCAAGCACAAGCCGCAGGCAGGCGACAATGATGTCGTAGTAGTAGGATATGGAGTCACTCCGGCTCCTCAGAAAAGCGAAGTTCCGGTAGCAATCGTCCAAATGTTTCAGAACGGCAAGGACGGTCTGGGAAAAGAGGAAGCATTGCCGATGGTGTTGATAGACAAAACAGAGGCCTCCACCGAAACGATGAACAAACTCGACCCACAATGCATTGAATCAATCACTGTATTGAAAGACGCATCGGCTACGGATATATACGGCGAAAAAGGGAAGAACGGCGTGATTCTCATCACCACCAAAAAGAAGTAAAAACGTACTTGCGCTCTCACTGAAACATAAGTACGTTAAAAGAAAAACACCTTTGCACTTGAAATAAAACGTAAAGGTGTTTTCAAACCAAACGCAAGGACGCTTTACCGCATACGTCCTTGCGTTTTTTTATGGATTTCAGCGATGATTTTATAAACGCAATCTTAAAGCGTTACCCCATTCTTGAAAATAGCGATTTCGCGGTAGTTCTTCTTCTCGTTGTTCACGAACTCCCCGCTGGCCACCCGAATCACATAGTCGGTGAAACGGCGGCAGGTGATCTCCATCGGTTCGTCTTCCACGATGACCCCCGCATTGAAATCAATCCATCCGGGTTTCTGTGCCGCCAGGTGGGAGTTGGTGGAAATCTTCATCGTGGGCACGAAGGTACCGAAAGGAGTACCGCGCCCCGTGGTGAAGAGCACGATGTGGCAGCCCGAAGCGGCAAGGGCCGTAGCGGCCACCAGGTCATTTCCCGGAGCCGAAAGCAGGTTGAGCCCCTTGGCCTGCAAGCGGTCACCATAGGCCATCACGCCCGACACGTAACTCTTGCCACACTTCTGCGTGCAGCCCAAAGCTTTCTCTTCGAGGGTAGAGATGCCGCCCGCCTTGTTACCCGGCGAAGGATTCTCGCCCACAGGCTCCCCGTGGGAAAGGAAATATTCCTTGAAGTCGTTAATCAGGCTCACGGTCTGCTGGAAGAGTTCAGGCGTGCGGCAACGGTTCATCAGAATGGTTTCCGCCCCGAACATCTCGGGCACTTCCGTCAGCACCGAGGTGCCTCCCTGCGCAATCAGATAGTCGGAAAACATGCCCAGCAGCGGATTGGCCGTGATGCCGGAAAAACCGTCGGAGCCACCGCATTTCAGTCCCACGCGCAACTCGGAGAGGGGCACATCGGTACGCTCGTCCTGACAGCACTTGGCATACAGTTCACGCAAGATGCGCATGCCTTCCTCGTATTCATCGTCCACCTTCTGCGCCACCAGGAAACGGATACGGTCTTCGTCATACGGGCCGATGAATTCCCGAAACACGTCAGGCTGGTTGTTCTCGCATCCCAAACCTACCACCAGCACGGCTCCGGCATTGGGATGCAGCACCATGTCGCGCAGAATCTTCTTCGTGTTCTCATGGTCTTCGCCCAGCTGCGAACAACCGTAATTATGGGGGAAAGCCACGATGGCATCTACCCCCTTTCCACCGTCCGTCTCGCGTCGGAGTCCGTCGGCCAACTGGTTCACGATACCGTTCACGCAGCCCACGGTCGGGATAATCCAAATCTCGTTGCGTACTCCCACATTACCGTTGCGGCGGCGGTAGCCCTTGAACGTGCGATACTCCACGGCGATGTCTGTATGTACTTCCATCGGCGTGTAGGTATAGTCCAGCAGTCCCGCCAGATTGGTCTTGATATCTTTTTCGCTCACCCAGGTACCTTCGGGCACGTCCTTCATCACGTGACCGATGGGGTAGCCGTATTTAATGACATTTTCTCCGGCACGGAAATCCTTCAGTGTCACCTTGTGTCCGGCAGGCACGTCCGTGCGAAGCGTAATAGTGCGACCGTCTGCCTCAATGGTCTCTCCCGCACGAAGGGGAGCGATGGCCACCGCCACATTGTCGGCCGGATTGATTCGCAAATAAGTTGTTTTCATATACTAATAACATGATCAGGTTATTCGTTGACGTGCGCATCGAAATAAAAATCGATGTTCTCTGTCGTAATCAGGTTGATAGGCATGTAGTTGCAGTCCTTCACCTTCTTGCGCAGAATCAGGTGGTTGCACAAGCATTCAATGCTGTTGTATCCCTGTACCGTAGGTTGCTGGGCGATGATAAACTCAATGCTTCCCGCTTTCAGGCAAGCTACATTGCGGCGCAACAAGTCGTATCCCATCAAGTGGAAATCCGTGCGTCTGTGACGCTGCATGTATTCCCCAATGATGTAAGCCTTCGAATTGAACGTAATGCCACATTTCACCGCCGGGTGTGCAGTAAAAAACTCGTCCAGCAGTGATGCATCTTCGCCCGGCTGCTTGGCATAGAGGTTGAGTTCCCACATCTTCAGTCCAGGACAATGTTCCTTCATATAGGCATAAAAACCTTCTTCACGGTAAAGCTGCTGATTGGACCCCAAACGTCCCTCGTTAATCTGCCGGAAAATCACAATTTCCGACTGGCCTTGAGCAAGCAGGCGCAACATGCGTGCTGCAAAATAACCGCTACGCTGGGCATGCTGGCCGAAAAAAGTCAGCGGAGCAAGGCGCGGAATGTTCGAATCAATAAATATATAAGGTATACCGGATTCCTGCAACCGGGTAACGAATCTTTCGGTTTCCTCTTCGATGGTAGGAGACAGGATAACTCCGTCGGGCTGTTCGTCGAGGATGTGCTGCCCTGCTTCCGTAAAGGCTCCCGATTCATACTGGTCATAATAGAAAGCAGACAGCGAAACATTGAAATCGGAGAAACGAGTCACGGCCTGTTGCATGCCGCGCTCCACATCGTTCCAGTAGTCACCCTCGTTGTGCGAAGGAAGCAGGCAGGCAAACCTGTATTTCTTGTTCGAAGCCAGTGCGCTGGCATACATATTGGGCTGATAATTCAGCTTCTGTAATATTTCTTCCACTTTGATACGGCTGGATTCTGACACCCCGCTCCGCGAATGAAGCACACGGTCGACTGTACCCACCGATACTCCGGCCATCTGGGCAATATCCTTTATCCGGATTCTATCTTGCTGTTTCTCCATGCTTTTCCTACCTTATTATATTATAAAAACTCTGTGTGAAGTAAAAAATCATTTTTTTCGATACAAATATATAACTTATTTTGGTTTTTAAAAAATAAACCGTACCTTTGTGTGCGTACACAGAAAGGATATTTATAAAGAGAAAAAAGAAATATTTCGTTCTGCTACACGAGCTAAGAACTACATTATTAATTACATAAGTATTAAAAATATCTAGCAATGGGAAAAATTGTTACTTTAGGCGAAATCATGCTGAGATTGTCTACACCAGGCAATACTCGCTTTGTTCAATCTGACAGTTTTGACGTCGTTTACGGCGGAGGTGAAGCAAACGTGGCTGTAAGCTGTGCCAACTACGGCCATGATGCATATTTCGTAACCAAATTGCCGAAACATGAAATCGGACAGTCGGCTGTAAATGCATTGCGCAAATACGGCGTAAAAACGGACTACATCGCCCGCGGTGGTGACCGTGTAGGTATCTATTACCTGGAAACAGGTGCTTCTATGCGCCCCAGCAAGGTTATCTACGACCGTGCTCATTCAGCCATCGCTGAAGCTGACCCCTGCGACTTCGACTTTGATGCCATCATGGAAGGTACCGACTGGTTCCACTGGTCAGGTATTACTCCAGCTATCTCTGACAAAGCTGCCGAACTGACTCGTCTGGCTTGTGAAGCTGCAAAACGTCACGGAGTAACAGTTTCCTGCGACCTGAACTTCCGCAAGAAATTGTGGACAAAAGAAAAAGCACAGTCTATCATGCGCCCGCTGATGAAATATGTAGACGTATGCATCGGCAACGAAGAAGATGCAGAACTCTGCCTGGGCTTCAAGCCGGATGCGGATGTAGAAGGTGGAAAGACCGATGCGGAAGGCTACAAAGGCATCTTTACTGCCATGGCCAAGGAATTCGGCTTCAAGTATGTGATTTCTACTTTGCGTGAATCTTACTCTGCTACTCACAACGGATGGAAGGCCATGATTTACAACGGAGAAGAGTTCTATGTTTCCAAACACTACGATATCGACCCGATTATCGACCGTGTAGGTGGAGGTGACTCGTTCTCAGGCGGTATCATCCACGGCCTGCTGACCAAACCGACTCAGGGCGAAGCATTGGAATTTGCAGTAGCAGCTTCTGCCTTGAAGCACACTATCAACGGCGACTTCAACTTGGTTTCTGCCGAAGAAGTAGAAGCATTGGCAGGTGGTGACGCCAGCGGACGTGTACAGAGATAATTTTCAAGAAACAACCAACAACAAAATATCAAGGTTAAAAAAATGGCTAAATTCGATAAAATTGCGGTTCTAAACAAGATTGGTTCAACCGGTATGGTACCTGTATTCTACCATAAGGATGCAGAAATTGCAAAAAAAGTGGTAAAAGCTTGCTATGACGGTGGCGTACGCGCATTTGAATTCACCAACCGTGGCGACTTTGCACACGAAGTGTTTGCCGAAGTAGTGAAATTCGCTGCCAAGGAATGTCCGGAAATGGCAATGGGAGTGGGTTCTGTAGTAGACCCGGCTACGGCAGCTCTTTATATCCAGCTGGGTGCCAACTTCGTGGTAGGTCCGTTGTTCAATCCTGAAATCGCCAAGGTTTGCAACCGCCGTCTGGTGGCTTACACTCCGGGATGCGGAAGCGTGTCTGAAGTAGGTTTCGCTCAGGAACTGGGATGCGACTTATGCAAGATTTTCCCGGGCGACGTGCTGGGTCCGAAACTGGTAAAAGGCATGCTGGCCCCGATGCCGTGGTCTAAACTGATGGTAACCGGTGGAGTAGAACCGACACAGGAAAATCTGACCTCTTGGATCAAGGCCGGCGTATTCTGCGTAGGTATGGGTTCCAAACTGTTCCCGAAGGACAAAGTAGCCGCAGAAGACTGGACTTACGTTACTGAGAAATGTAAGGAAGCACTGGGTTACATTGCAGAAGCCCGCAAATAAAACAGGAATTCATTTTGTTTAAAGGTGTATAAGTGAGAAGCCTCGCAATGTCTTTTCATACATTGCGGGGCTTTTTCATGTCTGTATGCAAAGGAATATTCATGAAAAAATACAAAAACGATGTCCCCTCCATGGATATGTGCACGAAAAATCCTATCTTTGCATGAAATTCTTCGCGAAATATGAAAATTAAGGAAATTGTGAATGCCCTTGAGATATTCGCGCCTCTGCCTTTACAGGACGGATTCGACAATGCCGGACTGCAAATCGGATTGACAGACGCGGAAGCTACAGGGGCTTTGTTGTGTCTGGACGTTACGGAAGCCGTGGTAGACGAAGCCATCACGCTGGGATATAACCTGATTGTGTCCCATCATCCGCTCATCTTCAAAGGCTACAAGTCAATCACCGGACGCGACTACGTGGAACGCTGCATCCTGAAGGCCATCAAAAACGATATTGTGATTTTCTCGATGCACACCAACCTGGACAATGCACCGCAGGGAGTGAACTTCAAGATTGCCGAAATCATCGGCCTGAAGAACCTGCGCATCCTGGAGCCGAAAGAAAACCAGCTGCTGAAACTGGTCACCTTTGTCCCCACAGCCCAGGCCGAAGAGGTGCGCCGCGCCTTGTTCGAAGCCGGATGCGGATGCATCGGCAACTACGACTCCTGCAGCTACAGCCTGGAAGGAAAGGGGACTTTCCGTGCACAGCCGGGCACACATCCTTTCTGCGGAGAAATTGGCCAGTTGCACGAAGAACAGGAAGTACGGGTAGAAACGGTGCTTCCGGCCTACCTGAAAGGGAAGGTGCAGAAGGCCCTCATCGAGGCCCATCCCTACGAGGAACCGGCCTACGACTTCTATCCCTTGCAGAACGAATGGGCACAAGCCGGTTCGGGACTGGTGGGCGAGCTGGAAGAGCCGGAAACAGAGACCGACTTTCTGCGTCGCGTGAAGAAACTGTTCGAAGTGGGCTGCGTGAAACACTCCCGTATGACGGGAAGACTTATCCAGAAGGTAGCCCTCTGCGGAGGGGCCGGAGCCTTTCTGCTGCCCAACGCAGTAGGTGCTCACGCCGATGTCTTCCTGACGGGTGAGGTGAAATATCACGACTATTTCAGCTACGAGAACGACATCCTGATAGCAGAGATAGGGCATTACGAAAGCGAACAATATACCAAAGATTTATTATATTCAATCATACGGGAGAAGTTTCCGACACTCGATGTCCAGCTGACGCGTGTCAATACCAATCCCATAAAATACTTGTAGAAAACTATGGCTAAAGAAGCAAAAAAAGATCCGAATGAATTGAGTGTAGAAGAAAAGCTGAGAGCGCTCTACCAGTTGCAAACCATGTTGTCGGAGATTGATAAAATCAAGACACTGAGAGGGGAGCTTCCGCTGGAAGTGCAGGACTTGGAAGACGAAGTGACCGGTTTGAGCACACGTATTGAAAAAATCAAGGGTGAAATTGAAGAATTGAAGTCAAATGTAGCCAGCAAGAAAATCGAAATCGAAACGGCCAAGACTTCAATCGACAAGTATAAGAGCCAGCAGGACAATGTGCGCAACAATCGTGAATACGACGTACTGACCAAGGAAATCGAATTCCAGAGCCTCGAAGTGGAACTCTGCGAAAAACGTATCAAAGAATACACTGCCGGCATCAAGGCCAAAGAAGAAGAAATCGTAAAGAGCGAGCAGATGCTGGAAGAAAGAAAGAAAGACTTGGAAGTAAAGAAAAACGAACTGGACGAAATTGTAGCCGAAACCAAGCAGGAAGAGGAAAAGCTGAGAGAAAAAGCAAAGAACTTGGAAGCTACCATCGAACCGCGTCTGCTTCAGGCTTTCAAGCGTATCCGCAAGAACTCACGCAACGGTCTGGGTATCACTTACGTGCAGCGTGACGCCTGCGGAGGTTGCTTCAACAAGATTCCGCCTCAGAAACAGCTCGACATCCGCATGCGCAAGAAAATCATCGTTTGCGAATACTGTGGTCGTATCATGATTGACCCGGAATTGGCTGGAGTAGAAACAGAAAAGCACTTGGAAACAAAAACGAAATAAGCACCGAAATCCGGTGTGACTGGAAAGAAGGGATTCCCCTCCGTGGGGATTCCTTCTTTTTTTATGCCTTACAAGTCGGCATAGCGGGGAATGTCGGGGAGGAAATAATACGTGTTGCGTGCATAGTCGATGCGGCAGCAATAATGGTGGAGTCCGTTGCTCACCACCAGGTAATCCACCTTCAGCACCATGTTGTAGCGCGTAATCTGGTCGAAGACCGTCTGCGTAATTTCCACCGTAGGGGCCTTGTACTCCACAATCATCTGCGGAGTCAGGTCTCGGCGGTAAAGCACCGTATCGCAGCGTTTCTTCGTCCCGTTCAGGCTGATCTGTATCTCATTGGCCAGTAGCCCTTGCGGATAGCCTTTCACTTCCAGCAGAAAATGCGTGAAATGCTGGCGCACCCATTCTTCCGGAGTCAGCGCCACATAGCGGCGGCGGATTACGTCGAATATCACGTGTTTCCCGTCGCGCTGCGCAATCTTGGCGTCAAAGGCGGGTAAGTTCAATGCATCCATAAGCGTCCTTTTATTACGGGGCAAAGATACGCTATTTTCCCAAAACCACATAAAAGCCGAATTATTTTCCAAAATCTGCGGGTCTCCGGTGCGAGAAAATACTGATTTCTTTTTCCTGTTTGCATTATTATTGTACATTTGCGTAAATAGAACGTAATTCCACGTTTCTGAGAAAACCTTATTGGCAACACAAATTCTGAAATCCAATGAAAACGAAAGAAGAAATAGTAGCAAACTGGCTCCCGCGCTACACCAAGCGGAAGCTGGAAGACTTTGGTGAATACATCCTGTTGACGAACTTCAACAAATACGTCGAAATCTTTGCCGAACAGTTCAACGTGCCCATCCTGGGACGCGATGCCAACATGATTTCGGCCCACGCAGAGGGAATCACCATCATCAACTTCGGGATGGGAAGCCCCAACGCCGCCATCATCATGGACCTGCTGAGTGCCGTGCATCCCAAGGCGTGCCTCTTCCTGGGCAAGTGCGGGGGCATCGACAAGAAGAACCAGATAGGCGACCTGATTCTCCCCATTGCCGCCATCCGCGGCGAAGGAACGTCGAACGACTATTATCCACCCGAGGTACCGGCACTTCCGGCCTTCATGCTCCAGCGTGCCGTATCTTCAGCCATCCGTGACCACTCGCGCGACTACTGGACGGGTACAATCTACACCACCAACCGCCGTATCTGGGAGCACGACGAGGACTTCAAGAAGTACCTCGTGAAAACCCGTGCCATGGCGGTGGATATGGAGACAGCCACCTTGTTCACCACCGGATTTGCCAACCACATCCCGACGGGCGCCCTGCTGCTCGTATCCGACCAACCCATGATTCCGGAAGGCGTGAAGACCGAACAGAGCGACTCGATGGTGACCAAGAACTTCGTCCATGAGCACGTAGAAATCGGCATCGATGCCCTGCGCATGATCATCGACGAAAAGAAGACCGTGAAACACCTGAAATTCGACTGGTAAACGAGGCAGGAGACAATGGCAAAGGAAGTCACATACGAAGAGATTGTACGCAACCTGAAGAACCGGGTCTACGCGCCTGTCTATTTTCTGATGGGCGAAGAGGATTACTACATCGACCGGATTGCCGACTACATCATCGACACCGTGCTGAACGAGACGGAAAAGGAATTCAACCTGACCGTAACCTACGGGGCAGATACTGACGTGCCCAACGTCATCAATGCCGCCAAGCGTTATCCGATGATGTCGGAATACCAGGTAGTGGTGGTCAAGGAGGCACAGAGCCTGAAGCGCCTCGACGAGCTGGCCTTCTATCTGCAGAAGCCCCAGAAATCGACTATCTTGGTAATCTGCTACAAGCACGGCAGCATCGACCGCCGGAAGAAGCTGGCCGCCGAAATCGAAAAGAACGGCGTGCTCTTCGAATCGCGCAAGCTCAAGGACAGCCAGCTGCCCGGTTTCATCTCGTCGTACTTAAAGCGCCGGAAGGTGGAAATCGAGCCCAAGGCTTCGGAGATGATGGCCGAGTTCGTGGGAGCCGACCTGAACCGCATGGCGGGCGAACTGGAGAAACTCATCCTCACGCTTCCAGCTGGTATGCGCAGAATCACGCCGGAGCAGATAGAGCGCAACATCGGAATCAGCAAGGACTATAACAACTTCGAGCTGAGGAACGCGCTAGTGGAAAAGGACGTGCTGAAGGCCAACAAAATCATCAAGTATTTCGAGGAAAATCCCAAGAACAACCCGTTGCAGATGACGCTGGCCATCCTGTTCAATTTCTTCTCCAACCTGATGCTGGCCTATTATGCTCCCGAGAAATCCGACCAGGGAGTCGCTGCCCAACTGGGTCTGAAAAGTCCGTGGCAGGCGAAGGATTACATGCTGGCCATGCGCCGTTATTCGGGCGTGAAGGTGATGCAGATTATCCATGCCATCCGCGAATGCGATGCCAAGTCAAAAGGCATCGGCAATCCGTCCACGCCCGACGGGGAACTGCTACGCGACCTGATTTACTTTATCCTGCACTAAGTCTTCTCCCGGAACGGAGAGGTCAAGATAAGCCCTCAAAGCGGCATACATCTGAAAAATACCGGATGTATGCCGCTTTTTTTCGTTTTCACGAGAATCGAAAAATCCGGAGCGGAATACAAATGGACGTCAAATTTTGAATTCTCACGAAGTTTCCCTACAAACGGTCAATTACAAGTAGAAGTGGATAGCGAAAAATACAAAAGTAAACCCAATAATATGTAGATTTGTATAGTTTACATTTGTATTTACCTATTTTACATAGTACAAACGTAAACATTTGGAATCGGATAGGGGAGTGATTACACTGATACAAAGCGTTTTACAAGAATAAACCGTTACATATCTAAATGTAAACGAATAAATATAACCTTCACTTTAATGTCACATAACATGCTGATTACCAGCTGTTATAAAATAAAAATCCACAAATGCCTTCAACAAAATGAGGGAATACAGCGAATAAATTTTAAATTCAGCCAAAAATACACATGTACATACATCTAATAGGGTGAATACCAGGTAAATATCCATTTATGATAAAGTAAATTACAATTGTATTTACACTTGTATAAATATGTCTATATACAAATGGAATACATAAGTTTACAACTGTAACAATGTAAATTTAGATTTATAAATTTGCATTTCTAAATTTAAAGGATTACTTTTGTAATCAATAAACAAAGCTATTTCCATTTGTATATGAAGGACCGGATTCTAAAAATCATGCAAAAAGAGGGGTTGACGAACGCCGAATTCGCCGACAAAATTGGAATTTCCACCTCGTCGCTATCGCACATCTTCAGCGGACGAAACAAACCGAGCCTGGAAGTCGTGATGCGCATCCACAAAGCCTGTCCGTATGTCAACATCAACTGGCTGCTCTACGGAGAAGGCGAAATGGAAGAAAGTGCTCCCGCCGTGACAGGCATGGACCTGTTCACCCAACCGCTTGAGAATCCGAAAAACACGGCCGACGAACCGGATTCTCCCGATTTTTGCAAGGAAAACGAGGTTCCCAAGGTAGTTTATCCCCCCAAAGAGATTATCAGAGAGGAAGTTAAGTACATCGAAAAGCCGCATCCGAAGATTACCGAAATACGCATTTTCTTCGACAACGGCACCTACGAGGTCTTCAAACCCGAAAAATAACACCCCGCACGGGAAAAGCATTCCCCCGGGAGCTAGGCATATAAAAGGTAAATTCGTATCTTTGCGTGAAAGAAACGAATTTACCTTTTTTATATGAAGAAATACATCTTAGATTTGACAGTCACCGAGAACCTTCGCCTGCACGCGAACTACGTTCTCATCAAGCTGACGCAAGAGGCTCCCTTGCCCGAAATGCTTCCGGGACAGTTTGCCGAAATCCGGGTGGACGGCTCGCCGACTACTTTCCTGCGTCGCCCCATTTCCATCAACTATGTAGATAGAGAGAAAAACGAAGTGTGGTTCCTCGTCCAGCTCGTGGGCGACGGTACCCGTAAACTGGCCACCGTAGAGAAAGGCGACACGGTGAACGTGGTGCTCCCGCTGGGCAACGGATTCACAATTCCGGATTTGCCCGACACCAAGGTGCTGCTCGTGGGCGGCGGCGTGGGTACAGCTCCCATGCTCTACTTGGGTGAAGCCCTCCTGAAACGGGGATGCAAGCCGACCTTCCTGCTGGGTGCCCGCTCGCAGAACGACCTGCTCCAGCTGGAAGAGTTCAAAGCTCTCGGCGACGTGTACACCACCACCGAAGATGGCAGCATGGGCGAAAAAGGATACGTCACCATGCACAGCGTACTGAAAGAAAAACGATTCGACCTGATCTGCACCTGCGGCCCAAAACCCATGATGGTGGCAGTGGCCAAGTATGCCAAGGCAGAAGGCATCGAATGTGAAGTGTCACTGGAAAACACCATGGCCTGCGGCGTCGGCGCCTGCCTCTGCTGCGTGGAAAAGACCGACGAGGGACATGTGTGCGTATGTAAAGAAGGTCCGGTATTTAATATAAAGAAACTATTATGGCAGATTTAAGCGTAAACATCGGTAAATTGAACATGTCGAACCCGGTCATGACCGCATCGGGTACATTCGGATATGGACTGGAGTTCCAGGATTTCGTCGACCTGGAGAAAATCGGAGGCATCATCGTGAAGGGTACCACGCTCCATCATCGGGAAGGAAACCCTTATCCGCGTATGGCCGAAACGCCCATGGGTATGCTCAATGCCGTGGGACTGCAGAACAAGGGCGTGCATTATTTCGTAGACCATATCTATCCTCAGATTAAGGACATCCGCACGAACATGATTGTGAACGTGTCCGGCTCACAGGTAGAAGACTATGCCGAAACGGCTTCCATCATCAACGAACTGGAAAACATCCCGGCCATCGAGCTGAACATTTCCTGCCCGAACGTGAAGCAAGGAGGAATGGCTTTCGGTGTGACGGCCCACGGAGCAGCCGAAGTGGTGAGCGCCGTGCGCAAGGTCTACAAGAAGACTTTGATTGTGAAGCTGTCGCCCAACGTGACCGACATCACCGAAATTGCCCGTGCGGCCGAAGGTGCCGGAGCCGACAGCGTGTCGCTCATCAACACCCTGCTGGGTATGGCCATCGACGCGGAGAAGCGCCGTCCGGTGCTGTCTACCGTAACCGGCGGTATGAGCGGTGCAGCCGTGAAACCCATCGCCCTGCGCATGGTATGGCAGGTGGCCAAGGCCGTGAAGATTCCGGTAGTAGGCCTGGGCGGTATCATGAACTGGAAGGATGCCGTGGAATTCCTGCTGGCTGGTGCCACTGCCATCCAAATCGGTACGGCCAACTTCATCGACCCGGCCATCACCGTGAAAGTGGCCGAAGGCATCAACGACTATCTGGACCGTCACGGATACAGTTCCGTACGCGACATCATCGGGGCATTGGAAGTCTGAAAACCGGCTTCTCAGTGCCCGAAAACAAGCAATTGAAAAACGTCGAAGCGTTCGTCACAAAACGCTTCGACGTTTTCTTTTATACGCCTAAGAGTTTTGATTGAAACGCCGAAGCGTTTTACTTCAAACGTCGAAGTGTTTTAATTGAAATGCCTAGACGTTTTAGGACGAACGCCTAAGCGTTTTCCTGAGATAACCTTACATTCTCGTATAAACGCAAAATGAATATAATCAGTATTATGTTTAATTATAAAAAGAAGCAATCCCCTTTTCTGTAAAAATCAAACGAAAAAAGAAAGTAACTACAAAAAGAATAGCTTCAGAAGCTTTTTAAAGACCTCTAGGAGTCAAAACAAGATTCAGACAAAGGATTATATTCCCCACAAAAAATTCTACAATAGACGCCGATTTTATTCAGTCTCTAGAATTCTTTTTGTTCAGGCTGGCTAAAATTTATGCTTAATCAACGAATCCCTCAGATTTTTACGTTGAGCCCTGAATCCTTCATATTTATGCAATAAACAACAAAAAAAGCATCTTCGAATGGAAGATGCTTTTCGTGACCGCGACAGGATTCAAACCTGTAACCGGCTGATCCGTAGTCAGCTACTCTATTCAGTTGAGCTACGCGGCCAATCAATTCTAAATCTTAATGGAAAATGGTGACCGCGACAGGATTCAAACCTGTAACCGGCTGATCCGTAGTCAGCTACTCTATTCAGTTGAGCTACGCGGCCAATCAATTCTAAATCTTAATGGAAAATGGTGACCGCGACAGGATTCAAACCTGTAACCGGCTGATCCGTAGTCAGCTACTCTATTCAGTTGAGCTACGCGGCCAATCAATTCTAAATCTTAATGGAAAATGGTGACCGCGACAGGATTCAAACCTGTAACCGGCTGATCCGTAGTCAGCTACTCTATTCAGTTGAGCTACGCGGCCATGTCCTTTTTGTTTGACGGGTGCAAAGGTATAGACTTTGAGTGAAACTTCCAAATATTTCACCGATTTTTTTGCAACAAATTTACTCCATAAAACGGCTTCCAAATATCTGCCAGCCCAATGTGAGACCCAAATTCCAGTCATTACTCGGTGAACTGTAGTGATTTAGATAAGCACAGATAGAGCCGAACGGAAGTCGCACCACGAGGTCCAATTCTCCCATATATTCTACCTGCGAAAAGACTTTTCCATAACGGGCTTTGTTATTTTCTTCTCGAATGGGAAAAATCGGAGCAAATCCGTACATACCCAGCCGCACCTGGAAAACATTATTGAACTGGTAAATCGGGCACACACCCATTCCGATGAACTGATTGGCCCGAAATGCCTCATTGTAGGTAATCCGGCTGTGAGCCGTAGGGGCGAATTCACCTGCCTGCATCATGGTAGCTCGGTAATTATGACTGAAATTGCGCGATGAATAATAAGCCTTCAGGTAAGTACCCAGCGAAAAATTACGCTTCAACTCGTAATATTTCTCCAATTCGTATGAGATTTGCAACCACGACTGGATAAATTTATAGTTTTCCGTATATGCAGCATCCTCCACCCCCGGATAGTAATACTCTGTTCCTGTATAAATATGGGCTGCGAGTCTTTCTCGTCGCCCGGAAGTAGCAAACTGACGGCTGTTAAGTGTATTCCCATCCAAGGCCACCGACCCCCCGAATATAGAATATTTACTGACATCGCGGATATCCGAAGTGAAATCGATGACATTCGTCTGGAAATACTGGTCTTCCAGCTGACCGATACCAATACCGAATTCAGCTTTCTGCCGACTCAGGAAAGGCATGGACACGAAAAGCTTGACGTATTTCTCCTTTTGCTGATTGAAGATGGGCGTATTGCCTTTGCTCAACAGTTTCTCTTGTTTCAGGTAATCGAAAGTAGACAAGGAAGCTACCAGACGATACGAGGTGGGCAGACGCGTCGGCAAGTCGATACGCCCAGACAGTTGCAGGTTGTTGTAAATCTGCCCCAGTTGTCCGTCCAAAGAGAGCTCTTTGGAATAATTGTTCAAGTTGTGATAAGTTGCCCCGATATATACCTGATTGGCTCCGTTGGACCCCACGTTTCCCCCTACCCTGAGTGAAAGATCGTCTTTCATACGTACCTGCAGGTCGAGGTTGAAGTCCTTCTCATAAGGATTATACACGGCATGAGGAATAATCTCGGAAATCATATTGTCGGACGACATCAGCCGGAAATACCCTTTTCTGAGTTCTTCCAAAGAAAATGTACCGTCCTCATCGGCATGAAATTCCTTGCGGATGTATCTTTTCTGCTGATCGTTTGCCCCGTGAATGATGATATTCCGGAAACGGAATTCAGGCATTTTCTGCTTGAAAGCGATGCGTTCCTTTTCCAGCAGACGATAATCCATGCGTCGTGAAATCCGGTTCTTGATAGAATCCATCAGTTCAATGGTGCGATTGTAGCCGATGTCGTGCAGTTCGTCAAAGCGGTCGAAATCCATCAGACTTACATCATCGTACTTGAAAGTCATGAGGATGCCCATGGAATCAGGTACAGAATAATCAGTTTTCTGCATAATCATGCTTTCCAGCTGCCCGATGATATCACCTTCCTTAGGCTTGCCGGGATTGGAACTGACCACACTCCCTATGATAACATCGGGATGAAAGTCTTCAGCCATAATGTTGACGGGAAAATTGTTGTAGATACCTCCGTCGTAAGCCAGTACGGAATCTATTTCGATTGGCTTGAACATGCCCGGGAAACTCATGGAAGCCCGAACGGCATCTCCAAGGTCGCCTTCCTTAAAAATAATAGGACGCTTGTTGTACACATCAGACGCCACACAACGGAATGGCACAAACAGATTGTCGAAATTTCCCCGACACGAAGCAGTGGCCTGCCCGAACAACTCCACGAAAGCCAAGTTCATCTGTAACGGATCAACTACGCTGGAAGGCAGGAACTGTGTCTTTACCTTGTGCAACGGATTTTTCAGCGACACGCGGATGTTGATGAATTCCGGCGTAGGCGGGTTCTTCTTAAAATAGTAAATATATTTTTCCTGTATCCCGCCCGAATACCAGCGCTTGAAATCGTCCGACTTGATGAGCTTCTCCATGTCGTCCGGCGAATATCCCATGGCATAGAGCGAGCCGATAATGGCTCCCATAGACGTACCTGTAATGTAATCAATAGGAATGTTGTTTTCTTCCAGTGCGCGGATAATTCCGATATGCGTCAATCCTTTGGCTCCTCCCCCGCTGAGCACCAGCCCCACCTTCTGAGCAGATGCTTCCGGGAAAAACAGGCAGAAAAGAACGACCAGGATGCTGTATATTTTTTTCATGTAATGAATGTTCCAAATTGTATTTCCCAAATATAGAAATATTTTTTCATCTTCAGGGAAGATTTCAAATTCTTTTCAGAATCAAGTGCGAACTTTGCCACAAACAAATAAAAAAAGAACACTGGTTATGAAGAAACTCGTATTTTGGGCCATGATGACACTAGGTGTAATCAGCCTGCAAAGCTGTGACAAAGAAAACGACAACAACCTGCTAATTTCCGCAGGACTGCAGGAAGCATTCGACGCACGTTATCCCCATGCCTCAAGAGTGGATTGGGAACGTACGGGTGAGTTCTATGAAGCAGAGTTCACAGAAAATGGCGGTGAACACAAAGCTTGGTTCACTTTCGAAGGCGTATGGGTAATGACGGAATACGATATTCCTTTCACACAATTGCCGCAAGCCGTACAAGATGCCTTTGCAGCCGGAACGTATGCTTCATGGCGGGTAGATGACGTAGACAAAATCGAAAAGAGCGACATGAGTGTGGTATATATCATCGAGGTGGAATCGGGCACACAAGAATACGAACTGACTTACCTGGAAGACGGTACACTGATTCGTGAGAATACGGAATGGAGCGAACATCTGCCGGTAGCTCCCGACCAGCTATCCAGTGTGAAGGAACTGGTGAAAGAGATGTATCCCCAAGCTTCGATTCTCGATATTGAAGAAGAAAAAGGGAACATTGAGGTGGAAATTCGCGACGGAGGCCGTCAGAAAGAGGTATATTTCAAACTCACCGATGGGAAACCTGTCTGGATGCATACCTCTTACGAAGTGGAAAGATACGAAATCAAGAATCTTCCCGAGGCTGTGCAACAGGCTTTACAAGCGCTCTCAGGAAGCGGAATGGAAGTAGACGACATCGATTTCTTCGAAACACCCCAAGGAAACTATTACCGTGTGGAAGTGGAAGACCGGGATGTAGACAAATATGTATATGTAGCCGAAAATGGGGAAATGTTACAGATGAGACTTAAAAATCATGTTTAAAAACACAAAATAACAGAGAAAACTGAATCATTTTAGGAAATAAACCGTATATTTGCATTCGGATTTCCCAAATTCACGTGACAAAAGGGGCTCTTCTTTTGCCGCAGAAGTAATGTTCCGGGCAGGAAATCACTGTAAGGACACAGTACCGGATAGTATTAACTAAAATCAAATTACATGCTCAAAAATGTAAAGTGGATTTTTGTTGTATTAGTATTCAGTTCCTTGATTTCTCTGTCATTCGACAAGAGAAATACTCCCACCGAGAAACTTCCGCTTGGGGCACAGGCTCCGGAGTTAGTACTCGGAAAAGAAAAGCAGCCGCTCAGTCTGCAAGCCTCTAAAGGCAATTATATTTTACTGAGCTTCTGGGCCAGTTACGATGCCACGTCGCGTACCCGCAATGCCAGATTGCATCATGTGGTTTCGAACGATGCCCGTGTTGAGATGATTTCCATTTCGTTCGACCGCTATCCGTCAGTTTTCCGGACAGTTGTCAAACAAGACGGTATCACAGACAACGTCTATCAGGAAATGGAGGGTGAAGATTCAGAGATTTTCAAGTCGTACGACCTGAAACACGGTTTTACCAACTGTCTTATAGACGACCGCGGGGTAATTGTGGCAAAGAACGTAAACCCCTCTGAGCTGGCATCGCTGCTACACACAGCCAAAAGCTGATGCCCACCCCTTACAGAAGATGACATGGATACAACAAAAAGCAAAGAGATTTCAAATTCCTTCTCGGTTTTTGAAATCTCTTTTTTATTACCTGTATGCATAAAAAGGTGCAAGGGATTCCCTTAGCACCGTATCTTCAGTTCGTCCAAAATGCGGCGCATCTGCTCGTAGGTGGTGATGCGTGTGGGCACCAGCGGCAGACGCAGGCGGTTCTCAATCATGCCCATCATGCTGAGCATGGCTTTCACACCGGCCGGGTTACCATCGACGAAGAGCAGTTTGAACAACTCCGTAAACTTGTGGTGGATGGTCAGCGCACTGCTATAATCGCCTGCCAGTGCCAGACGGGTCATGCGACTGAATTCCCGCGGAAAAGCGTTTCCGATGACCGAAATGACTCCCACGGCACCCAGTGTAATCAGCGGGAAGGTGATACCGTCGTCGCCCGAAATCACGTCGAAATTCTCCGGCTTATTCTTGATGATATCGTCCATCTGCGAGATGTTGCCCGAAGCCTCCTTAATGGCCACGATGTTCTTGAAGTCGCGTGCCAGCCGCAGAGTCGTTTCGGCCGTCATGTTCACACCTGTACGTCCAGGTACGTTATAGAGCACCACCGAAAGCTTGGTAGCTTCGGCAATGGCTTTGTAATGCTGGTAAATACCTTCCTGCGAAGGTTTATTGTAGTAAGGAACAGCCACCAGTACGGCATCTACTCCCGTGAAGTCTTCGTTTTTCAGGGTGTTGAGTACGGTCTGCGTACAGTTGCTGCTGATACCCAGCAGGATGGGTACACGACCGTTGACGCGTTCTATCACCACCTTCTTGATTTGTCTTTTTTCTTCTTCTGTCAGTGTCGGAGTTTCTGCAGTGGTTCCCAGTACACAAAGAAAATCCACCCCGTTTTGTACCTGATATTCAACGAGTCTCAACAGTGCATCATAATCCACGCTACCGTCACTCTTGAAGGGAGTAATCAGCGCCACCCCCATTCCTTTCAGTCTTCTTGCTATCATAAATGAAATATAAACGCTTTAACGAGTGTACAAAAGTACGAATATTTTCAACTTAACCTATATATTTAATCGTTTTTTTGCCTTTTATAAATAATTTGTAAAGAAATGGCAGTTTCTTACTCACCAATCATTTCGAGAAACTCTTCTTCATTTACAATGCGGATGCCGAGTTTCTGTGCTTTCTCCAGCTTGCTGGGGCCCATGTTCTCGCCGGCCAGAATAAAGTTCGTCTTCTTGGAGATGCTGCCCACGTTCTTTCCTCCGTGCTTTTCAATGAGCGCCTTGTATTCGTCGCGCGAATGGCGGGCAAACACCCCACTGATAACGATGGACTGGCCTTGCAGCTTGTCGGTCTGTCCGGCTGTCTCTTCTTCGCTCACCGCCATCTGCAGTCCGGCCTCGCGCAGGCGTTCGATAAGCTGCAGGTTCTTTTCGCTATGGAAATAGCGAAGGATGCTCTGCGCAATCTTCTCGCCGATTTCGTCCACGTGTATCAAGTCGTCCAGTGTGGTCGCCTTCAGCAGGTCGATGGATGGGAACGCCCGCGCCACTTTCTTGGCCACGGTCTCGCCCACAAAGCGGATGCCCAAGGCAAAGAGTACCCGTTCGTAGGGCACGGTCTTCGACTTCTCCACTCCCTGGATGATGTTCTCGGCCGATTTCTCGCCCATGCGGTTCAGGCGGCAAATGTCGGCGGCCTGCAACGTATAGAGGTCGGCCACGTCGTGAATCAGTCCTTCCTGATAGAACTGGTCGACCGTCTCCGGGCCCAGTCCCTCGATGTTCATCGCGCGGCGGCTGATGAAATGCTCGATACGCCCCTTGATTTGCGTGGGACAGCCGTCCTCGTTCGTACAGTAGTGGGCTGCCTCGTCTTCGTAGCGCACCAGCTTGCTGCCGCACTCCGGACAGTGCGTGATGAAAGTCACCTTCTCGCTGCCTGCCGGACGCGCGTCCTTGTCCACTCCCGTAATCTTCGGAATGATTTCGCCTCCCTTTTCCACGTACACCATGTCGCCCAGGTGCAGGTCGAGCGCCTCGATGATGTCGGCATTGTGGAGCGAAGCCCGCTTCACCACCGTTCCCGAAAGCTGCACCGGCTCCAGGTTGGCCACGGGAGTAACGGCCCCCGTACGTCCCACCTGATACGTTACCTTCAGCAGCTTGGTGCATGCCTGCTCCGCCTGGAACTTGTAGGCGATGGCCCAGCGTGGCGACTTGGCCGTATAGCCCAAGTTACGCTGCTGACGCAGGGAGTTTACCTTCAGCACAATGCCGTCGGTAGCCACCGGCAGGTTCTTGCGTTCCAGATCCCAGTAGTTGATGAAGTCGAACACCTCCTGCAGTGTGCGCACCTTGCGCATGTGCGAGGAAATCTTGAAGCCCCAGCGTGCGGCCTCCTGCAAGTTCTCATAGTGCCCGTCGTGCGGCAGTTCTTCTCCTAGTAAATAATATAGGTACGCGTCGAGTTTGCGCGAAGCCACCACCGCCGAGTTCTGCGACTTGAGTGTGCCCGATGCCGCGTTACGCGGGTTGGCAAACAGCGGTTCCTCGCGTTCCTCCCGTTCGCGGTTCAGTTCCTCGAACACCGTCCACGGCATCAGAATCTCGCCACGGATTTCAAACTGGCGGGGATAGCCTTCGCCCGACAGACGCAACGGGATGGAACGGATGGTCTTCACGTTGTCCGTCACGTCGTCGCCCCGCACACCGTCGCCACGGGTTACCGCCTGCACCAGCTGCCCGTCTTCGTAGGTCAGCGAGATGGACGTCCCGTCGAACTTCAGTTCACAGCAGATTTCGAAATCCTCGTTCAGCGCTTTCCGCACCCGTTCGTAGAACTCCCGTACCTCCGCCTCGGAATACGTGTTGCCCAGCGAAAGCATGGGATACTTGTGTTCCACCTGGCGGAACTCCTTGTTCAAGTCGCTGCCCACGCGCACGCTCGGCGAGTTCGGGTCGTAGTGTTCGGGATGTTTCGCCTCCAGGTCCTGCAGTTCGCGCATCAAGTGGTCGAATTCCTGGTCGCTGATGGTGGGGGCATTGAGAATGTAGTAGTTATGATTGTGCGTGTGCAATTCTTCACGCAATTGGTCGATTCTTTCTATTTCTGTCATGACATTAAAGCGTAATGTTTCATGCAAAAGTAGCAAAAATATTCGTACTTTTGCAAAAAACAATCGCAGACAAATGAGAATAGACATTATAACCGTATTGCCTGAAATGATTGAAGGGTTCTTCAATTACTCCATCATGAGCCGGGCACAGAAGAAAGGAATTGCCGAGATTCACATCCACAACCTACGCGACTACGCGTACGACCGTTACCGCAAGGTGGACGACTATCCGTTCGGGGGATGTGCGGGCATGGTGATGAAGATTGAGCCGATTGACCGTTGCATCTCCGCGCTGAAGGCGGAACGGGACTACGATGAGGTGATTTTCACGACGCCCGACGGGGAGCAGTTCAACCAGAAGATGGCGAACACGCTGTCGTTGTCGCAGAACCTGATTATCCTGTGCGGGCATTTCAAGGGCATCGACTACCGTATCCGCGAGCATTTCATCACGAAGGAAATCAGTATCGGCGACTATGTGCTGACGGGCGGTGAGCTGGCGGCGGCGGTGATTGCCGACTCCATTGTCCGCATCATTCCGGGAGTGATTTCCGACGAGCAGTCGGCCTTGTCCGATTCGTTCCAGGACAACCTGCTGGCTCCTCCGGTGTACACCCGTCCGGCAGACTACAAGGGCTGGAAAGTGCCCGATATCCTGCTGTCGGGGCATGAAGCGAAGATTCGTGAATGGGAGTTCCAGCAGTCGCTCGAACGGACGAAGCGCTTGCGTCCGGATTTGCTGGAAGAAAAATAAACAAAACAGAATAAATCCAAATGATGCAGGGCCGGAATTCGAAAAGAATCCGGCCCTGTATAAACACATTCATCAAAGATACTACATTCACTTAATCACCAGAATTGGTGTATTGGAATGGAAAATCATCCGGCGAGCAATGCTCGGATTGAACAGACGGGCAAAAATGTTCCGCTTGTAATTGGATAGGCACAACACATCGATTCCTTTTTCCTTTACATAGTTGTCCAAATTGCTGAGCAGGCTATCTTCTCCCATCATGTCGTAGTCTATCGTCAGCTGCGGATACTGCTTCTTAAAGTACTCCTGAATACCGACCAACTTGATTTCATTCCACGTACGTTTTTGCGCATTGTCACTCAAATGGATGAACGAAACCTCAAAGTGATAATCCTTGAAAGTAGTTACCAATGAGTCAAACGCAATCAAATCACGCTGGTCAAAACTGGTAAAGAATGCAATCTTATGGATTTCATCGAAGTTCTTCTTGGTCGCATTTTTCGGAATGGCGTATACAAACACCGGACTACGGTCAATGATTTCAGCCGTCACGCTACCAATCAGATCCATTTCCTTCTCTCCCTTTCCTCGGGTTCCCATGATGATGATAAGCGGTTTTTCTTCGCGTGCATAATACAGTATTTCCTCTTCAGGCACTCCTTCCTTCAGCACACAGGTATATTTCACGTCGGGCAACTCTCCCTTCGCAATCCGGTCTTTTATGCCGTCGGTCAACTTCTTCAGTTGTTCATGAATGTTGTCGAGCATACTTTTAATGCCCAATTCATGTTCCATAGGCAGTCCGTAACTCTCGGTGGCATATTGCAGGCTAGGCATATACACCGGGCTGAAATACACATGCATCAATACTACCTCCGCTTGAATCTTAGCAGCAAAATTGAATCCAAACTCACACGCAGCCATTGAATAATCGGAAAAATCGACCGGAACCAATATCTGCTTGCCATGTTTCTCTTCCGTTTTCTCCTCGTTGACTACATCCTCGGCCAGCCACGTAGAACTTTCAATGATTTTCAAAGCCCTGGGCAAGTCACTCTCCCGGATACGTATCCTCACGCCCGAAGATATGACGGGCTGAATCAGATTGACATTATGGATGCATGCCTCAATTCCTTCATTTTCAAGCACATTCTTCAGAATCTGAGCCTTAGAATAAGTAAGAATGGCCAGTGTAACAAGTTTTTCTTCCATGGCTTCTGCTTTTAAAGGGTTAATATCATTAAACAAGAAGGGCTGCAACAAGAACGGATACTCTCCTTCTCCCTGTTACAGCCCTGTTTTATCAAGCACGTTGTACTTCTTTCAGAATGGCTATTGCCTTGTCGAGCACCGTGGTATCATCCAGCATAACCAACCCGCCGTCAGGCCCTGGTTCCAAGTGGATACCCACGCTTTTTCCGTCCTTAAAATTATGTCCTCCAAAGAAATTTCGCACCGTTTCCACACTGAGATTCAATTCGTCGGCAATACGATGCATGCTGCCTGAGGGCAATGAGTCTTTGATTTTACGAAGTTCGTTAAATGTTATCGTTCTGTTCATAGTAATCAAAATTAAGCGTTAGACAAATATGTTAATTGTTTCTTTTTTAATTCTCGATTTAAATATAGTAAAAGATTATGAGTAGACAAAACCTATCACGTTTTTTTTCAAATTTACTTGACAGACCGACTAGAAATTCAGAAATTTTGCCACTGCCATTCCCTTGATAACGGCATAAAAATAGGTCAGCAGCAAAGTCGCATGCAAGAGAAAGATGTCGTCCTTTGTATATCCGCTTGCCGTATACTGGGTGGAGATATACTGTGGACTGTCATCAAAGAAGCGCTTGCAAAGATAAGCATACAGGAAATACACCAATGTGCCCACCAGCATCCCTTCCACTGCTCCACACAGAATATCACCGGGATAATGCACTCCCAGATAAATGCGTGAATACGAAGGTATCAACGCCCAAAGAAACATCATGCACGTGAACGGTAAATAGCGTACCAGCAATGAAGCAAACATGGCCACCGCAAAGGTGTTGGCCGCATGGCTGGAAATAAATCCGTACAAACCGCCACGATAACCGTTGACCGTCTGTACCATGTACATCAGCTCCGGATCCTGTGCAGGGCGGAAACGGGCAAAATAAGGCTTGCAAATACCCGACGCAATCTGGTCGGCCAGTGTCACGGAAAGGGCAAACATCAATACAATGACAAGCCCTTGCGGTATACGGTTGTTCTTGAAAATGACATACAGCAACACCACCAAAGCTGGAATCCATGTACGTGTATCGGTCACCGTCCACATGAATCCATCCCAAAACAAGGAGTCACTTCCGTTTAACGAAAGCAGCAATGCCTTGTCGGCCTCTATGAGTTGCTGTATGTCTGCCATTTCTATGTCTGAATTAAATGAGTTCTATTGCTTCTGTCTTCACCCAGCCTTTGTTGCCGTCTTCCAGGCGGATTTCTTTCCAGCCCTTCATGGAATTGTCCTCGATGAAGACCTTCGTTCCTTCGTGAAGCACGAACAGGTCGGTACCGCTTTCGTTCGGCGTGCTCTTGACGTTAATGGTCGGTTCCATCACAATGGCACCTGTACGGTCTACAAGTTCTGACTTCTGTTCGCTGGCAAAAAGATTGGTACATACCGTCACCACCAGAAATACTACACCTACGATGAATCCCGTCTTCTTAATCCAAAGACGGTTGCCGAAGATATAGAAAGAAACCCCAATCAGCAAAAGAATGAAGGAGAAAATTCCTACATATCCCCAGCTTTTCTCGCTCATCAGGTTGACCAGCGACTTATACCAGGTGACGATAAACACCTCGGCTGTCGGCGTGATGTTGTCCACCGTCTTGCTCCGGGCCATATCCAGGTTGAAGCGGATATCGGCATCTCCCGGGCTCAGCAAAAGTGCCCGTTCATAGTTGAGCACTGCCTTAGGCGTGTTCTTCATCTTGAAGTAGGCATTACCCAGATTATAATAGATATCGGCCGACTCGCCCTGCGTTTGCAAGATTTGCTCGTACATGGCAGCCGCCTCACTGAACTGGTTCTTCTGGTATGCTTCGTCAGCCTCCGCCTTGGTGGGGGCCGCCATCGCAAACTGGATGCACCCAATCAGCCCAATCAATAGTAAAGACAATTTCTTCATATCTAGTTGCTCTCCTATCCGTTTTTAATGTTTGATACTGTTTTCCATTTTACTGATCACTTCCACGGAAGCGGAATAAACCTTGTCCATGGCCTCGTTCTCATCGCCCGGCGCATAACGTGCGTATTCACATTCGTTGAGCACCCCAATGAACTCGGCAATCAGGGCCTCCTCTACGCCGTAGTTGGCCAGTTCGGCTTCGATGTTGTCCTTTGAAAGCTGTGACACCGGAATACTGAGCTTGTCGCTGATGTATCCCCACAAGGCCTTCAGCACCTCATCGTAGAACTCGTTCTTCTTGTTTTCGGCCAACAGCTTGCCAGCCAGTTTCATACGGCGGGTAGCCACCTTGTTGGCCTTCTTGGTCTTCATCTTGGCCACGTTGGCATTATCAAGAGCCTTCTGCCGATAAATCACCGCAAAGACGATGAACAGCAGCAATGGAATCAGATACCACAAGTAATAGCCTACGCTGCCGAAGAAGAATTCACCTTTCGGACGGAGGGTCGTATTGCCCAGCTTGATGAAGCGGACATCCTTGCCCAGCATCTTCACGTTCTCCTTGTTGGTGAAATCCGCAATCACCTGATCGGCATTGCCCTGTCCCTTTGCCACTTTCAAGTTATAAGCCTCTGTCTTGAGCGTCTTGTAACTGTTGCTCTTCAGGTCGAAATACGTGAATTCCACTGCCGGAACGGTAAAGTTACCGGCATGGCGCGGAATAGCCAGATATTCGAAGGTCTTTGTACCCGTCAGTCCGCTGCTGGTCAGCTTGTAGTTGTCGGTCACTTTCGGATCATACACCTCAAAGTCCTGCGGGAACTTGATGTCGGGCGTACTGATCAGTTTCATGTTACCCGTACCCGTCAGGGTCAGCTTGATGGTTACGGCATCGTTGGTCTTCACGTCGGTAGCGTTGATAGACGAAGCCAGTTTGAAGTCACCCACCGCGCCCGAGAATCCGGCAGGTTTAGCCGGAAGCGGCTGTACGTTGATGACCAGCTTGGGAGTAGTGATTTTCTTTTTCACCTCCACGTATCCCCCGCCATTGAAGAACGCGTCAAACGGATCTTCGGAAGCTGTCTGCTGGGCAATCACCCCATCGAACGTGATGGAAGGAATCTCCAGTTTGCCGGTCTGCTGCGGGAACAGTACATACTGGCTCCACACCGTCGTATTGTAATTCCGTCCCTTATAATGCTCCAGCGTGAAAGTCTTCTGCTGCGGCAATTCCACTTCCTGCGTATGAAAGCCTTTCAAGTCGGGCATATCCCCACGAAGTTGGCGCAGATTCACCACGGTATACACCTTGTAAGTCAACAGAATGGCTTCCTGTTCGTGTACAGTCGTCTTGCTGGCCGTAGCCGTGATAAACAAATCATTAGACGTAATCCGGCTGCCTGCCACCTGACTCCGGGAGGAAGAACCGCTTCCCCCACCGTTTCCTCCGCTCTTCGATGCCTGATCCTGCGGAAGCACCTTGATGGAAATGGCATTCGAAAACACTTTCTTTCCATCCACTTCCACACTGGCTGCGGGAATGGTGTAAGTACCCGGATTACCCGCCAACAGGATATACGTAAAAGCCGTCGAGCTGCTCGACGTACGCTTTCCGTTGATAATCTGGATGCTGCTCTGCTGAGAACGGCTCGGTCCCATCAGCACATCGAAGCCCTTGATAGAAGGTGCCCGGAAGTCCTTGATATCTTGCGAATTGACCGTGAAGACGAGACGCACCTGGTCACCACTGACCACCACGTCGGCAGCTTCCGCCACAAACCGTACGTTGTCAGCCTTCACCAGTCCTACGGCAAGTATCATAAAAAGTAAGAATATTATCTTTCGCATTATTCTTTGATTTATAATTATTCGTTTGTTCTTCATCTTTGTTGGTTTACCAGTCCTTCTCCAGTTTACGGCCCTGCACCTGAATCTGCTTCTTCACCTTGTCCTGCACGTTCTTTTCGTCCTGCATGGCAGCGTTAAGCAACTGTTCGGCATTCTCTTTCGACATCTGGTTCTGATTCTGCTGCGGTTGCTGCGGATTCTGCTGGTCTTTCTTGTTCTGGTCTTGCTGGTCCTTGTTCTGCTGTTTGTCGTCCTGCTTCTGGTCCTGCTTGTTCTGTTTCTGGTCCTGATTCTGCTGGTTCTGCTGCTGGTCTTTCAGCTGCTTCTGCGCCAGTGCCAGGTTGTAGCGGGTTTCATTGTCCTTCGGATTGTTGCGCAGGGATTCCTTATAGGCTTCGATACACTGCGGCAACTGTTTGGACGACTGCAGGATAACGCCCATGTTATGGTAAATCTGCGCCAGCTTCATCTTGTCCTTTTCAATCTTTGAAGCAGCGGTAAACTGTTCCATGGCCTCCTTCCCCTTCTGCTGCATCAGCAACGCATTCCCCAGGTTGTACATGGCATCGGCCGACTTGGGATTCAGTTCCAGTGCCTTCCGGTAGTCCACTTCTGCCTTGACAAACAAACTGTCCTTGTAGAGTTTGTTGCCGCTCCGCAGAAAATCACGGTCTGTTTTCTGTGCGTAACCCGCCACAGCAGTCATGGCCAGGCACATACACAGCATATATCCTTTCACTTTCATCTCCAATTTCATTTAAAGAGTTTCACATTCTTGAAAAGCGGATTCTTGCGGTTCAGAATCATCAGGTCGGCAGCCAGCAACAAAAGGGCCAGCCAGGCCAGTACCTGGAACTGCTCGTCGAATTCCGTAAAGACCTGCGTCTCCACGTCCGCCTTTGCCAGTTTGTTGATTTCCGCGTTCAAGGCTCTCTCCGCATTGTTGGTGTTGTCCACCCGCACATAAATGCCGTTTCCTGCCTTGGCGATTTCCTGACACATCTGTTCGTTCAGACGGGTCACAATCACATTACCGTCCTTATCGCGGCGGAACTCGTTGCTGCCTTCCATCGGAATGGGTGAACCGTCGGGCGAACCGACCCCCAGCACAAACACCCGTATCCCTTTCTTGGCGGCTGCCTGTGCGGCTTCTATCGCTCCCCCCTCGTGGTTTTCTCCATCCGTAATCAGCACGATGGCTCTTCCTACGCCTTCATTCGGCGTGAAACTTTTCATGGCCAGGTCGATAGCCCCGCCGATATCCGTACCCTGCGTGGTAATCAACGATGGAGAAATGGTTTCCAGGAACATCTTGGCCGATACATAGTCGCTCGTAATCGGGAGCTGTGTAAAGGCCTGACCTGCAAACACAATCATGGCCACTTTGTCGTTGTTGAACGTTTCCACCAGACGGGAAATCAGTTTCTTCGACTTCTCCAGACGGCTGGGAGTGACATCCTGTGCCAACATGGAGTTGGAAATATCCAGCGCCACCACGGTTTCCACACCTTGCCGTTTCACCGTCTCCATCTTGGAACCGAACTGCGGACGGGCCAGCATGAAAATCACCATGGCCAGTGCAGCAAAAGTCAGCCAGAACTTGACATCGGGACGGTATTTGGACACATCCGGCATCAAGTGTGCCAGCAGTTCCGGACTACCGTATTCGCGCAAGCGCTTGCGGCGGCGGTAGTTCGTATAAAAATAGAACACAGCCAGCAAGGGCAGCACAATCAGTAAATATAAATATTGAGGTTCTCCAAATCGAAACATGGCTTCTTCTTTTAAGGTATTTTCTTTAATACTGTATTCCGCAACAGGATTTCAAGCAGGATGCTCAGGAACGCAATCAGGGCAAACACCTGATAAGCCTCTTCGCGCTTGCTGAATTCCTTCACGTTCAGTTTCGTCTTCTCCAGTTTGTCAATCTCGCGGTATACTTCTTTCAGCTTAGTATTGCTGGTAGCCCGGAAATAGTTTCCGTTGGTAGTACCAGCAATCTGACTCATGGTCTGTTCGTCGATTTCCACCGGCATCTGCACATACTGCACACCCGCGTATGTCAGCATCGGATAAGGTGCCGTTCCGTTGGTTCCTACACCGATGGTGTACACGCGGATGCCAAACTGCTTGGCAATTTCGGCTGCCGTCAGCGGAGAGATGTCTCCCCGGTTGTTCACACCATCCGTCAACAGGATAATCACCTTCGACTTGGCCTTGCTGTCTTTCAGACGGCTCACCGCGTTGGCCAGTCCCATACCCAATGCCGTACCGTCCTCAATCATTCCACGCTGTACCATGTCGCAGCCCACACTCTGGAACAAGTTCAGCAACACCCCGTGATCGACCGTCAGCGGACACTGCGTGAAAGCCTCTCCCGCAAAGATGGTCAGACCGATGTTGTCGTTCGGACGTCCGTTGATGAACTCCGCCGCCACCTGCTTGGCCGCCTCGATACGGTTCGGCTTCAAGTCCTCTGCCAGCATACTGGTCGATACGTCGACCGCCAGCATGATGTCGATACCTTCAATTTCCGTATTCTGCCAGTTATCCGTAGTCTGCGGGCGTGCCAGCACCAGCACAATCATCACAAACGTCAAGATACGGAGCACGAACGGCGCGTGCAGCAAATACACCTTCCAACTGCGCGGAGCCTGCATGTACATCCGTGTGGTGGATACCTGCATGGTCGGTTCCGTTTTCTTGCGGCGCATCACGTACCACACGATATACGGAATCAGCAGCAACAGCAGGAACAGATATTCTATATTCGCAAAAATCATAGTCTCAACTCATTTTAAAATTAAAAAAAGAGGTCGATGAGGTGACGCACAGACAGATACAAGGCAATCAGTGCGGCTACACCCGTGATGGCAATGCTGCAGAGCAGTACAATCCGTCCCTGTTTGGAACGTTTTTCCTCCACCTTGATTTCCGTAGGCTCCTTCTTGGCGTTCGGATCTTCCTCTATCTTGGTCTGGTTGATGAAATCCACGGCATTCACCAGGTTCATGTCGTTCTCGTTCATCAGCGGCGCATATTTGGCAAACTTCACCAGGTCGGCCGTTTCGAACATCGCCTTCAGGTCGCGGATGGAATCCTTGTCCTTTTCCTCCAGCAAGCGTTCAATGATTTCCGAAGAAGTCATCTCCATGGCATTGAAGCCGAAACGCTCCTTTATATATACACGAATCACATCGGTCAGTTCCGTGTAATATGCTTTCGGGTCCTCCCGCTTGGCAGCCTTGTCGGCCTTGATGGTCTCAATCTTCTTCATGGCAGCCAGATGAGGAGGCAACTTCGGTTCTATCTTGATAATCTTGATAATCGGCTTGTTGTCGCGATAGCGGATGACAAAGAAGACGGTCACCACTCCCAATGCGATGAACAACAGGATGGAATACACCAGCGGAGCCAGGTCATCCCATGTGAGAGGTACCTCCTGAATGGTTTTCGGACCAAAGAACTGGTCGGGATGCAGCGTATCCACCGGGATGGAATACACCTTCAGGGCCAGCGCCTTGGAACGGTAAGCCTTGTCGTTGACCAACACTTCGAACGGCGGCAGGTAATACAGTGCCGAGTCGAAAGAAGTCACCGTATATTCCTGTGAAATCAGCCAGCGCTTGTTGTCGTTGAGCAACTGGGTATCCGGCTTGGCCACATCCAGAATCTCCACTCCCCTGACCAGCGTGTCACGAAGCTGCGGCAACCGCAGTTTCTGGTTGGCATCCATGCTGACCTGCAACTTGATTTTGGCCTGCTCGCCAATCAGCAATTGAAGAGAGTCGATAGTCGCTTCCACTGTTACCGACTGGGCTTTCAGTCCGGACACTCCGCACAAAATCAGTACCGCGCAGCAACATGCCTTTATCATTTTCGTGTAATATAATATGAAATGTCTCATGTCAACTGTCAGTTTCGTTTAGCAAATAAATTCAACAACGCCTTCACATAATCCTGGTCCGTACGGACAGACACAGAGTCCACATTGCTGTGGGTGAAGGTTTCGTTCAGCTTCTGCTGCCTTTCCTTCCACCAGGCATGGTGTGCATTCCGCAGCGCCTTGGAAGAAGTGTCAATCCACTGTTCATGACCCGTTTCCGCATCGCGTACCAGCATCAGGCCCACATCGGGAAGCTCTTCCAGCCGGCGGTCATACACCTGTACTGCCACCACATCGTGCTTCCGGTTGGCAATGGTCAACGCATTTTGGAAGTCCCGGTCGTCAATAAAATCGCTGAGGATGAACGCCGTACAACGTTTCTTCAACACATTCGTCAGGTACTCGATGGCACACTGCAGATTGGTCCGCTGGCTTTCGGGCTTGAAATCAAGCAGTTCACGGATAATATACAAAATGTGCTTGCGTCCTTTCTTGGGAGGGATGAATTTCTCAATCCGGTCGGAAAAGAAAATCACGCCAATCTTATCGTTGTTCTGGATGGCAGAAAAAGCAAGCGTGGCGGCAATCTCCGTCACCATATCCTTCTTCAGCTGTTTGATGGTACCGAAATCCAGGCTGTTGGACACGTCCACCAGCAACATGACCGTCAGTTCACGTTCCTCCTCAAAGACTTTCACGAATGGTTTGTCGAAGCGAGCGGTCACATTCCAGTCTATATCGCGCACGTCGTCCCCAAACTGATATTCGCGGACTTCGGAGAACGCCATACCCCGACCCTTGAAGGCCGAATGATACTGGCCGGCAAAAATATTGCTCGAAAGTCCCCTCGTCTTGATTTCAATCTGACGGACACGCTTTAAAAGTTCACTTGTCTCCATTCCTTTAGTATTTGACCGTGCCCCTGCGGAATCGGCCGAGGAACACGGTTGAATCGTTTATAATCTATGCAGCTTTCCCGCTGCGGATAAAAGCGGACGGGAGCACTCTCCTCCCCGTCCACGGTTTCAGACGCCCGCTTATCAGGGCACTTCCACCTTGTTCAGAATCTTGCTGACGATTTCGTCGGAAGTCACGTTGGTCGCTTCTGCCTCGTAAGTCAGTCCGATACGGTGACGGAGCACGTCGTGTGCCACGGCACGCACATCTTCCGGAATCACATACCCACGGCGTTTGATGAAGGCATAGCTGCGGGCAGCGAGTGCCAGGTTGATAGACGCACGCGGAGAACCGCCGAAGCCAATCAGGCTCTTCAGGTCCTTCAAATCGTATTTTTCCGGATAACGGGTAGCGAACACGATGTCGGCGATATACTGCTCGATTTTTTCGTCCAGATACACCTGACGAACCACTTCGCGAGCTGCAATGATATCTTCCGCCTTCAGAATCGGACGGACTTCCACACGTTCGCCGGAGATGTTCTGACGGACAATCTTCTTTTCCTCTTCCAGCTTCGGATAGTCGATGATGACCTTCAGCATGAAACGGTCCACCTGAGCTTCCGGCAGCGGATAGGTACCTTCCTGCTCAATCGGGTTCTGTGTAGCCATTACCAAGAAAGGCTTCGGCAAAGCGAACGTCTGCTTGCCCAGTGTCACCTGACGTTCCTGCATGGCCTCGAGCAAGGCACTCTGCACTTTCGCCGGGGCACGGTTGATTTCATCGGCCAATACGAAATTGGCGAAAATAGGTCCCTTGTTGGCGATGAACTGTTCGTCCTTCTGGCTGTAAATCATCGTACCGATGATATCGGCCGGCAGCAAATCAGGAGTAAACTGCACACGACTGTATTTGGAGTCGATCAATGAAGCCAGGGTCTTGATGGCCAATGTTTTTGCCAAACCCGGCACACCTTCCAGCAGGATATGTCCGTCGGAAAGCAATCCGATCAACAAAGATTCGATGAGGTGTTTTTGACCTACGATTACCTGATTCATTCCTTCCATCAGGTTGGTTACGAATGCGCTCTGGCGTTCGATACGTTCGTTTAATTCACGAATGTCAATAGCTTCAGCCATAATTTTCTTCTATTTTAGTTCCTATTTTTTTCATTAAAAAACGGCCTTTCAAAACCGATGTCTAAAAAGGCACCCCAAAATTAAGGCATTCCATTAACAGGCACAATAAATTTTGATAAAAAAATATAGACGGCTTTCCCCTTTTAAGGCTTATTGAACTAAAGAAAATTAAAAAGGCCCTGTTTACACGCAAACAAGGCCTTAGTTTATTTTTTAGGAGTAAGCTGCGGAATCTGGATAGTCGTCCCCACCGGCACATTGTCCGGATTCTTAATGATGGATTTATTATGCTTCACCAGATAAGGCCACAATTTCTTGTTGCCATAGAACTTCAGGGCCACCCGTACCAGACTCTCCCCGGGACGAATCGTATACGAAGTCTGCGTACCCGTAATCTGGTATTCCACCGTATCGGCCAGGGTTTCGCGCTTGGCCGGAGTTGCCGAAGATGTTTGCCGGGCTGTCTCTTGAGGAACAGCGGCTGCCACTGTATCCTTTTTCTGCACTTGTATCACACGGGCAGAGTCAGGAACCGCTTTCACCGTATCGGTCTTTTCTTTCTCCTGAGATACGGAAGGAACACTCTGTTGAGATTCGCGTTCCATGAGGTATTGCACCAGCTGTTCCGGGATATAACGCCTTCCAGAAGTCAGCGTCCACGTCACAGCCCCTCCAATCAAGATTCCAGCCAGCAGCAGAGAAGCAATCAAACACCACGGTATTCTGCTTTCCTTACCCGCTGTCACCGGCGGAACCGGTGCCTCTTCCGTTGCTTCTGCCGGAGCCGGAGCTTGTTTCTGAGGTTCTGAATCTTCAGGAGCCGATGGAGCCACCTGCAATTCCGTTTTCTCCGGCAGCACATGTTCCCCGACTTCTGTCTTCTTCTGTATTTCCTCTTCCGGTTTTGCAGCGTTGTCCTGCTGCGGTTCAGGCCGGACTGCATCAACCTCCTCCGGAAGATCCGTTTCGTTCAGGTCCAGTCCTTCCCCTTCCGACTGAGTCTCCCCTTCTGGAATATCCTCGAAATGTACATCCTCTTTCAGCAAGACCGACTGGAAATGGGCAAACGGCTTATTGACAAGGTCTCTCAACCCCGCTTCCGGGATAAAGGATACACGTGCATGTCCCTGAATCTCAATGGCCTCTCCGGTATTGACATCCACACTTTTCCGTGCCTCCACATTAATCAGCTTAAAGACTCCCAGCCCTTTCACCTTCACATACTTATCCCTTGCCAAAGCTTCCTCAATCAAAGAAAGGAATGCCTTGACAAACTGTTCGGCATCAGCCTGTTCCAGCTGACTTTTCCGGGCAAACAAGTCCGCCAGCTCCTGCAAGGTTATTTTTTCATTCATCCGGCGAAGTGTTTTTAAACTTATCTTTCAGAGATACACTGGGCTTGAAACCAAGCACCAGTTTCGGGGGAACCAGAAAACGCTGCTTGGTGACAGGATTCACAGAGATACGTTCCATTTTCTTCTTCACTTCAAACACACCAAACCCCTGCAGACTTACAGTTTTTCCTTCCTGCAATGTCTGCGACAGGCTGTCGGTCAAAGAAGATACCAATGCAGCCGTATCCTTTCCTGGCTTATCCACCCGACGGGAAAGTTCCTCTATGAATTCCTTATTTGTCATTCTATTTTACGATTGTGGCATACAAATCAAAATCGTCGGCATCATACACCTTCACCCGATGGAAAGTACCCGTCTTCAGCCGATGGTCTGCCGCATCAATCAGCACTTCCGGGTCTACCTCCGGTGAGTCGAACTGCGTACGACCGATATAATAGTCTCCTTCTTTCCGGTCGATGATAACCTTGAACTCCTGTCCGATTTTCTGGTGCGCCAGTTCGGCCGAAATTTCCTGCTGCAAGGCCATCAGTTCATCCAGGCGCTGCTGCTTCACTTCATGCGGAATCTCATCCTTGTAGTGCTTGGCCGAATAAGTGCCTTCTTCTTCCGAATAGGCAAAGGCTCCCATGCGTTCAAAGCGGGCCTTCCGCACAAACTTCTTCAGTTCCTCGAAGTCCTGTTCCGTCTCTCCCGGATGGCCTACCATCAGCGTAGTGCGCAAGTGAATGCCTGGCACCTCCTTACGGAATTTCTCAATCAACTGATAGGTTTCCTCTTTTGTCACATGACGGCGCATTTTTTCCAGCATATTGTTGCTGATGTGCTGCAGGGCGATGTCCATATACTTGCACACGTTGTCGTTCTCCCGCATCACACGGAACAAATCTTCCGGAAAGTGAGCCGGATAGGCATAATGCAGGCGAATCCATTCCACTCCCGGAATGTGTGCCATCTGCTCAATCAGTTCCGGCAGCATCTGTTTCTTGTACAAGTCCACGCCATAATACGTCAGTTCCTGCGCAATGACCTGAAATTCCTTCACGCCTTCCGACACCAGCAGACGCACCTCGTCCAGAATCTCTTCCATCGGACGGGACACATGCTTTCCGGTGATAATAGGAATGGCACAATATGAGCATTTGCGGTCGCATCCTTCCGAAATCTTCAGATAGGCATAATGCTTGGGAGTCGTCAGGTGACGCTCGATGGAAAACTCCGAATGATATGCCTTGCCTAAATCGGCCAGCAGCTCGTTCCAGTTGAACTTTCCATAGAACTTGTCCACTTGCGGAATTTCCTTCTGCAAGTCCTTCAGATAACGTTCTGACAGACAGCCCATCACATAGAGTTTCTTCAGCCGGCCTTCTTCCTTGGCCTGACAAAACTCCAATATCATGTTGATAGACTCTTCCTTGGCATCGCCAATAAAACCGCACGTATTGATGACGGCTATTTCTCCCTGAGGGTGTGCACTGTCGTGCGTCACTTTGTATCCGTTGGCCTCCAGCTGCTTCATCAGTTTTTCAGAGTCCACCAGATTCTTTGAGCACCCTAATGTAATAATATCAATTGTATTCTTTCTCATTTATTTCTCTGTGGTTGGGCCAAACAACGAATCTACAAATTCCCGGCGACGGAATATCTGCAGGTCCTCCATGCCTTCTCCCAGTCCGATGTACTTCACCGGAATCTTGAACTGATCGGAAATACCGATTACCACACCCCCCTTGGCAGTGCCGTCGAGTTTGGTAATGGCCATTGCCGTCACCTCCGTAGCCAGCGTAAACTGTTTGGCTTGTTCAAATGCATTCTGTCCGGTAGAACCATCGAGCACCAGCAACACCTCATGCGGTGCATCGGGAACCACCTTTTTCATCACATTCTTGATTTTGGTCAGCTCGTTCATCAAGCCGATTTTGTTATGCAGACGGCCTGCTGTATCGATGATGACCACATCCGCATGGTTGGCCGTAGCCGAACTCAGGGTGTCGAAAGCCACTGAAGCCGGGTCTGCCCCCATCTTCTGCTTGATAACAGGTACGCCTACCCGTTCACCCCAAATGTCCAGCTGCTCCACGGCGGCTGCACGGAACGTATCAGCTGCTCCCAGATAAACTTTCTTTCCTGCCTTCTTGAACTGATAAGCCAGTTTGCCAATGGTAGTGGTTTTCCCCACTCCATTCACCCCTACTACCATGATGACGTAAGGAGTCTTGGTTTGTGGAATATCAAAATCTGCTGCATCCACCGTATTGTTTTCCATCAGCAATGCCGCAATTTCTTCGCGAAGAATATTATTCAGCTCTTGCGTATTCACATACTTATCTTTTGCCACTCTGGCCTCTATGCGCTTGATAATATTCAGCGTAGTTTCTACTCCTACATCAGACGTAATGAGCACTTCCTCCAGATTGTCCAGGACCTCATCATCTACCTTCGATTTTCCGGCTACCGCACGTGCAATCTTGCCGAATACACTTTCTTTGGTTTTAGACAATCCTTTGTCTAATGTCTCTTTTTTTTCCTTTGAGAAAAAACTAAAAAATCCCATACAACTTACTTTTATCAGTTTCTGACACAAAGATATAACTATTCTAGTTTACACACAAAAAAAGTTCCTTTCATATTTTCAATGAAAGGAACTTTTATTTAGCATTTTATATCTGAATAGCTAAATTATTTCTTGAAGAAGTCCTGAACTTTATCGTTAGGAACCATTTGTTCGTCAAAAACGTAAGCACCTGTTTTCGGAGACTTAACCATTTTGATAACCTTAGTATAAGAACGTCCTTCTTTACCTGTCTGAAGGGTTGCGACTGTTTTCTTTGCCATGGTCTGTTATTATTTAATTTCTTTATGAACTGTTACTCTTTTCAAAATCGGATTGTACTTCTTCAGTTCCAATCTTTCAGTGGTATTTTTTCTGTTCTTTGTTGTAATATAACGAGAAGTTCCCGGCATACCACTATCCTTCATTTCTGTGCATTCAAGGATTACCTGTACTCTGTTTCCTTTAGCTTTCTTAGCCATAGTCTTTCTCTCCTTTTAATTAACCAATAATTTTGATAGTTTTCCAATCACAATAGCCTTTTGCCACTGCTTCATTCAGCGCTGCATCCAGGCCTTTTTTGTTAATAACTCGCAAGCCGTTAGCACAGATATTCAGGCTAATCCAGCAATCCTGTTCTACATAGTAGAATTTCTTTGTAAACAAGTTCACATCAAAAGTTCTTTTTGTTCTTCTCTTAGAGTGTGAAACGTTGTTGCCTATCAAGGCTTTCTTTCCGGTAATTTGACAAATTTTCGACATTTCTATCTAGTTTTTATAGTTTTATTCCATGGTTCTTTCAAACGGAGTGCAAAGTAAGCGATTTTATTTTATATAAACAAATCTTTCACCAACAAATTGCACTTTTACCCCTCATTTTCTTGATTTTGGCATAATTCCAGCAATAATTGCAGGGTTTTAGCCGTAGCAGCCTGGATATTTTTCTCGCGACCTTCATCTTCACTCAGCATGGCCGTGAGCACCTTTTCCTTCGAACCGGCAGCCACCCAGATGGTGCCTACAGGCTTTTCCGGAGTGCCGCCCGCAGGTCCGGCAATACCCGATGTAGCTACTGCATAATCCGTATCCAACGCCTCCATGGCTCCTTTTACCATTTCCACCACGGTCTCTTCACTTACAGCCCCATATTTTTCCAATGTTTCTGCATTCACATGCAGGTGATTCACTTTCACCTCATTTGAATAGGCGATGATTCCACCTTTATAGAAACGAGAACTACCTGGGATAGCAGTTATAATGGCAGCCACGTTACCAGCCGTGCAGCTTTCTGCGGTAGCCAATGTAAAACCTTCTCTCCAGAAGATTTCACTTATCTCCTTACTTAGTGTTTTGGTTTCTACTGACATAATCTCTTTTTTCTAAATTATTACTTAATGGTTACCCGTGAATAAGCGGGTTTGTCTATAGTGCAAAAATCCTTGTCCAAAAATTTGTAATATCCCGTAATGGCAATCATAGCCGCATTGTCGGTGGTATAGCCGAATTTCGGAATGAAGATGTTCCAGCCATATTTCTTGGCGTGTTCACGGAAAGCGTTGCGGAGTCCATTGTTGGCCGAAACACCTCCTGCCACTGCCACTTCCTTGATGCCTGTATCCTTCACTACCTTGCGAAGCTTGTCCATCAGGATGTCTACGATGGTTTTCTCCAGCGAAGCAGCCAAGTCGGTCTTGTGGTGTTCCACGAAATCCGGATCTTCCTTCACCCATTCCTTGAGCGAATACAAGAAAGAAGTTTTCAAACCACTGAAACTGTAGTTATACCCCGGGATATGTGGTTTACTGAATGTAAAGGCATTCGGATTTCCCTGACGTGCCAGCTTGTCAATAATCGGTCCGCCGGGATAGCCCAATCCCATCACCTTGGAACATTTGTCGATAGCCTCTCCTGCTGCATCGTCGATGGTCTGTCCCAGCACCTCCATGTCGTTGTAGGCATTCACACGGATAATCTGCGAATTTCCACCCGATACCAGCAGACAGATAAAAGGCAGACTGGGCTGCACGTTCTCACCGTCCGGTTCCTTGATAAAATGCGCCATCACATGTCCCTGCAAATGGTTTACCTCTACCATCGGAATACCTAATGCACGGGCAAACCCTTTGGCGAACGATACCCCTACCAGCAAGGAACCCATCAGACCCGGTCCACGGGTAAAGGCCACTGCGCTCAATTCTTCCTTTGTTACTCCTGCACGCTTCAATGCCTCGTGCACCACCGGCACAATGTTCTGCTGGTGCGCACGCGAAGCCAGTTCCGGCACCACTCCCCCGTATGCTTCATGCACTGCCTGACTGGCAATCACACTGGAAAGCAGCACTCCGTCTTTGATTACCGCAGCCGAAGTATCGTCACAAGAAGATTCTATTCCTAATATTATTGTACTCATAAAATGTCTTTATACCTTAATATATTAATGCGTCAATATTTCAAGACCCTGCTCCGTCATCACGAACGTATGTTCCCACTGCGCAGAAGGAAGCTCATCTTCCGTCACTACGGTCCAGCCGTCTTCTTCATCTATAAACACTTCCCAGGTCCCCATGTTGATCATCGGCTCGATGGTGAACACCATGCCCGGCACGAGCAGCATGCCCGTACCCTTCTTTCCGAAGTGCTCCACATCCGGTTCCTCGTGGAACTCCAGTCCCACCCCGTGGCCACACAAGTCGCGTACCACTGAAAAACCGTTCTTCTTGGCATGTTTTTCGATAGCATGGCCGATATCGCCCACGAAACTGAACGGTTTGGCTGCCTCCATTCCGATTTCCAGGCACTCTTTAGCTACGCGGACCAGCTTCTCTTTCTGAGGAGTAGTTTTCCCGATGATAAACATACGGGAAGCATCCGCATAATACCCGTCCAGAATCGTCGTACAGTCCACGTTGATGATATCGCCTTCTTCCAGGATTTCTTCTTCGTTCGGGATACCGTGGCACACCACCTCATTGATTGACGTGCAACAGCTTTTCGGGAAACCTTCATAACCCAAGCAAGCCGGGATAGCCCCGTGGTCTTTTGTGTATTCATACACCAGCTTGTCTATCTCCGCCGTACTCATTCCGGCATGGATTTCTTTTTCTACCAAATCAAGCACCCCTGTATTGATGACCCCGCTGCGACGGATGCCTTCAATCTGCTCCGGAGTCTTGATCAACTGGCGAGTGGGAACCAGATGGCCTCTGTCCTGATAATACAGCACCTTCTTGTCCAGTTCGGTCAACTCCGCTCCTTTAGGAACCTTCCAGTTTATTTTATGTCTTCTCATAATTTTCGTTTTTTACTTGACGCAAAGTTATAAGAAAAAAATGGAATAGGATACGGTATGAAGAATAAAAATACCTCCCCATCCGAGAAAGACTTGTCACATTTCTGTAACACTGTTCTAAAAGTCCCAAAAATGCTCGCAAAATACCACACGGGACATAAATTTGACAGCCAGAAACTTGCTTCAACAACAAAATATTTATATCTTCGCCCTGACAGTAAACAAATAAAATAATTTAAATTCAAAAACTATGATGGACAAGACTCAAATTGGGACAAACGCCGGGATTGTCTGGAAACTCCTTTCCGACAACGCACATTGGGAATACGAAAAACTGAAAAAAGAATCCGGATTGTCTGATAGAGATTTGAATGCCGCAATCGGGTGGCTGGCACGCGAAGACAAAATAGATTTCGACATCGACGAAAAAGAAGACCGCTTATTCTTACATGTCAACGTCTATATCGGCTGACCCAAAAGGCCATTGAATACCACTGCATGTACATTCAATGGCCTTTTGCGCCCCTTTTTATAAGGTCACACAATTCGGTTTACCGTAATATCGGGAAAATCATGCAGCATCATCAGAAGCAACCCTTCTTCATTCGCCCGTTTGGCCCGTATCACCATCGAGATGCGGTACATCTCCCGTCCGTCTTCATACACCTTGTTCATCTCATACGAAGCAATCTGGAAGCCGTCTGAACTGAACCGGGCCGACACGTCTTTCAGCACGCCGGGATTCCCTGCCGTAAATTCAATAATCATATTTCGCATGCCCACACTCTTGAAGCAATAGCTGAGCACCTCCAGTCCGGCCAGCGCCAGCAAGGTGGCCAGAATACCAATCAGATACATACCCGCTCCGATGGCCAGTCCGATGCCCGCAGTGGCCCACACCCCTGCCGCCGTAGTCAGTCCGCGGACCACCTGCTTCTGCAAGAGGATAATGGTTCCGGCTCCGATAAAGCCGATGCCGCTGACCACCTGGGCCGCCAAACGGCTCGGGTCCAGCCGCACCAAATCTTTCTCCAACACATCCATGAAACCATATTGCGACACAATCATCATCAACGCACTGCCCAGAGCTACCAGGAAGTGGGTCCGGTAGCCGGCTTCCTTGGCCCGGTATTCCCGTTCCAGACCGATGAGTACTCCCATTAGGCCTGCCACGAACAACCTTAAAGAAAAATCCACATAAATATTCATATACTTTCTGTTATCAACTTTCTTGCGAAAGATACGAAAAATTTGATAGCTTTCCAAAGGGAAGCGTAATCTATGAATAGGTGAAAAACTGCCTACGCGAGAGCCAATACCCGTTTATAACTATAAGGTTGAACTCTGTCATATATTGGCTTGTATCAACTGCACTCATTTATAATATCCAATGCTTCAGCTATATTTATTTAGCCCTTTTCAAACGAGAATCAAACTTCTTTAATTCATCCATGAAGAAACTTAAATTACTAATATTTATTATCCTCATCTTTTATTATTTACGGTCTTGTAATGTCAGAAGTAGCATTTATCCATTTTTATTTTCATAAACACCATTTTTCGAAGACCTTTTCCCGACTAGAATCCTACACATAATCCTAAAATGCAGTTACATATACCTCCATCCGCCCTTTCATTTTCTACATCCCGCATCCGGAAACCGTACGTTTCTGCCCGCGAAAACATACGTTTCCCGACTGAAGAACCTACGTTTCCGCCCCGCGAAACGTAGAAAAACAGGAAGCGTTTTTCCGTCTGTGCCCTTGTATTTTCAAGACCACAAGGCCTTATTTCCACCCAGCGTCCCCCTCCACCTCACCACTTGCACCACGTTTCCGCTTCCGCATTTTCGCAATTACACTTTTTTCCGTATTTTTGCACCCGATTCACAGTACTATTTTATGAAATACAAACTATTAGCATTAGACCTCGACGGTACGCTTACCAACTCGAAAAAAGTAATCACCCCTCACACCCGGGAAACGCTTCTCAAAGCGCAGGAAAAAGGAATAAAAATCATACTGGCTTCCGGACGGCCCACCTACGGCATCGTGCCTCTGGCCGAACAGCTGGAGCTTCAGAAATACGAAGGATACATCCTGGCCTATAACGGAGGGGAAATCACCGACTGGAAAACCAAGGAAGTGATATGCAAGAACCTTCTCGACCCGGAGGTGCTTCCCTACCTGTATGAATGTGCCAAGAAGAACGATTTCGCCATCGTGACCTACGACGGGGAATATGTGCTGACCGAAAAGCCCGACGATGAATACGTGCTGAAAGAGGCGCTGCTCAACGTGATGAAAATCAAGAAGGTGGACAACTTCCTGGAGGCTGTGAAGCACCCCATTGCCAAATGTCTGATTGTGGGCGACCCTACCCGTCTGGCGGTACTGGAGAAAGAGATGTACGACCACCTGAAAGACCGCATGGGCGTGTTCCGCTCCGAGCCTTATTTCCTGGAACTGGTGCCGAAGGGTATCGACAAGGCCCTTTCACTGGCGGGTATGCTGGAAAAGATTGGGGTGTCGCGCGAAGAAATGATTGCCATCGGCGACGGATTCAATGACCTGTCCATGATTAAATACGCCGGACTGGGGATTGCCATGGCCAACGCGCAGGACGTGGTAAAAGAAAACGCCGACTTCATCACTCTATCGAATGAGGAAGACGGCGTGGCGTATGCGGCAGAAAAATTCATTCTGTCTTAGGCTTCCGGTCGAAGAACGGATTCTTGGAGGATGCGCTCACGGGGATGGCATACACTTGGGTGCATCCGTCCAGCCAGTCGAGTTGCTGGGCCGCCAGTCCGGCTGAGAACATGACCCGCGTATCCACCCGATGGTCGGCAGCTACGGAGCAGGCCGACCCGATGGCGATGCCTACATCCACACTGTTGATGGCGCAAGGCACTCCTTCCTTGCGGCTGGCGCAGGTCTCATACCCACAATGTCCGCAATCCAATCCCTGCGGATGTGAATGAGTGCCTATCAGCACAATACACTCTGCCTGCAGGATATTGTCGGCGTCCCGCAAGAAGAATTTAAACCCATTGTCTTCATACATCTGCTTCATCGTGTCCGACAGGATACGGATGTTGCTTTCCGTCACCATGGCCACCTCTATGATGTCCACACCCTTCCCCTTGGGGGCCGTGCGGGCGGCTGTCATCATCTGCTGTGCCACCTGCAACACTTGTTCATGGCGGCTGTCTCTTTCATTCAGTATCATATCTCCTTCAAGTTAAAACAATATACAATAAAAAAAGGGTTATATCCGAGTTCCTCTGCCTGAGCTTCGGATACTCTAAATATAACCCTTTTCAAAATAAATCGCCAAATGATTTATTTCTTTTTTCCTTTTTTCAGGTCATTTTCATGAATGGCCTCTTCTACTTGATAAGCCGGCGCATGTTTTTTATGCATACCTTTCGGTTTTTTATTACCTGCAGCTCCCATAGTAAAAACCTCCTTTCAAAGTCCTTTAAAAAGTCAAACGATATAATTTATTATTTCAATAAATCCAGTTGTTTGAAGCACTTGATTAATTTTTCAATGGCGAAGTCCACCTGTTCCTTGGTGTGAGTAGCCATCAGTGCAAAGCGCACCAGTGTGTCCTGCGGTGCACAGGCAGGCGGGATTACCGGATTGATGAAGACACCTTCGTCAAAGGCCAGCTTGGTCACTTCGAAGGTCTTGTCCGTATCGCGCACGTACAACGGAATAATCGGACTTTCTGTATCACCGATTTCAAATCCAGCGTCACGGAAACTCTTCAACGCATAATTAGTAATTTCCCATAATTTCTTCTGACGTTCCGGTTCAGTCTTGAAAATATGAATAGCCTCTCTGGCGGCAGCCGTAGCAGCCGGTGTGTTGCTGGCCTGGAAGATATAAGAACGGGCATTGTGGCGCAACCAGTTGATGACGTCCTTGTCACCGGCTACGAAACCACCGATAGATGCCAGTGACTTGCTGAACGTACCCATAATCAGGTCGACATCGTCCGTTACGCCGAAATGGTCGCATACACCGCGGCCTTCGCGACCGAAGACACCCAAACCGTGAGCTTCGTCTACATAAATGCTGGCATTGTATTTTTTCTTAAGACGGACAATTTCCGGCAGGTTAGCCAAGTCGCCTTCCATGGAGAACACGCTGTCCACTACAATCAGTTTCACAGCGTCCGGTTCGCATTTCTGGAGTTCTTTCTCCAAAGCCTCCATGTCATTATGCTTGTATTTCAGCTGAGTGGCAAAAGAAAGACGGCGTCCGTCTACGATAGATGCGTGGTCGCGGTCGTCGCAAATGATGTAGTCACCACGTCCGGCCAACTGAGGAATCACTCCTTCATTCACCGTAAAACCCGTAGAGAAACAGAGCGCTTCATCTTTTCCAACGAATTCAGCCAGCTCTTTTTCCAGCTGCACGTGGATATCAAGTGTTCCGTTCAACAGACGGGAACCGGCACATCCCGTACCGTATTTGCGAGTCGCTGCAATGGCCGCGTCAATAATTCTTTGGTCGTGAGTCAAGCCCATGTAAGAGTTTGAACCAAACATCAGCACCTTCTTTCCGTCCATCATCACCTCTGTGTCCTGGGCACTGTCTATTTCCCGGAAATAAGGATAAACGCCTCTTTCCATATACATCTGAGGCAATCTGAATTTACTAAATTTTTCCTGTAATAATCCCATATTCTAAGTATCTGGTAAGCATCCCAGCTTACGTTAAACTTTATACTTATGCAACCTGTCGTTACATCCTTTTCACTAAGAACGTGCAAAGATAATAAAAACTCCAAAACCCGACGCAAATCCACTAAAAAAAATGGTTTCTTGTTTAATTATCCACAAAAAAGGGCGCTGATTATAAAGATAATGTTATTTTTGTACTCCCAAAATTTAAGGAAACAGGTTTATGGACACGAAAAAGCGAATCATTTTTGTAGTCAACCCCATATCCGGAACACACGGAAAAGAATTCATACTAAAGCTGATTGGCCAAGAACTGGACGCATCCAAATACGACTATTCCATCCGGAAAACTGAATATGCCGGACATGCTTCGGAAATAGCCGCACAAGCCGCCGCCGAAGGTACAGACATCGTGGTAGCCATCGGCGGAGACGGAACCATCAATGAAATAGGAAGGGCACTGATCCATACGGATACGGCCATGGGCATCATTCCCTGCGGTTCGGGCAACGGGCTGGCACGCCACCTGCATATCCCCATGGAACCCAGAGCTGCTATCAACGTGCTGAACGCCGGACTTGTCAAGACCATTGATTATGGCATCATCGACAAGCATCCTTTTTTCTGTACATGCGGAGTGGGGTTCGATGCGTTCGTGAGCCTGAAATTCGCCGATTCGGGCAAGAGAGGGCTGCTCACCTATCTGGAAAACACCCTACACGAAAGCCTGACCTACCAGCCGGAGACTTACGAAATTGAGAATTCGGAAGGTACCGTGCGCTACAAGGCTTTTCTAATAGCCTGTGCCAATGCGTCCCAGTACGGGAACAATGCTTATATCGCTCCTCAGGCTTCCCTGACCGACGGCATGATGGACATCACCATTCTAGAACCTTTCACGGTGCTGGATGTACCTTCCTTGTCCTTTCAGTTGTTCAACCGTACCCTCGACCAGAACAGCCGTATCAAGACCATGAAGGACAAACGGATTGTCATCCACCGAGCTCAGGAGGGAGTGTTCCATTTCGACGGCGACCCGATGATGGGAGGAAAAGACCTGGAAGTCCAGATTATCCATCAGGGACTTCATGTCATTGCCCCGATACGCCCCAAGCGCATGCCGTCTCCCCCGCTGAACATCCTCCAGCACTTCACCGATTTCATCGGACGGCGTCCTCTCACATCGACCATTGCCCAGAAGCACAAGCAACTGTTGTTACTTAACCAGCACATTCTGAGAAGACTCTCAAAGAAATGACATTATAACGCCAGATAGAAAGGGCGGGCCAGATTCTCAAATTCTGGGGTATAGACGTGACGGACCGACGACTCAATCACGAGACGGGTGACCTCTGTCTCCGGAAGAGGATGTCTGGCAAACTCCATCAGTACACGCTTGGCTGCCAGTTCCTCACGAGGATGCACCCAGGTCTGACGGGAAAGAAACAGCCCTTTCCCCAATGCCAGTGCAATGAAATCCGCGGCTGCCGCTGCCGGAAGAATAACCGAAAAGGTTCCACAATCGGACAAAAGCCTCGCTACGGCCGACAACAAAGCTTCGAAGTCCAGGTCGTCGGTATGCCGCGCCGTGTTCCGTTGCCGTTGCGGACATTTCACGTCCTCCACAAAATACGGTGGATTCGAAACAATCACATCGAAAGTACCCCAGTCTTCCGGCACGTGGCGGATGTCTTCCCTGCACACCTCAATCCGGTGTTTCCAAGGTGACCGTTCCACGTTCTCACGCGCCTGCACCACAGCCCCCTCGTCAATATCTACTGCAACGACAGAAGCCGTGGCATTGCGTTGAGCCAGCATCAAGGCAATCAAACCGCTTCCGGTGCCGATGTCCAACATGCGGCGGGCATTCTCCACCCGTGTCCAGGCTCCAGCCAGCACACCGTCTGTTCCTACTTTCATGGCACATTTATCATGATACACCACAAATTGCTTGAACTGAAAAAAAGGATTTGGCATATATTCTTCTTAAAATTTGCGCCAAAAATACGTAAATGCAGGCAGAAAGCAGACAAATCCCACATTATTTTTATACTTTAAGCAGGTATTTGAAGCAAATAGTTTCCAAATTCGACACGGAATGATTACCTTTGTGCCGTTTGAACAATAAAAAATGCTTCTTAAATTTAGAAGAGAGAAACCAATATGGCAAAGAAGAAAAAAAATAACGATTTTCTGATCGACGCAGAAGGCGATGACATTCCGATGATGGCCGAATTCGAAACCGTTTCGGCAGAAGATGCTCCTAAGGATCTTTCCAAGGAATTTCCCGTCATGCCCCTACGCAACCTGATGATATTTCCCTCCATCGTAATGCCTATCAGCGTAGGACGACAACCGACCCTGAAACTGGTCAACCAGGCATTCCGTACCAAAGAATCAATTGTAATCACTACGCAAAAAGTAGGTGAAATAGAATCTCCCAAGCAGAAAGACTTGTTCCCCATCGGGGTTGTCGGGAAGGTGCTCCGTGTATTCGAAATGCCCGGAGGCAATATTACGGCCATACTTCAGGCCACCGGACCCAAAGTCAAACTGGAGGAGATTACAAGCACTCGTCCCTTCCTGAAAGGAAAAGTATCCTTGATTGAGGAGAATATGGAGGAAGAAAAGACGGATGAGTTCAAGACGCTGATAGATACGTGCAAGGAGCTGAGCAAAAAAATAATCGACCTTTCGGACGACATTTCTCCCGACACGGCCTTCGCCCTGAAAAACCTGGACGACAACGAGGTGCTGGTGAATTTCATCTCGGGCAACTTCCCTTTCCCAATCGACGAGAAGTATGAGTTGTTGCAGATGAACGACCTGAAATCCAGACTGTACCGTCTAATTCAGCTGCTCAACAAAACTATCCAGCTGGCTACGCTGAAGCAGAACATCCAGATGCGTACCCGCGAAGACCTGGACCGCCAGCAAAAGGAGTATTTCTTGCAACAACAAATCAAGAACATTCAAGACGAACTGGGCAACGGACAGGACGGCGAAATCGAGGAACTCCAGAAAAAGGGCGAGAAAAAGCTCTGGAAACCGGAGGTGAAGGAGATTTTCGACCGCGAACTGGCCAAACTGGAACGCATCAACCCGCAATCGCCCGACTATAATGTGCAGCTGACGTATCTGCAGACGTTGCTTTCCCTGCCGTGGGGAGTCTATACCAAGGATGTGATTGACATTCCGAATGCCAAGAAGATTCTGGACAAGGAACACTACGGACTGGAGAAGGTGAAAGAACGTATTCTGGAATACCTGGCCGTACTGAAGCTGAAAGGCGACCTGAAATCGCCGATTATCTGTCTTTATGGCCCTCCGGGTGTAGGAAAGACCTCACTGGGACGTTCCATCGCTACGGCCCTGAAGCGGAAATATGTCCGCATGTCACTGGGTGGCGTACACGACGAGGCGGAAATCCGCGGACACCGCAAGACATACATCGGTGCCATGCCGGGACGTATCATCAAGAGCCTGATCAAGGCGGAGACCTCCAACCCGGTCATCATTCTGGATGAGATTGACAAGCTGAGCAACGACAACCACGGCGACCCGAGTTCGGCCATGCTGGAGGTGCTCGATCCGGAACAGAACAACACGTTCCACGACAACTATGTGGACATCGACTACGACTTGTCGAACGTCATGTTCATTGCCACGGCCAACAACCTGGGCACCATCCCTACTCCGTTGCTCGACCGTATGGAACTGATTGAGGTGAGCGGTTACATCACCGAAGAGAAAATCGAGATTGCCCGCCGCCACCTGATTCCGAAGGAAATGGAAAAGAACGGCTTGCAGAAGGAACACGTGAAGTTCACCAAGCCGGCCATCGAATACATCATCGAGAACTATACCCGTGAAAGCGGCGTGCGTGAGCTGGAGAAGAAAATCAGTAAGGTGATGCGGAAAATCGCCCTGGAAATCGCCAGCGGGGAATTTACCGAAACACATGAGCTGAAACCGAAGGACATCGAGAAGTTCCTCGGCCCGCAGGAATACTCCCGCGACAAGTACCAAGGCAACGAATATGCCGGCGTGGTGACCGGACTGGCCTGGACGGCGGTAGGCGGCGAAATCCTGTTCGTGGAAACCAGTCTGAGCCGCGGAAAGGGACAGTTGACCCTGACCGGAAACCTGGGTTCCGTAATGAAGGAATCGGCCATGCTGGCACTGGAATACCTGAAAGCACACAGCCATCTGCTCGACTTGCCGGAAGGTATCTTCGACAACTGGAATATCCATATCCACGTGCCGGAAGGAGCCATTCCGAAAGACGGTCCTTCTGCCGGAATCACGATGGTCACCTCACTGGCTTCTGCACTGACCCAGCGGAAGGTGAAAGCCAACCTGGCCATGACGGGCGAAATCACTCTGCGCGGACGAGTATTGCCGGTAGGCGGTATCCGCGAAAAGATTCTGGCCGCCAAACGTGCCGGTATCAAGGACATCATCTTGTGTGAAGAAAACCGCAAGGACATCAACGAAATCCAGCCGATGTACCTCACGGGCATGACCTTCCACTACGTGAAGGACATCAAGGAGGTGCTCCGTCTGGCCCTGACCGACGAGAAGGTGGCCGATGCCATTGATTTCACCGTGAAAGAAGACAAAGACAAAAACCAAGAAAACCCAGCACAATGAAGTTTGAGTTACAATATACGGATCCCAAATCGAATGCCCGCGCCGGTCTGATTACGACCGACCACGGGCAGATTGAGACCCCTATCTTTATGCCGGTCGGCACACTCGGTACAGTAAAGGGGGTGCATCTTCACGAACTGAAGAACGACATCAAGGCCCAGATTATCCTGGGAAACACGTATCACCTCTATCTGCGCCCGGGACTCGACATCATTGAGGGGGCCGGAGGACTACATAAGTTCAACGGCTTCGACCGCCCGATGCTGACCGATAGCGGGGGCTTCCAGGTGTTCTCCCTCTCCGGTATCCGGAAACTGCGGGAAGAGGGCGTGGAGTTCCGCTCGCACATCGACGGGTCGAAGCACCTGTTCACTCCGGAACGGGTGATGGACATCGAACGCACCATCGGGGCCGACATCATCATGGCTTTCGATGAATGTGCGCCCGGCACCTCCGACTATGACTATGCCAAGAAGTCGATGGAGCTGACGCATCGCTGGCTCGACCGCTGCTGCGCCCGTTTCAACGAAACGGAGCCCAAGTACGGCTACAGCCAGTCGCTCTTCCCCATCGTGCAGGGATGTGTGTATCCCGACCTGCGCCGGCGCTCGGCAGAGTACATCGCTTCGAAGAATGCCGACGGAAACGCCATCGGCGGACTGGCCGTAGGGGAACCGACGGAGAAAATGTATGAGATGATTGAAGTGGTCAACGAAATATTGCCTACCGACAAGCCCCGCTACCTGATGGGCGTGGGAACTCCGGTCAATATTCTGGAAGGCATCGAACGAGGAGTGGACATGTTCGACTGCGTGATGCCGACCCGCAACGGCCGAAACGGCATGCTCTTCACCAAAGACGGCATCATGAACATGCGCAACAAGAAATGGGAGAACGATTACTCCCCCATCGAAGCCGACGGTGCTTCCTACGTGGACACGATGTACAGCCGTGCCTACCTGCGCCACCTGTTCCATGCCCAGGAGCTGCTTGCCCTCCAGATTGCCTCCATCCACAACCTGGCCTTCTACCTCTGGCTCGTGGGCGAGGCCCGCAAGCACATCATCGCCGGCGACTTCTCTACCTGGAAGCCGATGATGGTGAAACGTTTATCTACCCGATTGTAATTGTAGTTTGATATGAAGCACAATGTGTTCCAGCTGTTCCGTTTCTACCTGAAGACAGGAATGGAACAGCTGAAAAAATTAAAAGGAAACCCGTTCAAGAAGAAATGGCTGAAACGGCTCGACAGGTACATCATCGTGAAGTTCCTGGGCACCTATTTCTTTGCCATCGCACTGATTATCTCCATTGCCGTGGTGTTCGACATCAATGAAAACATTGACGACTTCATCAACAACAAGGCGCCCATCAGTGCCATCATCTTCGACTATTACCTGAACTTCATCCCTTACTACACCAACCTGTTCAGTCCGCTGTTCGTGTTCATCGCCGTGATTTTCTTCACATCGAAACTGGCGGAGAACTCCGAAATCATCGCCATGTTCTCCACGGGCATGAGTTTCAAGCGGCTCATGGTGCCTTATATGATTTCGGCGGCCATCATCGCCCTGGTCACCTACGTGCTGAGCACGGAAGTCATCCCCACGGGAAGTGTGACTCGACTGAAGTTCGAACAGGTGTACAAGAACAAGAAACGGACGGACTACGTGCGCAATATCCAGTTGGAGGTGGACACGGGGGTAATTGCCTACATGGAACGCTACGAGGACTACAACAAGACGGCCTACCGTTTCTCGCTCGATAAGTTTGAAGACCATAAACTGGTGTCACATCTCACGGCCCGCCGTATCACCTACGACACGACCGCCGTACACCGGTGGATTATCAAGGACTACATGATCCGCGAGATGAAGGGCATGCGCGAAACCATCAGCCGTGGTGACCGTATGGACTCCATCATCAACATGGAGCCGCAGGACTTCCTGATTACCCGCGGACAGCAGGAAACCATGACCAGTCCGCAACTTCGGGAATACATCGACAAGCAGAAGCAACGAGGGTTCGCCAACATCAAAGTGTTCGAAGTGGAATACTACCGACGCATCGCTACCTCGTTCGCGGCCTTCATTCTGACGGTCATTGGGCTCTCGCTTTCGTCGCAGAAACGAAAAGGAGGTATGGGACTTCACTTGGGTATCGGTATCGCCCTGAGCTTCTCCTACATCCTGTTCCAGACCATTTCGTCGACCTTCGCCATCAACGGAAACGCGTCGCCGAATCTGGCAGTATGGATTCCGAACATCCTCTATCTGTTCATTGCGATTTACCTCTATCGGAAGGCGCCAAAATAAAATAAAACGCTACAGAAACCCAATTCCTTTATTATAACAAAAATGCATCCCAAAGTCGTTTTTCACTTTCAGGATGCATTTTTTATTTGGAAAGTCCGAGCCTGTGAAGGACAATCATCACAAAAAGATAAGACCATTTCAACACAGAAAGACGAGACTGTTTCGACACAGAAATATTAAGGGGAAAGTCTTACAGGTTGAGTCTTAAAAGTAAAAATCTCCTGCTTTATTTCGCCTATCTGAATTGTATGGCTAAAAGCAGGAGATTCTTTGGGCTAACCGATAGATTGCAAGTAAATCTAACCCATTTTTCTATCAGCGAACGCCTCACATCTTTTTATTCTACGTCCAGATTCTCGTCACTCCATTTTACCGAACAAAGTTCTCGGGAATCACTGAAGAACGGAACTTTATTTCAAGTACGTGCGAAAGAACTGTTCGATTTTGTCGAAGGGAATCACGTCCATCCGGTCGTACAGGTCCACATGGCTGGCACCGGGGATAATGAGCAGTTCCTTGTTGTCGCCCTTGAGCTTCTTGAAAGCATCTTCGCTGAAGTAACGTGAATGGGCCTTCTCGCCGTGAATCATCAGCACGGCACTGCGTATCTCATCGCTATACGACAGGATGGGCATGTTCATGAACGAAAGGGCCGAGGTCTTGTTCCACCCGTTGTTGGAGTTGAGCGAACGTTTGTGGTAGCCGCGCGGAGTCTTGTAATACGCATGATAGTCTTTCACGAACTGGGGCGCGTCGGCGGGCAGCGGGTCCACCACTCCCCCGGCCCGGGCGTACGTGCCGCGGCGGTAGTCTTCCGTACGCTGTGCATTAAGTTGCTTACGCATTTCATAGCGGGCATCCGCATCCATGGCATCAAAATAACCGTTGGCCGTCACCCGGCTCATATCATACATCGTGGAAGTCACCGTGGCCTTGATACGAGTATCAATGGCTGCCGCATTGAGAGCCATGCCTCCCCATCCGCAAATACCCAGAATGCCGATACGGTCGGCATCCACCTGGTCGCAGGTGGACAGAAAATCCACCGCCGCACAGAAATCTTCCGTATTGATGTCGGGCGAAGCTACGTAACGCGGTTCGCCCCCACTCTCACCCGTGTACGAGGGGTCGAAGGCAATGGTGAGAAAGCCCCGTTCGGCCAGCACCATAGCATATAACCCGGACGACTGTTCCTTCACGGCCCCGAACGGTCCGCTTACGGCGATGGCCGGTAATTTACCTTCTGCCTGTTTGGGCACATACATATCCGCTGCCAGCGTAATTCCATAGCGGTTTATGAAAGTCACCTTCCGGTGGTTCACTTTCGAACTCAAGGGGGAACACCTTATCCCATTCCTGCGTGAGATTCAAACTCTGTTTTTCCATTTTCACCTCCATTTTTACATCAGCCGTTGTGGCGGTCAGGCTGCCCGTAGTCAGAAACCAGGCCGCTGATGCCGCACACAACGTCTTCCACATTTTATTATCCATTTCTACAAGTTTCTATGTTTCTACGGAGGCAAAAATAACGCAAAAGCCCCACAGAGGCATTTCTGTGAGGCTCAAACTTCATTTCTGAAAAGCTCAAATCGAAAGTGGAGGTACCAGTGCCGTAGGCGGAATACCATATTGCTTCTTGAAGGCCGTGGAAAAATGGGAAGGGTTCTTGAATCCGACTTCCGCATACACCTCCACCACTTTCTTGTGTTCTTCCTTTATCAAGCGGTAAGCCACTTCCAGCCGCTTGCGAATCAGCCATTTTCCGGTGTCAGGTCGCTCACCTTCTTGAAATCGCGCTTGAAAGTGGCCAAGCTGCGTCCTGTGTAATGCGCCAATTCCTCCAAAGTAAACTCGTACATATAGTTCCGGTTCATGAAGTCCAAAATATCCATCTTCCAAGGCATACTGAAATCAAACAGTACGGTCATGAACCGCTTGTCCGTATGGAGCAAGGCCAATAATCCCTCCTCCAGTTTCAACCGCATCACGTCATCCTGCGGCTTCACCTCCGGATTGAAATAAGGAGTCATCGAAGCGAAAAGGCTCTCAATCTCTGCCGAAGGCGGAAGTTTCATCACGCCAGGAGAGAATTTCTCCACGTTTCCCAACGAACCCTTATGCAGGACATATTTCCCGTACATTTCCCGCAAAAACGGCCGAGTAAAGCACAAGTAGATACCACAATACTGTTCCCCGCAACAAGCCTTCTTGTACATCGTCACCCGGTGGTCGCGCGGAATGCACACACACTCCCCTTTTCCCACATGCACCTGACGGTTTCCGTCGTCAAGCACCATCTCACCGGAAAGCACATAATTCATGGCATATTCTCTGGAACGATGCACACAGGCATCGGCATCGTCATAGAAGAAGCTGAAAAACACGTTCTGGTAGTTAAAAATGATTTTCATAGGGTCATGGGAAAGCGGTTGAGTGTCGGGAATCATGGTTTACAATATTTTCAATGTATCTGCAAAGATACGGAAAGCCAAGTGCAGGGCCAAATAGAAGACACAGTTTTCTGATTTCAGTTATGCCGAGACAGATCCTATTTTCTTTAAAGATACAAAAAAGCTCCTTCGTGCCTTTTTGCACAAAGGAGCTTCTCCAAAATCAGACATACCAACCACTTATTGTGGCCGTACACCTTTATTTATTAGTAACCTAATTCTTTTTCAAGGGTATTGTATTTTTCCTTGTCAAGCTTCCAGTAGATGTTCAGCAAGTACTGACCCCACAACTGGCGGTTGTCCGGCTTCACTTCCTTTGCTTTTTCATAGAAAGGCTGAGCCTTTTCGTACATTTCCTTGATTTTAGCTTCATTGGTTGCATACTTCGGATCGTCCATAGAAAGCTTAGAATTTTCTTCTACAATTTCCTGTGCAGGGAAGAAGTAGCAGTCACCAATCTTAGAATAAGATTCAGCTACGAAATCCTTACCTTCAGAAATAATCTGATTGAAAGTAGCAATAGCTCCATCGTAATCCTTCTTTTCATACTGAAGCACACCCTTTACATACAAGAAGTAAGGAGTAGAGTTCTTAGCCAATACAGCATCCATCTGAGCCAGACCTTCGTCAATCTTACCCTTCTGAATGTAATAATCCATCAAGTTACCGATGAAGTATTCCTGAGCCGGGAATTTTTCTACACCTTCCTGGATAGCAGCCAACCATTTAGTTGAGTCGGGAGTTTCACCCTTTCCGTAAGTTTCAGCCAAACACATCAATGAACGGTAACCTTCTTCTTTGTGTTCCTTACCGATAGTGGCATATTTAATTACGGCTGCATTGTCTTTCAGAGAGTTTGCAGCAAGAGCAGCATAGTTGGCAATCAACGGAGTCAGCGTATCGTTCTTTACGGCTTTTTCGCTTTCGAACAACGGGTTCTGCGGAGCATCTACATACAAACCGAAGAACTTCAAAGCATTCGCATAGTTGCCTGAGTTGTAAGCGTCAGAACCAGCGTTAGTCAGCTGAGGACGAACAGTAGCCAATGTCTTAGCCAGTTTCTTTCTCAGTTTCGGCTTCTTCAGTTCGCCGCTCTTTACCTTAGCCTGTTCTACTTCATCACATTTCGTGTAGTATTCGAACATCTTCGCCAAGCTGTTGTACAACTTAGCTGTATCAGCTTTGGCACCCGGCAAATACAGTTTCATGTTTTCATCGTCATAGATAGACTTCTGGAAATCACCAGCCAGTTTCCAAGTTTCAGGATCATTGGCGGTTGAAGGATCCGTCAATGCCGGTTCAATGATTTGCGCTGCCTTTGCGGGATCGCTCTTGGCAGATTTTGCTTCCTTCACTACGCTCTCCTGAGCGGAAACAGCACATGCTGTGAAGAATAATGCAGCTGTAAATAAAACTTTTTTCATAAAGGTTTGAATTTAGTAATACAAATATTCAAGTTAGTTTTTGTCCGGATTTTCCTCACCGTCATCCTCCACTGGCTGGATGGCTTCCCCGTCAACCGGCTGGATGTCCGATGGCTGGATGGTTTCTATGTCTTCGGGTTCTTCCTCTTCCGTTTCAGAAGCTACCTTGCAGACAGAACCAATCTGGTCATTCCGTTTTTCCAAATCAATCAGGCGTACACCCTGTGTAGCACGTCCCATGATACGCACATCGGCCACCTTCAAACGGATGGTGATACCCGACTTGTTGATAATCATCAGGTCGTTTTCGTCGGTTACCGACTTGATGGCTACCAAGTGTCCGGTCTTTTCCGTGATGTTCAGGGTCTTCACACCCTTTCCGCCACGGTTGGTCTTACGGTAGTCTTCAATGTCCGAGCGTTTTCCGTAACCGTTTTCAGATACCACCATGATGGTTTCCGTTTCCGGGTCCTTGATGCAAATCATTCCGATAACCTCATCCGTTCCGTCCTCGTCGAGCGTGATACCGCGTACACCCGTAGCCGTACGGCCCATTTCGCGGACGGCACTTTCGTGGAAGCGGATGGCACGGCCGTTGCGGTTGGCAATCACGATTTCGTTGTTGCCGTTAGTCATGCGCACTTCAATTACGCGGTCGTCTTCACGAATCGTAATGGCATTCACACCGTTCTGACGCGGACGTGAATACTGTTCCAGCAAGGTCTTCTTGATGACGCCGTTCTTCGTGCAGAAAAGTACGTAGTGGCTATTGATGAAGGCTGTATCGTTCAAGTTCTTTACACGCAGGTAAGCCGTCACCACGTCATCGGCCTCGATGTTCAGCAGGTTCTGGATGGCACGTCCCTTGGAGGTCTTGTTGCCTTCCGGAATCTCATATACTTTCAGCCAGTAGCACTTGCCTTTCTGCGTGAAGAACAGAAGGGTGTTGTGCATCGTAGCTGGATAAATATGTTCGATAAAGTCTTCGTTGCGGGTTTCGCTACCCTTCGAGCCTACCCCGCCACGGTTCTGTGCATGGAATTCAGAAAGCGGCGTACGCTTGATGTATCCCATGTGGGAGATGGTGATGACCATCTCATCGTCGGCATAGAAATCTTCCGGATTGAATTCTTCCGAAGCATACACGATTTCCGAACGGCGGTCGTCACCGTATTTCTCTTTCACTTCAATCAGTTCGTCCTTGATGACCTTCTTGCAAAGCTCCTCGTTGCTCAGTATTTCCTCGAAGTAAGCAATCTGCTTCATCAAGTCCTCATATTCGGCATGGAGCTGGTCTTGCATCAGACCGGTGAGCTGGCGCAAACGCATTTCCACGATGGCGCGGGCCTGTACCTCACTCAGGTTGAAGCGGGCCATCAGGTTGGTAATCGCCTCGTTCGGGGTCTTGGCCGCACGGATGATGCGGATTACCTCGTCGATATTGTCGGAAGCGATAATCAGACCTTCGAGGATGTGGGCACGTTCCTTGGCCTTGCGCAGGTCGTAGCGTGTACGGCGGATTACCACCTCGTGACGGTGTTCCACGAAATATTTAATCAGGTCCTTCAGGTTGAGCAGACGCGGACGGCCATGAACCAGCGCCACGTTGTTCACACCGAATGAAGTCTGAAGCATAGTCATCTTATAGAGCTTGTTGAGCACCACGCTGGCGTTGGCATCCCGCTTGATGTCGATGACGATACGCATACCTTCGCGGTCGGTTTCATCGTTCACGTTCGAAATGCCCTCAATCTTCTTTTCGTTCGACAAGTCGGCGATGCTCTTGATGAGTTCGGCCTTGTTCACGCCGTACGGAATTTCCGTCACCACAATCTTGTCGTGCGTAGGATGCGATTCGATTTCGGCCTTTGCCCGCATCACGATACGCCCGCGTCCGGTTTCGTAGGCATCGCGCACCCCACTTATACCATATATATATCCTCCCGTCGGGAAGTCGGGCGCCTTGATGTATTGCATCAGGCCGTCCACATCAATATCGTTGTTGTCAATGTAAGCCACACAGGCATCAATCACTTCGCGCAAGTTGTGGGTCGGCATGTTGGTAGCCATACCTACGGCGATACCCGATGCTCCGTTCACCAGCAGGTTCGGGATACGGGTCGGCATGACCGTCGGTTCCTGCAACGTGTCATCGAAGTTGTTGGTGAAGTCTACGGTTTCCTTGTAAAGGTCCTGCATCATTTCCTCGCCGATTTTCTTCAGGCGGGCTTCGGTGTATCGCATGGCGGCGGCACTATCCCCGTCGATTGAACCGAAGTTACCCTGACCGTCGACCAGCGGATAACGCATCGACCAGTCTTGAGCCATTCTGACGAGGGCTCCATATACAGACGAGTCACCGTGGGGATGGTATTTACCCAACACTTCACCCACGATTCTCGCGGCTTTTTTATACGGTTTGTCGGAGGTATTTCCCAGTTCCATCATTCCGTACAAGATACGGCGGTGTACCGGTTTGAATCCGTCTCTTACATCCGGGAGGGCGCGTGCCACGATTACCGACATAGAGTAGTCGATGTACGACGACTTCATTTCCTCTTCGATGTTGATTTTTATAATTCTGTCTTGTTCTTGCATTTAACACATTATTAATTATACTTCCTTTTCAAGGCTTGTGAAAAACCATGCTAAAGTACGACTTTTAGCCGATATACAAAAACTTTTCCCCTAAAAAATACGCGTGGCACCTCTTTTGGGAGGGCATACAGCCCGTGTGGCACACATTTTGTTAAATAGAGAAAAGACTTGATACAATATATTTGTAATAATGTATCTTTGCAACTTATCTATTTTATTTAAATTTTGAGGAAACATGAATTTGATGAGCAACGAGTTTACACAACAAGTGTCTGATATCGTCGTCTATGGAAAAGAAGAAGCCAACCGCCTGATGAACGATCACATCGAACCAGAGCATCTGCTACTGGGTATCATACGCGATGGAGAGTGCAAGGCGGCAGAGATTCTGAAATCGTTCTTCCTAGACCTGAAAGCCATCAAGGGAGAACTGGAAACGCAATTACGGAAGGTATCTATTACCGAGAACTATTCGCAGGACATTTCGTTCAGTGAAAAGGCCTCAAAAATATTGATGCTGAGCGTACTGGAAGCAAAACTAGCAAACGATGAGAAAGTGGACACTCCACATATTTTATTAGCAATGATGAGAGAAAAAGAAAACAACGCATCTAAGATATTGGAAGAAAACAATGTAACGTACGACCGGATCGCAGAACGGATGAAACAAGACGACATGGTAGTCGACGGGCTGGATCTTAACGAAGAAGATGAAGAGGAGGGAATCGGCCGACGCGAAAATAGCGAGAAAGACAAAGACCCGCTCGGCTTCCCGCAATGGAGAACGGCACAGACCGCTTCAAAGCATCCCGACGGAGACACTCCCTACCTGAATAAATTCAGCACCGACCTGACGCAAGCTGCCCAAGCCGGAAAACTGGACCCAGTGGTAGGACGTGAGAAGGAAATCGAACGCATTGCCCAGATTCTGAGCCGACGGAAAAAGAACAACCCGATTCTGATTGGTGAACCGGGAGTAGGAAAATCGGCCATTGCCGAAGGTTTGGCACTCCGTATCATCGAGAAGAAGGTGTCGCGTGCCTTGTTCGACAAGCGGATTGTATCACTCGACATGACAGCGGTAGTGGCCGGAACCAAATACCGCGGAGAGTTTGAGGAACGTATTCGTGCCATTTTGTCAGAAGTTAAGAAGAACCCGAATGTCATTCTTTTCATCGATGAAATACACACCATCGTGGGAGCAGGCTCGGCGGCCGGTTCCATGGATGCCGCCAATATGCTGAAACCCGCATTGGCACGTGGTGAAATCCAATGCATTGGTGCCACTACGCTCGATGAATACCGGAAGAATATCGAAAAAGACGGCGCATTGGAACGGCGTTTCCAAAAAGTGCTGATAGAACCGACCTCTCCCGAGGAAACGCTTCAGATTCTACGGAATATCAAGGACAAGTATGAAGAGCACCACAACGTGGTGTATACAGAGGAAGCACTGGAAGCCTGTGTCCGGTTGACCGACCGTTACGTCACCGACCGATACTTTCCGGACAAAGCGATTGATGCCATGGATGAAGCCGGATCACGCATCCACCTGACCCACATTTCTGTACCGAAGGAAATCGAAGAACAGGAAAAACTACTTGCCGATACGCGGCAACATAAGAATGAAGCCATCCGCTTACAGAATTTTGAGCTGGCCGCCAGTTTCCGCGACCGGGAAAAACAATACCGTCAGCAACTGGAATGCCTGAAAAACGAATGGATGGAGAAACAAAAGAATAACCGTGAGACGGTGGATGCCCCTCAGATTGAAGATGTGGTATCTATGATTTCCGGTGTGCCGGTACAACGTATGGCCCAGTCGGAAGGAATCCGCCTCAAAGGGATGCGACAAGCTTTGTTGTCGAAGGTCATCGGACAAGACAAGGCGATTGACACCTTGGTGAGAAGTATCCAGCGAAGCCGTGTGGGACTGAAAGACCCGAACAAGCCGATTGGCACGTTCCTCTTCCTGGGGCCGACAGGCGTGGGCAAGACGCACCTGGCCAAGGAACTGGCCAAGAACATGTTCGGTTCTACCGATGCCATTATCCGTATTGATATGAGTGAATACATGGAAAAGTTCACCGTGTCACGTCTGGTGGGAGCCCCTCCGGGATACGTGGGTTACGAGGAAGGCGGACAGCTGACGGAGAAAGTACGTCGTCGTCCCTACTCCATCGTCCTGCTGGATGAAATCGAGAAGGCACATCCCGACGTGTTCAACATGCTCCTGCAAGTGATGGACGAAGGCCGGTTGACGGATAGTCTGGGACGTACCGTCGACTTCAAGAATACGGTCATCATCATGACGTCCAACATCGGTACCCGCCAGTTGAAGGAATTCGGCAAGGGCATCGGTTTCACGGCACAAACCGCCGAGAACGAAAAGGAACATGCCAATAGCGTGATTCGCAAGGCTCTGAACAAATCGTTTGCACCGGAATTTATCAACCGTTTGGATGAAATTGTCACCTTCGACCAACTGGACATCGACTCACTGGAGAAGATTATCAATATTGAATTGAAAGGACTCTACGACCGCATCGAAGGTTGCGGCTACCGGCTCCTGCTCGACCCGGAAGCCAAACGCTTTGTGGCCGAGAAGGGCTACGACGTACAGTTCGGTGCCCGCCCCCTGAAGCGTGCCATCCAGAACCACCTGGAGGACGGCTTGGCGGAACTTATCCTCAACGAAGAGCCGGAAGCGGGCGACACCTTGCACGTATCGCTCAATGCACAGGGCGACGGACTGGAGATGAAAGTGGAAAAAGCCACGAAGGAATAAACGGAATTCTCTGTCAGAATTTCGGAATACAGACAAAATGTCAGGTACGAAGGTATCTGGCATTTTTTTTGTGAAAAGACTGGAGAAAAATTTTTATTCGACAATCATAAAAAATAAAGAGATATGCAAAAAGGTAATATCGGGGTTACAACAGAGAACATCTTCCCCATCATCAAGAAGTTTTTGTACAGCGATCATGAAATATTCCTCCGCGAACTGGTTTCAAATGCCGTAGATGCCACTCAAAAGTTGAAGACACTGGCTTCTACCGGTGAGTTCAAAGGGGAACTGGGCGATTTGACCGTCCGCGTAAAAGCCGACAAGGACAACGGTACCATCACCATCAGCGACCGTGGTCTGGGTATGACAGCCGAGGAAATCGACAAATACATCAACCAGATTGCTTTCTCCGGTGCCAACGACTTCCTGGAGAAATACAAGGACGATGCCAACGCCATCATCGGTCACTTCGGTCTGGGATTCTACTCTGCCTTCATGGTGGCCAAGAAAGTGGAAATCATCACCCGTTCTTATAAGGATGACGCCAAAGCCATGAAATGGAGCTGCGACGGTAGTCCTGAGTTCACCCTCGAAGAAACAGAGCGTAACGACCGGGGTACCGACATCATCCTGTATGTGGACGACGATTGCAAGGAATTCCTGGAAGATTCTCGTCTGCAGGGCTTGCTGACTAAGTATTGCCACTTCCTTCCGGTACCGGTAGCTTTCGGCAAGAAGAAAGAATGGAAAGACGGCAAGCAGGTAGAGACGGAAGAAGACAACCTGATTAACGACACTTGTCCTATCTGGACCAAGAAACCGTCGGAACTGAAGGAAGAGGACTACAAGAAGTTCTATCGCGACTTGTATCCGATGGCCGACGAACCACTGTTCTGGATTCACCTGAACGTGGACTATCCGTTCAACCTGACGGGTGTGCTCTACTTCCCGAAAATCAAGAGCAACATCGACCTGCAACGTAATAAGATTCAGTTGTATTGCAACCAGGTATATGTGACCGACTCCGTAGAAGGCATCGTGCCGGACTTCCTGACCCTGCTTCACGGTGTCATCGACTCACCGGATATTCCGTTGAACGTTTCCCGTTCTTACCTGCAGAGCGATTCGAACGTGAAGAAGATTTCGACTTACATCACCAAGAAGGTGGCCGACCGTCTGCAATCTATCTTCAAGAACGACCGGAAAGAGTTTGAAGAGAAATGGGACGACCTGAAAATCTTCATCAACTACGGTATGCTGACGCAGGAAGACTTCTACGAAAAGGCTTCCAAGTTTGCCCTGTTCAAGGATACAGACAACAAATACTATACGTTCGAGGAATACCAGACCCTCATCAAGGACAGCCAGACCGACAAGGACGGCAACCTGATTTATCTGTATGCCAACAACGCCGACGAGCAGTACACTTACATTGACGCTGCCAAGAACAAGGGTTACAACGTGTTGTTGCTCGACGGCCAGCTGGATGTGCCGATGATTAACATGCTGGAACAGAAGTTCGAGAAGAGCCACTTCACCCGTGTGGACAGTGACATCATCGACCGCCTGATTGTGAAAGAAGAGCAGAAGGGCGAAGAATTGCCAGCCGACAAGCAGGAAGTGCTCAGCACCTTATTCAAAGGCCAGATGCCGAAAGTGAAGAAGACCGAGTTCCACGTAGAGGCACACGCCTTGGGCGAAAGCGCTGCTCCGATTGTCATCACACAGGCCGAATACATGCGTCGTATGAAGGATATGGCCAGCATCCAGCCGGGCATGAGCTTCTATGGCGAGATGCCGGACATGTTCAACCTGGTACTGAACACCGACCATCGTCTGATTAAGCAAGTATTGAGCGAAGCAGAAAGCGCTTGTGCCGAGAAACTGGTGCCGGTAGAGTCTGAACTTGCCATGCTGACTTTGCGCCGCAACGAGTTGCACAAGGCACAGGAAGGCAAGAAGGACGAGGAAATTCCGACCACAGAGAAAGACGAGCTGAAGGATGTAGAGAAGAAAATCGACGCCCAGAAGGCTGAGAAGGAAAACATCCTCAACGGCTATGCCGCCGACAACAAAGTGGTTCACCAGCTCATCGACCTGGCTCTGTTGCAGAACAATATGTTGAAAGGAGAAGCCCTGACCAACTTCGTGAAACGAAGCGTGGAAATGATTTAATTTACCCCTCAAAATAGGGAAAGCCATTCCTGCAAGCCCGCAGGGATGGCTTTTTTTGTGCCTTTTATGCCATCGGATAGAAGATAATTTGTACATTTGCGAAGATATCACGCAAACAAACAACCATGGAAAACAAAACTGAATTGATATTAATCCGTATCAGCGGAGTGGACAGGCCGGGGCTGACCGCATCGGTGACCGCAATCTTATCGAAATACCAGGTAGACATTATGGACATCGGACAGGCCGACATCCACAGCACCCTGTCGCTGGGCATTCTTTTCAAATGCTCCGACAAAGATTCCGGAAATATCATGAAGGAGTTGCTTTTCAAGGCATCGGATTTGGGCATCAACATCCGCTTCTACCCCATCAGTGCGGAGGAATATGAAACATGGGTCAGTCTGCAAGGCAAGAACCGTTACATCCTGACCCTGCTGGGCCGGAAGCTGACTGCCGAACAGATTGCCGGTGCCACCCGGATTCTGGCAGAGCAACAACTGAACATCGACGGTATCCGCCGTCTGACAGGACGTATTCCGCTCGATGAGAAAAAAGCCAACGTGCGGGCCTGCATCGAATTCTCGGTCAGAGGCACTCCGAAAGACCGCGAGGCCCTGCAGAGCCAGCTGATGCAGCTGAGTGCGTCATTGGGTATGGACTTCTCCTTCCAGCAGGACAACATGTACCGCCGCATGCGCCGACTCATCTGTTTCGATATGGATTCTACCCTGATTGAAACGGAGGTCATCGACGAACTGGCCATGCGGGCCGGCGTGGGCGACCAGGTAAAGGCCATCACGGAAAGGGCCATGCGGGGAGAAATCGACTTCTGCGAAAGTTTCAAGGAACGGGTAGCCCTGCTCAAAGGATTGGATGAAAGCGTGATGCGCGACATCGCCGAGCATCTGCCCATTACTGAAGGTGTGGAACGCCTGATGTTCGTACTCAAACGCTACGGCTACAAGATTGCCATCCTGTCGGGAGGATTCACCTACTTCGGCAACTACCTGAAAGACAAGTTCGGCGTCGACTACGTGTATGCCAACCAATTGGAAATCGTGGACGGGAAACTGACCGGACGCTACTTGGGCGACATCGTGGACGGGAAGCGGAAGGCCGAACTCCTGCAACTGCTGGCACAGGTGGAGAAGGTGGATATCGCACAGACCATTGCTGTGGGCGACGGAGCCAACGACCTGCCGATGCTCTCCGTGGCGGGACTGGGAATCGCCTTCCACGCCAAACCGAAAGTAGTGGCCAATGCCCAGCAATCCATCAACACCATCGGAATCGACGGAGTACTCTACTTCCTGGGATTCAAGGATTCTTACCTCGACGAACGGGGTAAACTATAACGACAAGCATAAAACCAATATATGAAGTTTTCAGAACTGAACTTAGAAGATAGCGTCCTCGATGCATTGGACGCCATGAATTTCCAGGAATGTACGCCCGTGCAGGAGCACACCATTCCGGTCATTCTGGAAGGAAAAGACCTGATTGGCGTGGCCCAGACAGGTACGGGGAAAACAGCAGCCTATCTGCTCCCGGTGTTGAACCAGTTGAGCAAGGGAGGCTATCCGGAAGATGCCATCAACTGTATCATCATGTCGCCTACCCGTGAGCTGGCCATGCAGATTGACCAGCAGATGGAGGGTTTCTCGTATTTCATGCCCGTTTCGAGCGTGGCGGTGTACGGAGGAAACGATGGCATCCGTTTTGAACAGGAGAAAAAGGGACTGACCTTGGGGGCCGATGTGGTCATCGCCACTCCCGGCCGACTCATCAGTCACCTGAGTCTGGGATACGTGGACTTGTCGAAGGTATCGTTCTTCATCCTCGACGAAGCCGACCGCATGCTCGACATGGGATTTGCGGAAGACATCATGCAGATTGTGAAATACCTGCCCAAGGAACGGCAGACCATCATGTTCTCGGCTACCATGCCGGCCAAAATCCAGCAGCTGGCCAAGACCATCCTTCACGACCCGGTGGAAGTGAAACTGGCGGTATCCAAACCGGCGGACAAGATTATCCAGGTGGCCTACATCTGCTACGAGGCACAGAAGCTGGGCATCATCCAGTCACTCTTCCAGTCGCAGGAACCGGAACGGGTGATTATCTTTGCTTCTTCCAAACTGAAAGTGAAGGAAGTGGCCAAGGCCTTGAAACGGATGAAACTGAATGTGGGCGAAATGCACTCCGACCTGGAACAGAGCCAGCGGGAAGAAATCATGCACGAGTTCCGCAACCGTCGCATTGACATCCTGGTAGCCACCGACATCGTGGCCCGCGGTATCGACATCGACGACATCCGCTTGGTCATCAACTACGACGTACCGCACGACAGCGAAGATTATGTACACCGCATCGGACGTACGGCACGTGCCAACAACGACGGATGCGCCATCACGTTTGTGAGCGAAACGGAACAGACTCGCTTCAAACAGATTGAGAATTTCCTGGGAAAAGATATTTACAAGCTCCCCGTACCCGAAGAACTGGGCGAAGGACCGGCCTATGCTCCCCGTACCTCCAAGAAAGGCGGAGGCAACAGGCAGGTCAAGAATTTCTCCCGCAACAAAAAAGGCGGATGGAAGAAGAAGGGAGGCAACCAGCCGAAAAAACAAGGCGAACGAACGGTGAAAAATTAAACCCATCTGTTTCTACCCCTCTACAAAAAGCCCGGACAAGTGCCACGTAAAGGTCAGCACTTGTCCGGGCTTTTTCTGTCGGTCAAACCAGGCTTCGGGGGAAAGAACCCTCATCCGATTTTTCTGTTCACGAAAACGAGGTTCATCATACAACCGTTCTTCCAAGATTCTTATAGTAAGATATAAAAAACTGTATTACAACAAATTACTATACACTTCATAAAGTCTTACTTTCACCACGGAAATACCATGAAAAAAACGCAAGTGCGTTTGCTCTTAAACGTACTTGCGTTTTATCTAAAACGTCGAAGAGTTTTGATCAAAACGCCGAAGCGTTTGGCATGAAACGCCGAAGCGTTTTCTTTCAAACGTCGAAGCGTTTTTTCACCCTTCAATTTCACTCAGTTCCAGCCAGCGCATGGTCTTCTCGTCAAGCTCGTCGTTCAGGGCTGGCAGGCGCTTCGACTTCTCGGTCAGTTCGTCTACGCTCAACGTGCCACTGCACAAGTCGGCTTCCAACTGCTTCTTTTCCTCCTCCAGGGCGGCAATGTCTTTTTCCAGCTGTTCCAGCTCTTTCCGCTCCTTAAAGGTCAGGCGGCGTTTTTCATTCAACCGGACACGCTGGGTCTTGTCCTCCTTCGGTTTGGCGGCCTCCTTATCGTGTTCCGCTTTGGCCAGCTTCCAGTCGCGATAGTCGGAATAATTGCCCGGGAAATCACGGATGTCACCCTGACCTTTGAACACCAGCAGATGGTCGACCACCTTGTCCATGAAATAGCGGTCGTGGCTCACCACAATGACGCATCCCTTGAAGTTCTGTAAATACTCCTCCAGCACCTGTAAGGTCACGATGTCCAGGTCGTTGGTCGGCTCGTCGAGTACCAGGAAGTTCGGGTTCCGCATCAGCACCGTACAAAGATACAGACGACGGCGTTCTCCCCCGCTCAACTTGTACACATAGCTGTGCTGTGTTTCGGGAGTGAACAGAAAATGCTGCAGGAACTGCGAAGCCGTGAGCCGCTTGCCGTTGCCCAGTTCAATCACCTCGGCAATGTCGGTAATCACGTCAATCACCTTCATCTGCTCGTTGAACTTCAGTCCCTCCTGCGAGTAATAACCGAAACGGACGGTCTCGCCGATGTCCAGTGTCCCGCTGTCCGCCTTCTCCAGTCCCATCAGAATCTTGATGAACGTGGACTTGCCGGTACCGTTGTTGCCCACGATACCCATCTTCTCATAACGGGCAAAGACGTACGAAAAATCATCCAGTATCACCAGGTCGCCGAAACGCTTGCAGAGATGGTCGGCCTCAAAGATCTTCGAACCGATGTACGACGCCTTGACATCCAGTTTCACGTTTGAGTCATAACTTCGCTGCTTGGCCACTTTCTCCAGTTCATAGAACGCTTCCTCCCGATAGCGGGCCTTATGGCCGCGGGCCTGCGGCATCCGTCGCATCCACTCCAGCTCCGTGCGATACAGGTTGTTGGCACGGGCAATCTCCGCATTGGTCGCCTCGATGCGCTCCTGACGTTTTTCCAGGTAATAACTGTAATTTCCTTTATAAGAATACAGCTGGCGGTTGTCTATCTCTATGATTTCCGAACATACCCGGTCCAGGAAATAACGGTCGTGCGTCACCATGAGCAGACTCAGGCTTCCACGGTTCAGGTATTCCTCCAGCCACTCGGTCATGTCCAGGTCGAGGTGGTTGGTCGGCTCGTCCAGAATCAGCAGGTCCGGTTCCGTAATCAGCACATTGGCCAGGGCCACCCGCTTCAGCTGTCCGCCGGACAAGTGTCCGATTTTCTGGGAAAAGTCGCGGATTTTCAGCTGCGAGAGAATCTGCTTGGCCCGGCGTTCGTAATCCCACGCTTTCTCGTGCTCCATCCGTGCCAGCAGATCATCCAGTCCGGGATTGCCGGGGGTTTCCATGCACCGTTCGTATTCCTTGATGAGTTCCACCGTGGAATTGCCATGATAGAAACATGCCTCGAGCACGGTCAGTTCTTCGGGATACTTCGGGCTCTGTTCTAGATACCCCACGCGCAGGTCACGACGGAAAGTGATTTTCCCTTCGTCATAACCTTCCTTTCCCGCCAGGATGTTCAGCAAGGTGGTCTTGCCCGAACCGTTCTTGGCAATCAGTCCGATGCGCTGCCCTTCCGCAATGCCAAAAGATATTTCATTAAAAAGCACCAAGTCGCCAAACGACTTGGTCAGGTTTTCTACTTGTAAATAAGGAGTCATAATTGATTGCTTCTAAAGTCACCAGCAGAAGGCTCAACCCATGGCCGCTTCCACCTCGTTCTTAATCCGTTCGAATTCCGCTTTCAGGTTGCACGGTTGTCCGTTGCGCACCTTGTCCCAAATCAGGGCCACCGGATTCACCCTCACCTTCGAACCGCCGAACTGCAAGGCCGGATATTCTTTCGGTCCGTCGATGACCGTCACCCATTCCATGCCGTCCATCTCATTGACCAGTATCACGCCGAAAGCCGTGCCGAATCCTTCCCACGCCTGACGCTGCTTGGGGTTGAAGCGCCCGCTGTCCATCACCTTCTGCAGGTTTGCCAAATCGGCTTCCGTACCCGTGAAGTCCTTGGTCAGCTGCTTCTTGACCGTGGAAACGGCCCAGTCGTAGTCTTCGTTTATCTGGTTGATTTCCAGCACACGCACCGGAATGACGGCTTTCACCGGCTTGTCGGAAGCGCCACGCACCTTCAACGAAGCCACAATCGCTTCTCCAGTTTTCGGGCTGTCTCCCTTGACCACGGTAAACGAACATTCCACCGAAATCTCGCCCCGTCCGGTCACCCAGATGTGCGTGGTGTACCACACATTGTTTTCCTGAAAGCTCTCGGCCGAATAGACGCAGTCCCAGTTTCCCAGCTTCACTTTCTTGGCTCCGCGCACTTCGCGCAGCTCATCCTCCATACACGCTGTGGCATAATCCGCCCCTTCGCCCCGATAGGCCGAAATGCGGAAATTGCCGCTCCACTTGTCCGGATTATAAAACAGGAAGCTGTCTTCCGTATCCTCAAATTCACACCAGTTGTCGGGGTACTCCAGTGAAAACCACGCCCCCGGAGAGATATATTTTTTCATAACACGTTTGTTTTATGTTCGTATGCCCATCGGACTGATTTACTTCAGCGGAAGAATTTCAATCCAATAATCATCCGGGTCGTTGATGAAATACAGTCCCATCTGTTCGTTTTCGAAGCAGACACATCCCATTTCCTTGTGAAATTTGCGGACCTCGTCGTAGTCGCCTGCCACACGCAGACACAGATGGCTTTCGTTCTCACCCAGCTCATACGCTTCGGTATGGTCGCGCAACCAAGTCAGTTCCAACAGGAAATTCGAACTGCCGTCGGTGAGATACACCAAGATGAACGAACCGTCGGCTGCTTCCTTGCGGTGAGATTCATGCAAGCCCAGCGCCTTCTCATAAAATTGGATACTTTTTTCGAGGTTGGTCACGTTGATATTGAAATGGTCAAATCTTCCTTTTATTTCCATGTCTTTTTCTATTTTAGTTTTCTATAATCATATCAATCCAAGTCTGTCTGCTGGCCCCGATGTGCAGGTACCCACACCCGCGTGCCTTCCTGTGCGGCCAACGGGACGAAAGCCTCGGCCTTTGCATAGGCTTCGTCAAAATGCATCGGTACAAAGATAGCGGTTTTTATCCGTTTCACAAACTGCACAGGGCCCCGCATGTATTCCCGTCCCAGCCGGGGGTCGACCGGAAACAGCACCACATCCATCCGGTTGGTATAAGTCGCAATGTCTTCCAATTCTCTCAGAAAGAAAGCTTCATCATGCTTCCATTCCGCTTCCGGACTCTCGTCCATCCAGTGCCAGTTGTTCAGGTCGCCGGCGTGAAACACCGTTTTTCCTTCCACCTTCACCAAGAACGAAACGCCGATGTCGGTCGAGCCGAAGGCACGGATTTCCAAAGAATCATCCTGAAACACATCGCCTTTCTCCATCCAGTGTATCGTCCGCGACCGAGTTTCTCCGGCAGAAAGCTGAATGTCGCGCGAAAACACATAGACGATATCCGGCCGGCGTGCGCTCCACGACAACACCTCCCGGTTGAAATGGTCGTAATGGGAATGGCTGGCCAGCACATACAGCCGTCCTTCCCGTGAAAGGATTTCGTCGTGCAGAATCCCCTTGTCGGTCGACCGGGAGTCTTCAAAATAATCAAATACGATGGTATAGCCTTCGCCCAACAGGGCAAAGCCGCTATGATACAAGTACACCAGTTTCATGCGTTTATTTTCCAGCTATAGGTTGTACGTATGCCCGCGTGGCCTTGTCTATCTCAAGGAACATGTAGTTTACCTTTCCCGAATGAATCAGGTCTTTATGTTCGTTGTAGATGCGGGTGGCATATTCCTTGGATTTCTCGAACATGAACTTCGACACACTCTCCTGCGACTTGCCCATCATCGTAGAATCCAGTTTCTCTTCCGGGAAAAAGTCGTCCAGGTTCACGTCGCCAATCATGGACGTTTCCAGAAAATGAATGTTCCGGTGCAGACGGTCCGTGTAATAGCCCACAAACATGTGGCCCGGCACCCGTACCAGAATCGGGTTGATATTGACGGCTTTCAACAAAGAGGCAAACAGCACGCTGCCATCCACACAGTTAATCTGGGCCGATTTCAGGGCATCGTCGAACGTCCGCACCCGCTGGGTAAACACCACGTTCGAAGAAAGGCTGCTGTTGCTGATGGAACTATATTTGAAGCCCCTTTTCTGCAACACATACCACAAGGCATACACCTGCTTGTCGACCACATCGGGGTCCTTGCTCTGATACCCCCAGAAGCGGTTGACAATACGCGAATCAAGCGCTTCCCGCAACACCTGACTGATGTTCGGGTTGTCCTCGTTCACATACGCGGCAAAGAAATCACCCGTGTCGTGAAACTTCATCTTGCTGTCAATATATCCCAACAGACATTCGTTGATGCTGCGCACCGAATAAGTATGCACTGCCGAATATACCCGGTTGTTTATCTTCGCCTGAATAGAAACCGTGACCGGCATAGCCTGCGTATTCTCCAGCAGCGCCTGATAATTCCATATCACATCCGGAAAAACCAAGTATTCCTTTCCCGATTCAGGCAGGATGAATTCCGAAATGGAACGCGCAAAAAACGGCGTCTCCGCCAATTCAATATGCAGTTTGCTGTTGGTATGAGGGCTGCGTATCCGGATGGCGATACACGATTTGGGATTCCCCAGATAATCACTGTCGGCCGGCACAATCAACTGAGCATCGGTCGTCGCCGTTGAAAGAATCGTGACTGGAAAAATATTACCTCCCAGTTCATCCGTGATTTCCAGCCTCGAAGAAAAGGGTTCATACCTGTAAATATAAAAAGCCGAAGCCACAATCGTAAGGAATGCCAATACGAATGTGGCCAGTTTCCATTTATTCTCTCCCCTGATTGCAAATTTATCCAGTAGTGTCATCGTTCCAATTTTCTGTTTAATTATATCGGATGCAGGTTCTTAGACAGCCTGCATCCGACGGGCGATTATCTCACCGCAATACTTTCAATTTCCACCAGCACTCCTTTCGGCAGGGCCTTTACAGCCACAGCAGAACGAGCCGGGAAATCACCTTCGAAATAACGGGCATACACCGCGTTCATTTCACCAAACAATGCCATGTCGGCCAGGAAAACAGTTGTTTTCACTACGTTCGCAGTAGTCAGTCCGGCTTCTGCAAGTACATTTTTGATGTTTTCAAACACACGTGTAGTCTGTTCGGTGATTCCACCTTCCACTACTTCGCCCGTAGCTGGATCTACCGGAATCTGTCCGGACAAGAAAACCATTCCGTTTACTTCCACAGCCTGGCTGTAAGGACCGATAGCAGCGGGTGCCTTTTCTGTAAAAATTACTTTCTTCATAAAATTTAATGTATCAATTAAACTGTCTTTTCAACGGCTAAATTAGCACATTTCTTTTAATCATGGGGCAGAATACACAAAAAAAGTCGGTATTTATTCGTGATTGTAACAAAAAACTCTTACTTTTGTCCTCGCAAACAAGCAAAAGGGTATCGGGAAACGGATTCGTATCCAAGCCCTGTGTCAAAACAACAAGCGAAAACAATCAAGAACATTGATAATTCAAACGTGTGAAGGAGAAAAAAATCTTCTGAACGATTACGTATGCTTCACACAATATTAATAAATCATTTAACCTATTTATGTACAATATCATTCAATTAAACGACAAGGATTTGTCCGAATTGCAACAGATTGCCAAAGAGTTGGGTCTGAAAAAAACCGATTCGCTGAAAAAAGAAGAATTGGTGTACCGTATTCTGGACGAACAGGCCATTGTCGGCGCGACGAAAAAGGTAGCGGCCCAGCAGAACAATGAAGAACGCAAGGAAGGGCAACCGCGCAAACGTTCACGTATCAGCGTGAAAAAAGAGGGAGACAAGGTGTATACAGCCACCAAAGACAAAGCGCAGAAATTAGAAGCCAACACACCTGCCCTGCCAGCCCCCGCTCCTTTATTTAAAGAAATTGCCGCTCCGGCTGAAAAAGCAGCCCTCAGCGCACCCGCGGAAGAAAAACCAGCTGTCACAGAGGCTGCCGCCACAACAGAAGAAAAGCCAAAATCCAAACGAGGACGTAAACCAGGTTCCAAAAACAAATCAACACTGGCAAGAGAAGCTGAAGAAGCTGAAAAGAAACAAGCTGCTGAAGCGACCAAACCGGCTCCACTTCCTTTTGATGACGACATGAAACTTCCGCCGCTTGACTTGAACAACAACGATTTTATTCCTATAGAAGACTTGCCATCAGAAAAATTCGAAATACCCTCGGAACTGCTTGGCAAATTTGAAGCGACCAAAATGGAGACTCCTGCTCCTACAGCTCCGGCCAAGGAACCCAAGCAAAGATTCCAGCAACGGCAAACCCGCCAGAACAACCGGAACAACCGCCCCGGCAACCCAAGCAAAGACAATAGCTTGCAAAACAACGGACAGAATGCGGAACAGCAAGGCGCCACTTCTACAGAAACTGCATCCAACGCAGCCACACCTGCCAAACCGGTAGAAAAAGTCTACGATTTCGATGATATTCTTCAAGGTACAGGGGTACTGGAAATCATGCCCGACGGCTACGGATTCCTCCGTTCTTCCGATTACAATTATCTTTCTTCACCCGACGACATTTACGTATCACAGTCACAAATCAAATTGCTCGGCCTGAAAACCGGTGACGTGGTAGAAGGCACAATCCGCCCACCCAAGGAGGGTGAAAAATATTTTCCTTTGGTCAAGGTATCCAAAATCAACGGACTCGATCCGACTTTGGTACGCGACCGCATTCCATTCGACCATCTTACCCCGCTCTTCCCGGACGAGAAGTTCAAACTCTGCAAAGGTTACAACGACAACTTATCGGCCCGTGTAGTCGATTTGTTCGCTCCTATCGGAAAAGGACAGCGCGCCCTGATTGTGGCGCAGCCTAAGACAGGTAAGACTATCCTGATGAAAGACATTGCCAATGCCATCGCAGCCAACCATCCGGAAGTGTACATGATTATGCTGCTCATCGACGAACGTCCGGAGGAAGTAACCGACATGGCACGGAGCGTCAATGCAGAAGTGATTGCTTCTACTTTCGACGAGCCGGCTGAACGTCACGTAAAAATTGCAGGCATCGTATTGGAGAAAGCCAAACGAATGGTAGAATGTGGACACGATGTAGTCATCTTCCTCGACTCAATTACCCGTCTGGCACGCGCCTACAACACGGTTTCTCCGGCATCCGGCAAGGTGCTTTCCGGAGGTGTGGATGCCAACGCACTGCACAAACCCAAACGTTTCTTCGGTGCTGCACGTAACATCGAAGGTGGAGGTTCATTAACCATCATCGCCACTGCCTTGATTGATACGGGTTCCAAGATGGATGAAGTCATCTTCGAGGAATTCAAGGGTACAGGTAATATGGAATTGCAGCTGGACCGCAACCTGAGCAACAAACGTATTTTCCCGGCAGTCAACATTGTCGCATCCAGCACTCGCCGCGACGATTTGCTGTTGGACAAGACCACGCTCGACCGCATGTGGATTCTCCGCAAATACCTGTCGGATATGAATCCTATCGAAGCTATGGACTTCGTGAAAGAACGATTGGAAAAAACAAAAGACAACGACGAATTCCTGATGAGCATGAATTCCTGATGTTCCACAAAATAAAAAAAGAAAAACTCCTTTGCACGTTTGCTGTACAAAGGAGTTTTTCTTTTGCTTTTCTTTTTTCTCAGAATGGCAAATCATCTTTCTCATCTGTCATTGAGAAATCGGCCGGAGCCGCATTCACCGGAGGAAAAGGAGCTTCCGTTGGAGGCACCTGAGGAGGAGTAGCCCCCACACGTTCTACTTTCCAGGCACGAATACTGTTGAACCAGCGTCCCTGCCATTCACGGGCATCAATATCAAAAGACACATTCAGTTCTTCTCCAATCTGAATATTAAACTGCTTGATCTTGTCGTCTCCAAACACATCAAAGCACATACGACGCGGATACTGATCGTGCGTCTCGATGACATATTCTTGAACTTTCCATTCATTTCCATTACGAGAAGTACCGCCTTTCGGCTCCAAAACTGCAATCACTCTTCCTGCTAATTCCATAAATCTTATTTTTAAATTCGGTGACGAAATTACGACTTTCCACAGAAGAAAACTAATTTTTAAGGCCTTTTTTATGGGCTGTATGTAATCTTTTCGTAACTTTGGCAATTGGTTTAAGGCACCCTAAGATGCTTTTTCAGAACAAAAACAAAACAAAAAATAAATATAAAAAACTATGAAGTTTATCGTTTCAAGTACTGCTTTATTCAGCCACTTGCAGGCTATCAGCCGAGTAATTAACTCAAGAAATTCCCTACCGATTCTGGACTGTTTCCTTTTTGAACTGAGAGACGGTACGCTCTTCATGACGGCTTCGGACAACGACACTACCTTGTCGACTTCCATCGAAGTGAATGAATCAGACAGCGACGGACGGTTTGCCGTTTCTTCCAAGACTTTGCTGGAAGCATTGAAAGAAATCCCGGAACAGCCGTTGAATTTTCACATAGAAACCAGTAACATGGAAATTACCGTGGAATATCAGAACGGCAAGTACAGCCTGATGGGCCAGAATGCCGACGAATATCCGCAGGCACAGGAACTGGGAAACAACGCTGTACAAGTAACCATGGGAGCAGATATCTTGATGAACGGGGTAAACCGCAGCTTGTTTGCCACAGCCGACGATGAACTTCGTCCGGTGATGAACGGTATTTATTTTGACATCAGTACGGAAGACATCACGCTGGTGGCCAGCGACGGACACAAGCTGGTGCGTTGCAAGACGTATGCGGCTCATGGAGCTGAAAAAGCAGCCTTCATCTTGCCGAAGAAACCGGCTAACCTGCTGAAAGGCTTGCTGCCGAAGGAGCAGGGAGACGTACAAATCGGATTTGATGACCGCAACGCGATGTTCACCTTGGAGAACTACCAGATGGTATGCCGCCTGATTGAGGGACGTTACCCGAACTATAACTCGGTAATTCCGCAGAACAACCCGCACCGTGCCATCATCGATCGTGGTATGTTCATCAGTGCCCTGCGCCGTGTATCTGTGTTCTCTTCCCAGTCCAGCAGCTTGATCAAGTTGAGCCTATCAGAGAACCAGATGAAGATTTCTGCACAAGACATTGACTTTTCTACCTCAGCCGAAGAAACCATTGTATGCCAGTATGGAGGAAACCCGATGAGCATCGGCTTCAAATCGTCTTTCCTGATTGATATCCTGAACAACATTTCCGCACAAGACATCATCATCGAACTGGCTGACCCGTCACGTGCGGGAGTCATCGTGCCGGAAGAACAGGAAGAAAACGAAGACTTGCTGATGTTGCTGATGCCAATGATGCTGAATGACTAATATATTCATTTGTACACATAACTTACTCATGAAACTGAACTTGAAAAATCCGCTCGTGTTCTTCGACCTGGAGACCACGGGCACCAATATCAATACAGACCGTATCGTTGAAATCTGTTACCTAAAAGTATATCCCAACGGAAATGAGGAGGCCAAAACGCTCCGTATCAATCCGGAAATGCACATTCCGGAGGCATCGACTGCCATCCACGGTATTCACGACGAGGACGTGGCCGACTGCCCTACCTTCAAGGAGGTTGCCAAGGACATTGCCAAAGACATTGAAGGGGCCGACATTGCTGGATTCAATTCCAACCGTTTCGATGTGCCCGTACTGGTGGAAGAATTTCTGCGTGCCGGCATTGACATCGACCTGACCAAACGGAAGTTCATCGACGTGCAGGTTATCTACCACAAGCTGGAACAACGCACACTTTCGGCTGCCTATAAGTTCTATTGCGGCAAGAACCTGGAAGATGCGCATACGGCCGAAGCCGACACACGGGCTACGTATGAAGTGCTGAAGGCACAGCTCGACCACTATCCGGATGTGTTGGAAAACGACATCAATTTTCTGTCGGAATATTCCAGCTACAGCAAGAACGTGGACTTCGCCGGAAGAATCATCTATGACGACAAGGGAGTGGAGGTTTTCAACTTCGGAAAATACAAAGGAATTCCCGTGGCCGAAGTACTCAAGAAAGACATGGGCTACTACGGCTGGATTATGAACGGAGATTTCACACTGAATACGAAAAATGTACTGACCAAGATTCGCCTGCGCGAAACAGGACTGGTCAAGTAAAAGGAAATTGTGCATGAATACACTACAAGGCAAGAAAATCGTACTGGGTATCACGGGCAGCATCGCGGCTTACAAGGCAGCGGTACTGACACGGGCACTGATCAAGAAGGGAGCGGAGGTGCAGATTGTCATCACTCCGGCAGGAAAGGAATTTATCACTCCTATCACCCTCTCGGCCCTGACCAGCAAGCCGGTCATCAGCGAGTTTTTCTCACAGCGCGACGGCACGTGGCACAGTCACGTAGACCTGGGATTGTGGGCCGATGCCATGATTATCGCTCCGGCTACGGCTTCCACCATCGGCAAAATGGCACACGGGATAGCCGACAACATGCTGGTCACCACCTACCTGTCGATGAAAGCACCGGTATTCGTGGCGCCGGCCATGGACCTGGACATGTTTGCCCATCCTTCCACCCAGCATAATCTGGACATTCTGCGCAGCTACGGTAACCACATCATCGAACCGGCTTCAGGCGAACTGGCCAGCCACTTGGTAGGAAAAGGACGCATGGAGGAACCGGAGAAGATTGTGGAAGTATTGGAAGAGTTTTTCGCCCGCCAGCAGGACCTGGCCGGACGGAAGATTGTCATCACGGCGGGCCCTACGTACGAGAAGATTGATCCGGTACGCTTTATCGGTAATTATTCTTCCGGGAAAATGGGATATGCCCTGGCCGAAGCCTGCGCCACACGAGGGGCTGAAGTCACCTTGGTAAGTGGCCCTGTCACCCTGCATACCGTCCATCCGCACATTCACCGCATAGACGTGGAAAGTGCGGCGGAAATGCATCAGGCTGCAGCCGAAGCCTTCAAGGAGGCCGATGCCGGAATCCTCTGTGCCGCCGTGGCCGATTTTACCCCGGAACAGGTAGCCTCACAGAAAATCAAGCGGGAAAAAGACGACCTCGTGTTGCGGTTGAAGCCAACATGCGACATCGCCGCCTCGCTCGGGAAAGAGAAACGACCGGGACAGGTGCTGGTGGGATTTGCCTTGGAGACCTGCGACGAAGTAAATCATGCCCAGGACAAGCTGGCCCGGAAAAACTTCGATTTCATCGTACTGAACTCGTTGAACGACAAAGGGGCCGGATTCCGCTGCGACACCAACAAAATCACGATTATCGACCGTTCGGAAGCTGTTTCCTATCCGCTGAAAAGCAAGAAGGAAGTGGCCGAAGACATTGTAGACAAACTTTCGAGTCTGTTTCATTCTTAAATCACCATGCTACAGTCTATTTTCATACAAAACTATGCGCTGATTGACAAACTGGACATCAGCTTCACTTCCGGGTTTTCGGTCATCACCGGGGAAACCGGAGCGGGAAAGTCCATCATCTTGGGGGCCATCGGACTTCTGCTGGGACAGCGGGCCGATGTGAAAGCCATCAAGAAAGGGGCTTCGAAGTGCATTGTGGAAGCGACTTTCCGGATTGCCAACTATGGCATGGAAGCATTTTTCCAAGAAAACAACATCGAATACGAGCCGGACGAATGTATCCTGCGCCGTGAAGTGTCGGCCAACGGGAAAAGCCGGGCATTCATCAATGATACTCCTGCCTCGCTTGCACAGATGAAGGTGTTGGGCGAAAAACTGATTGACGTACACAGCCAGCATCAGAACCTGTTGCTGAACAAAGAAGGGTTCCAGCTGAACATCTTGGACATTCTGGCGCAGGACGAGACACAGTTTTCTGCTTATCAGGCCGTCTATCAGTCGTATAAGAAGATAGCAAAGGAACTGGAGGATTTTATCGCACAGGCTGAAAAGAGCCGACAGGATGAAGACTATATCCGTTTCCAACTGGAGCAACTAGAGGAGGCCGGACTGAAAGAAAACGAACAGACGGACTTGGAACAGGAGGCGGAAACGCTGAGCCATGCCGAAGACATCAAGGCCGGACTCTACAAGGCCAGCCAACTGATTAACGGTGAGGAAGGCGGTACGGTATCGCTCACCAAGGAATGTATGCAGACGCTTCAGGGACTGACTCAGGTATATGCTCCGGCACGGGAATGGATGGAACGACTGAACAGCTGCTACATCGAACTGAAAGACCTCGCCCGCGAGATTGACAATGCGGAAGAAGAAGTGGAATTCAATCCTTCGCGACTGGATTTCGTCAACGAACGGTTGAACCTGATTTATTCCTTGCAGCAGAAACATCACGTACAAACGGTAGAGGAGCTGTTGGAACTGACGGAAAACTACCGTAACCAGTTGAATGCCATCACTTCTTTCGACGACCGGATTGCAGAATTGGAAGGAGAAAAGAAAAAGCTCTACGCAGAAGTGCTGAAACAGGCCGGTGTGCTGACCCAACTCCGTACGCAGTCGGCCCGCCACATCGAATCACAGATGGAATCTCTGCTTATCCCGCTGGGAATGCCCAACGTACGGTTTGCCGTGGAACTGACGGCCCGCAAGGAACCGGACAGCAAGGGGATGGACAGCGTGACTTTCCTCTTCTCGGCCAACAAGAACGGTACGCTGCAGAATGTAGCTTCCATCGCGTCGGGAGGTGAGATTGCCCGCGTGATGCTCTCGCTCAAGGCCATGATTGCAGGGGCCGTAAAACTTCCTACCATTATCTTCGATGAGATTGACACGGGGGTTTCGGGCTCCATCGCAGAAAAGATGGCCCTCATCATGCAGGACATGGGACGACAGAACCGGCAGGTCATCAGCATCACGCATCTTCCTCAAATTGCAGCCCGCGGCATCGCACACTACAAGGTGTACAAGGAAGATACCGAGACCGGAACAAACAGCCACATCCGACGGTTGTCGGACGAGGAACGGGTGCAGGAAATCGCCCACATGCTCAGCGGCAGTACACTTACTGAGGCTGCCGTACAAAATGCACGTGCCCTGCTAGGCTTTAACTCATAACAAGAAACTACAAGACCATGATAGAAAAGAACGAAATGATTTTCGGCGTACGCGCCGTCATCGAGGCTATCCAGGCCGGAAAAGAGATTGACAAAGTGTTAATCAAAAAAGACATCCAGAGTGACTTGTCGAAGGAACTCTTTGCAGTATTGAAAGATACTTTTATTCCCGTACAACGGGTGCCGGTGGAACGCATCAACCGTATCACCAAGAAGAACCACCAAGGCGTGGTGGCCTTCATTTCGCCCATCACTTACCAGCGCACGGAGGACATCGTGCCCTTCCTGTTCGAACAGGGAAAGAACCCGCTGCTCATCCTGCTGGACGGACTGACAGATGTACGCAACTTCGGAGCCATTGCCCGCACGTGTGAATGTGCCGGAGTGGATGCCATTATCATCCCTTCCAAGAACAGTGTCAGTGTGAATGCGGATGCCATCAAGACTTCGGCAGGAGCCTTGCACACGATTCCCGTTTGCCGCGAAAGCAACGTGACAAACACTATCAAATTTCTGAAGGACAGCGGATTCAAGATTGTAGCGGCCACAGAAAAAGGTGATTATGACTATACCAAGGCCGACTACAAGAGTCCGACCTGCATCATCATGGGAGCGGAAGATACAGGTGTGCCTTACGACCACTTGGCTCTTTGTGACGAATGGATCAAGATTCCTTTGTTCGGAAACATCGAATCACTGAACGTATCCGTAGCAGCGGGTATCCTGATTTATGAAGCCGTGAAACAAAGGGGATTCGGAGAAGAATAAAACAATAAAACATACAACTACCATGAAAATGAGAAAATTTACCCTTATTCTGACGTGTTACGGAATGGCTTTCCAGATGGGGTTTGCCCAGGAACTTCCAAAATGGGCAAACAAAGCCCGGAAAGCGGTATTTTCCGTCGTCACGTATGACAAAGACAACCAGATTCTCAATACCGGCAACGGATTCTTTATCGACGAAAATGGAACAGCTGTTTCGGACTATACCTTATTCAAAGGGGCCGAACGTGCCGTCGTAGTCACTGCCGAAGGAAAGGAACTTCCAGTAGAATACATTCTAGGAGCCAATGATATGTACGATGTGGTAAAGTTCAAAACGGCTTACGACAAGAAAATTGAAGCATTACAGCCCACTTCCCGTCCAGGAACAGTGAACGAGACCGTATACGTACTGCCCTATTCTACACAGAAAGCACCAACCGGTACGCACGGTACTATTGCCAAAATTGATACCATCAGTCACAACTCCTTCTATTACACTCTGAACATGAAAACAGGTGACAAAACGGTCAGCTGCCCAGTGATGAACGCAGAAGGAGAAGTCATGGGATTGGTGCAGAAGAACAGTGACAAAGAAAGTACTTCGAGCTATGCTATCGGCATCGGATATGCCAAGAGTCTTTCCATCAGCGCCCTGTCGGCCAACGACTTCGCCCTGAATGCCATCGGTATCCGCAAAGGATTGCCGGAAGATGAGTCACAGGCTCTGGTATATGTGTACATGGCTTCGTCCAACCTGACCCGGGATGAATACTTGAATCTGCTGAACGAATTCATTCAGCAATATCCTAAAAACAGTGAAGGTTACTCTCGCCGGGCTACCTGCTACATCGGATATGGTGATGACGCCCACTATGCATTGGCTGAAAAGGATTTGCAGACCATGGTGGAAGTCAACGACAACAAAGGAGATGCCTATTATAACCTCTCTAAGCTATTATATAATTACGTACTGGGGTTACAAGGTGCCAAACCTTACGGCGACTGGACGCTGGAACGCGCACTGAAAGAAATCAATACAGCTCTTGAGAACGACAAACAGGGATTATACTATCAGTTGCAGGGAGATATTTATTTTGCCATGCAGAAATATCCGGAAGCCTTTACCAGCTACGAAGAGGTGAACCGCTCCCCGCTGGCTTCGGCTGCCACTTTCTATGCAGCAGCCAAAACGAAAGAACTGATCGAGGGTGCTTCCAAGAAAGAAGCCATTGCATTGATGGACAGTGCCGTGGCGAAATACAATCCCCCTTATGGAAAAGATGCAGCTCCCTATCTCTATGAGCGTGCTCGCATGAAAGACGAGGACAAACAATTCCGCGAAGCTGTAGGCGACTACAACCTCTTCTATGATGCCATGATGGGACAAGTAGCTGCCGATTTCTATTTTATCCGTGAACAGGCTGAAATGCAATGTCGTATGTATCAGCAGGCCATCAACGACATCAATCAGGCAATTGAAATGGAACCCAAAAACGTAGACTACTGGGTAGAAAAAGGAAGTGTACATCTTCGAGTCAACCAGCCGAAAGAAGCTATTGAAGCATTGAATAAAGCCATTGAATTGGATGCAAAGAATGCGGCTGCTTACCGCATGCTAGGCTATTGCCAGATACAACAAAACAAGAAGAAAGAAGGGTTGGCCAACTTGGAGAAAGCCGTGGAACTGGGAGACACCGTCGCCAAGAACCTGATAGAAAAATATAAATAATCATTTTATGAACAACAGAGTCTGTCACCTTTTCGGTATCCGCTACCCCATCATTCAAGGAGGAATGGTGTGGTGCAGCGGCTGGCGACTGGCTTCAGCCGTCAGCAACGCAGGTGGACTAGGATTGTTGGGAGCTGGCTCCATGCATCCGGAAACCTTGCGCGAACACATCCGCAAGTGCAAGGCGGCTACCGACAAACCGTTCGGCGTCAATGTACCGTTGATGTATCCTGAGATTGATACCCTTATGGACATTATTCAGGAAGAAGAAGTGAAAATTGTGTTTACCTCTGCGGGTAACCCGAAGACATGGACTTCCAAGCTTCAACAGGCTGGCATCAAGGTAGCCCATGTGGTATCTTCCAGCCGTTTCGCCATGAAATGTGAAGAAGCCGGAGTGGATGCCATTGTAGCCGAAGGATTCGAGGCCGGCGGCCACAACGGACGGGAAGAAACCACCACCTTCTGCTTGATTCCGGCAGTGAAGAAAGTATGTACCGTCCCCCTCATTGCTGCAGGAGGCATCGTGTCGGGAGAAAGCATCCTGGCTGCGGAAGCCTTGGGCGCAGAAGGTGTACAAATGGGTACCCGCTTCGCCCTGACGGAAGAAAGTTCGGCCCACTTCACCTTCAAGGACCGGTGCCTGCGACTGAACGAAGGAGACACGCAACTGACCCTCAAGCAGCTTTCTCCTACCCGACTGGTCAAAAACGACTTCTACAAGCAGGTGGAAGAAGCCGAACAAAAGGGTGCTTCCGTCGATGAAATGAGGGCTTTATTAGGCAAAGGCCGGGCCAAGAAAGGTATTTTTGAAGGAGATATCTATGAAGGAGAGCTGGAAATCGGACAAGCCGCCTCACAGATTCACCAGTTGCAGACGGTAGATGAAGTGATGACGGAACTAGTGGAAGATTATCGCAAGGCCCTCCGTCAACTACAGGACAAGCAGGGCTGGTAAACGGGAATGCTTTAATGTAAAGAGTTTACTCCATACCTAAATCCATTGTCCCGATAGATGCAAAGTTTCCATCCCCCAATAGTAAGGAAATACAATCCGCAAGACGCGGCCATAAAAAGTATCAAAGTCTTGGAACAGCAATACCTTGGGAACACGTACACATCATAACTTAACCATAAGAGGTCTCAAGGGCCTCCGAATTTGAGGATGTATTTACAAAGGAATCCCCTTATTTTTCGCTTTCTCCCTCATAAGAAGAAAAGTAGAAAAATAAGGGGATTCTTATATTATCTCACTTATAGACTAACTACCGGACCGTTCCTTCGGAGAGACCCTATGTGGAAACTACCATTGGTTCCTCACGGTCAATCCCTGCCAGAACGCCTTATTGAAGAGATTCAAGAAGTTTCTCGCGGGCTGGCTTCAAAAAGGATATCCTCGCAACAAACTTTAGGAGACTTCGAAGAATCATCCCACCGTTGTACAACCTTTCAGCTTTCCGCGAAGCAGAAACCCTCAGCCTCCTTCAGAAAAAAATTTCACTTCCTACTTATTCCGCTTCAGAAACAACGAATTGGTAATGGTAGACGGAAGTTCCTCCTGATAGTGCGTCACCATGATCAAGGTCTTGTCCTTCCGGCCACAGAAAGCCTCGATGACATCCTTCACCAACCGGCGGTTGCGCATATCCAAACCGTGCAAAGGCTCGTCCAGAATCAGCAGTTCTGGGTCTTTGACAAACGCACGAGCCAAAAGCACCATACGCTGTTCCCCACTGGAGAGCTGAAGGAAGCTGCGGTCTTTCAAATCGGCAATACCAAAGATGTCCATCCACCACACGCACGTCTCCACATCCTTTTCCTGCGTCTTGCGATACAAACCGATGGAATCGTGCAAACCGCTGGCCACGATGTCAATGGCCGGAAGGTTCTTCAAATAAGCACGGTGCATTTCCGGACTCACATAACCGATATGCTTCTTGATTTCCCAAATACTCTCGCCACTGCCCCGTTTGCGTCCAAACAACGCAATGTCGCACGCATAACTCTGCGGATTATCGGCACAAATCAAACTCAGCAACGTAGACTTTCCGGCCCCGTTCTCTCCGCTGAGTGCCCATTTCTCTCCGCACTGCACCGTCCAGTCGAGGTCTTTCAGGATGACCCGTTCCCCATATCGGATGCTTACCTTATTCAAGTCTACGATATGCTCCGTATGATACAGGTTCTCGGCATACGGCAAATCCAGTATCCGCTGCCGCTTCTCATCAGACAGCACATGTGCCGGAGCCGGTTCCCGGTGAGCCAGGTATTCCTGCAACATGATTTTCGGTCCACAGTGACGGTCTTCCACCGGTATCACGTGCGTAATAAACGTCGGAATATCGTCCGTCTTCGACAAGACCAGAATCACCTGCAAATCTGTCATCTCCGTCAGCTTGCCCAGCAACGTATGCAACAGTCCGCGTGTCCGTGCATCCAGACCGATGAAAGGATTGTCCATAATCAACACCCGCGGACCGCTCAGCAACGTCTTAGTCAGCTGGAACTTGCGGAGTTCTCCACTGGAAAGCAGGATAATGTGCTTGCTGAGCATCTCCTCTATCCCAAACAAGTCGTAGAGTGCCTTTCGGAGCTGCTCGTCTTTGCACTCCGGCAGCAAATCGGCCACGATGGGCGTATCGTCCAAGTCGTGTGAGTTCCATCGCTGCTGGTAATAATAATTTCCATCGGCATCCCCATACGAGTCGCGGAAAGTGATGTATTTGATGTTGTCACAAGCCATTTTGGATTCTGAAGGAGAGAAATCATACTTCACCTCGTTCATCAGCAACGGATAACGGCCCGTGATGGTATCTACCAACAGGCTCTTTCCCGCCCCGTTCGGTCCCACAATGGCCACATGCTCTCCCGCAGCAATCTGCAAGTTAATAGGTTCCTTCATCCGATAGAGCGGATGACGTGTCACTCCGTTCTCAATTGTAATTACATTCTGCATTGTCTCTTTTAGCTTTTAATTGTTCCTATGTCGTTGTTTTGTTTATTGATGCACAATCATGGCCGTGCGGGGAGCCACCGTGAGCACATTGCCCGTCAACGTACCCAGTCCCAGCACATTGTCCACACGTCCGTCGCGACAGGCTATCCAATAACGTCCTTCGGGCACATTGACCTGCACTGGTTCCGTACGTGCGTTAAGCACCACCACCGTATTCAGCCACGAATCACCCGCCGGACTTCCCTTGATACGAAAAGCCACTACATTGCTGGCTGGTGTCGGCAAGAACTCCAAGTGCTTGGCTATCAGTGAAGCATCACCCATACGGAATGAAGGATGCGCCTTACGCATGGCAATCAATCCGCGCACGTAATCAAAGAAATCATGATGTGAAGTCTTTCTCCGCCAGTCGATGGCATTGACGGCATCCGGGCTCTTGTAAGAATTGGCCACTCCCTGCTTGTCACGCAGAATCTCATCCCCTGCATACCAGAACGGAATGCCCTGCGACGTGAATACCGCCGTAGCCGCCAGCTTGGCCAGTGCATTCATCTCCTGCTCCGAAAGTCCCGGCAAGGTCGTTTTCAATCGATCAGCCAGGCAGAGGTCGTCGTGACAGCTCACGTAACTGATGAGCTGGTCGGGCTGCGTAGCCCAAAAATGAAGCTCCCTCTCCGCCTTTACCGTGGCCAGTGAATCTTCCGTCAGACTATCCGCAAGGGTTGTACTCTGCACAGATGCAGCTGCATGCTTTACCGACAGCTGCGGATGGGCAGTGCCTCCTACCAATCCGAACTTCACACCCGCCGCATGCCCCATACGGCCGATGACAAACGCACCTTTGGATTCATCGTTCCAAGGACCACGCAATGCATCGCGCATCTCGTCACAAAACATACCGATATGCGGAAGCTGCGGCGCGTTCTTCTTCATGGCCAGCAGGCTGTCTGGCAATTGCGGACGATTGGCTGCCCAGCCTTCTCCATAAATATAAATCGTAGGATCAATCCGGTCGAGTGCCCGGCGAATTTCGTTCATCGTTTCGATGTCATGGATGCCCATCAGGTCGAAGCGGAAACCGTCGATATGGTATTCCCTGGCCCAATAGCAAACCGACTCAATCATGAAACGCCGCATCATCGGACGTTCGCTAGCCGTTTCATTTCCACACCCCGAGGCATTCGCCCATTTCCCTTCGTCATCCGTCCGATAAAAATACCCAGGTACCGTGCGTTCGAAGTTACTTCCTTTTATAATCGCGGTATGATTGTACACCACATCCATCACCACCCGGATACCCGCCCGGTGAAGGGCCATCACCATCTGCTTGAATTCCCGGATACGCACATCCGGCTTATAAGGATCGGTGGCATACGAACCTTCCGGCACGTTATAGTTTTTCGGGTCATAACCCCAGTTGTACTGCGGCTTATCGAGCTTCGTTTCGTCCACCGACGAAAAGTCGAACGACGGCAACAGCTGTACGTGAGTCACACCCAGTTCCTTCAGATGGTCGAGCCCCGTCTTCTCCCCCAGATAAGTCTTTGTACCCTCTTCCGTGAGTGCCAGAAACTTACCCCGGTTATAAATGCCCGAGACTGTATCGATGGAAAAATCCCGGTGATGTAGCTCATAAATGATGATATCCGAAAAACGCTTCAACGGCGGACGCTTGTCTTCGTTCCACCCCTTCGGGTTCGTCGCACCCCAGTCGATGATGGCTGCCCGGTCGCCGTTCACTCCCACCGCCTTGGCCAGCAGCCCGGGAGTATCTCCCTGCCATACGTCGTCAATCTTCACGTTGAACGTATAGAACTTCCCTTTCAGGTCTTCGTCCACCCGGGCCCGCCACATCCCGTCGGATGCCGGCTCCATCTTCACCATTCGGTAGGCCGAGCCTCCCTGCCCTTTCTCATAGAGCAACACCCGCACCTCCTGTGCCGTAGGTGCCCAAAGCGAAAACTTCGTGACGGAAGGGGCATACACCATTTCCTCCCATTCACCGTCGTACACCGGATATTTGTCGAACGTCGTCTGTGCATCCTGGTGCGAGGATGTACATCCTGCTACCACTGTCATCATTGACATTACGACAAGATGCTTCAGTTTCATATTTCTTTTCTCCTATTTTTTTATGCGTTCCGGATTCTTGGCAATAAAATCCTTCCAACTGGAATACGCTTTCGGCATTTCCGGACGTCCCATCTGCAGGTAATGGCAGTAAGCTGCTCCCAAAGCATCGGTGGCATCCATGAAAGGTCCCATCTCCGAATCGGGAATGTGCAACATCCGTTTCAGCATGTCGGCCACCTGCTCCTTGCTGGCCTGCCCGTTGCCGGTGATGGCCATCTTGATTTTCAGCGGTGCATACTCCGTCACCGGAATATCGCGCATCAGGGCTGCCACGATGGCCACCCCCTGCGCCCGTCCCAGCTTCAGCATGGACTGTACGTTCTTTCCGAAAAACGGCGCCTCGATGGCCAGTTCATCGGGCAGGTACGAAGAAATGATACCCTGCACGCGCTCATAAATGTGTTTCAGCTTCAGATACGAGTCGCCGCATTTACGCAGGTCGATGACGCCGAGTGTCATCACTTCCGGTTTGACACCCGTCACCTTCAGTACCCCGTATCCCATGATGTTCGTACCCGGGTCGATACCGAGAATGATTTTTTCCTTAACCGGCTGTATCACCTTATTACCTCCATTAATGTGGGGAAACCGATGACCTTATCCTTGAACACTTTCATCATCTCCGTATTCAAGGCAGCCCCCTGCTTTACATGCCAACGATGCAACGTCGCGCTGTCTTCCACTTCCCACTGGAGTGAAAAGCATTCACTGTCCTGCTCCTTATGGCTCAAGATACGCAGGATACGGGGATTTTTCAGTTCACCCGATTTTTCCACTTCCGGAATGTAGAATTCATTCAACCATATCACAAAATTACGGGCATCACCCATCTCTACATGAAAAGTAGTATTATAAATCAGCATATATCTTCTTATTTTAATCCGATTACAAAATTATACAATACGATGAAAACAACCTGATCAGGAATACCGGCGAGGATAACGCAACAGAATGCTCAGCACAGCCGCCACTCCCAGTGCCATGGGATAATAAAGGTATCCTATGATGTGGATAGGAGATAAACTCGAAAGCTCGGCCGCAATCAAGAGTTGCGCACCATAAGGGATAATACCCTGAATCACACACGAAAAGGTATCGAGAATACTGGCACTCTTCCGTTTGTCTACCCGGAACTGTTCGGCAATGTCATTTGCCAATGGGCCCACAGTGATAATGGCAATCGTATTATTGGCCGTACAGATATTGGCCAGGCTCACCAGTGCGGCGATACTTAGTTCGGCTCCTCGTTTTCCTCTTACATGCTGAGTCAGACGGTGCAGCACATAATCCACACCTCCGTTAAAACGTATCAGCTCCAGCATTCCTCCGGCCATCAGGGTTATGATGATAAGTTCACCCATTCCCGTCATCCCTTTACCCAAAGCCCCAAACCATCCGAACACATCGAATGTACCGTATGCCATGCCCACAATACCCGTAGAAACCAGACCCAGCAACAGTACCAGCAATACGTTGACACCAGCCACTGCCGTTCCAAGCACAATTATATAAGGTATGACTTTCATCCATTCTACATGGGGAATATCCTGCACCACCTCAATATGGCTTCCATATATAACATAATACACGAATACCAGCAAGGCAGCCGGAAGGGCAATCAATGAATTCACCCGGAACTTGTCGCGCATCACACATCCTTGCGTACGGGTCGCTGCAATGGTCGTATCGGAAATAAAAGACAAGTTATCACCGAAAAAGGCACCTCCCACGACTATCGCCGTCATGAAGACCACACTGACATCCGTCTTGGCCGCAATACCCACAGCCACAGGGGTCAGTGCTACAATCGTGCCGACCGAGGTACCGATGGACAGGGATATGAAACATGATGCCAGAAAGATTCCAGCCAACAGCAGATTGCCCGGAAGCAGCTGTAAAGTCAGATTTACCGTCGCATCAATAGCCCCCATCGCCTGTGCCGACTGTGCAAAGGCACCAGCCAGAATGAAAATCCAAATCATCAGCATGATGTTCTTGTTGGCCGCCCCTGTAGAATACTGTAGCAAACGGTCGTTCAGGCTCAGCCCTTTCGTAATGGCCACGGCATAAATCGAAGAAAACATAAATGCCACTGTGATAGGAATCTTGTAGAAATCATTGATGAGAAGAGAAGTTAACAGATAAATACATAAAAAGACCACCAGCGGGCTTAAGGCCCAGGCGTTTGGTTTGTTTACGATAGGAGTCAGTTTCTGAAAATTCATTCTTTTCTTGTATTTTTTGCAAAGGTACGCATTTTTCAGTATTTTTTGCGAGAAAGTTTCCATTCCAGCGAACATTTCAGCAAAAAGAAATGTCATTATAGCAAAGCATGAGGTATTCAAGCTTCTCAATCTTGAAACTAAAAGGAAATATTCCAGGAATATTTTGCCCAGATTAAGAATATTATCTATATTTGCCGGAGTTTTAGTAAAAATAGAAATTGAATATATGAAACAGACCATATTTAAAATAATGCTGTTACTGGCGGTCATCTTTATGAGAGTAGAGATGGCAGGGGCTGTTTCATGTAACCATGCGTTCCATGATGCCCAGACCTCATCTGCGGTATCAAACCAGACGGATGCAGACGAAACCTTCCATTTTATCCATGCGACTCTGGATAAAACGCATGATTTGTTCAGCACGCTTACCCACAACCATTCATTCAACAAATTGCTAGATGAACGTGTGATGCGCAATGATGAACAAAACATCAAGTTTTCCTTACGTTTATTATTATTCTATCATTCCCTACGTGAGGTAGGTTTATTGAAGGACAAGGAGAGCCTTTACCCTTCAACAAACATTCATTGTGTGATTCCTTCATGCGAATACTATGTATTTGCCATGAGGAAAATCATTATTTAGCCGTTTTATAGGTTAGTTGTTTTTCACTGCTCCGGCACCCTTGCAAAGTGTCGGAGTGGATATGGATTTCTTGCTTCACATGCTTGACGCAAGCCAGTTACTTATTGTCTAAACTTTTCAAAAAAAACAAAACTCTATAAAACGATTAAATTATGAAAACGAATAACTCAAAACAATCTTTCAAAGGAATAGAAGCCGCAGGTTTAATCATCATCGCATGTTTCATCGTAGCCATTTGCATTTATCATTTTGTGTTTGGAAACCCGGCCAACTTCATGAACAATGACCCTAACAATCATCCGCTTCCAGGAAACATGTTGGGAACTATCTATAAAGGAGGTATCATTGTGCCTGTTATCCAAACTCTTTTGTTGACTGTGCTCACCTTAAGCGTAGAACGTTATTTTACCCTTCGCGCCTCTTTCGGAAGAAGCAAGCTCTCCAAATTCGTGGCGCAGATTAAAGATGCCTTGAATAAAGGAGACATGGAGAAAGCACAAGAATTATGTGACAAGCAGCGCGGCTCAGTGGCCAATGTAGTGAGCTCCACTCTCCGTAAATACCGCGAAATGGAGCAGAACAATGAACTGACGAAAGACCAGAAAATTCTTGCCATACAAAAAGAGCTGGAAGAAGCCACCGCACTTGAGCTTCCCATGATGCAGCAGAACTTGCCTATCATCGCTACCATCACTACCTTAGGCACCTTGATGGGATTGCTGGGAACCGTAATCGGTATGATCCGTTCATTTGCCGCGCTTTCTGCCGGAGGAGGTACTGACTCAGTTGCATTGTCTACAGGTATCTCTGAAGCCTTGATTAACACCGCATTTGGTATCTTGACCGGTGCACTGGCCGTTATTTCCTATAACTATTACACCAACAAGATAGACAAGCTGACGTACAGCCTTGACGAAGTGGGCTTCTCCATTGTACAGACTTTCGCAGCTACTCATTAATTCTGCCAGCCGAGGTTTTCCTCATGCAGACAGAAACAGAAGTTTGATTTAAAATTTTCAATTATGAGTAGAGCTAAAATTCAGAAGAAAAGCATGTTCATCGACATGACAGCCATGAGCGATGTAACCGTACTGCTGCTTACTTTTTTCATGCTGACAGCCAGTTTTGTGAAAAAAGAGCCTGTGCAGGTTGTCACTCCCGCATCAGTTTCTGAAATAAAGATACCCGAAACAAACATCATGTCCATCCTGGTAGGCCCTGATGGAAAAATCTTTATGAGTCTTGACAAGCAAAGTGACATGGCAGCCACATTAGAAGCAATGGGAAAGGAATACGGGCTTTCATTTACCCCGCAAGAAATAAAGAAATTTTCTTTGTGCCAGACTTTCGGAGTACCAATAAGCCACATGAAATCTTTCCTGGCCCTTAGCACAGAACAGCAGGACCGCACCTTAAAAAACCAGGGAATCCCTTGTGACAGTATCGACAACCAGTTCAAAGCATGGGTGCGCAATGCACGTGCCACGAACCATGACTTGCGCATTGCCATCAAGGCCGACCAGCAAACACCCTACGCGGTCATAAAAAAAGTGATGAACTCTCTTCAAGACCTCAAGGAAAACAGATACAATCTGATTACCTCCTTAAAATCGGGTCCGGAAGAATAAAGAAAAAGAAATATGGCTGAAATTCAAGAAAACAACAATAAAGAAAAGAAAGGTAACAAGCAGAAAAAAATGAATATCCGCGTGGATTTCACTCCCATGGTCGACATGAATATGCTGCTGATTACTTTTTTCATGCTGTGTACTTCATTGAGCAAGCCGCAAACAATGGAAATCAGCATGCCATCCAATGATAAAAACATCACCGAAGAGCAACAGAATAAAGTCAAGGCCTCTCAGGCACTGACTTTATTGCTGGGCGAGGACGGAAAACTCTATTATTACGAAGGCGAACCGGACTACAAGAACTATGCTTCACTAAAAGAAACCACCTACGAAGCCAGCGGATTGCGTAAACTATTGCTCAGCAAAAACTACGAAGCAGTCAAGAAAGTACGTGAGCTTAAGGATAAGAAAGCAAGGCTTGAAATCACCGAAGAGGAATGTAAGAAGGAAATTGCCAGCGTGAAATCGGGAAAAAACACTCCTACCGTCATCATTAAGGCAATGGACAAGTCGACTTATAAGAATCTGATAGATGCGCTGGACGAAATGCAGATTTGCAGCATAGGGAAATACGTAATTGTCGACATTACGGACGGCGACCGTTTCCTGATAGACAACTACCTCTCTCATGGTGAGTTAAGTCAAAAAGCGACAGATAGGAATGTATAACTTCAAAAAAGGGAAAAATGTCAAAGGTTGATTTAACTTCTTTGGAATGGTGCGAACTCATTTTCAAAGACAGAAATAAAAATTACGGTGCCTATAAAATGCGCCGTGACCTGGGAAGACGGCAGACGGCCTCTCTGGTTATTGTCACAGTTGTGGCATTTGCCGGATTCACCTTACCCCGTCTTGTCAAAATGGCTATGCCGGAACAGAAAGAAGAAATGGTGGAAGTGACACAGCTTTCTGCCCTGGAGGAGCCGGAAGTGAAAGAAGAAACATTGAAAAAGGTAGAACCCATTGCCCCACCCCCTCCGGCTCTCAAGAGTACCATCAAATTCACGGCACCGGTCATCAAGAAAGACGAGGAAGTGCACGATGACGATGAGCTCAAGAGCCAGGATGAGCTGACAGAGACCAAGGTACAAATATCCATCGCCGACGTGAAAGGCAATGACGAACTGAACGGAAAAGACATTGCCGACTTGCAGGAAGTCATTACCCAGGCACCAGAAGCTCAAGAAGAAGAGCCTTACATGATGGTAGAACAGATGCCACAATTTCCGGGAGGGCCTGCAGAGCTTCTTAAATACATAGCCAAAAACCTGAAGTATCCGGTCATTGCACAAGAGAATGGCATACAAGGAAAAGTCATTCTGCGTTTTGTTGTCAATGCACAAGGCCATGTGGAAAATGTCAAGGTGCTCCGTTCACTGGATCCTTATTGCGACAAAGAAGCGATACGCGTGGTAAAATCGCTGCCACAATGGATTCCCGGGAAACAGAACGGGCGTAACGTACCGGTTTATTATACCTGCCCTATTGTTTTTAAATTACAGTAATCACCAAGTGTATGAAAAAGAAATTAATGCTATATCTGTTGTGCATGCTCACGTTCTCGGCTTGTAATTCCTCCGGGAAAAACGGTAAAGAGGAAACCTTGTATTCGGGAGAAATCCGCATTGCCGTAGACGAATCGTTCAAGCCTATCATGGAAGAAGAGCTGCAAGTATATCAGGCACTGACTCCCGAGGCTTCAATCACCCCGGTTTATTGCAGTGAGGTAGAAGCTGTCAACCTGTTGCTGAAAGACAGCGTACGTCTGGCAATCACCAACCGCCGGCTGACAGAAAAGGAATTAATTTCTTTTCATACACGCAAATTCTTTCCGGAATCCATTCAAATGGCTTCCAGCGGAATCGCACTGATTACCCACCATTGCAATCCCGACTCACTCATTACAGTGGAAGACTTCCGGCGCATCGCCACCGGAGAAATCACGGAATGGAAAGAGTTAAACCCAAAGTCAAGGCTGGGACGCATGCAAGTAGTGTTCGACAATCCGAACTCAGGAACCGTACATTATGTCATCGACTCCATCTGCCAAGGGAAACCTCTTTCTTCCTCATTAAAGGCACGGAAAAGCAATGAAGAAGTAATTGATTATGTAGCTGCCACACCGGATGCCATTGGCATTATCGGTGCCAACTGGATAGGCAACAAGGCAGATACGACACGGCTCTCCTTCAACCAAAGAGTCAGGGTCATGTCGGTTTCGGAAAGCAGTGAAGCTACTCCAGAAAACAGTTACAGACCTTATCAGGCTTATCTGGCGTTAAAACAATATCCGCTGACGAATGAGGTGTACATCCTTATCAATGACCCCAAAGGAGCACTCCCTACCGGACTGATGACGTTTCTGACAGGAGAGCGCGGACAACGGATTATCCTCAAGTCAGGACTGATACCGGCTACACAGCCAGTCCGGATTGTAAACGTAAAAGATGATTTCTAATTTAATGAGCAATTTATGATGAAAAATAAAATTTTATGCTTTGTATGCAGCGGAATGATATTTTCTGCCTCATACTGCTATGCCCAGGAAACTCTTACAGCTGAAACCCACAGGCTAATTACACAGATAGCTTCCGGTATCAATGAAACACCGGAAACAGCCGCCAAAGAATTCAGCGAGTTACTAAAGGGGAAAAACAAGAAAAACATCTCCTTGCTGGTTGCCATAGGCAACGCCTATCTGGATCATAACCGCCCGGCTGAAGCACAAGTTTATGCTGACCGTGCCATGAAAACAGACTCCAAATCGGCTCCGGTATATATGCTGGCAGGTGACATTGCCCTGGCACAGAAAAATGTAGGCACGGCATGCGGATATTACGAACAGGCCATTTTGTTCGATGCAGATTGCTACGATGCCTATTACAAATACGCACGTGCCTACATCGGGGTGAACCCTCAGCTCTCTATTGACATGCTGACAAAATTGAAGGCAAACCATCCTGAACTGCTGGAAGTAAACCGTGAATTAGCCAATGCGTACTATCAGGCAGGGTACTATGGCAAAGCAAAATCTGCTTACGACGAATTCATGCAACAAGGAACTCCTGATGCGCAAGACTACGGGTATTACGCCATGCTGCTATATTTGAACAAAGACTATGCGCAATCACTGAAGGCCGTAGAGAAAGGGCTTGCTACAGACAAGGACAACCATCTCCTGAAACGTCTGCGTATGTACGATTTGTATGAAATTGCCGCCTATAAAGAAGGGCTTGAAGCTGCTGACGCTTTTTTTGACCGTCCGGACGGAAGCGACTACGTCTACCTGGACTTTCTATACCGTGGACGTCTGTCATTGGCAGACCAGAGGAACGACGAGGCAATGCAATGGTTTGAAAAAGCCCTCGAAGCGGATGCGGCACATGAGCATCCGGAAATAGCCAAGGAAGCGTCTGCCGCCCACGAAAAATTGCAAAATTACCCTGAAGCCATCCGCCTGTACCAAGTGTATCTGGACGGGCTGAAAGGAAAGGCCGAGGTGAGCGACATGTTCTTGATGGGAAGACTGTATTACATAGCGGCCGGAAGCAGTACCGCCAATGAAACCGAAAAAGAAGCTTATTTGAAGAAAGCCGACGAAATCTTTGCAGAAGTATCTCAACGTGTACCCGACAATTACCTGGGCTATTTCTGGAGAGCCCGCACCAATGCCATGGCCGACCCTGAAAGTACGGAAGGACTGGCCAAGCCTTATTACGAATCGGCTCTGGCCTTGCTGGAAAAGAAAGCAGACGCGTCCAAATCACTCCTCATCGAATGTGAAAGTTACCTGGGATACTATTATTTCCTGCAAAAGGACTATGAAAAGTCTAAAGCATACTGGAACAAAATTCTGGAACTTGATCCGGAAAACGCTACGGCCAGACAGGCCCTGCAAGGGCTTCAGGCTACCCAATAGTTCTCTTTAATTTTCAACTACAAAAACAAGAATTTCATGGAAACATTTAATCTATCACAGTCATATCCCACACAGGATATACGGAAACGCACCAGTTTCCTCACCATAGGCCTTTCAATTTGTTTGCTGGCTGCCGGTATCAGTCTGTTTTTCTTACCGGAAAGCACCTCAGAATCCAATATTAATGCCCTGAAAATCGCTGCCGGAAGCTTGCTGGCAGTCATTTCATTCTATTTTCTGATTTTCCGTGCCCGCTATCAGGCCTATGCAGGAACAGGCAGCATGGTATGCAAAAAAAGCCTGACATTCAGCAAAGAACAGTTCCAAGGCTTGAAAAAATACCTGGCAGATTATTGTGATCTGCCTGCCATGTCAAGAGAAGAGCCGCAGCTGTATTTGCTGATTGTTCACTCAAAAGACAACCAATATGCCGCATTTCAACTGCTGACCTATAGTTCTTTCTTGTATAAACCAGTCACAGAACTGTGCTGCCTGAAAGGAGAAAAAGCCAGTACATTCATGAAAAACCTGCATACGTCACATGGATTTCTTCATTGATATTTTCCTACATATAGACCAGCATCTGATTACACTCGTGCAGGAATACCATGAATGGACATATGCCTTGTTGTTTTTAATCATTTTCTGTGAAACCGGACTTGTAGTCACCCCCTTTCTGCCCGGAGACTCCCTTCTGTTTGTCTCCGGTGCAGTGGCATCCCTTCCGGGGATGCCACTGGAAATAAGCCTGCTGATGATGGTTATTTTCATCGCAGCCGTGCTTGGTGATTCCTGCAACTACCTGATTGGACATTATTTCGGGAAAAAACTGTTCTCCAAACCAGACTCAAAGATCTTCAAGCAAAGTCATTTGGAGAAAACCCATCATTTCTTCCAGAAATATGGCGGAAAAGCCATAATCATTGCCCGTTTTGTCCCCATTGTCCGCACTTTTGCACCGTTTGTCGCCGGAATGGGACACATGAATTATTACTTGTTTATGATTTACAACCTTGTCGGGGCAGCTGTCTGGGTCTTACTTTTTTGCATGACAGGCTATTTCTTTGGAAACATCCCTTTTGTGCAGCAAAACCTCAAAATACTTTTGATGGGCATCGTACTGGTTTCACTCTGCCCTGCCCTCATTGAATATATACGAATAAAAAATAAACGAACAACAGTATGAAAAATTCCCTGTTAAACCGATTTGTACCCAAAGAAAGCAAATTCTTTCCTTTATTAAACCAATTGTCACAAACCGTACTCAATGCTTCTGAACTTCTGATTGACAGCATGAACCATGACACACCAGAGACATGGCAGGAGTATTATCACAAAGTGAAGGAGGCTGAAAGAAAAGGCGACCAGATAACCCAGCAGATTTTCATGGAGCTAGGCCAGACCTTTATCACCCCCTTTGACCGGGAAGACATACATGACCTGGCCTTTTCCATCGATGACGTGACCGACCGCATTCACAGTGCCTCGAAGCGGATTGCCATCTACAAGCCGCACGCCATTTCAGACAGCGGAAAAGAGCTGGCTGTCCTCATACAACAAGGAGCCTCCATCATCTGCAAGGCCATGGATGAGCTGGAAACCTTCAGCAAAAATCCGTCCAGACTGAAAGATTACTGTCAGAAGCTCCATGAGATAGAAAACCATGCGGATGAAGTCTATGACCTTTTCATCATGCAACTGTTTAATGAAGAAACCGACTGCATTGAACTGATCAAGACAAAAGAAATCATGCAGGAACTGGAAAAGACGACAGATGCCGCCGACCATGTAGGAAAGCTCCTGAGAAACATTATCGTAAAATATGCCTGAAAAAAGAATTGCACATGGAATTACTCATCACCATCATTGTACTGGCCCTGATTTTTGACTATATCAACGGTTTTCATGATGCAGCCAACGCAATAGCTACCATTGTTTCTACCAAGGTGCTGACTCCGCTCCAGGCTGTAATCTGGGCTGCCTTTTTCAATTTTCTGGCGTTTTTCATCGCTAAATACCTTATCGGTGATTTCGGCATTGCCAACACTGTGTCAAAAACAGTCTATGAGCAATACATTACTTTGCCAGTCATCTTGTCTGGAGTGATTGCAGCCATCATCTGGAACCTGTGGACCTGGTGGAGAGGAATTCCTTCTTCTTCATCCCATACACTTATCGGCGGGTTTGCGGGAGCCGCCATTGCTGCTTATGGATTTGGTGCCATTCAAAGTTCGGTTATCCTGAAAATCGTGCTTTTCATTTTTCTGGCTCCAGTCATAGGTATGCTTGTAGCCTTCCTCTTCACTCTGATAGTGCTGAATCTGTGCCGTAAGGCCCATCCCCACACCGCAGAGAAATGGTTTAAAAGACTACAGTTGCTCTCATCCGCCCTGTTCAGCATCGGGCATGGACTTAACGACTCGCAAAAGGTAATGGGTATCATTGCAGCTGCCCTGATAGCAGCCCATTCGCAAGGCATTGGCATGGGGGTAAACAACGTAGGCGATTTACCCGACTGGGTCGCTTTTTCCTGCTTTACCGCAATCTCACTGGGAACCATGTCGGGAGGATGGAAAATAGTGCGCACCATGGGAAACCGGATTACCAGAGTTACTCCGCTGGAAGGTGTCATAGCCGAAACAGCCGGTGCATTTACGCTTTATTTTACGGAATATCTGAAAATTCCGGTCAGCACCACCCACACCATATCAGGAGCCATCATCGGAGTGGGCGCCACCCGTCGCCTGTCCGCAGTGCGCTGGGGAGTTACCCGAAGCCTGATGACAGCCTGGGTGCTTACCATCCCGGTAAGTGCGGCATTGGCAGCAGCCATCTATGCACTGATCGGGTAACCAATCTCTTTTTTCAAGGAATAACAAATAAGGAAGAAAAAATAGCACAAACATCAGATTCCAGCAAAAAAAGGACTTTCATAGAGATAATTCTATTAACTTTTATTACTTTTGCACACATTGTGTCAAACATTGTGCAATTTGAAAATGGAAATACAAGACAGTTTTATACAACTTGTTGAAGAAAGCATCCGCGCCAACTGGGACCGTGATGCACTGACAGACTACAAAGGAGCTACGCTGCAATATAAGGACGTGGCCAGAAAGATAGAGAAAATGCATATCCTGTTCGAACATGCAGGAATCCGGAAAGGGGACAAAATCGCGCTGTGCGGGCGCAACAGTGCCAACTGGACAGCCACTTTCCTGAGCATCGTAACTTACGGGGCAGTAGCCGTTCCTATCCTTCACGAGTTCAAGGCCGACAACGTGCACCACATCGTCAACCATTCGGAGGCACGTATGCTTTTTGTAGGCGACCAGGTGTGGGAGATGTTCAACGAGGCGGCCATGCCCAATCTGGAGGGAATCATCGAACTGAAGAACTTCGACCTGGTAGTGTCACGTTCGGAAAGGCTGACGTATGCACGCGAACACCTGAACGAGGAATTCGGGAAGAAATATCCCTGCCGCTTCCGTGCCGAGCAGGTTTCCTACCGCCGGGAAGAACCGGAAGAACTGGCCGTCATCAACTATACTTCAGGAACTACCGGCTATTCAAAAGGAGTAATGCTTCCTTACCGGAGCATCATTTCAAACATCGTGCACATTGACCGGAAAGTGGGACTGAAACCAGGCGACAGCATCGTTTCCATGCTTCCGCTGGGACATATCTTCGGACTGGTGTTCGATTTTCTTTACGGCATCACCAGAGGAGCGCATCTGTGGTTCCTTACCCGTATGCCGAGCCCGAAAATCATTGCGGAATCGTTTGCCATCATCCGCCCGCGCGTCATTGCCTGCGTACCGCTCATCGTGGAAAAGATTTTCAAGAAGAACATTCTCCCGAAAGTGGACAACAAACTCGGAAAACTGCTGCTGAAACTGCCGATTATCAGCGATAAAATAAAGTAACAAATCCGTCAGCAGGCCATGGAGGTATTCGGCGGAAACTTCATTGAAATCGTAATCGGAGGAGCACCGTTCAACCCCGAGGTGGAAGCCTTCCTGCGTAAAATCAACTTCCCCTACACCATCGCATACGGTATGACGGAATGTGCGCCGCTTATCTGCCACAGCCGCTGGGATGAGATTCTGTACACTTCATGCGGAAAGACCGTGGCCAACATGGAGACCAGGGTGATTTCGGAAGACCCTGAACGGATTCCGGGGGAACTGGTGTGCCGGGGTATGAACGTCATGCTGGGATACTACAAGAATGAGAATGCCACCGCACAGACCATCGACAAGGACGGCTGGCTGCATACCGGCGACATGGCCATCAAGGATGCGGAGGGAAACATCTTCATCAAGGGCCGTTGCAAGAACATGCTGCTTACCGCTTCCGGACAGAACATCTATCCGGAAGAAATTGAGGCCCGCCTGAACAACATGCCTTACGTAAACGAGTCGCTGGTGATTCTGAAAGAGAACAAGCTTGTGGCACTGGTTTATCCGGATAATGAAGACGCATTCTCGCATGGAATGAACAAGAAACAGCTGGAGGAAGCGCTGGAGTTGAACCGAATCGAACTGAACAAGGTGCTTCCGGCTTACTCGCAGATTACGCAGGTGAAGCTCTATCCGGAAGAATTTGAAAAGACGGCCAAGAAGAGCATCAAGCGCTTCTTATACCAATAAAAATACCTTACTTAAAAACGCCTTTGCGTTCGATGGAAAACGCTTAGACGTTTCAGATAAAACGCTTCGGTGTTTCAACTAAAACGCTTCGGCGTTCGGCCTGAAACGTCTAAGCGTTTTGTTGTAAACGTAAGGACGTTTTTTCACAAACCTCTAAAAGCTTAAAATCTCCTCTTATCTCCTCCTCTTAACTCCCAAAAAGCTACCGCCGAAGCCGCCGCCACATTAAGCGAATCCACCCCGTGGGCCATGGGAATACGCACCACGTAGTCGGCCCCCTCGATGGCCGCTTCCGGCAGTCCGTCGCCCTCGGTACCCATCACCAGAGCCAGGCGCGATTCCTCCTTCAACGGCGGATAGTCCAGCGGCACGGAACGGTCGGTCAGCGCCATGGCTGCCGTGCGGAAACCCAGTGCCTTCAACTGCTCCAACGGACGGTCGACCCACGTCCAGGGCACTAGAAACACCGAACCCATCGACACCCGCACCGCCCGACGGTTCAGCGGGTCACACGAATCGGGTGTGAGCAACACGGCATCGATGCCCAGTGCAGCTGCCGAACGGAAAATGGCTCCGATGTTGGTGGTATCGACCACCCCGTGGATAACCACCACCCTGCGGGCCCCGCGGCAGACCTCCTCCACCGGGCGAAAAGCCGGACGCCGCATGGCACACAGCACCCCACGCGTCAACGTATAGCCCGTAAGCCGGGCCAGCAAGTCCCGGTCGCCCGTATAGACAGGCAGGTCGGCCATCCGCCGCACAAGGTCCTCCGCATCGCCCGTGAGGTGCTTCCGCTCGCAGAGCAGCGACACAGGTTCATATCCGGCCTCCAAGGCCACCCGGATGACTTTCGGACTCTCGGCAATAAAAATGCCCCGCTGTGGGTCAAGACGGTTGCGCAGCTGGGCTTCGGTCAGGGTGCTGAACACGTCCACTCCGGGATGCGTCAGCGAGGTAATTTCAATAACGGGCATAACACAGTCTGTTTTCAATGTGCGGCAAAGTTACGACATCTGCCGCACATTCCGCGAATCTCCCCGCCGGAAAATCACGTGCCGCCTGTCAGCGGAGGCAGCCGAGTTTCTCCACCCACGTGCGGATGTCACCCTCGCTGGCCCGGTTGAGCAAGCGCCCTTCCGTCCATTGCAGTGACGGATACGCCGCCTTGAGCGCCTTCACGCTCGGACCGATACCGCTGCCGCCCGAAGTAGCAAAAGGCACGAGCGTCTTTCCCTTCAGGTCGTGACTCTCGATAAAGGTATTGATGATTCTCGGTGCCACGCCCCACCAGATGGGATAACCGATGAACACCACGTCGTAGGCCGCCATATCCGTCTTCTTCGTCTTCAAGGCCGGACGCGCCTTCTCGTCGTTCACCTCTACCGAACTCCGCGACTGCTTGTCGTGCCAGTCCAGGTCGGCTGCCGTGTAAGCCTGTCGGGGAGTCACGGCAAACAATTCCCCGCCCGTCACGCGGGCCAGTTTCGCTGCTGCCTCGGCAGTAGTGCCTGTGGCCGAAAAATACGCCACCAGGATTTTCACATCATGTGTCATTGGTTGAGTTTTTTGTTTCTGTGCGCAAGCCGTCAGGTTCACGCCGCAAAGTAAAGCCAGTGCCATAAAAATCTGTTTCATAGTTCCTCCTCGTTTAATCGGTGATGAGGCAAAGATAGTCTGTTTTCCTCACATCCCCGCAACCCTTTTTCCTGCGGAAATTACCCCGTTTACGGTTTCCGACTCAGGATTCCCCCTGCTTCTGCTGCTCCGCGAGAACTTCAGCACCACCGAACGCTAAGTCCCGACTCGCCCACACAGAGAGAAATCAACGTATGCCCGCGCTCGGGATACACACACTGGCGGTCGTCGATGAACTAACTTACCAAAAACTAGTTCGAAAAATCAAGCAACTTCAATCTTTTCATAGCCTACTCTCTCTTATCATTTCTTACAAAAACAGACGGGAGAGACTATTCCCCTTTTGCTCTCCCGTCCAATAAAACAGTCAGTTCAGACCGCACGAGCCTCCTGCAACGGAGTCTCTTCTTCCTGTTCGCGAGGACCCGGTCCCGGCCGATCGCCCTTCGGCATCGGCGGCAGAACCTGCGGTTTCCGAGTCTGCCAGATTTCATACTGTTCGTCGGTGAGAATCTTGCGGATTTTTTTCTCCCGCTTTTCCTGCTCCTTCTGCATCTCCTCGACATGCGCCTTCATCCGTTCTTCGGGCGTCATGTCGTCCGTATCTCCTCCCATTCCAGGGAATCCTCCACCTTGCGGGGGCATACCTACCCCCATGGGAGGGCGTCCCTCCCCTCTCGGCGGTCTTCCTCCCATGGGAGGCTGTCCGTTCATTCCTCCGGGTTATGCTCCATCAGAGCTTCCACTTTTTCCTTCTCTTCCTTCAGAAAGAGCTTGTAAATCTTCTTGTACTGCTTCTCCGTGAGGTCCAGCATCTTGTCCATCTCATCGGTCCGCCGTTGTGCCGCCTTTTCCGGATTAGGCACTTCTTTCTTCTGCACCTTCTCCTGCGGCGTGTCAAAGCGGGTGGTGGCATTGGCGCCCATCGGAGCACACAGCAGAACCAATCCACAAGCTATCCACGTCATTTTCTTCATCTTACACACAATTTTAATGAAAACTAATCGGAAGCGAATGTAGGCATCTGTTCCCATTTCTGAAAATAGAATCCACCAAATACGGTTTTCTGTCTACCAATTGGAAAGAAATCTCGTATATTTGCCCCCAGTTAAACCAATCACACCCATCACATGGAAAAAGAAACGACACCTACCTGTGTGGACTGCGGCACACAGAACTGCAAATTCAAAGACCGCACTTATCCTGATTTCTGTCTGACGACCCACCTGAAGGAAGAAGACCGCCAATGGGCGCTGGAGCGTTACGAAGAAGGCCGCAACCACGACATCATGGTGGCCAGTGCGGAGGTGGAATACGAAGGCTACTGCCAGTGGACCCGCATACAGGAAATCATGGAGTTTGCCCGGAAAATCGGTGCGCACCGCATCGGCATTGCCAACTGCATCGGCCTCATCCGCGAGGCACGCATCTTCGCCCGTATCCTCCGTGCCAACGGTTTCGAGGCGTATTCCGTCATCTGCAAGGTGGCCGGACAGCCCAAGACGTCAGTGGGCATCCCCGCCCAGTGTGAGCGTATCGGGGCCGCCATGTGCAACCCGATTCTGCAAGCCCGCCTGCTGAACGAGGCACACACCGACCTGAACGTGGTCATCGGTCTCTGCGTGGGACACGACAGCCTGTTCTACAAATACTCGGATGCGTATGTCACTACCCTCGTCACCAAGGACCGTGTGACGGGTAACAATCCGGCGGCGGCACTCTATACCGCCGAATCGTATTACAAGAAGAAGTTTTTTGGAGGGAAATAAATAAGCTTCCTTCTTTTAAGCTCTCTGTTCAAAGTAGAAATCTCACAAGTGACCACTAGCAGGAAAACGGACAAATCTTAAGGTGGACACTTACCAATAAAATCCTCCTGTCCTTAACGAACACATTACTAAAGACAGGAGGATTTCTTGTATCCTTTTATCACATTCACGCCACAATCCACCGCTCGATGCTCCGGGTCTCGTCACTGAAGTTCACCCCCACCTTGACCACTTTCCGGCCATCCGCCGCGAAAGCGGAGGAATAGCCTTTCTCCTCTATCTGCTGCAGGGCCTCCTCGGCGGTTCCGTTCAACTTGAACTCCATCACGTAAATGTAATCGGAAGTCTTCAGCACCAGGTCCACCCGACCACGTGAAGTCCGGTATTCCACCTCCGTATGGAAACCCATCAGCTTGAACACGATGTAGAGGATATTCTGGTAATGCACCTCCCGGTCGCGGGCCAGCTCGTAGGGCGTATCGTCGAAGAACGTCTGCAACCGGCTCAGAAAACCGTCCACATCCCCCTTGCGCACCTCACCCACAAAGCACTGAATCTCGTAAGGCGACTTGCTGGTGCTCACCGACGCATAGTGAGGCAGCAGGAAGCGGAAGAAGCCCTGCTCCACCTCCCGGTTCGGAAACCCCAGCGTATAGTTCTCAAACTCTGCATTGTAATCCTTGATGGTCAGGTACCCGCTCTGGTAGATGACCGGCACCGGGTCCGTGGAAGCCGCATCGATGGAGTCCAGCACCGGACCGCTGGTCACGATGTGCTCGATTTCGTCCACCCGGTAATGGTGAAGCTTCATCAGTTCCACCAGGTAAGTCGGCGTGCCCGTCTCGAACCAGTAGCTCCCTATCTGCATATTGGCAAAGGTACTCAACAGACTGAAAGGATTGTACATGCCAGCTGACTTGTAACAAAAGTGATAGCCGTCATAGTTCACCTGCAACTGCTTGCAGGTCTCTTCAAATCCCAAACCGATTTTATCGGCCAACGTCTGAATATCCTCCTCAAAGTACTGATGAAGCTCCTCCTCACTGATACCACAAATCTCGGCATACTGATTCACCATGGAAATGTCGCGCAGGTTGTTCAAGTCGCTGAACACGCTCACCTTGCTGAACTTTGTCACGCCCGTCAGCATAGCGAAGCGGATATAAGCGTCGCACGACTTGAGCGCCCCGTAGAACGCCTTGAGCGTATTGCGGAATTCAGTCTGTAATTCAGGCTTTGTAATGGCCTGAAGCATCGGCTTATCGTACTCATCAATCAGAATCACCACATGATGTCCCGTCTGCTCGTATGCCCGCTGGATGACATACATAAAACGCTCTTCCGGCACACGATCTTTTTTCTCATCGCCATACAGTTTCTCCCATCCCTCCAGGTTCTGATTCAGGATACCCAGCAAAGATTCATAATCATGATAGTTCCGTGTATTCAAATCCATGTGCAGCACCGGATGTACCGTCCAATCCTTCTCCAGACTTTCCATAGCAAGCCCATTAAATAGTTCACGCTTCCCTTGGAAGTAAGCCTCCAATGTGGAAATCATCAGGCTCTTTCCGAACCGACGGGGACGACTCAAGAAATAATACTGTCCCGTTTTCACCAACTGATAGAGTAACGCCGTCTTGTCGACATAGCTGTATCCTTCTCTTCTGATTTTCTCGAAATTCTGTATGCCTACCGGATAAAGTCTGTTCATGGCCGTTTCGTTTTAATCCTTTCGTACACACAAAGGTACGATTTATCTGCTGCAATTCCTAATCTGGCAACCTAAAATCAAGAAGGTGGCAAATTCCAAATGAATATATAAGCCCGAACAAAAAAAGTCCTTACCTTTGGGTCCCAACAATATAACAGATAATAAAAACTTTTAACTCTATATATTATATGAAAACCCAAAATATCGCATTCATTACACTCTGTGTGCTTGCAGGAACATTTGACTCCTGTAGCGGCTCACACGAAATAAAGATTACAGGTTCCGTAAAAAATTTAGAAGGGGGTACAATCATCTATCAGAAATCTATCGACGGCATGTTTAATTCACAAGCGAAAGATACTTTACGGCTGAATGCAGACAGTACGTTCAGTCTCACACTCCCCAGTAACGGGTACGAACAGATACGCCTGTTCTTGTGGGGAAAGCGTTACTTAGGTTCTTTCATTGCCGACGGCGGAAACTATCGCCTGCAAATTGATGCCGCAGCCACACATCCCATCTCCATTCTGGAGGGAAAGAATGAGAAGAACATGGAGGTGTCAAGACTAATGGACGAACTGGGGCAGGACGTGTTTGATGTACTTTCAAGAAAAGGTGACAAGTGGGGCATTACCCAAGACACCCTAGCTGCTTCAGTCAGCCAAAAGTTGCAGGATGCGGTTTTAGCATTAGATGAAAAGATGAAAGGTGTAGATAAAGATTTATATGAAAAAGCCTGCCAGAATACACGCATACAGACAATGTGGGCCTTCCAGAACCAACTGTTCGGCATTACCTACAGCTGTTCCGAAGCCACCAAGCAAAGCTGGCTCAAGGAATGGGAAAAGATGATGGAATTCTGTCGGGTAAATCACCCAGCCAGCACTTTCTCGCCCGCTTTCGATGAAGTAGTCTATAACAATGCCGGCATTACCTACTACACCAAAGAAGAACCGGTAGACGAAAACTTGAAGAAAAATCCCAATAAGTTGATTTTCCATTATATCGAAAAGAGTCTTACGGGGCAGACACAGGAATCAGCCATGGCATTACTCTTCCTGAAGGACGCAAACGAGGAAAAATACGACCCAGAGATACTTCCGCTGGAAGAACGATTCAAGCAATTATATCCACAAAGCAAATGGCAGCCGCTGATAGATGAGGCTGTCGCCCAAAATAAGGCGTTCAATCAGGCCAAAATTCCTGACTACATCCACTTCCCTAATATAGACAACGCCAAGACATTCAAAGACATTATCGACTTATATAAAGGAAAGGTTATCTTCATGGATATATGGGCAACCTGGTGTGGTCCCTGTCGTGTCTCTTTCGCCCATGTAAAACCCTTACAGGAATATGCCAAAGCAAACGACATCGTACTGCTGTATCTTTCTATCGACCGCCCGGAAGAGGATGCCAAATGGCGCAAGATGGCGGCACATTATGACCTGATGGGCGAGCATGTACGCGTGCAGGAAGCGTTTAAGGATGAAATATACACAACCTTCGGCAACGAACAGAGGGCACTTTCCATTCCTCATTGCGTGATTATCGGGAAGGATGGAGAAATCAAGTTCAAATCGGCAGCTTCTCCGGAGGATATGGAAAAACTGAAAGTTCAATTGAAAGAGGCATCGCAAGCAAAAGCATAACAACCTATTGCTACTGAGATTCCAGTCCATAAAATGGCCGCCACCATCCTGCTGAAGACACGTGGCGGCCTTTTTTAACTTCACTGATTTTACTTCAATGCTTTTCCGTCGGAGAAGGCATTGCCTACTTTCTCACCAATGGCCAGATACTGGTGATGAATCGGGTCAAAAGTAATCGGTTTCAGACGGGCTGGGTCAATCTTTCCGTTCTCGTCCAGAATCTCCTCGGCTGCCGACACATTGACAATACGGCCTACCAAGTGGTTGCTCTCTTTGTCGTATGAAACCAGTTCACATTCCAAAGTCATCGGCAATTCCTCGATAATCGGGGCATTGACGAACTCCGACTTCACGGCATGAAAGCCCGCCTTGGCAAACTTGTCCGGCTCTCTCTTTCCAGAGACAAGACCTACATAGTCGCAGGCCACTACCTGATTGGCTGTCGCCATGCTCACGGTGAAAGCCTTCGTAGCCAGAATGTTCCGGGTCGTCTTATGGCCTTCAGCCAGACAGATGCCCACCATATCATCCGTATAAACTCCTCCCCACGCGGCATTCATGGCGTTGGGCTTTCCATTCTCGTCGTACGCAGCCACGATAAAGACGGGCATCGGGTACAACCATGTGTTTACTCCAAAATTCTTTCGCATAGTCTGTATATTTTAAAAACAACATCTTTCAGATTCTCAATACAAATACCTGTCCTGCAAATATTCTTTCCATTTTCTGTCTTCCTCGCAAGAGAAAAACACATAATACCCCATTGCTTCAAACAACTGCTCATAAGTAAGAGGAAGGAAGGTGCTCCGGCCTTTCTCTGTCAACAGGCACTCATATTCAGGAAGTACCTTCTCATAGTGCCTGTTCCCCGAAGGATATAAATGAACCGACAAGAAACGGCGGATATCATGATGCTGTACCATCGACATTCCAAGTATATGATTGCGCCACAACTGACGGTAATCATCTTCTATCAGAACTTTTGGAAAGGCTTCCTCGTCTGTGGCAGCAGAAAACGTGTGATAGCATCCACTCTGAAGGGTGACATGCAGATACTCTTCACTCAGTTTCTCCCGGGTATGCTTATATTCAGACGAACCCGGCTGCAACTTATAGGCCATCTCCGTGTATTTCACTTCTATGCCGATTCCACAAAAAGCATCCGAATTATCCTTGTACCCAATGTAACAGTCAAACGAGGTACCGTCATTCAAATAGCGCCACCCATCAGTCGCATCTGCCGGAGAAGGAGCATACTCAATCCGGATACAGGTCACCTCCTTCACATCCAGTCCCGTCAGCTCCCGCAAGAGTCCACCACAGGCCTCTTTTGCGCGGAAAGTAAGTCCCATCGGGAAAAACAGGTTCCATGGAATATGTTCACTACGGAGCAGGTTGGCCCATAACGGCTGTCTGTACGCCCCTATGGCAGACAAAATTTCTTTCCGGAAACCTTCGTAGAAATTCAACCCTTTCCGGGCATCCTTTTCCTGAAGCACATTTCCATAATAGTTCTTCGTACCATCCTGCCTATTCAATGAATTGGCCTCACATCCCACCCGCAAACAGTTCCGACGGAAATCAGATTGTTTAGTCCGAGCAATACGCTGCCAGTCCGTATCTCCTGCATAAGGCTCGACTTTTTCAGTTACCGCCACCTTAATCACCCCGTCCAGACGGTTTTCGAAGATGCGGTAGGCCTCTTCTATTTCGTTGAGGGGGAAGCGGTGCGTGATGAGCGGTGTGGTATCAATCTTGCCTTCCGCAATCAGCCGGAGGATTTCGGCACAGTCGCAGCCGTCTACCCCGCCCGTCTTGAAGGTGAGGTTCTTGCCGTACATGTCGGGCAAGGGAAGCACCTGCGGACGGTCGTACAAGGCGGCGACGGTCACGATGGCATTCGGACGGGCACATTCCCAAGCCAGACGGAAGGTGTCATCGGCTCCGGCCACCTCGATAACCACGTCGGCTCCTCCGTGCGCACTGTGGGCTTTCACGAATGCCTGACACTGCTCCGGGGTAGTGACCAGTACCTCGGGATAATGCGTCTGCACGAAACGGATACGCTCTTCCGACTTCTCACACACGATGAGGCGGCGCGGATGCTTCAGCCGGGCACAGAGCAGTGTGCAGATTCCCGTGGGTCCGGCCCCAATCAGCAGCACCGTATCGTCGGGCGTGATTTCCGAGATGCGCGCGGCCCAGAAACCAGTGGCCAAGATGTCGCCCACGAAAAGCGCCTGCTCGTCCGTCACCCCGTCGGGAATACGGTTCAGTCCCTGGTCGGCATGCGGTACCCGCACGTATTCCGCCTGACCACCGTCGATACGGCAACCCAGTGCCCAACCCCCATCGGGGTCCTCGCAGTTGTTCACATACCCGTGGCGGCAGAAGAAACACTCTCCGCAGAAGGTCTCCACATTGACCGTCACCCGGTCGCCCGGCTTCACGGTCGTGACTTCCGCTCCCACCTGCTCCACGATGCCCACCATCTCATGGCCCACCGTAATGCCCGGTACGGCGCGCGGCACACTGCCGTGCTTGATGTGCAAATCGCTAGTGCAGATACTTCCCAAAGTGACGCGCACCAAGGCATCCTTCGGGCCGTTCAGCACGGGCTTCGGCTTCTCCCGCAAAGCGAACTGCCCCTGTTTCATATAAGTATAAGCTAACATATTCTTCGGTATTAATCGATTACTTCAATCAGGAAACTTACCGGACGGAAACCGTCGTTGCACGAAATCATGGCCGAGCGCTCGTTCTTCATCCAGCCGTCGTAGAAATTGCTTCCCCCATGCGCCAGTGCCATCACGAAAGGCGACATACTCTGCCACGCACTCTCACACAGTCCCTCGGGCTTCTCCCAGCCGTGGGCGATGAACACCTGCCCTTCTTCCATATCGCAGGGATGTTCGAGGGGATTCTCGTACTGCGCCATCAGGTCGCGGTAGCACGCCTTGCGCATCACGGTTATTCGGATATCTTTCATGGCTTCCTCCTTCTTATCTTATTTAGAAAAATACGCTTTCAGCACCTCGGCAAACACATCGTCCGGGGAGACCTTGTCGAACAGCTGCATCGAACTGTGCAGTTTCAGCACGTCCACCTCCGAGCCCATCAGTTGCCGTACTGTACAATGCCCGCGATGCGCCAGCAAGGCACGGGTGATTTCCCGCAGACGCGTCCCCAGTACCGGATGCGCCAGATAGGCCCGGGCCTCCTCCTCGCCATCCAATCCGTAGAATTGTGAATTGTAACTGTATCCCAGTCCCTTCTCCTGAGGGAAGATATACCAAATCCAATGGCTCTGCTTGCCGCCCTTGCGGATTTCCTTCAAAGCCACGGGATATATGTCTTCCTGGGCATCTAGAAACCGTTGCAGATTAAAATTCGTGTGACCCATATATTTCCTCGTTTTTATCGTCACTCAAAATTAGAGATAATCTTCCAATCCCACAAGCGCTTTTTCTGCATTCTTTTTCCCGTTATATCCGTGGATGTTTTCTTTTTTCGGACAGAAGAACAAAAGGACATATTTTTTTGTGTGCACTCCACCCGTTATTCATTATTTTTTTGTTCTTATGTTCTTCTGTCTTTTAAGTATGGACATAAGCACAGAAGGACATAAGTTTTTGTGCACACTCCACTCCGTTATTCATTATTAATTATTCATTTATTCTTCTTTAATTCAAGAGTTATGCTTATCTTTGTCCCGAATCTCCGCCTAAAGGAGATTGCATCGCACTTTGATTTTATATACAACAAATGATCGTTAAAGATGTCACACCAAGTTTTCGTTACGTTCCGCTGAGGTCCTGATTGGATTTTTCTCAGCTTAGGAATCGAATGAATCATTGCTTCCGACAAGGAGGCCGGGATGGTTGTGCTCTTTGACGTACTAGCGCGTACCTCTCTTTCAATGGGGAAACGAGAGGGACTCTACCTACTCCCGCAGACCGTTCGTGCCTGCAGGTTTCAACTCTATTCATCTATTTTTTTCACTTTAAAATCCATTTGTTGTATATGAAAAATCTTATGTTACGTGTTTCCCGCACTTTTTCTGAAGAACTTTATGCACCTGAATATGCTCAGAACCACCTCGCTGTGGAACTCTCTCATCCCGATGGCTTTACCAATGCGCAGGAACTTTCCATCCGCGTATACTCCGACGAATACCGTTTCTTAGGTTGCGATGCCCGCGAACTGCCGAGAAAAAATCTCCGCAAAGTCCGCTTCGATATCTGTTCTGATGAGGTATGGGGTGTCGGCCTCTACCGCATCTATGTCTACCGCAACGGGCGTCCGATGGGATGGGCCCTTCTGGAACTCTATGCCAGCTACGAACGCTGGGACAAGGCCGAGGTGGAGGATTTCCAGAGACGACCCGAAGAAAGATACTTTGCCGAGAAATTCTGTTTCCTGCCCTTGTTCGACCGATTGATTCAGGAGGGAAACGACAGCAACTTCATCCGGCAGTTCATCGAGCTGTTCCATGCCCTCGACAGCCGTCAGCTTCCCGTGCCCCACTTGCTCGTGACGGGCGACCAGGCCCATGCCTGTGCCATCCGTCTGCTGGCCTTCCATTTCTGTGAGAAGCGGGCGTCATCCTGCTATCGTTTCTCTTTACGGGAACTGCTGAACGGTTCTCTGAAATGGCCACAGCTTCAGCAGAAAATCAGCCAAAAAAAGGTGGTAGTGGTGGAAGTACCCTACCTGACCTACTCCGACCAGGACACTCTCCTGGTCGACCTGCTGGGACAGTGGCTGGAACAGAACGCCTCGTCTGGTCCCCGCTTCATCTTCTACGGACTGCTAGGGGCCACCTGCCAACTGCGAACTTACAGCGAGGAAATGGAACGGCTCTTCACCGAGCAGAACACGATTTATACTCCCGACCGTCCCGCCGATGCCGACCCGGATGAAGAAAATCCATCCGACCTGCTTGCCCTGCCGTTTGATGAGGAAGACATACTGCTGAAAACCGATAATCTTGCGACGGAAGGAATCGAAGCCTTCAAGTTAGGAAATTCTGACGACCTGCCAGCGAAGGATACTGCCGCCAAGGAACCGGATGCCGAACAGGCCTTGCAGGAGATGGTGGGACTGACGCGCCTGAAAGAGGACCTGGAGGAAGCACGGCTGCTGGCCCGCTTCACGAAGAAACGGCAGGAACTGGGACTTGATACGTCGCCGGAGAACCGTCACCACATGCTGTTCCTCGGTAATCCGGGTACGGGAAAGACCACGGTGGCTAAGCTCATCGGACAAATGTATCATCAGATGGGACTGCTTTCCGTGGGGCATACCGTGGAGACCTGCCGCACGAACCTCGTGGGCGAATTCATCGGAGAGACGGAAAAGAAGACCAGAGAAGCCATCCAGGAGGCACGGGGCGGCGTGCTCTTCATCGACGAGGCCTACACGCTAGTGACCACCCGGGAGGAAACAAAGGACTTCGGCAAGGAGGTCATCCATGCCCTGCTCCCCGTGCTCTCGGAACCCAATCCCGACCTAATTGTCATCCTGGCCGGCTACGAGGACAAGATGCAGTTGCTGATGCGCACCAACCCGGGCTTGCAGGACCGCTTCCCGCTCCAGTTCCACTTTGACGACTACACGGCAGACGAGTTACGGGAGATGGCGCACCGCTACCTGGAGAAACGGAGCTTCCAGTTGACGCCTGCCGCAGACGAGGCCCTGTACCGCCTCATCGTGGGAGCCACCGACCACCACGACGCCCATTTCGGCAACGGGCGCTGGGTGCACAACCTGATAGAGCAGGGTCTCATCAAGAGCATGGCCCGGCGCATCATGTCGCTGCCTACCCTGCCCGATGATACCCTCCTGTTCCGCACCATCGAAGTGGAAGATGTACAAGCTGCCAGCCGTCGCTTCTGCGGCAACCGGATGCTGAAACTGGAACCGCAACCTACTCGCCGCATCGGTTTCCGGGCCTGAGACAGCAACCGCAACAGGATAACTCAATACCGGGTTATGAAAGTGACAATCTCATCGATTGAACCCCACAAAAAAACTCCTGCTTTCGTTCTATTCACCAAAACGAAGCAGGAGATTTTTTATGTGACAAGCGCTTTCCGCTCTCGAAACCCTTCTATCAATTAAACACCAACCTATCTGTGTCATATCCGCGTTTCCGCAGCTCATCAAGAAGTTGCTGAAGCACGTCGTCGGGCAGTTTCTCTTCCCGACTCATAATCCAGAGATACTTGTCGCTGCTGCTGCCAATCAGCACATAGCGGTAGTCCGGGTCGATGTCGAGCACGTAATAATCGGCATAGAACCACAGGAAGAACGATACCTTCAGTTTGCCGGGGTCATTCGGGTCGGGCTGTTTCGCCTTACCGGTGATTTCCTTGTATTTCCCGTCCTTGTATCCCGCGTTCAGCACCTCGATACGCCCATTCGGAAGCAAGGTGTAAGTGGCCGTCACACGGCTCATTCCTTTTTCAAAACGATGGTCGTAGCGGGCTATCTCATACCATTTTCCCATGAAGCGGGACACGTCGAACTTCGCCACCGTCCGGTTGTCTATCTGGGTGGAATTCCCGCCCTGGCAGCTGCCCAATCCCAGCAGGGCACACAAAAGAATCAGAATCTGTTTCATGCCTGCATTGTTTTAAGGTTCATCTCTCACAAATATACCAAAACTAACTTAATTCTGAAGGAATCCAAGAAAAATAATACGATTCACGATGAATGACAAAACCCGCTTTCCATAGTCCCAGTTTCCAGCCAGTCAATACCAACCTCCATCTGTCCCTGAAACAAACAATCCCGAAGGCACACCGTCTTTTCCGCAGCGAATCATCCTTCTTCCGGAGAATCCGAGCAGTTGTCATTCTGACACATATTCAGCCTATTTAAAAATAAAAGCACACAAGCATTAGGCCATCACACAAAGAATGTATAAATTTATACCGTTTTTATAACCAGGAAACCTATTTAAAAGGAATATGAGAAAGACAAAACTATTTTTTGTAGGCACCTTCATCCTGATGTTGGGAGGAACGGTCGTGCATGCCCAGTCGTGGAGAAACGGCAGGGCCTATACGCTGGACAAACAGTATGCCAGCTATCCTTGTGTGAACTTATTGGACAGTACGAGTGTGACGGTGGAACCCACCGGACAAGGTTCGTTTGCGGTCTGCCGGGCCGTGCGGGTACAGACACCTGCCGGAGCCTTGCAGCAACGGGTATTGAAATACGATTACGACCCGCTGACAGCCGCCGCCACCTTCAAGCGGGTGACCATCTATCATACCGACGGAACATATACGATGGTCGACGTGAGCAAGACCTGCGATTATGCCGCTCCGGCCAGAGCCATTTACTGGGGAGCCCGCCAGATTATGCTGGAGCTGGGTGCCCTGAAACCGGGCGACATCGTCGACTATGAAATCGACAAGAAAGGATTCACCTACGCCTTGCTGGCCGACCTGCCGCAGGAAGGAGACGACTCCCGTTTCATTCCCCCGATGCGCGGACAGTTCTACGACATCGTGCCCTTCTGGGCCACCGAGCCGACCCTGCGGAAGGTGTACCGCGTCAGCCTTCCGGCCGAAAAAGAAATCCAGTTCCAGTTCTACCAGGGCGACTGTGCCTCTTCCATGCGCTACGAGGACGGACGGAAAGTCTACACCTTCGCCAAAAACGAAATCATGCCCTTCCGCCGCGAACCGAACATGGTGGATTTCTATGACGCCGCACCGAAGCTGATGATGTCTACCACTGCCGACTGGAAAGAGAAGTCGCGCTGGTTCTATGGCGTCAATGAAGACTACGGCAGCTTTACTGCCATTCCGGAAGCCCAAAAGAAGGTAGACGAACTGATTCGCGGCAAGAAGACCGAGATGGAGAAAATCGCCGTGCTGACCCACTGGGTGGCCGACAACATCCGTTATGCGGGAATCTCCATGGGGAAAGGTGAAGGATTCACCCTGCACAACCTGAAGATGGATTACACCGACCGCTGCGGCGTGTGCAAGGACATTGCCGGTACCCTGATTTCCTTCCTGCGGATGGCAGGATTCGAAGCCTTCCCGGCCATGACCATGGCGGGCAGCCGCGTGGAGACCATCCCTGCCGACCATTTCAACCACTGTGTGGCCGTAGTAAAGCTCAGTGACGGTACCCTGATGCCCCTCGACCCGACCTGGGTACCTTTCTGCCGGGAACTGTGGAGCAGTGCCGAACAACAGCAGAACTACCTGCCGGGCACCCCGGAAGGCACCGACCTGTGCCTGACTCCGATTTCCGACCCGGAAAACCATTACGTGCGCATCAAGGCACAGAACACCCTCGACGAGAAGGGCGCCCTGAAAGGCTCCTTCACCATCGAAGCCGAGGGACAGAGCGACAGCAACATCCGGCGCATTTTCACCACCGGCTTCCAGAGCGAATGGAAACATTCTATGGAACGCCAGCTGCTGAACGTCTCCCCGAAAGCCCGGCTGGAAAGCGTGGACTATGGTCGTGCGCCGAAAGACTATCAGAAAGCCCCCATCCGGATTACGTTCCGCTATACCATTCCAGGGTATGCCCTGAAAGGCGAGGAAGGCGAACTCATCTTCAAGCCCTTCGTGCTGAACAACCTCTACACCCAAGTCCTCTCCTACCTGCGGATTGATACCAGCCTGGAGAAACGGGCCTACGGCTTCAAGGACGGTTGCTCCCGTCTGGTTGAAATGGAAGAAAACCTGAAACTCCCGGCCGGATACAAATGGCAAGGAAAGGAAAAACAGGACCAGATGGACGGTACGGGTGCCGGATTCACCGGAAGCCTGAAACAGAGCGGTAACCAGATGCAGTTGAAAACCTCCCTGCGGTTGAAGAAGCGTGTCTATGAAGCAGCCGACTGGGACAGCTTCCGCAAGGCAGTGAACACCGCCAAAGGATATGGAGAATATATGGTAATCAAAAAGTAACCCCTTATGCGAGGGCTTAACATGAAACAAAAAGCAATGAAAACATTATCGATTTACATAGGAATCATAGGAATGCTTTTGCTGGCTGTCCTGCCGGCCAAAGCCGCATCGGAAGCGGAGTTCCGAAAACTTTCGAAGACCTATACCCTGCGGGCCGACGGCAGCCAGGAGGTACGGGTACAAAAGGAACTGACCCTGTTCACGCATGCCGCCATGAACAGCTTGTATGGAGAAACCTTTATCGTGTATGACCCGGACTTCCAGAAATTGGAAATCCACGAATCCTACACCCGTCAGAAGGATGGTAACGTCATCAAGACTCCGGCCAACGCCCTGGTAGAGGTACTGCCCTCGGCAGCCGCCAATGCCCCGGCCTACAACCGCCTGAAAGAGATGGTCGTGGTGCACACCGGACTCGAACTAGGGGCCACCATCGTACTGGACTATTCCATCGTGAGCAAGGCCGGTTACCTGCCGGAACTGGATGTCTGCTGCCCGGTGAAAGAACTTTCCCCCATCAAGGAATATACCTTTCGCCTGAACGTTCCGGCCGGAAAAGCGGTACACTATGAACTGCTGAATGCTTCTGCCAAGCCAGCCATTACTCAAGGAAGCGGCATGAAAACTTTTACCTGGACACTGAAAGATGTGAAACCCCGTCCGTACGCCTATCCCTCTGCCAGAGGAGCCATGGGACAGGTACAGGCAGTGAGCAGCGGTATGATGCCCGTCTTCATAGCCTCCACGTGGCCGCGCTACGACGAAGCCCTGAAAAGCCTGAAAGCTCAGTTCCAGCCCGGCAGCCATTCCATCATTGAAGCCAAAGTGGCCGAACTGACCCGAGGGATTGAAGGCAACCCGCAGGCCATCCGCAATGCCATCGCCGGCTACATGACCGAACTGTATCAGCTGGGACGTTGCGGCGTATCCCTGCAAGAAGCCGGCTACCGCCTGCGTCCGGCTTCGGAAGTCATTCGCTCGGCCTACGGTACCCAGGCGGAACTGGTGAACCTGGATGTCACCTTGCAGCAGGCTGCCGGACTGGAAGCGGAAGTGGCCGTCTGCGCCCTGCGTCCGTCCACGAAAGACAATCAGGGACTGTCCACCCTCGTATCGGTAGTAGCCCAGAGCAAGCTGATGCCCGAGAAAGTCGCCCTGACCGGTACGGAAGAAGCCTGCCTGCAACCCTTTCTGACAGTGACCAACCTGGAAGGAAAACCTCTGACGATGGAAGCCTATCTGAGCGCCAAGGATATGCAGCAGACCGACACCCTGCAAGTAGACGAAGCCCAAATGCAACAGCCCGCCGAAGGCTGGGGAATCGTCGCCCTGCCCGACCCGACACCCATACGCACCCTTTATGCGTATGCGGCCCACACGACCATTCCAGAAAGCATCCTTCTGCCGAGAACAATGAACTGTACACTGGAAACCTTTGTCCGTCTGCCGGAAGGAATGAAAGTCACCCCGCGCACCGACATGGAAGTCAGCAACGCCTGCGGAAAAGTCACCTTCAGCTACCAGCCGACGAAAGACGGCGTGAAAGTGACCCGCAGCCTCCGGATAAGCAGACAGCTGCAGACCCCGTCCAACTACAAGGAACTGTATGCCCTGCTGGCAGAATGGCGGGATGCCAACAACCACACACTGGTGGTCAAGAAGACAGCAGAATGACCTGAGAAAGAATCTTCACAAAAAAGGGAGGACCTTCGGTTTTGCGCCGGGTTCTCCCTTTTTTGTGATACCTCATCATGCGTCAGGACGAAATCAGTTTGTCCATCTTTCTTTTGCAACTCCTGCTTTGCTTTCGTGGAGCATATCAATGAAGTCCGTATATCTCAACGGATACTCTCCTGCGTATTTCCGATAGAATCTGGCGATGAGACCCATCAGTTCGTCATACCCTATTTGCTTCGCAATACAATCCAACACCAGAGGTCCTTTTCTGTAAACAACGGTATTGTTGTTATTCAGCACCACATCCACAAGTGACTCATCCTGAGACGTACCCTTGATTTTCTCATACTCCGCCCTGCACTTGTCAAGCTGAGCTTCATAAGTCCGGACGCCATAGAACTGACGGATAAACATGAGAGTCATAAACTCATTCAGCGATTCTTTGATGAAATAGGCACCCGGCTGTCCGTCATCAATGAGCAGCGTCCATTCACCCAGCCAGCGATGTCCTATCTCATGAACCAACGGATAGATATCGGGATAAGTGGAAAACTTCTCCTGCGAAGCGGAGATGAAGCCGATGTTATATCTGTTGCTGAACCCCTTTCCGTTGTGAAACAGATAAACAGGCAGAGTAGTTACATTCCGTCCTTCAGAAATATAATCTTCCCCATAGACTCTTCCAAAGAAAGCGATACTGGCTTTCGTCAGTTCAAGCAGTTCGTTATAACGTTCCTTGCCGCATTGCATGTCCATAATCTGGTAAATGGACAATCTACCGGGGATATATTCTTCCGTCCGCTGATAAGTCTCACTCCGTATGAAGGCCAGCGTCAACGACTGCGACAGGATATGATGCAACTTACCACTGTATTTCGTGGCATTTTCCAGCTTCAACGGGTATGAACAAATCAAAGAAAGTGAGTCAGGGGTCTCCACATCCAGGTCCATATCCATGTAGGTATTCGGCACATAAGGATAAAAGTATTCACCGAAACTGGTCTCCCACAATTCCGCATCCCCTTCCCCATAGATGAAAAAAGCAGACAGATTGGTGTAGCTATACTCCATGCTGACGTGAACCGAATGTTCTGTCTTTTTATGGAATACGATATTCTTGGCTTCCCCATTATATTCATATTCAAATGCATCTCCCTTTACCGTCAGATTCTCAATCGAAAATTCCTGACCTCCACCCAAGTTCATTGAGACACTGTCTGCACATTGGAAATCCAAGTAGAACGAACAAGACACATGAAGGTTGGCTGCTTCCTGATTATCTTTGCAGATGAGAAGCTTATAATTCGAGATTTCTTCTGCCATTGCCGTATGGCATATCATCAAAATTAAAGTGAGGATGAAAATTATCTTTCTCATACAACCGTATGTTTGCACATGTTCAACTCCATTCTGTAATTCAAGGCCTAAAAATGACCAAATAAGATATCGAGAATCTTTAAGAGGAAGCCTTTAAGGCATCACACCTGTACGATTATCTCAATCTGGGCTGGTATTACTGCTATCATAACTTTCAACCAAATCCAGTTTTTCATCTTTTATCCTGTAAAAGTTAATAATGTAATCCTTTAGAGGAACAAGTATCATGTTATCACTGTTTCTATATTTAAAGGAATATGGAACCGGAGATTTGATATGTGTAAGTTCTTCTTTTATATATACTCTTGCCACATCATAATCAGAGGATTTCAAAGAGTCAAATTTGTTTTCTTTTGGGTTTATCATCCATTGTGGATAGCCGTGAACATACTTCGTATGTGGAAAAACCACATAAAGGTCTCTTCCGGATGAGTTTTTCATGTCCACCTGCTTATTGTCAGGGCCGGTCAAAACAGACGGAACTTCGATGTGATAATAATCTAAGAGTTCTTTATAATAGCTGCTTGATTCGGGTTCTGAATAAACGGTAAGATCTATTGTCAAAGGATTTATTTGGGCTATTTGGTTCAGATAAGATGCAAGTGAACGGGAAAGTTTCTCATTATTATGGGCAAATCCGCATATTATTATGAACTTGTCCTGAGGATTGTTTTGGATGACCTTCAGTATATTTTCTGCCGAAACAGAATCTCTGTTTTTATATTCGTAACCGTCATAAGCATGCAGTTTGAATCCGGTTTGTACGGCATTCCTGACAAGATTTGCCATATTCGGTTCATTTGTATATATTCCCATTTCTCTTTCTGGATAAGCCACTTCCTCATATTCGGCAGATAAAGCTTCCATAAACAGATGCCTGTAGCCATTGCCATATAAATCCTTTAATAAGGAATTGATAAAAGCGCGATGCTGCGGATATAAATGCGCTTCATTGAACATGATTATCTTTTCATCCAAAAAATTCTTCAAGATAAAATCTTTCGCATCTGATGGGGTAATTGTTTCTCCCAGTTCTTCGCTTTGCTTCAGCTTTTGTATGGGATTTCTAAAAAGCAAACCCGTTCTGTCCTTCTCTAAGATTCTGCCATTGAAAGTCTGGACTGTCATCAATGCCTGCCCATAGTAATCGCGGAATTTTTGATTTACATGAGTGCTGTCAATTTGGATTCTATGTTCTGCTTCCAAAAAATCCATATTGTTTTTCCATGCCTCACGCATATAATCAAAGGACCATAACGGATTATTATAGTCGATTTTTATTAATTGCGCAGAAATTGTACTGCAATAAAGTAACACGACTGATAAAAGTGAAAAAAATCTATTCATATAAATATCTTTTACATTTAAGTAATTCTCATGTAATAGCGATCTTATTATTTTATCGCCTCAAATCTGTCATTTTCCTTTTGAGCATATTCCTTAAAGAAACTTATCACATTCGGATAGAAATTCTCAAAGTTGCTATATTTTGCTTGCTTCTTTTCGTATTTTCTCAGCACATTAACCAATTCCGGCATCCACCTGAAGTTTCGTTGCATCTGTTCCAACAGTTCATTCCTTATTTCTTCCGGTTTGTATGCCTTATCCAGCATATAACAGATTACAGCCGCGCGGACAAGCGACTCATTGACCATGGTTTTCCAGTTATTGTATGCCTGTCTCGACATACTCCATTGTGAAGACTTGAACAAATCTACGGCAGCAGGCTCAAGTTCTTTTACGTATGCAGGATATTGGTTTTCATCCAGATAATGATTGATGAAGGAATGGTTAAATTCATGGATCAGTGTCGGCAGGTATTCCTTGCTATACATAGGCCTATCTTCCTTATCCACGTAATAGCCTACCACCGCAAAGACTTCCTTCTTTTTCCCTTTTACCTGCCGGTTTACTCCATAGTTTCCTCCGCCGTTGCAGAAACCGATGATCACCGAAAAAACTTCCTGCGGTTCATTACCATAGAAACGAGGATACCAGTCTATATCAAAATGGTTGACGACATTGTCTTGATAAGACTTGATTCCCTTTTCATAAAGGCTTTTATGGGCTTTGAAAAACGCATTGAATTTTGTCTCTTTATAAAAGTTGTTGAGATGAGACAGAAATTCACCTTTATCCACTTCCATCCATCTTTTGTCCAAGGTGGGGACGTCTTCCTCTATCAATGAAAGAGTACCGTTCCGGTTGTCCAGATGTATAGCCATGGACATGACCGCATCGAAAGAGATGCCATACTTGTTCCGAAGTGCTTGCATATATCCTACAGCCGGATGCACAGTATTATCCTTAAAATAGCTGTCCATGTCTTTTATGTACTGCCCTGCCATATCCATGTGATATTCCTGAAATCCTGCCATGCGGGACAAGATACTCATCAGTTCCACGTTTTCATTGACCTGCGGAACGACCGACTGCGCCTTTGCCCAAAGACAGCCCATGAGCAAGGCAAAAAGAATCATACATTTTTTCATATCGTAAATGGTTTATTATTCATAAAGCTTGGGAATAGCATCTGTTCCTGCTTAAAAAGACTTCAGCAGTGAACTGTTTACCGTCCTGTCCACCTCCTGTCTCACCTTCTTCGTCTGGCGGCCGAAGTCGAGGGTGTAGGCCAGTTTGATGTGACAGTACCGGCTGTTTGTCTTGAAATCTTCGTCCGAATAGTACGCGTAGAGTGCATGTTGGAACATCTTTCTGAACTTCCGGTCTGTGAAGGGAGATACAAGATTGACTTCCGCAAAGAAATTCCCTTTGCTATACGTACATTCCAGTCCGTAGTTGACGGGAGTCTCTTCTATACCCAGCGAAGTAGTATTGACGATTTTGTTTCTGAAATTGATATAGGGAGAAAAGCTGAAATCCCCCAGATAGACATTGGCATTGAGATTGCCCGTCAGGTTACGGCTGCCGAATTCGCACACGGAGTGGACAGACGTATAGTTGTATCTTATATCGCCCGACAGACTAAACGCCCGGTTGAACGTGTGCGAGGCCGCCAGTATCGCCCCATAGTAGTGGATGTTCCCGCGGTTGGTGAACGACTTGACGAGATAGGTATCCTCTGCATAATAGTCGTGGACCACCGGATTATGCTCCAGCTTGTACTGGAGGATGGCCGAAAGCCCCGTTTTCTTTATCTTGCCGGAATGTATCTGTTTCTTCATGGTGCATCCCGTGATAAGGAAATGATTATTCTTTTTCTACAAATGTATAGAATATTCAGAATAAAAACCCTCTTTTTCCCTTTAAAAAACCTCCCCTATCTGACGGTCGCCCTTCTATTTCAAACGAACAGTGTTCCATCCGTTTATCAAAAACGAATCATTGAGAATCGCAGACCTTCAAAAAGGAAGAATTCCCGGCCAGATTTTCCATTTCCTGTTTCCCGTTTATTTGAATGTTCATCTAAAATCACTACATTCGCAGTAGAATCAAAATCCAGTGGTTATGAGCAAGCTA
>OGRF01000040.1_pt1 | contig 126360 bp, 94 predicted proteins | sample 1553381 | NCBI WGS metagenome assembly OGRF01 (sample SAMEA2580060, study PRJEB22360) | human gut metagenome | biome: human gut; feature: human-associated habitat; material: faeces | place: Denmark | collected 2008/2010
CTTATATTAAGAGTATTTATCTTTCAAGTACTATGAGTAAGGGTATCAAGATTGACCCGAAATCAGTAGACGAAATCTAATAATTAAGGAGGAATCATGAGAAAGGAAGATAAAGGCGTAATTATTGGTCAGTTGGCTGATACCGTAAAGCAATACGGACATTTTTACTTGGTAGACACAACTGCAATGGATGCAGCTGCTACTAGCGACCTTCGTAAGAAATGTTTCAAGGCTGGTATCAAACTGATGGTTGTGAAGAATTCTTTGCTTCACAAAGCTTTGATGAGCTTGGATGTAGACTACTCACCCTTGTTTGATTCTTTGAAGGGTACTACTTCAGTAATGTTTTGCGAAACAGCTAATGTACCGGCAAAACTGTTGAAGGAATATAAGGACAGCGTTCCGACCCTGAAAGCTGCTTATGCAGAGGAAGGATTCTATGTGGGTGCAGACCAGTTGGAAGCTCTCGCAACAATCAAGAGCAAGAACGAAGTTATTGCAGACATTGTGGCTTTGCTGCAGTCTCCTGCAAAGAACGTTATCTCAGCTCTTCAATCAGGTGGCAACACCATTCACGGTGTTCTTCAGACTTTGGCAGAACGTGCAGAATAATGGCACGCTGCGCATGAGTCAAGAAACCAAAACAACTTTAATATTTAAATAGTACAAACAATTAAATTTCATACAAAAATGGCAGATTTGAAAGCTTTTGCAGAACAATTAGTTAACTTGACAGTAAAAGAAGTTAATGAACTTGCAACTATCCTTAAAGAAGAATATGGTATTGAACCTGCTGCTGCAGCTGTAGCTGTTGCTGCTGGTCCTGCTGCTGCTGGTGCAGCTGCTGCTGAAGAAAAAACTTCATTCGATGTAGTTTTGAAGAGCGCAGGTGCTGCTAAACTGCAGGTTGTTAAGGCAGTGAAAGAAGCTTGTGGTCTTGGCTTGAAAGAAGCAAAAGACTTGGTTGACGGTGCTCCTAGCACAGTAAAAGAAGGTTTGGCTAAAGACGAAGCTGAATCTTTGAAGAAAACTTTGGAAGAAGCTGGAGCTGAAGTTGAACTTAAATAAGATTATCCTGTAAATCAGGTAGTTCGGTTAAGAGTCCTCTGTAAAGAGGATTCTTAACCTTTTTGCGTCTATATTAAGTTCACTAGGTTTCAATTGTCGGAACTGTGAGAGTTCCCCGACTGTAATTATCCTAGTTTTTACATTTTAAACTCCATACAGATGTCTTCAGAAACTCAAAATCAACGAATTAATTTTGCTTCTATCAAGAATCCGATGCAGTATCCGGATTTCCTGGAAGTACAGTTGAAGTCATTTCAGGACTTCTTACAATTAGATACCCCACCCGAAAAGCGAAAGAACGACGGTTTGTATAAAGTATTTGCGGAAAACTTCCCGATTGCAGATACACGCAACAACTTCGTGCTCGAGTTCCTTGACTACTATATCGATCCGCCTCACTATACCATCGACGACTGTCTGGAACGTGGATTGACTTATAGTGTTCCCTTGAAAGCCAAACTGAAGCTTTATTGTACCGACCCCGATCACGAAGATTTTGATACAGTGATTCAGGATGTGTATTTGGGTCCTATCCCTTATATGACTCCGAAAGGTACTTTCGTCATTAACGGTGCAGAGCGTGTAGTAGTGTCTCAGCTCCATCGTTCACCGGGTGTATTCTTTGGACAAAGCATCCATGCGAATGGAACAAAATTGTATTCTGCCCGAATCATCCCATTCAAAGGGTCTTGGATTGAGTTCGCTACGGATATCAACAATGTGATGTATGCGTACATCGATCGTAAGAAAAAGCTTCCGGTAACTACGTTGTTGAGAGCTGTAGGATTTGAAAATGATAAGGACATCCTTGAAATTTTCAATTTGGCTGAGGATGTAAAGGTCAATAAGACGAACCTGAAGAAAATCATCGGACGTAAACTGGCTGCCCGTGTATTGAAGACATGGACAGAGGATTTTGTAGATGAAGATACTGGTGAAGTAGTTTCTATTGAACGTAACGAGGTGGTTATCGACCGTGAAACGGTTATTGAACCGGAACACATTGACTTGATTCTTGAATCAGGTGTACAGAATATCCTCGTTCACAATGAAGAGGCTAATGCTTCTGACTATTCAATTATTTTCAACACTTTGCAGAAAGACCCAAGTAACTCAGAAAAAGAAGCAGTGTTGTACATCTATCGTCAGTTGCGTAATGCAGATCCTGCAGATGATGCAAGCGCGCGTGAGGTAATCAACAATCTGTTCTTCTCTGAAAAACGTTACGACTTGGGTGATGTGGGTCGTTACCGGATCAACAAGAAGTTGAACCTGGATACTCCGATGGATGTCAGAGTGTTGACAAAACAAGATATTATCGAGATTATCAAATATCTCATTGAGTTGATTAACTCAAAGGCAGACGTGGATGATATTGACCACTTGAGTAACCGTCGTGTTCGTACGGTAGGTGAGCAGTTGTCAAATCAGTTCGCTATTGGTCTGGCTCGTATGTCTCGTACGATTCGTGAACGTATGAATGTACGTGACAACGAAGTGTTCACTCCGATTGACTTGATCAATGCGAAGACAATTTCGTCTGTCATCAACTCATTCTTCGGTACCAACGCCTTGTCACAGTTCATGGACCAGACGAACCCGCTGGCTGAAATTACACACAAACGCCGTTTGTCTGCCCTGGGTCCTGGTGGTTTGTCACGTGATCGTGCCGGTTTCGAGGTGCGAGACGTACACTACACTCACTATGGTCGTCTGTGTCCGATTGAAACTCCTGAAGGTCCGAACATCGGTTTGATTTCTTCTTTGTGTGTCTATGCAAAGATCAATGAACTGGGATTCATTGTGACTCCTTACCGTAAGGTGCAGAACGGAGTGGTAGATTTGTCAAATGAAGGTATTGAATATCTTTCTGCAGAGGAAGAAGAAGATAAGATTATTGCACAGGGTAATGCGCCGTTGAATGATGACGGTACATTCATCCGTGATAAAGTAAAAGCTCGCCGCGACGCCGATTATCCGGTAGTTACACCTGATCAGGTAGAGTTGATGGACGTAGCTCCTCAGCAGATTGCTTCTATCGCCGCTTCTTTGATTCCGTTCTTGGAACACGATGACGCGAACCGTGCATTGATGGGTTCTAACATGATGCGCCAGGCAGTTCCTTTGTTGAAGACAGAAGCTCCGATTGTTGGTACAGGTATTGAAAAACAGTTGTGTGAAGATTCACGTACGCAGATTGCCGCAGAAGGTGACGGTGTGGTTGACTTCGTAGATGCAACGACTATTCGTATTCTGTATGACCGTACGGAAGATGAAGAATTCGTAAGCTTCGAACCTGCATTGAAGGAATATCGTATTCCGAAATTCCGCAAGACCAACCAGAGCATGACCATCGATTTGCGTCCGATTTGTAACAAGGGACAGCGCGTGAAGAAGGGAGATATCCTGACTGAAGGTTACTCTACTGCCAACGGTGAATTGGCTTTGGGTAAGAACTTGCTGGTGGCTTACATGCCGTGGAAGGGTTACAATTACGAGGATGCCATCGTATTGAACGAACGTGTGGTACGTGAGGATATCCTGACTTCTGTACATGTGGATGAATATATCCTGGAAGTACGTGAAACTAAACGTGGTATGGAAGAACTGACTTCTGATATTCCGAATGTCAGTGAAGAAGCTACCAAGGATTTGGATGAAAACGGTATCGTACGTGTCGGTGCTCGTATCGAACCGGGTGACATCCTGATTGGTAAGATTACTCCGAAGGGTGAATCAGATCCTTCTCCGGAAGAAAAACTGTTGCGCGCCATCTTTGGTGACAAGGCTGGTGACGTGAAGGATGCTTCTCTGAAGGCTTCTCCATCACTGCGTGGTGTAGTTATCGGTAAGAAATTGTATTCACGTGTGATTAAGACACGTAGTGAAAAGAATGCAGACAAGGCAATCTTGCCGAAACTGAATGAAGAATTTGAAGAAAAAGCTGCGGCTCTAAAGGCAATCCTGATTGACAAGTTGTTGGTTTTGACAGCTGACAAGGTTTCTCAGGGCGTAAAAGATTATCTGGGAACAGAAGTCATTGCCAAGGGAGCCAAGTTTACTAAATATGATTTGGAGTCATTGGATTACACTATCATCCAGTTGAGTAAATGGACTGCAGATGCTCACAAGAATGATATGATCCGTGACCTTATCATGAATTATTTGAAGAAATACAAGGAGCTGGATGCTGAACTGAAGCGTAAGAAGTTTGCATTGACAATCGGTGACGAACTGCCTTCAGGTATTATTCAGATGGCTAAAGTTTACATTGCCAAGAAGCGTAAGATTGGTGTCGGTGATAAGATGGCTGGTCGTCACGGTAACAAGGGTATCGTTTCACGCGTAGTACGTCAGGAAGACATGCCGTTCTTGGCTGATGGTACTCCGGTAGATATCGTATTGAATCCGTTGGGTGTGCCTTCTCGTATGAACATCGGTCAGATTTTTGAAGCTGTATTGGGACGTGCCGGAAAAGAATTGGGCGTGAAGTTTGCTACTCCGATTTTTGATGGTGCTACATTGGACGATTTGGATAAATGGACTGACAAAGCCGGATTGCCACGTTATTGCAAGACTTATTTGTATGATGGTGGTACAGGTGAACAGTTCGACCAGCCTGCAACTGTCGGTGTGACTTACATGTTGAAATTGGGTCACATGGTTGAAGACAAGATGCATGCTCGTTCTATCGGTCCGTACTCTCTGATTACTCAGCAGCCACTTGGTGGTAAGGCACAGTTCGGTGGTCAGCGTTTCGGAGAAATGGAGGTTTGGGCTATCGAAGCCTTCGGTGCAGCTCATGTGCTTCAGGAAATTTTGACAATCAAGTCAGATGACGTGGTTGGACGTTCTAAAGCATACGAAGCAATTGTGAAGGGTGAACCGATGCCTACGCCGGGTATTCCTGAATCTCTCAACGTATTGTTACACGAACTTAGAGGTTTGTGCTTGAGCATTACGCTGGAATAACTTTTTCAACTGAAGAATGGGATATCGACTCCCATTCTTCCTGATTAAATTCTTCATTATCATAAAATAGAAAGTATGGCTTTTAGAAAAGATACTAAGATAAAAAGTAATTTCTCAAAGATTACGATCGGTCTTGCATCACCCGAAGAGATTCTGGAAAATTCTTATGGTGAGGTATTGAAACCGGAAACCATCAACTACCGTACTTATAAACCGGAACGTGACGGTTTGTTCTGTGAACGTATCTTCGGTCCGGTTAAGGACTATGAGTGCCATTGTGGTAAGTACAAACGTATTCGCTACAAAGGTATTGTCTGCGACCGATGCGGTGTGGAAGTAACGGAAAAGAAAGTACGTCGTGAACGTAGCGGACATATCCAATTGGTAGTGCCGGTGGCTCACATCTGGTATTTCCGTTCTTTACCGAACAAGATTGGTTATCTGTTGGGCTTGCCGACCAAGAAACTGGATGCAATTATTTACTACGAACGCTACGTCGTTATCCAGCCGGGTGTGAAGGCTGAAGACGGAGTGAGCAAATACGACTTGTTGTCTGAAGAAGAATATTTGGATATCATGGATACACTTCCAAAGGACAACCAGTATTTGGAAGACAGCGACCCGAACAAGTTCATTGCCAAGATGGGTGCGGAAGCTATCTACGACTTGTTGGTAGGACTGGACTTGGATGCATTGTCATACGAATTGCGTCACAAGGCAAACAGCGATTCTTCTCAGCAGCGTAAGAACGAGGCTTTGAAACGTTTGCAGGTAGTGGAATCTTTCCGTGCTTCACGTGGTCGCAACAAACCGGAATGGATGATTGTACGTATCGTGCCGGTTATCCCGCCCGAACTTCGTCCGTTGGTTCCGCTGGATGGTGGACGTTTCGCCACTTCCGACTTGAACGATTTGTATCGTCGTGTGATTATCCGTAACAACCGTTTGAAACGACTGATTGAAATCAAGGCTCCGGAAGTAATCTTGCGTAATGAAAAACGTATGCTTCAGGAAGCTGTCGATTCATTGTTCGATAACTCTCGTAAGTCGAGTGCAGTGAAGACCGATGCCAACCGTCCGTTGAAATCTTTGTCAGACAGCTTGAAAGGTAAGCAAGGACGTTTCCGTCAGAACTTGTTGGGTAAACGTGTCGACTATTCAGCCCGTTCCGTAATCGTCGTAGGTCCGGAACTGAAGATGGGTGAATGCGGTATTCCGAAACTGATGGCTGCCGAATTGTACAAGCCGTTCATCATCCGCAAGCTGATTGAACGTGGTATCGTGAAGACCGTAAAATCTGCAAAGAAGATTGTAGACCGTAAGGAATCCGTTATCTGGGATATTCTGGAACATGTAATGAAAGGTCATCCGGTATTGTTGAACCGTGCCCCGACATTGCACCGTCTGGGTATTCAGGCCTTCCAGCCGAAGATGATCGAAGGAAAAGCTATCCAGTTGCACCCGTTGGCTTGTACCGCGTTCAACGCCGACTTCGATGGTGACCAGATGGCCGTACACTTGCCGCTGAGCAATGAGGCTGTATTGGAAGCTCAGATGCTGATGTTGCAGTCACACAATATTCTGAACCCGGCTAACGGTGCGCCTATCACCGTGCCTGCACAGGATATGGTTCTGGGATTGTATTACATTACCAAACTGCGTAAGGGTGCCAAGGGTGAAGGTTTGATTTTCTACGGACCGGAAGAGGCTATGATTGCTTACAACGAAGGAAAAGTGGATATTCACGCCATCATCAGTGTGGTTGCCAATGACTTGGATGAGAACGGCAACATCGTAAAGAAGATGATCAAGGAAACCTCTGTAGGTCGTGTGATTGTCAACGAACTGGTTCCAGATGAATGTGGTTATTTGAATACCATTATTTCCAAGAAGTCTTTGCGCGACATCATCAGCAACGTAATCAAGGCTGTGGGTGTGGCTCGTGCTTGCGAATTCCTGGATGGAATCAAGAACTTGGGTTACAAGAAAGCATTCGAAGGTGGTCTGTCATTCAACTTGGGCGATATCATTATCCCGAAGGAGAAAGAGGAACTGGTAAAACGTGGTAACGAAGAAATCGAACAGATCATGATGAACTATAATATGGGATTCATCACCGATAATGAACGTTACAACCAGGTAATTGATACTTGGACACACGTAAACAGTGACTTGTCAGACATTCTATATAAAACAATTAAGAACGACGACCAGGGATTCAACTCTGTATTCATGATGCTGGATTCCGGAGCCCGTGGTTCTAAGGAACAGATTCGTCAGTTGTCTGGTATGCGTGGTTTGATGGCCAAGCCGCAGAAAGCCGGTGCCGAAGGTGCTCAGATTATTGAAAACCCGATTCTTTCTAACTTTAAGGAAGGTCTTTCGGTGTTGGAGTACTTTATCTCAACCCACGGTGCTCGTAAGGGTCTTGCCGATACCGCGTTGAAGACAGCCGATGCAGGATACCTGACTCGTCGTTTGGTAGACGTTTCTCATGACGTCATCATCAACGAAGAAGATTGTGGTACATTGCGTGGTTTGGTTTGTACCGCGTTGAAGAACAACGATGAAGTAATCGCTACGTTGTACGAGCGTATCTTGGGCCGTGTATCCGTACACGATATCATCCACCCGACTACTGGCAAGCTGATTGTAGCTGCCGGTGAAGAAATCACGGAGGACATTGCTGAAGAAATCGAAAACTCTCCGATTGAAAGCGTAGAAATCCGTTCCGTATTGACTTGTGAGTCTAAGAAGGGTGTATGTGCGAAATGTTACGGACGTAACTTGGCTACCAGCCGTATGGTTCAGAAAGGTGAGGCTGTCGGCGTAATCGCTGCACAGTCAATCGGTGAACCGGGTACTCAGTTGACTCTGCGTACATTCCACGCCGGAGGTATCGCCGGTAACATGGCAGCCAATGCAAGTATCGTAGCAAAGAACGATGCACGTCTGGAATTCGAAGAATTGCGTACAGTAGATGCTGTAGAAGAAACTGGTGAACCAGTGAAGATTGTCGTAGGCCGTTTGGCAGAAGTGCGTTTCGTGGATGTCAATACCGGCATCATACTGTCTACACACAACGTACCTTACGGTTCTAAGTTGTATGCTTCAGACGGTGAAGTCGTAGAAAAGGGCAAGCTGATTGCGAAGTGGGACCCGTTCAACGCCGTTATCGTAACAGAAGCTGCCGGTAAGATTGACTTTGAATCAGTGATTGAAAATGTGACTTACAAGGTAGAATCTGATGAGGCTACAGGCTTGCGTGAAATCATCATTACAGAGTCTAAGGATAAGACTAAGATTCCGTCATTACATATTTTGGATGAAAATGGTGGAATCATCCGTACATACAACTTGCCGGTGGGTGGTCACGTAGTGGTCGAAGATAAACAGACCGTGAAGTCGGGTGATATTTTGGTGAAGATTCCGCGTGCCGTTGGTAAAGCAGGTGATATCACCGGTGGTCTTCCGCGAGTAACTGAGCTGTTCGAAGCCCGTAACCCGTCTAACCCTGCAGTCGTATCTGAAATCGACGGTGAGGTAACAATGGGTAAGATCAAACGTGGTAACCGTGAAATCATCGTGACTTCCAAGACAGGCGATGTACGTAAGTACTTGGTTGCATTGTCCAAGCAGATTCTGGTTCAGGAAAACGACTACGTACGTGCCGGAACCCCGTTGTCGGATGGTGCCATCACTCCTGCCGATATCCTGGCCATCAAAGGTCCTACAGCCGTTCAGGAATATATCGTAAATGAAATTCAGGACGTGTACCGTCTGCAGGGTGTGAAGATCAACGATAAGCACTTCGAAATCATCGTTCGTCAGATGATGCGTAAGGTACAGATTGACGAGCCGGGTGATACCCGCTTCTTGGAACAGCAGGTAGTTGACCGCATTGAATTCAATGAAGAAAACGACCGTATCTGGGGCAAGAAAGTGGTAGTAGATGCTGGTGACTCTCAGAACCTGCAACCGGGACAGATTGTCACAGCCCGCAAGCTCCGCGATGAAAACAGTATGTTGAAGCGTCGTGACCTGAAGCTGGTGGAAGTACGTGATGCAGTGCCTGCTACTTCTACTCAGATTCTGCAGGGTATCACACGTGCCGCATTGCAGACTTCAAGCTTCATGTCGGCTGCTTCCTTCCAGGAAACAACGAAGGTATTGAACGAAGCTGCTATCAACGGTAAGGTGGACAAGCTGGAAGGTATGAAGGAGAACGTAATTTGCGGTCACCTGATTCCGGCTGGTACTGGTCAGCGTGAGTTTGAAAAGATTGTGGTAGGTTCTAAAGAAGAATACGACCGCATCTTGGCCAACAAGAAGAACGTGTTGGACTATAGCGAAGTTGAATAACTCAACCGAATATAAAAAGAAAAGCCGTCTCGTTTGAGGCGGCTTTTTTTATGCTTGTCATGCTGCGTCAGCAGTTTCGTTTCCTTTTCCAGAAGAGCCGGATAAAACGCCCTCCGGTGGCAATGAGTGCCAGAGAGAGTCCGGTATAGAATACGGCGATGAAACTTTCCGGCAACAAATGTGCCTTGCGGATGGTGACGCCCATCCCAATCATGAATGCCATGACAATCCACCCCTTCACATCAAAGAAAGAGAAGGGACAATGCCTTTCCCGCTTTCCCGAAGTGATACGCTGCGTATGCTTGCGGTAGAGCTTGTGGAAAACCATGCAGAAGAACAGTAGGAACACCAGACTGGCCTCACAGACCTTCAGGAGCCAGTAGTGCGTATCCGTAATCCAGCAGGAGACGCCAATTTGCAGAATATTGAGGCCCGCCACCAGCCACACCACGCCAGCCGTCAGCAACAGGGTATTGGAAGAAACTCCGTACTTCATCTTAGCTTAGAACCATTTGATTTTCCGGAAAATGACGAATGCGGCTGCCGACAAGAGAATCGAGAAGCAGACAATCAGGGCAAACGCATGGGGCAAGCCTTCGATGTGAATATCCACGTTCATACCGTAGAAACTGGCAATCAGCGTAGGCACCATCAGGATGATGGAGAGACTGGTCATGCGTTTCATGATGGTGTTCACGTTGTTGGAGATAATGGACGCGAAGGCATCCATCGTACCCGTAAGGATGTCACTGTAGATGTTCACTTGGTTGTGAGCCTGTTTCAGTTCGATGAGCACGTCATCGGTCAGTTCCGCGTTCTGGTAATCCTGTTCATTGAAAATGTTCTGCAGCTTGCCTATCATGACCTCATTGCCACGGATGGACGTGTTGAAGTACACCAGACTCTTCTGCAGGTTCATCAACCGGAGCAAGTCCTCGTTACGGATACTCCGCTCCAGTTCCTTTTCCGCACAGTTCACCTCATTGTTAATCTGTTTCAGGTATTTCAGGAACCACACGGCCGAAGAGTAAATCAGCCGCAGAATCAGTTCGTATTTGTTGGGCACGTTGATGCCCTTGCGCTGCGTATGTTCAATGAAGTCGGGCAGCATCTCCGTAGAGTAGTAGCACACTGAAATCACCAGTTCATTGTTCGTGATGATGCCGATGGGCACCGTGACATACGGCACCTTCGAATCGGGCGTCTGCATGGGGATACGCAAGATGGTCAGCAGCCAGTTGCCTTCCGTATCCGTACGCGGCCTTTCGTCCGTATCGGCGATATCGTTCAAGAAAGATCGGGGAACTTTCAATTCATCTTGCAGGAAGCGGAAATCCGACTCATCGGGACACTCCACATTAATCCAGCAGTTGGGCTGCCAGTTCGTTTTTTCTACGAAACCTGCTTCACAAAAAAGATACTTTCTCATGTTTCTGCTCCTTTCCTTCGTTTTAAGCCCGGAGGAGCATCTTCAGAGTAAGGTACAATCTACTCACGGCACTCCTTCAGGAAGTGGTTAAAATAATGATAATACGTTCGCGAGTAAGAATCGTCCATATCGTTTCGTTTTAGGGTATAAAAAAAGTTCGTTTTTAGCAAACGAACTCTCAAGCTCTTCAGGTTGGACTTGAACCAACGACCCTCTGATTAACAGTCAGATGCTCTAACCGACTGAGCTACTGAAGAAAGTTTAAACATGTTTTCCTAAAAAGGAGCTCTTCAGGTTGGACTTGAACCAACGACCCTCTGATTAACAGTCAGATGCTCTAACCGACTGAGCTACTGAAGAAGGTTCAAACATGTTTTTTCAAAAAAGGAGCTCTTCAGGTTGGACTTGAACCAACGACCCTCTGATTAACAGTCAGATGCTCTAACCGACTGAGCTACTGAAGAAGGTTTTTTCCTTAATTGCGCTGCAAAGGTAGTAGGATATTTTGAATTATGCAATATCTTTGCAAAAAAAATAAAGCAAAATGGATAAAATATTAGGAATGGGCAATGCATTGGTAGATGTATTGGTGAAAATTGATGACGATTCTTTATTGGAGAAGTTGCATCTGCCCAAAGGAAGCATGCAGTTGATACAGGAAGATACGCTGGCCGAGATACGTAAATCCACTGCCGGCATGAAGATACACCGGGCCACGGGCGGTTCGGCCAGCAACACGGTAAGTGCCTTGGCTGCCCTGGGGGCCACTCCCGGATTTATCGGGAAAATCGGAAAGGACGAGACCGGGCAGTTCTTCGACGACACTCTCCGGCAGCGGGGAGTGAAAACCGCGCTGAAAACCTGTGACCTGCCTTCCGGCATTGCCTCCACGTTCATCTCGCCCGACGGAGAACGCACGTTCGGCACCTGTCTGGGAGCGGCTGCCACCTTGCATGCCGACGACCTGTCGCGCGATATGTTTACCGGTTATGATTATCTCTATATCGAAGGCTATCTGCTGCAAGACCACGACCTGATGCTGCGGGCCATGCAGCTGGCTAAGGAAGAAGGTCTTCAGGTATGTCTCGACATGGCCAGCTACAATGTGGTGGAAGCCGAGCGCGATTTCTTCGACCATCTGATTGTGAAATACGTAGACATCGTGTTTGCCAATGAGAGCGAGGCACGGGCCTATACAGGCAAGGAACCCCACGAAGCCTTGGAAGAAATCGCCTCCAAGTGCAGCATTGCCGTGGTGAAGACCGGAAAAGAAGGCTCTCTCGTGAAGAAAGGTACCGAAGTCATCCAGCTGCTGTCGTGTCCGATTGAGGGCGTGGTGGATACCACCGGAGCCGGCGATTTCTATGCCGCCGGTTTCATGTACGGCCTGACCTGCGGCTATTCGCTGGAAAAATGCGTGCAAATCAGTACCATCCTGGCCACGGCCGTGATTCAGGAGGTAGGCACCACCCTGCCCGGAAAGAAATGGGACGAAATTAAGTTAAATATTGACGCACTTCTGCAAGTCTGACCGGAATAATGTGTTTATTTGCAGGAAGAAATAAATTGAAAACAAACGACGTATGAATGCAAGAAAAATGCTGGCCGGAGCCTTCATTGTGATGCTGGGCATGGGGATGACCAGTTTCAAGGAAGACGACCGCAATTTTCAGATATCGAAAAACTTGGACATCTTCAACTCCATTTTCAAGGAACTGGACATGTTCTATGTCGATACCGTGAATGCCGAAAAAATGATTCAGACCGGGGTGGAAGGCATGCTTTCGCTGACCGACCCCTATACGGAATACTATCCTGAAGAAGAGGTGAGCAGCCTCAAGGAGATGACGACCGGGAAATACGGGGGCATCGGAGCAGCCATCCGCTACTATGAAGCCAAAGACCGCATCGCGGTGGTAGAGCCTACCGAGGGCATGCCGGCAGCTGAGGCTGGCGTGAAGGCGGGCGACATTATCCTCTCGGTGGGAGGAAAGGAGATGGTGCGCGGCAACATGAAGCCCCAGGAGTTTTCTTCGAAAGTGAGCGAAGCCCTGCGTGGAGAGCCGGGCACTTCGTTCGTGCTGAAAGTGCTGCGCCCGTTGAAGAACGACAGCACGGTGATGGAATTCAAGCTCACCCGTAAGAACATCCGTACCAATCCCGTGCCTTATTACGGCATGGTGAAAGACAGCATCGGCTATCTGGCCTTGTCTAGTTTCACCGAAAATTCAGCCAAGGACTTCAAGAAAGCCTTCATCGAACTGAAACAGAAAGGTGCCAAGTCACTGATTATCGACCTGCGCGACAACGGAGGAGGTTCCTTGTCGGAAGCGGTAGACATCGTCAATCTTTACGTGCCGAAAGGACAGGAGATTGTGGTGACCAAAGGCAAGCTGCGTCAGGCGCAGGGTTCCTACAAGACCCAGAACGAGCCGGTCGACACCCAGATTCCGCTGGCCATCCTGGTGAACGGTTCCACGGCTTCGGCTTCTGAAATCGTGAGCGGTTCGTTGCAGGATTTGGACCGTGCGGTGATTATCGGTACGCGCACCTTCGGAAAAGGACTGGTACAGACCATCCGTCCGTTGCCCTACAACGGTACGCTGAAAGTGACTACCTCCAAATATTATATTCCCAGCGGACGTTGCATCCAGGCCATCGACTATGCCAAGAAGAACGCCGACGGTTCCGTAGCCCGTACGCCCGACAGTCTGACCACCGTATTCCACACTGCCGCCGGACGTGAGGTACGCGACGGGGGAGGTATCCGTCCCGACATCGAAGTGAAGGGCGACAAGATTCCGAACATCGTGTTCTATCTGATGAACGACGACCTGATTTTCGATTACGCCACTCAATATTGCTGGGATCATCCCACACTGGCTTCGGTAGACGAGTTCAAGTTGACCGATGCCGACTATGAGGCGTTTAAGAAACTGGTGAAGTCGCGTAATTTTACCTACGACCGTCAGAGCGAAAAGCTGTTGAAGAGCCTGAAGGAAGTGGCCGAGTTTGAGGGTTACATGACCGAAGCGTCCGAAGAGTTCAAGGCCCTGGAGAAGAAACTCAACCACAACCTGGACCGCGACTTGGACTATTTCGCCAAACCGATTAAAGAATATCTTTCACAGGAAATCGTGACCCGCTATTTTTACCAGCGTGGAGCCGTGATGGAACGGTTGAAAGACGATACCGACTTGGAGAAAGCCATCGAAGTATTGCAGAATCCCGTCCGTTACCGGGAGATTCTTTCGGCACCGGTAAAGACAGACGAACCGGCCAAGAAGGAAGAACCGAAGAAATAAGGCCTTAGAAGGGCTTCTGGAGGGCCTTCAGACAAGGCCCGGATAACGCTTCGACGTTTTATTTCAAACGCTTCGACGTTTGGAGTAAAACGCAAAGGCGTTTTAGTTGAAACGCTTCGGCGTTTTGGAGAAAACGTAAAGGCGTTTTAGTTGAAACGCTTCGGCGTTTTGAAAGCAATCGGATAAACTCAGTTATTGACCATAAGTATAAGCCCTGTACCTCTTTTGGTGACAATCTCTATATGAGGGTCTTCCGCAAACAGCTTTCTTAATTTGGTGATGAACACATCGAGGCTGCGTGAGGCAAAATAATCCTTGTCAGTATTCCAGAAACGGCCCAAAATGGTCTCTCTTGTTACCACATCACCTTTATTTTGCGCGAGCAACTGTAAAATCTGAGCTTCTCTTACGGTAAGATCCGTTTTATCGCCCGATTCGTGATTATAGAGTGTGGCATGTTCGGCATCCAGCGTATAATGGCCGAACTTGCACAATCCTTCTTCGTTGCGGGTCTTACTTCCTTCCTTCATTTTCAGGATGGCGTGCAGATGTGCATCCAGTTCATCGGGGATGAACGGTTTCTTCACGTAATTATTGACGCCGATATCATATCCTTTCCTGACATCCTTGGGAGAGGTAAGTGCGGAAGCGAAAAGGATGGGGGTATCCACGTCGGTTGCCCGTATGCGCCGCACCATTTCAAAGCCATCCATCACCGGCATATCAATGTCGGAGATGATGATGTCGGGGCGATGTGCCTTCCAGGCTTCCAATCCCTCTTCCCCATTACAAGCGGTAATCACCTCATATCCCCCGATGATGTCCTGGAGGCCGGACTGTACGATGTATGACAGATTCTTGTCGTCTTCTACCAATAACAGTTTTATCATTGTTTTTGCAATTATGAAACAAATGTATGGAAATATGTGGAATATACGGCATCTCAGAAACAGATTTTGTGTATATCGTCAGTCTTTACTTGTGAAACGCTTTGTCAGCCATTTTGCATCGGGTTCTTATCTTCAGCCAGCGGCAGATAGATTGTGAATTCCGTGAACTCACCTTCTATGCTGGAGACAAATATTTTTCCGTGATGTGCTTCAACCACCTGATCAACGAAATTCAGTCCGAGTCCGAAACCGGAAGCACCATTCCGGCGGTTACGCTTAACGGCTGATGCACGTTCATACTTTCGGAAAATAAGATGAATATCTTTATCGGATATCCCAAAACCATTGTCATGAACTTTAAGGACGGTATATCTGTCATCCCGTGCTGTGCTTATTCTTATCTCTACGCTCTCACCCGAATATTTTATGGAATTGTCTATCAGGTTGCTGAGTACCTCTTCCAGATATTCAGCATCGGCATAAGCAGTTTCGGCTTTTATATCTGTAATGTAATTCACCGTCTTTTGCGATTTCGCCTTGAATTTTTCGGTCAGTTTCTCTATTATAGGAGTAAGCTCAACTTCTGTCTTGTTCATCTCCAGTTTATGGTTCTCCAGTTTGGATATGGTCAGCACTTTATTTGTAAGGGTAAGCAGGTGGTCTGCCTCGTTCTCGGCAATGTCGAAATATTTGTCCTTCATTTCCTGCCTGCTGTCAAGCTTACCGCTTCTGAGGAAATTCAGCGCCATGATGATGGATGTGAGCGGTGTTTTCATGTCGTGTATCATGGCGTATGAGAAGTCTTCGCGAATCTGGAAAATCTTCTCGAAGCGTGAAATGAATCTTACCTGATAGCTGATGCATACGATTACAATCAGCATGATGATGAATGTGCCGGCAAGCATCAGGCCCATACGCTTGAAAATATAAATATAAGGATTTAATAATACCAACTGTACTCCTTGTGACAAATCTGTTTTTATAGGAATGATTTTAGAATTCAATCTGTCGTCTAAATCAGCTTGATTTTCAGAAGTACTTTTTATGATAGTATCATTCTTAATGTCAATAATATTTATATAATGATTATTACTTATGTCCTTGTCTCTCAGAAATATTTCTACTAAAGAATCCATTCTGTTGATTGACATTTCAATGCCAATATCTTGTATGCCTTCATACAGATATGTTATTGAAGGTATGGAATCACTTTCAGGACCGGCTAATATTTCTGTACCTTCAGGAATTTCCTTACAGGCTAAATTCGTTTCTTCTCTTAGAGCTTTCTCAAATACTTCAGAACTTACTTTGAGCAAATCGTTTCTTATCAGTTCATACGAATTATATATCCATATCATCTGCAGAGCCATAGCACCGATAAGACCTACGACAGACAGTATGGTAATGAATAATATGTTTTTCTTACGTTTTGAAGTCTCCATATATGATATTATATGACTTTTTAATGGTTTTTCAATGCAAATATAATAATTGGGTTATGAACATAAATCGAAACACTGAAGTATTAACGTAAAGATAACATAAGGATAACTTAATGTTTGCCGATGCTTGGTTACCTTTGCAACAGTAAAACAAAGGAAGGCTTGAAAAGCATTTAATATAAATGGAGATTTTCATCCAGTGGAGAAGTGGAAAGTTCAATACAGATTTTAGTTAAGATCATCATTAAAAAAAAGTAGGATATGGATATAAAAAGAATCGTAAATAGTAATAGCTTGTATGATAAAAAATAAGAAACTGAAATATACACTGTTTATATTGTCTATTCTTATTTCAATATTAAGTATGGTTTTACGATAAAACTACATTAAAAATAATCAAGATGAAAACATCAGATAAACAAATTAATAAAGAATCAGTTCAGCGGAAGGCATTGATTTCATACGGAAGAGGGCCTGAAGGTGAGGAAGTGATGATAGACATCACGGAGCCTAAACGGATAAATGTAAAAACCATTGTGGCCTTCGTTATTATCCTGCCAGTGATGATGTGGCTGTTTTCTGTCATTTATGGAATTGACAGTCTGAATGTCACATCAGAGAATTATTTCAGTAAAGGCCGGTATGTAATATTCTCCAGTGTACTTTGTGGTATTTTATTAAACTGGTTAATTCAGGCCGTCGTTTATATTATAATCAATCCTCGGTCATATAGTAAATTTGCAGTAATACATAATAAGCGAAACCATACCATACGTTTTTTTTATAAAGGAGATATGAGAATAATTCATTTCCGTATAGCTAATATTCTTGCGCATTGGGTATGTGGATATATCCCTTTGTTGTTGGGCTTTATTATAGGGGATATTTCTATATGTTACTTTGGTCTTTTGTCAATCATGTTCTTCTTTGATGAAACCAGTCTTGTATGGAGACTGCGCCGTTACAGCGGACAAACTTTGTGCAGTTATAAATCAGATGAAGAATAACCAAGGAGATTATGACGAGAGTTTATTACTCTATATGAATCTGCGCTCAAAACAGATTGTGCGTCTATTTGCAGGCATCGGACCGTTCCGGTGTCTGTTTCTTATCGGTATCGCTGCCATCCTGTTTTATGCTTTTACGAAAGTAACAAGCGTATGGATATTGCCAGTGTGTTATCTGCTCATACTTTGGCTGTATCATAACAGTAGAAAAGACAAGGAGTTTCTGTCTTTACAGGTGCAAGGAATCAAAGGATTGTTTACGGCAGAATATTTATTCCTTGCTTTACCGTTTATTATTTCGGGGATAATTGCTGCAAATTACATTTCTTTACCGGTTATCATACTGATTGCGGTAGTTATGCCGTGGATTCACCCTGTCAGGTTTCATTCTATAGTTCTGCCTATACCCTTATTATACAGTGGGGATTTGCTGTATAGAAGGATGTTCCGGAAACAAGTATCCCTGTATGCGGTATTGCTCTTTCTGGCTTTCATGGGAGTACTGCATGATAATGTCAATCTCTGTAAAGTATGCCTGATATTGTGGGGAGCAATTCAGGGAACGGCATATATGGTGACGCCACAGAAGCATGAACTCTCTGTCTATAATAGTTTCGGAATGTATCAGCTGATACTGGTCAAATCAGGGCTGAGGAATATCTTTATCACCATGTTCCCGTTCATAGTACTTATGCTTATGCTGATACACGACTCAGAAGCTATACTTTTCTGTCTTGCATTGTTCTCTTCGACATTGTTATACCAGTGGAATATGGGCATGGCAAGATTCTCCTTTGAGACACAAACAGTAATGGGAATATACTGGCTGCTTTTCCCGTTGCCGCTGTTTTTAGTTTCGATTATGAACCCAGTTGTATTGATTCCTTATTTGGCTTTGAATATAGGCCTTACACTTTCTGTAAAGAAAAAATATAAACATATATGGAACTGATATATATAAAAGAATTGAGCAAGGCATACGGTAAGACGAGAGTGCTTGATAACCTTTCCGTTTCTTACGAATCCGGGAAAATCTACGGACTGGTGGGAGAAAACGGAGCCGGGAAAACTACACTCTTCAATTGCATTATGGGAGTGACCGATTACGACGGTGAGATAAGGAAGTTCTCCAGGATGGCCGTTGGCTATATGCCGGCTGAAAGCTTCTTCTACTCCCTTATCACAGGAAAGGAGTATCTTGAATTCTGTATTAAAGCCAAAGGGAAGAAGATGGATGCTGAAGCTATAGATTCATTGAATAAAGTCTTTCAACTGCCATTGGAAAGATTCGCTTCTGACTATTCCACAGGAATGAAGAAAAAGCTTGCACTTATGTCCCTGCTCCTTCAGGAAAATGACCTGTACATCCTTGACGAACCTTTCAACGGGGTAGATCTTTACGGATGTATCCAACTTAAAAGGATCATACGCGAACTGAAGGGCAAAGGGAAGACTGTCATAATTTCATCGCATCTCATCAATACGTTACACGAACTGTGTGATGAGATTGATTTTCTGGATGGTCATACCATTCGGAAAAGATATATCCAGGCATCAATAGATGAAATTGAGCAGGATATATTAAATAGGGGGAACAGTAATATGTAAAAAAATGATATCATGATTGACAATAATACTTTTTATAAAATACCGACAACCTTCTATGATGAAAGTTACAATAAATATCAGAATGAGGTAATGAATCTGTTGCATTTTATCAGGGCATTCCATCCTGTTAGTATCGTTAATCCTGAGAGATTCAACAGATTTGAAAGACAGGCAGAGAAAGTTTGTTATGAGATGCAGGATGTGAAAGACTTGCAGCACTTCCAGTTTGCCTTGAATTCTCTGTTAGCCATGCTTGAAGACGCACATACTTATTTCATGCCTGAAGATGGATTAATTTATCCATACGAGATAAGATATTATGAAGGCTGTTTTTATCTGTATGCCATAGATTCTAAATATCCTGATTTTACGGGAAAAGAGATTGTTTCCATAAATGGCATATCCGTTAAAGATATCAGGGCGGCTATGCGTAAGGCAATGCCCTCGGAGAATGAAGTAAAGGCAGGATTATGGAGTTTTTATCTGAATCGTAAAGCATTATTGCATCAGATAGGACTAGAAACTGCAAAGGGAGTTTGTCTTGGCTTTCATGATGGGAGTAGCTTGCTTTTTGAGTCGGAAACAGAGAATCGCTCCGGATGGTATCAAGTGAAATTTCCTTCCTATCCTGTTACTGTGAAGCGTGATGATTTGTTTTCCTATCAGATAATTGAAGATAAATGCTATCTGCAATTTAATGCGATGTATGATTTACAGTCGTATTTGCAACTATGCCAGATTACGGATGCCAAAGTGGAAGATAATTATCTGAACTTTCTGCCGTCATTTTCTGATTTTATAGATAAGATGGATGCCGATTTAAAGCAGCATCATATACGGAAGCTGGTGGTGGATATGCGTTATAATGGCGGAGGAAACAGTATGCTTGGCGACCAGCTTCTCCAATATCTTGGGGTTGATACGGACAGCATAATAAAATATAAGACATTTGTCAGAAAATCAGATTTTCTTTTCAAGTGTATGCCTAAATTCTACATTTCCAGCAAAAGCAAATCTGGAGAACTTGTTTTAATGGAAGATTTTGAAAACTTGCCATTCCTTCCCAAAATAAAGAACCATTTTGAAGGGAAGGTAATATTCATACAAGGCCAGAACACTTTCAGCAGTGCAAATTATTTGCTTACAACTATAAAGGATAATCATCTTTTCACAATTATAGGTACTCCGACTTCGCAGAAGCCTACTTGCTTTGGTGATGTATTGCCTGTTGAATTGCCATTTACAGGTACAAAGGGATACATAAGTCACTCTTTCTTTGAAAGACCGGATGTAAGTCGCAATGAGGAAGATTGTTTATATCCTGATTTTCATATACCTGTGTCTATGAATGAAAGGTTGAAGGGTATTGATAAATGCTGGGAATGGGTTGAAATGAATTTGTCTGATGAGTCGATAATTGTGTAATATATTGCTGTAAATAGTTTATTATAAAGATTCACGATGGTTATGAGAATGCAATTTATACTATCAGGCATTCTGATTGCCGCTATCGGGCTGGTATTGTCACACACATACCGTCCGTATGTGTATGAGAACCATATCAATGATTTTCATCTGGCAGATGTGATAGGCAGTATCGTTTGCGTACCGGCTGCGGTATTATGCGTCTATATGGCATTGATAACAGATATTCGATAAAGCAGTACACAATTGGGGCTGCAATAGTCTATATTGCATACGAGTTTCTCGGTCTTTTTCATATACATGGCACCTTCGATGTATATGATATTATTGCCATAATAATAAGCAGCCTTGTGTTTTATCGGATATGTTTGTTATTTGGAGTTTCAAGCGGCAGATAGATGGTAAATTCCGTAAACTCTCCTTCTGTGCTGTTGACGAATATTTTTCCCTCATGCGCTTTTATCACCTGGTCAACAAAGTTCAGGCCCAGTCCGAAGCCTGAAGCTCCGTTCCGGCGGCTGCGCTTTGCCGCCGCTGCACGTTCATACTTCTGGAAAATGATTTTCTGGTCGGCTTCTGATATACCCAGGCCATTGTCGCGTACTTTCAGTATGGTGTAGCGTTCGCTTTCTTCCGTCGTGATATTAATTTCTACGCTTTCCTTTGAGTACTTGATGGCATTGTCAATCAGATTGCTTAATACTTCACCCAGATAATCGTTGTCGGCATAAGCTGTTTTAGCCTGCAAGCTGATTATAAAGTTTACAGGTTTCTGTGCTTTGGTCTTGAATTTCTCAGTCAGTTTCTCTATTATCGGTGTAAGCTCGACTTCTGTTTTGTTCATCTCCAGTTTATGGTTCTCCAGTTTGGAGATGGTAAGTATCTTGTTAGTGAGAGCAAACAGATGTTCTGTTTCGCTTTCCGCTATGTTCATGTATTTATTCTTTATTTCCGGTTTGCCTTCCAATCTTCCGCTTTTCAGCATATCCTGCACCATCATAATTGTGCTTAGAGGTGTTTTCATGTCATGCACCATAGCGTATGAAAAGTCTTCACGGATTTGTAAAATAACTTGCAGTCTTGATATTATTTTTATTTGTAAAATAATACACGCTATTATAAAGCTTAGTACAATAATTGTTATTATAATAAGTAAATTTATTTTCCCAAAAAGAAACTTGTATGGGTTTAGGATTACAAGTTGAACACCTTGTGATGAGTCTGCTGTAATATTTATAATCTCAGATTTTATTTCCCTCCATGGTAAAACACTAGGATTGGGATTGCTTGAAGATAATACTTTATTATCGGAAATTCTTATTTTATTTACGGAAATCGAACATGGTAAATCAATGTCATTTAACATATTATATGCTATAGAATCTACTTTTGACAAAGACATCTCTAAACCTATATTAGACAAGCCTTCGTTGAGACTGACTATTTCAGGTGCCAAATCATTTTTTTTAGCATCAGCTGGAATACTTACACCCACAATCTCAGTACCCTTAGGTGCTTTTTTAAATCTAATTGATATTTCTCTTCTTATCGCTTTTATCAGTATGGAATTACTCTCTTTATATAAATTATTTTCCAGAGCTACGTATGTATTATACAGCCATAATATTTGAAGTATTATTATCGCAAATGCTCCGATAAAAACGAAGACGCTAATATTCTTGTATTTCATATATATTGTATTTGCTTATTGCAAATATAGAGATATTTGAAAATTGACATATAATTATTGGACAGCATTGTTTTCACGGAGTAAATAGACACTATAGTATTTAACCTAAAGATAACGTAGCGATAACATAAACTCTTGTGCTTTGCGCCTACCTTTGCAGCATAAGAAATAACAAATCAAGTATAATTTGAAAATTAAATTATTATGATAGCAGAATTAATCGTTTCAGCAGTAGCATCAGTGTCTTTGTCAACACCAAAGGTCGTTTATAATGTATCCTCAGATGATAAGAAAGTGACAAATATTGAGGCCTATTCGGTAAGTGAAGGTAAATATCTTAAGCGTCTGTATAAGATAAACTTTATTTATAATGCAGAGGGTGAGGTTACAAATAAGAATACTTATCAGTGGGATGAAAGAAATTCCGGTTATATATTGAAGGATACTGAGAAGTTTTCCAAATAAAATCCTTCAACTTCTCTCTTATAAAAGTTTCGCATGTTCTATCAATATACCTAAAAATATAAGTTATACAATGGATAAGACTAAAACCTGGAAAATAATTGCATCAATTTTTATGTTGATAGTTATTGGAATCCTATTAAAGAATATCAATATATCTAATATAAGTTATATTGTTTTCGTTCCTGTTATTTTATTACTAGGAATGATTTTTGAAAAACGAAATATTTACAGGGGATGGTTGATTTCAACAATTTTTGCTGTTTTATATTCCTTCCTATGGTATTTCTTTAACCCGGAAAAAGCGTTAGCTGCTATCGCTTGGATTTCAGCAGGTTCATTTATTTCATTGATAGTGATTTTTTTACTTAAACATATTAGAAAGGTTCGATAGAGCATTTGTATTAAAATTAGAGTAAGTCTGATGAATTCAGAATAAGGTAAGCCGTGTGTCAATCGTTCTCGTTACATTGACACACGGCTTATCTGGAAAGCAGCAATTACACTTAAATATTTTTGTGTTTTACTGATTATGTCTGTTGTTTGGAGTTTCAAGCGGCAGATAGATGGTAAATTCCGTGAACTCTCCTTCTGTGCTGTTGACGAATATTCTTCCCTCATGCGCTTTTATTACCTGGTCAACAAAGTTCAGGCCCAGTCCGAAGCCTGAAGCTCCGTTTCGGCGGCTGCGCTTTGCTGCCGCAGCACGTTCATACTTCTGGAAAATGACTTTCTGGTCGGCTTCGGATATGCCCAGCCCATTGTCACGCACTTTCAGGATGGTGTAGCGTTCGCTTTCTTCCGTCGTGATGTGTATTTCCACACTCTCCTTGGAGTATTTGATGGCATTGTCAATCAGATTGCTTAATACTTCACTCACGTAATCGTTGTCGGCATAAGCAGTTTTGGCCTGCAAGCTGATGATAAAGTTTACAGGCTTCTGTGCTTTAGCCTTGAATTTCTCGGTCAGTTTCTCTATTATTGGTGTAAGCTCGACTTCTGTTTTGTTCATCTCCAGTTTATGGTTCTCCAGTTTAGAGATGGTCAGTATCTTGTTTGTGAGAGCAAACAAGTGGCCTGTTTCGTTTTTTGCTATACTCATATATTTGTTCTTTATCTCCGGTCTGTTATCAAGCCTTCCGCTTTCCAGCATATCTTGTACCATCATAATTGTGCTGAGGGGTGTTTTCATGTCATGAATCATAGCGTATGAGAAGTCTTCGCGGATTTGGGAGATCGTATTCATTTTTGATATTATTCTTACTTGGTAGATTATGCAGAATACTACAAAAATGAGAAGTATTGTTGTCGATATAAGAAGTAGTCCCATCTTTCCGAAAAACAGACCATTGGGGTTTGTAAATTGTGCCTGTATAACTATGGAATAGTCTTTTCTTAGAGGCACTTTATCTGTTTGTAGAGAAAATAATGAGTAAGGTTTATTCCCGATATACTGTACGATGGTATCTTTTTTCGAAATAGATATCATACATTCGCTTGGATAGTTATTCTTTAATAATAACTGTTTGTATATATGATTAATAGAGTCAAGGATTATTGGACTTTTTAGTTCTTCTAAAGATTCCTGCATATAAACAAACTCTGGAAGATTTTTCCCTTTATCTTCTTCAGTTCGACTTTTGACCTTAGTTCCTATTGGTAAATGTTGTAATCTGGAAAACGTTTCCTCCATAACAGCTTGCTCCAGCATATTTGTAGATTGAATCTTAAGTTCATCCCTAACAAAATTATATGAATTGGCTAACCATACAAACTGAACCAATAATATTATTGACAATCCTAATATTGTAATTGATCTGATATAATATTTTCTCATTTAGTAGTTTTATTGCAAAGTTAATAAGATTAAGCATATATGTCACTAAAGCTTTTGTAGAAAGCTTCTTAACCTAAAGATAACGTAGCGATAACATAAACTCTTGTGCTTTGCGCCTACCTTTGCAGCATAAGAAATAACGAAATAACATTAAAATATCAATTATGAGAAGAATAATGAGACTGGCTTTTGTAGCCATTGCAGGTTTTGCCTGCATGCCGGCAGTTGTAAGGGCACAGCAGATGCCTCCGGTACCGGTGGATAAGGAAGTGAGAATCGGTAAACTGGATAACGGACTTACATACTATATCCGTCACAATGAATATCCGAAGAACCAGGTGGACTTCTATATCGCCCAGAAGGTGGGTAGTATCCTGGAAGAGGACGACCAGCGCGGATTGGCGCATTTTCTTGAACACATGTGTTTCAACGGGACCAAGAACTTTCCGGGAAACTCTATGGTCAAGTGGCTGGAGTCTGTAGGTGTGAAGTTCGGTTATAACCTGAATGCCTATACCAGCATTGATGAAACTGTATATCGTATCTCCAGTGTACCTACGGAACGTATCGGGGTGCAGGACTCCTGTCTGATGATTCTGTCCGACTGGGCTGACGGCCTGTTGCTGAATGGCAAGGACATTGACGAGGAAAGGGCTGTTATCCATGAGGAATGGAGAAGCCAGCTGCCTCCAAATATGAGAATCTTGGAGAAACTGCTTCCGGAACTTTATCCGGACAGCAGATACGGACACCGTCTTCCTATAGGAACCATGGAAGTGGTGGACCATTTTCCGCATCAGGCTTTGCGCGACTATTATGAAAAGTGGTACCGCCCGGACCTTCAGGGAATAGTCGTAGTGGGTGACATTGATGTGGACCGCATAGAAGGCAAGATCAAGGAACTGTTCTCAAAGATTGAGAAGCCTGTCAATCCGGCAGAGAGGGTTTACTATCCTGTGGCCGACAATGAAAAGCCGATTGTAGCTTTCGGCTCGGATAAGGAGCAGGATAAATATGTGGCTCAGATTATGTTCAAGTATGATGCCTTGCCCGATTCATTGAAGGGCACAATGGCGGATGTCACAACCGCTTATCTGCTCGATATGGCCCAGATGATGCTTCAGATAAGACTGAACGAACTGGGACAGAAAGCTGATGCTCCGTTTGCGGCGGCTTCTGCATTTTACGGTGAGTTTATTATGGCAAAGACGAAACAGGCTTTCCAATTTGCTATGCTTCCAAAAGGTAACAGTTTCGATGAAGGACTGAAGGCTGTCTATCGTGAAGCTCTCCGTGCCAAAAGGGGAGGATTTACCGCCACTGAATATGCGCGTTGCCGCACAGAGTATCTTTCTCAGCTTGAAAAGGCATATAATAACCGCAACCAGCAGGAGAACAAGACACTGGCAGAATCGTATGTGCGTAATTTCATCGACAAGAAGCCGATACCGGGTATCGAGACAGAATATCAGATGATGAGCATGATTGTGAACCAGATTCCTGTGGAAGCTGTTAATCAGGTGTTCTCGCAGATTGTTTCGGACAAGAATCTGGTGGTTCTCGGTATGATGCCTGCACGCGAAGGTGAGTCCTGTCCTAAGGATGAAGATATCCTCGCATTGCTTTCTCAGGTGGAAGCCGAAAACATTGCTCCTTACGTGGACAATGTGAAGGATGAACCTCTGGTAAGCGAGTTGCCGGCAGCCGGGAAGGTGGTGAAGGAAAACATGCTTTCTGATTTCGGGGCTAAGGAATGGATTCTTTCAAACGGTGCGAAGGTTATATTGAAGAAGACTGACTTCAAGGCTGACGAAATCAATATGATGGCTGTGGCAAAAGGCGGTACTTCGGTTTATGGGAACGACAAGGCTGCGGACTTGATGTTTATGCCTGCTGTACTGGAACAGCACGGTCTGGGCAGTTTCACCAATTCGGAGCTGACCAAGCTGATGGCCGGCAAGCAGGTTTCGCTCAAAGTAAGTCTGGATGATTATGTACGCAGACTGTCGGGAAATACGACTCCTAAGGACCTGAAGACTTACATGGAGATGATTTACATGACTTTCACCGGACTGACAGTAACACCGGATGAATTTACCGCCATGCAGAATCTTTATAAAGGAGTTATTCAGAATCAGGCACAGAATCCGAACTTCGTATTCCAGAAGAAGGTGCAGGAATTCCTTTATTCTTCGCCCAACAAGCAGGTGTTCGGTGTGAGTGACATTGAGAAGGCAAACCGTGAGGATATCCTTTCCATCATCCGTGAGCAGCTTGCCAATGCAGCCGAGTTTACCTTCGTATTCAGTGGAAACTTTGATGAAGCGGAATTAAAGGCTCTGGTTGAGCAGTACATCGCCACCTTGCCGTCGGTGAAGGGAAAGAAACAGGAATTGAAGCATAACCCTGCGGTTGAAATCAAGTCGGGCAACGAGGAAAAGGAATTTTCCCTGAAGATGGAAGTGCCTCAGGGTAGTGCGGCGGTTATCATTAGCGGAAAGATGCCTTACTCGTTCAAGAACAGGCTGATGGCTTCCATGTCGGCACAGATTATCTCTGCCCGTCTTTTGAGTGAAGTCCGTGAGAAAGAGGGAGCTGTTTACAGTATATATACGCAGGGCTCTCAGGATCGGTTGTCTGAAGTGTCTGTTGTCTATCAGACCATATTCCAGGTGAAGCCTGAAAAGAAAGACCGTGCGCTTGAAATCATTCGCAGCGAGTTTGAGAAACTGGCAAAGGAAACGCCCGTGGAAGAACTTGACAAGGTGAAGGAGTTTATGGTGAAGCAAATAACTTCAGACGAACAAACCAACAGCTACTGGTGTTCCATGATGGCCGGCAACGAACTTCTGCCTTCTGAAGTCTGTGTGAAGGCGGAACAGGTCATCCAGTCCATCACCCCGAAAGAAATCTCCGGCTATGTGAATGAAGTAATGAAGCAGAATAACTATAGGGTTCTGGTAATGATGCCTGAGAGTAAGTAGGATATTTTTCAAAGGAAGCCATATTCTATTTTTATTCTGCCTAAAACAAAACCGTCTGCATGCCTTGAAGGAAATCTTCACGATGCATGCAGACGGTTGTGATGTGTAGGCTAGAGAGAATCAGTCTCTATAATCCCCGTTTGCCTTAATCAGTTCAATCAGTTTTTCCACGGCCTGTTCTTCCGGAATGTTCTTTTCAATACATTCCTTCTTCTTGTACAGGCTGATTTTGCCTCTTCCGGCACCTACATAGCCATAGTCGGCATCGGCCATTTCACCCGGGCCGTTGACAATACAGCCCATGATACCGATTTTCAGTCCCTTGAGATGGGAAGTGGCTGCCTTGATACGGGCGATGGTCGATTCCAGGTCGTACAGGGTACGTCCGCAGCCCGGACAAGAGATGTATTCGGTCTTGGAAGTACGGATACGTCCTGCCTGCAGGATACCGAAGGCGGTTTCGTCCACTTTCAGGTTGCTGATTTGGTTGCCGTGGTTGTAGAGCAGGATACCGTCGCACAGCCCGTCGATAATCAGGGCACCCATGTCGGCGGCCGACTTGATTTGCAGGTCTTCCGTTTCACTTTCCTGATAAAGCTGGAAGAATACCAGCGGGTTTTTCAGTCCTTGGTTCATCAGCTGATGGGCCAATGCACGGAACTCACCGAGACGGTTGTAATGGTTGCTTTGGGCCACGATAACTACTTCCGGATGCAGGCGCAGACACGCCATCACTTCTTCGTTCAATCCGAGGTAGGAAGTGAAGAGGAATTTCATCTTGGCCGGATGGTGATGCAGTTCGATGAGCTGCTGGTAGTTGAAAGCCGGATAGGTATGTTCGCTGCCGTCCCAGGCACAGGCATCCACGATGTAGCCGATGTCGGCTCTCCGGTTTTCCGGCAAGCGTTGTCCGCAGTATAGGTAGTCGGGCTTGAACTGTTCGCTCACTTCCAGGTCGTTGTTCAGACGGGCAGAGATGACTACCGGAAGTTGGTCGCCTCCGATGTTACCTACGGCTACGGTTTGTCTGCGGCTGGGATGCGTGTAGTTGAACTCCGGAGCTTCGGTGGCCGGAATGTAAGGGTGTCCTTCGCGTTTCAGCACGTAATCCACCAGCTTGCGGGCCACCGGAATTTCAGCTTCGGGGGCTTCACTCAGGGATACGCGGATGGTGTCGCCCAGTCCGTCGCACAGCAGGGCGCCGATGCCCAGGGCCGATTTGATGCGTCCGTCTTCTCCGTCACCGGCTTCCGTTACTCCCAGGTGGAGCGGGAAGGCCATGCCCTCTTTTTCCATCTGTTCCACCAGCAGGCGGACGGTACATACCATGATGACCGTGTTCGAGGCCTTGATGGAGATGACCACGTTCGTGAAATTCTGTTCCACGCAGATGCGCAGGAACTCCATGCACGATTCTACCATGCCTTCCGGGGTGTCTCCGTAGCGCGACATGATGCGGTCGGACAACGAACCGTGGTTCACACCGATACGGATGGCCGTGTGGTTCTCCTTGCAGATGTTCAGGAAGGGAATGAAGCGGTCGCGTATCTTCTGGATTTCTTTTGCATACTCTTCGTCCGTATATTCCAGTTGCTTGAAGGTGCGGGCCGCATCTACGTAGTTGCCCGGATTGATGCGTACCTTTTCGGCATACAGGGCCGCTACCTCAGCCACTTTCGGGTTGAAATGCACGTCGGCAATCAGCGGGGTCTGGTATCCCTGGGCACGCAGGGCGGCGTTGATGTTCTTCAGGTTTTCCGCCTCACGCACGCCTTGTGTGGTGAGCCGTACGTATTCACCTCCCGCCTCGATGATACGCTTGGCTTGCTCCACGCATGCTTCGGTATCCATGGTGACGGTGTTCGTCATACTCTGTATACGGATAGGATAAGCGCCACCCATAGGAGTGGCGCCCACATATACCTCGTTCGCCTGTCGGCGAGAATAGTTGAAGTAATTCATTCAGTTAGTTGGTCTTATAAGCGTATTTGACTTCTTTCAGCTCTTCGTTGGCTTTTACGATTTTGTTTTTCAAACCTTCCTTGTAAGCTGCAAACTTCTGGGCCAGTTCCGCATCGCTCAGGGCCAGCATCTGTACGGCCAGGATAGCCGCATTCATGGCACCGTTGATGGCGACTGTAGCCACGGGGATTCCGGGAGGCATCTGGATGATGGAGTAGAGTGCGTCTACGCCGTCGAGTACAGAACCTTTTACGGGAACTCCGATGACCGGAAGGGTGGTGTTGGCTGCAATGACTCCCGGCAGTGCGGCAGCCATTCCGGCAGCTGCAATGATGACTTTGAGGCCGCGTCCGGCAGCTTCTTTCGCAAATTTCTCCACTTCAGCCGGAGTGCGGTGAGCCGACAGGGCGTTCATTTCAAACGGGACTTGCATTTCATCGAGCAGTTTGGCGGCCTTTTCCATGACGGGAAGGTCGGAAGTACTGCCCATAATGATACTTACAATTGGTTTCATTCGTTGTTTTTATTTTAGTTATTCGTTAATAATCTCTTTGTAGGCTGCGGCATCCAGCAGTTCGTCCATTTCGCCGGCATCCGTCGGTTTCAGTTTGATAATCCAGCCTTCGCCGTAGGGGTCCTGATTCACCAGTTCCGGGTGTTCTTCCAGCTGTGGGTTGACTTCCAGAATCTCGCCTCCGATGGGGAGGAACAAATCGGAAACAGTCTTTACCACTTCGACCGTACCGAACACTTCACCTTTGTCCAAAGTCTCACCTTCGGTGGTCACGTCGATGAATACGATGTCGCCCAGCTGCTGCTGTGCATAGTCTGTGATACCTACGTAGGCAGTGTCGCCTTCCAATCGAATCCATTCGTGTTCGTTGGTGTACTTGATGTTAGTTGGGAATTCCATATTGAATAAATTTAAAGTTTAAGATAATCAGTCTTCAAATAAACAAAATTCCGATGATACCACAAAATAAACCGACCAAAAACCCGCCGCCCACTTCTTTTAAAGTATGTTGTTTGACGATAATCCGTGCCGAACCGAGCATGCCGGACAGCAGGATGAACACGCAGAGCCATTCCACCGGATTGAACTGGAAGATGAAGCTGTAGGACAGCAGACCGCCTACCATCAGTCCTCCGCTGGCCATGTGGGTGCTGATTTTGACCCGGGTGTTGATGACGGTGCAGATGACCATGCAAATCAGGGTGGCCACGATGATGCCGCTCATGTAGCGGGGCAGGTGGATGTGGTACATGGTGAGCAGGCAGGCCATGTAGCTCAGGATGGTCATGCCATAGGGGATGAAGCGTTTTTCCCGGTGCCCCAGTTCGCGGAGGGTCCATCCGTTGATTTTCTGGAACAGGTAGATGCCGAGCATAGGCATCAGGATGGTAAAGCAATACACGAGCCCCAGTATGGTGAGCTTGTATTGGAGTGGCATGATGCTCAGGTAAGTAAAGAAAAAGAGCAGACAGAATGCCACAAAAGGTACCATGAACGGAGTAAAGACCATCGAAATGATGCGGGCTGTGGTGAACAGGGCATCCTTCGGCTTTTCTGGGCTGCGGGGAACCGGGTCATGATAAGTCAGTTCATCAGGGATGCTGGTTTCTTCCATATTAAAAAAGTTATCTTCTTAATCGTGCTACGGGAATGTTCAGTTGCTGACGGTACTTGGCTACGGTACGCCGGGCGATGGGGTAGCCTTTTTCTTTCAGCATGTCGGCCAGTTCGTCGTCGGTGTAGGGCTTTTCCTTGTTTTCGCTGTCTACACATTCTTTCAGGATGCGCTTGATTTCGCGGACGGAAAGCTCTTCCCCGTTCTCGGTGGTATAGCCGTCGCTGAAGAAGAATTTCAGCGGATAGATGCCGTAGTTGGTCTGCACGTACTTGCTGTTGCTCACACGTGAAATGGTGGAGATGTCCAGCTTGGTACGTTCGGCCACGTCTTTCAGAATCATTGGGCGAAGCAAAGACTCGTCGCCTTCCTCAAAGAACGGACGTTGCAGGTCGATGATGGCTTGCATGGTGCTCAGCAAGGTCTGCTGGCGTTGCTTCACCGCGTTGATGAATCCCTGTGCGGCGTCTACTTTCTGCTTGAGGAACATCAGGGCATCTTTCGATTCCTTGCTCTGGTTCTGCTTGTTGCGGGTATGTTCGTCGAGCAGTTCCGTAAATTCCCGGCTCAGCCGTAGTTCCGGCACGTTCCGGTTGTTGAGGCTCAGGTGGATGGTGCCGTCGTCTTCCGTCTCCACCAGGAAGTCGGGGATAATCTGTTGCAGGTTTTTCCCGATGGCCTCTCCCATGGAGCTGCCCGGACGCGGGTTCAGCTTGGTCAGTTCGGCCGTAGCCGCATTATATTGTTCTTCAGTAATATTCAGCTTCTGAATGATTTTCTCCTTGTTCTTGCGTGTGAAGTCGTCACAGCATTTTCCGATGATGTCCAGCTCAATCTGTTTCAGGGGGGAGTCTTCTTTCCGTCGGATTTGGATGAGCAGGCATTCCTGCAGGCTTCTGGCGCCGATGCCGGCGGGGTCAAAGTCTTGGATGATGGAAAGCACATGCTCCAGTTCTTCAGCCGTGGTGTAGATGCCCTGGTAGATGGCCAGTTCATCGAGCAAGGTCTCGGTTGACTTGCGGAGCAGTCCGTCGTCGTCGAGTGAGCCGATAAGGTATTCTCCCAGCTGTTTTTCCTCCGGCGTGAGGTGTTGCATGTCGAGCTGCTCTTTCAACGTTTCGTAGAAAGACACGTTGTCCGAGAACGGAATGTCTTCTGCCTGGTCTTCTTTCGAACGGTTGTTTTCCTGCAGTTTATAGTCAGGGATGTCATCTTCCGTACGATAATCACCCAGCGAGATATCCTCTCCCGTGTCAGTATTCGGTTCTCCGTCCTCGTCGGTGGTGTTGTAATCTTCGTTGAGGTCATCGGAAGTGTCGGGCGTTTCTTTTCCTTCTTCCAGTGCCGGATTGTCCAGCAACTCTGCGTGAATCCGTTCTTCCAACTCCAGCGTGGGGAGTTCCAGCAGCTTGACAGCCAGTATCTGTTGCGGAGACAGCGTCTGCACTTGTTGTTGTGCTTGTGTCTGCACTTGACGTGAACCTTGTACCATTTTTCTATTTAAATCTAATGAACTGCGTGCAAAAATAATAATTTAAATGAACAACACAGCAAAAGGAAAATTTTTTAATACTGGAAGCTGCTGCCTCCCAGGAACTCTCTCAACAGGGAAGTGGGCGGAAGTTCCTTATCCTGTACCGATACGAAATAGTTCAGGAACCGTAGCAGGCGGTAGGCTTCGGAGTATTCCGGACAGCGGTTAGGCACCTTCCGTAAGACAGGTTCCACATAGTCTTTCAGTACGGCCAGTTCGAAAAGCAGGGCCGAGTTGAACATGGCGTCGGCATTTTCCTGATAGGGGAATATCCATTTCTCTTCTCCGGCTCTTACACTTGGCCAGCGGGCGATGGTCTCTTCTGCCGAGTAGTTACGGTACTTGTAGTCGCGGATGATGCGCCGCAGCAACCGGTTGTCGGTGGTCGGAATGTAGTTGTGGTTGTCGAGCAGGATGGTGGTCAGGGCCGATACGTAGATTTTGTATTTATTCTCTGCCGGAATGTGCGAGGTCAGGGCCGGGTTCAAGGCATGAATACCTTCAATCACCAGAATGGTATGTTCGTCTATCCGGAGCTTCTTGCCGCTCATCTCCCGTTTGCCGGTCGTGAAGTTGTAACGGGGCAATTCCACCTCCTCTTCGTGGAGCAAGGCGGTGAGCTGTTTCTCAAAGAAAGGCAGGTCTACGGCATGGAGGGATTCAAAGTCGTGCTTCCCGTTCTCGTCCAGCGGAGTATCTTCACGGTTCACAAAATAGTCGTCCAGTGAGATGGGGTAGGGCTTGAGGCTGTTGGTCATGAGCTGAATGCTCAACCGCTTACTGAAGGTAGTCTTCCCGGAAGAGGATGGTCCGGAGATCAATACCAGTTTCACCCGTTTGCCGTCTTGGTTGCGGTGGGTGATTTCATCGGCTATCTGTGCGATTTTCTTTTCCTGCAAAGCTTCCGACACGTTAATCAGGTCGGTGGCATGCCCCTCGTTGCAAGCCACGTTTAAATCACCTACCGTACTGATGCCTAAAATCTGGTTCCAGCGGTGATATTCCTGAAAGACTTCCAGCATCTTTTCCTGTTTCACCACCTCTTCCAGCTTGGTCGGGTTGGCACGATTGGGAATTCGCAGCAGCAGTCCGTCATAGTATTTCACGATGTCGAACAGCCGGATGTATCCGGTGCTGGGGACCAGACTGCTGTAGTAACAATCCACGGTATCCCCCAGACGGTAGTAGTAAGAGTAGAGCTGCCCGTAGGTGTCGAGCAGACGGGCTTTGTCTCCCATGCCCCGTTCTTCAAACAGGCGGACCACTTCGTCGGTGTGACTTTCCGTACGTACGTAGGGAATGTCGGCCGCAATGATTTCCTGCATCTTCTGCTTGATGCGCTGCACGTCGTCCAGTCCGATGGTGCGGTCGATGTGGAGCTTGCAGAAATAGCCTTTCGAAATGGGGTGCTCCAAGGAAATACTTCCCTGAGGATAAAGTTCTTCCACTGCTTTGACCAGGATGAAAAACAGCGAACGGACGTAGGTCCGCATGCCCGACGGACTGGTGATGTCCAGAAATTCCACGTCTTTGTTGTAGTACACCCGGAAGTCGAGACTTTCTACTTTGTTGTTGACTTTGGCACTGACCGGACCGTAAGGCATGGACAGATTAAAACCGTTATAAATATCCAAAAGTGAGCATCCCTCAGGGAAATCTTTTGTTAAATTATTATTTTTGCAATATATTTGTAGCATAAATGTAATATGTGTTACTAACCTTGTGAATAGGCAGTTAATTTACTCATTAAACAATTAAAAGCCTCTTTCCTATTTAACTAATTACAAATGGAATATTCTTTTTATGATTTTTTAGCGCTTCTCGGCTCGTTGGCGCTCTTCCTTTATGGAATGAAAATCATGAGTGAGGGACTTCAGAAGTTTGCGGGCGACCGACTTCGCAGTATTTTAACCGCAATGACTACGAACCGTGTCACTGGAGTTCTGACCGGAATGCTGATCACTGCCTTGATTCAGTCGTCGTCTGCCACTACCGTGATGGTGGTCAGTTTCGTAAACGCCGGTTTGTTGACACTCTCTCAGTCTATCGGGGTGATTATGGGAGCCAATATCGGAACCACCGTGACAGCGTGGATTATTTCGGCTCTCGGCTTTAAGGTAGACATTTCCGCTTTCTCCCTGCCGCTTCTGGCCATCGGTATTCCTTTACTTTTTTCGCAGAAAAGTACCCGCAAATCTATCGGGGAATTTATCTTCGGTTTCGCTTTCTTGTTCATGGGCTTGAACTTGCTGAAGACCAATGCACCCGACTTGAGTCAGAATCCGGACATGCTGGCCTTTGTGCAGAACTATACGGATATGGGATTCCTTTCCGTGCTGTTGTTTGTCTTCATCGGTACGATATTGACCATGATTGTGCAGGCTTCGGCGGCTACGATGGCGATTACGTTGATTATGTGTGCCAACGGCTGGATTAGTTTTGAGCTGGGAGCGGCCTTGGTGCTGGGTGAAAACATCGGAACCACGATTACGGCCAACCTGGCGGCCCTGACGGCCAATACGCAGGCGCGGCGGGCGGCTATGGCGCACTTGATGTTCAACGTGTTTGGGGTTATCTGGGTATTGATTTTGTTCAAGCCTTTCCTGGCGATGGTAGACTGGATTATTTCCGATTTCATGAATGTGAGTGAGGCGGACGGAGTGGCTGTTTCCTTCAAACTCTCGGCTTTCCATACTTGTTTCAATGTGTGCAACGTCTTGATTCTGATATGGTTCGTACACTTCATTGAAAAGACGGTGTGCAAGATTATCCCGCAGAAGGAACAGGAGGAAGAATATCGCTTGCAGTTCATCACCGGCGGTATGCTTTCTACGGCAGAATTGTCCATCTTGCAGGCCCGGAAAGAAATCAACTTGTTTGCCGAACGTATCCAGCGCATGTTCCGCATGGTGCGCGATTTGCTTCATACCGAGAATGAGAATGATTTCAACAAGCTGTTCAGCCGGGTGGAGAAATACGAAAACATCAGTGACAACATGGAACTGGAGATAGCCAACTACCTGACACAAGTGTCCGAAGGCCGTTTGAGTTCGGAAAGTAAACTGCAAATCCGGGGAATGCTCCGTGAGGTGACAGAGATAGAAAGCATCGGTGACAGCTGTTACAACTTGGCCCGCACGATTAACCGGAAGCGCCGGGGGAACGAAGATTTCACGAAAGCACAATATGAGCACATCGCGCAGATGTTCCAGTTGACGGACAATGCCTTGATACAGATGCTGGATTTGGTGAGAGATACCCATCAGCAGGTGGATGTGAACAAGTCGTTCAACATTGAGACGGAAATCAATAACTATCGGAACCAGCTGAAGAACCAGAATGTGATTGATGTCAACGAAAAGAAATACGATTACCAGATGGGGGTACACTATATGGATATTATTGCCGAATGTGAGAAACTGGGCGACTATGTGGTGAATGTGGTAGAGGCCCATCGGGACGTGAAGGAAAAGAAGGCTTGAGAAAGAAGCCCGGATATATAAGAATCTCATCCCCGCTACAGACGGTATACGTCGGTGGCGGGGATGAGGCTTTTTAGGGGGTTATTCGGCAATTTCCACCCGGTTTACTTTCTCCAGCAGGAAGCGGTTCTGGTTCCAGTGGAAAGGCTTGTAGTCGGTATTGGTGTGGATACGGTTGCGTTTGAAAACCAGTCCGTCTACCGACTTGGCATAGAGAATGGGCAGGTCGAAGGTCTCAAATTCGTTGTCCGTAATCTGGATGGCTCCCGGTTTTCCTCCGTGGAAATACTTCACCTGATGTGCCAAATCGGGGATTTCCGGATAAATGGAAATCACGGCATTGGTAAACTGGAACATGTTGGTCAGGGCATTCACAAACCGGTTGTGACGGATAATTACTTCGCGGCAGGCTCCTGTCTCATACCAGCCGTTGCAATCGCCGCACAGCAGGATCGCGGTTCCAGAGCTATGGTCAAATAGATTGTGTTCCACCACAGTCTTTCGGGGCGTGCTGAACAGAGAACCTCTGGCACGGTTGTTCCGGATGGTGTTGTGGGCAAAATACACTTCGGGTGTCCAGGTCAGGTTCTCAATGCCAAAGGCTTCCTGGTCGTTCAGTTCCTCGGGCAATAGTTGCTGGAAACGGATACGGAACTCCTTGGCGCCATGAGCGGTCGGCTGGTCCTGCGCCGTGATACTTTCGATGCGGTTGGTTCCGTCCAGCAGTTCCATGGTTTGTGAACGGATGAACTGTACTTCGTCGCCGGCAAATCCCCAGTCGAATCCCCAGGCTTGTTCGTGCATATAGCGTGCCAGAAGCGTGTGGTCGTCCACTCGTTTTGTCACTTTCAGGTAAGTGCCATGCACGTTGATGGCATCGTCCATCATCCCTTCATATACTCCGTTCACCGATACGATTTCGCCTTTGCATTGCGAGAAATGAGTAGCGTCGGCCTGTGTCGTAAAATAGCGCGGGTCATTGTCCCCTTTCAGACAGACACTGAAACCGTCCATGTAGATACTGTCGCAAAGCTGTGCCAGCAGCCCCATGCCCTGTGCGTAGTGCACCTGGATATTTTTCAGGGTGGTGTGCGTGTTATGCGACAAGAAGATGCCCGGAGTAGGGCGGTCCCAGGAACGCATGGCTACCACCGTACCTTCGGGAAGTCGCTTGTCCTTCCATCGGGGCGCATACACCAGTCCCTCGCCCGCCTTGACGCAACCTTTGGTGGGGCAGCCTATGTCGCTGGTATTATATACAATGTGGTGGTTTTTCGCTTCAAAGGCGATGCCCGACATCGGGCGCAAGGTCCATCCGTCACCGTAAGTCTCAAAGATGGAGTCTTTGGTTAGGCGGTATTTCACCCACGAAGCGGGGCGGAAGGTGATGCCTTTGTCGCCTTCATTTTTCACAATCTGTACCTGGGCAATGTGCGGGTTTTCAAAATCGATGCTGAAGTCTTTCAACGTACAGTTTGTGCTGCGTAGCAAGGAAAGCGGAATCATCTGTCCGTGGAAGATAAATTTTGCTCCGTTTCCTTCCAGTGTGACGGATTGCAGGTCTTCCAGTGCCAGGCCCACCTTCTTGGGGTTGGTTTGGTCGTGGTTGGAAATATAATATGTGCGTTCTGCCGCTTCTTCTGGATAGAAGTGATACGTTCCACTTTGGAAGCGTAATATCAGTGTCTCGCCTTTCTTGGCCTCTTTTTTGATTTTTGCCAACGCTCTTTCCATGCGGGCCGCCATGTTGCTTTTCTTCCCGGGAGTAATGCCGAACCGGGCCATGTTATACACTTGCTGGGCAGATAGGGGCAGGCAGAGGGCCGTGGCCAGCAGCAGGCATCCTAGTTTTATTCTCATAGTCGTAATGATTTTAAGGTAAGATTTGTTTTTATAGGAAGTCTTTTATAAGAAATCCCCCGCTTCATCTCATTGTAAGACAAAGCGAGGGATTCAGATTCAGTATATCTTTTTGAGATTATTTCTCGATGTCTACCAGTTCAACTTCGAAAATCAGGGTAGAGAACGGTTTGATCTTGCCAGCTTCCTGTGCACCGTATCCCAGTTCCTGCGGAATGTACAATTCCCATTTAGAACCTACCGGCATCATTTTCAGTGCTTCTGTCCATCCTGGAATGACACGGTTAACAGCCAATGTGATAGGTTCTTTAGAGCTGTCGAATTCCGTACCGTCAATCATTGTACCTTTGTAATTCACTTTTACGCGTGAAGTATCGGCCGGAATAGCACCTGTACCTTTGGTGATGATTTTATACTGCAAACCGCTGGCTGTAGTCTGAACACCTTCTTTTGTCTTGTTCTTAGCCAGGAATTCTTCGTTCTGTTTCTTGTAGTCTGCGTATTTAGCTTCCAAAGCTTTTGATTTGATCAATTCTGCTTTCAGACGTACGTATGTAGCGGCAGAATCTACGGGTACCAAGCCTTGTTTCTTTACGGTAGCAATAAATCCAGCCAGGAAGTTTTCTTTGCTCAGTGATTGAGTAGAGTCTTGTCCGAAAATCTGACGGTTGTTGTAGTCAAACATGTCACCGCTGATTTGCTGGCCAATCTGCATACCTGCCAGGTAAGCTTTCTGTTTGGCATCGGTTTCCTTGCAGCCTTGTTCCAGACCTTTGATGAAGTCGGCTACGTATGCTGAGTCAACACCCAGACGACCTTGTACATATTCCATTAAACCCTGAGTGTTGGTTACACCCATCATATAAGACAAAGAATCTACGTCGCTCTTCAGGTTTGCTTTCGGACCCTGTGCTGTACATGATGCCAGGCTGGCTGCAGCGGCAAGCATCATAAAAAATGTACCTTTTTTCATTTGCTTCGTTATTTATAATACTTCAATTAATTCTACTTCAAAAATCAGGGTGCTGTGAGGCGGAATCATTTCGCCGGCTCCTTGTGCACCGTAAGCCAGTTCCGACGGGATGTAGAGTTTCCATTTGGCACCTTCCGACATGAGCTGAAGGGCTTCAACCCAGCCTTTGATGACCTGGTTTACACCGAATACGGCCGGTTCGCCACGCTTGATGGAACTGTCGAACAGCGTTCCGTCAATCAGCGTACCTTCGTAGTGACAGCGTACGCGGTCGGTAGCTTTCGGCTTCTTGCCGTTGCCTTCCTTGATTACTTCATACTGCAATCCACTAGGCAGGGTTACTACATTCGGGTTTTTCTTGTTTTCTTCCAGAAATGCTTTTCCTTTTGCTATGTTTTCTGCGTTGGTTTTCTCTTCCAGTTCCATAAAGAACTTGTTCACGATTTCACGTGCTTCTGTATGAGAAATAGCAGTCTGATTTCCTTCCAATACGTCTTTGATAGCCTGTGCGAAGTCATTTACATCGATGGAGCGAGCGCCCATGCTGAACAGGTTTTGGCCAATCCCCAGACCAATGGCGTAACTAAATTTATCCATAAATAAATCTTGTATTAAAATGTGAATTAACGGGGAGCAAAGGTATCTTTTTTCTGTGAATATGAGGAATTTTGATTGATAAATTTTCTTATTTTTGGCGAGTGAACACGTTTCTAAATCATGTATCTAAAAAAGGAGGAGAAGAATATGAAGAATCTGGTTGTATTGACAGGGGCCGGCATGAGTGCGGAAAGCGGCATCAGTACGTTCCGCGATGCAGGAGGATTGTGGGACCAGTATCCAGTGGAACAGGTAGCCACTCCAGAAGGGTATGCGGCTAATCCGGAACTGGTTATCAATTTCTATAATGAACGCCGTAAGCAGTTGCTGGAAGTGAAGCCGAACCGAGGTCATGAATTACTGGCTGAACTGGAGAAAAATTTTCATGTGACCATCATTACGCAGAATGTGGACAATTTGCACGAGCGGGCCGGTAGTCATGAGGTGATTCACCTGCACGGCGAGCTGACTAAGGTGACTTCCAGTTACCAGCCCAACAATCCGCGTTATATCAAGGAACTTCGTCCGGAAGAATACGAAGTGAAGATGGGCGATAAGGCAGCCGACGGTTCTCAGTTACGGCCTTTCATCGTTTGGTTCGGTGAGGCAGTACCTATGATTGAAACGGCTGTTGAGTATGTGGAAAAGGCTGATATCTTTGTCATTATCGGGACTTCCCTGAATGTATATCCAGCGGCAGGTCTGCTGAATTACGTGCGCGATGGAGTGCCGGTTTATTTGATTGATCCCAAAGAAGTGCGCATCGCTTCCGGACGTCCGGTACATGTCATCCGCAAGGGAGCTTCCGAAGGAATGGAAGAATTAAAAAAAATGTTATTGAAAGAAGCGGAGTAAACAAATTCTTTCTATATTTGTTATCATTTTAAACTAAGAACAAATACTAACTAATTAAGAATTGACAGATTATGAAAAAGTACATTTGCACAGTATGTGATTGGGTTTACGATCCGGAAGTGGGTGATCCAGACGGAGGTATTGCTCCGGGTACTGCTTTTGAAGATCTTCCAGAAGACTGGGTTTGCCCGGTTTGTGGAGTAGGAAAAGAAGATTTCCAGGTAGTAGAAGATTAATAAACTTTTCTTGATAAGGACGGCCTTCTAAAAAGTATGCCATATACTTTTGGAAGGCCGTTTTCTTTTTGCCTCATTCCGGCAGGGTAATGCCCATCTTCCGCATCAGGAAGCAGGCATTCATGTTTTGTGCCACTCCTTCCCGCAGTTGGTAGGAGAAGGTGAGCTCGTTGTCCTTGATGTCGGCTTCGAAGCAGTAGTTCCGGATTTCATCGGGGAACTGCTCAATGAGGTTGCCCAGCAGGAGGTCGTGAGTGGCGATGATACCGTTGGCTTTCAGGCGCATGAACTGGCGAATCAGTTCGAAGGAACCTTTCTGCTTGTCCAGCGAGTTGGTACCTTTTAGAATCTCATCCAGGATGATAAAGAGCCGTTGCCCTTCGTTTAGCAGGTCGATGATGCGTTTCAGCCGTTTCAGTTCGGCAAAGAAATACGACTCGTTGTCGGACAGCGAGTCGGACGTGCGGAGGCTGGTAATCAGTTGATGAGGGTAGAGTACCAGCTTGTCGCAACACACAGGAGCGCCGATACAGGCCAGCAGGTAGTTTACTCCGATAGTACGTAAGTAGGTGCTCTTTCCAGCCATGTTGGCACCGGTGATGATGAGGAAGAAGGGGCGCGACGGGAGAGTGGCGTCGTTTTTCACACATTGGGCAGGGGGCATGAGCGGATGTCCCATCCGGGTAGCCAGGAAACAGAACGATTTCTCGGCCAGTTCGGGATAGGTATAAGCGGGATGATTATAGGCAAAGGTGCCCAGTGAGCAGAGGGCATCCAGCTCTCCGATGGCTTCCAGCCAGCCGGTGATGTGCTGTCCGTAGCGGGCTTTCCAGCGTTCAATGCGGACAATTTCCTGTAGCTGGAAGAAAAGGCTTCCCTCCAGTAATACATATAAAAACTGGTTGTTGCGTAAGTCAAGCCGGTCGAGTTCATTGGAGAGCTGTTGCAAGGCGTCAACGGGTGATTTGCCGTCCATGTCCAACCGGTTCATCAGTTGTTGCAGGGCGGGGGCTTCCCACTGTTCCTTCTTGGCCAGTGCGATGAGTTGTGCATATCCGTTCAGGCTTTTCAATTGTTTGCCGTAGGTTTCCTGTACGTAGGTGGCCCGTTTGACAATGCCGAAACTGAGAATCAGAAAAAGCCCGAACGAGAGTCCCAGCCAGGTGAAGGAGGTCCATCCGGCCAGCGAAGTTATTAGGAGTAGTCCGTTGATAAGAGGAACTCCCCGCGTAAAGGCTTTTACCCATCCGGCGTGCAGGTATTGTGATGGGCTTTGACTCCACGCACGTAGTTTTTCTCCATCGGACGCCGTGCCCTGATGTACAAGGCCCGTTACCCGAAACTGTTCCCGGAACAAGGGGCGTTGGCTCAGGTCCTGTACCATTTGCTGGCGTGCCCGGATGGCAGCAGGCTCACAAAGATGGTGTTGCAACCAGTGAGCCAGACAATCTTTTCCGAAAATGGTGCAGGTACGGTTCATGGCCTGAAACAGGGAGTGGTGTCCGAACACGTCGAGGTCAAAGGTATAAGGATGTGACGAATTGATGTAGGCCTTTCCGTCATCGAAGCTGCTGTAGTCGCCGGAAAGAGCCTGTAACTCTTCTTTTTGGACACATATTTGTGTTTCCAGCCATTTCTTGCGGTGAAACAGTCGACCGTGCAGTTTCACGAGGATGAAAAACGGAAGGAAGGTAAGACAGATACTGACTGTCAGTAGCACGTGTTGATGGAAAAAATAGTAGATTCCGACAAGTCCGGTCAGAAACAGTAGTACGCGTAGGACACTGATGCGCGAGATTTGCCGTTTGACCGTGTTTAACTGGTTTTCTGCCAAAAGAAGTTTTTCTGTGTAGTAGTTTTCTGGTTTCATACATCTGTATTTGCGTAAATGGCACAAAGGAACGAAAAAGTGTAAATTTTGGTCTAAAAAATCTGTTAAAAGGTTGAATCTGTTTGTGCTTTTCATGAATAAATCCCTTCTTTGCAAACAAATCAAGATGTTTTTTATAGAAGTGTGCGCGGTAACGCGTTTTCTTTTTATGTAAATGCGTGCTCGCACACACTATTTGGGGGAGAACCTTTTTAAGTCTATGCAGAAGAACAAAAACATACGACTGACTGACATCGCGCGTCTGGCGAATGTGTCGGTAGGTACAGTCGATCGGGTCATCCACAACCGAGGGCGTGTATCGGAAGAGAATGTCCGTAGGGTCAAGGAAATCATGAAACAGGTGAATTACAAGCCTAATCTGATTGCTCGTTCACTGGCTGTAAAGAAACCTTGCCATTTGATAGCTTTAATACCGGAATTTTGTACAGGAAATTACTGGAGTGCCATGGAATACGGCATTCGTCGCGCGGAAGAGGAATTGGAAAGTTTTGGAGTGAAGGTTACAATACTGACTTTTGATCAGTATAGCAGAACCAGTTTCGAACAAACGGCATCCCATCTGCTGGATATGCCAGATACCATAGACGGGGTGATTGTTGGCACACTCTTTAAAGAATCTGTCATTCGTCTTTCCAGTGCATTGGATGAACGCGCACTTCCGTATGTATATGTTGATTCGGATATTGAGGAACAAGGTCGGTTGGCTTATTATGGTACAGATTCCGTAGCTGGAGGTGAAATCGGAGCTCGGATGTTGTTGGCTTCCATGGCTTTCAAAGGTGACATTCTGGTGGCGCGTATTCAACATGAAAAAGGATGTTTGTCTACACAAGGAGAGAAACGTCATTCCGGTTTCCGTCGGTATCTGGAACAGCAGAACTGTGACATGCAGCTGGTGGAAATAGAGTTATGGATAGGTGATGAGGCGCACAACGAACAGGTGCTCGACGAGGTTTTCCGGAATTATCCGGGTATTCGTGGGGCTGTGGCATTTAATTCTTCCTGCTACATTCTGGGTGAATACTTGGAAAAGCATCATAGAAAAGATATTCGGCTGGTGGGTTATGACTTGATAGAGCCCAATGTACGGTTACTGAATGAAGGATATGTACAGGCTCTGATAGCTCAGCGTCCCGAATTGCAGGGATATAATGGTGTGAAGGCTTTGAGCCGTTTTCTGTTGTTTGATGAAAGGCCGCCAGTGGTAAATCTGCTGCCAATAGACATTTTGTTGAAAGAGAATTATCAATTTTATAATAAAGTATCCAATTTATTGCTAATCTAATTATTATGGCAAACGAATTATTTAATGTAGACGGCAAGGTAGTCGTCATGACCGGGGGAGCCGGTGTGTTGGGAAAAGGTATTTCCAAGTATTTGGCTGCACAAGGTGCAAAGATGGTCATTCTTGACCGTAGTGAAGAAGCGGGAAAAGCGTTGGTTGCAGAAATTGTGGCACAGGGTCACGAAGCTACTTTCTGGTATACCGATGTAATGCAGAAGGAAGTGCTGGAACAGAACAAGAAAGACATCCTGGAAAAATATGGCCGCATTGATGTGTTGTTGAATGCAGCCGGTGGAAACATGGCAGGTGCCACCATCGCTCCGGACAAGACTTTCTTCGACTTGCAGATTGATGCGTTCAAGAAGGTAGTCGACCTGAACCTCTTCGGTACGGTATTGCCGACCATGGTTTTTGCCGATGTTATGGTAAAACAGAAAAAAGGAGCTATCGTAAACTTCTGTTCTGAATCTGCCCTCCGTCCGTTGACTCGTGTGGTAGGTTACGGGGCTGCCAAGGCTGCCATTGCCAACTTCACGAAATACATGGCCGGTGAATTGGCCATCAAGTTCGGCGACGGCTTGCGCGTGAACGCCATTGCTCCGGGCTTCTTCCTGACCGAACAGAACCGTACGTTGTTGACCAATCCGGACGGTTCACTGACCGATCGTTCCAGAACAATTCTGGCTCACACTCCGTTCGGACGTTTCGGTGAACCGGAAGACCTGTATGGTACCATCCACTACCTCATCAGCGATGCATCCAGCTTTGTGACGGGTACGGTAGCCGTCATCGATGGTGGTTTTGATGCTTTCTCTATTTAATCGAGTACGAACCTTAAAAAAAGAAACGTTATGTATTTATGTGAACAAACCTGGCGCTGGTATGGTCCGAACGACCCGGTGTCTTTGTGGGACATCAAGCAGGCCGGTGCCACGGGTATCGTCAATGCATTGCATCACATTCCGAACGGTGAAGTGTGGACGGTAGAGGAAATCATGAAACGCAAGCAGATGATTGAGGAAGTCGGCTTGAAGTGGAGTGTGGTAGAAAGTGTGCCGGTACACGAACATATCAAGACGCAGACCGGCGATTTCATGAAATATATCGAGAACTACAAGGAAAGTCTGCGCAATCTGGCGAAGTGTGGCATTTACATTGTGACCTACAACTTCATGCCGGTACTCGACTGGACTCGCACGGATTTGGCTTATACCATGCCCGACGGTTCCAAGGCTTTGCGCTTTGAACGGGCGGCCTTCGTGGCTTTCGACCTCTTTATCCTGAAACGTCCGGGAGCAGAGAAGGATTATACGGAAGAAGAAAAGGCCAAGGCCAAGGCGCGTTATGAGCAGATGGATGAAGAAGAAATCCACCGCTTGACCCGCAACATGATTGCCGGACTGCCGGGGTCGGAAGAGAGCTTCACACTGGAACAGTTCCAGCATGAACTGGACCGCTACAAGGACATCGACGCCGAAAAGCTGCGCTCCAACCTGATTTTCTTCTTGAAACAAATCTGTCCGGTAGCCGATGAGGTAGGGGTGAAACTGGTCATCCATCCGGACGACCCGCCACAGACGATTCTGGGCTTGCCGCGTATTATGAGTACGGAAGAGGATTTCCGCAAGTTGGTGGAAGCTGTACCAAACGAATCCAACGGCTTGTGCCTTTGCACGGGTTCGCTGGGAGTCAGTGCCAAGAACGACCTGGCAGGCATGATGGAGCGCTGGGGCGACCGCATCAATTTCGTACACTTGCGCAGCACACAGCGTGATGCCGAAGGCAACTTCTTCGAAGCCAACCACCTGGAGGGTGATGTGGACATGTATCACGTGATGAAGAACTTCCTGCTCATGCAGCAGCGTCGCAAGGTCTCAATCCCGATGCGTCCGGACCACGGCCATCAGATGATCGACGACCTGAAGAAGAAAACCAATCCGGGCTACTCTTGCCTGGGTCGTCTGAGAGGACTGGCTGAGTTGAGAGGTCTGGAAATGGGTATTGCCAAGTCGATGGAAGAACAGAAGTGAACGGTCAGTTGATTAACTGATGTGTTTATACGAAAAAATGGTTCATGAAGGAGGAAATCCATTCATGGACCATTTTGTTTTGAGGTATATATCCCCAAATTACTTCTCTTAAGTGCATGTAAAGGCTATGTAATCTGCATTTATGTACATTATGCTTATAGTAATTGTTGTTAGCCTACCAGAGTTCAATTACAGGTTGTATTTGCAGATAGTCCGGCATACACATTCCTATCGTAGCTCCAATATAGGTTGGGTCTGAAATATAATATTTTTTCCCTTTATATGAATAGTTGACACCTTTTATGGGATATGAAAGTTCAACGGCTGTACATTCATGTCCCGGGAAGTTTATCAAGTGGCAGTCAATGTTCAATACATTCCTTACTAAATACGCAAAGAATATGGAACGGTCTTCACAATCACATGCTGGATAATATAAAATTTCTTCAAGAAAGAAGGGCTTTTCATAACCAAATTGCTGTTTATCGGTTGCATAGCGGAAAGCATATTGAACGAAATGGAGTAATGCATTTAATGCTTCCAATTTTTCGAGTCCGGCTAATTGTGTTTTTAGTCGTTCTACGATGTGTTGTCGTACATCATCTAGTAATGTGGACGTTGCATAAGTAGGTATCGGCATTTGAGGATAATGTGTTAACATGCTGATTAAGGCTTTTGATATTGTTCCGTTAACAGATAAATTGCCGTCTGTCAATTGGAATTCGATGGGTTGAATATTGGGAAGAGCAAGAGGAGTCTGAAATGACAAATCTATGCTTTTCCTGGTAGAAAATCGTTCTGGAAGATTACAAGTAGAGATGGAAGGAAGTTTTTTTTCTTCTGCTTTTGAATCGTAAAATATATAATATTTATTTCCTCCTAATTGAAGATATGTTCGTGCATATACAGTTTGTTCAAAAGGTATCATTAGCACGAGTTGTTTTTCTTTTGTAAGTCCTAATCTGATGTCATATCCCATGTATGTGAGTATAAAATGACGAAAAATGATGCGTGTATTCGGAGTGGAAGAAGCTAACCATTGATCTATATAACAGCGAATCAGTTCAGTTCTCAACCAGTCATTTAAGACAAGCTGGTCAGCTATGTATTTCAGTTCAGAAATTAAATGTTTGTAGTCGTTTTCTTTTAGAAGTTTATCCCAGTAATTACTGATTGCTTCTGGTGTATAGGAGGTTAGTGAAAAAGGTTTGTTGGGTTCTGGCAATTGAAGGGGAATCCCATAGAAGGATAATTCGAAATATTTCTGAGAATCATCATGCTTAGGTTTCCTTGGTTGGGATATAGGAAGTGTAGGTTGCTTGTCTGTATTGGGTATTTGAAAGGAGACAGGATCCAATTGTATTGGAACGGATGGTTGTGCTTTGGGGGAGAACTGGGGCTGTCTGTTAGGCTTGGGACAAGAATCCGAGGTGATACCACGAAAACTTTGATATTCCTGCCATACTCCTTTCAAGTATTTAGCATATTCGTTGAGAACGTGGGTGCGGTGGGCTGAATAACGTCCTAATACACCTTCGCGAAATTCCTGAAATGAGTTATTGGGGGTTTGTGCAAAGAGTTCTCCTATAAAACATAACATGATAAATATCCCTATATATTTCTTCTGCTTCATTTTTATGATATTAAAAAAGCGTCGAGATGTATGATTGTTCTAAGAAAAACGTTTCAATACCTCCCGACGCATAAATTAAATTTATAACCTGTTAGGATTATTCCCCGTTTACTCCTTCTTTTATAAATTCACTGATTTTTCCTGCATATTTCTGTGCTGCGGCCGATTCTTTCATTGCATTTTCGTAAGCGCGGATACGGGCTTTAGTAGCGGCGCTTTCGCTTGCAATAAAATAACTTTGCATTTCGAATGTACCATTTCCGTTGTCACGTATGACAGAAAAACTGGGCTCAAGTTCTCCTTTGATTTCTTTTTCTACTTCCCGTTCGTAGGCTGCATAAAAATGTTCAAATTCACTTTCTGCATTGGTTCCGTCTCCTGAGATGTCGGATACCACACGTCCTTTTACCTGGCTGCCCGCACGTTGTGCATACGTTACGACTGCATTATTGTATGCCATCTGTATACCTACATTTTTTGATTTAAAATTGGAGGCTACTCCTACAACCTCCACCGCATCCTCTCCCATGTTGGAAAGTTTGTCAAAATGCTTTAGTAAAATAACGTCCTCACTGCGTGATGTACCGTAGATTTTCCATCCACCTTTTTTGAATTCTTTTTGTTTGGCTTTGAACTCTTTTTTCAACGCTTTCTCCAGTGCCTTGTTCTGAGCCTGAACCTCAGCTGCTGGTACCATTAATAACAATGCCAGCAGAAATGTAATCAGATTTTTCATATTTTTATTATTTATCTTGTACTGGACGGATAATTGTTTCCTTGTTTTTTGTAGAATAAGAACTTACTAACGAAACATCTTTTTCATTAAAACCTAATGCATACATGGCTCCACTACCAGCATGAATAGCATGGCACATACCAGACATGTAAGCTGTATCCTCAAAATCACGGAATTGCCAGTTTCCCGATGAATAATCGAATTGGGGAAAGAAAATACTATTTCCATTGGGCCCTATTGCCTGAAATCCATCAATATTTTTATAGATTATACGTTTCCATATACATTTGGTAATTAGTTCTGTAATTTCATCACGTGTAGGAAGACGCCAGTCTCCTCCGAGTTTTGCATGTGCTAAATCATACTTAGTGTTGCAGATATTTTCAGTTAATGGATCTTCATTGAACATTTCATCCCATCTAGTCTCGGCCCCTTGTTCTTCTGGATATTGAGCTCCTAAATTATATCCTCGCCATAATACTTTTAGTCCTAAGTCTACAATTTCTTCCGTTGAAATTTTTGCTTCAGCGGAGGTAGTAAATTTATTTACTTTTCCGAAATAGACTTGATTGCCAGCTTTTGCATAAGTACAGAAATAATAGGTAGTATTAATCAAGAGTCCTTGTAGCTCTACATCTATTTGGTCTTGATTATCAGATGTACACATAGCTCCTTCTCTTATATTGGGATACTCTTTTGTGCCATACCATACTCCCCATTCTGTGAGGTTGACATTTGAGGATTTTACATAGCCTTGTCGAATAGAAGCGGATGTGGCTGTGATATTGGTACTTCCTCCAGTAATACAAGACACCCGACTATCATATACTGGGCGAATTGAGCAACCCCACTCACGAGGGGAAGTATTGCTATAATATTCATCTTCAGTTAAAAGGAAGTGTCTGACGTAGTCACCCACTTGGGTTTGTGTGCCAATGCGGTAAAACCCTTGTGCTCCTACATATCCTATACCTCCGTCGGACATCAAACGGCATCCTGCGGCAGGAAGGAAAATACTGTTTCCATTAGGACCTGTCACTTTGTATCCATGTACATTCCTGTAAACGACCCATTCCCATGAGCATTTAGATTTTAATGTATTCCATTCGTCTGCTGTTGGTATACGATAGTATTCACCTAACTGATACCAGGCAGCATCATATCCACTTCCGCTAATGCTGTCTAATTTTGGGTAATCATCTCTATTCATGGACGAAATGCCATGAGGGTCTCCCCATCCATAATACTTTCCTGCTTCTTCAGGTGTATTACTGCCTAGATTACAGCTGGCCCATTTTACATCGAGGCCTAAATCAATAATATCTCCTTCCGTGATTTCTATGTCTTGTGTACGGAAAGTGTTAATTTCGCTTAGATATCGTTTCCCTGCATAGACAAAACAAGCTGCATAGTAATAATTGGTCCCAGGTTTCAGCCCGTCTACAACTGTAGAGAAAGAACCGTCTGAGTTTATTTCTAGACAAGGGTATAAGTCGATAGTTTCTAGGTTTGCATCTGTTTCTGATACGACAAAACCCAGCATATCTTGAGTGGCTTTAATTTCCTCTGAACGGAAGCTCCCGTATAAATCCACGACATACTGATTGCGTGCTACTGCATTTTCGGTTGTTAGGGTGAATTCTGCTGATGCTGTAGTTACATTCAGTTCTTGCTCTATGATTGGATCTTCGGAACCATTGGCCCATATACGGATTGCCACTTTATATTGTGTATTTGCTGTTAATCCACCGAATTCGAGGAGATATGTATCAGAGGTACCATCTACTAAAGACGGAGCTCTTTCATCTTCAACTTTCCAGTTACCTCCTTCGTTTTTATACAAGACAAAATAGATGTTATCTATTTGGGCTCCTCTAATATCTAATTTCGCTTGTACTCGAATCATGTCATATCTTACTATAGGAGATGAAATCTCTTTGATGGCTACGGTCGTTTTTCCTCCGCTCCAGTCATAAGGGTCTTGAGAGCACCCGTAATACAACGTTGATACTAGAATCAACATTAATAATTTAAAATAGGCTTTCATAAGTTTTATTTTTATTCGTTTTTCCATAATTGCATGAACAAATCCTTTTGGAAACTATTTTGGGTCGATTCACTTTCTGATAAAGTGTGGCATAATGTATTGAGACATTCGTCTTTTCTAAGTTGTAAGGTTATACAGACCGTGTATTTCCCTTTTTGTTCACTTATGACAGACTCATCAGTTATCTTGGCTCCTTTTAATAGCATTTTGACTGCCATTTGAGTTTCTGTAATAAATTCATCTGCCGACTCACCTGTGTTGGTTTGGTTTCTGATATAACTTTCTGATACATTTTTAATTTTTCCATTAATCATTGTAGCCAAAAGATTTCGGGCATGAAGCATTGCTTTTTGCCTGGCTACAGTTACAGAAGATGCACTTGCAGTCTGAGTAGCTACAAAATAATTCTTGTCATTATCGGCTCCCCATACTGTAAAACTTTGCAGGAGGTATAACAGTAGAAAGATCAGGCTACTTTTTTTCATGTGCTATTTCTTTTAAGTTATCAATAATCAAATCGACAATACTCATCTGTAAGTCTGTTTTACGTACTCGGTTTTGTTGTAACCAACGGGCAAATTCAGCAGAAGTCACTGAAGGAAGTTCACTATAACCTTCCGGTAGTTTCTGATTTTCTCCTTTTATGTTAAAGAAGAAATCTTTTGTAAAAGGAGTTTCCGAGAAAAGGTAATAAATACGTATGACATCGTATTTTTGGTCGGTCATCAGTTCCAGCTCATCTACAGTTTGTCGGTCTTTATAGGGAACAGCAGAAAGGTCGAAAAATGAATACCATTGATTGGCTTCAATTTTTACATCGTCATCTTTCTCAAAAGCAGCATAAGGCAACATTCGAAAAGCATTCTCTCCATTATCCATAAATAAGACGAGGTGCCCAGATTTTGTACTCCGAAAGCGGGTAATGAATAAATCTCCTTGATGGAAGACCGAATCATTCCCCACCGTCAGATGAGTTTCAGAGTCCTGAATTTTTTGTTCTGCAATGATTTGCTTATGTCCATTCAGTATCTGAAACTCAAATTGAGGTAGTATCTGATTAAGAGGTTGCGCATATCCTTTAACTCGGCAGGTCCATTCCGTTGCGGAAACTTTCTTTTTTAAACGTCCCCAACGATTCATTCGAAGAATTTCTGTTTCATGGGAAGTTAAACTGGGTTCTGCCAGATTTGCCTTCCAGATACCTTGTGGAAACTGGGAGGTTAAATCCAGATAATGTTCATAATTATCTAACTCGCCTTCATAACTTTTCATAAAGTTTCCGTATGTGATAGAGGTACCGAATTTTTTCTCAATGGCTTCCTGTTGGGCCATATTGATTAAATCTGATTGCTTGAAATCTTCTCCGTCGGGAACTTTAATAGAAGTGGTACCTTCTACTACTACCCAGTCGGATGGAGGAGTACCTTGAAATACTTGGGCTTGTGTGTAATTGCTCCATACTGTTACACACACTGCCCAAAGTATTATTTTATTAGCTAATTGCCGCATATATATTGATTAGAAGGCATTTAAACTAGAATGTTTTTTTAAGAAACGACTTCCGTTGAACCAAAAGCCAATTGAAAGGCAGTGAGCGGATTTCAATCTATTACCATAATCACCATCCGTTAATGTCTTAGCTAAACTTAAGTTCTTATAACCGATACGGAAAAAACCAAATTCGAATCCAGCTCCAAATTGATAGCCTAAATGAGTGGATTTTATGAGGGGATCGCTGCTAAAGAAGTTGAATGAATCTTCACGTCCACTGTGTATTGCATAAAAAAATGTTCCACCTCCATTTAGATAAAAACGGATTTTGTTAGAAAGAAGATATTTAAATTCAATTTCAAAAGGTATGTCAATTCCATATGCTCTAGTGAAGGTATTTCCTGTTTCTGTATTAAAACTACTACAATCTTCTGCCCACATAAATCCAGCACCAGTGCGCAGCGAAAGTGTTAGCCAATTGGGAGTCCATTGGCGTGGCAATAAATAATCTCCCATGATGTTAGCTTGATGTACCCAACGTCCTGTGTTATCTTTTCCCATAAAGAAACCCTCCGGATCATATAAATATGCGGGATGTACTCCACTTCCTCCTTCAATTCCAAAACGCCATTGTGCATTGGCATTCAAAGAAAAAGCCCATATCATACACAATATACATACGATTTTTATATATATTTTCTTCATTGTTTTCAAACTTATTTTATTGAACTTAATATTTTACAAATACATCATTTTTACGTGCGCTAACCTGAATGACAGGATCTTGACGAACCTGATCGCCTTCCAGCTCTTTTACTAGATAAGGTACGCCAGAACTTTGAGTATCAGATAAGTATTTATATAGCTCATCGAAAGAAAGCACTCCATCACCATTTAAGTCTGATTTTGCTTTATCTTGCATTGCTTTGAACAAGACGTAAGAGAACAAACCATGTTTCTTTTCCTTGTACCAATTGGCATATTGGTCTTCACCTGACGCTGAAAGTATCACGAATTTAGCCAATTTATCAGGTTTGGGACGGCGTACGAATTCAGTGGCAGATGCTTCCATGGAAATTTCCTGTCCAGAGAAACAAGCATCTGTAATGACATTTACTTTATCTACTGGTAGTGCACTCAATATACGGTAGATGCTCTGTAATGAGGTGGCTTGTTCTTTACAACTTTTCGGATTGGAACGAACTCCCAATAAATAGGGTTCTCCCATGAAAGGATATCCATGTCCGGAATAATAGAAATATACTTCTTTGCTTCCTGTGGATGCAACTAATTTAGCCAATTCACCTTCTTGATTGTCTGTTCCGAAAATATCATCAAAATTTTTTTTATCAGCATTGGTTTTAAATAGAATATTTTTCTCGTCTAATCCGAGGGTTTTAACCAAATAATCTCGCATGGTAGTCGCATCATTCACTGCATATTTTACAGGACCAACTTTCGTGCTGCCTTGCTTTCCTGTTGCTACCTGATAATCGGTATTACCGATTACTACAGCTACTGCGTTTGATTTAGCTGTTGTTTCAGGAATGTTTGTATCTACCTCTGATGTTCGTTCATATACATTTTCTTTATATGATGTGATTTCCGGATAGTCTTTTTGGAATGCATTATGGATGGTTACTTCTACAGCTACACGGCGATATTTAGCTCCTACTTTGTCTGCTACTTCTGCGAAATGCTCATAATGTACATTTGCTACACGGAATGCACCAATATGTTTTTGCATAAAATTCTTGATATCCAGTGTACGTAGATAAGCTAATTGTTCATTACTGCTGATTCCGTCTTTGGTATTGACTGATACATAGCCGAATGAACCGTTTACAAAATACTCAGCATCTTGAATATCTCCGAATGCTCCGTCATAAGCAACTGCGTTACGGAATGGGCTGGCATCTGTACTTCCAATAATCTTTACTGTTACTTCTGTTCCAGGTGCGATATATTGTTCCAGTTTGGATTCAATTGTACTCTTAATAATACCTGCTGTTTGAAGGGCTGCTTGGGAATCTTTCAGCCGATATTTCCCTGATGGCCAGTCTTCTGTGCCTTCATCGATTCTCAGTTTCTTTAAATGTTCAGAAAGAACTTGAACATCATAACGAACCTTCATGTTATATTCTACCTGTCCATCTTTTTTTACTTCAGGCATTACTTCCGCATTGACATCTACTTGTGTGTTTTCTGTCAATTTCTTCTGTGCACGTAACTCTGAAATCATGGTTGCTAAAAGCTCTTTTAAGTCTCCTTTGATTTCATTGGTTACATCTTCTGCTTTCTTGACAGCTTTTTCAACAATTGCTATTTCTTTCTTTGGCTCTTCTTTCTTCTTGACGTCCATCCATAAAGGATAATAGGGAACCAAAGCTAATTCTTGGGTACGTCCGTAGGCACGTCCACCTAATTCGAAACGATGTTTGTCATTTCCTATTGTGACATAAAGAGTGGCTGTGCGGTTCTTTTTTAATGATTTTCTGAGTGGTATATTGATTTCTCCTTTCAGAATTCCATCTTTTGTTAAGGTTAAAGTTTTTGATGGTAGGGCTTTATAGGTTTTTCCTTTAATTTCCAATACGATGTTCTGTTCTGCATTGAATGTGATGTTATTTCCTTTTTGTAGTTTTACCTCAAGTAAGAATGTCATCATTCCTCGATTGGGTTTTCTTCCAAAATCAGAAATCACACAGTAACTTTCCGGTAAAACGGAAATTAAATCTTTTTGTTTCAGATTGGCAGTGACTTTGGGCCAGCTAGGATTGTTCATATCAAAGGAGGTTTCTTTGTCTGACTGGATATCCCGCCAACCTACATTGGGAAGGACTGAGGTTTTTATCGGATTTATGGAAGAAGATTTCTGTCCATATACAGTCATTCCACACATGAGCATAGAAGCGCAACATATCGTTGGAATCATGCTAGTTTTTTTCTTACCTTTACATTTCATTATTTAATATATTTAGCTTGTTGGAAGAATTGAATTAGCGCAGATTTAATTTTTCCATTAGGGTTCATTCCTGTTTGTTTATTATAGAATTTCAGTGCGCTTATTTTTTATTCTGAATTCTGTTTTCATATTTCACCTTTGTATACCAATAAACTTGATTATGCAATAACAGGATAGGGACTCTATTCATGATAGGAAAAGAATGGAGTTCTGCCTTATTGTATTCACAAAAGTAAACAACAGAAAATAAATGTAAAATAGTGAAAAATAAAGAAACCGATTAAATGCGTAATTGAGGCATTCAATCGGTTGAAAAAGGAGTTTAACTGGTTATAATTTTACAGCAATTTTAAGGCTTCTTTTATTTTGCTGTAATGACGTCGGCTGGCAATTAATTCCAGATTATTGAAAGGAGCATATAAGATGCATCGCAGCGTGCTGTTTTCAATGGAAGACAGATAGTCAATGTTAAGGATGCAATCTGTGTTGATGCGGATGAAGGAAGGATGTAAATTTAGGATGTCGCGTGCTTTGGTACTTAGTCGCAGGCGATGCTGTTTCATGTTTGTGAGTGTCATGTTCCAGCAACGGTTTTCGTTGGAGTACTGGAAATAGAGTATTTCGGAATCACGGAGCAGCAGCAGATTGTTGACCGTTTGCACGGCGAATTTGCAATCTTTATTGAGTAGCTGGTGCATGGCCTGTTCAAAATTAATCGGATTGTTGCCTTTTTCATGCTTTACGCGTTCTACAATCTGGAGCAGTTCTTCCGATTGGTAAGGTTTTAACAGATAGTCAAAGGCAGAGGCACGCAATGCGTCAATCATGTATTTGTCGAATGCGGTATAGAATACCACATGCATATTGTTGTACATATAAGGTCTGATTTCCTGCAATAATTCGATTCCGTTGGTTGTGGGAAACTCAATGTCGAGAAATAATAAATCGGGTTGATATTGGATGATACTCTTTTTGGCCTTTTGTGGAGAAGTCTGAGTGTCCAGAATATTTATTTCTGGATAAACGGCCAGGTCATCCGCCAAATTACGGATGGAATTGGGTTCATCGTCAACGATAATAGTCGTAATGCTTGTAGTCATTTGTTTAAAGTTTGAATTGATAGTTGAATGGAACGTAAAGGCTTACCAGTGTGCCTTTTTGGCCTTGGTTGGAAAGATTTTCGATATGGAATTCCATAGCTTCCGTATTTTTTCCGTTGAGCAGCTCTATGGTGCGGAATAACATTTTTAGTCCATTGCCTGTTCCTCTTTCTGAGTGGTCGCCGTGTCCGGGGTCGTATCCGCAGCCGTTATCGCGGATGTGGATTAATATTCCTTTTTCGGTTACGTCAATTTGTACCAGCAGGCAAGCATCTGCTGAGGGCTCACCGTCGAATGCGTATTTGAGTGCATTTTCTACGGGTATCTGTATACTCATTGAAGGTATGAGCATTTGCATGGGGACTGCAGGATTTATTTCCCATTTGGTAGTCGGCGTGTGGGGAGTGGTTTCCTGGCGTAGGGCGACATAGTTCTTTACCAGTTCTATTTCATCCTGTAAGGTGACAGTGATTTGGTCGAAGACCAACAGATTTCCGCGTAGTACCTGGATAAAAAGCTTTAGTAAGTGAGACAGGTCGGGATATTGTTTGAAAATCGGCATCACGGTGTTGAGTACGTTAAACACATAGTGTGGGGATATGCGGTTCTTTACGTTCTCCATACGTAGTCTTGACACAAGTGCCAGTTGCTGGTTGAATTTACGCTCGTTTTTACGGTTGATATGCACAATGATGAGTGCTGCACCCAAGATGGAGATAACCAGTAATGACAACACGAGTATCAGTGTGTTGCGTTGGGCAGAGAGCTGTTCACGGTTGTGGGCTATCATTACATCGCGTTTTAACAGGGTGGTATCCTGGCGGTAGCGGTAGTCTATTTCTGTGATGTTGTTGATATGGCGCAGGTTACGCATGGAATCATCATATTGGTTCATGGCTGCCCGATAATGGTAAGCATGGGCAAAATCACCTTTCCGGGCATAATATTCCATAAAGCGTTTATTGTGCAGATACATGTAAAGCGGACCTATTTTCAAGGCGTCGTATGGCTTGGACAGATAGTAGTTCACGCTGTCCAGTCGGTTTTCGTTTAATGCCAGTGCGGCTTGCAGACTATTGAGATAAAACATGACTTCTTCACTGGTAGTGGAATCGTTTTGAAAGTAGGCATAGGATTTATTCAAATAATAGTGTGCAGAATCGTTGCGGTTCATGAGTGTATAGATTTCTCCAATGTTGGCTTCAATCAGCGCATCATACGAGGGTTGGTTAAATTGCCGACACACTTCATAAGCATGTTTGAAACATTGCAAGGCTTCGGGGTATTTCTCTTCAAAGTAATAACAGTTTCCTTTTGAATTGTAATAGATGTAGTTCTCGTAGCTGAGGCGTGGTTCCGGATTTTGTTCAGCCATGTCAAAATAGTGATGGGCTTGCCGGAAATTATGCAAGTCGGCATACACTTGTGCCAGTCCTGTATAAATACTGAACCGGATACGTTCTGATCCCAATGAATCAACCAGCCATAAGGCGCGTCGATAATAGCGGGAGGCATTGGCTAATTCTCCCTTTTGTCTGTATTGGTCTGCCAGGTTGATGCAGATGTTTTCCAGTTCTGAACGGTCGTCCGATAACATCAGGGCGTCATACGCGTGATGCAGGCAGGCGATAGCCGAATCTCTTTGGGATAGTGCCTGAAGGATAGCGAAGCGATGGTTCCAGCATTGGGCAGCTAGCGCATTGCTATGAGGATGTGTCAGACAATAGTTTTCCACTCGCCGGTTCATCCATAAAGCACTGTCTGCATAACCTTGGAGAAAAAGGCAGTAGCTGGAGAATAATTCCAACTTGTAATAGGATGTGCTATCCGTTAACCCTGTTTGAGCTGTACGGAAGCGTTGTTCCATGAGTGTTGGATATGTATAAATGGAATCGTAGCGATTGATAAGGAAGGTGTCTATTGCATTCCGCTGTGTGTGGTAGGTGTTCTGTTTGGGTGTGCATGAGATAAACATGTATAGCAGCAGACCACATAAAATATACGCAGGGTGGTTATAGAAATGTTTGATATTCTTTTTCATATATCGATATATTTTACATAGAATAAATTCTTTATGATATAGATTATAACATGCCTTTTCTTATGCAAATATAAAATTTTTCAGAATCCTTAACAATGGCAGAGAACCGTTTTCCTATATAAATTAAGCTTACTTGGTAAAAAAATAAGTGTATATGGTCATTTATTAGGTTTAGAGTAGGATGTAAAATTTGATTGAGGTAAAACAAGTCTGCCATGGCTTAAATGGGTGATATTGAGATTTGTAGAAACGATGAAGACCTTTGTCGCAAACGGTTGTCTATTTTTTAGGGTTTCCTTGTGCAAAACGTAGGTTTCCCTTTGCGGAGATATATGGCTTCCGACACGTAGACGTATGTTTCCGCGTAGGAAGACATAAACAGTGACAAGAGGTTCTTCCTTTATCTTTTGGGCGTTTTTATGTTTGGAATAAGGAAACTGTTGTGAGGGAGCAGTTGGCAGATAAAACGAACGCCCCGGCTTGTGGAGGCCGAGGCGTTGCAGTTATTCGTATGTATGCTTTTATTTTATTCGCATGCAATGTAGCCTTTCACCGGAGTCATGATGAAAGTAAATTCATAGTCTCCGTAAGGCAGCATGTATTGGGCTTCCGGCAGGGCACCCCAGCTGTTGACACAACCCAGACCCATCTGTGCCTTGTCAATCAGCAGGTTGGTCAGGTCGGCTTCTTCTACTTCGAAGGAGTGGCTCTGTTTCTTTTCCGTGCCGTCGTCCAAAGAAGCGATGGTGTAGTGGAGGGCAGAAGCGGAGAACGGCGCTTCAGCCACAAACATCAGTCCGTTGCCAGCCATGTTCAACTGTCTCCACCAGCGGATATCGGTCTTGTTGCCGTTTTCCTGTGGACGGATGTACGGATAGAACTGGTCGCTTACGTTCTGGTTGTAGATGCCCAGGTCGGTGCAGTGGTTGCGGTCGCTGTAGTTTTCTATCGGGCCGCGGCCATAGTAGGAAATCTTTTCAAAGGATTTCGGCATGACCATCTGCATACCGAAGCGGAACATCGGCGATACCTTGGCGTTCTTGTCGGCCACCATCTTCTGAGTTACCTTCACGGCACCTTCGTTGTTAATCTGGTAGGTGAGATACAGTTTGGCCGATACCTCTGTGAGGTCGTAAGTGGAATTTACCACTGCCAGTCCGTTTTCTACCTTGTAGTTGAAGTCGGTGAGCTTGATGCCCGGGTTCTTCCAAGCCGCATACTTGTTTTGCAGGCCGGCACCGAAGTCGTTGTCGGTCGGGGCACGCCAGAAGTTCGGTGTCAGGGCTTCCCCTTCTTTGAGCATGCTTACTCCATTTACATCATATTTGTCCAGATATCCGTTGCGTTTGCTGAATTCCATGTAGAATCCGTCGCCTTCCACGGAGATGTAGTCCGGATAGTTCGGGTTGATTTGCGGTTCAACCACCTGCTGGTTGGTAGCTGTTACGTTCTTCAGGTCCATGGCCGGAGCTTTGTACGGATTGAGTACCAGCTGGTCTTTAGCCACTACGGAGCCTGCCGGAAGCAAGCCTTCGCGGTTCTTCTGGATGTATTTCACATTGAGCAGCCATTCGCCGCACTGGCAGGTCTTGCCCAGGTCAAGTTTCACGGTGGCAGTCTGGTGAGGAGCCACGTTCAGGTTGTCCACACGTCCGCTACGGATGGCTTTTCCATCTTTCAGCACTTCCCATTCCAGTGCGTAGGCCGACAGGTCGCGGAAGAAGTTCTCGTTGTACACCTTGATTTCTCCCTTGGACAGATCACCCGCAGTGGTCCAGATGTTCTGGTAGAAGTATTGTACTTCGTAGGCGTGCGGGTTCGGTTTGCGGTCGGGGCTGATGAGGCCGTTGTCGCAGAAGTTCTTGTCGCCGGAATCGTCCATACGGTTGAAGTCGCCGGCATAGGCATAAATCATCTTACCGTTCTTGCCGGTCCAGCGGATAGACTGGTCGACGAAGTCCCAGATGAATCCTCCCTGGTATTTCGGATACTTGCGAATCAAATCCCAGTATTCCTTGAAGCCGCCTTCGGAGTTACCCATGGCATGTGCATATTCACACTGAATCAGCGGTTTCTGGTATTTGTCGTTCTTGCTATATTCTTCGCACCACTTGTAGTCGGCATACATCGGGCAGTAGATATCTGTCTTTCCGTCGATGCGGGCCTGTTCGTACTGTACGGCACGGCTTGGGTCTTCAGCCTTGACCCAGTCGTAAGCGGCTTCGAAGTTCGGACCGTAGCCGGCTTCGTTACCCAGTGACCAAAAGATGATGCTCGGGTGGTTGAAGCCACGCTGCACGTTGCGCTGGTTGCGCTCCAGGTGGGCTTTCTTGTAGCTGGGTTCTTTGGCCAGTGTCTCTTCGCCGTAACCCATTCCGTGGGATTCGATGTTGGCTTCGGCTACGACATAAATACCGTATTTGTCGCAGAGGTCATACCAGAAATTGTCGTCCGGATAGTGGCAGGTTCTCACCGCGTTGATGTTGAGCTGCTTCATAATCTGGATGTCCTGAATCATGCGGGCCCGTGAAACCACGTATCCGCCGTCGGGGTCCATTTCGTGGCGGTCGGCTCCTTTGAAGAGTACCGGCTGGCCGTTGACCAGAATCTGTGCGTTCTTGAGTTCAATTTTACGGAAACCGACTTTCACCGGTACCACCTCACTGGTCTTGCTGCCGTCTTTCAGGGTTGCACGCAAGGTGTACAGGTAGGGTGTTTCCGCACTCCACTTCTGCGGGTTTTCTACTTGCAGGGTGGCGGCTACCTTGCCGGAGCCTTTCACTTCGGTAGAAGCTACAGTTTGGTTCTTTGCATCCAGCAGTTCCAGGCTGACATTGCCGTTTCCTTTTAGGTTCAGGGTGATGGCCAGTGAGCCGTTCTTGTATTCGCTGTCCAGGTCGGGAGTGACGCGGATGTCATCGATGCGTTTCTTGTTGCGGGTATAGAGGTAGCAGTCGCGTGCCACGCCGGTATAGCGGAAGAAGTCCTGGTCTTCCAGATACGAGCCGTCACACCAGCGGAACACCTGGAAGGCAATCAGGTTCTTCTGTCCCGGTTTCAGGTACGGGGTCAGGTTAAATTCTGCTTCCAGTTTGCTGTCTTCACTGTAGCCCACAAACTTGCCGTTCACCCACAGGTACATGTTGGAGCTGACAGCTCCGAAGTGAGCGATGATGTCTTTGCCGCTCCAGTCGGCCGGCACCATAATTTCCCGGCGGTAAGAGCCTACATGGTTTTGTTCGGTCGGTACGTAGGGAGGATTGTTTGCGAAGCGGCCACGCCATCCATAACCTACATTGACGTAGATTGGGTCGCCATATCCCTGCGTCTCCCATACGCCCGGTACTTGCAGGTTATCCCATCCCTTGTCGTTGAAGCCGACTTTCCAGAAGTCCGTGGGGCGGGCATCGGCGTTTCGTACCCAGAAGAACTTCCAAGTGCCGTTCAGGCTCATGAAGTTCTTGGAGTCTTCCTTGACTGCCTTGGCGGCCATTTCTGCGTTTTCATACGCAAAGAAGTTTGCGTGCATCGGTGCCCGGTTGATGGCATTAACCTCGGGGTCCTGCCATTCTTTGAACGTCTGTGCGCTGCCCGAGAGCACACAAGCACCTAAGATTCCTAACACTAATTGTTTTTTCATGGATTAATTATTTAATAAATAAATGATTGCTATGTGTTTTATTCAACCACCCAAGCTGGGTTATGTGGATAGATAACTCTTGGGTTGTAGTACATTTCTTCTTTATCGGGAATTCGAATGAGGTATTCCTTTCCGCTGTGGTTAGGAAGAGAACTTCCCCTTAACCACGGATTCATGCTCTTCAACAGACTGAAATTAATGCCTTGACTTTTGGCAAAGCGGGCAAGGTCGTCAATATCGTTGGTAACTTTGATTGTACGGTAAGGAATGGGGGGATACAAGTCGCTGGCTCGCAGACGGAATCCAAAGCGTTTGGGGTCGGTGAGCAGAAGTTTGGCTGCCAGGATGCGATATACATAGCGTGAAGTTTCCTCTACTAGATAGAGGTCAAGAGCATTGTCGGTATATTGTTTCTCCTGTTGCTGGCTGATTCTTCCTTGACCGGCATTGTAGGAGGCTGCCACGGTTTCCCAGTTGCCGAACTTGCGATAGGCTTGCTTCAGGTATTTGCAAGCTGCTACGGTTGATTTCTCCACATCGTAGCGTTCGTCTACGTGATGATTCACTTCCAGGTCGAAGTCGCGGGCGGTACCGCTCATGAACTGCCACAGTCCGGCTGCTCCGGCTCCCGAACGAGCCAGCGGATTGACGTTGCTTTCGATGACCATCAGGTATTTGAAATCGTCGGGGACACCCTGTTCCCTTAAGATGGGTTCAACGATTGGAAAATAACGGTTGGCCCGCTTGATGATTTGCAGCGAAGTGCTGTGCATGTAAGTGAACGCCATCAACTCCCGATCCATCCGTTCCCGTCGGTCATAGCGCGTCAGGTCAATGTCGATGCCACAGAAATTAATGCTTTTGGGAACTTCTACGCAACTGTAGGTAGTGGATGAGGCTGTTTCTGTCTGTGCAGTGCAGGAGGTGGAAAACCCGGGTAACAAAAAACCGGTTACAAATAGAGCGGTTGTAAGTGATAAAGTGTATAAGCGTTTTGTCAATTTCATATTCAAGGTTTTCTTGTAACTGTCGGTCTTTTGTGAATCTGTGGCAAAAATAAGGATTTATTTATGTAAGTCAGGGGTATAATTTAGGCAAAAGTCAAGTAAAAATCGTTCAAAACAGGTTCGAGTTTACTTAATTCCCCGTTTGGCTATGCATATGTTGTGCTATTTTGAGCCTTTAAGGCACAAAAAAATCAACAGCTCTTTGTTTAAAAATCGCTCTAAAATACGAAATAAACTTTTGGGAAACGCTACCTTTTTAATTTATTTCACAAAATTGCAGTTCTCTGAAAGTTCATTCTTCCATGCTGAAACTTTTCAGGATAGTCTCTGGAATTTTGTCATTATCTTGGCGGTATACAATGGAAATATAGAAGCCGCAGCTTCCGTCTTTGGCCAGCAGGTAGCAATAGACGCATTTCTCTTCTTCGCAATTCCCTTTGAGCTGCACGCCGTGAAACTGTGGCAGCTCAAAAGGTTGCACGTCGCTTTGTGAGGTCACTTCATCGTCTGTGGCGATGGCTTTCAGTTCTTGTCCCAATTCTTCTTTTTTCATGCCTTCTCCTTCCAGCAATTGGATGGTGAGGTAGTAAGTATCGTTCCCGGCCAGATAGCCTTCGGAAGAATCATCTTCTACGGTAAGGTCGGACGGAGCCTTGAAGGATACTCCATACGAATCCCATCGGGTGGTTTTCAACTGTTGTGCGACTGCCGGAACGGCTACGGTAAAGAATGCAATCAGGATAAAGAATAACTGTTTCATGCTTTTCGTTCTGCTACTACTTTTCGTGCGTAAACTTCTTCTTCCTTATTAACCAGTACACAGACGTGTCCTCCCATATTGGCATAAGGAGAAGTGACAGCTGACAATGTTTCGTCTTTTAGCATGGCTTCTACACCGGCTGATCTCAACAAGCCCTTTACCAATTCAGCTTCCCAGAGGTCTCCTCTGAAAACTTCAATCAATGAATCGTAATCTTTCGCTTCCATAGTCTTTTGTTTTAAGGGTTAATAATTAGAAGTTCATTTCTCTTATATTCTATGTCAAAGATAACAAACTTTCGGAAATAAACATGCTTTCGGGCATATATTTCTTTGGCAGGGACGATTATTTCCTTTCGAAAGTTTTGAATGTCTGCCTGAAATTGTATTTTTGCGATAAACTGTAATCTGAAAATGGTGAAAATGAATCTGAATGAAATATTTCAATCCGTTCGGGCAGCATCCCGTAAACTGGCAATGTGGGATGTGGAAACGGTGAATGCACTTTTGTGTGCGGTGGCCGACAGGATAGAGGAGAAAACAGACAGTCTGCTGGAGGCCAATCGGGAGGACTTGCTGCGGATGGAAGTTTCCAATCCGAAGTATGACCGTTTGAAGTTGACAAAGGAACGGTTGTCGGGGATTGCGGCCGACATGCGTCAGGTGGCTGCGCTTCCTTCCCCGCTGGGGCGTGTCCTGGAGAATTATACAGTGCCGAGCGGGCTGCGGCTGAAAAAGGTGAGTGTGCCTTTCGGCGTAATCGGGGTGATTTATGAAGCCCGTCCGAATGTGAGTTTCGATGTGTTTGCGCTGTGCCTGAAAAGTGGGAACGCTGCTATCCTGAAAGGAGGGAGTGATGCGGATGCTTCCAACCAAGCTATCGTACAGCTCATTCAGGAGGTGCTGGAGGAGTTCGGGGTAGACCCGCACGTGGTGGAGCTGCTTCCTTCGAGCCGGGAAGCTACGGCGGCGTTGTTGCATGCCGAAGGATGGGTGGACTTGATTATTCCCCGTGGGAGCAGCAGTCTGATTCGCTATGTGCGTGAGGAAGCTACTGTGCCGGTCATTGAAACGGGGGCCGGTATCTGTCATACGTATTTTGACCAGGCGGGCGACCTGGTCAAGGGAGCGGCCATTGTCCACAATGCCAAGACGCGCCGGGTAAGTGTCTGCAATGCCCTCGACTGTCTGCTCGTACATCGGGCACGGCTGGCCGATTTGCCGGGCCTGTGCGCACCGTTGCAGGAAAGCCGGGTGGTACTCTATGCCGATGAGCCGGCTTATGAGGCCTTGTCGGGACGGTATCCGGTGGAACTGCTTCGTCCTGCCACGCCGGAGAGTTACGGTACAGAGTTCCTGGACTACAAGATGGCCATCAAGACGGTGGAGGATATTGCGGAAGCTGTATCGCATATTTATGCATACGGGTCCGGACACAGTGAATGTATCGTAACGGAAGATAAAGAAGCGGCCGACTTCTTTACGCGGGCAGTGGATGCGGCCTGTGTGTATGTCAATGCGCCGACTTCCTTTACCGATGGAGCTCAGTTTGGTTTGGGGGCCGAAATCGGAATCAGTACCCAGAAACTGCATGCCCGTGGCCCGATGGGATTACGGGAGATGACTACCTATAAATGGATTGTGGAAGGCGATGGGCAGATTCGAAAAAAATGAATAAAAGAGAGATATTATTGTATTTTTATAGTATATTTGCGAGGAGAAATAAATTTATATACACTTTTACGTATGAAGACTTATACCAATGTATTCGATTTGGGCGACTTGAAAACCGCCTTGGCTGAAGCGTTCGAGATTAAAAAAGACCGTTATAAATACGAAGCGTTGGGCAAGCATAAAACTTGTCTGCTGATATTCTTTAATAATAGTTTGCGTACGCGACTGAGTACGCAGAAGGCAGCCCGCAACCTGGGAATGGATGTTATTGTATTGGATGTGAACCAGGGTGCCTGGAAACTGGAAACCGAGCGTGGCGTGGTGATGGATGGCGACAAGAGTGAGCATCTGCTGGAGGCAATTCCGGTGATGGCTTCTTATTGCGATATTATCGGCGTACGTTCGTTTGCTCGCTTTGAGAGTCGGGAGGACGACTATACCGAGAAGATTCTGAACCAGTTTATCCAGTATTCCGGCAAGCCGGTATTTTCCATGGAAGCGGCTACGGGACATCCCTTGCAGGCTTTTGCCGATTTGATCACGATTGAGGAATACAAGCGGACCGAACGTCCGAAGGTGGTACTGACATGGGCACCGCATCCGCGGGCTCTTCCGCAGGCTGTACCGAACTCTTTTGCGGACTTTATGAATGAGGCCAATGTGGATTTCGTGATTACACATCCTCACGGTTATGAACTCGACCCGAAGTTTGTGCGGGGCGCGAAGGTGGAATATGACCAAAAGAAGGCGTTCGAAGGAGCGGAGTTCATCTATGCGAAGAACTGGGCTTGTCCGGGGGTAACTTGTCCGGAGGATTACGGAAAGATTTTAAGTAAGGATATGAGCTGGACGGTAGATACGGAGCACATGTCGTGGACCAACAATGCATTCTTCATGCACTGTCTTCCGGTACGCCGTAACATGATTGTGTCGGATGACGTGATTGAGGCTCCGACTTCACTGGTCATTCCGGAAGCTGCCAACCGGGAGATTTCGGCTACGGTAGTGTTGAAGCGTATGCTCCAGAGTTTGTAATAATCAGCATTAAAATAAATGCCGTGACGGGCGGAGGGATATTCCCTCTTGTCGGTCACGGCATTCTTTTATCTTATCTGCTTTTTATCAGTGTGAATTGCTTGGGGTCTGTCTTATTGCTCAATATCCTTGCCCAGTTCTTTCCAGCCTTCAAACCCTTTGTCAAGATTATACACCTTGAAACCTTTCTTGACCAGTAGTTTGGCGGCATTCCGGCTGCGGCGGCCACTCTTGCAATAGACGGCTACCGGTTGTTCCGGATCCAGCAGTTCATCGGCGTTGGCCGAGAATTTCTCATCCAGCACGTTGATATTGATACTGCCCGGAATGTGACCTTCACTGTATTCAGCCACGGTCCGTACGTCTACCAGCTGCACTTGGTCGTCGCTGATGAAACGTTCAAACTCGTCGGTGGATAGGTTCTTGAAGTCATCGCCTGATTTTCCTTTGCATGCCACCATGGCTACGGCGAACATGCATATAAAGAACATGAAATAAATCGTCTTAATCATAAAGTTGAGTGTTAGTAAGTGAATTCGTAGCTTACAAAGCCTTTCTCGTATGTGTTGATGCGGAGAATCACCCGGTCTCCTTGTGCAAGCCGTCCTTCGTAGGCCCATAAGGGTATGGAAAGATAACTCTTGCGGGTAAACGCTTCATAGTCACCGTTCTGGTTGTGATAGAGTGTCAGGTGAAGTGTCCGGCTGCCGTCCTCGTTGTCGGTGATTCCGTCTTCCATGAAATGGAAGATATGGCTCTTTTCTTTGGCCATAGGCAGCAGAATCAGGTTGAGGTAGTTACCTGATTTCCATACGCTCTGTATGTCTAGTGGATCGGTCTTGGCGATGCCGTCCGGTAGCTTGTCGACTGTTACCGGCTTTACAGCGATAATCAGTTGGCAGGAATACAGCAAAGCCGTCGCATTTCCCTGCGCATTCATTTCCTTGGGCTCATAGATGGATACCGTCCGGTAGGTTGAATCAGGCGTCAGTCCGTCTAAACCGTCCCGGTTGAGAATCTGCAACGTCTCTCCCTTATCGGTGATAAGGTCTTGAAGTGTTCCGTCCGCGTCTGTCGTTACGTCGATAAAGGTACTTATCACGTTGGGATAGACGTATTCATCCTCTTTGCATGCACCTAAAAAAAGCAGGCAGAAGAACGCGCTTAAAAGGATACGGACCCGTTTCATGCTTCGGTGGCTTTCAGATAATTGATAGCCGGGTTGGCATACATTTGCAGGATACACCGACGGAGGAAAGCTTCGTCCTTATTGGGCAACTGAATCAAATCCAGTTTCTGTTGCAGATAAGTTTCGAAACGTTGCTTTTCTTCCAGTGTATATTTACCGGCGAAGGTATCGGTGTCGTTCAACAAATCACAGGCTACGTAGTTTCCCGGATACATCCGGTAGCTGCGATGGATGTGCCGATCGATCAGCGTAGCCAAGCGGTTGAAGATTTCCGTCTTAGGTAGTCCCCGCAGCGTTTCCAGTTCCTCGTTGAGGCACGGAGCCGTTTGGAAATGTACGCGTCCCTTGTAACCGAAAATACCTGTCTGCATGTTGGTCAGGTCATCGGCCTGGCTTTTCTTGAAATTCTCCGAGTCCCGTTTCTGCTGCATTTCCTTTGCCTTCAAGAAGTCACACGGGTCATACTCGTACGACAGGGCCACAGGCACGAGGTTCAGTTCTTTCAGTCGATCTACGATGTCGCCTTCTCCTCCCATGGCCAGCATTTTCAACACACTTTCCTGGGTACGGTCGTTGGAGTCCTTGGCTCTTCCTTCACGCTGGGCAATCCACACGTTTTCCTTTTTCTGGGTCACGGCAAAATGGATGTAGCGCGACATGCGGGCCGACGATTCCAGCATCTGCCGCATGCTTAGGGTACGTTGCACGATGAAGGCCTTGTTCACCCGGACCAGTTTCTTGATCCACGGATAAATCAGCAGGTTGTCGCCGATGGCAATTTCCACGGTATTGGGAAAACCGTTATCCAGCAGGCCGACAGATAGAAATCCCGGGTCGAGCACGATATCCCGATGATTGGAGATAAACGTATAACTCTTCTGTTTGTCGGGCAGGGAAGAGGCATCCAGGTCGAATCCGTCGCTATACTGCTGCATGATATCGTGGAGCAGTTTGTGAAAGAAAGCTTTCTGCACGTCCAGATTGGTCTTGCACTGACGTAGCTGTGCTGCAATCATCTCCATGGGGACACCCGGCATAACGGACTGAATAACAGTCTGAAAATCCTTGTCGGCCAGCAGCTCCTCACAGATTTGCGGTAACTCTTCAGGGGTGTACGGACGAATGTCGTTAAATTCAGCAGGTATGTTCATGATTTTGAATGTCTTGTTCTTTCCAAAGATACAAAATTAATTGAAATGGTCTTCAATAATGTCGGTCATTACGTCTTTTATATCCAGTCCGGCTGCACGCACTTGTTGGGGAATGAAACTGGTAGCCGTCATGCCCGGAGTGGTATTGATTTCGAGCATGTTGATTTTCTCACCTTCCGTGATGATGTAATCCACGCGGACGATACCCTTGCAACCCAGGATGTCATAGATGGCGGAAGTGAGCTGCTGTACGCGGCTGGTTAGTTCCGGACTGAGGCGTGCCGGGGTGATTTCTGTCACTTCTCCTTTGTATTTGGCGTTGTAGTCAAAGAATTCATTCTTGCTGACTACTTCGGTAATCGGGAAGACTACAGAGCTCTTCTTCGTCTTGTAGCATCCGTTGGCCAGTTCGATCCCGTCCATAAAGGCCTCAATCATCACATCGTCCGATTCCTTGAAGGCTTCTTGCAAGGCCGGTTGGATTTGCTCTTTGGTTTTTACCTTAGTCACTCCGAAGCTGGAACCGCTGGCATTGGGCTTGATGAAGCAAGGCAGGCCGATTTTGCTGATGACCTCCTCGTCGCTGATACCGTGGCGTTTGTTCACCAGCATGGATTCAGCTACTCGTACGCCGAAACCTTTCAGATACTGGTTCAGGGTGAACTTACTGAACGTCATGGCCGATACCAGCACGTCGCAGGTAGAGTAAGGGATGCCGATCAGTTCGAAATACCCCTGCAGGATACCGTTTTCTCCCGGTGTTCCGTGAATGGTAATATAGGCAAAGTCGGGGATGATTTTCTTTCCGTGGTCCATAAAGCTGAAGTCGTTCTTGTCCACTTTGGCACGGCTTCCGTCGGAAAGAATGGCTTCCCAGTGTGCTTTAGTCAGTTCTACAATATAAAGGGTATATTTTTCCTGGTCGATAAAAGAGTAGATACCCTCTGCACTTTTCATGGAGACTCCGTGTTCGGAAGAGTCTCCTCCTGCTACAATCGCAATTGTACGTTTCATAATTATTCTCTGTTACTGATATACGTTCTCCATCTTTCCAGCAGACAGGTCATGTCTTCGGGCAGTTCGGAAGTGAAAAACATTTCCTCTCCCGTGCGGGGATGTACAAACCCCAGTGTCTTGGCATGCAAGGCCTGACGGGGACAGATTTCGAAACAGTTGTTTACAAATTGTTTGTATTTGCTGAAATGAGTTCCTTTCAAGATTTCATGACCGCCATAGCGTTCGTCGTTGAACAGCGTGTGCCCGATATATTTCATGTGTACGCGAATCTGATGGGTGCGTCCGGTCTCAAGCACACATTTCACCAGCGTGACGTAGCCCAGCCGTTCCAGCACCTGATAGTGAGTGACGGCATGTTTTCCCTGAGTCGGGTCGGCCATGACGGCCATCTGCATCCGGTCGCGCGGGTTGCGTCCAATGTTGCCCACGATGGTGCCTTCATCCTGTTCCACGATGCCCCACACCAAGGCATTGTATTCACGCTTGGTGGTTTTGTGGTAGAACTGTAATCCCAGGCTGGTTTTGGCGTCCGGTGTCTTGGCTACGACGAGCAAGCCTGACGTATCCTTGTCGATGCGGTGCACCAGTCCCACTTGCGGGTCGTTCGGATTATAGGTCGGCACGTCGCGCAGATGCCAGGCGATGGCATTAACCAAGGTGCCGTGGTAATTGCCGCAGCCCGGATGCACCACCAATCCTGCTGGTTTGTTCACTACCATCAGGTCGTCGTCTTCATACACGATGTCCAAGGGAATATCTTCCGGAATGATGTCGTTCTCGTAGCGCGGACGGTCCATCATCACGGTCAGTACATCCAGCGGCTTTACTTTGTAACTGCTCTTCACCGGTTTTCCGTTGGCCATGACAAAACCGTTGTCGGCCGCTGTTTGAATACGGTTGCGTGACGCATTGACGATGCGTTCGAATAAATATTTGTCGATGCGGACAGGAGCCTGTCCTTTGTCTACCACCGTACGGAAATGTTCGTACAGTTCCGGTTCGCCTCCAATCGGCTCAATGTCGTCTGGCGTTTCGTCTTCCAGTTCGTAATCAATCAAATCTTCTGCCATTTTTAATTAGGGAGGTTAGAACCAAGAGTCATCCACCTCAGCCTCGCTGCTTTCAGATGCTCCTTCACTTATCATTACTTGTGTAGAATCCATGGCCAGTGAATCGCGGATGGCCGTGTTGCCCACGCACAAGGTCAGTATGGCCTCGTGTGGAATCTTGTCGCCGCTCATCAGGCTTCTGCCTCGGTATTTGATGCCGTAAATCCAGTCTTGTTCTCCTGAAACGTATTCTGGTTCCGTCAACCGGAAGCCCATGGCTTTCAGTTTGGCTTCCGCCTGTCGGAGGGAACTGTTGTCAATCAGGTCGGGCAACTTCACCAAGGGCACCTTCGAAGTGGTGACGGTCAAGTAAATCGTACGACCTTCCTTTACACGGGCTCCTCCTGCCGGGTTCTGGTCCAGTATCATGCCGTCGGGAAGTCCTTTCACATAGCTGGAATCCACCACCAGTCCCTCTAACTTTTGGTTATGAAGTGCCAGTTGGGCTTCTGCCAGTGACTTGTTCTTGACATTGGGTACCACATAGGCTTCTCCGTGGTGTGTATAGTGGTCAAGCCAGAGCAGGGTGCCCCAGCATGCACCGATAACGACCACAATCATGGCTATCAGGTTCAGCCAGAAAAAACGGTTCTGTTTGAATGAAAAGAATTCTTTCAGGGTTATCATGTTACGTCAAAGTCTATAATTGGGACAAAGATATAACATTTTGTTGGAATACGGGGGGAGTTACGGGTGAAACCTATGTCTTTTTAACATGAAAACAAACACTTGCCGCAGAAAGGATACGAGGGAAGGCGATGAAGGATACGGAAGGGAAGGGTAGAGAAAAGGAAATTTTTTCTTAATGCCTTTTAAAGCGGAGGTTGAAGTTCTTAATCTATGTTATAAAACATGTGTAAACGTACACAATACTTGCATAATTTCAGAAAGTCCGTACCTTTGCATCGTGTTTTTCATAGTATTAGATTTAAGGTTAACAAAGGTTGGAGTTCAGCGGAACTCCTTTTTTTATGCCTTTACTTTTGGAATGCTTTCATAATACACGTAGGATGTCCATCTTCGGTAAAGGCCCCAAGCGCATAAGTAGAAGGTTTGCATTCCGGCTCCCAATAGAATACCCCCTTGCAATATCCTTGGGTATTGTTTTGGGCTTCAGACAGGATGCGCCGGAGCAGTTTCTCTCCTTCTTCTGGTTGGGCCGATTCCATACCTGTTTCCACAATCATGACATCGCAGTTATATTTTTTGCCGACTCGCCGAATGTTTTCCATACATCCGTTGATAGCTTCGTCTGCGTTTGCTACTTTTTTGTATAAGACAGACCAGTAGGGGTAAAGCGACATGCCAATCATATCCCATTTCCCTCCGTATTGTTTCAAGCCATCGAAAATATAGTTATACAGGTTGTTGTCGAAACCGTTATCCAGATGTACGATGACAGTAGCTTCTGGAAAAATGGATTTTACAGCGTCGTATCCCGCTGTGGTGAGACCTGCGTATTGGGCCATCTGCGTACTGGCCCGGCCCATTTCCCATAAAAAGCCATCGCTGGTTTCATTGCCTACCTGTACCCATTTGGGAGTGATGTTGTGATTTTTCAGCAGTTGAAGTACTTCTTTGGTATGGGCAGCCAAGGCTTTTTTCATTTCCTCATACGACAAGCCTTTCCACGCTTGAGGTACATTTTGTTTGCCTGGGTCGGCCCACCAGTCGCTGTAATGGAAGTCTACCATCAACTCCATGTGGTTGGCCTTTACCCGCTTGGCCAGTTCCAGCATGTCTTCTTTGCTGCTCCATTTGTTTTTGGGGTTGACCCAGACACGCAACCGAATGGCGTTCATCCCCAGTTTTTTCATGAGTGAAGTACATTCTTGTTCATTGCCTTGGAAGTCATAGAAATGATGTCCTTCTGCTTCCAACTCTGTCGTCCAACTGATATCAGCTCCTTTGTAGAAAGTGGAAGTAGCAGTAGCTGTCTGTCCGTACAAGTGAATTATATTTCCCCATAAGAGGAGCATAAGTATGTTTCTTATTTTCATGGCTAATTATTTTTTTGTACAGTGATAGATATCTTTCCACTTTTCAGGCCTTTTCCGTGTACCGACAGTTCAATTTGTCCAGGTTGCTCTCCTGATTCCAGAATGACGGTCAACATTCCTCCAAAGGCATGCATCTGAGGGAGATGAAAAGCATCCAGACAAGTGGGGTCTCCATTGGCTGAGGCTAGGAATCTTCCGGCTCCTTTTACCTTGAACTGGAGGAGACGGTTGTCGTTCGGACATAAATTTCCTTCTTTGTCTACCACCCGGAGTGTGACATAAGTCAAGTCTTTTCCATCCGCGTTTAATGTGGACCGAGATGCGGATAATTCAATGTGATGCGCTTTCCCTGCAGTATGTATTGTTTTTTCTGCTACTGCCTTCCCAGATTCGTTGTAAGCAACCACTTTGACTTCTCCAGGCTCATAGATGGCATGAGGCCACATCAAACGGAAACGGTTCTCCGGAGTTTCTCCGTGTTTGGTCTGTTTGCCGAAACTTTTCCCGTTTATGAATAACTCGGCAGAAGGATAGCTGGTGTATACAAACACAGGCACTTCGGTTCCTTCATGTCCTTCCCAGTTCCAATGGGGGAGAATATGTAAGGTCTCCGCGTTTTTGTTCCATACACTGCGATACAGATAATAGCGGTCTTTGGGAATAGATGCCAGGTCGATGATGCCGAACATGGAACTGTGGTTGGGCCATGCGTCAGTATCATACGGACTAGGTTCTCCCAGGTAATCAAATCCGGTCCATACAAATTGTCCCAGTGTCCAGTCGTGGTCTTCTGCCAGTGCCAGGTCAATATCGGGAATATTGGACCATGCACAATATTCCAAGTCGTAAGAAGAAGATTGATGGTCTTCATAGAGAGCATCGGCCTTGCGTACGGCCGGTAATTTGTAGACACCTCTGGAACTGACGGTGGAGGAGGTTTCGGAACCCAGTATCAGGTTCTGCGGAAGACGGTCGTAGGCTTCTTGATAGCGATGGGCACGGTAGTTCAATCCCGGGATGTCAATCATGGCGGCGAATCCGTTGTCCAGCACACAGCTCACTTGGTCCATTCCGCAGGTGACCGGCCGGGTAGGATCTTCTCTGTGGCATATATCCTGCAGGAACTTAGCCACCTGATACCCCTCAGGACTACATTGGGTGGGGACTTCGTTACCGATGCTCCACATGATCACGCTGGGATTGTTGCGGTAGTGCCGGAGCATATTGACCATGTCTTTTTCGGCCCATTCTTGGAAATAGCGGTGATAGCCGTTTTCACATTTGGCTATATCCCATTCGTCAAAAGGTTCAATCATCATCATGAAACCCATTTCATCGCACAGTTCCACCAGTTCCGGAGCAGGCATGTTATGGGCAGTCCGGATAGCGTCGCATCCCATATCCTTCAGGAGTGAAAGCTGGTGGCGGAGAGCTGATTTGTTGACTGCAGCTCCCAAGGGGCCCAGGTCATGATGATTGCATACTCCTTGAAACTTCCGGTGCTGTCCGTTCAGGTAAAAACCTTTATCGGCCACAAACTCGATGGAACGGATACCGAAGCGGGTTGTATAGGTATCCGTCAGTTTCCCTTCACAATAGATTTTGGATACGGCCTGATACAATGCCGGAGATTCAGGCGACCATAAAGACGGATTTGATACAAGGAAATTTTGTGTGAAAGGCTGCCCGTGGTTGATGTAGCCTTTATTTTCCTTGGATGCGACCACTTTCCCTTCCGGAGAAAGAATGTCTGTAACTACGGTCAGTTCTTTTGTGCCGGCTCCTTCAATCTGAGTGCGCAAGCATACAGAGGCAAAATCTTTGCCTACGTGGGGAGTCGTAATCTGCGTACCCCAAACAGGCACATGTATCTTGTCGGTGGATAGGACGTGCACGTTCCGGTACAGTCCGGCTCCCGGATACCAGCGTGAAGACTGGGGCTTGTTCTCCAGTCTTACGGCCAGAATGTTTTCCTTACCGTCTGCATAGACCACATCGGTCACATCACAGTAAAATGAGTTGTAACCGTAAGGCCAGAAGCAGACCTCTTTTCCATTGACATATACACGTGCTTCGCTCATTGCTCCATCGAAAATCAAGGTGGTATGCTTTCCTTGGGGAGTCTTGAATGTGGTCCGATACCAGCCGGTTCCCACATAAGGCAGCCCTCCGGTACGTCCGGTTTTTACGGAAGCTTCCGTCTCCAGGTTTTGTGTGACAGCTACGCGCTGCAGGTCATTGTTTCGGTCGAACGGTCCGTAAATAGCCCAGTCATGAGGTACTCTGACCTTCTCCCATTGGGTATCGTTGAATGTAGCCGATTGTGCATCGGCTACATCTCCTTTCATAAACTTCCAGTTCTTTTCCAACGTTTGTTCGCTACGTTGTCCGTAAGCCGATAGGAACGTCAGGAAGCATAAGCTGAAAGATAATAAGCTGTTCTTCATACTTATATTTATGGTTTTGTGAATCAATCTCTTTTGAATGCATTGAATGAACTGGTGGGACGACCTTCATCGGTGAACATACCTTTGTGGTAACCTTCCCATCCTCCATAGCATTGAGGTTCCCAGGCAAAGACTCCCAGGCATCCTTCCACTTCTTTTGCTTTGGTGATGAAGTCTGTGTAGAACGCTTCGGCTTCTGCATAGTTCCAGTTGATACCGATTTCGCACATCATGACTTTTTTGTGATAACGTTCCACCAAATTTTTCATGTTGGCGATACAGTCGTTGTTCATAGTTCTCCAGTCTTTTTTGGTATCATCGTCTCCATCAGGTTCCGGATACAATGACATTCCGATTACATCCCATTTAGCTCCATCATTCTGCAATCCGTCGAACAGCCAGATATACCGGTTGGGATTGTTGCCTTCATCGATGTGAATGATGGTCAATGCGTCGGGATAGACACTTTTGGTTGCCTCATATCCGGCATTGATGAGTTCTGCAAAATTGCGAGTATTTCCACTGGAGGCTTTCCCGTCATTCCACAGCATGCCGGTACGCGTTTCATTGCCTATTTGTACCCATTCGACGTCGATGTCCATCGCCTTGAGGGCACTGAGCACTTCTGTTGTATGGCTTGCTACTGCTTCTTTCAATTCTTCAAAGTCGTATCCAGCCCATGCGACAGGCTTTTCTTGATGGGCTGGGTCTGCCCAAGTGTCACTGTAATGGAAGTCAATCATCAGTCGGTAGCCCAGGTTTTTGGCACGCCAGGCTTTTATCAATACATCGTCTTTATTGCACCAGCCGTCGGTAGGGTTTACCCATACACGCAGGCGAATGGCATTCATACCAAGTGTGCGGAGTAATTCCATACATTCGTGTGATTTTCCGTTTGCATCGTAAAACTTGCGCCCGAAACTTTCCATCTCGGTAAGCCAGCTTACATCAGCTCCACGGGCAAATCCAGTCATATCATAGGTCTCTGTCTGTTCCTCTGTGTCAGGGAAGGTGGGGGTATCATTGTCTGTGCAGGAAACAAAAGAAGTCCCTACGAACAGCATCAGGCCAATCCACCAGTTTTTTATTGTTTTCATAAAGGTTTATTCTTTTAGGGTTGATAGTAATTAATTGATTGGTTCAAAGCTCTAGGTCATGGTAGTTAAATCAACGATGATTTGTAGTTTTAGCACAGTTTCCTCGCTCCAGCTATAGCCTTGCAGCCAGAGTGTACCAGCCGAAGAGTCTTTGCTTAATTGGAATCCGCTTGTATTCTCTTCGCTCCAGTTGGTGCCGTAGGTAACAGAGTTGTTGTCAACAAATTTGAAATCATAATTGTATATGCCTTCAAAGATTCCTTGATAAATACCTTCACTTTTCTTCTCGAGGTCTAAAACTTTCTCTCCTAACGTCCAATTATTTTTATCAAAGATATACATGCTCATGGAAGTCGGGTATTCATCGGCATTGCTGTATTGCCAAGTTAATTCACTTAAGTTGACGGTAATAGTGACATTTACCGTATTTCCTCCGTCAAACCATAAGTTCCATTTATCGCCTGCAGTTGAAAGTTTGCTGTTGTCGTTCGGGTCGCAGCCATACCATTTCTGATTAGTCTGGTCGATAATCTGGAAGTTGTAGTTATCGCCGGTATATTGTCCGCTGTAGATACCTTTCTCACGGTCAATTAGAGTGAGAGTAGTCATCGTTACTTCTGATCCATCATCATTATAATGTACTACTTCCAGTTGGTCGGGATAAACCGTTGGCAGACTGCTTCCTCCGGCTGTGATGGAAATGCTGGCTGGCTTTTGTGGGTCATCCAGTGAAACCGTCACTGTACATGTACCTGTCTGTGGAATGGAAACGGTGATTTCTTCCGGTGTCTGTGCATCAGACAATTCGATGTTTTCACCATTGCTCCGGAAGTAAATCGGAGTACTGATACCGGCTCCGGAGTTTGTGCCGGTAGACACATTCCATTGCTCTCCGTTACCACTCAGTGTGACAGTCGTATTTCCGGTTTGCTCTGCGTTAAAGGTACCTACCCAGCATTTGTTTTCTTTGTCGAATGTCAGTGAAATCGGTGAACTGCCTAGTCCTTCTACCGACAAGGTGGAGATGTGCAGCGCACTCCATTCTGTTGATATGGTATTCACAATTACATAATAGCATCCGTCATTTTCAGGGAACCACATGTTCTGGCGGTTGTTGGTTGCATCGTTGGTCAAATGGAAGGCTCCTTCATCGCCTGCTGTCCCCCACAGGTTGCCGTTTGCTTCTTTCAGGAAGATATGATACCATCCGTATGGAATGGATACGAATCCTTTGTAGACGCCGTCTGCGTCCGGAGAATAAAGTGTCATGTCCGTATCGCCGATGACTTGGTTACTGTTGTCTGATTCTACGACGATTCCCGTGTGCATGTCAATCTCATAAGGGGTGACCTGGATACGGATGACGTTGCTATAGGCTGCAGGAATATTGGTACCTGCGGCACTTGCCAGACGGAAATATAACGTGCTGGCAGTGCCTACTTGGGCACCCAGATTGACAGCAATTGTATTTAATTCAGCCCCTGTGAAGGCTTTGGACAATGAAGAGGTTTCTGTGCGGGAAATCGTACCGCTGAAGTCTTCTGTCAGTGCCGCTTCCAAATACGTGCTGACTGAAATGGCTGCGCCGACATCGGGCACACTGGATGTGAGGGTCTGTTCGGTCCAGGCAAAGGAAAGTACAATTTCCTGAGACTGTGCTGAAGAAAGAACTATTTCCTGGGTAGAGGCTATCAGCTCATTTCCCTCCAGGCTTTTCAGGTAGATTTTATCTCCATCCTTTTCACATGCGGTGAACGACAGCAGTGAAAAAAGAATGATAAAAGTATAGGTAATGAATTTCATGATTGTCTTAGGTTTATGAAGATTAATAGTTCTCGTTATATAGATTCGGGTTAGCCGACAGTTCGGTTGCAGGAATCGGATAGATGTTGTACTTGCTGTCTACAGAAGTACCTGCTTGACTGCCTCCTTTCCATTCCCACAGTTTGTCGGCGGTGGTAAAGCAATTGAAGCGTATCAGGTCGGTGCGGCGGCTGCATTCCCAGTACAATTCCCGCAGGCGTTCGTCCAGGAAGAAGATGCAGTTGTCTTTGGTCAGTTCAGTTTGGGGTACGTTGAAAGAGGTATTTCCAAAAGCTCTTTCCCGCAATGCGTTGACGTATCCTAAAGCTCGGTTCATGTCTCCCTTTCCACCTCGTGCAGTAGCTTCTGCATACATCAGGTATACATCGGCCAGTCGGAACAGTGGATGATCTGTGCTAACTCCGTTGAGGTCGGTGTTGGAGGCTTGCTGTCCGTCGTCTGTCAGGTTCGTCCATTTGGTAACCAGGTAACCCGTACTTTGATCGTCCATGGATGTGACTTCCTGTGTCTGTCCCTCTGTAAAAAAGCCTGCTCGTATATCACTCTGCTGGAACAGGGAAGAGGCTGCTTGGCGGATTCGCATGGAGCCCCATCCTTTGGTTGCTCCATAATCTGCAGGAACCTGGTATTCTGAGGTCTGGCTGATGGCTCCGCATACCATATATGTAGAGCTTCCCCATGACACAGTGGTGTTGGCATCTACCGGCAGGGTGAAGATGATTTCATTGGTACGCTTGTCGTTGTCGGCGTTAAATAGTTTCTTGTACTCGGGTTCGAGGGTGTAGCCTTCTTCGATAACGGCTTCACATGCCTGAATACATTCATCGTATTTGGTGGTGCCGATGTAGGTTGCGGCATTCAGGTACATTTTGGCAAGCAACGTATAGGCGGCTCCTTTGGAAGCTCTTCCGTACGGGCAAGAATTCTTGTCGAGCAAGTCACTGTCTTCTCCGGTCAGTTCTTTAAGCTCACTTTCAATGAAATTGAAAATCTGTTCTGCAGTGTAGCGGGGTGGGATGAAACTTCCTACCGGGTCGTTCTCCGTCACGAAAGGAATGTCGTGAAACAAGTCCATGGCATGATAGTAGAACAAGGCCCGCATGAAACGTGCTTCTGCGCGATACTGACGGATGGCAGTTTGTTCGTCTTCATTGAAACCGCTGATTTTTTCGTCTGAAGCGTTCCGCAGGAATTCATTGCAAAGCGCGATGTTGTAATAAATACGGTAGTACATATCTGACACCCAAGAGTTGTTGGCATCCCATGACAGATTGCTGATATCCGTCAGGTTTTCTCCGCTCAGCCAGGTGTAGGCTACTTCATCTGTTCCGATTTCCTGCAGGTTGAAGTAACACCGCATGTAGTCTTGGCCGTTGTTGCTGGAGAGGTCGGCATTGCCTCCTCCTTTCTCCTGTCCGGTGGTGACCATGGCGGTGTAGATTTTGGCAAGCACTTTATAATAATTCTCCGCTGATGTATAGACATTTTCGGAGGTGGTTTCTAGATGTGGATATTGATTCAGGTCGTCCACACAGGAAGGAGTAAGTAATGAGGTGCAGCAGAATAAAGCTGCATATAGTATTTTCTTCATGATAGTATGCGGTTAGTGTTAGAAATTGAGTCCAAGATTCAGTGAATAAGTACGCGGGCGCGGATAGAATGAATTATCCATTCCATTGGGAACCTCCGGATCTGCTCCACTGTATTTGGTGATGCAGAATACGTTCTGTACCATAATGCTGGCATTCAGGCTGCAGCCTTTGAATATTTCACCGAAGTTGTACCCCAAATTCAGGTTGTCCATTTTCAGGAAAGAAGCATTCTCTACATAGTAATCCGACAGATACTGGCGTTGCTGGAAGCCTGTTTCCAGGTAGCTGGTCGACAGGTTGTTCAATTGGGAGGCGTTGTAGCTCATGGTTTCCAGGGCGCCTGTATTCATGGCCATTCCATTGTACACATAGTTGCCGATGTTGGCACGGAAGCTCATTCCCAGTGTCCATTGTTTCCAGCGGAGCGAAGTGCTTAATCCCATGATGTAATCTGGAGCAGGGGAGTGATAGCGGTAAAGGTCGCCGGAATCAATGACTCCGTCGTGGTTCAAATCGGCATAGGCTCCTTCTATCGGCTTGCCGGTTTTCTCGTCGTACAACTGTTTGTAGACATAGAACATATACGGTTCATATCCTTCGGTCAAGGTCTGGAACTGATAGCCGTCGATAGAGGGACCTACGGGCATGTTGGTGGCTTCACTTCCCGGCACGATGGACAAGTTCTTGACTTTCATGGATTGCCAGGTCATGTTGAAGCTGATGTCCCAGTTAAAATCCTTGGTTTGAATCGGGGTGGCGTTGAGTGAGAACTCAATACCTTTACTGTCTACATTTCCCACGTTGGTGGTGATGTTCTTATCGAAGGTAGAACCTGCGGCAGCCGGAACGGTGGCAATCAAATCTTTTGTCTTACGGGTATAAAAGTCCAGACTACCGGTCAAACGGTCTTTTAAAAAGCCGAAATCGAAACCAAAGTTCCAGGAAGTGGTAGTTTCCCATTTCAAGTCAGACACATAAGCTTCCGGGCGATACGTGTAGATAGGGATTCCTCCTACTATCCCTTGTGCACCATCCTGGCTCAGTGTATAGACTGGCAGATAATTATAGTTGCCAATTCCATCCTGCTGTCCGGTAACTCCATAGCTTGCTCTCAGCTTGAGGTTGCTGAGCACCTTCTGGTTTTTCATGAATCCTTCTTCGGTCAGACGCCATCCCAATGCAATAGAAGGGAAGGTACCCCATCGCTGGTTGGCTGCAAAACGGGATGTTGCATCCCGGCGTACAGTTGCGGTCAGCATGTAACGTGAGCCGTATGAATAATTTAAACGTCCATAATAAGAGAGTAATGTATGGCGTTCATCAGAAGCCTTGAATACCGTTTGAGTCTCTCCTGCCGCATTGCGTGAATAAGTTTCCGGGGTAGTCGATTTCCAATATTGGTAGTCATATCCCATTGTCACATCGAAATTGCTGTTCAGACTTTCCACCATTTTATTGTAGTTGGCATACAGGGTCAGTAGGCGGTTTTCGTTTTTCTGTGGACCGTAGGGATAGTAATATCCTCCGGTTGTGTAATATTCTGCGGCTTCCGGGCTGACATATTCAGAGCCTTTTCCTTCTGCATAGTCATAACCGAATGTGGCATGTATCTTCAAATCTGGGAAGAAATGCAGACGATAATCCACGTCGAAGTTTCCGATGAAACGTGTCACCTTGCTGTGTGCATCTTTTTGTTCCAGCAATCCCAATGGGTTTAATACGCCGCCGGTAACGGGGTTACCGTCGCTGCCGATAGCTTCGGTATATCCGCCGAATGCATCGCTCCCGGAGTAGACCGGAATGGTCGGATTCATGGTAGCTCCTCCCCAGATGGCGCTGGTGTTGGCAAACTGGTTTTTGTTCAGAGAACCTTTCAGGTTCAATGTCAGTTTCAAGTGGTCGTCCAGTAAGGAGGGAGACAGTGACACGCTCCCTGTAAAACGTTCTGCATTGTCGGTTTTCAACAAACCGTCCTGGTTGTAATAACCCAAAGATACACGCAAAGGCCAGTTCTTGGCAATTTTCCCAGACACGCTCAGGTTGTTGTCGGTTCCGAAGGCATTGTGGTAGATATAGTCGTTCCAATTGGTGCGTGTAGTTCCCAGTAACGCTTTTTGTGCGTCACTTCCCTGTGTATTTACCACTTGGATAAACTGGTCACAATCCAGCATGTCGGCCAGTCTTGTGTGGGTCTGTATGGAGTTGGTCGTACTGAAGGTAAATTTCAGCTTGTCAGAGTTTCCTTTCTTGGTTGTAATGATGATGACGCCGTTGGAGGCACGTGAACCATAGATGGCGGTAGAGGAAGCATCCTTCAGGATGGTCATGCTTTCAATATCGTTCGGGTTGATGAGGCTCAGGAAATTTCCGCTGTTTCCACTGATACCTCCTTGTTCCAAGGGCACTCCATCCAATACGATAAGCGGGTCGTTGCTGGCGTTCAGTGAGGCACCTCCACGGACACGAATGGTGCTTCCAGCCGTAGGAGAACCGCTGTTGGACATAATCTGTACACCTGAAATCTTACCATTGATTAATTGTTCCGGAGAACTGACCAGACCGGTGTTGAAGTCTTCGCTGGACACATTTGTCACCGAGCCGGTTAAATCGCTTTTCCGTTGCGTTCCGTATCCAATGACCACGACGTCGCTCAGCATCTGCGTATCCGACTGAAGTTGTACGTTCAATGTCTTTCCGTGGATGGTCAGGGTTTGTGACAAATAGCCGATATAAGAAAATTGCAGTTGGTTTTTTCCGGCGGGTACTTCCAGTGAATAATTTCCGTCGAAATCGGTGATGGTTCCGATGGTTGTTCCCGTCACCACCACATTGACACCAATAAGTGGTTCCTTGTTTTCATCAATTACCTGTCCGGTTACGATTCTGCTTCCGCCTTGCCAGGCGAACACAGGACTTGTATTCCCGATGCATGTGATACACAGCAATATGAGGAATACTTTCAATAGATTTAAGATTTTGTCTTTCATAAAAGTATTCTTTAAAGATTTGTTTGCTGCAAATGTAAATAAGTATCTCTGAGGGCAGGGAAACATATTGGACATATCAGGACAAATTTTGGACAGTGGCTGTAAAATGTTGATTTATAGCACTGAATCATATTGCTTTGGAGTGCATCCGAAGGTAGCTTGGAAACATTTGGAGAAGTAGGAGGGGTTGGAATACCCTACCATATACATGACTTCAGCGATGGTAAATTTCTTTTGTTTAAGCAACATGGCGGCCTTTTTCATCCGGATGGACTTGATATATTCTACAGGGCTCATACCGGTAAGCTGTTTTACTTTTCGGTAGATTTGTTTGCTACCGCTGCCCGACAGGTTGCATAGGGTATTGACGTTTAAGTCTGAATCTGAAATATGGTCTTCTATCAGTTGGGTGATGGTCATCAGGAACTTCTCGTCCTGTGACACCAGATTCTCTTCTTCTTTAGGAGTGGTGATGTGGCTGATTCGGGCCTGGCTCTCATAGAACGTCTTGCTGCGCAGCATTTGGGCGACTTTGTTTCGCAGCAATTCCGCTTCAAACGGTTTGGAGATAAAAGCGTCGATGTTCGATTTCAGGCTGCGGTTCTTGGTTTGCGGGTCGTCTTTTGCGGTAAGCATCAGGATGGGAATGGCAAAAGTAGACGCTTGTTTCTTTAAGAGCCGACTCATTTCGATACCGTCCATGATGGGCATCATGTAGTCAGAGATAATCAGGCTGGGACTGTATTTTTCGGCCAGATTCAAACCTTCCTTTCCGTTTGAAGCGGTCAGGAAACGGTAGCTTTCTCCTAGTATCTGCGGAATCAGTTCGTGCATGTCCAGGTTGTCGTCTACCACAAGGATAAGCGGGTGGTCTGTTCCCGGGGTGACGGAACTCGGAGAGGATGGTACATTTTGTATGTGTGTTTCATGCTGCAAGTTCTCATCTATCGGGAAAGTGAGGACAAACCGGGTACCTTTGCCTTCTTGTGAGGTCACATTGATGGTGCCATGGTGTACCTCCGTATAGTTTTTTACGAGGTAAAGTCCGATGCCGGTTCCTTCGTGTGTCTTTTGGGTACGTGGAGACTGGAAAAAACGTTGGAAAATGTAGGGCAATTCATTTGAGGGAATACCGATGCCTGTATCTTCGAAAGTGATGCATACCTCTTTCGTAGAGGAGGAATAAGTGAGGTCAAGCTGGATTTTTCCTCCTTCTGGCGTATATTTGACTGCGTTGGACAGTAAATTCCGAAAAATGGAATCCATCTTTATGGCGTCTACGTCCATATATAATGATTCCATATTGCTGTGGAATTCCCATTGATGGGTATGTGCCAGGTCTGCGTCCTGAAAGTAAGAATAGATTTTGCGCAGCAAGGATACCAGTTCCACTCGTGATAAGATGAAGAGAGTGTTCTGTGCGTTGTCTATTCGGTTGAACTCAAGCAACTTGTGAATCATCTCGTTCAGTAGGAGGGCATTCCGGTAGGCGATGTCTATCATGGACTTTTGGGGGCCTTCGTGTGTATCTATCCGCAGTTTGCTCAGAGGAGACACAATCATGCTGATAGGCGTTTTCAGGTCGTGCGAAATGTTGGACAGGAAATTCATCTTCTGCTGCGACTGTTTCAAAATCTGTTCCTTTTCCATTTTTTCCAACCGTAAACGGCTTTTGACGCGGAAGAAGTTGATAATCCACAGAATAAGGGCAAGCGTGAGGATGAGGTAACAGAGTTTGGCGTAGATGGTATAGTACCATGGCGGAAGAATGGTCAGTGTGAACAAAGGCTGTGCACTGTTCGTATCTTCTGCTTTACAGATAAAAAGCTGGTAAGTGCCGTGCTCCAGGTTGTTGTAGGTAATTTGGTTACTGTGAGCGAGCAGGTTGTGCCATGTCTCATCCACCCCTTCCAGTTTGTAGACAAAAGAGGTTTGTCCGCTCCGGGTATAGGGAAAATCGGAAAAGGAGAATACAAAATTGTTTTGTGTGTGCGTAACCTCCGCTTCCTTGCAGTAGCGCACGCTTTGGTCACTGGTGAAAGGTTTTCCATTGACGGTGATACGAGTCAGTAGGATTTGGACAGGCTGTTCTTTTTCATGGATGATGGCAGGCTGACATTCCCCGATTCCGTCATTCCCTCCCAGCAGGATGGTGTGATGCTGTGAATCATAGTACACGTGAGTGAATAGCTGTTCAGCAAGTTGTAAGTGATGAATGTCGTGGGTTGATTTTTCTACCGTCCATATTCCTTGTGTAGTGGAAATCCATATATAGCCTTCAGCTTCTGCCATGGACAGAATCTGCAGATTGGACGAGTCTGTGAGCTTGATGGCTTGATGTCGTTCCAACCGAGGGTCAATGCAGTACACCATGTTGTGGCTCCCGGCCCAGATGAATCCGGCTTGGTCACACAGAATGAAACTGGGAATCACCTGTTGGTCCGTAGAAAGGGTGTACGAGGTGATATGTCCGTTATTGATGTGCAGTTTTTGTATCTCGTGATTGTATGGCAATATCCAGATATTCCCTACACTGTCGGGCACAATCTGGCTGACGAACATACTTTTGAGTCCGTCTTTGGTCGTGTAGTTTTCGTCGGCAAGGTACAAGTCTCCTTTGCTGTGTATCAGTTTTTGCTTGTCCACCCTGAATATACCTCCCAGGCAGGTACCTATCCATAATTGTCCTTTGGCATCTTCCAGTATGGAATAAGCCCAGTTGGCATTGTAGGTATGCGTACTGTCGGTGATGTGGTAATGAATAAACTGCTGGTTCTGTGGATTGTAGCGTTCGATGCTTCCGTCTGTTGCAATCCATACGTCGTGTTCTCTGTCTTCATAAATGTGGCGGATACGATTGTGTGAAATGGGAAAATCTTTCTTTCCCATTTTATACCACCGGGCTGCAGTGGGGCGGGGAGGTACCAGAATCAGTCCGTCGCTGCCTCCTAACCATCGGTTGCCTTTTGAATCGTTCAGGATAGAATAAAATTGGTTGCCCTCCCGGCTATCACAGATTTGCCATACCGACGTGAATTTGTACAGCTTGTTGCTTTGGGCGATGGAAACGCCGTTGTCACTGCCAATCCATACGTTGTGGTTTTTGTCGGTGAAGATACACCATACAATGTTATTGGTCAATGAATGAGAGTCTCTGGAGTCATGCAGAATGTGAGTGGTATGCGATTGTGGGTAGTTGTACACGAAGAGTCCGTTGTCTGTACCGATAAGAAGATGATGGTCGGAATCAAAGTTAAGTGATTTTACGGAATTGTGTTGAAACGTGTCAATGGTACGCCCCTTTTCGTTGGTTAAGTCATAACGGATGAGATTGCCTTCCATACCAATCCATACGCAGTGGGTCAATGTATCTTCCAGAAGTGCATTGATGAACTGGTTTTTATGGGTCTGGTCGTGTGGAAGCTCGATGCGCCGAAAAAACTTCTCCCCTTTGGATAGAGAACAGAGACCATCGTAGGTACCTACCAAAAGTCGTCCGTCTGTGAGTTGTAACAGAGAGTAGATGGCGGCGTGAGGTAATCCATGTGTCTCGGGCGTATAGGCTTGTTGCGTATGTTGGTCTAGATGAAAACTGTATAAACCATGCAGGGTTCCTATCCACAGGGTCCTTCCGGTAAGCAGCAAGCAACGGGTGTCGTTGGGAAACCGGATGGGAAGTGGGGTATAACGGTCCGTTTGGTAATCATAGCATAAAATGCCGTTGTCAGTAGCCAGATAGAAAAAATGGCCGTCTTGCACCTCGTCGTATATGCGTACGTTGCTTTCCTGACCGTACATGTAATGGGTTTGGAAAGTATATCCGTCAAAGCTGAGTAGTCCGGAATTGGTCCCCATCCAGATAAGGCCGCTCGAATCTTGCCAAATGGCGTTGACTACAGAAGCATCCGTATTGGTATGTAATTGCGTCAATTGCGAATAAGATATGGTTTGTGCCTGGAAAATCCCGGACAAGAATAAGGTCAGCAGTAGGAGGATAAAACGCATATTTTTATATAATTGTTTTCAGGGATGTGACTACAAAGATAGTTCCTTTATCTATAAATACAAACTTTATGGGTAAAGAAACATATTGGGAATTGTTGTTTTTCTTAATGGCTTTTAAAGCGGAGGGTGAAGTTCTTAATCTATGTTATAAAACATGTGTAAACGTGCACAATACTTGCATAATTCCAAAAAGTCCGTACCTTTGCATCGTGTTTTTCATAGTATTAGATTTAAGGTTAACAAAGGTTGGAGTTCAGCGGAACTCCTTTTTTTATGTCTTTATCTGAACAAAGGGAAACACCGCAGCTTGAACAGATTAGTTAAAACACAGAAGAATGGTCGAACTTTCACCCGAAACGCTCCAGTTTATTCGTGCGCACCGTACAGACGATGTGCGTACGCTGGCTTTGCAGGCCCGCAAATATCCGCAGGTGGATATGGCGGCGGCTGTGGTGCAGATTGCCGGCTGGCAGATTGCCGAGAAGAAAGTGCCCCTTTGGGCACAGACCGAAGGCATCCGGTATCCGGCCCACCTGTCCATGGAGCAGTGTTCTTCGGAAATCACAGCCCGCTACAAGGCTTCGTGGCTGAATGGCGATACGATGGCCGACTTGACAGGCGGACTGGGGGTGGATTGCTCTTTCCTGGCACGAAACTTCCGGAAAGTGGATTACGTGGAGCGGCAGGAAGTGCTTTGTGAACTGGCCCGCCACAATTTCCCCTTGCTTGGCTTGCCGCAGGTCACGGTGCATGAGGCGGATGGAGTGGATTATCTGCAAAAGATGGAACCGGTGGACTGCCTGTTTCTGGACCCGGCCCGTCGCGACAGCCAGGGAGGAAAGACTGTGGCCATTGCCGACTGTGAACCGGATGTGCAGAAGCTGGAGCCGTTGTTGGTAGAGAAAGGACGCACGGTGGTGGTGAAACTTTCGCCCATGCTCGACATCTTTTCTTCTCTTCGGGAGTTGAAATACATCCGTCAGATTCATGTAGTAGCTGTGAATAACGAGTGCAAAGAGTTGCTCGTAGTGCTTCAAAAACCGGAAAAATCGGCTTCAGAAGCCTCAGAAGAGGTGTGGATAAGTTGTGAACAGGCTGTTAATAACTTTTTGACGGAACCGTTTGTCTTCACTTATGCACAGGAGAAGGAAGCGCAGTGTCCGCTGGCGAAAGAAGTCGGGAATTACCTTTATGAACCGGGGGCAGCCTTGCTGAAAGCAGGACCTTACCGTCTGTTGGGAGTGCGTTTCGGCCTCCAGAAACTGCATGTGAACAGTCATCTTTATACGTCGGAAGTGTTGGTCGACTTTCCGGGACGCCGTTTCCGGGTGCTGGAAGTGTCGGGTTTCGGGAAGAAGGAACTGAAACAGATGCTGCAAGGAGTGGACAAGGCCAACCTGACGGTACGTAATTTTCCGGCCTCGGTGGCGGAACTCCGGAAAAAATGGAAATTGAAGGAAGGTGGTGACGTGTATCTGTTTGCCACTACCTTGGAAGGCGACCGACACGTGGTCATCAAATGCGTCAAGGCATAGGCCTCTACTCGAAAATTGTCAAAAAATCATACAGCGGGTGTCTAATTTTTAGACACCCGTTTTTTATAGGTGTTTTATTGCTTGTTGATAATCAGCTATTTAAAAGATTGGCACGGACTTTGTATAGGATTTAGTGGAAAATAAAATTCCAAAATGAAAATATGAATCCTATAAAACGATAAAATTATGATTAAGATTGAAAACCTGACAAAAACGTTCCGTACCACGGAAGTAGAGACACTGGCACTGAATAAAGTAAGTTTGGAGGTAAGAGACAAGGAATTTGTAGCTATCATGGGACCTTCCGGATGTGGAAAGTCTACCTTATTGAATATTATGGGGCTGCTGGACAATCCGACTTCGGGAAGCTATTTCCTCGACGGAAAGGAAGTGGGCAGCCTGAAAGAAAAAGACCGTACCAACGTGCGCAAGGGAAACATCGGTTTCGTGTTCCAGAGCTTCAACCTGATTGACGAGTTGAACGTGTTTGAGAACATCGAACTTCCGCTGACGTACCTGAAGGTGCCTTCTGAAGAACGGAAACGCCGGGTGAATGAAATCATGCAGCGGATGAACATCAGCCACCGTGCAAAGCACTATCCGCAACAGCTCTCCGGTGGTCAGCAACAGCGTGTGGCCATTGCCCGTGCCGTGGTTTCCGGACCGAAGATTATCCTGGCCGACGAGCCGACCGGTAACCTGGACTCCAAGAACGGACAGGAAGTGATGGAGCTGCTGACCGAACTGAATAAGGAAGGAACCACCATTGTGATGGTGACACACAGCCAGCGTGATGCGGGTTTTGCCGGACGTGTCATCAACCTGTTCGATGGCCAGATTGTGGCTTCTATTGCGGAAATGTAAAAACGGTGCTTTATGAAACGTGCATTGAAAGGACTGTTTCGAAAAGGAGAGGCCAATGTGGTCAAGATTGTCTGCCTGAGTGTGGGGCTGGCCATCGGCCTGGTCATGCTGGCGGAGGTCATTTTCGAACGGTCGTACGATAACTTCCTGCCGGGGTTGAAAGAAACCTACCGGGTGGAAGAACGCTACAAACAGAAAGGAACCGACTGGAGGGAGCACGCGCAGACTCCCGGTGCCATCGGACCGGGGTTACAGCGCTATTGCCCGGCGGTGGAAGTGGCCACCCGTTTCACGGGGATTGGGTCGATGACGCTGACGACGGAAGACCATAAAGAACTGGATGGACAGGCTTATTTCTGCGACAGTACCTTCTTCCGGGTCTTCCCGCGGAAACTGCTGATGGGCGAGGAGCCTTATACGGGGTTGGAAAAGGCCAACAATGCGTATATCTCTTCCAAACTGCTGGAGGTGGCAGGCGAACAGATTATCGGGAAAACATTGTCGTGGAAACAATATCCCGAGTTTCATGTGACCGTGGTCGGGGTGTTTGAGGCTTTTCCCGAGAATACCCATCTGCCACAGATGGATGTGCTCATTGCCCTGCCGACCATCGGGCAGGTGGCTTACGATGGAACGAACAACTGGTTGGGAAATGACCGCTACAAGACCTATGTCCGCTTGCGGAAAGGGAGCACTCCAGATGACTTGAAGGAAGGCATGGACCGCATGTTGGAAGCGAATCATGTGACGGAAGAACTGTCTCAGTCGGGGACGAATCTTGAATTTTCTCTTCGCCCAGTAGCCGAAATATTCACCTCGTCCGATTACAACCGCATTATGAACATCGTGTTTCTGAGTTTTGCGATTATCATGTTGCTGGTAGCTGTGCTGAACTATATCCTGCTGGTGGTTTCGTCCATGGTGAGCCGTGCCAAGGCCATTGCCACTTACCGTTGCTACGGGGCTGGGAGCGGCGATATTTACCGGATGATTCTTTCCGAGTCGTTGCTGCACGGACTGATCAGTCTGGCTCTGGCCGTATTGATTATTTTCGGCTTGCAGGATTTCCTGCAAGAACAGATAGGACACAGTCTGGAGTCGCTTTTCCCCTTGTCTACCGTATGGGTCTGTCTGGCAGTAACGGCCGGAGTGATTCTGCTTTGTGGAGTGATGCCGGGCTATCTTTATACCCGTATACCGGTGACCTACGCTTATCGTCGTTACACGGAAAACAAACGGAGGTGGAAACTGGGATTGCTGTGCTTGCAGTTTGCGTTGACCACATTCTTTGTCTGCCTGCTGACGGTCATAGGCTTGGAGTATAACACTTTGATGAATTTCAACCCCGGATTTGAATACCGGAACACTTTGTATACCAAATTGTCGGGCACCGAGATGGTGGAACGGGAACGCTGTGTGCAGGAGTTGAAAAAACTGCCAGAGGTAAAGGCGGTTACCTGGGGTTACCAGCTCCTGTCGGATCATTGCAGTGGAAACAATGTGTACAATCCCGAAACAGAAGAAGAATACATGAACATTGCTGATATGTATTATGTAGGTCCCGATTATCACAAGGCTTTCCAGATTCCGGTTATCGAAGGAAATGTGTTTACCCCTACGCTGACAGATTCCTTGTCGCAGCAGGTGATGGTGAGTCGTCGGTTCGTGGAGCGTATGAAAACACTGGCCGGATGGACAGGCTCTCCCATTGGGAAGACGGTATGTATTACTGAACACGCGGATCACGGAACCATTGCTATTGTTTGTGGGGTGTATGAGGATATTCACTTAGGCTCTCAAGTGATGGAAGAGCATGACGAGCGTCCTACTGTGATGTTCTATAGGAGTAAACCTTGGGGCTATTTGTATGTAGCCTTGAATCGGATGTCGCCTGAAGCGATGAAAGAAGTACAGCAAGTAATCGACCGAACGGTTGCTTCTCAGCAGTTGAAGGTGTACAGCCTGTCGCTAGAGATGGGCAACTTGTACAATGGAGTGTTGCACGTGCGTAACAGTGTACTTTTTGCGGGCCTGTGTATCCTGATTATTGCTCTGACGGGACTGGTGGCATATGTGCGCGATGAAGTCTCACGCCGCCGTTCGGAAATTGCTATTCGCCTTATTCACGGAGCTTCCATGGCCGACGTACAGAAAATATTTCTGCTTGATTTGCTGAAGATAGCTCTTCCGGCTGTAGTGATAGGTGCTTTGTGCGCCTGGAAGGTAGGTGAACAGCTTTTGCAATTGTTTGCTGTCAAGATAGACCTCACGTGGTACCTGTTTGCCGGATGTATCCTTATCGTATGTTTGGTAGTGTGGCTGGTAGCCTTCGGGATGGTATGGAAAGCAGCACGGGCCAATCCAACTGAAAATCTGAAAATAGAATAATAGAATGTATAACTATAAAAATAAAGGAGATAGAATAATGAAAACCAGAATGAACATACTCACATTGGCTTGTGCCTTGACCTGTTTCAGCTGTATAGGAACTGCTCATACTATTCAGCCAAGTAAAAACTACCAGACGGAAAAACGTTCTTTGGGAGATATACGGGAAGTGTCTACACTTTCTTCCATTGATGTGGTGTATCACCAGACCTCCGGCAGTCCGTATGCAGAAATTTATGCTTCAGACAATGTTATGCCCTATGTGGTACTGAAAGAGTCAAAAGGTGAACTGAGGGTTTATTATCAGGACGGTACCAGCATCCAGGGTGAGAACCGTTGCCGGGTAGATGTATATGCGCCCTCTGTCAGTCGCTTTACCACGATGGCTTCCGGTGATATATCTATTCCCAAAGGATTGAAAACACAGGGAGACATACGTCTCCAGACGAATGCCAGCGGTGATATTGAATGCCCTACGGTACAGTGCAATAGCTTGCAGGCTGAAATCAATGCCAGTGGTGACATTGATGTACAGCAGGTCAACTGCCAGAAGTTACAGGCCAGTATCAATGCCAGCGGAGATATGACAGTTCACAAAGCTGTGTGTCAGCATGCGTCTTTGACCATCAATGCATCCGGCGATTTGGTGGTGCCTAATCTGCAATGTCAGGACATCGTGAAGGCTACGGTCAATGCCAGTGGCGATATGGTTATAAAAGGCAGCTGCCAGGAAGCCGTACTTCGTGACAATGCCTCCGGTGATTTGGCGGCAGATAACCTGAAAGCCGTTAAAGTCGATGCGGCTGTATATGGTTCGGGTGATTTGTCTTGTCGTGCTTCCCGTTCTATTACGGCAAGGACGTATGGCAGCGGAAGTATCAGCTATGCCGGTAACCCCTCTCAGGTAGTAACCGAAGGAAAACACATCTATAAAAAATAAAATCTCTCTTTTTAATGGGCAGGGTGAAAAGGCTGTGAAGTTTTTTCACCCTTTTTTGTGTAAGGTAAAATCAGAATGGCTACCTGATTTGTAGATGTGTAGGCTTTGTTTGAGACAATGTAAGGGAAGTAATTGAACAACGTTTTTGTATGTTTTAGGTTTCTCCTTGCAGAACCGTATGTTTCCCTGACGTGAAACGTACGGTTCTACCGAGAGAAACATACGTTTCACGTAAGGGAAACATAAAAAAGAAAAGTATATGTAACTTTCTTTGTAGGCACGTTCTTGACTTTTGTCCAGAAGATGATTTATTCTCCCACTTCCTCAATTCCCATTACTTCCATTACGCCTGCATACTCAGCTGCAAAACCCTCGGAAGAAGGGCCCTGGATGCGGACTTTTAGTTTGGCAGGTATGGCTGTATAGGGTTTTGCATCGGAAGGAAGAGTTGCTTCATAGCGCTTCTTCAGCTCGCCCAACTTGTCAACAACCCAATAGGCTGTAGTGTCTGCATCGGGAGTGAAGCTGTAGGCTTCGTGTCCCATGATAAGTTGTCCGTGGAGTACCTGAATGGAGTCGAATAGCTGGATGCTCTGCTCATCAAACAAAGGCATATCTTGTCCCACCTCAACGAAGACTGCTTTCTGGGGATGGGTGTGGAATACCTCGAAATAACGTGCTCCGCTGTTGCCTACTCCCCAGCCATGGCAAGTAAAGGGCACGGGTTCGTGCTGGCCGCGGTCTGCCAGTTTTTTCGCTGACTTCCCGGTAGGCTCCAGAATGTAGCGAGTTACTCCAGCACGGTTGGATTTTACTTCACGGAAATCGCAGGTCAGGCTGTCCGTCCAGTTCTTATCCATGAGAATACGTGGGTGAGACTGCAGGAACGGGATAAGTGAATGGATGTCCTTGCCCGGTATATCCAATATCTGAATAACCGGGTCCGAAGTTTGTTTGTGGCCATTTTCCATGCGTTCTATGCGTGCACCCGGAATAGAAGCGTCGGTGAGGATACGTAGGTTTTCGTTGCATTGTGCCCATAGCCGTAAACCGGCTCCCGTGACAGTCTGCCACTGGAAGCCTTCGTAGCCTTCTCTGGAGGGGCTTTCGGGGAACACTTCACTTTGTTCCGTCTGAATGCCGGAGTTTCCGGCTTGTTTTTTAGACGACGGATTGCAGGCTGTCAATAGGCAAAGACCTGCCAAAGGGATAAGAATTCTTTTCATGATTAATATTTATAACAAGGTTCTTTATTGTTGTGAAATAAGGAAGGCCGTGTAAGCGATGTAACATGCGACTAACAGTCCTCCTTCTGTGCGGGTGATGGTCCGTTTCTTAAAGAACCAGCCCACCAGCCAGAACAGAATGGAAGAGCCTACCAGAACAGCCATGTCGATGTTGTTGATATTTCCCATAGGGAGAGGAGACAGGCTTGCACTACATCCTAGTACAAAGAATACATTGAACAGGTTGCTGCCGATGACATTTCCAATGGCAATGCCCGGATTCTTTTTCAAGGCCGCCGTGACGGAAGTTGCCAGTTCCGGCAAGGAGGTACCTCCGGCTACCAGTGTAAGTCCGATGATGGAGTCGCTGACACCTAATGAACGGGCAATACCGCTGGCACCGTCTACAAAAAATTGTCCGCCAAAGATCAATCCGGCCAGTCCTCCTATAATATATAGGGCTGATTTCCATGCCGGCAGTTCCTTCACCTTCTGTTCTTCGCCACCATCTTCGTTCCCATTGCGGGCGATGGCAAAAGTATAACGCATAAAAATAAGGAAGAAACCTAATAGTACCAGTCCGTCTATCCGGCTGATGATGTCCCGGCTTCCTCCGTCGAGTATGCGGTCGTTGGCAAAGCAGGTAAGTACCAGTGCAGAAAGAATGACCAGCGGAATTTCCTTGCTCATAGTGCCCTGTCCCACTTGTATGGGGAGAACCAGAGCGGTGCATCCGATAATCATCAATACATTGAAGATATTACTTCCCACCACGTTACCGATAGCCATTTCAGCACTTCCCTGTAATGAGGAGAGTACGCTGATAATCAGTTCAGGAGTAGAGGTCCCGAAGGCTACGATGGTTAATCCGATAACCAGGTCGGAGATACGAAAACGTTTGGCTACAGAGGCTGCTCCGTCGGTCAGTCCGTTGGCTCCTATTAAAATTAAAGCTAATCCGCCGATTAATAAAAGTAGATTCATCCACATACGATACTGTTTTTAGTTTTTTTCTGTTAGCTGGAACGTTTTTCCGTCTGTACTACGTGTCAGTGTAGCTTCTTTTCCTTTGCCACGCAAATCGAGAATGGTATTCTTGTAACCGTAACCTGAGGCTGTGCGGTACTGAGAGAGCAACATGTATTGTCCGTCCAAGCAAACTTCAGCGAGGGCTTCATGCGGATAGAATGCCACAGGGATTTCTGTGTTTTCTGCAGTAAGGAAGGACGTTTCTATTTTTTTGTCGGTTCCGTGTGTGCTATAAAGCAGTCGCCCTCTTCTGGATACAATCCAGGAGTCTGCACAGGCTTGCACCTGATAGGTGTCGTCGTCTTCTACGTTCCAGACTGCAATGCCGTCAGGGCGTACACGGCGGTTGAGTATGACTTTGGTGTCAGGCAAGAAGACTTCTACCTTTGAAGAATCAGTTGCAAACACTAAAAAGCCGGCTTGGGTTGCCAGGCTGTCGGTGGAAGAGAGTACTTTTTGTCCTGTCTCAAAAATCCGGATGTCTTTTTGTAATACGTCCGAACAGGTGTATCCCGTAGAAGCCTTGTCTGTTCCGACTAAAGGCGCTGATTCCGGCTGGCGTACATACTTTATTTGATAATCGGCCCCTTTGCGGAGGGTGAGAGTATCTTGTTGCAAAGACAGAATGGCCAGTGTATCTGAGAATGAGATTGTCTGTCCGTTACCGATACTTTTTCCGCTCAGTACAAGCTGTCTGTCCGACAGAAGCTGCCAGCTTTCATATTGCAGAGTGGCCATGCCGATGGAGGAGGCTTTTCCTTCCTTGGCCAGTGTCATTCCTTGTACGAAGTTGGATGAAGGAGGAAGTATTTCTGTCCAGTTACCCAACAAGTCTGTTTCATTTACAGCAGTTTTCGGACTGCATGCTATCAAACCTCCCAGAAAGAGAGGTAAGGCGATTTGTTTCATTTGTTTTTTCATGGTGATATGTTTTTGTTTATAATGCAGTGATATAGGCTTATACTGCATGTATCACAACTCTTTTTATGGTTACAATAAGTGCAAATATACAAATTACTTTAAGTTTCCAAGGTAATAACGGTTTATAGGTTATAAAAATGCACGATTCTCCTCCTTTTTTGCATGATTAATAGTTGTATGTGATACACTAATTCCCTATCTTTGCATCAAACGTTAACATATAAAGTATATGAGAAACAGAATCCTGTCTTTATTGTTTTTACTTCCGTTTATTTCGGAATCGTTGTCTGCCGCACTGGTGGACGAAAAAGATTATGTAGCTTATTTGTTCACTTATTTTACGGGAAACCACATCAGTGAAGAAGCTGTGTACTATGGAGTAAGTATGGATGGTTATACTTACTATGCGTTGAACAACAACAAACCGGTGATTGATTCAAAGGTCATCAGTTCTACGGGTGGTGTGCGCGACCCTCACATTCTGAGAGGGGAAGACGGCCAGACGTTCTACATGGTAGTAACCGACATGGTTTCCGACAACGGATGGGATTCCAACCGGGCCATGGTGCTGTTGAAATCGACAGACTTGGTTAACTGGTCACATTCTGTTGTAAATATACAGAAGCGCTATCCGGGACAGGAAAAGCTGAAACGGGTATGGGCTCCCCAGACTATCTTTGACAAGGAAGCCGGGAAATACATGGTCTATTTCTCCATGCAGTATGCCGGTGGTCCGGATGTCATCTATTATGCTTATGCCAACGACGATTTTACCGATTTGGAAGGAGAGCCGAAACCGCTTTTCATCCCGTCGAACAAGACTTCTTGCATTGATGGAGACATTGTGTATAAAGATGGAGTATATCACCTTTTTTATAAGACTGAAGGAAACGGCAACGGCATCAAGGTAGCGACGACCCGTGCGTTGACTTCCGGAAAGTGGGAAGAACAGCCGGATTACAAGCAGCAGACCAAAGAAGCTGTGGAAGGTGCTGGTACGTTCAAGTTGATTGGACAGGATAAATACATTCTGATGTATGATGTCTATATGAAAGGGGCTTACCAGTTTACGGAAACCACCGACCTGAAGCATTTTAAGGTGATAGACCATGCAGTGAAGATGAATTTTCATCCGCGTCACGGAACCATCATCCCGATTACCCGTGCCGAACTGAAACGTATCACGGACGAGTGGGGCAAGCCTGCCGAGCTGGGCGAATTGCCGGTCAATCCTGCATTGCCGGGATTCCATGCCGACCCCGAAGTGCTGTATTCTCATCAGACACAGCGTTATTACATCTATTCTACCACCGACGGACAGCCCGGATGGGGAGGATGGTATTTCACCGTATTCTCTTCTGCCGACCTGAAGGACTGGCAGTATGAAGGAGTGATGCTGGATTTGCGTTCGCCGCAGGTACCATGGGCCAACGGAAATGCCTGGGCACCGGCCATTGAGGAAAAACTGATTGACGGAAAATACAAATATTTCTTCTATTACAGTGGCAATCCGAACGACGATTCTGGTAAGAAAATCGGAGTTGCTGTAGCCGATTCACCGGTAGGTCCTTTCAAGGATATGGGCAAACCCATTGTGACGGATTCTCCGGTAGGACATGGACAGCAAATTGATGTGGATGTGTTCACTGATCCGGTATCAGGTAAGTCTTATCTGTACTGGGGCAACGGATACATGGCCGGTGCGGAACTGAACGACGACATGGTATCCATCAAGAAGGAAACCCTGAAGGTGCTGACTCCGAAGGGAGGGACACTGAAAGATTATGCGTACCGTGAAGCTCCCTATGTGTTCTATCGTCAGGGTACTTACTACTTCATGTGGTCGGTCGACGATACGGGTTCAGCCAACTATCATGTGGCTTACGGTACGTCGGATTCTCCGCTGGGACCGATTAAGGTGGCCAAAGACCCGGTGGTGCTGATACAAGATCCATCACAGGAAATCTATGGGACAGCACACAACTCTGTAGTACGTAAACCTGGGACCGATGAATGGTATATCGTGTACCATCGCATCAACAAGAATTACCTGAATCCGGACAAAGGGCCGGGGGTACACCGCGAAGTATGTATCGACCGGATGGAATTCAACGCCGACGGTACGATTCAGCGCGTGAAAGTCTCCAAATAAAATTTTTATTAAATCTGCTTACTTATGAAACACCTGACACACTTGGCAGCTTTGTGCGTCTGCCTTACCAGCCTTCCTGTATCGGCCCACGTGCAGGAAGTGATGAATGAACCGGATTCAGTCTACTTGTTCTCGTATGCCACCGTGAAAGATGCGGGGCGCAGCGGGTTGAAACTGGCGTGGAGCCCGGATGCCGACCGTTGGTTCAGTATCGGCAATGGATATGGGTATGTGAGATGCGATTACGGAACCTGGGGAGCCGAGAAGCGTATGCTGAATCCTCATCTGACGCGGGATGCAAAAGGCGTGTGGCATTGCGCCTGGCAGTTGAACGAAAGCGGAAAGGAGTGGGGACAGGCCACTTCGCCCGACTTGATGAAATGGAATCCGCAGACGTATTACCTGCAGACGCTGGGAGAAGGAACTGGAATCCGGGGAAGTGAAACCCGCAAGAAAGCGGTTGTGGACGGTGTAGTAGAACAAGGATATATGCAGAAAGTGGCCTGGGAGGAAGTGGACCGACTGTTGAAGTTCGTGGACTACCGGGCTTACAGAGACCAGTTGCACAATGAACGGACGGAACAGGATGGCCAGCGTTTTGCCGGGTTGGCTCCTGTATCCTTGCAGCTGACAATCCGTCCGGAAGAAGCCAAGCCTATCAGTGACAAACTGATGGGGATTTTCTTTGAAGACATCAATTATGGAGCTGATGGCGGACTTTATGCCGAATTGGTGCAGAACCGTGATTTTGAATATTCTTCGAAAGACGGGGCCCCTCAAGGATTTGACAGTGGTTATGCCTGGAGTATATGGGAGAACGGGCAGTCGTCGGCTGTACAGGTAGCCACGGAGCATCCTTTGCATGCCAACAATCCGCATTATGTGGTATTGCAGGCCAAACCGGGAATTTCTCTCCGCAATACAGGCTTCGACGGGATTACGTTGAAGAAAGGCGAAAAGTATGACTTCTCTCTCTTTGCTTCTATGCCCGAGGGCAGTAAGGGTGGAAAGATAGTGGTGCGTTTGCTGAATGCCCAAGGCAAGGAAGTGGCACAGTCTTCCGTAAAGGTAAAGGCGGGCGACTGGAAGAAGCAGACTGCGGTATTGACGGCACAGGCAGATGTGGATGCGGCTGTACTTTCACTGGAACCGGAGTTGACCGGGGAGTTACATCTGGATATGATTTCACTCTTCCCGCAAAAGACCTTCAAAGGACGCAAGAACGGGTTGAGAGCTGATTTGGCTCAGACATTGGCCGACTTACATCCTCGTTTTATGCGTTTTCCGGGCGGTTGTGTGGCCCATGGAAATGGCATTGACAATATTTACCGTTGGAAAAATTCTGTCGGTCCGCTGGAAGCCCGCAAGCCGATGCGGAACTTGTGGGGATATCATCAGACACTGGGACTAGGCTATTTTGAATATTTCCAGTTCTGTGAAGACATCGGGGCTGAACCGTTGCCAGTCCTGGCGGCTGGAGTGCCCTGCCAGAATTCAGCCTGCATTCCGGGCAAGCCTTTGAGCGGTGGACAGCAGGGAGGCATCCCCATGGAAGAAATGGGTGCCTACGTGCAGGACATCCTGGACTTGATTGAATATGCCAACGGCGACCCAAAGACCAACAAATGGGCCAAGATGCGTGCCGAAGCCGGACATCCGAAGCCGTTCAACCTGAAATACATCGGCATCGGCAATGAAGATTTGATTACCCCGATTTTTGAAGAACGCTTTGAGATGATTTTCAAGGCCATCAAGGAAAAATATCCGGAGATTACTGTGATTGGTACGGTAGGTCCTTTCTATGAAGGTTCAGACTACGAAGCGGGATGGAAATTTGCCTCTCGTCTGCAGGTACCGATGGTGGACGAACACTATTATAATACACCGGGTTGGTTTATCAACAACCAGGATTTTTATGACTGTTACGACCGTTCCAAACCCAAAGTATACCTGGGAGAATATGCCGCTCACTTGCCCGGTCGTCCGAACAACATCGAGACAGCCTTGGCTGAGGCCTTGTACCTGACGTCCGTTGAACGGAACGGCGATGTGGTATCCATGACTTCGTATGCACCGTTGCTGGCCAAGGAAGGGCATACGCAGTGGAATCCGGATTTGATTTATTTCAACAACAAGGAAGTGAAACCGACTGTGGGTTATTACACCCAGCAACTTTACGGTCAGAATGCCGGTGATACGTATCTGCCGGCCGACCGGAAGATAGATAACTCCCGTCAGGATGTACAGCGTAGAATCGGTACGTCGGTGGTGCGCGACAGCAAGACGGGCGATGTGATTGTGAAGCTGGTCAACCTGCTGCCGGTTCCGGTCAAGACTCAACTGAACGGGCTGACATTGCAGGATGGACAGGCTACGCTGCATGTGCTCTCCGGAGTTCCGACCGACCAGCAGGCTCGTCCTGTGAAGAAAGAAATCGCGGTGGCAGATTTGTCTCAATATGAAATGCCTGCCTATTCGTTGAGCGTGATTCGAATCCATGCTGCAAAATGAGGGAAGTGATTGATTCTTATCTTGCTTTTGACAGATTTTTGGTAGTTTAATATAGAAGGAAAGGTCTATATTTGCCTCAAACATTAATGACGTATATCATGAAATACAAACACACGTTATGGGGCGTAGGCCTTTCTTTATTGTTCTCTTTGGGGATACTTTCGGCTTCAGCAGCTTCTCCGGCAGGAGAGGAAACTGTCGCAAAAGAAGCATTTGCCGTAGGTAAGGGAACATTTCTGTTAAACGGAAAGCCTTTTGTGGTAAAGGCAGCGGAAGTGCATTATCCGCGTATTCCGGAACCTTATTGGGAACAGCGTATTCTTTCTTGTAAAGCATTGGGCATGAATACGCTTTGTCTGTATGTCTTTTGGAACTTGCATGAACAGCATCCGGGAGAGTTCGATTTCTCAGGCAACAAGGACATTGCCAAGTTCTGCCGTCTGGCACAAAAACACGGAATGTATGTCATCGTACGTCCGGGACCTTACGTTTGTGCGGAATGGGAAATGGGCGGACTGCCTTGGTGGTTGCTGAAGAAGAAAGATGTACAGCTGCGTACACTCGACCCTTATTATATGGAGCGGGTCGGTATCTTTATGAATGAGGTGGGCAAACAGCTGGCCGATTTACAGATTTCCCGCGGGGGAAACATCATCATGGTACAGGTGGAAAATGAATACGGTTCGTATGGCATCAACAAGCCTTACGTATCGGCCATCCGTGATATCGTGAAGAAGGCGGGTTTCACCGACGTGCCTCTTTTCCAGTGTGACTGGAGTTCTAACTTCACCAACAATGCCTTGGATGATTTGCTGTGGACGGTCAACTTTGGTACGGGTGCCAACATTGACGAGCAGTTCAAGAAACTGAAATCGTTGCGTCCGGAAACACCGATGATGTGCAGCGAGTTCTGGAGCGGTTGGTTCGATCACTGGGGACGGAAACATGAAACCCGTGATGCGGCTACCATGGTGAGTGGCATCAAGGACATGCTGGACCGGAACATCTCGTTCAGTTTGTATATGACCCACGGAGGTACAACCTTCGGCTGGTGGGGTGGTGCCAACAACCCGGCTTATTCAGCCATGTGCAGTTCATACGATTACGACGCGCCGATCAGTGAGGCCGGATGGACTACTCCGAAATATTTCCAGTTGCGCGACTTGTTGAAGCAATATCTTCCGGAAGGAGAAACTCTGCCTGAACCTCCGGCTGCGTATCCGGTGATTTCCGTACCGGCCATTACAGACTGGAAGGTGGCTCCGTTGTTCAATAATCTGCCGCAGCCTAAGCAGTCGGAAGATATTCAGCCGATGGAAATGTTCGATCAGGGCTGGGGAACGATTTTGTATCGTACGACCTTGAAAGAAGATGTGAAAGGTATCCTGCACATCGACGAAGTACACGACTGGGCACAGGTATTTGCCAATGGTAAACTGTTGGGACGGCTGGACCGTCGTCACGGAGAATTTACCTTGCCGCTGACGGAAACCTTGAAAAAAGGTACTCAACTGGATATCCTGGTAGAAGCCATGGGACGTGTGAACTTCGACAAATCTATCCACGACCGGAAAGGTATTACCAAGAAGGTAGAGGTGGTTAATGGTGACCAGGTACAGGAACTGAAAGGCTGGACAGTATATAACCTTCCTCCTTTCTATGAATTTGTGAGTCAGAAAAACTATCAGGCTGGAAAACCGGTAGACGGTCCGGCTTACTATAAAGCGACTTTCCATTTGGACAAGACAGGCGATACCTTCCTGGACATGCAGACCTGGGGAAAAGGTATGGTTTGGGTCAACGGCCATGCCATGGGACGTTTCTGGGAAATCGGTCCGCAGCAGACACTATATATGCCGGGATGCTGGCTGAAGGAAGGCGACAATGAAATCATCGTGCTCGATTTGAAGGACCCGGCCGAAGCCAAAGTGGTCGGCGTGGAAAAACCGATTTTGGATATGTTGCGTGAAAAGGCTCCGGAAACCCACCGTAAAGACGGTCAGAATCTGAACCTGAAAGCCGAAAAGCCGGTGATGACGGGTACGTTCAAGGCAGGCAACGGCTGGCAGGAAGTTCGTTTTGAAAAACCGGCAGCCGGACGCTATTTCTGCCTGGAAGGCGTTTCCAACTATGACGGTACCAACATTGCCGCTGTGGCCGAAATGGATGTGCTGGGTGAGGACGGAAAACCGGTTTCTCGTGAAAACTGGAAGATTGTTTATGCCGACAGCGAAGAAACCCGCAGCGGAAACCGTACCGCCGACAAGGTGTTCGACCTGCAGGAAAGTACCTTCTGGCAGACAGTAGACAATACCGCTTATCCGCATCAGATTGTCATTGATTTAGGAAAAGAATACAAGGTGACAGGTTTTCGTATGTTACCTCGCGCGGAAGCCGGTACACCAGGTTTGATAAAGGATTACAGAGTATATGTAAAGAAAACAGACTTTACATATTGATTTCAATTTGTATTGAACTTAAGGTAATTCAGGAGGGATATCCCGCGGACGGTAAATCTGCGGGATATTTTTTTGCCTGGAGAAATAAAAACAGGCTTGTTTCGTGTCTTTATGCCGTTTTTTTACGAACTTTGCCGCCCAATGTGAAATAGGGATGCAAGAAGAGTTTGCATCGGATAACAGATGAAAGAATGAACGACTCAAAACCTACATTTAAGGAAATCAACGAAAGCTATACATTGAAAGAGGCCATTGCGGAAGCAAAGCGCTGCTTGAATTGTAAGCATCCTTCTTGTAAAAAGGGATGTCCGATTGAAAATGATATCCCGGAATTCATCCATGAACTGTCGAAGGGAAACATGGGGAATGCCATGGCAATTATCAATGAGAAAAGTAATCTGCCGGCTATCTGCGGGCGTGTTTGTCCGCATGAGAAACAGTGTCAGGGCCATTGTGTGCTTTATCCGAAAGGGAAAGGTATTGAAATCGGGAAGTTGGAACGCTTCATTGCCGATTTTGATACGGAGATGAACTTGATTCGCGAAAAGCTTCCACAGAAAACCCGTGGCAAGGTGGCCGTTATCGGTTCGGGTCCTGCCGGACTGACTGTGGCGGGTGACTTGGCTCGCCAGGGTTTCAATGTGACCATTTTTGAAAGTCAGGCGGAAGCCGGTGGAGTCTTGATGTACGGTATTCCGGAATACCGCTTGCCCAAACAGGTGGTACGTCAGGAAATCCAGAAGATTGAAGCGCTGGGAGTTACTTTCATACTGAATTGTGTGGTGGGGAAACAATTGAACATCGATGACATTTTTGCACAGGGCTATGATGCCATTTTTATCGGTTCGGGTACGGCGTTGCCGAAGTCACTGGATATTCCGGGGGCCGGACTGCGTGGTGTCATTCAAGCCACGTACCTGTTGCACATGGCCAATATTTATAACGAAGGTACGGTGGGACGTGACAAGGTGCCGGTCATTGAAGGCGAGCATGTGGCCGTGATGGGATGCGGCAACGTAGCCATGGATGCAGCCCGTACGGCAGTACGTATGGGGGCAGCCAGTGTGACCATCGTGTACCGTCGCACGGAAGCCGACATGCCGGCTATCCAGGCAGAATATCAGGCGGCCTTGCAGGAAGGAGTAAAGTTTCTTTGGCAGACTTCTACCACGGAATTCTTGGGAAATGAAGAAGGTAAAGTGGTCGGACTGCGGGCCAACACCCCGGAGGGCGTCAAGGAATATGCGTTCGACCGAATCTGTCTGGCGGTAGGTTCTCGTCCGGCCAGCCGGATTGTATCTACGACCGAAGGCATTGACACCGATGATAATGGCTATGTACTGGTGAAGGAACGTCCGTTTGGCATGACCAGTCGAAAGGGCGTCTTTGCCGGAGGTGACGTGGTGCACCGGCCACAGACTGTGGTGATGGCCATGAAGGCGGCCAAGAGTGTGGCGGTGGGTATCGCGCAGTATGTGGATGCCATAAAATTATTGAGTGAATGACCTAATTATAAAATAAATACTAAAGTTTAAGCGGTATCTCCTGATAACTCGGGAAAAAGCATTAATTTCGCGAATTCAAATGAATGTGCAGAATTTTAGATACCAAAAATAATTTACGACAATGATGGAGCTTGATTTACTCACAGCTGTATCGCCGATTGACGGCCGATATAGAAGCAAAGCGGGAGCTTTGGCTGCTTATTTTTCTGAATATGCCCTCATGAGATATCGTGTACGGGTGGAAATAGAATATTTCATTACCTTGTGTGAGTTGCCGTTGCCGCAGTTGAGTTCATTCGACGCAGGCCGTTTTGAGTCTCTCCGTGATATTTACCGCAACTTCTCAGAAACTGATGCGGCACGTATCAAGGAAATCGAAAGTGTGACTAACCACGATGTGAAGGCTGTAGAGTATTTCATCAAGGAGCAGTTTGACAAACTGGGTGGGCTGGAACCTTACAAGGAATTTATCCATTTCGGACTGACCTCTCAGGATATCAACAACACTTCTGTTCCCTTGTCGATTAAAGATGCATTGGAAGAAGTCTATTATCCGCAGATTCAGAAGCTGATTGATCAGCTGACGACGTATGCGGAAGAATGGAAGGATATTCCGATGTTGGCAAAAACACACGGACAGCCGGCTTCACCTACACGTTTGGGGAAAGAAATCATGGTCTTTGTGTATCGTCTGAACCGTCAGCTGGCAGTGTTGAAGGCTTGTCCGTTGACTGCGAAGTTCGGTGGAGCTACGGGTAATTACAACGCGCACCACGTGGCTTATCCGGATTTTGACTGGAAGGCATTCGGCAACAAGTTCGTATCGGAAAAACTGGGACTGGAACGGGAAGAATATACCACACAGATTTCCAACTACGACGGACTGGGAGCCATCTTTGATGCCATGAAGCGGATCAATACCATCATGATTGACATGAACCGTGACTTCTGGCAATATATCTCCATGGAGTACTTCAAGCAGAAAATCAAAGCAGGTGAAGTGGGCTCCAGCGCCATGCCGCATAAGGTGAACCCGATTGACTTTGAAAATGCGGAAGGCAACCTGGGAATGGCCAACGCCATTTTTGCCCATCTGTCTGCCAAGTTGCCGATTTCTCGTCTGCAGCGTGACTTGACCGACTCTACGGTGTTGCGTAACATCGGTGTGCCGTTCGGACATACTGTCATTGCCATTCAGAGTTCGTTGAAGGGGCTCGGCAAGCTGCTGCTGAACGAACATAAGATTTATGAAGACCTGGATAACTGCTGGAGTGTGGTAGCTGAGGCTATTCAGACGATTCTGCGTCGTGAAGCTTATCCGCATCCGTATGAAGCCCTGAAGGCCTTGACGCGTACGAACCAGGCTATTACGGAAGCATCCATCAAGGACTTTATCGAGACACTGAACGTGAGTGAGGACATCAAAAAAGAATTGCGTGCGATTACTCCGCACAACTATACTGGAGTATAACTTAAAAACAATAAATATCGCCCGAGAGGGTGTTAGAGTATTAATTAGCATTAAACAGAAAAATTATGGCAGAAAAAGAATTCAGACAGGAAGGCGAAAACAGCCAGTCTGGCCGCGATGGTTACAAGTCTTATAACAGAGAAGGGTATAATAAGTACGGTAGAGGCGAGAAAAGCAACAGCTACGGTCGCCGTCCGTATAACAACAATAGAGAAGGGGGAGAGGGGTATCGCTCTTCTTATAATCCCCGTTTCAATAACAACAACGGAGAGGACCGTCCGCAGAGAGGAAGTTATGGCAATCGTCCGCAGCGTCCTTACGGCAACCGTCCGTACAACAATGAAGGAGGCGAACAGCGTTCTTCTTACAACCCCCGTTTCAATAACAACGGTGGACGTCCGCAGCGTCCGTATGGAAACCGCCCGTATAATAACAACAACGAGGGTGGTGAACAGCGTCCGTATCGTCCGCGTTTCAACAACGGCGGGCAGCAGGGTGGTGAACAACAGCGTTCATTCCGTCCGCGCTTCAACAACGGAGGTCAGCAAGGTGGTTACGGTCGTCCGCAAGGTGGATACCGTCCGCGTACAGCCGACTACAATCCGAATGCGAAATACAGCATGAAGAAGCAGATTGAGTATAAGGAAGTGTTGGCTGATCCGGATGAACCGATTCGTTTGAACAAGTTCCTGGCCAATGCCGGAATCTGCTCTCGCCGTGAAGCGGATGAATTCATCACTGCCGGAGTAGTATCAGTGAACGGTGAAATCGTGACGGAACTGGGTACGAAGGTGAAACGTTCGGATGAAGTGAAGTTCCACGACCAGCCGGTGAGCATCGAACGCAAGGTGTATGTGTTGCTCAACAAACCGAAAGATTGTGTGACGACTTCCGACGACCCTCAGGAACGCAAGACGGTGATGGATTTCGTGAAAGGGGCCTGCAAGGAACGTATTTATCCGGTGGGACGTCTGGACCGCAATACTACAGGTGTACTTCTGTTGACGAACGACGGAGACTTGGCTTCCAAGTTGACACATCCGAAGTTCCTGAAGAAGAAAATCTATCATGTATATTGCGACAAGAACGTGACCAAAGCAGATTTGGATCAGATAGTACAGGGTATCACACTCGATGACGGTGAAATCCATGCCGATGCCATCAGTTATGCATCGGATACGGACAAGTCGCAGGTGGGCATTGAAATCCACTCCGGAAAGAACCGTATCGTGCGTCGTATTTTCGAATCGCTGGGATACCGGGTAGTGAAACTGGACCGTGTGTATTTCGCCGGACTGACCAAGAAGGGACTTCGTCGGGGTGACTGGCGCTACCTGACAGAACAGGAAGTAGCCATGTTGCGTATGGGGTCTTTTGAATAACGAGAAATAAATGGAACACAGGGATAGGCGGATACCAAATATCTCTGTGTTTTTTAGATTAATTGATAAAACAGAGAATCAAAATGGAAACAATTCGTAGAACAAAAATTGTTGACCTGCTGAAGCGTGAAGATTTTGGAGCGATGGTCAATGTGAAAGGTTGGGTGCGTACTCGCCGTGGTAGCAAGCAAGTAAACTTTATTGCGTTGAATGATGGTTCTACTATAAATAATGTACAGATTGTGGTTGATCTGGCTAATTTCGACGAGGAATTGCTGAAACTGATTACCACTGGTGCATGTCTGAGCGTGAACGGAGAACTGGTGAAGTCAGTCGGTGCCGGTCAGGCTGCCGAAATCCAGGCGCGTGAAATTGAGGTACTGGGTACTTGCGACAATACTTATCCGTTGCAGAAGAAAGGACACTCCATGGAATTCTTACGTGAAATCGCTCATCTGCGTCCGCGTACGAATACGTTTGGTGCCGTATTCCGTATCCGTCATAACATGGCAATCGCCATTCATAAGTTCTTCCATGAAAGAGGTTTCTTCTATTTCCATACTCCGTTGATTACCGCATCCGACTGCGAAGGAGCAGGACAGATGTTTCAGGTAACTACCATGAACCTTTATGACTTGAAGAAGGATGAGAACGGTTCTATCATTTATGACAATGACTTCTTTGGAAGACAGACCAGTCTGACAGTTTCCGGACAGCTGGAAGGTGAGCTGGCAGCTACTGCCTTGGGAGCTATCTATACGTTCGGACCGACTTTCCGTGCCGAAAACTCCAATACACCGCGTCACTTGGCTGAGTTTTGGATGATTGAACCGGAAGTGGCTTTCAATGACATCAACGACAACATGGATTTGGCAGAGGAATTCATCAAATATTGCGTACAGTGGGCTTTGGACAACTGTTACGACGATGTGAAGTTCCTGAATGACATGTTTGATAAGGGCTTGATTGAACGTCTGCAAGGGGTTTTGAAAGAGTCGTTCGTGCGTTTGCCTTATACGGAAGGTATCAAGATTCTGGAAGAAGCAGTTGCCAACGGCCACAAGTTTGAATTCCCGGTTTACTGGGGCGTGGATTTGGCTTCAGAACATGAACGTTTCTTGGTGGAAGAGCACTTCAAACGTCCGGTTATCTTGACCGACTATCCGAAGGAAATCAAGGCTTTCTACATGAAGCAGAACGAAGACGGAAAGACTGTGCGTGCCATGGACGTGTTGTTCCCGAAGATTGGCGAAATTATCGGTGGTTCAGAGCGTGAAGCAGACTACGACAAGCTGCTGACTCGTATCCAGGAGTTGCATATTCCGATGAAGGACATGTGGTGGTATCTGGATACCCGTAAGTACGGTTCATGTCCTCATTCAGGTTTTGGATTGGGCTTTGAACGTCTGTTGCTGTTCGTCACAGGTATGTCGAACATCCGCGACGTGATTCCGTTCCCACGTACTCCGCGTAATGCCGAATTCTAAGCGTAAATAATATTTTTGTAAGGAGAAAAAAAGTCATTCCAAACGGAATGACTTTTTTTTATGTGTTTGGGCTAGAAAAAAGTGCATAAAATGCGTGATTTTCAAATTATTTTATAATTTTGTAGGTAACCTAACGGGTAATTCTAATACTTTAAATTATGAAAATACGTTATTTCTTTCTGATGGCATTGCTAATGCTTTTGGCTGTCGGCAATTCGGTGGCCCAGGATGTACAAGAGAAGACTCCAATCACTTTGCATGGGGTTTGGCAGATGTGTTTCTATCGTTCTAATTCTCCGGATATTCCAGGGGAGCTTAAGACAAGTAATTCATTGAAGATTCTTTCAGATGACGGACACTTTACGAATCTGCTGATGATGCAGACGGGGGCCGTGATTCTGGGGTATGGTACCTACGAAATCAACAATGAGGGCCTTTATACAGAATATGTAGAGAAAAACGTACATCTTCCACAATTGAACGGGGGAAAGAATGAAATGCATTTCGAACTGAAGGAAAACGGCACGTTGATGTATGTGAAATATTTCCTGAAAAATGATGCCAATGGAAATGAAATTGATTCGTGGTGTCATGAAATATGGAAGAAAGTCGAAATGTCACCGGTTTATCCGGGTGATGAACTGCGATGAGGAAATTCGAACATAAAGAAGGTATAAGAAAGGCGGTTCCGGTATGAAGTCCGGGTACCGCCTTTCCTGTTTTCAGGCATAAAGTCGCGGTTAATAATCAACCGTTTATCCCACGAAAAAAAAACTTAAAATCTTTGTTGGTTAAAAGAAAAGCCGTACCTTTGCAAGCCGATTATTATCAACTAGTGATAAATTTTTAATTCTGAGTGCTTTATTCTTCTTTGTCCGGGAAGAGTAGGGCGGGAGGAATTTGTTTTTTAGTAGTTAACATTTTAAAAAAGATTTAAGAGTGGATACTTTAAGTTACAAGACCATTTCTGCAAACAAGGAAACAGCAACGAAAGAATGGGTTGTTGTGGATGCTACCGATCAGGTTGTAGGCCGTCTCGGTGCGAAAGTTGCAAAGTTGTTGAGAGGTAAGTACAAACCTAACTTCACCCCTCATGTAGACTGCGGTGATAACGTAATCATCATCAACGCAGACAAAGTGAAATTTACAGGTAAGAAAATGACTGACAAGATTTACCTGAGCTATACAGGTTATCCTGGTGGTCAGCGTGAAATTACTCCGGCTCGTCTGATGGCAAAACCGAATGGCGCTGAAAAATTGATGAAGAGAGTAGTTAAAGGTATGCTTCCTAAGAATCGTCTGGGAGCTAAGTTGCTGGGCAACTTGTATGTTTACGAAGGAAGTGAACACAAACACGAAGCTCAGACTCCGAAAGTAATCGATATTAATTCACTTAAATAATAAAGAATGGAAGTAGTAAATGCATTAGGCAGACGTAAAAGCGCAGTTGCTCGCGTTTTCGTAAGCGAAGGTACAGGAAAGATTACTATTAACAAGAGAGACCTTGCACAGTACTTTCCATCAACTATTCTGCAGTATGTAGTTAAACAGCCGTTGAACAAATTGGAAGTGGCTGAAAAATATGATATCAAAGTTAACTTGTGTGGTGGTGGTTTCACTGGTCAGTCTCAAGCTTTGCGTCTGGCTATCGCTCGTGCACTGGTTAAAATCAACCCTGAAGACAAGAAAGCTCTTCGTGCGGAAGGCTTCATGACTCGCGATTCTCGTTCTGTTGAACGTAAGAAACCGGGACGTCCGAAAGCACGTCGTAGATTCCAGTTCAGTAAACGTTAACGAGGGGACAAGTTGGATAAGGGACAAGTTGGCAAGGATACTCTCTTATGGATTATTTCCTTGTTGCCTCGTCAACTGATACCTCGTCACCTAAAGAAGCGTTTAGTATCTAAACTGCCAGGATTCTTCCTGCAAGCATTTGTCGGAAAGACTACCGGACAGTTGGTTCAATAAACAAAAAAGAAAGTAAACGATTAAAATTAAAGACAATGTCAAGAGTAAATTTTGATACATTATTGGAGGCTGGTTGCCACTTCGGACACCTTAAAAGAAAGTGGAACCCTGCAATGGCTCCTTATATTTTCATGGAACGCAACGGTATTCATATCATCGATTTGAACAAAACTGTTGCTAAAGTTGATGAAGCTGCTGAAGCTTTGAAACAAATCGCAAAATCAGGAAAGAAAGTCCTGTTCGTTGCTACTAAGAAACAAGCTAAACAGGTAGTAGCTGAGAAAGCTGCTTCTGTAAACATGCCGTACGTAATCGAACGTTGGCCGGGTGGTATGTTGACTAACTTCCCGACAATCCGTAAGGCTGTGAAGAAAATGGCTACTATCGATAAATTGACTAACGATGGTACTTATTCTAACCTGTCAAAGAGAGAAATCCTGCAGATCTCTCGTCAGCGTGCTAAATTGGAAAAGAACCTCGGTTCTATCGCTGATTTGACTCGTCTGCCGTCTGCATTGTTCGTAGTCGACGTAATGAAAGAAAACATCGCAGTTCGCGAAGCTAACCGTCTGGGTATTCCTGTATTTGCTATCGTAGATACAAACTCTGACCCGACAAACGTGGATTTCGTTATTCCGGCAAACGATGACGCTACTAAGTCAGTAGAAGTTATCTTGGATGCTTGCTGCGCTGCAATGGCAGAAGGTCTGGAAGAAAGAAAAGCTGAAAAGGTAGATATGGAAGCTGCTGGTGAAAACGCACCGAAAGCTGCAAAGAAAAAATCTACTAAGGCTCGCATGGACAAGGCTGAAGAAGAAGCCATCAACGCTTCTAAAGCAGCTGCCTTCATGAACAAGGACGAAGAAGAAGCTTAATATAAAGTAAGTTGAGAATTGAAAATTGAAAATTGGGAAGACTGTATTCTCGATTCTCAATTCTCAATTCTCAACTTTGTTTTTATGCATATTATTAACTCAAAATAAAGATATTATTATGGCTGTAAGTATGGCTGATATCACCAAGCTTCGTAAAATGACGGGAGCTGGTATGATGGACTGTAAAAATGCTTTGACAGAAGCTGAAGGCGATTTCGACAAAGCAGTAGAAATTATCCGTAAAAAAGGACAGGCTGTAGCTGCAAAACGTTCTGACCGTGAAACTTCAGAAGGTTGCGTGCTGGCTAAATCAACTGGCGACTATGCGGCAATGATTGCTTTGAAGTGTGAAACTGACTTCGTGGCTAAGAATGCTGATTTCGTAGCGCTGACTCAGGCTATTCTGGATGCGGCTATCGCTAACAAATGCAAGACTTTGGATGAGGTAAAAGCTCTGCCGATGGGTAGCGGTACAATTGCTGACGCAATCGTAGAACGCAGCGGTATCACAGGTGAAAAAACTGAATTGGATGGCTATAACTTTGTATCTGGCGCTTGTACAGCTGTTTACAACCACATGAACAAGAACCAGCTTTGCACTATCGTAGCTTTCAACAAGGTTTGTGACGAAAAAATCGCTCACGAAATCTGTATGCAGATTGCAGCTATGAACCCGATTGCTATCGATGAAGCCGGTGTACCTGAAGCTGTAAAACAGGAAGAAATCAACGTGGCTATTGAAAAGACGAAAGCTGAACAGATTCAGAAGGCTGTAGAAGCTGCTTTGAAGAAAGCGGGTATCAACCCGGCTCACGTAGACAGCGAAGAGCACATGGAAAGTAACATGGCTAAGGGCTGGATTTCTGCTGAAGACGTAGCTAAGGCTAAGGAAATCAAAGAAACTGTAGCTGCTGAAAAGGCTGCCAACCTGCCGCAGGCTATGATTGAAAACATTGCGAAAGGTCGTCTGGGCAAATTCTTGAAAGAAGTTTGTCTGTTGAACCAGGAAAGCATCATGGAACCGAAGAAGACTGTAGCCGATGTATTGAAGGAAGCTGATCCTGAATTGGCTATTACAGAATTCAAGCGTTTCACTTTACGTGCTGAATAATCATTATTCGATATTCTTTTTCGGGCATGCAAAACTGCATGCCCGATTTGTTTTACGGCTGTTTGTTCCAAGCAGTCGTTTTTTATTGATTATTATCAGGAAAAGTAATCTTTCAAGCTGGATATTTTGTATTTTTGCTGTCGGAAAACATAGAATGAAATTCTAACTTTTAAACAAAATAGATTATGGCAAAGAAAGCGCTTTTAATGATTCTGGATGGTTGGGGATGTGGCGACCATCAGAAAGATGATGTAATCTTCAATACTCCGACTCCTTATTGGGACAGTCTGCTGGCTACCTATCCTCACTCACAGTTGCAGGCTAGTGGTGAAAATGTAGGTCTTCCCGACGGACAGATGGGTAACTCTGAAGTAGGCCACTTGAATATCGGTGCCGGACGTATCGTATATCAGGACTTGGTGAAGATTAACCGTGCTTGTGCCGACAACAGTATCCTGAAGAACAAAGAAATTGTGTCTGCTTTCTCATACGCAAAAGAGCATGGAAAGAATATGCACTTCATGGGACTGACTTCTAACGGAGGTGTTCACTCTTCTTTGGATCACTTGTTCAAATTGTGTGACATTGCAAAAGAATACGGACTGGAAAATACATTCATTCACTGCTTCATGGACGGTCGTGACACTGACCCGAAGAGCGGTAAGGGATTCATCGAACAGCTGACTGCGCATTGTGAGAAATCAGCCGGAAAAGTTGCTTCTATCGTAGGTCGTTTCTATGCGATGGACCGTGACAAACGCTGGGCTCGTGTGAAAGAAGCATACGACTTGCTGGTAAGCGGAATCGGTAAGAAGGCTACTGACATGGTACAGGCTATGCAGGAATCATACGACGAAGGTGTGACCGACGAATTCATCAAACCGATTGTCAATGCCAACTTCGACGGTACCATCAAGGAAGGCGATGTAGTGATTTTCTTCAACTACCGTAACGACCGTGCGAAAGAGTTGACTATCGTGTTGACTCAGCAGGATATGCCGGAAGAAGGCATGAAGACTATCCCGGGCTTGCAGTACTACTGTATGACTCCGTACGATGCTTCTTTCAAGGGCGTACACATTCTCTTCGACAAGGAAAACGTACAGAACACATTGGGTGAATACCTGGCCAACAACGGTAAGACACAGCTGCACATTGCAGAAACAGAAAAATATGCACACGTTACTTTCTTCTTCAACGGTGGACGTGAAACTCCATATACCAATGAAGACCGTATCCTGGTTCCGTCTCCAAAAGTAGCTACTTACGACCTGAAGCCGGAAATGAGTGCTTACGAAGTAAAAGACAAACTGGTAGAAGCCATCGGTACACAGAAATATGATTTCATCGTAGTAAATTATGCCAACGGTGATATGGTAGGTCACACAGGTATCTACGAAGCCATCGAAAAAGCAGTAGTTGCTATCGACAACTGTGTGAAAGATACAGTAGAAGCTGCCAAGGCAAACGGTTATGAAGTCATCATCATTGCCGACCACGGAAATGCCGACCATGCTTTGAACGCTGACGGTACACCGAACACAGCTCACTCTTTGAACCCGGTTCCGTTTGTGTACGTAACTGAAAACAAGAATGCCAAGGTAGAAAACGGTGTATTGGCCGATGTAGCTCCTTCTATCCTGCACATTCTGGGTATGGCCCAGCCGGCAGAAATGACAGGTCATGACCTGATTAAATAAGCTGTCTGAGAATCTTCAAGAGAACCAGATAAAAAGTCGGGCTTCACTGCTGAAAAGTGGTGAAGTCCGTTTTTTTATACCTTGTGGTCACACCGTATGCCTGATGAGATTTTGTGAATGGGAAGGGATAGCGGAAGCAGTGGATGTCTCGCCGTTCTGGAGGCGATGTGCGGTTCTGGTGAGTGTGAGAGGCGTGTGGGCGATGTGGCTTTCTCGTGGAAATTGGATAGAAGAGGATGAAATTGCAAACATACCGTCTTTCAGACTATCCTGTTTTTTTGCCGAAATCTTATAGGAAAGAAAATAAAAAGCCGCAAAGTAAAAAAGAGGATTACTTTGCGGCTTTTCTGTCAAACAGAGCGCTTGATTAAGCTTTAACTCCGTTGTATTCGTCAGATACAGTTAATTTCTTGCGGCCTTTAGCGCGACGTGCTGCCAATACTCGGCGACCGTTAGCGGTAGCCATTCTTTCACGGAAACCGTGTTTGTTTCTTCTCTTTCTGTTAGAGGGTTGGAATGTTCTTTTCATTTTCGTATATACTATTTATGTTATTATTCCATGCGTTCGGGCTGCAAAATTAGTGACTTTTTTTTAATAATCAAAGTGCTAAATCATTTTTAGACAAATCTTTTTGCGTTTTTTCGTGATTTAGATTAATTTTGCAACCGTATTCAGAGAATAAATCAACTATAACATAATAATAAAAGGATTTAAGTTATGATTAATGCTCAAGACATTAAAATCGGAACCGCTATCCGTATGGATGGCAAATTGTATTTCTGCATTGACTTCCTGCATGTAAAACCGGGTAAAGGAAACACTTTCATGCGTACAAAGCTGAAAGATGTGGTAGACGGATACGTATTGGAACGTCGTTTCAACATCGGTGAAAAACTGGAAGATGTACGTGTAGAACGCCGTCCTTACCAGTATCTGTATAAAGAAGGTGAAGACTATATCTTCATGAACCAGGAAACTTTCGAACAGGTGCCCATCGCTCACGACCTGATTGAAGGTGTGGATTTCCTGAAAGAAGAAATGGTGGTGGAAGTGGTTTCTGATGCTTCTACTGAAACTATTTTGTTCGCTGAACTGCCGGTAAAAGTACAGTTGAAGGTGACTTACACTGAACCGGGTCTGAAAGGTGATACAGCAACCAACGCTACCAAACCGGCTACTGTAGAAACAGGTGCTACTGTACGTGTGCCGTTGTTCATCAACCAGGACGAAATTATCGAAGTAGATACTCGTGACGGTTCATACGTAGGTCGTGTAAAAGCTTGATAAGATATATCTGTCAGAGAAATCATTCTCAAAAGATAAAAAGAAAGCCGCATTGGATATTCCAGTGCGGCTTTCTGCTTGTTATATCTTTTGTTCTTACAAGAGCTGGATACCTTTGTTCGCTTTCAGGTTGACGGTTTTGGTCTTGCCGTTGAAGCTGACTTTTGTCTTTCCTCCTTTTCGGGCCTGGATGTGCAGGGAAGTCACCTTGCCGTCTTTCCATTCCATGTCAATCACGAAACCTCCACGGGCACAGATTCCTTTCACGCTGCCGTCTTTCCATTCATCCGGAAGAGCCGGAAGCAGGGTGATGCTGTTTTCGGACGACTGCATCAGCATCTCAATCACGCCGGCACAACCTCCGAAGTTGCCGTCAATCTGGAACGGAGAGTGGGCGTCGAGCAGGTTCGGATAAGTTCCTCCTCCGCGGCGGGCATCTTTCCCTTTGTAACCGTCCGGGCTGACGTAACGCAACAGACGGCGGTAGATGTGGTAGGCATTCTTACCGTCTTTCAGTCGGGCATAAAGATTGACACGCCAGCCGGTGCTCCAGCCGGTGGTGTTGTCGCCTTTGATTTCCAGCGTACGGGCGCAAGCCTTGGCCAGGTCGGGGGTGTTTTCTACCGACAGGTGTCGGCCCGGATACAAACCGAACAAGTGCGACTGGTGACGGTGTTGCGGGTCTTCGTCGCTCCAGTCGTGGAACCATTCCTGCAGGTTGCCGTTCTTTCCTATCCGATAGGGCAGCAGACGGGCCAGGGTCTTGTCAATCTGTTTCCGGAAGTCCTTGTCCGTACCGAGCACTTCGGCAGCCTTGGCGGCATCAATCAGGCATTCGCGGGTCATGGCCAGATCGGCCGTACAGCCGTAGGATGTGGCACCGACATACCCGTCGGGTGTCACGAACTTGTTCTCCGGCGAAGTGCCCGGTGAGGTGAGCAGTTTGCCGTCCTTCTCAATCAGCCAGTTCAGGCAGAATTCAGCCGCCCCTTTCAGCGCCGGATAATATTGTTGCAGGAACGCCTTGTCTTGTGTGAAGGCATAACGTTCCCAGATGTGAGTCGACAGCCAGGCGCCTCCCATGGTCCAGCAGGCCCACGACGGGTCGCCCACGTTCAGTCCCACCGGGCAGGTCATGGCCCAGATGTCCGTGTTCTGTCCCAGGCACCATCCCTTCTGTACACCGTAATACGCCTTGGCCGTGGCTTCTCCCGTATGTTGCAGGTTGGCAATGAATTCCATCAGCGGACGGTGCATCTCACTCAGGTTGGCCGTTTCGGCAGCCCAGTAGTTTTCCTCTAAGTTGATGTTGCTGGTATAGTTGCAGCTCCAGGGCGGAAGGAGTCGTTCGTTCCACAATCCCTGCAGGTTGGCCGGCACACCCGGTGTGCGCGAGCTGGAGATGAGCAGGTAGCGGCCATACTGGAAATACAAGGCTTCCAGTTCCGGATTCTTCTGCGACTGGTCCGTGTATTGCAGGAGTTGTATGTCGGTGGGCAGGTTGGCGATGGCTTTGTCCGTGCTTCCGAGGTTCAGCTCTACGCGGTTGAAGAACGACTGGTAGTCGGCCACATGCGCTTTTTCGAGTGTCTCGAACGATTTCCGTGCGGCTCGGTTCATTCGCTGTGCCACTAGGTTCCGGTAGTCACGTCCTTCTTTCATCGGATCCTTGTCGAAGCCGTTGAAGCTGGTCACGTTGGCCACCAGAATCAGGGCCTCTTTTCCGCCCGCTATCTTCAGTTCCCCCGACGGGAAGCTCTTTACCTGGCTTTCCGGGGCGATGACCCGAATCAGCGTGCGGAAATGCGTACCCCGTTCCGGGTCGTACAGGTGCTTGTTTTTCACGTCATCGAAATATACCGGATACGAATGGTAGGCTGCGTAGCCTTCGGCCGAGATTTCATTGCCGGAAGCCGTGGTGGCATGGGGCAGGAGTGAGGTGAAAGAAAGAAGTGCCTGAATGCCTTTTTCGCTTTCTGTCTGCAGGCGGAGCACAATCACGGAGTCGGGAGCCGAGGCGAAATAGTCGCAGGAGAAAGCTTTGCCGTTCCGCTGGTAGCTGGTCCGTGCGAGGGCTTGCCGGATGTCCAGGCTCCGCTGGTAGCCGGTCACCTGTGCCGGTTCGTCCAGATACGTGAGGGAGAGTTGCCCCAAGGGCTGGTAGTTTTCGCTGTAATGTCCCTGCACCTTTCGTTGGGCAAGGTCGGCGCCGCGGTAGTCTTCCTTGTCGAGCAAGGCCCGTATTTCGGGAATTGCCTTGTGGGCATCGGGAGTAGTGACTTTCCGGTCGGGTTCGCCGGTCCATAGTGTCAAGTCGTTCAGGGAGAGGATATCCTTGTCCGTTCCTCCATAAAGAATAGCTCCCATCGTGCCGTTTCCGATGACCAGAGCCTCTTCAAAATATTCCGCGGGTCGGTCATAGTGCAGCACCAGCCGGTTTTGTGCGGAAAGTGAGAATGTGTGTAATGAAATGGTGCAGGCCATTACCGCAACGCCCTTCCATTTACGAATAAAAATACTTTTCATAGTGTATGTGTGAATAAAGAAAATTAACAACTGCAAGTTATTAAGAAAATCCCGTACGGGCAAAAACTTGGCCTGAAACATGGAAAAAAGGGGTGAAAAAAACGCCTTTGCGTTTGACTTGAAACGCAAGTGCGTTTGAAGGAAAACACAAGTGCGTTTTGACCGAAACGTAAAGGCGTTTTGGCGGGATGTCAAAAGTCTTCAGAGGTAGACTAAAGTCTACAAAAAAAGCCTTCCCATCGTCGCCATGGAAAGGCTTTTCTTTATTTTTCCCGAAAAATAATCAATTATTTTTTCTTGTGGTTTGCATAACGGCTCATGAACTTGTCCACACGTCCTGCAGTATCCACCAGTTTAGACTTACCAGTGTAGAACGGGTGAGATGAGCTAGAGATTTCCAGCTTAACCAACGGATAAGTTTCTCCTTCGAATTCAATTGTGTCTTTAGTAGCACAAGTTGAACGAGACAGGAACATGTCGCCGTTTGACATGTCTTTAAATACTACCGGACGGTAGTTTTCAGGATGAATGCCTTTTTTCATTTTAGTATATACTTTTTGTTGTTATTATTGACAAATAAATATGTGGTAACACCGATAAAGTGTGTAATGGTCTATTTCGGGTTGCAAAGATACGCTATTTCTTCGAAACTAAAAAGAAATAGCTGAAAAAAATATTCTGTCAACCAAAGGCTTGTAGAGGAAAATCTGTTTGTTTTTGCCATATCTACTTTGCATCCTTGTGACAAGTTTATCAAAATTATGTGCTTTGAATTGATTTGCCTCAAGAAAAGACAGAAAATCTCCGATTCAGGATATTGCTAATTCTTTTTATATTGTTACTTTTGCAGGTGGAATTAATTACTAACAATTATAAAACTTACAAAAATGGTTAATTACAAAGAGTTAGGCTTGGTGAACACAAGAGATATGTTTGCCAGAGCAATCAAAGGTGGATATGCTATCCCTGCTTTCAATTTCAATAATATGGAACAGTTGCAGGCCATCATCAAGGCTGCTGTAGAAACAAAATCTCCGGTAATTCTCCAGGTTTCTAAAGGTGCTCGTAACTATGCAAACCAGACTCTGTTGCGTTATATGGCAGAAGGTGCTGTAGAATATGCAAAGGAACTGGGTTGTGCACATCCTGAAATCGTGCTTCACCTTGACCACGGAGATTCATTCGAACTGTGCAAGTCTTGCATCGACATGGGATTCTCTTCAGTAATGATCGACGGTTCTCATCTGCCATACGAAGAAAACGTAGCTTTGACTAAGAAAGTAGTTGACTATGCACATCAGTTCGACGTAACAGTTGAAGGTGAGCTGGGTGTATTGGCCGGTGTAGAAGATGAAGTTTCTGCAGAACACCACACTTATACTAACCCTGAAGAAGTAATCGACTTCGCTACTCGTACAGGTTGCGACTCATTGGCTATCTCAATCGGTACTTCTCACGGTGCTTACAAGTTCAAACCTGAACAGTGCCACGTAGATCCGGCTACAGGTCGTCTGGTTCCTCCTCCATTGGAATTCGCTGTACTGGACGCTGTAATGGAAAAACTTCCGGGATTCCCTATCGTTCTTCACGGATCTTCATCAGTTCCTCAGGAAGAAGTGGACACTATCAACAAATATGGTGGCAAGCTGGAAGCTGCTATCGGTATTCCTGAAGACCAGTTGCGTAAGGCTGCTAAATCTGCAGTTTGCAAGATCAACATCGACTCAGACTCTCGTCTGGCTATGACTGCTGCTATCCGTAAAGTATTCGCTGAAAAACCGGCTGAATTCGACCCGCGTAAATACCTGGGCCCGGCTCGTGACAACATGGAAAAACTTTACAAGCACAAAATCATCAACGTATTGGGTTCTGACAACAAGTTGGCTCAGTGCTAATCGTGTTTGATACTTATCACACCTGATAAAATGAATAAAGGCTGCTTTCCTTTCGGGAGGCAGCCTTTTCATTTGTTTGCGTTCTTTTTTACCAGAACTTGTTCTGCGAGGGGTTGTATTCGAACCCCACCGCTTTCAGACGGTTCACGATATCTTCCTTGCTCACGTTCAAATCGGCACAGAGTGCGTCGAGTGAAGGATAATAGTCTCTCAATTTCATGTTGATGAAGCTGAACAGCATCATCGGGTCTTTGGGTAATTCCATATTCTGAACTTGTTTTTACGGATTCTTCTTTTTTCGGGGTGCAAAGTTACGGCTTTTATTGTTCCCTTGTACTTATTCTATTGATAATTTATTTGTTATCTTTGCAAGGCTATGTCAACTAAACGAGTGATAGAAGATAAAGATTTCCGTCGCATTGTGATTGCCACCCGCCGCGGGGCAAGAAACATCACGATGCGTGTGAAGCCCGACGGCCTGTATCTCACGGTGCCGCCTTATAGCAAGACCGATAAAGTGCTGGCCACGCTGGAACAGTTCCGGACAGATTTACTGGAGCGTTTCCGCCGGGTGGCCCAGCAGACCTTGGACTTTAATTTCCGGATAGAAGCCGATTGTTTCCGACTGTCGCTGGAACCCAGCCAGTTGAAATGTTTTACCGTACGGCTACGGCCCTCGGGCGAGGTGACCGTATTTTGCCCGGCACACACCGATTTTTCGGATGAGGCCGTGCAGAAGCTGGTACGGGCAGCCATTGTGCGGGCCCTGAAGAAAGTGGCCTCGGAATTTCTGCCTCCCTTGCTGAAAGTATGGGCCGAACGTTTTGGCTTGACTTACAGGAAGGTGCGGATTACGGGTGCCCGTTCGCGGTGGGGCAGTTGCACGTCGGCCCGCACCATCAGTCTCTCTTGCTATCTGATGCTGGTACCTTCCCACCTGATTGATTATGTCATCCTGCACGAACTGGTCCACACGAGGGAGATGAACCATGGTCCCCGCTTTTGGGAATTGCTGAACGATATGACGGCGGGACAGGCCTTGCGCCTGCGTGCGGAACTCCGTCGGTTTCATCCTTCTTTCTGAGACATTTAAAAAGAAGGGATATTGTGTTTTTTTATACACTTTTTTGATGTAAATTTGCATCAGAAAAGGTTAGGTAAAAAAGATTGTTTGAATGAAAAAGAGTTTGCTGGCGTTGGCTTCCGGCACATTGGGGCTGGGCATCGCCGAATTTGTCATGATGGGAATCCTTCCCCATGTAGCTCGTGATTTAGGTATTAGTATTCCCCAGGCGGGACATTTTATTTCGGCCTATGCCATCGGCGTGTGTGTGGGTGCTCCGTTGACGGTGTTGATTGCCCGTACACGGCCCCTGAAGCAGATATTGCTGGGACTGGCGGCCATCTATGTGATAGGAAATCTCTGTGCGGCACTTTCGCCGGGTTATTGGATGCTGTTGCTGATGCGTTTCGTGTCGGGACTTCCCCATGGAGCCTTCTTTGGAGTGGGGTCCATTGTAGCTGAGAAAGTGGCCGATAAGGGAAAGACTTCGCAGGCCGTGGCACTGATGATTGCGGGTATGACCATAGCCAATTTGTTCGGTGTGCCTTTCGGCACGTTGCTGAGCACATTGTTCTCCTGGCGTTTCCCCTTCTTGTTCAACACGTGTTGGGGACTGCTGGTGTTCTATCTGGTGTGGAAGTGGATTCCTTCGCAGCCGGCTTTGCCCGACACGGGACTGAAAGGACAGTTCCGCTTTCTCCGTAATCTGGCTCCGTGGCTGATCATTCTGACTACGATGTTCGGCAACGGAGGGGTGTTCTGTTGGTTCAGCTATGTCACTCCGCAGATGCTGCACGAAGCTGGGTTCCAGCCGGAAAGTCTGACGTGGATCATGATGCTAGCCGGACTGGGAATGACCCTTGGCAACCTGATTGGCGGACGTTGCGGTGATTTGTACGGGCTGGCCCCGGTGGTACAGTTTACGCAGGTGTTCATGATGCTGGCTTTGCTGGGTACTTTCCTCTTTGCGGGAGTGCCGTGGCTTTCCGTCTTGCTGATGTTCGTTTGTGCGGCCGCCTTGTTTGCCGTGTCACCTCCCCAGCAGTTGTTGCTGTTGCAGAATTCCCGGGGGAGTGAGATGATGGGAGCTGCCTGCGTGCAGATTGCGTTCAATCTTGGAAATGCGGTAGGAGCATACGCCGGAGGACTGCCGATTGATGCCGGACTGGGTTACCGCTATCCGGCACTGGTGGGAGTCTTTGTGGTGGCCTTGGGATGGATTTGCGTCACCTGGTATATCAGGCGCGAACGCAGACATCCTGTAAATGGAAAAACAGATACGGTTGTATCATAAAAAATATACTATGAGATTGCTTTTGTTGACTTTGATGATATGTCTGGGAGGATATTTCTTTCGTCTGAAGGCGGAAGATGCTTTCTTTTCGAGATATAATTTTTGCCATATTACGGAAGAGTCGGGTTTGCCCAACAACTCGGTTACTTCCGTGATAAAAGATTCATTCGGATATATTTGGATTGCTACTCAAGACGGATTGGCACGCTACGATGGCTACCGCTTCCTGATTTATGGGGTGAAGGAGCCAGTTTTTCGCCTGAAAGGGAATTATGTGTATGCCTTATGTGAGGATCGTCAGAAAAGGCTTTGGGTGGGTTCGGATGCCGGGTTGGACTTGATTGACCTGCAGACGGGGCTGCCATTATCCTTGTCACGGTTGGGTGGAGAGAAGTTTCCGGGACTTTCTTCACTGTTTGCTTCGTTTGTGCGTTCTGTTGTGCAGGCGTCGAATGGAGATATTTGGGTGGTAACCGACAAAATGCTGTGGTGCCTGGAACTGGGTGACGACGGGAAGGTTACGGGATGTTATCGGATGCAGGGACAGACGGATAATTCTATTTCTGCCGTTACGGAATTGGACGGAGGGCTTTGTGCCGGCATTGGAAACCAGGTATACTGGATTATGAAAAAAGACGGTAATGTGCTCGAAAAGCAGTTGCTCTCGGATGACATTGTGCCTTTCAGTGACGACTGGCGTATTTCTTGCTTGCAGGTGGATGGCGATTACTTGTGGATAGGAAGTAACCGTGGACTTTTTCGCTACGGACGGGTGACAAAGAGCCTGAAGCGTTATCGTTACTCGTCACACCGGGAAGGTATGCTCAGTCAGGCTTATATTACAGACATCAAACGGACGTCTGACGGACATCTGATTGTCTCTACCTTTAACGGGCTGAACGTATACAACCGGGCTTCTGATACGTTTTCTTTTATCCGTCGTCTGGAAGCTCCGGATGAGGGTGGATTGAATTCCAATATCATTGGTTGCCTGTTTATCGACGGACAGGATATCTGGGCCGGCACACAGGACGGAGGCGTGAATCTTTTGTATCGTTCGCGCAGGGTAGAGGTGTCTCGGCTGGGGGATATTCCTTGGAAACTGTCGGAAGGACGCACACCCCAGATTAGTGCCATTACAGAGGACAAGACGGGGAACTTGTGGGTTGGAACGATTGAAGGAGGGCTTTATCAGATGAATCCGGTGACGGAGGCTGTAAAGCATTATGCTTTCATACCGCAGAATCCGGTATCTATTCTTTCGAACAATGTGAACGGTCTGTTGATTGACAGAGACAACCACCTGTGGGTATATACGTGGGGAGCAGGCATCAGTGAGCTGGACTTGAATAAACCGCAGCCAACGTTCCGTCAGCATTCCAATGGAAAGGTGCCTGGTCTGGAGGACGATTTTATCATGAGTGCAGCCGAAGATTCCATCAACCGGGGTATCTGGTTTGGTACCACGCACGGGTTGGTTTTTTATGACAAGGGGCAGGAGCGGTTCCGTCGGGTGGATTTTCATGCAATGGTGTCGGAGTTCAAGTCAATCGGCTCACTGTGTGTAGATTGTAAGGGACGCCTGTGGGTCGGTACTTCCGAGGGATTGTTTATCGTAGACTTATTTTCTTTTGCACGTTCTCGTCAACATTTCAATTATATTTATTTGCGCTATAAGCTCGATGATGCCAAATCCACGCAAGTGGAACGAATCAATGTGGTCTTTCAGGACAGTCAGGGAAGAATCTGGCTGGGAGGAAAGGGTACGGGACTGTATCGTTTGGTTTCGGATGAAGGAAACCGTTTCCAGTTCAAACATTATGGCAAAGAAGAGGGCTTTGCGGAGAATTCAGTGTATGGATTGTCGGAAGACGGTAAAGGGGACTTGTGGATTGCGACGGAAAACGGTCTGTCTCGGTTACGGATAGCAGGAGGCACGTTTGTCTCCTATGGCAAGTCCGATGGCATTTTGGATAGTGATTACGATGTGAACACCTTGCATTTCTCGTTGAAACATAATCGATTGTATTGTGGAAAGGACCATGGGTTGTATGAGGTATTTCTAAAGAGAATCCCTCCACATACCAACGAGCGTTCAATCGCCATCTCTTCATGCCGCATCAATGACGGAGAATGGGAGTATTGGACCTGGGATTGTGTGGCAGGTTTGGAGGAAGGTGACAAACTGGAACTGGCTTTGACGACTCATGAATATGGTTACAATGAGTCTGTCCGCATCCGTTACAGAGTAGAAGAAGACGGTGGAAAATGGATAGAACTTCCGGCACAGAATCCAGTGGTGGTACTTTCCTCGCTTCCGTCGAGAAACTGTCGGCTGGAAATACAGGTCACCAACCCGGAGGGAGAATGGCAGCAGGATATGCTGAGGCTGGATTTGCAGGTACGTCCGTATTATTATAAGTCCTGGTGGTTCTGGTCGCTGATTCTTCTGGCGGCGGGATCCCTTTCCGTTCTTTTCTATCGTTATAAGGTACGTCGGCTGAAACGCCGGCAGGTTGTTTTGGAACAGTTGGTGGCACAGCGTACACACGAACTGGAGGTACAGAATCACAGCCTGGAGGTCATGGCACATCATGTGGAAGAAATGGCCGAGGAAAAGATTCGTTTCTTTACGCACATCACTCATGAGTTTCGTACGCCGGTCACGCTCATCCACGGCCCTATTGAGCAGGCTTTGTCGCTCACTTCCGATGAGGAGGTGAAAGAGCAGCTGCAAATCGCCGAACGGAATGTGGAGGATTTACTTTCTTTGGTGAATGAACTGATGGATTTCCGGAAACTCGATACGGAAAAGGTGAAGTTGAATGTGCATCCGTTCGACTTGGTGGCCATGATAGAAGATTTGCTGCTGCCTTTCATTGCTTTTGTGAAAGACCGCCATATTACCTTGCAGACTTACTATCACTTGCAGGGACTTTCTGTCAGTGCCGACCCTCAGTATCTTCACCGGGTATTGACGAATCTTCTGGCCAATGCGGTGAAGTTTACGCCCGACGGCGGAACCATCCGCCTGTATGCGGCCCGACTGGTGGACGAGGAAGGGAAAGTTCAGCTTTATCTGTCCGTGTCCGATACTGGGTGTGGTATTCCGGAAAAAGACCTTCCTCAGATTTTCGACAGCTTTTTCCAGGCACAAAACAAAGTGGTCTATCCGGTATTCGGCCAGAGTGGGACGGGCATCGGCTTGAACGTATGCAAGCGTATTGTTGCCCTTCATGGTGGAGTGATTTATGCCCGTAACAATCGTGCCGGAGGCTCTTCTTTCCGTATTCAGCTGCCTATGAAGGACATGCCGGCAGATGAACTATCCGCTTCAGCAACGGAGGCTGCCGATAAAAATGCTTCTTCGGCTGAGGCTGTTTCGTCGGCACAGGCTACCGTATTGATTGTGGACGATAACCACGACATGCGTCGTTACATCCGTTCGCTTCTGAAAAAAGACTATAAGCTGCTGGAGGCTGAAAATGGAGTGAAGGCCTTGGAGGTGATAAAGAAACATTCCGTAGACTTGATTATCAGCGACCTGCTCATGCCAGAGATGGACGGACTGGAGTTGTCGAAGCGGGTGAAGGAGAACCTGGAAACCAGTCACATTCCTTTCCTGATTCTGACAGCTGTCCGTTCGGAAGAGAATGAAAAGATTTGTTACTCGGTAGGGGTGGATGAATATTTGTGCAAACCTTTTGATGCAGAGGTGTTCAAATATCGTATCCGTAACATTCTGGCTTTGCGGCGTGGTTATCGGGAAAGACTTTCCAAGCCGGTTGCTCTGGCGGATGTAAGTGAACTGGGATTGATTGAAGACTCCAGAGACAAGACTTTCATGGACAAGGCGATGGAGTTGATGAAGCAGCATTATGCCGATTCTGAGTATGGATTGGATGCGTTTATCCGCGATATGGGGTATAGCAAGACATTGGTGAACCAGAAGATGCAGAATCTGGCCGGGATGCCGATTGGGCAGTTCATGAAAAATTTCCGTTTGGATATGGGATATCAGTTGCTGGAACAAGGCAAAGGAGAGTCCAATGTATCGGAGGTAGCTTATGCGGTAGGCTTCAATGATCCAAAGTATTTCACGAAATGTTTCAAGCAGCGTTTCGGTTGCCTGCCAAGTTCTATTGGACATTCCTAAATTTGAAAAAAACCGGAACCCGCAAGGAAATTGCGCGGTTCCGGCCTAAAAAAAGAAATTTAGAAATGTACCGTTTCACAACGGGTGGGTTTATGAGCACTAAGCTAGTGTCATTTTTGTATGATTCTGGCTGTAAGCTTCCAAATTTGGCGTATTGACTAGCATGTCTCTTTCGCATACCTTCGTGCTAAACTTAAAACTTGAAAGATTATGTTTAGCGAAAAAGATTTTGAAAGACTGTGGTTCCTCTACAAGAC